>MDSV01025388.1_pt1 | contig 486890 bp, 595 predicted proteins | sample 810851 | NCBI WGS metagenome assembly MDSV01 (sample SAMN05326640, study PRJNA326480) | marine metagenome | isolation source: seawater | place: Atlantic Ocean: North East | collected 2012
GCGGCACACGAGCACTACTGTCAGTCGTGTCGACCATGGATGTAGCCTCCGCCTCCGCCGCCGCCTCCTCCTCCTCCTTCTCCTCCTCCTCCTCCTCCTCCGCCGCCGCCTCCTCCGCCGCCGCCGCCGCCGCCGCCGCCACCACCTCCGCCTCCTGGACCTCCGCCACCGCCACCACCTGTTGCTAGTTCTAGCTCAGGCGGAGGAACGGGAACGGGAGCGTTCATGCCGTAATCTGCAAGTGAAAACATGCTCAGATATACTTCAGTTGTCGATCAGGCAACTGATGTATATCGAGTATTGTTACTTGGACAGGAGGCCGGTCATGTAATGCGTAGAAAAGGTCAGAAAGAATGATTGATCAATAAAGGTTTCATACTATTAGTGTATTGATGGAGTCAATGATCTACCTGTCTGATGAAGGTATGACCAAAGAGCCCTGCCGAATAGGGCCATGACAAACAGGATAGTCTAGCTGTGAGGATTCTTGGCGATCCATAGGACAGACCTTGCCACGGTAGCAAGTAATCTGGCGTTCTCAACCTATTGAGGTTTTAGAGTATTGAAGTTATGACAAGTAGTTTCGATGCAGTTGAGATGAATCGAAGCCGCTAAGCCAAGAAAATTAGCCAACTCAGCCAAGTCAGGCAAGTGACTCGGTAGAAACGATCAAAGAGTTTTCGTTCCTTTGGCCCCTTTCGAGGGGCTTTTTTTGTGCCTGCTTACGAAAGTCCATCCTTCTAGTCGATCATCTCTATGACATGAGAATCATAGATGATGTGAAACTTGATTTCGATGACGTTCTGATGAGTCCTAAGCAGAGTACGATCGAATCAAGAGCAGACGTTGATCTTGAACGGACTTTCATTTGTCATCATGCAGGCAGGGAGATTACTTGTATCCCGATTGTTGCGGCGAATATGTCTTCGGTGTCAAATATCGAAGTAGCGAATGTTCTAGCATCCAACAATATGCTAACTGCTCTGCCCAAAGATGAGAATTATTGGAATGAAAACTGTCCTAAGTCACATTCTTTTATGACCATTGGTTCTTCTTTGGATCCTCTCATAAACACGGATCGAAAGCCCGACATGCTATGCATCGATGTAGCAAACGGCTACATGAATAGGTTTGTAGAGCTTATTGAGCGGTCAAGAGAGATTTTGCCCGATGCCATCATTGTTGCCGGTAATGTATGCACGCCAGAAGCAACTGAGCGACTTATTTTCGCGGGAGCGGACATAATCAAGGTTGGCATTGGCGGAGGCAGCGGATGTACAACAAGACTAAAGACAGGTGTCGGGTATCCTCAACTCTCAGCGGTTATCGAGTGTTCGGATGCGGCCCATGGATTGAAGGGTCTTGTTATGTCGGACGGTGGCTGCAGGACGCCAGCAGATATATGTAAAGCATTCGGAGCCGGAGCCGATTTCGTTATGCTCGGAGGCATGCTCGCCGGGCACGATCAAAGTCCGGGCGAGATTGTTCAAGGCAAGAACGGTAACTATTACAAAGAGTTCTACGGTATGTCTTCGCATTTGGCTCAAAAGAGGCATAACGGCGGAGTCAAAGACTATCGATCATCAGAAGGCCGAGAAGTCCTTGTTCCCTACAGGGGCAACTTGCAGGATACGGTCAATGATATACTTGGCGGTCTTCGTTCTTGTTGCGCGTATTGCGGAGCGGAGAGATTGAAAGAACTATCGAAACGCACGACATTTGTAAGAGTTAGTCGTCAACTCAATACTGTCTATGACCGTAGCGAGAAAATCGAGCAATGATGAGTTTGGCCGATATGAATACCATGCATGACTTCGAGAATATGTCCGCCTCAGATCATGAAGAAGTATCCGTTCGCTTTCTAGTGAAGTTCAGGGATGTCTATGAAGATCGTATTGCCAGCGGCGAGATAAAAGCCACTGATATCGTAGGCGAGCAATCAGTTATGGTAGAAGACCTGCTGTTTGCCTATTTCGATTTTAGAAGAAACACTGTCCCGATACCTGTGCCGAGTCCGGAGTTTACATGCCAACAACTCATTGACTTTATCAATGATGACGTTCTCTTGTATATCTCTGATGAAAAGCCGGAAATGCTTGAGTATGAGCCTCGCAGCGGTAGATACTTCATCTTATTTGATGACGAGGATGATTGAATCGTTCATATTCACCGATGCGAAGCTATAGCTTAGGGCAGAGGCAAAAATGATCGAACTATCATTCGAAAACTCATGCAGTCTTCCAAGGTAGTTGTTCTCTACATTATTGTCAATAGGTAGACAGATTATCCATGAGCCATTCTTTTCGAGTCGGCTCATAATGTATGGGGCTATTGCAATCGGGTCTTCTTCATATTCAAGATGTCTATGAGATATGATGACATCATATTTGTCATCTGTTTGCAGAATACTGCCATATGTAGAAGTTCTCAGGTGTCTTTTGAGATGAGGAATCTGAGTTAGGCATGTCGCCTCTTCTTTCTCAAAACAACCTGTTTCAGACTCAAGATCAAGTATGCTTTTTGCAGAAGGCGAAAGCATGTCAAGCAGAGACTTTTTCTCTTCAGACATGACTTCTAGTCTTTGGAAGTGATTCTGAGTTATTGTTTGCTGAAGAAACTCGCCGTTCGCTCTCATCCTTCTTAGATGCAGGTTATGATAGTTTTTGAGAGCAGCTTTTTTGCTTTCAGACACAAAGCAATGCTGACAGCTTTGGCATCGACGATGCTTGTAGAAGTGAAGAGGAATTTCGCTTGATTCTCCGCCGCATATTGGGCAAGCTAGCTTAGGCGAGCTTGATGGCGGACTTAAGTAGGTCGTCGTTCTCTTCAACTGAGGCCTGGTACCATCCGAGAGGCCCTTTATCGATGAATAGTCGAAGGGTGTTTTCATATAGTTGTATCCATTCCTGAGCTTCTTGCTGGCTAGCCTTCTTAAGAGTTTTGCGACAGTAACCAGTCTTAGCTTCAGCTTCTTCTTCTGCCTTTTTTCTTAGATCTCGCCATTCATCAATTGTGTCAGCTACCGGTCCCCAGTGAAGCATTTGCTTATCAGAGGACAGGCACCAGTAATCAACGTTGAACTCGCAGGCTTTCAGAAGCCCCTTGGTGAACTTGACAGCCTTGGGATTGAAGCCTTCTTCTTCTAGATCGCGGAACGGAATATTGAATGGCCCCATTGGGCCTTTCTCGATTGCTAGAAGATCGCCGGAATCAAAAGAGCATTTGACCAGTAGCTCAACCTCTCGAATGGGAGTCTCCTTGTTGCGGATACATTCCGCATAGGTTCCCCATGTCAATAGCTCTTCAACTCCTGGGAGAGAAGATATTTTGACAGAGCTTTCTTTGAGCATTGGCTCAAGTTCTCTGACGGTCGGCATGATGCGGTTGTACCAGCCCATGATTCTAAGTAGTTCGTGTATTCACGCTTATCCTTTATTCGTTCTTCGACATTTTGGCTGTTTGGGATCAGAGTTGTTCTCAGCAAGTGTATCTGTTTTTCGGTATCATTTCTTCTGGACGCTAACATATGAGTTGTGAAATATGACACAGATAAAGCGATTGAAAACGCAAGCGGCAGACGCAATCGAAGGTATAGACAGCTTGATGAAGTCGTTGAGAGTCTCTCAACAGATGTATCAGGATTCCAGCACTATTTATCCTCCCAATCTTGATCGGATGATTGACGAGGTTGGCAGAGACTTTAGTTGCCTCACCCGTCGCTGGCGACTTCTTATCACCCGCCTAGACGACATTGAAAAGCAAGGCGATTACAACGCAGACATTATGGCTCGTGCCATAGGGGATTTCAGAGACATTCGCATGCTCTATATTCAAGGGCTTGCGAAGGTTGATGAAATCCTCTTTGAGTTTCAAGCAATCGACGATGTTGACCGGGCGTTATTCCAAGAGAGTGACTTTCTTGAGGACTTTGGTCCATCGGACGATGAAGAACTCTATGAATGACCATCCTGAATATCAGTATCTCGACCTCCTAGAAGACCTGCTCAAAAGCGGAACGCTCAAAGGCGATCGAACTGGAACGGGCACCCATGCCTTATTCGGTTATCAGATGAGGTTTGACCTGCAAAAGGGTTTTCCCTTGCTGACAACCAAGAAGTTGCATACTCGCTCAATTTTCCATGAGCTTCTCTGGTTCCTTAGAGGCGATACGAATGTTCGCTATCTTCAGGAGAACGGCGTAACCATTTGGGATGAATGGGCCGATGAGAACGGCGACCTCGGTCCGGTCTACGGCAAGCAATGGAGAGATTTCAATGGGGTCGATCAGATTGCAGATGTCATTCATTCGCTGAAGACGAACCCAAACTCAAGGCGTCATATCGTTACTGCCTGGAACCCCGTTGAGGTTCCGAGCATGGCTTTGCCTCCTTGCCATTGCCTATTCCAATTCTATGTTGCTGATGGCAAGCTCTCTTGTCAGTTGTATCAAAGAAGCTGCGATACATTCTTGGGCGTACCTTTCAATATAGCTAGCTATGCGCTGTTGACGCACATGATGGCAAAGGTCTGCGATCTGGATGTTGGAGACTTTGTTTGGACCGGAGGCGATGTTCATCTTTACCTGAACCATTTTGATCAAGCGAAGACGCAGCTATTGAGAGAGCCTCGACCATTTCCAGCCCTAAAACTTGCTGACAGAGAATCGATCAGCGACTTTGAGTACGAAGACATCGAGATTATTGGTTACGATCCTCACCCGAGCATTTCTGCACCTATATCCGTATGATAAATCTGATTGTTGCAACATCTGAGAACGGCTGCATAGGTCGAGACGGACTGCTCCCTTGGAACAAGCAGAAGTCCGACATGAAGAACTTCCGGGCACTAACGCTTGGGCACCCGGTCATTATGGGGCGAAAGACATACGAGAGCATTCCCTTCGATCTTGACGATCGATATCAGATCGTCTTGACAAGAGCGGGAAGCATTGGTCATGGGCAGAACTTCTGCGGCCTTGGCAATACTTGTATTGCGACAAATGTTGACGAGGCTCTCAGTATAGCTTCATCGTTTGATGCCGATCCATTTGTTATAGGCGGCGCTGAGGTTTATAAGCTTTTCCTACCTGTTGCTGATCGTATCTTCAGGACGATCATACATGCAGAGATCGAAGGGGACGCCTTCTTTAATGTTCCAGAAGGTTGGACTCTAGTAGAGGAAAAGAGACATTCCTCAGATACAAACAATGAGTATGACTACACTTACCAGCTTTTCCAAAGAGTTACAGGGAGCTAATCTATTCCTTCTCGTTGACCTTGAGGCAACGTGTTGGGAACGCCGTAAGGTGAGAGATAAGAACGAGATCATTGAAATCGGTATTTGCGTCTGCAATACTGATGGGGAGATACTTGGTAAGTATCAGTCGTTCATTCGCCCTCGAATCAATCCAAAGCTATCTGGTTTCTGCAAGAAGCTGACTGGTATATCTCAGCAAGACATCGATGCTGCCGAGATCCTCTCTGTTGTCATGGCAGATGTCCATGATTGGGCGGAGACTAAGTTTTCCGCGGATTTGAAGACAATCAAATGGGGATCATGGGGCAACTGGGATGTCGCTTGCATAGAAAGAGACTGCAATAGGCACAATCTAGACTTTCCTTTTTCAGATCATATCTGCTTGAAAGTTCTTTATGAAGAGCTTCGAGGCGTCGAATGCGGACTAAAAGAGGCCGTTCGTAGAGAAGGCTTTGAATGGGAAGGGTCTGAGCATCGAGCCCTAGACGATGCTTACAACTCTCATAAGATTGCCAAGTTGCTTCTTACTGAGCATCCAGACCCGACATCATCTGAACATGATGAACCCCTCGACGGCCAGTCTGATTGAACCACTTCGAGTCTTGCATTTCTCTCGCAGCATCGCCGTAATCTCTCCGCTTGAGGGCATCAAGAAGCTTGGGAAAGCTCTTGAGTTTTGGCCCTAGGGTATGAGCCATGTCTGCGATGAGCATCTGAACTTGTTGAGGATGAGAGCCTAGATCGGGTACTGCCGCTACCGCGTCATCGATGGCTCTCTGACTTGTTATCTGAAGCAGTCTTTCCATTTGCTGATCGCTGAGCCCCTGGGTTCCGTTGTAGACTGCATCGAAGTTTGCTCCGACGCTTTCTATTTCTCCGCGAGAAACAGCGTTACCCAAGTAATATCCGTATCCCACCGATCTGCTATCTGCATCCGGATATGAGCGAGAGCGCTTACCCTCCCATTGCGCGATGAACGGAGCCAACTGCTCCGCAGAAATCAGGCTTGAAGTTTGCTGTTCTTCTTGCGGCTGAGAGGGCGGCTGGGTCTGTTGTTCTTGTTGAACCTGCTGAATAACTTCAGGCGGAGCTTGCTCTACAATCTGTTGAGCCCTAGCCGGGTCTGTATTTATGAGGGTTTGAGCCTCTTGAGGCGTTGTCCCTAGTGAATGAACGATGATACCTACAGCAAGTGGGGCTGCGAGGCCCGCTCCTTGCATAAGTCCCCTGAACGTGCCTGACCAGTCAAAGGCCATCTTTTCTTCCGCTAATAGGGTTCGATACCAATTCATACCATGTCTTTCGACCACCTGCTTGAAGATACCTTGCGTGACTGGTCGATAGTTTGAGCTAAGAGGTGGCGATAAAGAGTGAAAGACTAAAGGAGATACCCATGCCCCTACCCCAAGAAACGCTGTCTAAACTGAAGGTTCAAGCCCTTGAAACGGCTGACAATATCATGAAGCAAATCCTCGATGCTTATCACAATCCGCAGATAAGCCTGAGCGGAGAGGCCCTGAAGATATGGAACGAGCTTGAGGAATGGGGCTTTCTGGAGGATTATCCCATTGATGACCCGAATACACACATGATGTATCGTCGTATGCTAGCGATGAACCAGTTTAGACATCTCAGATGGAACGAAGAGCATCCTCCTTCTGAGAAAAAGAAGATGTCAAAATGGGAAAAGGTTACAGGAAGAGCCGCTCGCAAATAATACTGCCTCCAATATCATTCTTTGCTGATTTGGGCAAGGAATCATTCCAAATTAGCGAAATGCTTATGAGGCGGCATCTTCCTCATGAGTTCGTGTTGACCGATGAGGTTTTTCTGCTCTCTGTCCAAGGCAAGAGAGATTTAGAAGGATTTACTCGGATTCGATCGTACTTGACTAACTACGAGTACATCTTTGACTCGCGAGGATGAAGCATGTTCTGGATATCTGTCATATCAGCCATCGGTATTGCTCTAATACTGGTTGAAAAGAGCGAAGATTGGCCGATATCATCCTTCATTCCTCATATAAAAAACACGCTGGCAGTATTTCATGAGAAGCTGCCAGATATGCTGGAATGCACGATATGCACGGCATTCTGGTCTGCCTTGCTGACGGATTTGTTCTTGTTGGTCGCAACCGGCAGCTATTTTCTATGGCCTTTGACAGGATTTGCAGCAGCAGGACTTGTTTGGGTCACTTACCAGCTACTAAATGCTTTGGAGGCAAAGGATGTTCAACAGGAAGAACTCGAAGAGTCGGAAGAGAACGCCTAGACGTTCAATACTCAGTATCATAATGATGGTAGTCCTTATGGGCGGTTACATGGGTTATGCTATGCATATTCCAGGTTGCTCTTGGGGTTCTGGCGGCAGGCAAGTGGGCGAGCCAGTCGAAACTCCTGATCTAACTCAGGAGCGAGATAGCGTTGAAAGAGATGCCGCCACCGTTGGCGAGATAGCGGATTCTGTAGACGAATCTGCGGATGCCATTGACAATGAAACCGATGCCGTCCGAGGAGCGGTTGATCCTGACACTGGCTCTGCCATTGAGCCTAACTTGGACAATATCAACAATGAGACTAGGGCTCTCAGAGATGATAGTGCAGAGCTAAGGAGAGTTCAAAATTCTCTCGAAGAGACAAAGAACGCGCTCTCTGACGAGCAAGGAAAGGTTGATGAGCTAGAATCAGCGGCCAGAACTTCATTGGCGGAAATCGAGTCTCTTAAGGACGAAAACGCTGATCTTAGAAGTAAGGCTTCTCAGCTTTTCAAAGAAAAGATGGCCTGGATTGGTGTCATATCGGTCTTTGGCATAGGAGCGTGTATTATCCTAGCATTCTTGACTCGTAGCATGACAGCGACTCTTATCGCGATAGGTTTTGTCGTCACGCTAGGCGTTTCGATAGCGGTTTCCCTCTATATGTCAGCTATCGCATGGATTACTATCGCTATTGCTGGCGTTGCAGTAGTCGGCGTCCTAGGCTATATGGGCTACAATACGTTTGTTCAGAACAAGTCGGTCGATGAACTTGTCCAAACTGGAGAAGTCACGAAGAACTACCTTTCTCAGGAAGCAAGGGATTACATCTTCGGTAGAGGAGCGGAGCCCGGCGTTGCCGACCAAGTTCAGTCGAAGGATACTAAGAAGCTGGTGCGTCAGATAAGAAGTTATAATGGCGTCAAGCGGAAGTTCGATCTTGCACCTCGCGAACCGCAAGCGGCAAGGCTTCCAAGAGTACCTGAAAGTCAAACATACGTTCTAGATCAGGCTCAAGAAGCCCCATCCTACTAATACAGATGACCAAACAAATTCATTACCAGGAGAGTTGCAAAATTGCAGACGCAGATAGACCAATCAGTAGTGGAGGAGAGGCTGTGGACCGAGTTTGATAAGGTTCGCCATCTCGCAAAGCAGAGCAAGTCCTATATCAAGGCTCGCAATGATCTCATTGAGCATTACTATGAGATCGTCGAAGGTATAAGCCGTCGCCTTGCTCGCAAGCTCAAGGAAATCACAGCGGAAGAGATAGCATCCTATGGGGTCGATGGCTTGATAGATGCGATCGAGTCGTTTGATAGAAATCGAGATGTGAAGTTCAAAACCTGGGCCACGATTCGCATTCGGGGCTCTGTCATTGACAATATTCGCAAGTCGGACTGGGTTCCTCGCCTTGTTCGTCAGAGATATTCAAAGCTCGAAGAGGTCAAGAACCGTATCGAGTCGGCTCACGGCGGAGCAACCGATCAGGAGGTTGCGAAAGAGCTTGGCATCAGCGTTGAAGAGTATGTTGAACTCGCTCGAAAATCAACGCCAATAAGCCAGGTTAGTATGAACGCAAAGCCGAGAGGCGATCGCAGCGATGAATACGATGAACTTGGCGACATTGCTACCGAGGCCGAGACTACTTCTCCGGATGACAATCTTCTTCGGGAGGAGATGTATAAGAAGCTATTGGGCAAGAATTTTACCCGGCCAGAGCGTCACATTATCTACCTGCATTACTATGAGAACTTGACGATGAAGGAGATCGCTGAGCATACCGGCTTTTCTGAGTCAAGAATCAGTCAGATGCATGCCGATATAATTCGTAGGCTCAAGAAGAAAGTGGAGCGCAATCCGGCATATGCTGCTGACTTGCAAAGGTTGCTAGAGACATGATCAGATTGCTGATTGGAGACATCACGAAGCTGCGAGACGTTGAAGTCATTGTCAACGCGGCAAATGGCATTGGCGTTATGGGCGCAGGCGTTGCAGGTGCTATCGCTCGCTCAGGCGGCGAAGCATTCTGCGATGAGGTCCGAGAGATCGGTCGCAGCCAAGGCCCATTTGCTCCCGGCAGCGTTTATGCGTCGAGTTCTGGCGCGATGAACAAGATGGGCATTCAGGCCGTCTATCACGCCGTGACGATGATGTATCCGGGCACGCAGTCATCCATTGATGATGTCGTTCAATCGGTCAGGAACACCTGTAAGCAAGCAATCGAAGACGGACGCAAGTCAATCGCATTTCCCGGTTTGGGAACAGGAATCGGAGGACTCAATAAGCGTCAGGTCGCTCAAAGAATGGCGACAGTCCTTTTTGAGTATCATTCCCAAATCGATATTACTGTAGTAGACATCAACGAAGATTTTGTTCTCCTGGTAAAGGAGGCTCTAGGAGTAAAGCGAGAACCCAATAATGACCTCGAACCTGAACAAGCCAACTCTAGTACTGAATAGCGGATGGCAGCCGATCACGATTGCCTCTGTTCGTAAGTCTATTGTGAAGGTTTGCACGGGTCTTGGAAACTTCCTAGAGCCAGAAAGCTACATCCTTCACGACTTCGAGTCCTGGCTGTCCCTGACGGCTGGCGAGGACGAAGACGCAATCGTAGGCTCAAACGGTCTTCGCATGAAAGTGCCGGAGATCATTGTCTTGAAGTCTTACAGCGCTTTTCCAACCAAGCAGGTCAAGCTTACGAGACGCAACCTGTTGATCAGAGACGGCTTCCGTTGCCAGTACTCTGGTCAAAAGCTATCGGCTCGCGAAGCCACCATTGACCATATCATTCCTCAATCCCGAGGCGGTCCGCATTCTTGGGAGAACGTTGTCATCTGCGCTGTGGATGTCAATTCCAAGAAGGCAGACAGAACTCCGGCTGAAGCAGGTATGAGCTTGATCAGCAAGCCAATCCAGCCAAAGTGGAGCCCTGTCTACTCCAAGTTCTCTCGCGTAACCATGACCGGTAACTACCCGGACTCTTGGAAGCATTTCATCAAGCAAAAAGAGAACTGGTCGCCAGAGGATTATTGGGAAGATGACCGCAGGTAGTTTGTATGGCAATAAAGCGAAAGATCAGATATTCAGCCGTTCGCAATAAGACGAGCGTAAAAGGCTGGAAGGACAAGCTAGAGGGCGTACCATGTTTTATACTTGGAAACTCTCCTGCGCTTGAAGATGAGGATCTTGAGCTACTTCATCCCTTCTTTACGATAGGGATAAATAGGGCTTTCTATAAGCTCGATACTACCGTTCTGCTTTGGCAAGACATCGAGCTTTGGTATACAGAGAGAAAGCGTCTTATGAAGATGAACTCTCTCAAGGTATGCCGAGATTCTTCTGATCCGCAAAATCGCTTTTTCCATTTCAAGCTACAACCAGGCAATTTTGGGCTGCCCGAACATCCGGGCACTCTAAAGGGGACCGGCACGACCGGTCCCCTTGCCGCGCAGTTTGCATATGCTCTCGGCTGCGATCCAATTGTTTTGCTCGGTATGGACTGCAAGAAAAGAGGACAGAATACAGATTTCTATGGTCGCAACAGACACCATAAGCCTCATACACTTTCTAACTGTAAGGGAGGCCTTAAGTGGATCAAGAAAACATTCGACGACCTAGATCGAACAGTTATCAACTGCTCAAAGGATAATGAGCTATTCGACTACCAACCGCTACAGCAGGTTGTAGAACAAATCGATTCCAAGCATAGCCTCAACAGGGCTCATTGGGTGAGTCGTCTTGCATGATTGCTCATAGATTCAATATTGCTCAATGGAAGGGTATTCTCGACGGAGAAACGGTGTTTCTTATTGGAAACGGTCCTTCTCTTATCGAGGAGAACTTGGGCCTCTTAGAGGGCAGGTTTTCTATCGGTATGAATCGATGCTTCAAGGTATTCGACCCTACAATTCTCATATGGCAAGACAGAGGTATGTATGCAAACGATGGCATCGAGAAGATTAGACTTTCAAAAGCTATCAAAGTATGCCGAGATTCGATCGACGATCATAAAGAATTCAACAACTTTACTATTAGCCGAGGCAACTTTTCATTCAAGGTTTCGCCTCATAGACTGCAAGGGTACGGCTGCACTGGAGCGCTAGCTGCTCAACTTGCGGTAGCCATGGGAGCCGGAAGGCTTGTTCTTCTGGGTTGCGACGGCAAGTATGGCGAGCATACCGATTTCTATGGGAACAATCCTGACCACAAATCTCATACGCTTCTAAACTTTGATAGAGCATATCGTTTCATACAGCAGCAAAGTCCTGTTGAAGTCATTAGCTGCTGTTCAAACGATCTTTGGGAACGATCCAATCTCGAAGAGGTCGTAAATTCATTGTCCGACAAAAAGCAGACACGGATTCAATGGATATCCAAGTTCCTTTCAAGTGAACTAACCAACACCCTATAATGAAAGCAAGATCGCTGTGGAGCGATATGACACCTCGACAATACTGTCGAAGTACCACGATGCTCCTATTTGATCGGAGAAATCATGTCCGAAACGACTAATGAACAGACAACTGAATCTAGCTTCGATTATTCGGCATTCACGCAACGAATAGCTTCTGCAGAGCAGAATACGGTTGCCATCATATGCCATGATCAGCCGGACCCAGACTGCCTCGCAAGCGCTATGGCTATGAAAGTGATTGCCGAAAACTTTGGCAAGACAGCGACTATCTACTACGGCGGCGAACTCGGCCATACTCAGAACAGAATCATGGTCAACGTTCTTGATATCCCCTTATCTCGATTGGATATTGATGATGACGAGGATGCTGCAGGCGACATAAAGGACTACATAGATAGCAGCTTTGTTGTCGTTGTAGACACCTCTCATTTCGGCTGCGAGAACTGCTCAGGCATTTCTTCTTTCGTTGATAAGAAAGAAGAGCCGGATATGGTTATTGACCACCATGATCTGAACTCAAAAAGAACCTGTCCTTACCTTCGTAGAACATACGGTTCTTGCGCTACTATTCTCTATGAGATGATGCTTAGTCTTGAGATACCTGTATCGAGAATACTTGCAACGGCTCTTTACTTGGGTATCAATACGGATACGGCTGATCTTAAGGGCGAGGGAGCAACTACTGAAGACCACGCAGCTTATGAATCGTTGAAAGAGAAAATCGACCTAGAGAAGTATCTCAAGGTGTTTAACTATCCGAAGCCATCTGCTCTGCTCGATCTTCGAAAGAGAGCGTATGCGGATATTCATACAACAAGCACGCTTGCTGTTGCGAATGTTGGAGTGATAACCCCGCAGCAGAGGTCGCTTGTAGCTGAGCTTTGCGAAGAAATATTGGAGATCGAATCCATCGAAACGGCTGTCGTTATGGCAATCGTTGATGAGGGGCTCAAAACAAAGAAGGCTCTTGTCGCCTCCTTTAGGAGTAGCCTTCTTGCAATCAATACCAAGGACTTCATGACGAAGATCTTTGGAAAGAAGGGCGTTGGCGGCAGAAAGGGAGCAGGCGGAGCAAACATACCGCTTGACTTCATCCATTGCGACACGATCGATTCTATCAGGTCGCAGCACGGAGACAACGGTCACCTTTCGCAGTACATATCCCATATTTTTGATGCTTATTCGATCAAGATCAAAGAAGAAAAAGAGAACGTCTAATCGTTCTCTTGAGGAAAGAGAATGAAAGAATCCGGTCGTAGATACGAACTCTCCAGCATCGAGCTAATGCATGCGAAGCTAGATGAGTACGCTTACGCAATGAAGACTGTCGAAGGCGATTCTCTTAGCGAGATCGAGATTCGAGAGTTCTTCTATGGAGGGGAACATAGCTGCATCAAAGGCGGCAATCAGTCCATATACCAGCACAATAAGCTGCAATGGGTTATGTCCTCTTACTTCGAGGAAATGGGATTCAAGCAAGTCAGAGCGGTAAGCTACGGCTATCTTGATGTTATGCCTCCCAAAAAGCAGGATATCGAAAACGAGCCGGGAAAATACTTCCAAGCCTACGAGGACGCTGTAGTCTACTACGAACGATCCAGAGGTAAGAAGTCCAAAGAGAAAGATCGTATCGTTGTTGAAGTTGACGAGAACTTCCATGGCAACGGTATGAACTACACGATCTACCATAACCTCGAAAGCTCGTCTCTCTTTACCGACTGGTCAAAGCTCGCGGATGAAAAGAACTTCTACAAAGGAAAGAAAATCAATGTGAGCGGCGAGTTCCTTAAGCTCAACGATGTTGGGTGGGACGATGTTGTTCTTTCAGAAGAGAAGAAAGGCCTCATCAGAGAGTCCGTAGCCGAGCTATTCGAGAACTCTGAAGTATTCCGCAAGTTCGGAATCTCCATACAGAGAGGCGTCATCCTTCATGGACGACCGGGTACAGGTAAAACCCAGATATGCCGAGCATTGGCAAAAGAGTCGAAATGCTCTGTCCTTTACGCGCTGCCGACTGACTTTCAAAAGAACCAGGCAGGCGTTCGTCGAGTAACCGACATGGCAAAGGACTTGGCCCCATGCGTGCTTATCATCGAGGATATGGACTGGATCGCGCTAGATCGAGATGCGGGTCGGGCCGGTTTCGTCATGGAACTCATGAATCAGATGGATGGCATTGAAGCTTTCGGCGACATTGTTACGGTCGGCACTACGAACCGAAAGGAAGACCTTGAAGAGGCTGTCAAGAATCGACCCGGACGATTCGATAGGCTCATTGAGGTAGATTATCCTGCACTCGCTGAACGAGTTGCTATGGTTCAATCCTTCTGCTCGCAATGGGATATTTCCCAAGTAAACATAGAGAAGATCGCAGAGAACCTTAAAGACCTTTCCGGAGCCCATATCAAAGAGATATGCAAGACCGCTGCTATCCATGCGGTCTATGCGAAGTCCTTTGCGGATAAGGGCGAAAAGCTGGTCGTTACCAACGATCACTTCCTGAAAGCATGGGAAGAAGTTAAGGACAAGGACATTTCTTCATTCCTAGAAACTCAGGCGAAGAGCGGGGGTAACAGCGGCTTTGGTTTTGCCCCTTCTCGCTCTTCTGATCCATGGGATGAACTCTGATCCTGTAAGATTTTCTCCTCCCTCTTTTTCTCCATTTTAGTTATTTGGCGCAGAGCCAGAAAACAAGGGTGAACTGGAGAAGGTATCGATACTAAGTGGTCGAATATTACTCCTACCACTAGCAAGTATTGAAACAAAGCAAAGAGCATTTTGGAGGAAATCTATGTCTCAGACGACTGCTACTCAATCGTCTTCAGTTGAAGCGCGTAAGCTTACCAGAGATGACACGCTTGCCGCTTTTGGCGGAGACCACCTAGCTACCGATGTATTCCTAAAGAAGTATGCGGTAACTCGAACAGACGGAACTCTTGAAGAGCACCTGCCAAGTCAGATGTGGAGGCGAATGGCAAAAGCCGCTGCCTCCGTGGAAGATAACCCGGATTATTGGGAAGAGAAGTTCTACAACGTCCTAGATGAATGGAAAGCCGTCCCTCAGGGCAGCATTATGTTTGCCCTAGGAAATCCATATCAGCGTTCATCATGCTCGAACTGCTTTGTCGTTCCCATCCACGAAGATTCCTTGGATGGGATTTTTAACGCGGCGAAGGAAATGGCTAAGACATACGCCTATCGAGGCGGCGTCGGTATTGACATTTCCCCTCTCCGACCTGACGGAGCCGTAGTTTCCAATGCAGCCAGAACTTCTACTGGCGCATGGAGCTACATGGACTTCTACAGCTACATTACCCGCCTTATTGGTCAGCACGGTCGTCGCGGTGCTTTGATGCTTACGATTGAAGACAGTCATCCCGATGTCATGAGCTTCATTACGGCGAAGACAGATCTTACAAAGGTGACCGGAGCGAACATTTCGATCAAGATATCGGATGAGTTCATGCGTTGCCTAGAGAATGATCAGCCTTGGACAATGGAGTTCTCTACGTCGCACGAAACCATTCGCAAGCAAGTTCCTGCAAGCGAGGTTTGGGATCTCGTCATTAAGTGCGCAACCGAAACAGCAGAGCCGGGCATTCTTTTTTGGGACACTATCCTGAAGGAAAGTCCGGCTGATTGCTATGCTGAAGATGGTTTTAGGACTATCTGCACCAACCCTTGTTCTGAGATACCTCTGCCTGCATATGATGCTTGCACGCTTCTTTCTATGAACCTGACTAAGTATGTCAACGATCGCTTCCTCGATTCCGCGAAGTTTGATTATGACCGCTTTGCTGAGGACGTAGCGACTGCCGTAAGGCTTCTCGATAACGTGAAGGAGATCGATTTCGACCTCATGCCATTGCAGGAGCAGAGAGATGTTGCTGCTAAGGGTCGCAGAATCGGCATGGGAACGAACGGTTTGGGCGACACGCTCGCAGACCTTGGTATCAAGTATGATACTGAGGAGGCCATTGATTTCGTAGACAAGCTCTACGAGTTCTTCGCGAAGACCGTATACGGAGCGTCCGCGCAACTAGCGGAAGAGAAGGGTCCGTTCCCGATTTTCGACGCGGAGAAGGAAAAGGACAACCCATTCCTCAATCGCATCGGTTTTGCGGGCGTTCCTCGCCGAAACATCGCTTGTTTGACTTGTGCCCCAACAGGCTCGCTTTCTATGCTTTGCCAGACTTCTTCTGGCGTTGAGCCGGTATTCCGTAATGCTTACATTCGTCGTCGTAAGATTAATCACAATGAGGCAGCAGACATTCCTCAGGACAACCAGTACGAGGACGGACTTGGCGATCTTTGGGAAGTCTACGCGGTAATCCACCACAACATCAACAACTTTACAAAGGAAGTCCTTGGCGTTGACCTTCTGTCGATGGATAATCACGAGGACAGAAAGGAAGCCTTCGAGGAAATCGAATATCAGCTACCTGATTACTTCGTAGAATCAGACACGATCGACTGGGAGAAGAGAGTTCGCATTCAGGCAACCATGCAGAAGTGGGTTGACCATGCGATTTCTTCTACCTGTAACTTGCCGAAGGGAACTCCGGTTGAGACTGTCAAGAAGGTCTACGAGGCCGCTTACAAGGCTGGCTGTAAGGGATATACCGTCTATGTTGACGGATGTCGAGATGGCGTTCTTGTAACCGAGGACGACAGCAACGAGAACCCAAGCAGTATTCAAAAGACCCATGCTCCAAAGAGACCAAAGACTTTGGATGCAGATGTCTACCATGTCACCAAAGCAGGTCAATCTTACTTCGTTATGGTTGGACTCCTTGAGGGCGAGCCTTATGAGGTCTTCGCGGGCAAGAACGGCTTCATGGACCGAAAGGTTAAGACGGCCAAGATATCTAAGGTCAAGAGAGGCCACTACAAGGCAGAGCTTGATAACGGCGAAGTCGTTGATAACATCGCTGAGCATATCACTGATGAAGAAGCTGCTATTACTCGACTTATGTCGCTATCGCTGCGTCACGGAGCAGATATCAAGTATTGCGTCAATGTTCTTCAGCGAGTTCCGGGCGATATGAACAACTTTGCCAGAGTCATGTCGAGGGCGATCAAGCACTACATTCCTGACGGAACTGTCAACTCAAGCATGAGCGAGGACGGTAAGACTTGGATACATGAAGAAGGGTGTCTGCGCTGCCTAGAGACCGGGGAAACCAAGTGTCAATAGTTCTACCTGTCTAAAAACATAGAATATATCCAAAACTGTTGGAGGTATTAGGCGTTACTTGACGAATAGTTAGGTAACGCTTTATACGTTGGAGTAAACTATGTCAAGACGGAAAGAACTATCAGGCAAAAAGTTTGGAAAGCTGACAGTGAAGCAGGTTTCTGAAAAGCGAGGGCCTAGAGGTGAGCTTTATTGGGACTGCGAGTGCGACTGCGGCAATACAAAAGCGATTCGCAGTTCTTACCTCAATAAGGGCAAAGTGCAGTGTTGCGGCTGTACTCATAGGGGCAACCTTAAGGGGCAAAGTTTTGGACATTTGATCGTTCTTGAACGTTCGGAAAAAACAAATTCCCACGGCAATGTTTATTGGACCTGTGAGTGTAAGAGATGCGGAAACCAAAAAGATATTGCTGCCAATGGTTTGAGGTCCGGCTATCATAAGTCTTGCGGTTGCCTAAAAAAGACCCGAACAAAAGAATCTAGCAAGATGATTCCCGGCCATATTTGGTACTCAATACAAGATAGCGCTAAACGGCGCAATATAGATTTTCAACTTTCCCTTCAAGACGCAGAAACTCTACTTACAGAACAGGAGTGGATATGCCCCCTGACTGGATCTGTCCTTGGATTCGACTATGCGAATCCCAAAGGGACCAATACTACGGCTTCACTAGACAGAAAAGATTCAACCAAACCATATTGCAAAGACAATTGTTGGTGGATATTAAAAAGCATCAATCTTATGAAAGGCTCATTGCCTCTCGATGAGTTTATAGCATTATCTAATTATGTTTCTCAGAAAAAGGAATCAAATATGTTCAAAATAGAACAAAATCTATACAATGCTCACAACGCAATTTATTTGACCAAAATCAATAGCAAGAAGTTTGGACTCAGAGTAAGCGATCAAAGTCTTAGAACGACAAGAGGACATAAGGGCATTAACTGTCCAGATGGAATTGACTCTGATAAGGCTTATGGCGTAAATCAACTAAGTGGAGACGTTGACTTGATGTTCAAACTAGACATCGATCATTATGCAAAAATCAATCTAGATAAAGAGGTTGTCGATAAGGGTTACAGTCTTTATCGAGATAGTCAAATGATTTATCAAAAGCAATATCACATGCCATGTATCTATCTTAGACACAAAGACCGTAATCATTCAGTTTTTGAAGACTTAGGATTTTTTGCAGGCAGACATATTGGAACAGTTGACGTGTATCGTTTTTTCGACGAATAGAAGGCTGCGTCCGATGCCTGGAGACTGGTGAAACTAAGTGCATGTAAGAGCCCGATTCTCATAACATCCGATATAGTTCAAAGAGCGCCCTTTGACGACTCATTGGGCGTTTTTTCATGGAAGACAGACCTTTTCCATTCTGTCCATATATCTTTACAGGAGAAAAGATGCAGATCAAAGTAAAGAAGCTTCACGAAGACGCAGTATTGCCTCAGAGGGCCAACTCAACCGACGCAGGCTACGATCTTGTAGCCATTGATGATGGAGAGGTTGTTTTGGATGATTACGGTACTTGCCTATATGTTCAATACCGAATAGGTCTTGCGATCGAGCCTGGCGAGGGATTTCATACCGAGATATTTCCTCGATCAAGCGTGACAAAGACGCATTTGGTTTTGGGAAATAGTATAGGATTGGTCGATGAGGGATACAGGGGAGAGATACTGGTGAGGTTCAAGCCGATTGTTCAGCCAGATACCGCTGGATTCAAGGGATATTCCAAGGGTGATCGTATAGCACAACTTGTCATCCGCAGAACAGAGCATGCAGATTTCAAATGGTCTGCAGATTTAGATGACTCAAACAGAGGCGAAGGAGGCTTCGGCTCATCAGGTAACTAATGTATGGCATCAATCGCCGCCGAAAATGTTGTTGTCGTATATCGACAGGCAGATAGCGAGTCGGAAGACGCGGCCCTTCGCTATCAGACTTTGCATGGACTGTCTAGCGATCAGCTTATAGAAATACCATGCTCTTCGATTGAAATACTTGACTCATATGCAGACTTCAAGTCTGAGGTCGAAGATTACATTGTTGATGCTTTGACGGGATCTGCTTCTCCTCTCGTCAACAGAACTGTTTATGCTATAGTTTTAATGCCGAGAGTTCCAGGCGGCTTCAGAGATGGAAGCGACATAATCTCGTCAACTTCTAGGGTTTCGAGAATCTTTTACGAGTTTGATTCTGATGAGAAATACATTCAGAACCCTCTTTATGACCGTCGAACTTTTAAGAGATTCGATGAAATAGATGCAGATTTTGCTTTCATCTGCACTCGCATCGATTCCCCCTTGGCTGCCATAACAAACCAGTGGTTTGAAAACATTCAGCTAGCAAATGATCAACTCTTGATCAACGGTAGATTCTATTTTGATGCTTACTCGGCATACCAAGGTTCTCAAGCTCAGCAATACGAAGCCGACTTGCTTTCTTTTCGAGGCGGTCTTCTTGACAGGCTTGGCCTGACAATTTTTGATACTACAAGAGTTGACCCGTATAGAGATGCTCTAATCTCTGTTGTAGAGAACGACTCATTCTATTGGGGCTGGGGCGCGGACAGGGGCTCTCTTACGTTCTTCAGAGACTCAGCTAATATCCGAGGCTTCTTTTACAATGCCGATTTTGATGGCGCTGAAACCATTAGGGATATTGACGCAAGAACATGGCCCCTTCTTGCTATACGTCAAGGATATATAGCTACCGCAGGCTCAATGTCTGATCCAGGAGCAGAGAACTTTCTGCGTCCGGATCCTTTCTATCAGGCACTATTCAGAGGGGCGACAATGGGAGAGGCCATGCTCTATTCTCAGCCTCGACTGAATACGCCGATAGCATGTTTCGGAGACCCCCTTTCAAGATTTACCTTCCCTCTGGTATTTGATGATACAGAGCTAATCGATCAGGATCAGGCTTGGGCAGATATCAACGAATGCTTTGCCCGCTCGTGCATCAATATATTCCGGAAGAACAAGATTCTCAAAGAGATCAGAGATCTTGTTGTGGCTGGCGATGATGTAGATGTTAGTTTGGATTTGATCAAACCTATTAATCGCCTAGGTAAGCTATTTGAGACTCCGGACTGGAAGAACGACTACGCCAATCTAGCCATTGCTATGTTCAACTTAGTTGTCATCAGAAATCAGACTGCATACGATGAGTTCTATCCAGGCATCAATGATTATCTAACGAGAACCGAAACAATCATACCAGAAATAACCCTTGACGCTTTGCTCAATGATAATACAAAGACAACCGTCGAAGAGCGATGGCTGTATGAGGAGGGGACTTGGGAGTTCACTTTTGAACTACAGCACGATCCAGGCACATTCGCTTTCTATCATTTTGAAATGGACGTTGCGACCGATGCTGATTTTGACAACATCATCATCTCAAGAGATAGCTTTGTAAGCGTTAGAAACTGGTTCTTTGAACAAGAGCAGAATCGCTTTGTTCCGATGGGCGTCAATGGAGTGACCTCTAACTACGCCGGTCTTAGAGTTCGTTACGAGAGTCAAGAAGGCGAGACTCTTGAAAGAGGCCGATACTACTACTTCAGGGTCCGGCAGAAGGATCAGTTGACTATTTTTGGGTATAGGAACTTCCGAGAGGTTGTTTATCGATGATAGGAACTGTTAGCTACAAAACAGTAGCAGATACGCTTGGAGAAGCTCAGCAGCTAGGACTTGATTCGTTAGAGCCCCTAGTCTGCATGATATCCAATCTGCAAACTATGAATATTTCGCGTTCAGAAAGATACCGGAATGTTTTGTTCAACAGCATCGTATCCACCTACTCATTCATAGCAAACAAGCATGCCAATTTGAACCAGCCCATGATCAACGCGGTTCGAGCTTTGAATCAGCATGTTCTTGATAACTATGGCCCGCAATATGGATATGAAACGATTGATGAGTTTTTGGTCGATCAATACATAGAGGTCGATCCAACCTTTGCTTCAGTTTCCAGATTTTTGGGGTACGACGTAAACCAAGTAGGAACTAAGGCGGCTCGTTGGAGAGATATCGATGACGTATGGAGCGAAGTCGATATTCCCTGGAGCAAGCTAGGATGGAGTAATCTGTAATGTCTAATCTAGAGAACGTAACGCCAGCAGATAGCTATCCTGATCTGTTTCGCCTTGTAAATGGCGGGGCGGGCCTCGATGCAACGCTAAGAAATATTACCGGAGGAGATGGAACTCCGACCGGCATCTTTATCTCAAGCACAGTTGTTCAGGCCGATATGAACGATGGAGTCCTCCGCCGCCCTCTTATGAGAGACGCTCGGAAGCTTTATCTCAATCTAGGCGACGTATCAACCATCGATGGAGGTTCAGGTACGGTAGACCTTGACCTAGAAGCGGCAGATGTATTTAGGGTTGGAGTCGATCAGAACTTGACGACTCTGAATCTCGATAATGCGGTTGCTGGCGTTGATGCGACTGACGGTAGAATGAAGGAAATACTGCTTGTTCTTGACCAAAAGGGAACTAGCGGAGGCGGCTATTTTACTGTCTCTTGGCCTAGCAGTATCAACTGGGACGCTTCGGCTCTTCCGGTTTTGAGCGAAGTTGACAACTCAACTGATGTCTTTAGGCTTATCTATTTGAACGATGGCAGCGATCTATGGTTTGGCGAGATCGTTGGACAGAACATGGGTACGCCGTAATGCCTCCTAAGAAGAAAAAGAATGGAGAACTCAGCGACATAATCAAAGACCTCAAGAATGAGGTCAGGGCCAGCAATATGCTCAAACAGTTTGGAGCGGGTCTGCCTAGTATTATTGAGTTCGTTGAGCAAGAAAGATGGCTTGGAATGAGTCACTATCCCCAGCCGGTCATTCTCCGACCGATGCAGCGGATACTTCTCAAGTGCTTTTATCGAGGTAGCCCCGGTAATGAAAACTTGCAGTTAGATCCTGAAGAGATCGAGCTAATCAAGAAGCATGGTCTTACTGAAGAAGAAAACGGCGACGTACTAAACAAGTGGAACAATGAGACTACTTTTAGAGAGCTAGTCCTCGTATGGGGTCGCCGTTGCCTTTCCGAAGACGCAACCATCGTTGATCCGGATACTGGTATGCGATGGAGAATCGGCGATCTTTGGGACTACGGTAAGACAAATATGTCTTCTTGGACTTACAACGAACAGTCTAAGAAGATGATGAAAATAAAAGACTGCAATCTCATTAGCCAAGGCGTCAGAGATGTGTATGAGGTAGAGCTTGCGAGCGGTCATAGAACCGAAGCTACAGACAATCATCCCTTTTTGACTAAGGATGGATGGAAGCAGGTAAAGGAGATCAGAGCCGGAGAGAAGATAGCTCTGTCTCCAAGCATGCCTTTCTTTGGGCAGTCCAGTCAGTTGGGAACAAGCCAGGCTGCTTTGCTGGGCTACCTAAGTAGCTCGAAGATGTCTAAGATCAACAATATGCTTGTTGTTAGCAGGGTTGCCTCTGATATCGAGGCAGACTTCAAGGACCAGATTGCCAATTCCTTTGAGAATGCGGATGTCAAGTCTCCGTCCGGAAAAACACAATCGATGGCTTTCTTTGACCATGCAAGCTCGGTCAAGGACTGCAAGGATATCCGAACTCTAAAGGACTGCAAAAGCATTCATCAGCTAGCTCACATGTCAGGGCTTCTAAACAAGTCAGCAGATGAGAAGCATGTTCCCGTCAGGCTTATGAGGTCTAGCAAGCAATGCGTTTCTGCATATCTGAGCAGGCTTTTCAGCGTGGAAAGCGAACTGACATACAGCAAAAAGTCCGGAAGAGTCTACGCTAAGATCGAATGCAACTTCGAGAGCCAGTCTCTTGCCGAATCTGTTCACCACTTGCTTCATAGATTCGGAATCTTTTCTACCGCGAAGTATAATCGCAAGATCGAGGGCAAGACTCGACATACTATTACGATTAGCAAGCTAGCTGACATCAAGTTATTCTTGAGAGATATCGGATACGTTGACCGCGGCGAAGAAGTTTCTGAGCTTCTATCTTTGTTGTCTCATGTAGACATCGATGAAAAAATCGAGTATGTATCTCTGCAGTCAAAGCGAAAGATTGGCAAGAAGAGGACTTTCGATCTCCAGGTTTCCCATGAAGAGCATAAGCAAAACTTCGTAGCTGACGGCTTTATAGCTCACAACAGCGGTAAGGACTTCATCGTATCGATCATGGCTCTTTACGAGGCGATGCGTCTATTGGAGACTCCGGGCGGTAATCCGTATACGACTTACAATCTTAGCTCTGCTGCTCCGATGACCATTCTCACTATCGCTAACGCCGCTCCTCAGGCAAAGATTCTCTTCCGAGAGGTAAGAGACAAGGTGAACAGGTCTCCCTACTTCCAAGACAAAGTAGGGCACATGACCGATGATATGATTTATCTTCTTACTCCTCATGACAAGGACAGTAATAAGAAGCTGAAAGAAAGAGGGCTCGACGGAACAAGAGGTTCTGTTCAGATCAAGGCCGGTCACTCTAACTCGAACTCTCTCGTTGGTCTTTCTTGTTTCGCGGTTATGTTTGACGAGATTGGTACTTACAAGATTACCGCAGGTTCGTCTTCAGGCGATCAGCTATATCATAACCTTGTTCCGGCTACTATGACATATGTTCGCAAGGAACCTGTGCTAAAACCTGACGGAACTCCGGAGCTAGACGAAAACGGAAACGAAAAGTTTAATAGGGTACTTGACGGCAAGGTCATATGTATTTCGACCCCTCGTGGCAAGGACGGTATTTTTTACGATCTCTATTCAAACGCAAACGAAGTTCCTCATAGATTCATGATGCGAGCCCCTACTTGGGCTGTTCATCCTGATCTAAGCGAGGCTGACCTGCTCAAGGGTAACCCTGACATGGGCGATTCAAAATTTGCAATGGAGTTCGGAGCAGAGTTCCTTGGCACAGCAGGCGAATCTTTCTTTAGTTCAGATGATGTTGACGCATGTTTCCGTTCCAAGAACATCAAGAAGGTTATGCATGGTCTGCCAGGCGTTACATATTTTGCTCACCTAGACCCTGCTACGTCAAGTCACAACTATGCTCTATGTATTTGCCATCAAGAGATGTTTGTTGACAGTAAAACTGGTAAGAGAGATTTCCGCATCATAGTAGACCACTTGCATCATTGGACTCCAACTGGAGATAATCCGATTATGGTCGAAGAGGTCGATAAGTACATGATCGAGATGCACAAGAGATTCCATTTTGGCCTTGTTACCTATGATCAGTGGAATAGCAAGAACAGTATCAACAATCTAAGAAAGCACGGTGTTCCTGCCAAGGAGACGGCCTTCTCCAAGCAATACAAGCAGCAGATATACGACAACCTTTACCAGTTGGCTATCAACAAGAAGATTTTGATACCAGAATACAAGCTGTTATACCATGAAATGAAGAATCTGCAAAGGAAATGGACGGAAAGCGGCTATAAGGTAATGGCTAAGAAGGATGCCGATATCGATACAGACGACATGTGCGATGCGTTGGCAGGAGCCTGTTATAACGCTATCGAAAGAGGAGTTAGCAGACTTCCACAAGGAAAAATGGTCAATATGCCAGTATCACCAAACGGAAACTCTCAGGTCTGGAGATCGATGCAGGGCACTCCGTATGGCTACGGCTCAGGTCAACAAGTGGCAAACAATATGAGAAATCGCTCGGGCTTCAGATCAGTCTAGCGTCCAATAAGGAGCAGAAATGGCAAAGTTCAATCTCAAAAAGCATGCAGAAAAGGCTGATATGTCCCATTCGTATCCGAAGCGGCTATCCGGTCAAAATGATGACCGCGGTTATTCTGCTGATTCCGGTAAGAAGGTAGAAAGTATTCAGGGCATGCTTGGTTCCAGCCGCAAGGAGGGAATTGACGACCCTAAGACCACGGTAGAAAATCTCATGGACCAAGACCGTAAGGGTTCGGAAGGCTCTACGGTTGAGAGCCAGATTGGTTCGAGAGATTCATACTGGCCGCACCGACAGCATAAAGAGGAATCAAGAGGACCGATCAAGCCAAATGATATGCTTTCAGAATCCTATGACCAGCGTTACTATGAACGATTTGCAAGTCAAGAAGAGGCCGCAGACACGGCATTTTGGGACAAGCAGATCGGAGTTCAGCTATCTGGCGAGAAGACAACTATCGTAGGACAGGTTCCTGGCAATGGTAGTCAGTTGCAAAATCATCCCGATCGATTCAAGAAGGTCAAGGACGAAGGCGGGCATGTCGATCCAATGGATAGCGATAGCGTTCTGAAGAAGAACAAGGAAATGACTTATGCTTCTGCTCTTAGTGAGCTAGATGGCAAGCTTTTCCAGATCTACTATAAGGCTGCTAAGGCAGATCGAGAACTAACTTCCGAGGAAAAGAACTCTGTCAAGGCCATCTCTGAAGCTAAGGCAGATATTTTGACCTCTGCTTCAGAGTGAGAAACAATGGCAAAGTTCAACCTGCGACGATACAAAGAGGCAAGAAGGGGGTCTGAGCCTCCTGAGGCATTCCTGCCGCAGGTATGGAGAGGCGATCCCTATGACCGAACTCGGCATCCGGGCGACGGTAAGGGATACAATCTTGTTACTCCAGGAAATCAAGGGTTGGGGACTCAACCTCCGGATATATCCGCTCCGGAGTTTGGTCGTAAATGGACCGCAGAGGGACCGGATATCCCAACCGCTCAAGACCAAAACCTCAATGAAGACAAAGCTATTAGGCGTAATGATACGCCGTCTGATTGGGATCCAGATGATCCCTTCGCTGCAGAAAATGATGGAGATAACCGATCTACAGAGTATGGGCAGGGCTTGTCTACCGATTATGGACAAGGCCTCCATGACGATTCAGAGCCAGCAGCGGATACCGCTTTGGGCCTGCATTCGACTGTGGAAAGGATGATGAACGACGACGGCAGGGACAGACCGACGCCATTTGGGAATATGCAAAAGACTCCTCATCCGTTCAATGCGTCAAGTCGTCGTAGCGTTTTTGATCGAATTAGGAAGCATCAATAAGAAGAGGTTATTATGAAGGTACAAGTTACAAAGAAGGCAAAGGGAGAGCTTTTCATCAGAGCGATAGGAAAGGCCATGAGGGTTGGAGCCGAAATCACTCTGAATGATGATCAGTTTTATGATTCGGCTACTCAAGCTGCTATTCAGGCAGGCTTTCTAGACGTTGTAGATGGCCCAACCGAGAAAGCGGTAAAGGGCGAAGAATACATCAACGTCTACAAGAACAGCCTTTCGTTCAAGTGCATTCGTCGGGCCATTCCATCAGGTTCTACCTTCTTTGTCCGAGAAGATCTTGTCGGCGATCACGAGATAGTCGCAGCTTTCAATGCAGGATACATTGAGCTTGCTGATCCGGAACCAAAAGATTCTAAAGAGGCCGGTTCAGCCGAGACCCCCAAGAAAGAGAAGTCCTCAAAAAAGGCCACTCGCAAGCGATCGGGTAAGAAGTCCTCTAAGAAGTCAACGAAGCGCATTAAGAGGGTTGGCTCTGATAAGGAAGCAGATGCCGATGCTGCAGAGGTTAAAGTATCGGTAGGAAAGCCGCCTGAAGAAAGCCCAGTAGAAGGAGATGAGCCAACAGATACTCATGCCCTTCCTAAGAAATCTCAGGTTGAGGCTCCGGAAGGAATGTATGCTCACGATCCAACCGGCGAAGGCGTTAGCGTCCGCAAAGCGTCTGCTCCCAATGACATTTTTGGAGATGATTCTAACGACGTTGGATTTGTCGAATCGACGCCCGACGCCGATGATATTAGCTTCGTTGATGAAGAGCAAACAAGGGAAAGAGCAAAGAAAAGCGGTATTGCAGATGATATCTTCGATGACAATGTAGAAGTCGAGTAAACCATCTATGAAAAGCATTCTATCTAAATCTGTTGAAGCCAGACTAAGCGACAGCGATAAGTCTATACTCAAAAACTACTGGTCTTTGCTAGAGGGCGATGATTTCGCAGATGCTCTAGTGTTCAACCCTAACGAGAAACCTAAGAAGAAAGAGAAGAAGGATAAGTCGGATTGATCGAGCTTCTGACAAAAGAGCTTTCGCTTCATGGTATCTCTTTCGATAAGGGACAGCTATTCTTTCGCGGGCAGAAAAGCTCGTATCAAGATGTTGCGAACAAGCTTGATGTTAGAATCGAGAAGAATACGAAACTTCTTAGAAGGCTTTCCACCGAAATCATTACCGAACTTCAGAATCCAACAGCAGGCTCGGCAGACAAGAAAACAAGACGCATGTTTGCTCACGCAATCAAGAGCGTCTATGAGATATTCCTAGAATGCAAGTGCCCGCTGAATGCTATCAAGGCAGCTAAGAACATCGTCAATGCCGATAGCGGCCTATTTTCATCTCGTTTTATGGCGAAGGTCATTGATTTCAACCTCGGTATCCAATGGTTGATACATCTGATACGCCGAGATATGTATACGATTCATTTGCTGTTCAAGTTTTCCGAGAAGATCCGCTCCGGAAGACAGGCATTGGCCCGAGGGTTCGCTGGTCCTTGGGGCAGGCTTGATCTCCCTATGGAAGAGCGGGTTTTTCAGTGGGATGACATCGCAGAGGAGACCGCAGGCCGAGAAGCCGACAAGATGCGGCAGAGAAGATACCGCATGGGGCTAGAAAACACGAAGGACAACTGGCCCAATGAGGGTTTCTATTGGAGAGAGATTCGCAACGAACCTTTTGCATGGGGCGACGAAGACTCTAATCCATACCCGCATCGAAATCTACTATGGAGATCATGATGAACAAAGAAGCTCAAACATCCCTACTGGATTTCTTGCAAGACGCAATACCAGAACTACAACACTTTACGCTTCTCGTAAAGCCTGGACCATCTTCTGATCCCAATGTTCAGAGGTTATACGATATCTGGTCTGATGTTCAGAACAAAGTTGCTGATCGCAAGTTTCTTAGACCTCCAACAATGAGCGGAACTGAAGTATCGAAGCTTGAGTCATCCGGTCTTGTAGAGGTTCAAGGCAAGTATCTCAAGGTTACATCTAAGGGTGTTGATGCTATAAAGAGCATGATTCTCCATTCTGAGAAATCATCGTTCAATAAGTCTGCTTCTTCTGCTGGAATGACCAAGGTCGCTCAGCAACAGATGGCAGAGCAGCCAAATAACTGGTATGGCCAGCAGCGAGCTATCGAGCAATCAAGAGCAGAAGAGTCCATATCCGCAGAAACAGAGATAGAGAAAGATGAGCCATCGTCAGACGACATATCTGATTGATATATCTCCGAAGCAAGTCAGAGTTCAGACCAAAGCTAAGAATAAGCTTCTATGGTACGACTCAGATGAGAACAAGATGCTTGAGTTCGAGGGCGGAAAACTGACGCCCGTTTTCGACATGAGGTTCAAGAAACTCGTTCCAAAAGTAGAGGATATCTATTACACGAGTTACTCAACCGAATCTAATGAGCAGAAAGTTATCGATTGGATGAGGAACTATGGAGGCAGATTCGGGGCCGAGATCAATAAAGAGGAAAGCAGCAACAGAGAAATAGCAGTCGATATCGACTCCAATAGTTCTTCTGTTTTTGAGTATGCACTTGACAGGCAAGGATTCAGGTACGAGAAACAATGAAGATTATAGAGTCTCAATCCTATAAAGATCGTATGAGCGGAGGCTTGGCTGATGATAAGAAGCCTTCAGACTTTGACCAGAAGCAACTAGAGGACGGCATCAAAGTTGAATACGAGCATACAAATGATAGAGAAGTGGCTAGGGAGATAGCTATGGATCATTTGACGGAAGACAAGGACTACTACAAGAAGCTCAAGAAGATGGAAGGCGATGGAAGCTAAGCTAAGAGTAACAGTTGCAGATACGCCAAGCAAGCAGGCCAAAGGTCTGATGTTTGTCCGTGAAATGCCTCGCGATCGAGGTATGCTGTTTTCTTTTTCCAAGTCTGATATACTGAGTTTCTGGGGACAGAATACCTATATCCCTCTCGATATAGCTTTCGCAGATGAAGATGGCGTAATCAGTAACATCGAGATGATCAAACCTCTTAGTTTGAGACCGGTCAAGAGTTCGAGCAAGTGCATGTATGCTGTCGAGGCCAATGCTGGCTATTTCGATGAACACGGCATCGGCATTGGAGATAAGATTGTTTTCGCGGAAGAGGGCGAAGAGCTTTCGATTCTGAGCTTTCGCAAGAAGACCGACCTATCGAGATACTCGATGTTTGGCTCCGAAGCGGTAAAGAAAGCTCAGCTTATGGGCAACGAATACGGCTTCGACATCAACGATGCTCAGAGAGAGGAAGAAGAGCAGGCACGATCGAGATATGAGTCTCTTCCGGTTGTTTCTCCCGAAAACGTAGGGGACATCCTTGTAGACCAAGAGTTTGAAGATACGCCTCAGCAGTTCGTTGATCAGCCATCTGATATGCCGGAACCAAAGGTTCCAGAGACGGATTTACCTCCGGTTGAGCCCTCTCCGGAGCCTATTCCTGAATTTGACAATGTATTCGATGCGATTGACGAATACGCCAAACCAACCGTAAACAACGATTTCATGGGTTCAGCGATGAGAATCGACTACACGACAAAGAGCGGGAAGTCGATTGCGAGGGATATTGAACCCCATGGGACGTTTCATGCCGATACCACTGGTAATGAGATTCTGGTCACATATGACAGAACTGCAGGAGGTATTCGAGCGTTTATCATGCAAAATATTAAAGCGTTCGCTTTATTAGATGACAAGTTCGAGCCTAAGTTCAGGGTCGAAGGATGAGGATTGCTATGAATTCTATCATTGAAACCATCGTAACTATAGCCAATCAGCTTGATGACAGTGGCAATGATGCTCTAGCTGATACTCTCGACTCATTTGCTCAGCGCCTCACTGACATCAAGGTTGCTCAGTATGTTGGTTCGCAAGGCTACTGGATGCGCAACACTCGCTGTTGGGCTAACTGCTACAGAGAGAAAAGGGCTAAGAACCCCAACATGCCAGCCCAGGAAGTATGGACCTCTTGCCATGAGGAATACGTCACTGCTATGCAGAACGAAAACTCAGGAAAGTCTACGGCGTCTTGGGACAAGTATGCAAGCTCGAATAAGAAGAGCAGCTACGATGGCATCTTCGACGACGAGTTCAACAAGCTCATTGAGAGTCATGTTGAATCCGGCATGGACAGGGGACATGCGATCTTCGCGGCTATTGACGACATGGAAATGAAGCCATACGATGACCTTGTTGAGGCTTCTCAGCAAGCATTCGATCTTGCCGCGGAAATGTTTGATAAGTCGCCAAGAGAAGCTGTCAAGATTGCTCAGGCTGGCGAAGAACTTATCAAGGAAGCTCAATGGTGGCGTCGTCGCATGAATGACATGGCCGCTCCTGCTAGGGGTCTGCGTCAGATGTGGAATCCAGCAGTTATGGATTCCAAATCGCAAGGAAGCCTATTCAAGTCAATCAACAGTCTTACAAGGGCAATGCAAACGGTTGTCCAAGAGAAGAACAATCTTGTAAACCTTGCCAGACAGTCTGGTATGGAGCAGATTGCTCAGGAAATCGAGACTCAGATTCCTCAAGATTCGCTCATGCAGATCGCCAATGGATTGACAAGGGTCAATCAGTTTGCTCAAGATGTTACGAACAGAGAAACCGGCGGCGAACGAGGAAATGCTGTTCAGCGAGGCCTCAACTGGCTTGGTAATCAGCAGCAGCAAGGCGCTGACAAAGCTCGCCAGTCTGACGAGTTTTTCGCAAATCAGCGAGGAGAGAACTCAGGAGAACCTCAGTCTCCTCAGTCAAACTTCGTAGGGCAAGGTCTTGATGGTCAGAATTTTGATGTTCAAAACGTTCAACCTCAGGATAGCTCATATCAAACAACCGACACGAGCAATATTGTTGGCCCGGGTATGAATCCGCAGCCGCAAGCTCCTCGGCAGCCGCAAGCTCCTCAGCAGGAGCCTAAGCGGTCTCCGATCATTACTCCCTCTGATATCAACCAAAGCGTAATACAGAGCAACCCAATCCTTAGAACGCATGCCAGCATGGTTCCGACCATCGTTAGCGTAGCACCGGATATGGCCGCTCTAGATCGCCTCTTTGCCCCTTACTTGGGGAACAGACCTCAGATTCAGTCTGACTCAAAGTCCTCTGATAAAATCAAGAAGACAGCTAACGATCCGCAAAATAATGGAGGAGATTTGAGGTCTCAAGTCGAACAATACCTGAATGGGCTTGATAGCAGAGATGTTATAGCCTTGTATGAAGCGTTAAAGGAGCTTATCCAAAGTAGTCAAGGAGAAGCCTCTTATAGCGGAGATTCGACGCACTCGTCGTATTCTTCGTCAAAGAAACAGGTCAAAGCCTCAGTTGGCAAGACCTTCAACCTGTCCAAGTTCCGTGATGGAGGAGCCACGCAATGAAGTTTTTCACGAACAAGATTTCAACTAACAGCAACGGTAGATTCAGCGATCTAGTAAAGAAGATTGCCGAAAGCGATCAGCAAGTCAAGACGGCTTCCGCCAAGACTGCTGAAGAGAATGTAGAAGATGTCGTTTCTCAGGAAGAGAACGCAAAGGTCGAAGCCAAGTCTGATACCAAGGTTGTCAAGGCTGAGGCTGGCGTCGATGATGATGGCGAAGGTAAGCGAACCGATGTCCATCACGGCGAAGGTTCTCCAAAGGACCAGAACGGCGAACCAGAAGAGGACGGCGAGAACAAGACTGTCGATCCTGAGGGCTTGGGCTCCTCTGCCGAGGCAGAAGAAGAGGTCAAGATTGCATCTGAGGAAGGCGAGTCCGGTTCCAAGCTAGGAAATGGCGAGGGCGATTCTGGCGACAACCAAGAAGGCGTCAACAAGGGCCGCTTCCCTGACGAGTTCGAGCCAAAGCAGGAGTGCGAAGACGAGGGCACTGCCGACGTTGAGGCATCTGGCGAGAAGCAGGTCAAGGAGGCAGGCGAGCTTCCGGAAGCTCTCAAGGAGCATCAGTTCGGCAAGAAGGACTCCGAAGACAAGAAGGACTCCGAAGGCAATGACGATGCAGATGGCAAGGACGATGACGCTGAGAAGGAGGGCTGCTCTGCTTCGGCGACGAGCAAGCTTGAGCGCGTTGCAAACCTTACCGCTCCGGAGAAGAACCGTCTCAAGTCCTACTTCCGCCGTTACTACCCGGAGAGCTACGCAGACGCTTTGACTCAGGACAAGTAATCCCTAGAAACACGGAGGCCTACCGAGATGGCAATCATACCTAATGGCAGGCGGAGGGTTTCGAGAGAGGCTCAAAGCCTAGATTATCAGAGAACCGGACTAGACGGTGCAGAAATCTCTCAAGAGGTGGCTCAACCTGCGCCTGAGACTACCGGTCCGGCTACTGATTTCAACGCTCTGCAGAATCAGATAGAGCAGCCATCGCCGCAGGCAGAAGTTCCGGATATGTCTCAAATGAACGATGAAGGCCAAGGCCAATCGTCCATGGAGGGCAACAACATCGCCGAGTTCCGTAATCAGCTAATCGATGCATTGGCTAACGTTGATGTTGATCCTGAGCGAGCAAGGCTCGTAGCCAAGAAAGCGTTGACTATCGGGTACAAGAACCCCCAAGAGGACATTCTTGCGGGCGAGTTTCTTGTTCCGGCTAAGGATAACGTCCCAATCACTCAGGTCAAGTCTGTTTTTGCTCCTATTATCGAGCAGAACGGATTTGCCCTAACTTCGCTCAAGCCTCATCAAAATACTGGCAAGAGCGGTAAGAAGGTTGTTGATTATTGGAAGTTGGAGTTCGAGACTAAGACCGAAGACCCCAACGCCATGCAGATTGAAGGCGATTATGCCGACCTTCTTGAGCAAAGCGGAATGGGCGGCGACGGCGAATCTATGCCTGTCGCTGCTCAGAGTCAGCATGCTCTTATTCGAAACGGAAGAAGCAAGCTCTTGGATTTTATGCTCGAAGAACTTGCTAGAAAAGGGGAATCCCAATGAGAATTCGCAAAGTATCCGACGAGAACCAGCTAAGCGTATTTGATGTTCTGGCATCGAATCACGTTCCTCTTAAGGATAGAGAGCCAGAGATGAAGCAGCCTCGTCAGAAGGAGGCTGATCGCTCATGGGCCGAGGATTCTCCTGCGGCTAAGCTTGAGCATAACACTCCTGATGAGGTCAATCTTGCTCGCAGGGGCAACAGTATTCGATCTGCACGCTGCGCTCCTGATGGCATTACCAACGAGGGCGGTTCGTCCAATGGCTATGGAGTTTCCGGTCGTAACAGCATTTTTGATTCGGAGGTTCTTGATCGCCTAGCTGAGGCAGAGACGAACCGAGAGAAGACCGCTCAAGAGCGAGCATCTGCCGATGACATTCGCAAGAAAAAGGCAGACGAATGGAAGGCCGCATCGCAGCAGCAGCTTGGCGAAGGAGATGAGGATTTTGAGGCCCGTAGAGGTCCGTCTGTCAATCGTCTCGACACCGAGGCCAACCGTCGTCAATGGGTTCCTCAAAACTCGATCAGCATGTTTGATAACGCTGACTTCGAGCGTATCGCTGAGTCTCAAGGAGAGTCCATTCAGCCTCGTCAGGCTTCTAAGGATGATTCTTGGAGGCAGGCGAAGAACGCCAAAGCTCACTCGATCCAAGAGAAGCAGAACGAAATGGTTGATCGTCTAACAGAGGCCTCTTCTGAGGACTCGTCATACAGAAGCATGCATCAGGATGCAACTGATCGACTGTTCAATATTCTGAAGGAACAGCAGGACAAGTAATGGCAATACCTCCGAACGCTCAACAGATTCTTGACGAGAACAACGATTCGTTGAACAATATCGTTGACAACTCACTGGGTGTTATGCCGGAGGGACTTTCTCCAGAGGAGCAAGAAGAGTTTCGGGCTAGACAGTTGGCTCAGATGCAGTCCGGTCAACAGCAAATGCAGACATTGTTTCAGGCGAATACTGAAATCAACGATGCTACCGAAGACGCTATGAATAAGCTGCCTGCCGCTGCTGGCTCTTACTTCGACCTGACCAAAGAGGCTCAGATGGAAATGGGTCAGCCTGTAATGGATCAAGGCATCGGAGAGTTTGATTCTCACATTGACTTGTTTCAATATTTGGAGCAGAAGCTAGCTAGCGGGCAACCGGAAGCTATCGATGAAGTTCGCAACGAACTGTTTCAGATAGTAGGAAATCAACCAACTGTCGATGAACAGGGTATAGAGCAGCCGAATCCGCGGCAAGTAATAGCGGACTCGCTTCAAGAATACCTAAGAGCCCTTCAAGAGGGCAATGAGCAAAAGAGAGCTAAGCTAGCTATGACCATGTTCGAAGCTATGCCGCAAAGCGACCAAGGAGACACCATGGTACAGGGAGTTAAAGAGGTTGTAGCGGAGTCCAACGAGACTATCCGTCGCCTCGCTAAGAGCCTGGCTTCACGCCAGATGAACAAGCAGGCGTCTTCTAGCAAGGCTTTCAATCTCAAGAAGGAAGCTCAGCATAAGGGAATGGATAACGTCATTATGCACGGACCAGAAGGGAACCGTATCGATCCCTTTACTGGACAGCTTATCAATGATTGGCATGTCTATGAGCGCAACAAGGGTTGGGGTCTCAAGATGGACGATGCTTTGTTCATTGACTATGAAGCTCTTTGGCGCGGACATATCATGGACAAGTACAGCCGTCCCTACAGAGATGAGGATGGAAACTATGTCGGCGGTTACATTGAGAAGCGGTTTGAAGTAGATAAGTGGATTCCGCCGGGCAATAACTATCAGTTGAAGCCAGGCGAAAAGCGTCGTCCGTACCTTCCTGAATATCGCTCTACCGAAGCCCGCATGCAGCATATGAGAGCAAACAACACTGATGAAGGCAGAGTTTACAATGACACAACTGAGCCATTCAACTGGTCAAAAATGGCTTCTAGCAAGAAGCAAACTAAGACCGCTCAGTTTGATCAACCTCAAGGCATGACTTTCATTGTCCAAGATTTGCAGACGGGTCAAGAACTTCAGAGACTTTCTGCTCCTGGCAAGGACGAGGCTCTTCAGCAGGCTCAGGCAATGGCTAGACAGCGCAGTCAGCCGGTTCTTCTTCTTACCTACGATATGGCCGCTGATGAAATGGACCCTATCGAGGAAGATATGATCTGGCCGGACGAGGCGGCACAGCCGGTTGCTGCTTCTGCAGATAGTAAAAAAAAAGTGAACTGAAGGTAGCCGATCTGGCTCCTAATCCAATCGGGCGGCCTAAGAGTGATCCATTTGCTCTTTCGCCGCTTGGTCTACGCGAGCCCGGACAGACCGGCGATGAAGCGCAAAAGGCTATTGCTCCGGCAATGAAAAAGGTCTGCCCGGTTTGCGGATCTGACAACGGACCAAACGATACGGTCTGCGTGAACTGCAGCGCTTCGCTTACTGGAAATCAGAAGATGGTAGATAGAAGCCCTACTCCCAAGGGGGAGCAGGGTAATCCTCTCGGGCACGTTACCGCTCAAGGCGTAATGCCAACAAATCCCAATGTTGTCAAGAGAGACATGCCAGAGTCCATGAATCGCAGAGTTAAGAGACAGCCCGTTTATCGGGAACTATCTGATGATTTTGTCGATTCAATAGAAGATGAACACCTAGATCAGGTACAGCATTCTGCTGACCACTTGGGTCTATAAGGAGATGAAACACTATGGCAAACAAAAAGCCTATCAAGATGCAGCTACCAACCAAGAAGGCAGAGAACATTGCTGCCGCAGCTAAGGGTCATACCGTTATCGGTACGACTCAAAAAGCTGGCACGACAATGGGAATAGGATATGGCAAGGGCGATACGGTATCGGTCCCCTTGACAAGAGCGGCTCAGGCAATCGGCGGCGGAGCATCGGTGACGATGACGCAGCCCATGTTCTTTTCTCCGCTGCATACTCCGCAAAACTGGCAGATTGCTAGTAAGCGTCGAGAAGTTTACCAGTGGGCTCGGTTCTATTATGAGAACGAGCCAAAGGTTGCAGCCGGTATCGATTTCTATTCTCAGTTTCCGATCAATGGCTTCAAGCTTGAATGCAAGAAGAAAAAGATCACTGCATTCTATGAGAGACTTGTAGATAGGCTTGAACTTATCAGGTGGTTACGTCTTATATCTCATGAGCGTTTTTTGCTAGGCGATGTCTTCGTCTTCCTTGAAATAGACTCCCCTGATACGAGAGGTGAGACTGATCTTGATCCTGATGAAACTCCTACTCATGCAGACGGAACGTTCAAGAGGATCATGGTTCTCAATCCGGACTGGGTTGAAGTCTATACAACTCCGCTTGCTGACGAACCAGAGATTGTTATGCTTCCGGATGACGAGCTAAAGAAGATCGTCATGACTAGGCAGCCTGAATCTGTCTATAAGAGACTTCCTGACAATATCAAGCAACTTGTTGCAGCGGGTCGTCCGATTCGTTTGTCCAATAACGTAACTAGTCACATCAAGCATGGCGGCTCTCCATACGGAACATATGGGGATTCGCTTCTGCGTCGTCTGTTTACAATCTTGGCTTACAAGACGAAGCTGATGACTGCGAACTGGATCGTAGCAGAGCGTCTTATTCTTCCAGTTCGAGTTGTCAAGGTTGGCGAGAAAGATCGTCCGGCGGCAGAAGATGATATCGCAGATGTCGTTCAGCAGTTGTCCGCGGTTGCGAATGACCCCAACTTGACGATTGTCACTCACCATGCATTCGACTATGAATGGTATGGAGCAACCGGTAAGATTCACAACATTACCAATGAGCTTGAGCAGATCGGCAAGGAAATGCTCGATGGACTCATGCTTAACCAGGCTCTACTCAACGGCGAAATGAGCGGCTATCAGAACGCTCAGGTTGGTGTTGAAATGCTTATCCGTCGCCTTGAGTCTTGGAGAAAAGAGCTAGCTCAATGGGTAGAAAAGAACATCTTCTTGCCTGTAGCCAAAATGCAAGGATTCATCGATGAAGAAGAATCTGACATGCTCGGCGAAACCGTCTACTTGTACCCAAGAATCAAGTGGGACGACCTCAAGCTAAGAGACCCAACTAACCGTATGCAGATGGCAATGAACCTCCATCAGAACGGCACCATATCTACGCAGACTCTTCTTGAGATGTTTGAGCTTGATTACGACCAAGAGGTTGAACGGATTAGAGATGAGCAAGTTCAAACTATGGGCAATGGTCAGGTCATGGGAGGACAACCCGGAGGAGGCATGCCCGGCGGAGGTATGCCCGGCGGAGGCGGAGGTATGCCTCCTGGCGGCGACCCTATGGGCGGCGGCATGGGCGGAGCCCCAATGGGAGGAGATCCTATGGGCGGAGGCATGGGCGGAGCCCCAATGGGAGGCGCTCCTATGGGCGGAGGCATGCCAGCAGCCGCTCAAGCAGCCCCTCAAAAGGTGACAAAGCGAGGCAAGGGCGGCGATAAGAAGGAAGAGGAGATGCCGCCTGTCCAAGTTCAAAGCGTTCAGCTAACAAAGCCTGAAGCAAAGGTTTATCGCATCCTCTCTAACATGCAGTTGCCTTTCCAACTGTATGCTCAATACAAGTATCAGGTGCCGGGAGAGCAGCAGCCGTACCTGCTTGATTTTGCTCTTCCTGATCTTGGTTTGAATATCGAGGCAGACGGCGAGCAGTGGCACTCAACTCCTGAAGACAAGAATTCTGACCAAAACAGAGACTACAAGTTAGCTGAACAGGGATGGACCGTTATACGGGTTTCTGAGACGGCATTGAATGAAAATGTCGAGGGAGTAGAGAACCTTCTTGCGGAGAACATCAAGGCCGCTCTCGATCAAAGAAGGAAAATGCAATCAAAATCAGCAAATGCTAAGATAACCAGCTATAAGTTTGGCAGAGCAGAAACGGGCTTGCCTCGTTGCAGCCTCATAAAGACAGATCCTCAATACGAGAATGACTGATGCAAGAAATCTTTGATCTCAATAAGGTTGCCAAGCATACCGGAGGTAGAACTCCGATCAAGGACAGAGGCATTAAGTGGAAAGAATCATACGCAGACCGTACTGCGAACATGAGGAAAAAGTTCAATGATGCAATCGGTTACGATTCTTATATCAGGTATGAAGGACACGATCATACAACTAACTCTGACTACTACATTGTCATAGGCCCATCTGTTGAAAAGAATATGGGCAAATGCTTTTTCGCGGGCGTAAAGAAGCTTCCGCCTCCGAGAGAACGAGAAGGCAAAACCTTTTCTCCATACGGGGAGTATTTCAAGACCATGAAGGCCGCTCATGCTTATGCAACCGAGAAGTGGGGCGTTCCCATGAAGAAGAACCTCCCTAACTACACGCAAGCTGATTTGGCAAATGTAGACATTCCGTCGCACATCAAGGGGTAACTATGAACATAGACAATCCAAGACAGCTACTCAGAAGGCTTCGCAGAACTGCGGATATGCCCCTGTTTCAAGACATGGGCGGTCAGCTTTCCAATAGAGGCCTTCAGTGGAGCAGGTTCCAAGAGGGTAGTTTTGCAAACAACAAGCTTCCTGAGGAAATGGTTTCGCAGATAACTGCCATGCGCTCTATGTTTATGGAGTCGTTTTCTCAGTTCGCGATCAACGATAAGACAGGACGGGCTTTTGATGCATTCAAAGGCATGATCTTCACTGTTTTTGCTCCTAACTTCATTGGGGACGACCTTCCGCCGGAAGCAAAGCTTTCTCCGGAACAGCAAGCAACCCTTGATTTTGCTCGTAATAACAACATTGTTCTTCCTAGCCAAGACGAGAATCCAGCTAAGCAGATTGGAACCGATTGGTGGTTCAGTCATTACGCATATGCTTGGAAAGATCAGTTTGAGCAGGGTATCGAGGATGTTGGAGCAAGTCAGAGCAACAAGGTTGTTACGGTCAACAATCCTGAGTTAGCTCGATCTAAGGGTATTGATTACGGACCCGTTCAAATTGCCCCTACTTCAGGCGGCGGTTACGGCGTATTCATCAATACTGATGCGGGAGGATCAGAAGGCGGTCTTGTTCCGATGCTTGGTATTCAGGCACCTCAGAACATGGATAAGTTTTTCATGAGCCCGGGCGGCAGCTTCAAGGGACTGAGGCCAAACCAGTCCAATATCATTCTTCCTGAAGGTCCGCAAGGAAATAGGGTTGAGTACGCCCGACAGGCAAGGCCTCGTAACAGATCGGGTCTTAGCTCTGAGCAGCTTGCGCAGATAGAGCAAGTCAATCAGTCCATCAATGATGCCCGTCAAGATGGCACCCTTTGGCAGTTGCGCCTTGCCGAGGACGGAACCCTTTTTGCAAAGAGCGTTTCGACTGGCGATGAAGCTCCGCTTTCCAAGGCGATTGTTCAGCAGTTGATCAAGCCTGAATACTTTGAGGGCATGCAGGGCGTTGTTCCTGCTAAGACTCGTTCTGATCAAACAAATGAAGCTGGCGTTGGCAACATGGGCCGCTGGAAAGTAGACGATGAGGTCAAGGCTCAGATCATGGGCGATCCATCGAATCCATACTCTAATCCGCGAAGTGTTTCTGCTCTTCGACAGTTGCGCATAGACATCAACGAGATGAGAGGCGGCAACAGGGTCGAACTCAATGGTTATCACATCATTACTATTGGGCCTAAGTTTTCTAACCCCGAGAACCTTGGCGAAGGACAGACCACATCTGCTCCGGGCTTTGTTACGCCTCAGACTATGGTCAATCCCGCTGATCAGTCGGTCATTCCCGTCGTTGAAAGAGGAACTAAATGGGTTGTTCTTGTTGACGAGTTCCAAGGAGAGAAGTTGAAGTCGCAGGGTCGTAGAAGCAACCCCAAGAAGAAGTCTGCCGAGTTCGATGACCTTCATAAGGCCTTTGAGTGGGCGAAGGGCCAGTATGGAGGAGATACTTCAGCATTTGATGTTGGAGAAAGAACCATCCGCAAAGCTATGGATGCTCTTCAGGCTTCTAGTCAGGCTGGCTTTGATGCAAACAACCAGCAAATGCCTGCTCCGCAGCCTGCAGTTGACCAGATGCCAACTCAGCAGGTTGGAGTCAATCCCGCTCAACCGCCGATGAACAGTGGACAGGATATGCAAGCAGACAACCGTATAGCATCTGCCAATATTAGAAGAATGATGAAGCGTATGTCGCTTTGAATGAAGGATTTTAGTGCATTTCTTTCTAAATCAAAGTAAAGCTTTGTCCAAACTCAAGAGGATATAACATGGCTCTAAACAAGAGAGGCTCTCATTCGATGCCTATCGAGGCGTTGAACATGCCCAAAAACTGGGACATGATCAATACATCGGGTCTTGCTAAGGCCGCTTCAATGACCAAGGATAAGGGAGTCGATCTTAATGGCTTCGACCTTGAAGCCGCGGCTAAAGAACATCCCGAACATCTGTTCGTCAAAGTCTTCGCCATCAAAAAGGATGAAGTCAATGATAACGGAGATGCTTTCTGCGAGGCAGAACTAAAGAGAGCAGCGCAGACTTTTATTGGCTGCCCCGTTTTTGTCAATCATCAGAATGATGATGTTGAAAAGGCCAGAGGTCGGGTCATGCATGCATGGTACGACGACAGCGCTGGCGGCATCTATTGTATCAATAGAGTGGACAAGGTTGCATATCCTCAGCTAGCGAGAGGCATCCAAGAAGGATACATAACGGGCACTTCAATGGGTGCCCAAGTTGGCTATTCTCTCTGTTCTATCTGCCATAACAAGGCTCATAGCGCGGACGAGTTCTGCTCTCATGTCAAGAACTCAAAGACCCGTAAGTTTTCGGGCAAGATCAAGAATGCTTACCACGATAGCCCATGCTCTCCGGAAGACGATGACCCGTTGACTGGCAAGAAGAAGGGCGAGGAAGAGATTCTTGAGCATAAGGAAGCTCAGGTATTCGAATGGAACTACGATATCAAGTTCATCGAGGACTCGTTTGTAGTAAATCCTGCATGTCATGATTGTCTTGTTTGCGACATCCTTGATGTTAGCAATATTCAGTCAAAGCTATCTTCTCAAATTTCAGAACTGCAAAAGGTTGCATCTAAGTATGAAGAGGGTATGGCTAAAAATCAGATCAGCAAGACCGCTGGCAAGATGGAGATTCAGGCTCTCAACGATGCCATGAACCTTATTGAAAAGGTTACTCGATCCATTCTGGCTCAGAAGCAGTATGTCGATATGGAGTATGCAAGCGATCTTGTTGAGGTTCTTGCTGATCTCCAAAGCTCAACAGATGAGCTTATTGAGATGGGTTACAGTTCTCTTCCTTCGCCAGACGAGGAAGACATTGCCTTTGGAACTGATGATCCTGCATCTCCGGCTGAGCAGGGGGGAGCAGAGCAGGTTTCACCGGGTTCTATTGGTCAAGATCAGCCTTCTCAGCAGCCTTCTCAGCAGCCTTCTGCACCGGCTCAGCCGCAGTTCAGCGGAGTCAGCAGTAGTCCTGCAGCGGAAGTAGGAACGGTAACTCGTCCGAACTTTTCTGCCGCATCGCAGGATACGAAGGAGGAATTTACCCGAACTGCTGACAACATATCAAAGAAGCTGCATCGAATCAATGCCGGTCTAAAGATGGCTTCGCAACTTTGGGAGCTTCGGAGGAAGCAAGTGACTGAACCAGATAGCGTTTATGAAGCATCAAACGGTAGCAGGAAAATCACTATTGCCAAAATGGACGATGGTGAGATGTATGTCGGAGAATGGCAGAAGGACAAGCTCGTTAGCTGGTCTTCTGCGGATAAATATGATCATGATTGGCGGATGATGATGGCGAACAAGCCTCATGAGGCCGCAAAGCAAATTCTGTCAAGTCTTGAAAAGGAGTCGGATTCAGCCATGGCTAAGGAAAACAAAACTGCGGCGGGTCGAGGCGTAACCGAGGAGCAGGCTGAGGTCATTACTCAGAAGCAACTTGACAAGGCCAACCTCGAACTACACGGTCGCCAAGAAGACCACTACAACACGATTACCGAGGGTTCGGAGCAGATCGGCGGAGACGAGAGAGTGAACGACACGACCTCGCAATCTCCTCAGGTCCGCAAGGATAACCCTTACGAGTTCATCACTGAAGCTCAGCTTCAGGAGATCACCGAAGAGCATATGACTCGCTGGTCTTCTTATCCGGAAGTTATTACCGAGAAGCAATGGGACGAAATGAGTCGCCTTGTTTCCTCGATCCTTCCGGACGATTGGACTGAATCCATTACTCAGCAGCAGCTTATCTCGTTGAGAGATTCGCATAGCTGGGTTGATCCAGACTTTATTACTCAGGAACAGCTTGAGAACCAGGGCTCTACCCTTCCTCAGGGCGATCAGACCGCTCGATGGAAGGCTGCTTCTACATTCGATGCAAAGGCCCTTGTTGAGGCGGCAACCGCTTCTGTTTCTGATGCAATCGCTAAGTATAATCTGTCTCCTGCCGATGTTCGCAAGGCCGTAGCTGAGTTCTCTCGCTCGCCGCAGCATCAGATGAAGGCAGCATATCTCACCTTGGTCAACGCTCTTCCTGCGAAGATTGCTGACCGCAAGGCTGAGCTTCACCGCAATAACTACTTTGCAAAGGTAGCTGGCCGTAAGTCCTCGGTCAAGCCGATCGACGGATTGCTTTCTGCTATTGCTGATAACATTGGTTATGCTTCTGCTCCTGACATGCTAGATGCAGTTCAGTTCGTATCCAATGACATGCAGGCATTGGCAAACTGCGAGCGTATTGCTATGCAGAAGCTCGCTTCTGTCGAGGCAGAGGAAGAGGTCGTAGACAAGCAGTCTGCTTTCCGTAACGCATTCGCTCAGTTGGAAGACGACGGACTTTACAAGGTTTGCGGAACTTTCAATGAAGACCTAGGAGGCGTCGATCTCAATGATCGAAGCACGTTTCTTCGATCTGTCTTGGCATACTCGCAAGAGAAGCTAAACGGAGCAGAAGTTATATTGTCGAATGTCAAGGTTGACGAAGATCTTGGAATCTTTGAGGCAGTTCTGAAGTCTGCATCCGTAGCAACCGAAGAGGAGAAGACTGCATTCTCTAGCCTTGGGCTAGCCAAAGCAGCCGATGCTGAAAGCGGTCGTCCTGAATCTGGCGAAAGCTTCTCGGCCTACGTCAACAGTCAACATGACGATGATGGCGAGGACAGCGACGGAGATGAGAAGACTGCATCCCGTAAGTCTAAGAGAGAGGAACTGGTAAGAGAAGCTCAGATGATGGGCGGACAGATGCCAGCAGGCCTCGGAGACGGCGGAGCAGGCGGAGCGTCCCTTCCAATGCCTCCGGGCGAGGCAGGCGGCGAAGCCGTCGAGTCGTTCGATGCTGGCACTGATGAAGGCTTTGATGACGCAGGATCAGGCGATCTTGAAGCAGCCCCTCCCGGCAGCCGTTGCCCGGTTTGCGGTTCTGATGACGTAGATATTATCTCCGGCAAGGGAGCATGCAATAACTGCGGCGCTGAATATGCAATGAAGGTTGACATCGAAGTCTTGAAGTGGCCAGGCACTATGGAAGGCGAGAACGGCGACGATGCTGGCGACGAGTTCGGAGGCGAAGGCCTCGCTCTCGAAGACGACGGCCTCGATCAAGAGCTTCCGGTAGCAGCATTTACTCGAATCACTGACAAGGCCATGGAGAAGCTTGCATCGAGCAAGATTGTCCTTGGAAGCGTCAGCCCGTATACCGGCTCGACCGATACCGTTGCTCTTGGCGATGGAAAGTATGTCTGCCTCGAAACCGGCAACCGCTACTCAATCCGTCAGGCAATGAAGGACGATGATCTTTACCTGCAATGGGAATGGACGCATCGTCCGGCAGCAATGGACTGCGAGCCATGCAAGTCTGCCCGCAAGACCTTTGCTTCGGCTCTCAAGGACTTCGGACTGGACAACAACGAGTTTGATCAGATGAGTTTGGCTGACAGAGGTCGCACTATCCTTGCCATGAACGACAAGGGACTGTTGCGTCGAGTCAAGACCGCATCTGTTGAGGGCAACTCGCTACGCCACTTCAAGCAAGCATACGCTATCGGCGACAAGTTCCCGGTAGAGCGCTGTAGAGAACTTATTGCTCGTCGCTTTGGCGAGAACGCTATCGCTATGAGCGGACCGGATGAGGGAAGCAACCTCGCAGACTCGATCTGCAAGAGGCTCTCCACCGCCGGTATCTACAGCGATAACATCGCTATCAAGGTAGCAGAAACTTGGAAGGATCCTGACGGCTGCGTAATGTGCCTTGAGGACTTCATCCGAGGAGGCTTTACTGCTAAGCAGGCTAGCTTTATCTGCGATCAGCTAAGAACTAAGTATGCTCAGGCAGTTGAGTTCTTGGCCGACGAGCTTGATGGCGACTTCGATGACGGAGGTATGGATGAAGTAGTCGTAGATGACGCCCCAATGGACGGATTCGAAGACTCCTTTGACGACTCTGTTGACCCATTCTCTGACGACATGGGCGGCGGCGAGTTCGTAACCGTAAACCTTCCTCTCGATGTTCTCGAAACGTTCGACGAAGAAATCGATAAGGCTCTCGGAGTCGATCCGGCAACCGAAGAGCATCACGATGAGTCTGCACTCCCAGAAGGCGACGTAGAGATGGCATTGCCAGAAGACGCTGCTGAGGATATTGGAGAGGTAGCAGATGAAGCTCTCGACACCGCTGTTGAGGTAGCTGATGGCATCGAGGATGCATTCGAAGGCGGCGATGGCGACGACGGCGATGATGATGACGACCCGTTTGACGGCGGACCATCCGGTTCGGACGCTGACGGCGAGCCAGACGACGCCGACAAAGAGGGCATGGGTATGAGCATGCCGTCCGGAATGGGCGATATGTCAACAATGTCTGCCGAAACTGCAGAAAATAAGAAGGAATCTTCTAGCGATTCTCAGAATGCTGAAGATAACTCAGAAGAGGAGCATTCAATGCGAGAAGCGTCTGACATGGCTGATGTATTCAAGAGGGGTCGAATCTCTTCGTCCCACAAGGTCAACCTAGACCTTTCCGCTGTTGCTGAGCTTCTGAGCAAGGAAGCTGGCGATAGCAGCATCACCCATCAGAATGTCCAAGATGATTCGGATACCAAGCCTTACTCGGCTTCCAATGGATCGGCTATGGGGCATGAGGATAAGTTCTCCGCTGAAGACCCATCTGCACCATCCGCAGGAACCGGAGCAACCATGGGCAATGAGTCGAATGACCTTGCCAAGACGGATGTTCCAACTGTTCCGGCTGGCGGTTCCCCAATGGGTAACGAAGGCGAACAGGGTTACACTCCTGAGAAGGGCCACGACTACACCGGCGGCGATCAGGGAGCAGGTAACAGCAAGGCTGCTTCTACCAAGGCTCAGCAGGACGATCTCGCAGAGCGTTTGATCGCAACTGCAGATTCGAAGCTTGATGAGGCCAAGCCAGTATCGGATGACGGAGACGTTCAACCGATTTCTAACAACAAAGACCACTCGCATACCCCGGAAGGCTCGAAGATCAAGCCATTCGAGGAGAGCGATCACGCAGAAACCGATTCGGTCCCTGAAGAGGGTTCCGGAGCGTTCATGGGCCATGAGGAAGAGAGCATCGGCGATGTTCCAAAGGCTCCTGATCATCAACCAGAAATCCCAGAGGGCGGCGGCGTAAATGAGCATTACGACAAGAACGATCGCTATGCCCCTGAGAAGCAAACAGATTTGAAAGGCACGGTCATCGCGCGTAGCGATGAGGAGTCTAAGACTGCCCGACAGAATGCCGCAATCCGAGTAGCTGGACGCATGCTTGAAGCTAAGAGAATCTCCGCAGAGCAGTTGCCTGCGAAGATCGCTGAGCTAGAGAGATATGAAGTCGAGCAGATCAAGGATTTTGAAAAGGCCATGTTCGGAGTTGTTCGCAAAGGGCTCGACACCGTAGCGCAGGGTTCCGAAACCGCATTGGTTATCCCTGAAAGCAGCAATGTAAAGGATGCTTCGACGGAACTAACAAAGCAAATCCAAGGGCTCTTTGAGCTTGATCGACGCAACCGCGCTGCTGACGACGATCCCAATGCAGACCTGAAGCGTTAAGGTATAGAGATAGTTCAACTCTCAAAAAAGAAACTCTAAGGAGAAAGAACAATGGCACTTATTGAAGTACAGCACCTAATCCCGACCTCGTTCGACGTTGATCCAGACCACGATGCAGTCAACAACCCAATCATTGAGGGACAGCTTGTCGCTCTTGATGCAAACGGCTACGTCACCGAGTCCAACGTCACGACTCGCGCAGTTGGTATCGCAGGCGACACGATCGCTTCCGATTCTGGCTACACCCCTTACGCTGCTGACATCGTTGTCAACAGCGGCGGAGCAACTCGCTCCACCTCGAACCGCGTCTCTGATATGTACAACGAGACTCTCGGTTCAGGTAAGATGACTGTTTACATTTCTGGCGGCGAGTTCTTGACCGACCAGTATGACGCATCGCCTTCGGCCTCTTGGACGCCGGGCGCTGACGCATACGCAACGTCAACCGGACTCTTCTCGCCAGATGACCCAGGTTCCGGTCGTATCGTCGGAACGATCCTCAGCGGTCCATCCGCTGTTGAGAGCGGCGTCCCAGGCACCGATATCCGCGGTTCCATCACGCTGGGCAACTTTGTCCGCATCAAGCTGGGCCTCTAATCTTAGTTAGAGACAGCAGAGGTTGATTCTTATTGACCTGTAAAGCAAGAAAGAAAACTCTAAGGAGAAAAGAAAATGGCACTAACTAAGATTTCTGATGACAAGAAGGAAGCGATTATCGCTCAGGCTCTAGAGACTGACGAGGGTCGCGTAGCATTGGCTCAGGCCATGGTCGAGCCAATCCGTCGTTCGCTTGAGTACCAGGCAGTCGGTCGTAAGCTTCTCATGGTTGACGAGTTGCCTCAGGGCGCTCTCGCTCGCTACGAGCGCGACCTTGCAGCAACGGCTCACATCGTCGCCCGTCGAGGCGCTGTTCCTGATCAGATTCAGGAAGGCGAGGAAATCCTTGTCCCAACTTGGGAGATCGCTGCTAACCCAACGATCCGTCTCTCTGAGATCAAGGCTCGTCGCTTCTACATCGTAGACCGCGCTCAGATCAAGGCTAAGGAAGCAATCCAGAAGGAAGAGGATTCTCAGATCTTCAACGCTCTGATCGCTGCAGCCGACAACCGCGCTACCGCTGGCGACCCGCAGGTCGTTACGGATATCGGTTCGCTCAGCACCACTTCCTTGAACTCGGCCTTCCGTTACATTGAGCAGCACGACCTCGTTGCAACCAAGATCGTTGTTCACGCTAACCGCTACGCAGATATCCGTACCTTTGGTAAGGACTTCTACGATGAGGCAACCCAGCGCGAAATCTTGACGACCGGACTCTACGGCCACCTCTGGACCGCAGACATCCACGTCTCCTCGCGTATGGACCCGGCTACCGTCTTGGTAGTTGCATCCCCAGACACCGTTGGAGCATTCCCGATCCGCCAGGACATCACTGTCCTTCCGGCTGACGATCCAAAGAAGCTCCGCCTCGGTTGGGTCATCTACGAAGAGGTTGGTATCGCGATCATCAACGACTACGCAATCGCTAAGATTGAAGTCACTGACGCATCGTAATAGAGACACCTAGTTTCTCTTAGAAATGAGGTCTCCGGAGCTTTGCTCCTAACCTCTTCTACCAAAACTTCTATGAGAAGGGCAGGCATTCGCCTGCCCTTCTTGTAATTTGAAGGTTGGTAGTCTATAGCTGTCGAAATATACAGAAACAGTTGGAGCGGCTCATGGCTAATAACTTCATTGACCCAGATGATTTTGATCTAATCTCTCAATCATACTCGAATGCGTTTGAATCTTTGAACTCAGCAAAGAGTCATTTATTTGATGCTGTGTATCGCATTGTAACTTCAAATGAGACAATAATCGAGATTGACCTGCTCAACGAGTTCTGGAACGTATATCAACTGAATTCGCAGTCTCTTTCGAGTCTAACCCCCTTCCTTTCGAGCGTTAGGGCTTTGAACAATCATATTCTCAAGCGAGCCAATGTTGTTGATGTGAATGATTACCTTGATGCATTTTCGATAGTTGTTCCAGATGCGTGGGCGGCTCTTAGCGAAGCTGTAGGTATGCCGATCGATGGACAATCGCCCATGGCTCCTCCGCCTCCTCCACCTGGACCTCCGCCTCCTCCGATATCAATGGCATCTAGCGGCGGCGGGACTGGCGGCGGCGGATCAGGCTCGTTTATGCCATAGGATGTGTATTCTCATCCCTTTGGAGCCATCTGTTCGATAATTGGAAAGTCGCAAGCTGCAATAACAAGGAGCAAGGAATATGAATCTGACAATCACTCTGCGAGAACTATCTCCGATTATTCAAAGTCTCAACAGCTTTGTGCAGGTACCGCTTCCTGCCAAATACTCATGGAGACTCGGCAAGGTCATGAAGAAGCTTCAGGCTGAAGTTGACGAGTTTACCAAGAGCAGAACCGCTTTGTTTGAGAAGTATGGCGAGCAAATCGAGGAAGAGAACAGGGCAAACCTGCCTCCGGGCACGCCTCCAGGCAAGCAGTTCAAGATCAAAGAAGAGAACATGGAGGTCTTTAGTCAGGAGCTTGAGGAGTTGCTCTCTGAGTCAATAACCATCAGTTTTGACCCGATCCCGCTTTCTCTTGTCGAGGGATCGTCTATGACTATCGCTGATATGGCAAATCTTGAAGTCTTCTTTGAAGATGACGAGCATCCTGCAGAAACGGATGTTGTTGAGCAAATTGCAACTCCGTCTGAGTCTGAAGAGGAAACCGAAGCAGTTTCCTCGAAGTGATAACTTGTAATGTCGCTGCAGTAGCGACTTGTATTTACGAAAGGGGTACATACCATGTCTAGTTGTCCATTTACCGCCGAAAACAGAAACTCCGCCCCCCAGGTACAAGATAAGCGAATTATGCTCCTCTCCGGAGGGCTCGTTAGCTAAGCCTAGGGCTTGGCTCAGGAACTCGCGCTAGGGAACTAGCAGCCCCGATTTCGGTTGGGGCCAGAGCAGGCGGACGACTCGGCATGGTGTGCAGAGAATCGAGAAACTCGATCAGCTAGGTTCGATTCCTAGGTCCGCAGCTTTAGTACGGCCCGAAAGGGCCGTATTTCATGTACTTGTCGATAGACCAGATATGAAGTTCATCAACTCAACTGGCAACTCAGTATACCTCGAAGACATTGATCGTAATGTTCTTTTTGAAGAGGGCAAGATCGAGTCTATCGACGTTGACGACATACTCAAGAGTAACTCGTTTCAACAGCTTGTTCTTCTTGGGGCATTTGATATTGTCGAGCATGGATCGAGTCGGATTGAGAAAAACTTGGCCCGACTTAGAGCCGAGAGGGATTCCGAAGGAAAGAATGATGAAACAGAAGATGAGGAGCCACGCATGCCGAGCGGCATAGAACCTGAAGTCATTATCAAGGGCCATTTCTATGAAGCCGGAGGTTACGCCAAGGTCAATAGGAACTTGGCATTCGGACTTGCTAAGTCGGGCATCAATGTAGAGATTGATGCAACGAATAAGCTCAAGAGCGACCTTAATGAAATCGAGGCTCGGGCACTAAATAGCTTGACTCGCAAGGTTGGCAACAAGGCCATTCGCATTGATAGCATCATCCCTAGTTTCAGCCGTATTAGTCCCAAGATGCCATATCGCATTCTTTATACGACAATCGAGGCGACCACTGTGCCCGAGCAGACTGTCAATGTTTGCAATGCGTATGATGAGTTATGGGTAACTTCCGATTTCTGCAAAACGGTTCTCGAAGAGGCAGGAGTAAAAAGGCCGATACTGGTCATGCCTGCAAGCGTTCAAACAAACTTGTATCATGAGAACCATGAAGCTCATGAATTTCGTCCCAAGCTCAAAGATTTTGTGTTCGTTAGCCTGTTTGGATGGGGATATCGCAAAGGCTATGATGCCCTCCTGAGAGCTTATCTTGAAGAGTTTGATGGCGACGATGATGTTTCTCTCCTGATTGTTAGTCGATATCAGCAATCCTCAAAACGCTCTGATGTCATACGTCAGGAGATTGAGAAGTTCATAAAGAAGTATGGCAAAGGTAATCCGGCTCATATAGCTCGATGCAGTAGGGTCATTCCTGAGCATGAGTTGCCTCGCATTTACAAAGCTTGCGATGCGTTTGTCCTTCCTTCTCGCGGAGAAGGATTTGGACTTCCATACTGCGAGGCCTCTCTCTGCGGGCTGCCTGTTATAGCTACAAATCACAGCGGTCAGACGATGTTCTTGAATAAAGACAACAGTAGTTTGGTCGATATAGATACATTAGCAAAGGTGACTCCTGGCAGTTCCCATGTTCATTATTGGGACAATCAGATGATGCCATCGTTGAAAAGCAACGCATTCATTCAGGACTTGGGTTCTGCAATGAGAGATGTCTACGAAAACTATGATGAAGCATGCAAAAAGAACAAGCTCTTGCAGTCTGATTTGCGAGAGAGCTACTCGTTCTCCGTAAACGCAGAAAGAGCGTCAAAGAGGTTGAAAGAGATATGGCAAGAGGTACGACCAAGCTAGTATTCGTTGATGCTGAAAACCAGCAGATCAGAATTATTGACAACGAAGTCAGACTCTATGGATGGAATGAAATACAGCAAGTAGCCGATGAAATATCCGGCTCGGAAGTTCTGTATATTACCTCTCTTGATAGGGTCAACGGCACGGACATCGTTGAGATGCTATCAGAGCATACCGGCAAAAGATATGTCGCTCCGGTCCGAACTGGCAGAAAGTATCTGCATACCTCGAAGCCCGGTAAGGTTATCGTTCCTCATGAAGACTCTGACTATGAGCCGCTTGTTTTTGATAGCCCGATTGACTTCAAGCCTTTCTCAGAAAAACTCTATACCATGTTTCCGACTCTCCGTCGATACATGGAACTCGACCGTATTGAGATAGTCGATGAAGGAGATATGCCGAGAATTCGCAAAGAATATAACAGCAAGGTGGGAGAAGTCAAGCGAAGGCAGCAGAGCGCTAAAGATCAGTCTCTAGATTCGATTCTCGTTCAAGATAGCGCAAAGAGAATCATTGATCGCATTGAGAATGAGGGCTACTCGGATGGACTTGATTCCGAGGAGCTTGATATCACAGATGATGTTAATGCTGCCGAGGACGGCCTTGCTGAGGAAAGCGACTTTTTTAGGACAGCAAAGGAAGCTGGCATAGACATAGACAATATGGATGAAGAATGACAACAGCAGTAATCTTACAATACGGTTCTCCTTGGATTAGCCTTGCGTCCACGACGTTGATCAAGGCTATGCACAAGAAGCATAAGAAGCTATCTCTTGATTGGGCAACCGACCAAGAGAGCTACTGTCTGTTTCAGCACAACTCTCGTATCAGAGATTTGATGGTTGGCTATGGACCTTTCCATAACCAATACGACATTGCGATCAACCTAAGCCCAACGGCAGAAGCCTGTTCCGTAATTATGGATATTGATGCTGATTGCAAACTGGGTTTTGGGGATATCGCAGGCGAAATCGGCTGCTTCAATACCGAAGCAGAAGAGGGACTAAGCGTCTTGAAGGACGGAGCTACTTCCGAGCGCCATATACTGCAGATTTTGTTTCGCATTGCAGGCCTTCGATGGAGGGGTGATGGCTACGACCTGGCTTATTACCCAAAGAACAAGATGAAGAGAGGCAAGACCGGCATTGCCATTGGAGATGATGATCTCAGGAGATATGTGAAAGACAATCTCAACTTGAGCCAATCAGAACTTTGGCATGTTCCGCTAAAGCAAAACCTTCTGAAGCGAATAGATGAGATCAATCGTTGTAAGCGGATTGTTACAGACGATCTGTTTGCTGCTCACGCATCTATTGCTATGAGAAAGCATGTTGAGTTTCTTGATAAGAACGGCCTGAATATCCACATGGAGTTTTTCGGAAACGGAAACCATATCAGGCTCAATCATGAAAACAAAGACATATAAGTGCCGAAAGCCAAATCCTAGACATGCAATAGCTTCTCTTAAAAAGCCAGCAAACTATTCATTGAGTAAGTTCGGCTTTAGGGGACTAAGCGGAGACGGTTTAGGAGTTAAGATATGCGTCATCGATACGGGCAGACCTAATACCAGTTTCATAAAGACGCCAGCTAATAACGCAATCGATTTCACCGAAACCTCTGTTTATGACTCCCATGGTCATGCAACAGGAGTTGCCGGTATGATGGTTGCCCGGTCTCCGGGTAACATGACAGGTTTGATTCCTCAAGCAAGCGTCATTTACGCCAAGGCGATAAAGGATGACGGCAAGGGCGACCACGGAGCGGTTCAGGCTTCTATCCTCTATGCTATCGTTCAAGGCGTAGACATCATTGTTATGTCGTTTGGATGCGAGTCTGCTCATCCTTCTCTAAGGGATGCAATAGCCAAGGCTTACAATAATGACATCTGCCTCATAGCTGCCGCTGGTAATGGCGGATCAAACACGAAAGATGCCGACTTTCCCGCAAGGCTACCTGAAGTATTGTCAGTAGGGCTGAAGAACTCTAAGGGCAAGAACGTGCAATCCCCATCGTCGGATGCCCCGGCCATTGATATTTCCGCAGATGGGCTATACACAACCTATCTGGATGACCGATTCATAAAGATGGGAGGTTCTAGTATTGCTGCTCCAATCGTAGCTTCAGCAGCAGCATGCGTAATACAGCGTCAGAAGGGCAAAAACGTCAAGCTGAAAGCCTCGGATGTTTATGAACAAGTTATGCATTCTGCAACTTGAAAAACGAGGTTTGAGGGCCTTTCTGATGGAATACAGAGTCGGAGACTTCTATGCCCAATGTACCTCGTCGAAGAATAAGCGAAGATTCCGGACCTGTTGACGCCTCTGATGTCACTTATGCTCCGATCGATCTGACTGATTGGGATAACGACCAGGATCCCGGCAACGTAGATGATGCGCTCGATGAGCTTGCAGATAGAACCGCCACAAACGAAGATCTCTTGAACGAACTGTTGCCCGCCGAAGCTCCCGCCCTTTCTAATATGTCAACCGATGATGTCGGCGTATCCGCTCGACTCTCTTTTGGGCCAACTGCTTCAAGTAACCCGCCAGGCTACACGAATCATCCGACCCTTGATGTCGGAGACCTCTTCAATACGACATCTCCAAACAGGGGCGTCATTTCTGATTCGCGAGATTTGGAAGGGACGCTCGCTGACAGCGTAACGGCTGATAGTTCAGGCTCGTATCCGGCTGATGCGTTCGGTCCGGGCAATGAGGGAACGCTTGCCTTGGTTGTAAATGGATCGACTGTTCATAGCGTTGATCTCAGTTCTTTCGGTAGCGGGGCATCCGTCAACGCAAACCTAAGCGGCTTTACTTTGAGCGCCTCGACTGCTGTTCAGTTCCCAAGCGGTTCTCCATTCAGCGGTCGCCAATACAGAACGGGCACCTGGATAGTCAAGGCAGCGGATCTTCGTAATGGCTACAACACTGTTCAGGTAACTCATACAACAAGCGGAACAAGCTCAACAGAAGAATACGTCTACATTGTAGATGATGATTCTACCGCTACAGTTATCAACGACTTGGCCTGGAGCGGCCTATCAACGAGCGGTAGCAAGTATCTATCTGGCGTTGAGTATCATACTGATGCCTCAGCCGATTTGACCGCAGATATAGCCAATGCGTATCGTAAGACATATTCAAACGGCAATGCCATTTCGTATCCAAACCCAAACAACTGCTCTCTGAGTTCTCAAGCTCTACCTAACCCCGGAGCAGACGGCTACACGGACTTCTTGGATGATATTTCTCAGTCCGCGAGTTTGAATGCTACAAGGATCATTACTGGTCTTACGACTTATGATGGCTTCAGAGCCAGAGTCCGATGCACAAGACCTTTGCTAGCAACGATTACTTCATCTTATCTCGAAGGTTTCAAGCTGCTCATAGACAGGCAATCCGCGACAAGCGGAAATTTGTCGAACGATTTCAATGACGAAGATTACCGAATACCAAGCAATGCGAACTTCGACAATAACCTTAGTTCTACTTGGGATGAGACGATATCGCTTGTTTCTGCTACCATCGGATACTCGGATGGGCTTCAGACCATCAATGGCGGGCTAAGTTACCCAACCCTTGATTTTTCTACCTCTACGGTAACTGATGGCCCGGCGGGCAATCCTGACTATTCTTCTGCAAGCGGAACAAGGTATTACTACGGGTATTTCACTAATGGAACAGGATCAGCTAACTTCCGCTTGACTCTAAACGGTTCTGGCGTTCAGGTTATACCGGAGGCTACAGCTTTTAGCGGCGCTGACGAAATCAAGATATCAATCAAGCTACCTCAGGGAGCTGGCAGCGGAACAGGCTGGCTTGATATTACTCAGCCGTTTGTTGAACCAAACTTCAACGACGGCGATGGATGCTATGCGGCTACTTTTGGAAATGACCAGACAATACCAAGTACGAACTGGGGTCTGAGCGTCGGAACGCGCAATACTGCTAACTCCTATGATAAGGTCTACTACCGTATAACGGCTCCAAGCACTTTTACCGGAAGTCTGACCGAAATCAGCATTGAATGGGCGGTTGTCTAAGATATGGCTCTTGACGCACAATCTGAACGCAATATTGCTCTGAAGAAGCTGTTTGCGAAAGCCCATACGGGCAACACGAAGGGCGTGCCCAACGAGAGCATTGCTTCGCAGATTTCTATTGCCGCGAATCAGATTATTGGACAGTCCATCGACTCTGATCCTGCTCAGGCGGTTGCTGATGGGGTAGCCGAAGTTATTGAAGTTGATCTTGTCCTTGACGGAACATCGAATGGTAAATCGTATCGAGCCCATTTTCCGTCTGCCTACAGCGGAGCTTTTGGAGCAGGAGTGGCAGGCGATCCGGTCGGAGAGTCAACTTTTGCGATTCCGTTCTTCTATAACAATGTCGGCGTTGAGCTAGACAACTCAGGAGGATATACAGCCAGACTTTTCGATAACGGGAGCGAGGTCTTCGCAGTTGATTCTAGGGACTGGGTGTTCGATCCATTTGCTGTTCTGATAACCTCAGAAGAGGATTTGAATCTATCGACAACGGGCACGATGTATTTGTATGTCTATACCGGAGACACGGTTCAAGACCATATAGATGCCCAAGATAACCCTCACAACGTCACTGCAAGGCAGGTCGGAGGTATTACTGAATGGCAGTCCAGTACGGGTTACGAGATAGGCGATATCATCTATATAGATCGAACCTCGTCTTATGGAGACGCCAATTTTACAAATAGCATCTACGTCTGTATTTCTGATCATACGTCAGATGGCTCAAGCTTTTTCAACGATCAGGCAAACTGGAAGGTTCTAAACTCTGGATATGAACACGTTCAGAGCGTGGCCTCTACTAGCTGGCAGGTCGATCATAGCTTAGGGAGGTTTCCTTCAGTTATGGTCACGAACTCTTCTGATGTGCTAATCGACGGCGAAGTAGAACACTCAAACACCAACAGACTTTTTGTCAGGTTCAATAAGCCTTTGACAGGAAGGGTCTATTGTACCTAAATAGTAGGAAGTATACATGGCTAGTCGCTCATTTTTCGCAGACATCAATCTAGACCAGAACGAGCTTCAGTTTGCCGTTCTGCATTCCCTTGCTTCCGCTCCAAGTAGTGGCACTGAAGTAGAGGGTCAGATATACTACGACACCGGTTCAAACACGCCGTTCTTCTGGAACGGTTCTGCCTGGACTTCTATGTCTTCTGCTGCGGCGTCCTCAGTTCCCTGGTCAGGCGTTACGTCAGGAACCAATACAAACCAGACGCTTGTTGTTGGATCGAATACCATATTCCTAATCGGCGACGGCACCCTTGAGTTTGAAGGCGCTGGCGCGGGAGATATGACGCTAGGTACGAACCTGACCGGAGCGACCGATAGGACCGTTAATCTTCCAGATGTGTCCGCCACGTCAACGCTCATAGCCTCAAGCGATACTCCTGCTGCAGATCAGTTTGTCGTTGCGACCGGCTCTACTGAGGGCATTGTTGAATATCGAGTCATTGCTAACTCCGACATCGCAGGAATATTGGCTCTTGACGACCTAACGGATGTCGTCATTACATCGCCAGCCAACCCTTCGTACCTAAGATATAATGGTTCCAACTGGATCGACGTTACGGCTGCGACCGTTGCGTCTGATGTCAATGGCTCTTTGGATCACGGAAGCTTGACTGGTCTGACTGATGATGACCACAGTCAGTATGTCTATGATTCGCCAACCTCAAGCTCAAGAAACCTTGTTACCGCTGCGAATGCCACAACGATTCCGCTTACTCTCCGAGGGGCTTCTTCTCATTCGGCTGAGTTGTTTGTTGTTGAGAATAGCGGCGGAACCGATTTGTTCTTCATTGCCGCAGATGGAGACCTAACAGCCAGAGGCAGTATTAAAGGCGGCGGTTCTGCCGGTACTGCTGATAGCACAGCGTTTATCCTTGACAACTCTGGTATTGGCGGCGGTCCAAGAACCTTTACATTCCCAAACTCTAGCGGCGAAATCATTACAAATAATGCTGCTCAGAATATCTCGGGAACAAAAACCTTTGGTAGCCAAGATATTCGTTTTGAGAGCCTTGTATCCTCTTCTCATGGATGGACGTTCAGCACCTCCAAATCTTCTGGTAATTTCGATCTCCTCACTGTTCCGCCTATTTCTACCGCTGCAACGCTTCTTGCTACAGCGGACGGAAGCGTAACTGCCGGAGAGTTTGCGGTTGCATCTAATACGACCGTAGGCGAAATAACATTCAGAGACCTTCAGTCATCGGATTTGCCTGCGATCTCTCTTGATGACCTTTCTGATGTCGTCATTACGACACCGGCCAATCCTTCGTATCTAAGATACAACGGTAGCAACTGGATTGATGTTGCTGAGTCTCAGATAGTAACTGATATTGAGTCTTCAATCGATCACGGTAGCATTGCCGGTCTGTCTGACGACGATCATACTCAATATGTCATTACCTCTCCTAGCGTATCTACCAGAAATGTTATCGAGAGCAGCAGCAACTCTCTTATTGGTCTTTCTCTTGAGTATGACGTTGCCTCTTCTTCTGCCGCATATCGTCCCTGGTTTGAAATACTGGGAGACACGAGTCTATCCGCCAATTTGTTTAGCGTAGGTATTGGAACAAGCGGATATCAAGTTCTCATAACGGATGCAACGCTAACCGTTGACGGAGCTTCTACTTTTGGTTCTACTGTTGTTATCAACGACGTAACAACTCATAACGCCCGAGTCGATATCGATGACAACTCTACTGTCAGATTCTATGACGATGACGATTCAAACTATGTCGCTATAGATGTCCCTTCTGCGGTAACTTCAAACTATACGCTAACGTTTCCTGATGCTGGGCCTCCAGGAGCCAACTACGTCCTTATGGCGGATGCTAGCGGCGACTTCTCATGGGTTGACGGTAGCGGCGTAGCCGTATCGGACCACGGTAGCTTGAGCGGCCTTGGCGACGATGACCATACGCAATACCACACTGATGCTAGAGCTTTGACATGGTTGGGAACCAGAAGCACTAGCGATCTGCCAGAAGGTACTAATCTCTACTACACTGATGAAAGAGTAGATGATCGCGTAGCTTCCTTGATACAAGACGGAACGGGCATCACATGGACTTATGATGATGGAGCAAATACGCTAACAGGCAATGTTTCTCTAGCTTCATTTTCGCTGGATGACCTGTCTGACGTAGACACGAGCGGGGCTTCTACAAACGATCTTCTACAGTTGAATGGAAGCGGAACTTGGGTTCCGATTGACCCTTCAACTGTCGGTGTAACCGACCACGGTAGCTTGTCTGGTTTGTCAGATGATGACCATGCACAGTATATCATTGACGATCCTGCGAATAGCTCTCGCAACGTTATTGATCCAACTGCAGATGACACAACGTCATTGACCGTTCAGGCTTCAGGAAACTCAGGATCAGCCAGCTTTAACATACTTGAGGTCAATAACTCTGCGGGCTCAAACCTGTTTGCGATTCAAGATCTATCAAATTCTTACTATGCAGAGTTTGATTCAACCCTCGATGGCATCCTAGTCAATGCGACAATGACATTCTTGGGAGCCGATATTGAGCTTGTCAATGGTTCTTCAGAGACAATTACGATACAGCCTCCGGCTTCGGTTACGGATTGGACATTCACTCTACCGGCTGATAGCGGTTCTAGCGGCGAGTTCTTGCAGACAAACGGTTCGGGAGTTACGTCATGGGCAACGGCTCTTACATCTGTAGCTCTCGATGATTTGACAGATGTTGTCATTACATCGCCAGCCAACCCTTCGTACCTTCGCTACAACGGTAGCAACTGGATCGATGTTGCCGCTTCGCAGATAGTTACCGACATCGAATCTTCGATCGATCACGGCTCAATTTCTGGTTTGTCAGATGATGACCATGCACAGTACATCACTGACGCACCTACAAACGATACCAGAAACCAGATAGTCGGCAACAACGGACAGAGAATGCTATTGGATGCCACCAATGGCACTGGCGGTCTTTACTCTTCTCCGGAGGGTGATACAATTTTCCGCGTTCAAACTAATGCGGGAGACGACTATCTAAGATTTAATGCCACTTCAAACCTTACGATGGTCATGCAAGTGAATGCCACGAACTTGCAGTTGCATAACAATACGCCGATTGTTTTCAAGTCGGCATCAACCAATGCAGCGGACGGCGTTTCGCTCAGAGCAAGCGGAACGATCTCATCTAGCTACACGATAACCCTGCCGGGCTCCGGACCTGCTGCGTCAGGCAACATACTCTATAACACTGGATCAGGAACAATGGCATGGGGTAGCCATAACAACTTGTCTGGCCTAACAACCGGCGACCCTCATACTCAGTATGTAACAAAAAGCCCAACCTCGACATCCAGGAACCTTATAACTGCAGGAAACTCTACAACTATACCTCTTACTGTTCGAGCGAATGCAACGCAGGCTGTTGATGTCTTTGTTGTCGAGAATAGCGGAGGCACTAACTACCTAACTATTGACAATGGTGGAGATGCCACCTTCTCGCAGGATGTCATTATTACCGGAGACCTAACTGTCAATGGCACCACGACGACCGTAAATACGACGGAACTCATTGTCGAGGACAATATCATCGTTGTAAACTCGGCTGGTACCGTTCAGAACGCCGGTCTTGAAGTAGAAAGAGGGGCCAGCGCCAATGCCTCGATCTTCTACAACGAGACCTCAGATGAATGGTTCGTCGATAATGCAAGTGTCAGCCTGCAGATTGCACGCAAGTATGTCGATACATCAACGATAGTCGGAGACTCGTCTACGGACACGTGGGATATTACGCACAACATGGGTACGTCTGACGTTATAGCGGTAGTTTATGACTCAAGTGACAACCAGGTTGAGACAGAGATTGTTATTACGGACTCAAATACCGTAACGGTCAACTTTGCCAAGCCTCCTGCGACATCAGTTACCTATCGAGTCGTTGTAGTAGGATAAAAGAATGCCATCGAGACCATTCTTTGCGGACATCAAGTTTGATGCGGACAATCTGCTCATAGCCTATGGAGAAGGATCTCCCGAATCTTCTAAGGCAGCAGATGTTTCATCACTGTATTTGCGCTCCGATGCAACCGATTCGGCAACCAGTCTTTATATCAAAGATTCAGGAACAGGCAATACCGGATGGACCCCTGTTGCCGTAATACCATCCGGAGCTTCTGCCGGAATGGTTCCATTTTTGGCTTCAGATGGCAACCTTGGGGTTGAATCTGTAGGAGCTTTTTACTGGGACGCATCTAACGATAGACTTGGCATCAACACAAGCAGCCCTCAAACGGCTCTTCATGTATTTGACAACGGAGCCTTTACCTCTCGGTTGATTTTCCAGACCACTACTACCTCGAACGCTCCTGGCGTTCAGTTGCAATGGGACGGAGCAGGCACTCGCCGAGTCCTCATGAGAGGTATAACGGTTGGAACTCTTGGCGCTGCCATAGAGTTCTATGCCAAGCCGGATTCTGCTACTGCTGTTCAGAACTACATGACCATCGAAGCCGATGGCGATGTTACTATCGAGGCAGGCGACCTTGTTGTTCCGAATATGACTGCTTCGGTAGAGTCTGATGTTGTCTATTATGATTCTGCTACCGGCTTGCTTAGTTACGGAACCGCCCCGTCTGGCGGAGGAGGCTCCGTAGATGGATCCGGAGCAGCAGACCAGATCGCCTATTGGGTTGATTCCGACACATTGACTGGTTCTGCTGACTTCTTGTTTGACGGATCGGTTATGACGGTTCCTTCGGATACGACTCCGGGCAATCTTTCGATCACATTCGACGGCGACACGAACACCGGTATTCAAGGGCTAACGGGCGATCAGATTGCTATGCGAGCAGGCGGCGAGACTGTTGCCATATTCAGTTACAATGTATCTGCTCCTCAAACTCAGTTCTCTGGTAATGTTTTGGTCACAAATGGTCATGTCAATCTCAATGACCAATACGAGTTGCAGCTTCAAGAGGATGTTGCTAACGGCAATGCATATGTAGCATTCCGTGCCGCTGCCGATATGACCGCCGCATCGGGAACTTACACTCTTACGATGCCCGCTGAAACCCCGGCAGACAACCAGGTTCTTAGATGGAACAACTCAAACTCAGACTTTGACTGGGTTACGATGGCCGATGTCTTTACGGGCGGCGGTTCTTCAGGACAGGTTGCCTACTACACAGGCTCGACTGCTCTTGGAGGCGAAGCGGCTTTCGCATACGATTCGGGCACGAATATTCTTACCGTCGATACGATTTCTCTTTCTTTGGGAGCGGTAGGAACGCCCAGTTTGACTTTCCAAGGAGATACAAATACAGGTATCTATAGTCCATCCGCAGACATACTGACTATCTCTGCGGGCGGGGCCGCTATAGTTGATTTTGATAATATCAGCACTGATAAGGGGATCATTCTAAAGCAAACTGGTCATATATTTGTTGCTCCTGATCCTGTGGCCCTTACAACGCCTACCTACACATTTGCTGCTGATACTACATCTGGTTTTGGTCGATTTCAGTCTGGCACATTCCTTGGCTGGTCCGCTATTGTTTCCAATACAAATGTCATGTATGCGTTCGATGCTTTTGGTCAGACATTTGTTTACTTCGTTGCCGATAACATTCTCCTTGACAGTCCCGGCCCTGTCCAGCTTCAAACCGATACTCAGTTATCTGTCGGCCCAAACTGTACGGCTTCTGTGCCTTCTATAGTGTTTGCCAACAACGCTTTAGATACGGGATTCTTTCCGGCAGGAACAGACCTAATAGGTCTATCAGGTCAAACTGTTCATTGGTTGACTTTTGATGGGGCTAATTACGACCTGACGCTTCTTGACGAATCAACTATAACGCTATCTGATTCAGGTTCAGCGAATTCAGTTTCTCTGAAGGCGATCGGCACGATGTCTACGTCGTATACGCTTGCTTTTCCTGCTGCTGCCCCTTCAGATGGAGAAGTTCTTGAGTGGGATACGAGTTCATCAGCCTTTGTCTGGTCAACGCCTTCCGGCGGAGGTAGCGGGTCTTCTGTTGAATTTGATCTAACCCAAGTTAGTCCTACATTGGCTCTTCTTGATGCGGTATACCATGATGGTTCTGCATGGCAAAAAGCCCAAGCAGACGATGCTGAGACCCTCGGTACTCATGTTGTCATATCGAAGAGCGGGAATGACTATACTCTCTGTCAATCAGGTCGAGTAACTGTATCAAGCCACGGCTTGACTGTTGGAGAATACTACTTTACTTCTTCTGCTTCAGCGGGAGTTCTAACTGCGACAGAGCCCTCAAACTTCAGTAACCCGTTGGTCTATGTTGAAGATGCGAATACCATCCATGTATTACCATTTAGGCCTTCGGCGATTAACCCTATCGATGACAACTTTGGCCTTATACCTATTTGGGCAGAAGAGAACTCGACGCTTTCAAGCGCAACATATGAATGGGCATTCGGCAACGGAGCCAACATGCCCAATGACGGCGGCGTCGTAATCCCATTTGATTATGAGATTGTACACATGGGCGGCGTAAACGGCAACGCCAGCGGCACATGGACGGTTAGAGCCGAAAGAAACGGTTCTACTTTCGCGGTAGCGGCAGAGGTTTCTTTGTCTTCAGAAAGATCGGCTACTGCTACGTTTTCTGCAGGATCAAGACCCCAGGGCAATGCTGGCGATCGGTTCAATTTTTACACAGTTACTAGCTCATCGTCATCTACTCCCTGCACGGTGATCGCTTATATCAAGCCGAGGTAATTGCATATGGCCAGTTCAGCAGTTTCAAATGTTCTAAACAGTAGCGTTGTAGGTCTTCAATGGACTATACCTGATCCTGAAAACAGAACCTATAAGCTATTTCAGTATCTACCCGTCAACTTTACCATAGAAGAGATATACTACGAGTTAGATAGCGGAACTTGCTCTCTCAATGTTCGCCTTGAAGCTGTTAGCGTTGGAGGCTTTTCTTCCCTCTCGGCAACTACTACAGAGCAGAGTGCTTCTGCGAGCAGTAACAACGATGCAAGCGTAGGGGAAACGCTTGATCTAGTTGTTTCCTCCGTTTCAGGAGCAGACATGCTTAGTCTAACGATCATAGGAACGGAAACCTAAATATGGGATTCTGGTATGCGTCCATTATAGCATCACCTCCGCCGCCACCTCCGCCTCCGCCGCCGCCGCCGCCGCCACCTCCTCCGCCTCCGCCACCGCCACCACCACCACCACCACCGCCTCCGCCGCCTCCTCCACCGCCATCGAACTCCTCTTCAAGCGGAAAGGGTGGAGGAACGGCAGCGTTCATGCCGTAAATGTATGTAGGAGACTTTTATGCCGCTACTGATATCCTACCAAGACACGCCAGGCAAGGTTGTATATGCCAACCTGTTTAGCGCCACCAATAAAATCAAGGCATTTGATCCTTCATCGAATTCTTTCGAGACGCTTTCTTTGCCGTCTCAGTCCGATTTTGCTCTCATCATGGACGAGGATGCTGTTCGCAAAGGCTACTACAGCTACACGATAACGGATGTGTCTAATATACCTGAAACTGACAATGGAGACTTCTACTTAGTCGAAGTTTTTGAGGCTCTTGGCAGCGGTTATGATAGGGAATCAGATACTCTTCTGGGTACAATGGCTTTCTATTGGGATGGCTTGCAGGAAGTGGATATCTGCGGATGTCAGACTCAGGCAGGAAGCTCTCTGACGGCTCAAGATGTCTGGGAATATGCAGACAGATCATTGACTGATGAAGTTGATTGCGGAGATACCGGCGGAGGAGGCTCTCCGAATGTTGACATTGAACTTGAGTGTCCTGATCCTTACATAACGGTAAACACAACTGTAGAAGGTCTAGATGAGCTAAGGGAACAGTTGCTAAGTACCGATATGAAGGTAGACGAGGTTATTCGTCTTATCAATAGCTTGTCGCCTTCGCAACCAACAAGCAGAGGCGGTCTTCCAAACACCTCAACTCCGATCATTGGACCTCCTGGTTCCTCTGGCGGAACTAGCAGTATACGAGTAACATAATGCCATCTAACATTCAATCAGTTGCAGACTATAGAGGAACGTTCGAGCAAGACGAAGCATCAACGCTATTCTTGCGCATTACTACTTTTGACGGAGAGCCAACTGATCCGTCTTCTATCTCGTTTGTCATAACTGATGAATCAGATACGGAGATTGAATCCGGCACGCCCGAAAAGATAGTCAACGGCTTCTATATCTACGACTGGCAAGTTCCTGCAGCCCAAGAGCCGGGAACCTATACTGCAACTTGGACTTATACGGTAGACGGGACAGACTACGAAGAAGTTCAACAGTTCAATGTAGCAGCAGACGGCGAGACTCGTCTAACTTCGCTCTACTCGGACCGTTTGGTATCAATGAGAATGGCCCTTACTGTTCATCTCCATTGCGCTCAAGCGATTCCCGTATACAATGAACAAGGTATTATTGAAGCAGACAGCAGAACCGTAACATTCAACTTTCCCAGATGGAATCAGAACATCAGAACTCGGATTTTCTTGAATGAGAAACCGGTCACCGAAGGCGCTGTTGTTGACTACTTTAAAGGAAAGGTCATATTCGATTCCCTTCTCACCGAATACGATACGGTAACTTGCGACTATAACTTCCGCTGGTTTGATGATGCTGAGCTAGACCGCTTCCTTCAGAATGCCCTTAGTATTGTCAACAGTTATCCTCCGGTCGGCGGTTACAATCTCTACAATGTTCCGGATCGCTTCATACCTCATGTCCTTTACGGAGCGGCAAAGGACGCTATTCGTCATTTGCTCCTTTGCTTGCAGTTCCAAGAGCCGCAAGAAGTCTTTGGCGGACCTGAAAAGGCTCAGACTGCTTTTCAGCAGCTAGAGACTCTGAAGAAGAACTTCGAAGAAGACTTCAGAGCCCTTCTTGAGCAGAAGAAGTATGGTCCATACAAGGGTCTTACCAAAGCGATCGTCACTCCGGAGTATACGCTTCCCGGCGGTCGTTCTCGTTGGTTCCGCTATCTGTTTGGTTCCGGAGGCGGCTAATGAACTGGTATGGAAGACTCATTACGGCAGAGTCGCATAGCTATACAACCGTTATGCTCGAAATAGACGGCGACCTTCGAGATCGAATCTTCGATCAAATCGATTCTCTCGACGATGAAGATATCGCGGAAGAAGGGAAAGAGGACAATCCTCATGTGACTGTCCTGTATGGTCTTCATACCGGCAGCGCCGAAGAGATCAGAGAGTTTCTGAAGGACAGCGAGCCCTTCGAGATATCTCTTGGCAAAGTAAGCAAGTTCAGAACGAGCGATGAACATGATGTTCTCAAGATAGATATCGAATCTGATGAACTCAGAGCTTTGAATCGCAAGCTTAAAGAGCTTCCTCATACATCAACCCATCCTACTTACAATCCGCACTTGACGCTCGCGTATGTCAAGAAAGGGCGTTGCGATGACATGGTTGGAGAGGAGCTATTCAAAGGGGAAAAGTTCGAGGTAAACGAACTTGTATTTAGCTCAAAGACCGAAAAGAAAACACCAATCCCACTAAGGAGATAGATATGAAGACGATTGAATCCTCATCATACAAGCAGGCTAAAGAGAAGATGGAAGGCGAAGATCCTTGTTGGAAGGGTTACGAGATGGTTGGAACCAAGAAGAAGGACGGCAAGGATGTCCCCAACTGCGTTCCAAAGGGCAAGAGCGATGATTGATCGATCTGAAGAAGAGATTCACGCATCGGCTCCCACTAAGAAGCCAATCCCTCCTTTGCCTCGTCTCAAAAAGCCGGATAACGATGGGCCTGTAATCAAGAAGATTGATGCCTCGAAAGTTTCGGCAGTCAAGTCTATGATTACGCAAAGATCGAAGGCGATGAGAAAGATTGTTTCTATGAGACAGTCATGACCGATAAGTAAGTATGAGTTTTACACCGGAACAACGTCAACAGCTTAGGAATGCAATCGAAGATCCTCGCACTGACTTCGTGTTTATTCCCTCTGCTGAACTCAAGCGCCGTATTGCTACGGGTAACGATCCAAGACTTTCCAAGCTGGCTAGTAAGCTGATTGTTACGATCTTGGAACTGTCAAGCGATCAAGGTATTTTGCTCGGCAAAGACCTTGTGTTAAAGTATGTCGAAGGCTCTGTTGATGATAATCATCAATATATTTTGGGCCTCGGCGAGATCAGAGTGATTGACGCAATTCCTCAGGTAGAAACGGGCGATAAATAAGTAGTAGAGAAGCGTACTTTGTGGAGGAAAATCTGATGCTCGGCGGTATTGAAAACTGTCTTCCATAGGAGACTGACGCATGAGCAAAAAGGTGTTCCAAAACTTCCAAAACTTCCAAGAGTTCTTCTCTTTGACCCGCCCGCTTTCCTCAATTCAGAGAATGAAATTGCTGGATAGTCTTTCTAGCCGAGAGCGTCAACGACTCTTACGAGCGTTGCATGCAGAAGGTTGGGAAGACTTGTTTATTCGTAATGAGCTAGATGAACTGCTTGATACGATCAAGGGCGACTTTGGCGAAGATCTTGTTTACATTAGGATACAAGTTCTATCAGGTCAAATAGTCAAAGTTAAGAAGTCTTTTTGGACATATATCAATGACGTATTTAGCGCGTATTCAATGCGTCATAAGTATTACATACTTGGCGATGTAACGTCAGTTGAATCAGGAGATGATCATTATCTACTCGTATCTTCTAGGAAATCCATGAATGGCTAGAAAAAGCAAGAAGTCTACATCATTAGCAAAGGCAGGAACCATGGGAAAGTCGCAATCAACAAAGAGAGTTGTCCACGTATCGGCTATGAATGAAGGTCAAAAAGAGGCCTTGCGCACCATCGCTAGCAAGCAGATTACGCTTGTCAGCGGCGTGCCCGGAACTGGCAAAACTCACTTGGCTGTTGGTTGGGCTTTGCAAGAGTTCGTCAATGGCAGATTCGAACGAATCATTCTTACCCGTCCTGTTGTTGAAGCAGGCGAGTCTCTTGGCTTTCTACCTGGCGATGCGGAGCAAAAGATTGCTCCTTACATGATGCCGATGAATGAGATTCTTGGTCAATATTTCAGCCAGGAAGACATTCGCAAGATGATCGACGATAAGAAGATCATCATTCTTCCGATCGCTTACATGAGAGGCGTTACATTCAAGAATGCATGCGTTATTGCTGACGAATGCCAGAATATGACATCTAAGCAGATTCATTTGCTGCTTACTCGTCTAGGCTCTGGTTCTAAAATCATTCTGACCGGCGACGTTCAGCAGAGCGATCTTGGCCCAAGGCGAGAGCAATACAACGGTCTTAAAGACGCGATAGAGCGTCTTGGAGACATGGATGAGATCGGGATGGTCAATCTCGGATACGAATGGTGCGTCCGAGAGGCCCTCGTCAATAAGATCGATGCCGCATATCGAAATGAAGATGACGATGAGCTTGATGAACCGCCAGCTAGTTTCGATGCTCTCCTTGAGAGCGGAGCCCTAGATGACCTCGACGAGGACTGGGAAGAATGCGATTGCGACGATCCTGAATGCGACTGCGAAGAGTACGATGAGGACTGATTGCCGATAAGAAGGCATGGCATCAGTCTGTCGTAACAAAAACACGCTATCGACCCTTGCTGACATTTTGGCAAGGATTATGGCGTGCAGTGATCGAAAAGATTATCAGAAGAGTCCATAAGCCCTCAGAGGAAGCCCATGTCATTCTTTAGCAATCTACTCAAAAGCATCGGTATCAAGAAGGAAGCTCAGCCTGTTCCGCAGCCTACTCCAATGGCTGTCCAACCGGCTCCGGGTATGCCTTTTAATAGCAGCAGAGGCAATCAGCAGCTAGATCAAGCTCGTCAACAGAACTTGAAGAACGACATGATCGCGTGGCTGAATCAGAATCTAGCTTACGCAAGGGATGATGTCGATCTCGAACTGGCTCTTGAAAGAGATGGTCGGAGCGACTGGATCGACAATCCTCTCTTCTTTCAAACCATCAGCGAGATGCAGAACGCTGTTCCTGCGGGCATGGCTTCTCCTCAGCAGGTGTCTAATCCTTATCCTGATCTTTCCGCGAATGAGATTGAACAGTTCGTTCGCAATCAGGGAGATCAAGGGCTTCCGCCTCAGATTACTGAGAACCCAAACAACATGGCTCTGTATGAGTCCATCGTCGGTCAGATGTCTGAGCAGGGCGATTTCGGTGATGAGTTCTGGAACGAGCAACAGCCTGAGGTAGCAGGCATCTCTTCAGAAGAGCTTGCTGACATCTTCTATAACAACTACCTCAACGTGTCTGATGATCATGAGAATCCAGAAGACAGCGAGGCTTACAACCGCTTTCAGCAGCTAACCGCAAAGTTCCCTGGAATGAACTTCATTGATGTTCTGCAGAGCAGAGTCTTTAGAGGCGTTCCGGGCGGATATGACCCCAAGGGACAGTCGAAGCAAGACTTCCGTATCAAGTTCTTCATTGAGAACGCATCTTGGCTCTCAAGCTTGGGTCTTCTTCCTCAGTCTGTTCAGCAGATTATTGACGGAGGACAACTCAATAACAGCAAGGGCAACTACGAACAGCTTTACCAAGACATCGATACTATCAGCAATACGCTAGCCAGTATCCTTTCATACGATGACCCTCAAGTAAAGGATCGAGTATGGGACTGGGTTTCAAGCAAGCTTGGTTCTCAAGCTATGAAAGACCAGTATGAAGCTCATCAGAACGCCGTTGATGATACCGGCGCTGAGTTTCAGCATTCCGAGGATAGAAGAGTCAATGAACTTCGAGGCGAAGACCCTTCTACTCAGCTAAATCAAGACCAAAGAGCAACGATTATGGATGCCTACAAGGGAGACCTTCAGGCTATGGGCCAGACTCTTCGGTATCTTGGCTCTGACATTCGTAAGCATATCCTAGATGAGATCGCTCAAAAGAACCCCAAGTTTGCTCCGGGCGGAGAGTGGTATGCGAAGACGTTGGCATCTGAGTTCTGGCCGGACCAGGCAGCGAACATCATTGATTCACTCGTTAGTTCTGATGCCTTTTCCGATCCCAAGAAGCTGAAGGATTTGGAGAGAAAGGGCAAGGCTAACTTCAAGATAGATGAAGGCGGTCGAGTTGTTATGCGTCCATCGCAAGGAAACACTTGGGACTCGATTGATTTCTCCAAGATGCTTCCTCTCGATGAGAAGCTCAACATCTGGATCGATGGCATGATTAATGATAGCGCTAATGTTGATCCTGACTCCTATCAGGCAGGCTTGAGAGATATCGACCAGCTAGGCAAGACCAAGATCGATCGAACGAGACTCAAGACTGATCCTGGCTACAGAAAACAAGTTCAAGAACAGCTTAAAAAGAGCAAGCGACTTCATGCTCAGATGGATCAGATTCTTTCTCATATCGGAGAATATCTGACCTCTGATGAGGTTACGGATAAGTACCCAAAGAATGTTATCATGGCATATCTTGATCTGATCACTACTCATAAAAACATCAAGCAAGTTGGAGCATTGATGTCTCAAAATTCTCAAGCAGGAGACAAAGCAAGAAGACAACTGGCTCTTCGATTGATTGATCCAAGCGACAGGAATCCTCATAAAGGGAATCCTTTTATTGGGCAATACTCAAAACAGGATATTGCTAAAATGAGCGATGAACAAATAAAGAGCATGGTAGACGGGTATATCGAGGCAGAGATAGCCACAAGAAGCAACGTTTCTAGTAAAGCTCAGGACTATTATCGTCAGATTCTCGATAGAGACGATGCGAGAACTGCCAACCTTCTCCGTCAGATCGGTATTATCAAGAAGGCTGTTTCGAGAGTATACGGTCTTCGCCGACTTGCTTCTTCGATGTCCAAGTTCGCCAGCGTAGACTACTTGATGGTCATGAAGCAGTCCATCCGAGATGAAATGAGACAGAAGCTAGCTCAGTTATGATGAAGATCATTTGCGTATGTAAGCACTGCAGGCACCATGAGCATGAGCCGGTCGTAGAGATCAACTTTGCTGATGGTAAGATGTATTGGATATGTCCTGAATGCAGCAAGGAGAACTCCATAGCTGTTTCTAAGGAGGGCGAGAAGCCCCAAGGACTACCCAAGTCCACTACCCTTGGCCGTCGCAGAGGGAGGTAGTCGTGTATATCGTTGAAAACATGACCAGGCACGAAATAGCCCTAGGAGACCTACGGGCGATTATCCGGCCAGGCAAAAGGGAAGACCTCGACCGCTTTGCCGCAAGATATGTCGTCGAGCAGTCTTCTGATCTTCGAATAGCCCTCAAGCGAGGAGCCTTGCGTCTTGTCCGAAAGGACAACCCCTACGGAACTCCCGAACCCGCTGCTCCGTCAAAACCGGAAAAGCCTGCTCCTGATAACTCCGAGCAGATCATGAAGGCTATGCAAGAGATGGAGAAGAGACTTGTTGAACGTCTCAACAACCAGGTCGAAAAGCATGTGGGACAACAAGGCCTAGATGAGGATAGCGTAGGCAAACTCAATGCAGCTATCGAGGCCTTGAGGGGCATTGCCGGAGGAGGCGGAGGGACGACAGCCGCTACTGAGGCTCCGTCTCAGGAATATGAGGTCGAAGATGAGAAAGTGGTCGATATCCATGAGAGGTCAATCAATCGCCTAACTAAAGGCGCAAGATCAAAGATTCAGCACAAGGAAGAAACGCAGTCTTCGGATGCAGATGCCAACATCAGCGAACTCGAAGACTTGCTGTAAGGAGAGACGATTATGAGTAGAGCAGTAGGGTCCGAGATCAATCAATGCGTATTTGATGGACTTATGATCTCTGATGCCTATCTTTCAAGATCGTCTGAGACATCTAGAGCCAGAATGGGTATGAACTGCAAATTTGCAGGCTTTATGCAAGCTATGGTTAGTCATTTGGATTGCTTAGATTGGTCTGATATTAGCGAAAGAGATCAACTTGACAAGAGAACCAAGAAGGCTTACAAAAGGTTCTCCGCGAGGTCAAGAGTTGATTCATATTTGACTACTCAGTATAATCGATGGTATCCGCAAGGATCAAAGATAGTTCCAAGAGATATCAAGCTATCTGATGAGATGTTACTTTGGTGGTATCTTGGAGACGGAACTCTACATCGAAGAAAAAGCAGACCCAACTATAGACGGATCATGTTCTGCACGGACAGCTTCAGCGTTGAGGATAATGAGTTTCTTATTTCTAAACTGAAAGATAGGTTTGGAAATAAGTCTATCTACCTTGAGAAAAATGAGATAGCTGTCGCAAGCGATGCGCTCGTTGGCCTATGCAAAGTTTTGAATGGGAAGAACCCCGTTGCTGAGTACGAGTATAAGTTTGACTTTGGACAGTATGTAGACAAAGATTACAAGAAGAAGAGTTATGCTGACAGGCCTTTGGCTCACATAAATGAGTATAGAAAGAAGCACAAGGTCAGAGAACTAACATTTGAATCAAAAGAGGAGATAAACCATGTCTAAGGCCGTTGGTAGTGACCCGGGTACCATGTTTTTTCAAGTCGCGGAGAAGAAGGAAGGCCAAGAGGGTCTGACCTTTACGAACGTCCGCAATGCATTCGTAGAACTAGCAGATACCGAAGGCGTCGATGACATTCTTGCCCGCAACGATTGGCAATACATCAAGGATGGAGATGTCTACTACGTCATTGGCGATGACGCTATTCAGGTTGCCAACATCCTGCCGGGCAAGGTTGAGGTTCGTCGTCCGATGGCAGACGGTGTTCTGAACAAGAACGAAGACAAGAAGCTGATTGTTCTTGCTGAGATCATCGAGTCTTCGATTGGCAAGGCTCCGGATGATAACTCTTGGATTTGCTCGTGCGTCTCTTCAGAATCGGTTGATGGTTCTCAGGATAGCGTCTTCCATAGGCAGCGTCTTGAGGCTCTCTACAAGAGGCTTGGATGGAATGTCAAGATTATCGAGGAAGGGCATGCGGTAGTTCTTTCCGAGCGTCCTACGGTTGTTGAGAATGGAGACGAGGTAGCGTATAGCGGTATCGGCCTTAGCTTTGGGGCAGGCCGAGCTAACTGCGTTCTCTGCTACCGGGGTCTTCCGGTTGTAGGTATGTCTGTTGCTAGATCGGGCGACTGGGTTGATCAGCAGGTTTCTGAGCAGACCGGGGTTCCTATTTCGCAAGTCATTGCTACCAAGGAAAAGAAGCTCGACTTCGACAATATAGACTATGACGACGATGTTCAGTTTGCTCTTGATGCATACTACGATCAGCTAATCCGCTACGTCTTTTCTCACTTTGCCAAGAAGTTCGCGGCAGAGAAGACAACTTTCGAGGTTCCCCTCGATGTAGTCGTAGCAGGTGGAACCTCGATGCCGAATGGTTTCTGCGGCAAGGTTCAGAAGGTGATCAATGATCTCAATCTACCTTTTGAGGTTAGAGAGGTCAGGCACGCAAAGAGCCCAAGAACGGCTGTTGTCGAAGGTTTGTACGTCTCTGCTAACGTCGCTATGAATAAGGCTGCTAAGGCGAAGCAGGCAGAGCCGAAGAAGGAAGAACCTGCTCCTGAGCCGAAAGCTGAGGAGAACAACGAGGGCTAACTAAATGGGTTACTGCACAAGGCAAGAAGTAGAACGAGTTCTGAATCAGGCTCTAACTACGGCGACCAACAATACCGAGGACGCCGGAGATGATTCTTTCGTGCCTTTGTACGAGATCAGTAACTCAACTCGTCCGAACGCCATACCTCCGTCTCTTGTTGACCAATACATTCTTTGGGCAGACGAAGAGATCGATGGAGCTTTGAGCGAGATGTATGCGGTCCCCTTCTGCGAGAAGGCCGACCTACAGATGCATCTTCTTCATGATATTGGGGTCTATTCCGACGATATCGACCTGAACAAGGCTAGGAACCTAAATCCGGGTGATGTCCTTATCTTCGTTGATGATACGCAAGAAGAAAGACATATCGTTGATACGGTTGTCAACAATACAATGGTTGAGCTAGAGGGCACGCTTCTTGGTTTTTACGATGCTGATAATACAAGAGTTATGAGAGTCAAGTATCCTACTGCTATTACCCTCATATCTACGAGGCTTGCTGCTGCGAACATCTTTGACAAGTATTTCACTGCAGAGGTATCGCCTAACGTCAGCGATTATGGCAAGCATCTCAGGAAGATGGCTAGAGGCGATCTGAACAACATTCTACATGGCAGAACTGTTCTTCATGGTCAGCAGAGAATCGGTCATAGATTCTTGAATCCAACTCTTAGAGATCGCTACCGTCTACCCTCTGTTGAGAACGATGCCAGCCGCAATCTGGATGACTTTGACTGATGGAAAAGCAAGACTGGGGTTCAATGATAGCCGCTTTTCGCAGGCTCAACTCTCTTGACGGTCAGACTATTGATCCCAAGGAAATCATGTCTTCCAACTTCAATAAGGTGTTTCAGACTAAGCAAGAGGCGATTAGAGATGCCAGAGTACGAAGCTATAAGAAAGGGCAGCCTGTCGATATATCAGACGGAGATATAGAAGAGTTTGTCGATGATCTGGTAGATGACTTGCTTGATAGAATCTAACTATGCTTGATGTTCTTGAATCAGTTCGGAGAATCGTTTACAGATGGGTCAACACTCAGACCCCTCTGATTACGGATGCAAATCCGGGCGATGACATTCTGACTGTAGAATCAACAAAGAGATGGGTTGAGGGCGATCAGCTTGCTCTTGTTCAGTATGACAACAACGGGCATCAGCCTCGTCTCTATGTCGATGAGATTCTCGACAACAACAGAATCAGGCTAAGAGAGCCGGTCCGAGGTTCTCGACAGTGGAAGGTTTCTGATCAAACAGTCATACGCAAAACGTTTGATAGTCAGTTCTTTGAGGGCATTTTTATTGGCGAGCCCGATGTCATAGCCAAGTTTCCGGCTATTTCGATCATGGGAGAGAACAGGCAATCCGAATGGTTGACTATCGGAAGCACCAAGGAAGCCTACAATCTGCAGATCACGATCTACGTCAAGCAGGAATCCAACGAGAGGGCCTACCGAACTCTGCTGAAGATTACAGAGGCCGTTGAACAAGGACTGAAGAACAACATCTTTCCTCTTGTTGGCAAGGTCAATATTTCGAATCTAACAGCGGACTATCTTCAGCGAGACACCTTCATCAAGGTCGCTGATACCAGCATATACAGAGAGAATCAGAGCGTTCTTATCGAGAATCTACATCGTTCCGAAGAGAGCGCAATCAAATGCATTGTTGATGCAACTACGCTTCAGTTGCATATGCCTTTCAGTAATTCCTATTCTACCGATGACGAAACCAAGATCATCGGTCTCAATCGATTTATCTACAACTCATGGCCCGCAAGTATCAACTACGGTCATATCCATAAGGGCTCTCTACTCCACGCATCAACGATCGAATGGTTTGCTTGGGAGCAGGAGATTCAGGAAACTGGCGGATGGAAAGATCCGCAGCTTACCTGATATTTGGTCGAGGATAGTTGTATGAAGATACTTACAGTTAGCGCATCGCCGTACCTACTCGTAAGAAACGGTCGCATCAATGCGGCCATGATCGAATCCCTAGTTGACGAGAGACATCAGGTCTCAACCGCAGCTTGGCATCACGACGAGGGATTCTTTTTGCCCGAAGAAGGCGGAGCCCATTGGTATGAAAAGGATGAGCGAAAGCTTGCAGAGGTTTACCCGATCGAGCCTCATGCTCAGGGGTCCGCTCCTCTCTACGAGCTAATGAAGAAAGTCCAACCGGATGTCGTCATCAGCATTGGCGACTACAAAGAGACGGATTTCATTTGGGAAATCAAAGCGATGATCCCCAACCTGTTCAAATGGATTGCCGTCCTGACCATAGATTGTCTTCCGATCAATGAAAATCACAAGCAGCAGCTTGAGTATGCGGACTACGTTGTATCGACAAGCGACTTCGGAGACGAGGCTTTGAGGTCATTCATTAATGCTGAAATCAAGCAGATCGACTTTGGTCCCTCCGATGTTTTCTTTGAGGAATCGGATACTGAGAGAAGTCTTTCATTCATGACTTCCTGCAAGAACGCACAATCAACAAATCTAGGGGCCTTTATCAAGGCAATGTCTGATATCGATGCAGAGGGCTATCTGCATACGAACCTCTACGATCCGGGCGATTATGACATGGATTTGCTACTAGATCGCTACGGAGCTTCAAACGTCTCTCTTCCAAGTCAGTATGTCTCGGTCAAGGAGTCCATTAGCGATGAGGAAATGAGGGATGTATACTCCTCTCATACTTTCTACGTCGAGCCTTCTGTCAAGAGCGCTTCGTGTTTGTCAATGCTTGAGGCGATGGCTTGCGGTTGCATCCCAATCGGTATGAAGTTTGGACGGTCCAAAGAAATAATCGAGCAGCTTGGGGATGAGAGGCTCTTTGTTTCTCATGAGACCTACATCGGAGCGAACGAAGAAGAATTTTCTGTCATCTCCATAGAAGGACTTTCTAGGCAGATGTTTGAACTGTATGAATGGGCTCAGCAAGAGCCTAAAGCCCTCAAAAACCTATCCGACAAGGCTCGACAGATAGCCTCGTCATACCGGCAGCAGGATTTCCTCAAGTCCTTCAACCGGATTGTTGGCAAAACGGTCTCCTCAGCGACCTCAATCGCAGTTGACACTTTTTGATTTTCTCATGTTCCATAGAAGGACTTTAGCCTACCTCTTCGGAAGTGAATGAAAGCCGAACTGAGGAACGGCGACCGTATAGAGGGAGGACTTTGGTATAGTCCTCCGTATAAGTGAATCAACAGTCCATTCTTGGGAACTTGAGGAGACAGGCACTATGGCAACAGTAATCAGCGGAGCAGACTATGTTTCGATTGCTACGAGCTACGCAAATGCTCGAACTGCTGTTCTTTCATCGGTAAGCTACCTATTCGAGGCAGTTTACACGATCGTTCAGCTTGATGTAGTCGAACCAGAAGTAGACCTTCTAACAGAATTCTTTAACAGCTATCAGATCAATACGGACTTGTTCCGCTCTCCTGTTAGCTTCTTGTCGGCGGTCCGCCGCCTCAACAACCACGTCTTGAACCGAGGAGGTTTCACGACTGTCAGCGCGTACCTGACCTCTGAGGGCGTTACCGTCCCTCAGGCATGGGCTGACCTTAGCAGTGCGGCAGGCTACGACCTCAGCGGTAATGTCTCGTAACTAAGGTTGCGGGAAACAACTAAAGCCAGTAACTAGTAACGAGGAGTTATAGGAAATGCCTAATCCGCAAGCAAAAATGGGTTACGTTGGTTCAGTTACCTTCCTAGGTACAACCGGCGGTAACATTCGAGTCAGAGCTACGAGCGCTGACATTCGAGCCTCTCAGGATATCACTTACCCAGACGTAGTTGATGGTAAGATCGATAGGACTCTCTATCAATTGGGTCCGCGTATTGTCGAAGGAAACGTCTCATTCCCTCTTGTTCATGAAGGTATTCAGAACATCAACTCGGGACGAGACTGCGATCAGCTAACGAGCAAGACTCTTGGAGCTACGTTCTGGGAGATGGCGGTTAGGCGAGACCCATTCGGTCGATTGATTAATCAGTTCGACGCTCAGGTTCGATACACGGATGACACGGCGTTCCTCTACCCGGCATGTATCGTAAACTCAATGACCCTCAGTGTTCAGCAGTCTGATGTTGTCAATATGAGCATGGACGTTATTGGCGGAGCCAACGCTGACGACGATGTTCGTCAGCCATCTCCAAACGTCGAGCCGGACTTCCTGTCACCGGCTCGTGTTGTTACCTGGAACGACTTCCTCATCCGCGTCTACGGCGACGAAGGCGAGCTTGAGCAGATTCGAGGCGACTGGCTGAGAAACTTCGAGGTTACGGTAAACAACAACGCTGAGCGTTTCTTCACCTTGAACAACAAGCTCGCTCCGCAGGACATTACTGCGAAGAAGAGAGAAATCACCGGTTCGCTAACCCTCATGGGTCGCAACCCAGGTCTTTCTGAGCTTGCTTACAACAATCAAGACAGATTTACCTCAACCGCTCGAATGGCGTTCGGATACTCTCTTGGCGGAGCAGGCGCAATCGCATTTACGACTGCTCTGCACGGCGTTATCTTCCAGATTGAAGAAATCGCTATCACAAACGAACTTGTCGAGACCACGGTTCAGTATGCCGCCCTTGGCGACTGCGACAACGGTTTCGAAGCAACCGAAATCGGCAACCAGGCCGATCTGCCAAACGCCAACTTCCAGCCAGGCGTATTCGGCGGACGCCCGTCCTCGGGCTTCCCAAACTGGTCGCCTGACGACTAATCTTCAAAATCCCCGTTACAAGTTATTGGCTTGTATTTGTCGATACTTAGGTATCATGGCAAACCTTCCTGCGTAGGAAGCGTTTGTCATGTACCGATGTTTATCGATATGTACCTGAAGGAGTGAACGATGGCGAATCAGCTACTATTAGGCGGCGATGACGATCTCATAGTCATTGAGCTTCATTATCAAGTGAAGAAGAACAAGCATGGTCAGAGACAGTTTCGAATCCTCTCGGATGAGGATGTCGAAAAGATGCCCAAGCCGAAAGAGGGCGAGGAAAAGGCCTATGAAACCCTTGAGACAAAATGGCGTCCTCAAACATGGCAAACGAACAATGAGTTGCTCAAGAATTCGATGAGCTACAATAAGGTGTCCGGCGGTTCAGAACTAGACTGGTCAGCCTATCAGCAGAACGTTTTCCGCTACTGCCTGTCAGCTTGGAACGTTACTGATGGCGAGGGTAGACCGGTTCCGCCGAGCATCGAAAACGTAGGGATGCTTCCTTCGAACGTTGCTAGAGCTTTGATACAGAGATATGACGAAGCTCTTATGATCGATGAAGACGAAAAAAAAGAGTGATCCGATCCGCCGGTGATCTCTATTCCGGCGTCCTCATGGACTACAAAGAATTGCCTGATTCGATCTGCGAACACATGCTCGCAAAGGCATATGGATGGGACTTGGACTACATCAGTAAGCTTCATCCCAAAAAGTTTCATGAGCATATGAGCATTCTTCTTGTCGAATACAGAATGAGCGGCAAGGGGTCAGTTAGCGGGTCGGTTCAAACACAGCAGAAATCAAGGCCGAAGTCATAACAGGAGATAGGAATCAATGGGCAGCATTTTCATCAATCAAGACGAGACCATCAAGGTCAACATTTGGGTCGGAGAAGACTCAAAGAACAAGACGCGCTATTGGAGCAGAGAGGTAGATCGCCCCAAGGACGCCCTGTCTGCGACCAAGTACGAAGTCGTTTTCCGCAAGCCGAACTTCAGAGACTCGACCGTGTTGCTGGACCTTGGAGTCCGTATGAACGTCGAGGGAGGCATGGATTTGGCGTTCAATGAGATCAGGTATAGAAGGCTCGAAATCCTGCTCAAGAGTTGGACGTTGAAGGATGCAGATGGCAAGGCCGTGCCTGCCAATGCAAATGCCATAGGCAATCTGCATCCAACCTTCGCCATGGTCCTTGCAGGAGCCTTGGAGCGAGAGCTAGGCGTAGAAGAGGGGATGTTCGAGGATGGCGAGGAAACGGAAACCGAACAGGAAGACGGAGAGAAAGAGGACAATCCAGAGGACTCAAAGGCCGCTTCAGAGGGGTCTTGATTTGCACCGAAAACGTAGATGGAGTAGAGTAGGGTAGAGGGCACGAACTGAAAGGAAGCCCAATGGACGACGGCGTTATTGGAACTGTATGCGGACTGATCGGACTGGTTGGTTTCATCGTGATCCATGGCGTCATGGGCCTCGTCCTTTGGGTCGTCTTTGCCGCCATGCTGAGTCTTGGAGGGGCGAGCGAAGGCGCTGGCTCCGCTGTTGATTCAGGCGGCGTCGGAGCCTTTCTCGCCTTCTTGATCGCCTTGAGCTTTGTTTTGCTTGGCGGTTGAAGGTAAATAACCCGTTTTCTGCCAATACATCTACATAGCATCTACCTGTAACTACAGGCGACTATGGCAGATAATCAACGACAAATAGATAGACTTGTTCAATTGACCTTGGGTGTCGAAGGCGCTCAGGACGCCGCTCGCGCTGTCGAGAGAGTTGGACAGTCTGCGGATCGCCTAGAATCCAGGTTCAAAAAGGTTACTGTAGCCGCCAAGAAATTCGGAGGGGCGCTCGACTTCATAGCGGATTTTTCAAGTTCTTTGATAGCTGCTCAGTATGGTGTTCAGCAGGCCTTCCAGGCCCTAGGAATCAGCGGCTCTCAGAGGGAGCTTGCAAATTACAGTCGAACCCTTCTATTAAGTAGACAGCAGTTTGCCAAATTTGACGAAAGCATTGTAGCCACAGAGCGTCGAATATTGATGCTCAAGGATCGCTTCGCATTTACTCGTCAAGAAGTGGCGACTCTGCAAGCTCAGTTTGATAAGGGCTTCTCATTCCAGGCTCCGAACCGAATGGTTCAGGTGTTTGATGTTCTAAGAGAAGTAGTCGGCGAAAACGTTGATGCCATGATGAGGCTTCAGACTTCTGTTCAACAGATAGGACAGAAGGTTCCAATCTATCAAGAACTATTTAGCTATGGCGTAGCCAATAGAAGCGAGAAGATATCGAAGAGCGCTCGCAACATGAGTCGTGCATTGCTTGCTGCAGCAGCAATCGCTGGCGACATAACTCTCGATGAACTCAAAGAACAACTTGGAGCTATGGCTCAGTTGGACAGAGCAAGAGGAGCAGCAGGTCAGGCTGCTAAAGATGCAGCGGAGGCCCAAGCAAGAACTCAGCAACTAAACGACAATATCAGAACCCTAAACGAACTCAAAGTTCTTTGGGAAGATATAACAATGAAGGTTGCGCAAGGGCTGCAACCTGTTCTTAAGTGGATCAACAACCAACTTCAGGCCGGAGGGGAAACTCTCGAAAACTGGGTGGCCTTGGGTCTTAAGATAGGATCCGCATTTGCTGCTATCGGAGCTATCAATCTTGCTTCTTCTTTGGGCAAAATTGCCACATCTGCAACTTCTGGCTTAGGCTTTTTGGCTAATGCCCGAAATCAAACTCAATCTAGAAACGGAGCTTTTTCTGGCGGCTTACTGAGCAATTTTGCAAGTGTCGGAGCTTTTCCTAATAAGCCTCTATATGTTGTTGTTGTAGGAGACTGGACAGCAGGTCCGGGTTCTAGCTCAATCTATGCAGGTGGCGCTGGTCCTTCAGGCAAGGGAAGTAAAGCTAAGGGCTTTAAGGGTCGGCTTTCTTCTGTAGGCAAAGGTCTTGGAAAGTTTGCCCTCCCCGCTCTTGCGATTGGATCGATTGCGTATGGCATGGGTATTGGCGGAGACGCTCTATCTCCAGATGGTTCAAACGATACTACCGGCGTCGGTTCGACTTTAGGTCGATTTGGTTCTTCTGCTTTGCAGGGGGCCGGTATAGGCATGATAGGAGGGCCAAAGGGAGCCGCTATCGGGGCCGCTATCGGCGTAACAATAGAAGCGCTAAAGTCTTTTACTGTCCAGCTATATGAGACTAGCGATGCTGTTCGCAAGGCAAACGATTCTTATGAGTCTTCTCTTCAGTATAGAAAAATGAACGCAGGCTCAGAATCAGAGTACGTGCTTGCAGATCTTGAGCTTCAAAGAAAGAGAATTCTCGATAGCATGGATGCTGAAAGAGCAAAAAACTCTACTTTGTTTGCTGGTCTTTACTCTCAGGATAGCGGTATAGCTTCGGAGTTTATGACAAAAGGCAAACTAGAAGTAATGGATTTTTTGCCTCCTGGATATATCGCAAATGGCATGAACTGGGTTGGAGAGCAGTTTGGCTGGATAACTGACAATGATGTATTGGAAAAGCAGCAGAAAGAACTTGATAGCATCAATGATCAACTGAAAAAGACAAAGAAAGAAGTAGAAAAAGCAGAGGAGGCTCAAGAGAGCCAGAAAGACACTCTGTCCGCTACAGATAAGGTTCTTATTGGTTTTGTTGCCAGATATCAGCTACTCAATAGTTTCATTCAACTATCTAATCGTCGCTATGACGCCAGCCTGAGCCGCCTTGGCGCTATTGCTGATTTGCAAAGCAGGATGGCCGGAGCGCAGTCTGCAACTACAGAATTCAATCTAGGTTCAAATATTCAAGAAGTTCTTGAGGCTGCTTCTGGTAGAAGAACAATCATAGAATCTGCAAGGCAAGCTGTTGCCGAGTTTTCCAATATCATTGCTGGCATGGATTTGAATGCCGTAGCTAATGAAGAAGACTTCGTAAAAAACATGAAGCAATCTCTTCAGTCTTTGCCTCAGTTGGGCGAAGTTGTTTCTGACGAGATCATGCAGAGGCTTGGTGATATTGGCAGCGCTACTCAGCTAAAAATGTTCTTAGATACAACAATGGCTGAGATTGAAAAGGCAGCTATTGAATCTAGAACTTCTATGAGCGATATCCTATCTCAAGCTTCTAAGGCTTTTGATGGCGAACAAGAACTAGCCCGCTCGTTCTCCGATAGAGTAGCCGCTGATGTTGAGCTTGCCACAAATCTTGCTGCAGGCGTTGCTCCTTCTGCCGAAATGAGAATGGAGCAGGTCAGAGCTATACAGGGCGAAATTAGCGCCGCGGAAAAAAGACTCTCTTTCTTTAGACAGGCTAAAGAAGCGGCAGAATCAGCAATGCGCGCCGCAGCGGAGTCTGGTGATGAAGCGGCCATGGATGACGCTCTTGCTGGCCGAGCTTTTGCGGAGAAGAAAATCAATGAGACCGTAGCTGAAAGAACTCAGCTAATGGCTAAGCAGGCCTCGATTACCAAGGTAATCCGAGACGGATATATCAGCGCGATTGCAGCGATGTCAACCGGCGCTGGAATGTTCACTCAGATCACGATTGACCAGAATAAGAACCTTGGTCAGTTGCAGGCCGCTACGAACAACGCAGTTGTTAGTCTCCGTTCCGGTGCTATGGCTAGAGGTCTTACGACGAGCGAGCGGTTTACCGCTGGCGGCATCATGTCTGAGGGTCGTCGATTCGGAGCATCGGATGATGTCAATCAGCTAATCACTGAGAGCAACCCTCTCGGAGCTTTCTTTGATGTCGAAGACGACATGAGAGACGGCATCAGTTCGACCGGAGCTAGGATTGTCGAAGTATGGCAGCAAGAGGCCGGTCGATTCTTCTCGACGATGGGAGAGTCGCTAAGGACTCAGCCATACGGAACCGCAGAGCTTCAGGACTACATCTCCGAAAACCAAGGGACAGCAACCATTGGTAACGGAAGGGTTCCGGGCACGGTCCCTGTTCAGATCGAGGTTGAGGGTCGCAACAGAGGCGGCATCATCGGAGACGGAGCAACCGGCCCGAACCGGGATTCGACTCTTGTTGCTATGACTACGGGAGAAGGCGTTCTTACGAGAGAGACCGTTGCTCAGAACGGAGGCTCTGAGTTTGTTGACAGCCTAAACTCCGGAATCACCATCGAAGGCATGATGGATGCTGCTCGCAAGCGCGAGCGAGAGGAAATGGCAAAGCAGCTTGATGAGTTCAATCTGCGAGGAGCCAGTCGTATCAAGGAGAGATTCCTCAAGGACTTCCCTTACTTGTGGCATGAGAAGCTCTATAAGGATGAAAGTTTCTATGATCTTTCATCTATGACTGATGGTTCAACGTTTACCGCTGATCAATATGAGGCTTTGAACGAGCGTTATATGACAGTAAGAAGGAGACTGGGCAATCTGCGATATCTCTTGCCATCTCCAAGTATGACTCAGCAAAAAATCTCTGAGAGAGAAGACGAGGTTCATGCCCAGTATGAAGCTTTGATGGGCGAGTTTGCTAGTTCCGACATGGCAAGGTTCGGAACTGATCCAAATCCGTTACTTCAGGCTACAGAAGAAGCCGTTCGACAGGCTGAGAGCTTTAGACAACAGATTAGAGAACAACGAAGCCCGCTTCAAGCAGGTATTGATGACATGAGTTTTGCTGCTCGAATGAGCGAGCTAAGCGAAACCCCTCTTGGTGTCCGAGTCCCAAGCCTGATAACTGATCTTGCGGCATATAATGGAGCAACTCGATCTGCTCAGGATATTTCAACTGGCGAGCAGCAGTCCGCTTATGATCAATGGCGTAATGGCATTGTCGAAGAGATGGAATTCTTTACTCGCAAGATGAAGGCTCGAATCAAGGCGACAAGAAGAGGCTCAGATAAGCGGTACGGCAACAAACAGCTTGCAGCATGGAGATCCATCGCCGAAGATCTCATCAAAAGAGGTAAGCCATACGACTATATGGCCGATCCGAACTTTGTTGGTCCTATTCCTCCGAGTCCAGGAGAGAGTCCTCAGATTCCAGGCGGACTGACTGACGCTGATGCATCTGCTTCTTACGAAGAGATGCAAGCAGAGCTTGATCGTCGTAAAGAGATCATAACGAACCGTATGATCGCATGGCGACGAGATCAGGCGAATGCTATCATGGCGCAGCTTGCATCCGCTGAAAGCGTTTCTGCTAAGACGGCGATTGTTGCTCAACTTGAAGACTTCGATGTCAATAGTCAACGCATCTATGAGAGACTTGAAGACGCAAGGCATCCTGCTCAGCTTGCTGAAATGCTTCCTCAGTTGAGGGAGCTTGGCGTTCGAGGTATAGGCGACAACATCTTTGACATAGAGGTATCTCAGACTCCGGCGATAAGGGTTAGACCTGCAAGCGCTTCTGATATGCTCAGAAACGATATAGAAGTTTACACCGATGCTCAAGGAGCAGAGAGGACAGTATATCCTCGTTTGCAGTCCGAGTTTTCAGATGTAGCTTCTATTAGAGATCATCAAGAGAGATACGACGCGGCTCAGCGTCAGCTTCAAAATGTTGTCTCTTTGGTTGAGAGCATTCTGTCCGAGCGATCCAGAAGAGACAGATGGGTTCAAGATCATGAACTCCTACTTCAGGATGCGATGCTTCGAGAAGATACAAATGAAGTTGACCGTATCATAGGTCTTGACAGGCAGCGAGATACTAACGAGAGCAGCAGAAGATGGCTTGAGACCAAGCTCCCTCAGATGTATGAGGATTTGTCTGTCATTCATAAGGCAGCGGGATTGCGATCCGGTCTATCTGAGCGGGATATTTGGAAGCCTGATTATCCGGAGTATGCCTTTCCTACTGAATCGTATGCCACCGGCGGCATTGCTGCCCCAAGGCCCGGCGGTCAGCTTGCAAGGCTCGCTGAAGCTGGCAAGTCCGAGGCAGTTGTTCCGCTTCCGGACGGTTCTTCGATTCCGGTCATGTTCCAAAACGATTCTGCTTCTATGGCTTCGATGCCTGAACCGATTATGAACTCGGTCAGCACAGGAGTGAACGGGTACTTGGATTCGCCTGGATCGTCGATCACAGAAGGGTCTCAGAGGGTTGAAATCGCTCTCAGCAGTCAGGACAAGAAGCGAGTCGCCGATAGTTTCGTTGCGGAGATGACAGCCATGATGACAACCGTCATTCAGCGTTCCGAGCAGCGAATTCTTGACGATCTTAGAGTCAGACGGTAACTGATATATGAGTCGTTGCGCCCCATTCGTACAAGGCGTTCTAGCCTATAGCAACACGGACCTCATTGCAAACGGATTCATTCCTGAAACAGGAACCGTTCGAGATGAAGAGGTCCGGGTTATTCCCGCGAGCAGAATTGCCATTGAGATGCAATATTCTGTCCGTTCCGATGTTTCGGGCACGACGCTCAATGATTTGGCAGGCGGAGCCGGAGCAGGCGGTATTCTCGGCGGTCTTGGCGGCGGAGCCGGTTTCCTTTTGGGTAACGCGATAGGTTCGTCTTTGCTTGGCGATTTTGAGCCAACTACTTCTAAATTCATCTTTCATCTTACAGAGGCAGAAACCAGAATCAATCGATCTATAACTGTCACCGAAGCTATGCTTGAAGAGGCCAGAGACAACGATGGCGTCATTCAGTATGAGGTTAGGGATTACATCATCGGAGTCCTTGGAGTAACGAGAACTCCGATTCAGTTCACTGATGAAGAGCTAGAGAATATAGGTTCTTCGCCGGGAGCAACGAGAGGTTGGACGGTCACAAGCGAGGGGGCTATCCTTGCTAACTATGAAGACTTCGACCCCGGAAGCGAGCGTAATCTGTTTGTCAGAAGAGTTCTCGATGAACGCAAGTTTGATTTTCGCGGAGACAACTATCTAGACAGAGACGAAACACAGGTCTTTACTAACAACGGTACTGATGATCTTACTGACAGAGTTATCGAGATCAAGTTTCCTGAAGCTCTTCTTGCGAACAGCGACAGAGAACCCGGAGATCCTCTGCCTGAAGATCCCGCAGAAGCCGCGGTCGCTCCTTTGATTCCGGGCGATCGTATCTATCTTACATACGCCGCCGCTACCGACAGAATACTCCGTCAGGCTATTTTGGCGAAGAGCTTCTTCTTTCTGTTTCCGGGTCCGCTGGTAGAAAGAATCGGCGAAGACGAAGTTCAGGCTTGGAACTTTAAGCCCTACAAGTTCAAGGTTCTCAAAACTCACAACGTTCAGTTTGCTCCGAATGATCCTGTCCGAGCAGACCTAAGAGACCTAATCCGAGACCAAGAGATCATTGCAGACGAAACGCTGACTCCGGAGCAAAAAGCTCGCCGTCTTCGAACGGAAGACATGGAGGCCATGAGGTTAACTGAGGTCTTGAATAACACCAAGACCAAGCGCCCCTTCATCAAGGGTTTCTATGCTATGGACGCCAGAGGTATCGTTGCTGTCAGCGATCTTAGAACCGGAGAGGGCAATATAGAAGTCATCGTTCCCGCAGAGGACATCAATGACCAAGAGTGGTGGAACGCAACGATTGAGGCATTCATTGTCAATAGACCTGGATACACCAACGGAGAACTGACAGACGTAGATTCCGCTAATGCTGTTCTCAGAGGCTTTGTATTCGATGTCAGTGATCATGTAAATGCTGTCTGTTTCGATAGCGAGAAGTTTGGTTATCAGCGAGAGCTTGCGGATGCTTTGGCTCAGGTAAGTAAGCCCGATCCCGATGACCCAACCAAGGGCGTTGGCTTTCCAAACCTAGATCTAATTATCAACGGACTCTCTCGTAGAAACAACTATGATCTTAGTAGCGCTGTCTTTGAGCCAATACGCATGTCTTCCATTGAAGGCGGAGCTTACTTCATTCGAGATTGCAACAAGTTCTTTGTAGACAGAACAGTTCAGGCTGATATGTTCATCCGAACTCCGTTCTTCTTCGAGAGATTTGGAGACGATACCCGGGTCTATGTCGAGCGGTTCAGTCCGCAGTTTCCTCTTTCCAGAGACGGCGGTATATGGGTATTCAGCAGTCCGGCGGCATTCGGTCAGAGGATGACCGTTGATGAGCATCCATACAACAAGCTCTCTTATCTTGTATTCAATGCAGACAACGCAGATGGAGAGTCTACGCTGAGATACTTCGAGTTCGAAGACAACATCCTTCGCTCGCAGTTGCAGAGAACGGATTTGGAGCCTTCTTCCGCGGAAAGAGTTCATGAAGCCGGGAATATTGATGATGCTACTCAGAGTTCGCTTGGCGTCATTGGCTATGACCTGTTGCTAGGCAATCAGCCCGGATACAGCGGAGGCAGAGAGATATCTACTGACAAGGGTCAGATCGCTCTTGGCAGAAGAACGGCAGCAGAGACGTATACGAGAAAGAGTCTGAGCTTTCAGCAGAGCAGCGGAGATATAACTGTTACGGTTTCCGGTCTTGGCGGAGCAAAGACAACAAGCATCAAGATAACCTACAAGATACTGCCTGGATTCTTGGATAACGCAGAACGATTGATCAGCATTATCTTTCCCAATGAAGGCAATGTCATCGACAACATAGCCGTGCCTTGGGCAGGCGGCTTTAGCGAGAATCGAACCCAAACGATAGTCATTGATACTCGCAACTACAGCGATGAATTATTCAGGCTGAATGGCGAGATCATAGAATTCATGGATATTGAGACGATTGAGGCTACCTCATTCCAAGACGAAGCCTACCAAGCATGCAAGATCGTATCAAGTATATCCTCGACTTGCTTTGATCAATCAGGAAACTGGTTTGTCTTCTATGAGGACGAGCTTGCGTTTGAGGGCGACTACGGCGATCAGCCTGCCGAAACCGATTCGGGCGGCAATAAGGAGATATCATGTCTCTTTTCTCCCGATGAAGGCGATACATGGATAGACTACAAGGGCATTGTTCAAACTGTCGATTCCGATGATATCAAGACTCCTTATGCTGTTGTTGATCAGTCTACAAACAAGATACACTTGTTCTTCATTATCAATGATGCATTGATGTATAAGATCGTTGATCCTAAGCTATTCGATCCGGCAGATGCGTTCAAGGCATACCGAAGGCCTATTAGTTTTACGGCAACGACTGATCCGCTAGTCGGCCTTGCTCATTTCACCGAAGACGGTCGCAAACTCCGGCAATCGCCTCTGAGCGTCGTAATTGGAAACGTTACCGGAGAGTATCTTGCTGAGCAGCTATCGATATCAAGAGGCAGAAGGTCGAATGGTTTTCAGCCTAGAGTCATTCTCAACGGCGACCTCAAGGACTTTGAAGAGGGCTTTGCTTCTCAGGACTACTTTGCGTTCCAAGACAAAAAGGGAGCGTTGAATGTTGTGTATGCCGTCAACGGCGCTGTATACATTCGGACTAGCAATGATGAAGGAAAAACCTGGGAAGAAGTGTATGAGGATGAAGGAGAAACCTTCATACATAAGAGTTCCAATGTCCAAGAGGCTAGGGATGTTTCTCAGCTTGGCGGAGTCTATGACCCGGCCACGGGCAATCTCAACTTGGCTTATGTTGTTGATGAGATGATTTTCGCCAAGTCTCTTGACGGTTCGGTGTTGAGCAAGGACAACCCTATTGTCAGAGCGGATCTTGACGGAGAGACAACGCCCTTTTCGCCGATATTCATAGTTGGAAACATACCCGACGATGTAAGGGGGTCAATCATTTCGGGAGATACGCCTGTAGTATTCCCTTATCCGCTTTCTGCTGCAGCCATATTCGACGAATCTATGGGCATTTCAGACAATCTCCCTCCCGTAGGCTATGTAAGTTCTTCGGGTATAACAAGGATGTTCTATAAGGATTCATTTGGGAATGTTAGAGGTCTTTGCTTCGATGCTTCCCAAGTGCAACTAGATACTAAGAGACGAGGCGTCTAATGGCAAGAGATGGTTCACCAACAAACGGACCAACCGGAGCATACCGCAGCGGTTCTCCGGGTTTTGCCGGTCAACTGAAGTGTCAATGCGAGATATGGAGCAACTTGCCCATTGCTCGTAGAAGGCAGCAGGACCAGAGCTTTGTATTCTCTCCGGAAACAATACGTCTAGCTCCCGAGAACATCAGAGAAAAGCTTCAGGGCGTAGATGGCATCGATGGCGTATTCCTTGCTTTCGAGCCGCAGTATCAGCACAACTTCGTATGCGCAAAGAAGAGGGCCGAAGACGAAGATGTTGAGGTATTCAATACCGATAGGCTCAATGAGGCACTGTCTGGCGTAACGCCGTTAGCTCGTCTAGAGTTCTATGACGGCATCAGAGAGTCGTTGCTTGGCAGAGAGGGCAGTAGGCTTCTAACTGTTGACGGCGATGATGTTACCTCTGCAACGGCGAAGGCTGCTCATCATATGTGGATCAACGATGGCAGCTTGTTCTCAGATTACATCATTCTGCCAAGCGAAGAGGATACCGAACCGGAAGACCCGGCTGAAGTTGTTCGGAGAAGAATGTCTGCTCGATGGGGATACGATCTCGTCAACGCTGCGATTACGACAAAGCAGGAACAGGAGATTTCAAGAACATCGTCTCCGGATTACCATGCTCCAAGGCAGAGAGCGAATGCTCTTGCAAATCCGGTAACGCTTATGCAACAGCTTGGCGTTGAGAGCGAGTTCAAAGACACAAACACTCAGGTATACAAGGGTGTCAATCCCGGCATACACTGGCGACTAGAGAAGAGAACCCCTTGCTTCCAGGGGGAAGATTTCTTCGTAGAGTTTCAGCGTCATGCTTTCTCTAGCGACGTTCCGAGAACGGACGGAGCTACGTTTCAGATGCGCAATAGGTTCAAGCATCTCGATGTCAACTCGATTCCGCAGGGCGAGGTAGGTTGCAATATCACAAACCTTGCCATGGTCGAACTCGACCAAGACGGAGCGGTTGTTGAAGACTCAAAAGACAAGTTTGATCTCAGTAAGCAGGCTTACTACATCATTGAAATCGGTATTGGTAGTCAAGGCATTACCAGCGACGAAGACATATTCAATGACGTAGGGCATAACTACTACATCATACTGGCCGAAAAAGCGGCTCCGATCTTCTGTCATTACGATCGCATCTATGTGCGATGCGGAGAAGACGATGGCTCGCTTGACGTAGGTTCCGGACCGAGAAGGACTCCGGTTTTGAGCGAGGAACCCATCCTGCGCCGTCTGGCAACCTACCGAGGAGCGAACTCCAAGCGACTTCTTGAGCAGGAAAACCTCAGGGTAACTGTCAGGCAACATCTTGGAAGAATCGTCGTAACGTTCTCTGGTTACGAGGACAATCCTTGGATCATTGAGAGATCAGACCTTACTCCTAGGCCTGATTTGGATTCTGCAGAAGACGCTCAGTCCGAATCGGATTTCATCAGCGAACGAGTTCCGATGATCATACCGAACGGAAGAGTCGCCCTCATGGGAGGCAACATCAAGGCTTCGTTCATCTTTGCTCCGATGACCTATACGGACGCGGTTGACATGCCGATGCCTCAGCCTTTGTCTGTCCTTGGTCCCGCTGACTCAGAAGATATCAGTCTACTTCTAAGGGACAAGGGAGTGTCGCAGCTTCTTGATGTCAATACCTCTGACAACAACAAGCAGAACGAGAAGAAACCTCGCAAGCTAACCACTTCGAACTTTCAATACAACCAGGATGCAGAGGTTTACAGAGAGACGATCGACGGTATTGTTGAAGACACGTTTGCAATGCAAATACAGCCGGACCTTGTTCGCAAGCGAGGCAAAGCTCCGAACCTGCAGCAATCGGAAGAGAATAGGGATAGGCCTCGCAGCGTCATAGGAATCACATCTCGCAGAGGTCTGCAGCCTATAGGCTCAGAGACTCCCTATGCATTTACTCTGCAGGCCACTGCCAATCTTCAGGCGGGCACTTATGTATTCCCCGCTGTTCCCGGCGATGCTGAAGACGGAGAGGATTGGTGGCTCGACAAGTGCATGACTCCTATCATGACTGGCTTCCGGCTGTATTCTCCTGCAGATGACAATCCTGCGTTCCGCAAACAAGTCATTGATGTCAGTCATCATGTTCTTAGCTTTTCTGAGGACTGGCGAGCGGATGATTGGCAGAGCGGTCAACTGAATACGATTCACCATCAGGGACAGATAGCTTTTCTTCTCAATGCGGGAATGCAGTTTGAAGATGAGCAGAACTATGCATCGTATTTGCATAGTCTTTCTGACAAGGCATTCTACATTCAGATTTCAGTATGGTGGGAAGGCGGCATTATGCCTCTTCCATCTAGGGATATCGATAGAGTCCTGTTTACCGGTCTCTGTTTCGGCGGAGAGATTACCTACGAAAACAATCAGCGGGTAATGAAATGCAACGTCGTTGATTACTCTGACATCCTCAGAGATCAGAAGTTCAAGAACTCTCCGTTCTTCGATAAGATGAGAGACTTCAACGCTGTTTATGAGATACTTCAGCTTGCATCATTCAGAGACGGCACAGATGATGACGGAGGCGTAAGCGATCAGTCTCAACCTGCTTCTCTGCTGAGAAGACTTGCAGACTATAATGAAGGCAACAACTGGATCAACTTGGTCCATAATGGAGAAACGCTCTTCAATAGAGAGTTCGCTCTCCCTGGCTCCTACGACATTCTGCAAGAGCCTTTCTTGCGTTTCCAAGACGGGGACACATACTATGAGGCCATTCAGAGGATAGCTAGCTTGTCTGGTAAGATATTCTTCTTCGACAGGCTAGGGGTCTTCCACTATGATGCTCTTCCGTATGAGCAAGAGTTGTTCAGCTTCCAGCAAGGCAGCGGCAACAACGAAGAGCTTGATGCTTTCGATTGGGACAGGCTGTCCAAGGTCGATTTCTTTGCATCGCCTGCTGATCGCAATGATAACGACATCCATCGACAAGTGTTCAACGCATACACGATCAAGAGAAACGTAGAAGACATCAACAACGAGATTCGAGTCATCTCAACGACTCCTGACGGTAAGCTCCTTGTAGCCGGTCATACCAACTTTGATTCGCTGTTCGATCCTGACAAGCCTGGCTTTTTGGGATACCCCAAGGAGTTTATGCAGCAGGACGGTATTTTCGGCGATGAAGCTACGTTGAAATGGTACATCAAGAACTTGACTAAGATGTTCATTCCGCCGGTTACTTTGAGATTTGAAGCGGTCGGAAGGAATTTGCTCCGCGCTCTTGATATAGTAACATTCAGGGGTCTTGGCATGATAGAGCCGCAGAGACTCATTATCGGTAGCATCAAATCAGAAATCGATCCTCAGAGCAATACTTGGATGCAAGAGTTCGAGTGCTACTGGCTGTTCCCATCTACGAACATCGAATGGGGCGAGACCAATAACACTACGGTTGCCCTTGACGGCGTTGTTGAGGAAGACGGCTCTAGCTAAGGAGAAACTATGTCAGCATCAGGTAGGAATAAAGGTCGCCAGCATTTCGAGAACGTAAAAGCAGAGAATCGTTCTCAGATGAGTAGGCGAGAAGTTCAGGACTCTGTTCGAGAGTCTAGGCAGGGTTATCGAGGAACGGCGATGTTCCAGATGACTCGTTACTACAGCCAAGAGGGTCTTTTGGTTGTCAACCTTGGCGGTCCCCCAATCGTAGGAAGATAAGGACCATTCGCCGATAGAGATACTGTATGGCCGGTCAGACACCATTCTACGGACTAGCGTTCTTCGATTTTAGGGATCGTCTCGATCTTGCGGTCAACGTTCGCAAAGAGATTGACCGTTTCTTGCTGATCGATAAGCAGCTTTACGGTCTATACAGCATTTTCGGCAACGGCGTCATTCGAGGATGGAATCTTATCGAGACGCCCAATAACGGACAGTCAACCATCTCTGTAACGGTAACTCCCGGCATTGGCATCATTAACCTTATCGCAACAGAGACAACCTTCCCTATCGATGTAAGCGACCTTCCGGCGAACGATGCTATCGATATCTATGCCATCGTAACCGGAGGATCGACTTCTACCAGACAGGTCTCATTTATCGCCAGCAGGCAGCCTCTTGGCGGCGGGGCCATCCGTCTCGGTCGAGTCGTAACCGGTTCAAATCAGGTCTTGTCTATCGACAATACTTTCCGAGAAGAGATCGGATTCATCGAGCTTATCCGAGAAGAGATTGCCAAGCATAAGCACAGGGGTTCTCCTACTAAGATCGATCTGCGTCGAGAGACTCGTAATCAGTTGCCGGGAGCCCGTCTCGAAGACTTTGATGCAGGCAAGATTGTAAGCGGTCGATTTGATCCAGAGCGCATACCCATCCTTGATCACAATGATCTAGAGAACAACGGTCTTCTAACCCACGCCGGTCTCGACTCATTTGCCCGAATCATTGCAACCGGCAACAGAGAGCTACTTGGCGAGGTCGCTGCATCCAACCTGATGAAGCTGTTGACTGCTTGGAAGTATGACAACCAAGAGATCGAAGACGGTTTCATCAATACGCTGACTGTCATACCCGGTATTACTCCGAATGCTTTGATCGATTTTGATGCATCCAATGCCGTCATTGACCTAAACAGTCAATGCATCAGCGGTAAGCCGACAGCCTTTGGTCAAATCATTTCGGTGTTTTGGGACACGAATCAGGCATTCCTTAGCGCGTTTGATCGCAACCTTGTTACCATAGGCCTCGATACCGTCAGCCTGACAAGGGGCGGCTCATCGAGTCAGTTCGTTGAGAACTTCGAGAACGTCCCGAATGCTGGCGTAGCCATACCGGGCTTTGCTGCATCGACAGTCATCATCGATGATAATCTTGGCGTTACCTCAGAACAGGCTGACAATCTCAAGACGCAAGGCTTCTACAGCGGCAAGTTCAACACAGACAGAGATTTTCAGGTCGTATTCCGAAGACAGCTTGCTGCTGATGCTGGCGATTGGTCGTTGTTCGATGAGCTTTACCTCGATGTCAAGAGCCTGGCTCAGAGTCATGGCGCTGTCTTCATGTATTTTGTCAACGGCGAAGGAGAGGATGCTCAGCAATCGCAGGACTACCTCGTCCTTGGCGAAGACGAGATAACTGAGAATCCAGATCCAAATGCAAACGGCTTCGAGCGTCGAGTCTTTACAATCGATAACGAAGAACGAGACAATGTAACTGAGATCGTTTTCTATACAGACGACATCTGCAGTAAGCATATCTTCTACATAGACAACATCTTTCTGCGTAACCAAGAACTGTTTCCGCCGGAAGGCTTCATTCGATTCCGCTATTCATCTCAGGTTCCGGTTGTCTTTAACGCCATCAACTACGAGGCGGACATTCCAACGGGCACAGATGTCTTGGTTCGAGCCAGAGTCGCCAACTCCCCTATCCTTCTCAATAGGGCAGCGTTTACTCCGAATCTCAACTCCGGCGATGTCTTTGCTCTAGAGGGAACCGATATCGAAATCGATGTTCGGCTTCTGTCGAATGAGGATAGAGACCTAACTCCGATCCTCGATTCGGTAGAGCTTCAGTTCATAGCGGCATCCGAAGATGTTGGCTTTACGATTACGGATGCAGACAACTGGGATAGAGGAACGTATGTCAACTCTGAGCGCAAGCAGGATGAGTTTACATTCGATTCGTTCTTGAAGATAGCTGATGAGATCGCTGTTGGCAATCTTTACTACTCGTTCAAGAATGTCATTTCAGAAACCGGACCTGAGCCTGATCGAGTTGCCGTAGTCGGTTTTCAAGGCGAGGGATGGCCGATCGCTCCGAACGAGGCATCAAGGTTTGCTGATACACAAGGGGCCATCGGTCTCGATAACCCGTTTTCTGTTTATCGCCTTCCAAGTAAAGAGTTCATGATAGCTGATTTGGAGAACGATAGAGTCATTCTCGCTGATCAGCAAGGCAACTTCGTTAGAGGCGTAGCTAGCCATAACATCTCAGATGAGAACTTCTTCTACCCTCTGACCGCGATCTACAATCCGACCAAAGGCAAGCTGTCAATCACGTTCTCTCAAGAGGTAACGCTTGGCGAGATCGATATCACGAAGTTCCGTCTATGGATTGGCGGCACGTTTATTGATCTTGGCGTGAACGATACGCTCGAAGAGAATCCGTTCAACCTTCGCATCCTAGAGATTGATCTGTCTCTCGATAAGACGAGTCAGTTGGTGAATCAGACTTCGGCGGTTTCGATACAGATCAGGTCCGGAGCTTTCCCAACAGAAATACAACCAACGGCATCTATCGGACAACTGATCGGCCCTCGCGGTCTTCCGGTGTACCTTGGCGAACTAGTATTCATCGAAGGCATACGTCGTCCTGTATTTGCGAATCAGCTAGACAATGGCAACTGGGTGATTGGCAACTCGTCAATATCTTTCGATGCCGATACTTCCACAGCGGCTCAGCGTCTTGAGGTTCAAGTTGGTCAGAGCGAGACGTTTGAGGTTTCTGTCGAAGAGCCCGGAGAAGGATTCGTTATCAACTGGTCGCCGTCTATCCCTGCCGAACTCTCTGGCGTTGTCAGCTTCGCCTCGTCGCCTCCGGGCACGACCGGTACGCTAACGGTAACGGAGCCGACCGAAGACGACATCGGCGAATACACGATCACGCTGACGGCCAACTATGTCAACGCAAACGATCCCTCTTCGAACTTCAGTACGCAAACTTCTATCATTTTGACCATTCTTGAGGATGGCGGAGATGACAATCAAGAAGAAGTCGGCGTTCCAACGGTTCTTGAGTTCGATTTCGACAATGAGCAGATCGGATTTACTTACAACGACCTTATCTTCACTGACTACACCTTGGGCTCTGTCTATGAGGTAGACGATCGTAACCTTCTCATAGCCGGACTGATTCAGATCGACGACGAGTTGCCTCCTCCAACTCCGGAAGGCGAAGAAACCTTCGATCAAGAGGCAGCTAGAAAGCTCGGAGGCTACAGAGGTAAGGTGATTCTAATCGACAGGAATACAGGAGCAATTAGCTTCCAATACGATCTTCCGGATGGTTCATATGCGAGCGATGCAGTTCTAGACGTAATAGGCAACTACGTTGTTGCAGAGACGAGCTTCTTGCAGAATACCGGTCGAGTTGTCAAGCTTGATCAGTTCGGAAACGTCATTTGGCAGATCGGCGGCGGTCTATTCAGCAAGATCAACGATGTTCGCGCTCTTCTGAATAATGACATCGTTATCAGCACTTGACGGGGCCAAGATGATTCCGATTGATTACGTCTGCTTTATGAATCAGACGGGCTACGCTCAAGCGGCTCTGGCGAATGTCTTGGCGCTCGATGCTTCCGACCGCTACGATGTCCGGCTGAACTGCGTCCATACAATAGGCAAAGAATCATTCTCAGATAGTCTTCATCGCAAGTTGCAGGCTCTAGCTCATAAAGAGCAGAACCCCAACGCTGTGCAGATTTTTCATCTGATACCCGATATGCAGCGTCGAGTAGCGGACAACCGTCTTCGCAAGAACATCGGATACGCAACCTTCGAGACCTTCAAGCCGCCTGTTCGATGGGCCTCGACGCTGAATCAGAACGATGCGGTTATATGTCCTTCGGAGTTCAACTGCAAGATTTTCGCGAACAGAGGAGTAAACCGCCCTATAGTTCGCATCCCCCATTGTCTCGATCTGTCTATCTGGAATGAGAATGTCAGCCCTCTCTACAAGAACAGCGAGTTCACGTTTCTATTCGTAGGGACATGGAGAAAGCGGAAGGGTTGGGATCTTCTCATAAGAGCTTGGGCAGAAGCCTTTGATAAGGACAGCAATGTAAAGCTGGTCATCAAGACAGACAAGACGGACAAAGCCGAAAGAAAGGTAGAATCCGAGTTATCCAGTATTGGGAAGGAATCAGCCCCCATTTATTTCGAAAAGAAGATACTGAGCGAATCGCTCATGCCTTCCTTTTACAAGTCGGCGGATTGCTTGATCTCTCCAACCCTAGGGGAGGGATTTGGTCTTCCTCCTCTGCAGTCTATGGCAGTCAATGTCCCTGTCATCGTTACTAACTTTTCGGGCTGCACCGAGTATGCAAGCAATGATACTTGCACGCTCATAGAACCTGACGGATTCCTCTTTCATGACATGATGGATGATATCCCGCAGTTCGCCGCTCAGAAATGGCCTCGACTAAGAGTTGAGGATATAGCAAAGGCAATGAGGTCAGTGGTCGATGATTATGATACGGCAAAGGCCAAATCGGAGAGAGGCTGCAGTCTCGTTCAGAACAGTTTCGGTTACAACCAGATTGTCTCATACTTCGACAAAATGATGGAGCAGGTCTACGGTGTCAGCAACCCTTAAACTACAACCAGCAAGCGCTAAGCTATCAGATACCAGGGCTATCAGTTTCAAGCTGACTGGCCTTTTGTCAGATCAGTTGCAGCGAGTTAGCTTCGAGAACATCACGCACAACCTTGATTGCAAGGTTGATGGCTCATCGCAGCATGTAACGATCAAGCCGGGTACCGATGAGATATCGGGAACCATCGATCTCAACATCTCTGAAGACTCAGAGACCGAGGTTGTCTCTATCTATGCAAACATCGAGCAGCAAAACGGCGATTCATGGTCTCTTCGGGACATTGCCGCATTCGCATTCCAAATTCAGCTACCGGAAAGATCGTCGTCCTCCGGCGACAAGGTTGTTGTTTCTCCGCCGTTCGTAGGACCGGAGGATCAGGCCGTCATCGAGGTCGAGACCGATCCGAACAGCCGTATCAAGGTTTGGATCAACGGTAGGGGCTTCATCGTCCGATCGAACAGCAAGGGCTACGGGACGATGCATATCCGAGGCATCGACCTGATGTCCGGTTCTCCTTTTTCCGCGGGATCGATGAACAAGTTCCCTATCACGTTCTCTAAGAACGATGACGGCTTTAAGCAGATATATGAAGCCGGAACGAGCGTTCACTATGTTCCGGAGACTATGAGAGTTCTGCAGGCGACCAACGAGCCGGATGCTCCTGAATGCGCCATCCTCGATCCAGATCCGCCGCCAGGCCTTAGACTCCGCACCCTCGATGATTTCTGCTTCGATGGAGCCGTCGTTGGAGAGCCTACTATCTTCGATAGCGAGTCCGGCTACGTCAACTCTCGCATTGGCTTCTGCGGACCCATTACCGAAGCCTCAGTCGCTCCCGTTACTGAGGATGGTATCTGTCGAATATTCAACAGCCTTGACTCGACTCTGCTTCCCAATGGAACGGGTCTTGTCGCTTTTTCTTCAGCCTTTGATCCGTCTGTCGATGCGGATCTGACGACGGTTCCGACTCTGGCGAGTCGTATCTATGTTGCCCATGCCCCATCTACCCTCAAGTTTGATGGCAACCCGGTCCGCACGGGCACCATTCTTGAGCCTCCTCAGTTTTACCATAGCTTCACGCTAGAAGAAGATGGTTCCGAAGGTTTTGTCGGTCTCATTTTCCGCCTCTCTACGGGCGAGTTTACTGAGATACGTTATGAGCATGGCGTCGATTCGGGGTCGATCATTTCGACTCTTGTTTCGCGAATAAGGGAATCTGAGCTTCTTGTTGACAATGACATCGAAGTATTCACTACGGGCAACCGTATTGATGTCTTTTCAGAGAATCGCTTCTCGATTCGTTCTAACTCAACAGGAAATGCGGTCGCAAGCGTTCAACTAAACAGTAACAAGACGCTAGAGATACTTGTCTCTAATGATGCCGCTCTCGATGACGCCGGTTCGACCATTGTTTTCTTGAGCCCTCAACTTGGATCGCAGACCTACGGCGTTGTCGGTAGGACGGTCCCTTCTATTCTGCGTATTGAGGTTCCTGAAGGCGTCAACAATGGGATTGGACCAAGAGTAGCAGAGACGCTCTACTGCCAAGAGTTCGTTATCGTATCAAGCAGTTCTCCCTCTGATGAGGGGTTGTCGAACGTCAATCCTTTGCCATATATCAAAGACCCATTCCAGAGAGAGCTTCCTGCTGTCAATCCGACTATAGCAGCGGTTCCGGACAGGACTAATGGTTCTTCCTATTGTTACGCTATCTGTCAGGCTCCGGTAAACGGAGTTTACCAGCTATTCTACTTTGGTTTCTCGCTTGGAAACGTCGATAGCGATCTCGAATGGAAGCAGATCACCTTCGAGGGAGAGAACAAAAACGCAAGAGCAGAATGCGATAGCATGGGCAATCTGCATCTTGTATGGGAGTCAGACCGCAACGGCGGTCCCACGCAGATATACTACAGTATCCTTGGTCCCGGATCGAAGATCGTTTCGAATCAGGTTTTTGTATCCGCTCTTGAGAAGCAGCAGTTGCGAGACGACTTCGCCAGTTCTCTTGTCCGGTTCACTCAGCCTACCGCTTTGCAGACCGGATGGACGAGGTTCTTGGCCGGAACAGCCGGTTGCTCTCTTAGCGGCTCAAGCACAGTCGGCATCGAGGGTTCTCCTGCAGATGGGGCGGCTATGGCTGTCTATCGTCTTGACAAGGATCAGAGCGATGTTGAGTTCGATGGGCTGTTTTCTCAGCTAAGCTATCAGGTCTCATTCGATCTATCTGTAACCTCGCTCAATGATACGGCTTATCCTCGACTGGACGAGGCAGACATTGACAAGCGTTTCCGAGACTTCAAGAGTCAGTTCTCTAAGTCGGTCAATGATACATATGTCAAGAATCTCAATGTCTTTACGCTTGACAGGTACGATGCCTTCTACGACAAGATCATTCCAGTTGTGGGAGCTTACAAGTTCGGCGACTTCAGCGGCTCTTCTGAATCTGGAGGAACCGATGCTCGCCATGTAACTCATACCGAAGCTGCAGAGTTTGTATCAGCCGAAGATATCGATGCTGTTGTAGCCAACTCTGGTCGCAACCTCAATCACTTCATGATTGCCTTGATGCCAGAAAAAATTCGATTCAAGGCCTTGAATGTAGACCCGCTATTCGGATATTTGGAGAGGAACGAGCTTACTACAGGAAGCGCTGACACCTACATCCGAGAGATTGAGGAAGTAGTATATACTGGTCGCTATAAGTTTGCTCTAGTCTTGGCTACATCTGAAGATGAATCAACCGGTGATGCTGCGAACAAGAAGTATCATTTGCTCAGACAGTTCGGCGATCCAATCGATTTTGAGGAAGCCAAGAACATCAAGGTTGCCATTCATTACAGTAAGGCAAACCAAGACTACATTGATGGGCGACTCGCTATCAACCCTTATGCTTCGGAACAAAACTCCAGGTTCCATGGCGATATCATAGTTACGGTTGACAATGAGATAAAACTCGGCGAGAACTTCATTGCTGACTTTTCAGATCAGTATAGAGCATTTGATATAGGTCTAGGCTGGCCGGACAACAATGTCTTCTTGACTCAAGAGCAGTTGCCCTTTAACGGTAATGAGTATGATGATAGACCGCTTCTTCTCAAGTATGAGAATGCTGCTATCGGGCCTCATTCTATTCAGGCGAACACAGCATATATCAATCTTTCCGCTCATGATAGAACGACTGCTCAAATGGTTGTTCCTGAAACGATCAATGATATTCTCCTCAACGGAGACTTTGAGTCGAATACGCTACCGGTTCAGGCCTCTGTCAGTCTGGTGCCGGGCGATGAGTCTATTTCCCCTTGGGTTATCGGAAACGAGATCGGCGTAGGTTATGCTCCGGCTGGATCTGTCTCCTTCATCGGAGATTATTCGGTCGGACTGACAGGCGTTGATGACTCCAATCTCGGTTTTATAGAGCAGACGTTGGCAACTGAGGTAGGAGAAGAGTATTCCATATCTTTCGTTTTGTCGAGCAATCCTGACGCTTCCCAGACTTTGGGCGTTGATGTTACTCGAAAGGTTCGAGTAACTGCAGCCGCAGCAGATGAGACTTTCGAAACAACGATTCGAGTTGGGGAGACCGAGCCTAACTGGACTACATATGTCGTCAAGTTTACTGCGTCGTCCACATCGACTACGATACGATTCCAAAACGTATCCGATAGTCAGTCTCCGTTCAAGGATTTCGCTCCCATTATCGATGCAGTTCGAGTGTATCAGGTATCTAGGATACCGAATGAACTCGTTTCTCAGAATGCTAATGATGAGATACTTGTCTCTTCTGATGAATATGCAATCAACTTCCAGCTTTCTACCTTCGGGGATATAACTAGACTCCCTATAACGCTATCTACCGAGAACCAGAATCGCAATCCTGATTTGGCTGTTGATACCATGGGTAAGGCCCATATTGTATGGCAGTCGAACAGAGATGAATACTGGGAAATCTACTATGCTGGTATGCGAAATAGATCAACTCCCTTTAGGTTTGAAACTAGAATAACAAACTCAACGGGCAATAGCCTTGAGCCTTCTATTGGAGTTGACAAGAAGGGGCGCAGGGTTGTTGCATGGCATGATAACCGCAGAGGTAGATATCATCAGATATACGCTGCTTTGAACAGCATAGAAGACCCTATGTACATCAATCAGTGCCGTATTGATGAGGCAAATGAGTTTAGATATCAGAGAGAAGAAGACCTTGATCCATATGATCCATATCTTGATTCTGTTCCTGATGCCTTAACATGCGGAGTTGAGTTCAGCTTTGAGGCAGAAAGCTCAGGCACGTTCTACTTCGTATTGAACTTCTATTCTGACAGAGATAAGACTATGCTGGCTGAATCTATTGATTCAAGAGAGAGCATTCTAGGATGGAAGGTCAATGGCGCTCAGATGAACGCTGACGGAATTTTCGTTCCCATAGGAGAGACGATCTCTGTGTCTTACACTGTTTCTGATGACGATGGTCTTGACGACCGCATCTACTATGTAGATGTTGTTTACGAGAGCGTTGAAGTCAATGAAGCAGATGTTGCCTCGTTTGAGGACGCGGTATCCGTCACTCCTCCTTTCGGGACAAGCATTGAAGCTGGCGATTACGAGAATGACAGCGTTATTTTCTTCAAGGAATCGCTCAAGGAGGCTGAGTTCGCTCAGGTTGCTCTAAATGCTTCTGATATTCTTGACACTATAGGGCAGTCTGAAAGCACTCCGGACTTTGCAATTGGAGGTTCTGGTATATTGCAAGGTTTTGAGGAGGGTGAGATCGTTGCTTCTTATTACCTGCAGTATGATCCAACAACCTCTGGCGGCACGGGCGACTTCTCGATTACTTTCGAGGGGCCGATCTTGGCAATCTATGCAGGTAACTCATCTCTTTCCGAAACAAACCCAACTCTCGGCAGAGACGACATAACTTATGCTACTGATGCTTCCACTGGCGGACTTGATAGCGAGACTGACGTTCTAAGAATTTCCGCGGATAGAAGAACTATCTCCGGAACTATGGCGGTTTCTGGTAACCTCATCGACTCGATTAGGGTTGTTGTTGCTCCGCTAGCCGAAGTTAGCGGATCGTCAGACTTCGTTTACCATTGCCCGTTTGAGCAGTCGCCTCGATGCGCTATCGAGACAGATTACTTCAACAACAACGACCTGACTCAGAATGATCTTCATTTCCGTATTTCGTTCTTCGCAGATAGCGATATGGAGTCTACAATCTACTCTGCTTTTACGCTATTCGATACAGACGGTTGGGTTTTTGGCCCGAATGGTTTTCCCGCAGATGGCGTAGATGTCACCGAGAACGATACAATCACCATTGGTTTCGACCCGGAAGTTTTGCCATTTGAGAAGTTCGAGGATCAGGGCGCTCAGGACAATAGGCGCTCGATATCAAGCTTCTTTACCTTTGGGGCCGATGATTGGCAAGTCGAAGACGCCTCTGGCACGGTTCAGGCTACATGGGAAAACGACAATGGTAACGGAGCTTTGAGCTATGTTGATAGCCTTCCTTCCGACGCATGGTTTGTTGCTCCGCCAAAGTTCTCCGGAGATCTCGAAGGCCATTACGGAGGCAAGCTCGAAATATCGATGAGACTCGATGTCGGTTATAGTCCTTCTGCTGGCTCTCAGAACCTAATCGTTGATCTAGAGGCTAATGGCGGAGCAACGCTTCGCTATACTGCGTCCAGCAGGCCGGATCGCAACAGTTCATACACTCAGTTCTCTCTGCCCCTTCAGGCGGGCACTTCAAACTGGACATATGAACCTGCAGGCGGCGGAGGCTTTTCTGCTGCTACCGAAACCGATTTCCGAACGGTCTTGGGCGACCTTGAGACCATACGCATTGCGGCAGACTTCTACTCAGAGGCAGACAAGTCTTACCTCTCTTCTGTTGCTGTATTGCCAGCAGATGCTAATGCTAATCCTGTATTCAAGAAGCCATTGCTTTGCGGTGTCAACTATTACTACAAGATCGAGCGATTCTACGAGGGAGCGTTTACTACAATCCGAGAAGGCTCGTTCCTTTGCCCATGCAGTCAGACGGATGCGGATATTTGGCGAGAAGATAAGGACTCTATGAGTTGGCTTTGCAGTGGTCAGGGCTTTGACGACTATCGCATAACGCAAACCGATAGAGAGGCGATCAATGCAAGGGTAGATGCCGCTAGGAACGACCTGTTCTACATCTCATGGCAAGACTATCGCTTTACCCGCATGCAGTCAGATCAGCCTGCTCTTTCTCCGGACTACTTCTTTGGCGTTTACAATGCTGCTGAAGACAAGTTCTACTCGTCTGCTCAAGGCAGCTACGATCGACGAATGACGTACTTCGCAGAATCGGCAGACGCAGATCAGCCTGATCTGACAAACCTTGTCCTTCATGATGCTACGGTATTCATTGACCCGTTCCAGAACATCAATACCGCATTTCATGACGGAACCAAGGTCTACCATCAAGGATGCAGTATTGGTTGTGCTTACGAAGCTTTCAATCCAGACCTTATTGTTCCATGCATGTTCACTGATGGCACGGACGAGACGTTCTACTATGTAACCGCCGGTCCGGAGCGGGACATCGAGCAGTATCAGAAGATGAGAGTCAGAGATGAGTATGTCGTATACTCGACCTACCTTGATATCGACAGCCCAATACCGGTTGTCAACGACTGTTTCATCGAGCTTGATATCATCGGAGTTCCAGGCACCTACGCTTACCGTCTCAAGAACGAAGAAGATGATGATTTCACCGAATGGCTACCTATTGGCCCAAACCTTCCAGAACAGCGCACCGATACTGACGGTACTGCTGCCGAGCGAGACTTCTTCCGAGGATACTTCATATCGAAAGACCGCTTCATAGCTCCATGGATTGCTTCGGAAGGCAATGGGACCAAAAGGGTTTGTTGCGAGATTCTTACTTACTTTGGCAAGACGGAGCAGTTCTGCATTGAGTTCCAGGCTATCTATAAGCAGCTTCGATATAAGATCGACTTCTTCTATGATGAAGCTTTTGAGAACCCAGTTGCTTCATACAATAGTTACCCGGTTCTTGGAAACAAGGAGACTGCAACTCGAATCACCGACGAGAATTTACAGTCCATCTCAGAGGAGGTTGCAGAGGAAGATCAGAATACTATCTATCTCCGAGTCACCTTTGATGACCCGGAAAGGCTTGAACTTCTAGAGCGAGTTCGTTCCCTTGATAGATACTCATCTCTTTCCGGTCTGACTTTTAGCGTCTACCAGCAAGGGCTGAATGACCAGCTAAATCTTCCGCTTACGAAGCAATCGGATGGCATTTATTCCGGTTCATTTATCGTTGAGGAAGACGATACCGTTGTCAATGTTGACGGTCTGGCGGTTATCTTGATCAGCGTTCCGGGTCAATGCAATCCAATTTCGGTTGCTGATCAGAACGAAAGGCTCTTACGTCTCTTGTCTCCGCAAAACTTGGATCAGAGCATTTCCATTCTCAACAACCTCGATCTCTTTATTGAGAACTATAGCGAGGATGATGTCAGAGGATCATTCGGAAATCCTGCATACTACAAGAAGAACAGGTTTGGCGTCGATAATAGGGGCAAGGAAGACATCGGCGAAACCGGAGGCAATAGCCAATGGGCAGGCGGCGGCGACGGTCCTCTTGAGACGCCTCCTGAGGAATAATAAATGGCAAGACCTAATAAACCAACACTCCTATACCCAAACGGCCGCGAAGACATTATTGGCCGCGTGATCAAGATCGAATGGGAAGAGCCTCTGCAGCCCTCCAATGATCTGACGCAGGTTTGGTATGAAGTGTTCTACAGCGAGTTTTATGATCAGCTTGATGAACCAGATTGGAAAAAGATTGCAGTATTGCCTGCTGGTAATAACTTCTTCAACTGGAAAATAGGCAACAGCATTAAAAGTCAGCGATGCAAAGTTGCTATCAGGTCGGTCAACATCAGAGGAGAGAGAAGCGAGTTTTCAGTATCCGCTGACCTGTTTTCTCTTAGAAGAGAACAACCACCTGCTCCTGCTGTCTTGTCTCCTCTGCCGGGAGCCCGATATGGCAGTTCAGTTGAGATCAGTTTTGATGACTCTGCTATTCTAAATACATTTGGTCAGAGGGCAAAGTATTACATATACTTCAGGTCTAACAAGGCGGGCGTTCCATATACTCCTGTTGCTCAGGGTATCCCTCCGGGCACTGGACCTATCATATGGGATACCTCTTCTTTGCCGCCAGCAGATGATTACGTCATTGTTACCTATCTGGCGGATGATGATGGCAATAAGTCTCAAGAGACCAATATTGAGAATGTATCCATCTTCAATGAGGGTTTTTTCTTGATTGACACTAAGCCTCCTACCGGTTTTGTTCAGATCAACAATGCAGACCAGTTTACTCGCGAAGAAGACGTTACTGTCAAGCTGTTCGCATTTGATGAAACCACCGGCATCCATGCTATGCGCTTCATCGAGCGGACTAATACCTCAGAGGGCGAAGGCGAGGACATAGATCGTCCTGCAGAGGCATTCGCCGAGATCAAGTATTACACGTTTGATGAAGGCGATGGAGACAAGGTTCTCAAAGTCTTGTTTCAAGACTACGGAGGCAATAGGACTTCTGAGATTCAGAGACCCTTTAGAGTGGGTTTCGAAAGAGACAACTCGATTATTTCCGACATCGTTCTTCAGAGAACTGCTACAGGAGATGTCGTTTGGGCAGCTATCAATGAAAGTCAACCCGGCCTTTATCGTATCGATAACAGCGGAGCTTCTCTCATACTGAGAACGAACGAAGATATCAACGCTCTCGCTCTGCTGACCGATACCGTATATATAGCTGTTGCTACAGACGATGGAAGAGCTTTGATTTATCGAGATTCAGGGCTTGGTCCTGCTCCTGTCATCGAGTTAGAGGAGAGTCAATCCGAGGTCATAAGCATGGAGAACTACAGCGATAATCTATACATTGGAACGGTTGGCGGCATGCTTTACCGCTATGATGAAGCCGCTGTCAATCTAATTCAAACCTTCAATGCTCCTATCGAAAAGCTATACTCTGATGACGCCTTACTCTACATCATTCTGAGAAACTCGACTAAGATCATCGTTTACGACAATGCCACATTTACTGAGGTTGACTTATCATGAGTAGTTTCGGCGGGCCTAGCGGAGTCGGCGGAGGATTTATTAGTCCTCAGACCTCATCTCCGCCCAATAGTTCAGATTTGCTTCCTGATGTAGAGGACGATGAAGTCCTCTTCGATGCATTTGACCCAACGGCTGATCTTGATACGAATGACGCTGTTCTTAGAGTAGCATACTCAAATAATGCTGACCCGTATTCCCCTTATACCGATGCCTACTTTAGCGTTCAAGAAGGCACGGGAGGTCGTAAGGTATTTTACGGATGGCTCAGAACAGTCAATGGAGATCTAGCCAATCCGATACAGATTCCTCTAGTAGAAGGCATGGCTCTGATCGAACTCGCTGATCTGATCAGCAATGTTCCTGGCGTTGTAGCGAATGTTCTCAATAATTTTGAGCTATCAGATGTTGACTCTCTTCTTAAGAGCGGAATCTTCGATGCCACTAATCAATGGTCGTACTTTTTCTCTGGCCTTGATATCGGAGAAATCAATCCGCCTGAACCCGTTGACATCAAGCCTCAGATCAAGTATTACCTAACCAGCGTTGAGCCGAACTTGGCTCAGTCCAACCCGGCTCAGTCTATAGGCGGCTTTATTAGTCCAACCGAAGTTATACCGTCTACCACATTGTCATCCGAGGTTTCTTTTACTGATAGGCAGATTGAGTGCGCTGATGATTCTCTGACCGCATACGACTATATACAGATTCAAGATGAAATCATTCAGGTAGAAACATGGACGGGTAATACTGCAATCGTTTCTTCAAGAAATGCTTTTGACACGCCTCTGCGAGTCCATTTCCGAGGCGCTGTTGTCCGAGGTCTTTCAGAGAACAGCGTATTCACTTCAGGATTCAGTAAGGATAGGCGTCAATATCGATGCATTGCAGTTCGCAATGAATCTAGCGGCCTAAATGCAAGAAAAGCAGAGGTATATGTCAAGATACCTAGTAGAAATAATGGGTCGAGATGGAATCTTTCGATCGAAATCCCTAGAAGCGAATACAGATCTTCTTCAGCGACAGGCGGAACGCTTTCCTCTGTAGTTGATTCGTCTCTTGCGAATGATCTTGCAGACGATCACTATGTGACTGCTCCGGTCGTGTTCACGACAGGACAAAATGCGGGTCAGTCTAGAGTTGTAACCGCATACGACGGAGCAACGGGCACGTTCAGCTTTGATGAGGATTTGCCATTCGTGCCTGCATCGGGAGATAGATATTACGTTGATACTGCTCCATCTCAGAGAATACCAAGCGGAGTAACCAAACCTCAAGTTGCAAACAATACTGGTCCGGATATAGCTCCCCCTTATTTGATCGAGGATTTTCAAAGCGCAGATGGCTTTGCCTCTGGAGTCAGCATTGATGTTGGAGGACAGAGATCGACCTCCGGGGAAAGGGATTCGACCACGCTAGGCCCCAAAGAAGCAATCTACATATGGATTGAGAGAGAACTGGACGATGATAATGCAGGACAAGAGAATAATAGACTTGCCTTGACTCTTGAGTTCTCAAAGGTATGATATGGCAAACCTAAACCAAAGAACATTTGTATCTGACATAGCAAGCTCTGCTACAGTTAGCGCTGAGTCCGTTCGAGAAATAATCTTCCGACGCAACAGAGAAGCGCCTAGCCTTATCAAGTTTGAGAGTCTTCCTATCCGAGATGAGATATCTGGTCGCAATGCCAATATTCGAGGCAATACAAATCCCACTTTTGCTGAGGGAGTTTCCGGTAGAGCTTTGAGGATGAGGCCTACATCCGGCGTTGATGTAAATGTCAACTTTAGCGCTAGAAGTCGATTTTCTCTTGGCTTTTGGCTCCGACCTGTTTGGCTTAGACCGGTGCTATCTCTTGAATCAAACGAAACGAGCTACTACCGCTTGGCTCTGATCAATGCTTCTAATATTTCACTGAATAACACGACCAATATCTATGAAGCATCAACCGGGTTCTGCATTTTTGAGGAGTCAGTAGAGAACGAGCGAAATCAGATGTATATCTTTCTCGGAGGCACTACGGGAGACGTTGTTCTTAGAAGCAATGAAACCTATTCAACAAGCGATTTCCATCACTTTTACATTGCCTACAGCGGAGCATCTCGATCGATCGTTTTGTATATTGATGGCAAGAGGGTCTCCACATCAATTGTAACCGGTTCAGAAATACCTCAGCTAATCGATAGAAACAACCTGACTCCAAGAACTCTACGCATCAATGACTCCGCTCCGGGCTTTAGCGGTCTTGTTCGAAATCATTTTGGAACGATAGATGAGCTTTTCTTCACGAACAAGTATCAAGCTTCATCTGAAATAGTAGCTAGGCATATCAATCTAGGTAGCGAGTTTGTTGCCTTCTCTGATCTATCTAATCAAGATCAGGTCACAATGATGTTCGGATTTGATGATCCTTCAAGCCTTGATCTGCGAGCCGTGTTCAGCAATGGTACTAATGTCTATGCTGGTCGATCAGATGGTAGGGTCTATAAAGGCGATCGTCTGCTCTGGCAGTCTAGGAGGGACTTTGCGAATCGAGAGGAAATTAGCTTTGTCCGACCCAATCTTTTGTCCGCAGAAGCTACCGTTACGGTTGATGAGGGAGCGCTGCGTATTAACCAGGCATCCGTAAGGATCTGAGTATAGTCTATGGCAATAACGATTACATCTGTATCAGTCAATGACCGATCGTTTGCTAGTGGCACTCCTATTGAGGTCCGCTACGGCGATGTTGGTATCAACTGGGATTACACAACGCCAAGGCGCAGCGTTATTCAGTCTAACTACGAGTTCAGGATTTCAACCTCAAACCTCAACTGGGGATTTGACGGTTTTAACGGAACCACGTTCTCGTCTCCATGGGTCAGAGCCCGTTCTAGGACTTTTACTGTTCCCAGTAAGACCCTTTCAAGGGGTGTCATTTACTATGGTCAGTTCCGGCTTCGGGACTCTTCTGGCTCCATCAGCGGATGGCAGCGTTTCAGTTTTCAGGTCAACAGGCTTCCATTTGTTCAGAATGTAGAGCTTACCCCGTCAGAGCCTTCCGAGACCGACGACCTCATTCTGTCCTACAATCTTCCAGAGACGGATGCATCAGCCGATATTCGCTGGTTCCGCAACGGCGTATATCTCAATCAGTTTGATGGCTACTCAAGAATTTCGCGGGACTATGTAAAGTTCAATGATACATGGTATGCTCAGGTAACGCCTGTCGATCAGCTTGAGCGAGGAGCAACCATAGCGAGCAACTCTGTTCTTGTTCAGAAGTTGCCGCCTACCGTTAGCAACGTTAGGATTCTGCCTTCGACTCCGAATCCCAATGACATCCTTGAGGCTTCTTATGCCATCGATGACCCTAACACTGGTAAGCGTCTGATCGATGATAAAAGCAGGTTCAATTGGTTTGTCAACGACACGGAGGTTGTTGCTGCTCAGGATAGCAGGTTTGCTCGTCTTGATCTCAATCCCGGCGATCGGGTCTTCTATACCATTACGCCAAGCGACGGCCTATTTGATAACGAATCAGTATCTTCATCTGAAGTGGAAGTCGTATCTGCCGGATTCAAGGTTCTGAATGTAAGAGTAGACGGCTCCGCCAACAATATCAACATCAACAGTGTCAACCCTACGGTTGAATGGGATGTCATTTCTCCCAAGGGCAAGGTCAGCCGTTTTGCCAGAATACGCATAGGAACCGCTCCGGGAGCATCTAATGTACTTGATGAAGTCGTTGAGACGTTCTCTGAACAGTATACCATACCTGATAATGTAGTTCGACGAGGAGTTGACTACTACGTCAGCGTTGCTTCAAGCGATACCAACGACAGCTTTGGCGAGGCTGCTTTTGCCAACTTCCGCATAGCAGGTTCCCTTTGGGATTCTTCAGTCAGCAATGCTACCGGCTGGACAATGGAGGTTGCAGCCAGAGTTGAGGGACCGGCTGACTCTAGTAACTATCAGCGCATCTCTATAGCTGATGGTTCTCGATTTGCAGAGATTCGCCTTCTAACTAACGAGGTCAGGCTATTGCTGGGCTCGTCGGTTGTTCGCCGAGCCGTTCTAGATGTTACATCAATGAAGAACTTCTTGATCACTGGTCAGGGAGATACCATCAAGGTCTTTGCTGCGAATGAGCTTATCCTTGACGGAACCGATGCTTTTGTTCAAGAAACAAGCGATCGTTTCATTGATTTAGGAACCACGGCAGATTCGGATGTCATCGGCCACTTCAAGAGGATTGTCTACACGGTCGAGGGTTCTTACGACCCGAGTATCGACCCGACTCCGTTTTCTTCTATCGAAGCTCAGCAGTTCATCCGATTCGTTGGAGAAGATGTTACGGACATAACGGAGCATCAAGGCGATGTTCTTGTATCTGTCAACTCGACCAATCCTGATGAGTCAGGAAGCATTTATCGCATCGTTGAAACTGAGCAGCCCGTTCTTGCAACCGTCGAGAATATTGATGAGTTCGACCTGAAAGTCAATTCAATGTCTGGTTCGCCGGATGGCAAAACCACCTTCGTCAATCATTCGAAGGGCTCTTCTTACTTTGAGAACTTCTTTCTCAATACGTTCGATCAGTTCTCGGTTTTCACAGCAGGCATTGATCCTGTTTCGGATAAATGGGAGCTAACTCAGACAACACCGTTCATTGCTTCAAGCTTTACTTCTGAAGGTCTCGTTATCGATACGACCTTTGCGAACCAGAGCAGAACTGATGACAGGCTACTATTTACTCCGCAAGAAAATGTCGGAGCCCTTGCTATTGAGTATACGTTCCCGTTCATTACCATAACCTACGAAATAGAGATCACAGATAACAACCTGATTATCTATCATCCGTTTGATAACATAACTCTGACTGATAACTTTTCGATCAGCCTCATCAATAAAACCATAGACGATCTTATTGAAGAGTTGTCTAGAACTGATATCGATTACCAAACAGAAGGTATTTATCGTTCGTTCTTCGGGTTTATCTTTGATCTAACCGCTCTCAATGGCACGGGCGGGCAGCCTGCTACAAATCTCTCTCTGTTTTCAGGCGGAGGTTTCATTAGCGCGGGCACTCCCCTTTGGCCTGCCAATGATCAATACAATGGCTTTACGGTCCTAACGGGCGATTTCTTGGCTATTGATCCTTATGACCCGAACCCATATTCCAAGACTGCAGGCGGCAAATGGTTCTATTCGCATAGGAAGCCTGGAACCGGATGGTTTGATTCTGTTTCCAACAGCAAGGGTTGGACTGTTGATTTCGATGTTCGAATCGAAAACATCGAGGACAGCGATCGTCCATCTGATATTGATGAGCCGGAAGGCTGCGGGCTTTATCTAAACGACGGTACTTATTACGAGAACATCTACTTCTTGCCGCAAGAGATCATTGTCAAGTCAACCGGCAAGTCGTATCCTGTAGATGCAACTACTCGTAACCAATATCGCATAACTGGGCAAGGAGAGGGTCTTCAGATATATGTCAAGACTCCCACTGATCGGGATTTCCGAGTACTTGCTGAGTCCGTTCTTACTGAGACTGCATCGAACGAAGGCGATTCATCGAGGCCTAGAGTCTACTATGAGTCTGGTAAGACATATGTAGTTTGGCATGATTCCGGCAATGCGAACAGAAGGCAAGTTTACTTTGCCGAGTATACAACTGAAGCTGGTTGGAGCGATCCGGAGGCTATTGTATCCGAGGTCTTCGACGCGGCTCATCCTGATATTGCTGTAGATACTCTTGGCAACGCATATGTAGTCTTTGAGTCTTCGAGAAGCGATTACACTGACATCTATGCCGTTCAAAGAAGCGGCTCTGAGTGGTCGCAACCTTTCGCAATAAGCTCTAACATTGGGAATTCCTTGCGCCCACGAGTCGCAACTGATAACCGCAATAACGTCCATGTTGTATGGGAAGATTATCGTCTCGGCGAGCCGGAGATATTCTACGCCTTTAGGGACGGGGCTACAGGTAACTGGGACTCGGGAGCATTTGGAACGGGAGATACGCAGCTTACAAACGGGCAGGCAGGTAGCCGTCGTCCGGCTTTGTTTGTCGCAGGCAATACACCTTACATTGCCTGGACGGAGCGTCTTTCGAATGGTAATACTATAGTCAAATCTGGCTACCATCAAGGCCCCGGATATCCTTATACGCTGCAGCAACTTGATGCATTGGAGCGCCGAGTTGCCAATGGAACTTCGGTTGTATTTGGCGGAACTCCTCGAATTGGATGGAACACCGGCCATCAGGGTTCTTCTTCTACTCAGGTATCTTTGCCTGGAGCAAGAGCCGACCATGTTGATATTCACTCAGATCCAAAGGGCAATATTCACTATGTTTGGCAACAGCTAGTCGAGGGCGTATGGCAAATCTTCGGCAGAAGAACCTCAGGCCGTATCAATCTTGCCAATGCGGTTGTTCAGGTAACTACAGGTAATCAGGACGCAAAGTTCCCATCTCTTGCATCTGATCCTACAGACAACTTCCTCTACTGCGCGTTCGAGAGGTCTTTCAACAATCCATTTGATCCATACGACCCGTATGTTGAATCATTTGACGATCCGAACTTCGGGCAGATATCGAGCAAGGTGTTCATATCTCGCTATGATTCAAGCTTCCGCAAATGGGAGAGCAGCAACTCTCTGATCGGCACTTCCCGAGGGGGCTTTGATGTTGAGATATTCGAAAGCGACAAGCGTCAATCTCGTCGTCCGGTTATCGCTCCTGATTCCTTGGGCAATATGCATATCCTTTACGAGACAGAGTTTGCAGCAGCTTATAATCAGAGCCTATCAAATGCGCGACAGTTCACAAGCATTCGAGATGCTGTCTTTGATAAGACTTGGGAGCCGCAGTACGACATCAATCCTGATCCATACATTACAGATCAGCGAGACCTAGAGGTGAGCGGCGTCGAGTTCCGCAAAGAACTTCGCTTCGGCGATTTCTCGAATAATCTCGGCGCAAAGATGATCATCAACCGAATCCGTTACAATCTTGATGGATCGGTTGGGCCATTCAATATCGGCCTCGTTACATCTGCTACGGCTAATATACCAAGAGTCAATGTCCTATGTTCTGCTGTCAATAACTACGGAGATGCATGGCTCGGAACCGATAAGGGACTGTTCTTCTTTGATCGCAGAAGGGATGAGATATTTGCTTTCAACCAAGATGAGTTCAATATCAATGGTCTTGAGATCAGAGATATAGCGTTCGATAGAGCCTCAAATATGTACCTAGCTGCTGAGGATGGAGTTTACCTCAGCACGGATCATGCTTACTTTGTCAAGTTGACGGGCGACTCTATCCCTACATCAGCAAACTCTCTTGACATGGATAGCGATAGGACTCTCATCGTAGGTTCCGATTCGGGATTGACAACCATCGATGTCAGACCGATTCTTGCAGTCATCCGATCAACGCAGAATGCTGCTCCTGTTGCTGTTCAAACCGCGCAGACGTTTACGATTGACAACGGCCTCCCAAGTAATGTAATCAACAAAGTCCGTATAGACGCCAATGATGTTGCGTGGGTCGGAACTAATCAGGGTCTTGTACGATTCTTCCGCAACTCGATTACTTCGTTTACTCAGAAGAACGGTCTTGCTTCGAATAAGATCATCGATATAGCGATCCGAAACACGGCTATCAGGTATATAGCTACTACTGCCGGTATCAACAAGATGACTGGCATCAGCATTGAGCGTCTAGACTTTGGTTCTGCGGTTGCCCCTCCGGTATCTCTTCGTCAAGAAGACGCTGCGGATGTTTTGATTCCAAGGTTCAACAATGCAAGGGCGATCATATGGAGAGATCCTAATATCCTCTTCATAGCAACAACACATGATATTTACCAGGTAAACTTTGGAGATGAAGCGTTTGGAACTGACGCCATTGATATATCTAGATTCCGTTCAAACGACTTTACTCTTGTAACTGTCGATACGGAGCGCAATGATGATCTGCAGACCTTTGAGCTTGTAGGGGTAGATGATCTTGAGATTCCTGATAACGTTCTCTATGAGATCATACTCAATGGCAACAAGATAACAAGAGGCTACAGATTCTCTCCATCTAAGAAGCTACTTCGATTCGAGTATCCGCTAAGAAACAGCGATATCGTTCAGGTAAACATTCGATTCGATGTAGAAATACTCAACCGCTTCCAGCAGAACAGGGCTGCTCAGGTAGCGGAGGGCATTCTTGTAACAGAGGTCAATAAGATGCTCTCAGCCAACGGCGGTATTTACGCCCTGACTGGCGGCGACATTAATGCTATACAGATCAACGACGAGACTACTGATCTACCGTTCGATCGCATCACTCTTGACACTCAGCCTCCGGTAGGCAGAATCGAACTTGGAGAGCAGCTTACAAGAACCACGATACAGACTTTCATTAGACAAGTTCAGTCTGGAGATGAATATCTTCCATTCGACGCTACATCTGGCGTTGATAGTTTTGTCGTTTCCAACTTCCCCAACTTTACTTCGGACGGAGACACGCCTCAGCCATCCTTGCCATTCCAAACTCAGTATACTCATGACTTGGGAGTCATCTTTGAGAATGTCAGCACTCAGTTTACATTCGAAGAGGGCGTCGGTCGTAGATTGATGCTTTGGCAGAAGTCCGGAGAAGACCCGGTTATGGTTGCAGCGACTTCAAATCCTGCTCAGGTCTATATCTATAGCAATGAGAATCAGACGTTTGAGAGAAGGGCCATTCTTGAAGATGGCGATCCAAACAGCACTGTTGAGTTTTTGATTCAGTTCCAAGATCGCATTGTCATAGGAACCGGCAACCCAACTGCAGGCCAAAGCGGTAAGGTGTATCTAACGCTCAATGGAGATGACTACATCGTTGCTGCCACGATTTCTCAGCCGTTTGCATATTGCGCTGAGATACTCAACAACAAGCTTTACATCGGCGGCGGCGGAGTTGAAGGGCAGCTTTACTCTTACGACGGACAGAACTTCGAGACCGAGTTTACTCAGATCAGTAGCTCGATTTTCGATCTCGTAGCCGCAGAGGGCGAACTATATGCAGGCACGGGCGATCAAGGTCGAGTTTACAGGCTTGATCCGAAAAACAGTACCTCGCAGATTCTTAGCACGGACTCCGATCCTCAGGTTGTTAGCGTAGGTTTCGCTGAGGTCAATGGTAAGAAGCTTGTTCTGACCGGATCGGGATCGACCGCTCTTATCCGTAGAAGCACGCTTCCGGATGGTCCGTTCATCTCATCCTTCAGAACTGTCAATGCTCCTGTTTGGAGTATGGAAAGCATCGACGATACGCTATACGCCTCCATCGGCAGAACGCTCTATGCCTTGCAGAACGTCTGGAACTCGCAGTATACTCATGATGAGGATATCAGAGATATCGTCGGAGGAGCAGAAGGCGAGGTTTGGTTTATCTCTGATTCCTCGATACAGCGAATCGCTGACGAGGACATCATTAGAAGAGTCTACCTCAAGCTTATTGACCGAGCAGGTAACGAGACGAACCTCTTTACTGATGATGCTCAAACTGTTCTTGATCCGAACTTGTTTGCAACGATAACGCTAGAAGACCTCGTTGGCTTCACGAATAGCAACCGCATTTTGGAAGTAGATGAGTTCGGCGATACAGTCAACACCGTTGACGGCGATGATCGATTCTATTCCGCGGATAGAGTTGACGAAGAAGTCGGCGTTTACTTTAGCGAGATATTCAACGGAACGAACGGTCTTATCTCATGGGATCGCATCGACTGGGATGCAACGATACCAACCGGAACCTCGATGCTTGTCGAGGTTAGAACCGGAGACAGCCGAGATGACCTGCTTGATTCTGAGTTCGAAATCAGCTTTGATGGAACGGCTCAGACCGGAGACATATCGTTCATCAACGGGCAGTATCTACAGTTCCGCATTACGATGACGAGCGAGATACGAGACCTTAGCCCATCGCTGAGATCGGTCATCGTCCGCAGCATTGCTTCTGAGTCTACTCATTTCTTCACGACTAACTTCTTGCTGCCAAGCAGAGTCAAGAGCGGCATTCTGACATCAACCAAGATGATACCTGTTGCTGCAGATGTCATCTTCGGATTCAACCTCAACAACTCTGTTGATTTTGCTGAGTATCAGATCATCGATGAGAACCGAGTATTTACCTCAAACAACGAGCAAGTAGGAAGCAACTTGAGGGTCGGTATCCGTCTCATCACCCCATCTAGAGGCGAGACCATAGCTGAAGACTTCGGCGAGTATGGCCCATACAACTCGTTGTTGTTCTTCAATGCTGTTGAGTTCGACTATACGAATACGGACAACGAGAGCCTTTACCACTTCCGCATATCCTTCTACGAGGATTTCGCTAGAGAGAATCTTGCGTATCAGGCCTACTCTGCCAATTCGACCGCTGGATGGTCGGCTGATGGAGAGCTTCTGCTTTCTGAGGGCGTTGCTCTTGAGAATGGAGAGTCAGCTAGTATCTCGTTCGTTCCTGTCGGCGATACGCCTATTGCTTGCAACAGCTACTACTACGTTACTGTTGAGGCGGTCGATGTCGATGATAACTTCACTGTCCTCTTTTCTGATCGCTCCTTCATTGAGGCTTGCGGTACAACGTTCGTTGATGAGATCGACTTCGACTTCCAGAACGAGACGGCTACGAGCAAGGACTACCAGTTCCGTATTCGCTTCTATGCAAACCCGGAAAGAACTGAGCTTCTCAATACTGCATACAGCGGCAATGATTCGACCGGATGGTTTGTTGGAACCGGAGGCGCTCTTCCGTCAGATGGCCTAACTATACCGGCAGGAGGCATCCGAGACTTGACCTACAGACCTGATCTGTCTATCTTTGAGCCTAGAACAACCTACTATCTCTCGATTGACGCATTCGACGGAACAGAGTTTGTCAACGCAAGTAACTCGTTTACCTTCCGAGCCAGAGACATTGATACATCGATCTATTGCGGCGAATATGTCGATGTTCCAGTAGTAAAGAACTTCTCTGTCATGCTAGAGCTTGAGGGTAATCAGTTTATAACGCTTCGCGGCTCAACGCCGTCGTCATAAGATATGCCTACTAGGACGCCCCATTTTGGTTTTCAGGCATTCGTGTCTGGCGATTACTATTCGGCTACTGTCGATAAGGCCCGTTTTACGTCTATTGATCAGCATATGGCATTCCTCTCGGACATCATTGGTCCGGGCCGGGTCAATGGATGGGTGATAACGCAACCTAGCCCATCGAGCCTGTCAATAAACGTCAGCGCAGGAATGGGAGTCATTGATCGAAATATCATCAGAACCTTCGGTGACTACAGCCGATCCTTGCTCGATAACAACTTCGTCTATGTATGGATGAAGAGGCGTCCCGGCGTTATCGGGCAGGCTGGAGCCTTTTCTAACATAGCCACTTACGAACATATCGATGTTACCGATCCGGCAATTCCTAGCAACTTTGCAGCGGCTCAAACATCTGTATCCTCTATTCTTCTGGAATGGGATGAGAATACTTCTGACTTTGATTTCAAAGAGTTCAATCTCTACAAAAGCGAAGACAACATAGAATTTGAGCTTTTGGAATCAACTTCAGAGACGAGTTACCTGGATAGCGATCTCGATGACGATACCACATATTACTATCGCATCAGCGCCGTAGACTTTACCGGCAATGAGAGTTCTCAGACATCTACGCTATCCGTAACAACAGATCTAGATACAACCCCTCCCACTGATCCAATCAATGTCTCGATCACGCCAGCTACAAACGCCATCCATCTGCTCTGGCGGCCAGCGGCGTTCGGAGATATCGAGTTTTATCGAGCATATGTAACTCCTGTTAACTTGGAGAATCAGGCTACTGGCGATACCGAGGTTTACGATGTCGCAGGCAATCTTGTATATACGTCTATTCTTGATCTTGAAAACAGCCAGAAGTATCAGGTACGTCTTGTATCCGTAGGGGATAATGGAGTTGAATCTTCGGGCGTTACTCTCTATGCCACGCCTGAGTTCTTCACCGGACCAAGAGATGTTGTCGGACTAAGGCTATTCGATAAGGAGAGCGATGGCTTCGTATCCGACACGATCCTTGCCGTTGAGTGGGATCCGTTCATCGAGCCTTACGATCCAAACCCTCCGATTGCTCATGAAATCCGCATCGAAGAGGTTGATTCCGAGAACAGCGACATCATTACCTCTGTTTGGATTCGAGAACCAAATGAGAACTTTCGCGATTTCAAGATATACTCGTACATTGATGACGACGGAGTAACTCGCAATAGAAGCATCAGAACCAGAACGGTATACTTCGTAACCGTCAGAGCTATCGATGCAGATGGCAATCCTAGCATTGGTCGTATCGCTCGCCATAGAACAAGAACTTACGAATCGCCGAGACCTCCGTCAAGGCTAAGGGCAGAGCAGCGTCCTGATCAGACTATCGAGTTCAGTTGGTTCAACTCGACTTCTATCTTTACCAACAATGTTGTCAACCTAGTCAGAGAGGACAACTCCGACCCAAGCAATTCTCTCGTAATAGCAGAAGATGTTGCTGTTGGCAGATCGCAAAGCTACATTGTAACTCAAGACCTTGTTGCGGCTAACTCTACTTTTAGATTCTCGGTCCGATCCGTTGATGAGTTCGGCAATGAGAGTGTTGATCGAGAAGTGACCTTTGATATTCCCGACTTGAGTAATCTTCCTAGGCCTCAAGCTCCCAATCAGATTCTCGGAGTGGCGAATGATGCTGAGGTTACTATCTCATGGAATCAACCCAACAGCTTGATAGCTAGAGGGTATCGTATCTATAGGGCTGAACAGCAAGTTGTATACAATGCTTCAGATTTTACCCGGGTAGAGTCTGTTGATAGCACGACATTTTCATATACTGACTACGATGTAAGCAATGGCACAACATATGCCTACTTCGTTACAACGATCGACCTTTACGGCAGAGAATCGCTCAATCCGATCGATGATGAGTTCTTCGACTATAACTTGACTTTGCTTACTCCTACTGTATCCGGAGAACTCGGAACTCCTACTAATCTTGTCGCACAGTTGGACGGCTTGGGCACTGGTATTGATCTCATTTGGGATCCAACAGCAGGTCAGTTTGATGGCTATGAGATATTCCGCTCAATCAATAACACCTATGAGTTCGAGTTGATCGGAACAACGACTCCATCTCAAACGGCCTACAATGATCCCGAGGCTTTGAAGTTTGCAGGCACCTACTACTACATCGTTCGCAAGTTCCGCAACGAGGCCGATTTGTTCATAACCGAGTCTGACATCGCCGTTACCAGCGCGTTGTTCTTGGGCACCGTCGAGACATCGAACGGCGTCATGACTATCGATCAGTCCGCGGTCAGAGAAATACAAGATCTTGAAGACCCTATCCGAGAGAAGGCCCAAGAACTTATTGCAGAGCATAAGCACGAGTTCTTTACTCGTATTGATGACCGTCGAATCAACTTGGGAGATACTATTCGAGTTGATGACTGGATTACTCAAGACTTCCAGAACTACACTACAACTGCTGATCTGTCTGATACTTTTGCATTTGAGGTCTATCTGAATGGTCAGTTGGCGGCAGAGTTCAACTTGCTGTTCAACCTCGATAGAGAACTTGGGAGAATCACCTTTGAGCAAAGACTGGCTCCGGCTGAGTTCCTAAGAGACGATGACGAAGATTTTCCATTTGAAGACCCTCCTGAACTTGTTGTAGTCTTCCAAGGTCTTACGGAGACTCAGGGCTCTCTTCCTCAAGAAAGGCTTGAAGACGCTTCTGCTAATCAGGTAACAATCGGGCTTGTCGAGGAAAGGCAGTTGCCCGATCTTGGACACGAAGGTCGGATCAAAGAGCCTTTGATTCCTGTTCAGATCAACACTATTGCAGTTGACGATGGTTATCGTTTTGCTCCCATTGCAGAAGATGCAATCATCGGAGATGCTATTACATGGTATGATATCATACTAGCAGAAACATCCGAGGGCGACGTTCTTGTTGGTAGCAGTAGTGACGGCATCTACACAAGTACGGACTTCGGAGCCAGTTGGGAAAGGCAGCTTAGCCTTGTAACGCCGGTTATTGAGTTTTACTATTCTCGAAGCGTCAACCTATATTTTGCCTTGACCAATAGAGGCGTATTCGCTTCTCGCGGCGGCGAACAAGGCGGCTTCAGCGTTTGGCGAGAAGTAAGGGGGATGGAGAACTCCAAGGTAACTAGGGGCATATCGGAGACTCCTGAGGGAGACATATTCTGCACCTCGGACCTTGGCGTTTTCAAGCTAGTAAGAGATATCGGTCGAGACTTCTACTTCTGGGAACAGACTCCGATCTTTGGTCCCGACTCAACTGAATCTTACGATACAGTCTATGATCATGTTCGAGATCGCATCATTGTCAGCAATGAGCTTGGTATTTTTGAAACCGACAATGCTGGTTTCCGTTGGGACTTTAGCGATGAGATGCCTGATCAAAGACCTATTTTCCAGTTCAAGTTCTATGGAGATGTCCTATTCTGTATCACTCAGTTCATAGTATGGCGAAGAAGGCCAGGAGAAGAAGAGTTTCAGCGAGTCGCTATCCTAAGAGACGTAGACCTTATGAGAAAGCTCGTTATTTGGCGAGACAGAATATTTGTCACGACTGATAAGGGTCTTCTTGTTACTGTCCCGGGTACTGACATTGTAAACGATGAAGAGTTCAACTTTGAAATAGCGTTTCCTCAGATGAACATCGGCAACTATACTCCGCCTCCAAGTTCCATGAATATCATTGATGACAAGATGTTTGTCGGAACAGAGGAGCAGCTTTACCTTGCTCCAAATCCGGGCTCTATGAGTTTGCAATGGGAGCGTAGATCTGATATTGTTCCGACCATATATGTCAATGGCGTCGAGCAGCGAATAGGCTTTAGATATACTACGGCAACAAGAGACCTGCGTAAGTTTGTTTGCTTTGATGAAAAACAGCGAGTCGATGCTGTCGTTACTATAGCAAATCAGTATCAAAAGTATCAGACGCAGAACGGAGGATGGGCAGATGCCAACTTCATATCTGGCGTTCAACTTTTTGTCAATGGCTTTGCGGCAAACGATTGGAGCGTTGCTGAAAGGCCTGCTCAGGCGATCAGCGAGCTATCTTTGCCAGTCTACAATGACAGAAATGCTCATAAGGCAGGAGCGGATATCGCAAGAACGAATCTGATCAATATAGCAACTGCCCTAGTTGACACCGGAGAGGACGACGATAATCCTGTCCTAGCTGGCTTTACCAAGTCGAATGTTGTCATTTTCCTAAACAGCATCGATAGATTCTTGTCTCAAATTTACCCTGAAGCAAGGGTTGTTACTGAACTTGATGGTAATGATGAAGTGATAGTCCCATTTGCGATACCAGCTTTCAGAGTTCTCTTGCTATCTTCTGATGACAGCTATCAGAATTTGGGCCTTGAGGACTTTGGAACCTACTCTAACAACTCGTCCCTTGAAGATGCTGATCTTGATGGCCCGTCCTCCTCGGAAGACACCAATGGGGGAGTTGCTCCAGGCGATGGTTCCGATGGAGAGGGTGACGGCTCTGGCGGAGACGGAGGCGGTCTCGGGGGTGGAGGCGGATCGGCAAGCGGATAACCGTTTTGGTCGATGATTCAGGTATAGTAACTTCTGGATAAAGGGTATCTAGATGGCAAAGCCATTTGCAGTAGACAATGTAGTCCCATTCGCTTTTGGAATCGAGGACGCGGTTATAGCTAATACGGGAGTTGTTGAGTTTGACCCGGCTCAAATCTCTTTAGGACAAACAACGGGTAGTTTTCATGTAAAAAATGTAGGAACTGAGACTGAAACTGCTCAGTTTACTATTACAAGATCAGATCATCCTGATATCTCAATCGATAGCGGCGTTGTTCTTGAGCCAGGCGAAATTCAGGAAGTCACCGTCACCTTCCCTCAAGGCTCTTTCGAGTATCTAACTGCTGACATCCGAATGTCTTCGGGCAATCAGACGCTTGACTTCGCTGTATGGCAGCCTAACGGTCAACTGGGCGATACATCTAACGACAAGTTCTATGTTGATGAGCAATCAGATCGCATTGATATACGGACGAATGATGCAAATGATGCGCTTGTCATGCGTATCTTTACAGATGACACGATCAGCGATTTTGAAGCGGTTTTCAGAGGCACGCTTACGGGCGTTCGCTGCGAGATAACTTACGATATCGTAAAAGAGGATGGGTTCTGGGGCCTCAATGTCAAGCATAGGGTCTACAATCCTACTGCATCAACTGTAGAGATCATGGATATAAATGCTCATAACGACTGGCTGTCTTTGACGGCTGGTAACGAGTTCACTACCGAAGTCCAAGAGCATGTATACAGGACAATAACTACAGAAGTAACAGGTACAACTCAAACCGCTCAGAACGGCGGCACCGGCGGCACCGGTATCTTCCTGAATCAGGCAGTCTATCCGAACAATCTTCAAGTTCCTGCGTTCATATTTCAGCACAGAGGAGCTGACAACGGTAGCCTTGGCTATGATATCAAATACAGCGAGGCATGGGTTGTTCATAAGGAAGTATTCCGAGAAGAAGATACTAAGCGTCTTCGTTTTGTTCATGGTAGATCTACTGGCGGCGGAGCAGCAGGAGTAACTGGTTGGCGTAAGATTCTCAAGTGGGAAGATAGCCCTACTCTTACAGGCTCAGTTACCGGGCCTCAAGAAGGCAGCTTTGGAGATACTTATGAGCTAGAGCCCGGAGAAGAATACACCTTTACTCTTCTTCTTAGATTTGATACTGTAAATGATGAGGTTACGGGAGATTTCTCTTGGATCGATAAGTATCGTCGCATCGTTAGAGCCTTTGCTGGCGACATTAAATACAATCCAAACTTTGATGGACGACTAAATCTGTCAGGCTCATTTGGCGGTCAGCCCGGATACAACGATAATGTTGCATCTACAATAGCTGATGGAGACGGATGGAGATTTGTTGATACTGTCCCATCTGTTGATGCGCTTTTCGACTCGGGCGTTGATACATCTCAGATAGCCTTTGCAACTCTCAATGAAGGAGAGGCTCTAAAGGTAAGGGTAGCTGCAGCGCAAGCTCATCCTCCCTCTGCTACTCATCTATATTTGCAAGTATTCGACGGAGATGAGTTTTTCGCGAATCCAGAATCAAATACGTGGTACGTTGACACCGAAAATGATCGCATGTATGTCAACTTTGGTTCTTCGCTAGATATTTCTACGTTTACCAACTTCTCCATTCTAGATGACACAAACCCTTGGTTTTTTGTTGCAAGCTTTCCGGAGCGAGTTGGAGGTTGGGGAAACTTCATAGAAAACTCTATTGAGACTGCAAGAAATGAACGAGACTGGAACAACTTCATTATTCGCAGAATTACAGGAGAGCCATGGAGACACATTGGCATGTCTCCTGCCGCATTTGCTGATGCTGCTAATCCGAACTACTTCCCGGTTTCTGCTGCTACCATCAATGAGATGCTTGATTATCTTGAGGATAATCCCGATGTCAAATTCTCAGGATGGTGGGGTCGTTCTACTCGTATGACGGAAGACTTTTATACAACAGATGCGGAACAGATATACCATGATAACGGAGAAGAGTCAAGGATACGAGAGGCAAGAGAGCTAGATGCCCTTGTTGAGTGGGGATGGGAAGGCTGCGGATTTGATGCGTTCCCGGATCAGTCATATGGTCGAAGCTATCCCCGTATACAATACCTTAGAGAAGCCTATGGGCCTGATTTCTACATGGCGGAAGAACCTGATTCTTGCGATGTCATGGCTACATGGACTCAGCAATGGGTAGTCGAAACCAAAATATTTAGCGGCGCTGAGAACAATGAGCCAATAGGCACGCTTGATATGCTCAAGTTTATTGTTCCTAGATGCGAAGTAGTTGGACAAACCCGAGCAGGAAACTACGGCAATACAAGCGTGACAGAAGACTCTATCGCTTGGCTATACCAAAATGGTTTTAGACCCGAAATATATGCTAACTCTCAAACGGCTTCTAACCAGTTGGACTATCAGCCTAATCGTCCAACTACTGTTCAGTCGTTCTTTTTTGTTCAAGGCGACACAACAACATCGGTCAACTGGAATGAAGATGCTAATGGCTATACCGATGAGTTCCTCGTTGAGGTATCTCGTAATAGTTCATTCACTGACATGATCGCTCGCTCCATAGTCGATGATAGCGAGACGAGCTTTTCTTTCTTGAACTCCGAAATCAATGCGACCGGAGACTTCCTTTATGCAAGGATAACTCCATCGAATGACTCATACGTCGGAGACTCTACAACCGCGTTCCTTTACATTCCGCCAGATGGCGATGATGACGATGGAAGCGGAGACGGGGATGGGCCTCTCGTCAATTTGGCTAGCAGCAGATCGCCAGTACGAAGACCAGTTACAAGCAATCGCATTGAAGACAATAGCTTATTCGGATTGTACCCGAAAAGTCTAGCTGATACCATTAGCTATGAGAGAAGAGATATCTCATTCGATGCTTTCATATTGAGCTTGACGGAGCTTGGTCTTTATCCAACTGCCGGTCCTCATCAGATGTTGGCTGATGAAACATGGATAGACAGGCACGAAATACAAGTCTATGCTGATACTCTCAGAAAGGTTAAGAACAGAGAGTATAGCGGCATGGTCCTCGTTGATTATCGGGGCAGATGGCATCCTCATTTTGATTACTCTGCATACGAGTCTTCGGATGGGTATTTCACGGATGAGGACTTCGATGATTCTATCTGTACGTCCGGAAAGCTTTTCTATGAAGACAAGAACTATAGAGAAGACTTCTACAACTACCTCTATTGCTCTGACCCTTCAACTGTTAACGCTCTTGACCCGGAAACGGAACTAGAGCCTTATATGAAAGAGCAATGGAATGCTATCTCTCGCTCTTTCTACGAAGCAACGGTACGGGGTCTTCGTAAGGCTATACCGAATGCCAAAATTGGTTTCATCAACCTACCGAGCGCCATCTACAAGGACTCGAATCTTGTCAGCCCTGCTCCGGGCGTCGTTGGTTACGGCAACCGTTTCGACGAGTTGATGGGCGATACCTATAACATTGGTCAGCGAATCAACAACGAGCTTTCATGGCTATGGGAGATAGTTGATGTATTGCCGCCAGCTATCAAGCCTCTCAGGTTCTCTGTAAGCGATGGGGCAACTCCTCAGAATGGAATCGAGAATACTCTTGATACCAATGCTACCTACATTTCAAGCAATGTTCTAGAAGCTCATAGGCTGCAGACGCTTTACGGCGTCTCGTATGTCGTTCCTGTTTTCAACCACTTGTATGCATCGCTTCCGCCGTATACCAGACAACCCCTTTCTGAATCTAACTTCCGTCAGCAGTTGCAGTTGCCGTTTGCAGCAGGAGCGAATGCTATCGCTTTGGCTTACAACGGTCAGACCGATCCTGATGGGGCTATCCAGAGCGATTACAAGAACGAGATCCCAACATATCTCCCAAAATCGTCTGGTCGAGGATTTGCAGGAGGCTCTAGAAATAGGGCCATGGGAGGTCTCAGTAGTACCGGCCAAGACTTGAGGCCGCTGTCTGTTGCTCCGATTCAAGCTGATGAGCTTGAAGAGTTCATGCCTTTGCAGTTGACATCTACGGCAGCCGGTCCTCTTGGGGGTATTGACAGGAGACCGGTTCGACTATATGTCCTATGGGAAGACTCTTTCCTTAGTTCAACCGGAGCGGTCAATGGATTCGCTTCTTGGTGGGAAGCTGCTGAAGGCGTATCAAATCTGATTGACCGCATGCAAGCGGACTATAACAAAGGTTTCCGACGTTTCATGTTCTACATGCCAGCAGGCAATCAGATCAATAATTCTGGCTACTACAGTCCGAACCAATGGGGTCCGATTATCTCTTCTAGGCAAACTGAGATCGAGACCATTCTCGCAGATTGGATAGCCAACCGTCTTGAGGCTATCGAGGTCTCAGTAATGGGAGGCATCCGTTTCGAGCCTGATTTGACAAAGCTTGATACACATGAGATCGATTACGACAATGCAGTTCCGTATGACCTTGCTGACAACTCTCTTCACCGCAATTACTTCGAGCAGAACTGGCAACCTTGGCTAGACGCCGGAGCCTCTTCGATAGCTTTGCACAACGCGTGCGCCGATGATGTTTTGAACTTCTATCTTGAGCTTGCTATCAATCAGTCTCTAGCGAACAACAAGATATATGGATCGTGCTTGCCGCTTTCCGCTGCGGAAGAGATTGATGAGAGCCTGATCACCTTTTCGCCATGGATCGTTCGATACAATGAGTTCCTTGATCTTCAAGGTTCTGCCAGTTTTGAGTTCGATCCGGAATCGACAGAGGTAGGAGTTATGCTAACTCCTCAGATGGCCTTCAGCGCAGAAGATGTAGAATCGATGCAGGCCCAAGGCCTCGTTATTTATGCAGCCGAAGGAACAGTAGCGGATGATGTTTTGTTCTCGGACAGAGCAGATGCTATAGCTAATCAGGAAGTCGAGTTCGTCCAAGTTCAAGGCGCGGGCACTGATCCTATTGACGGATTTGGAGTTCCCAGATATAACCCTGTCAATACCGCCATTGACGGAGCCGACGCGGACCCTCCATATTCCGAGTTTGCCTTGGTAGCGGTAGCGAACTCTGTCAACGGTATCGTGGTTATCAGTTCTCCTTTGACTAAAAGAGATGTGCTTACCCTAGATATAACCAACCCAACCTTCGATAATACAAGTCTGCCTCATGCCACTATCGAAGATACGTTCGAATGGGTCAACTCCGGATTGCCTTCGCATTTGGCTCAGACAAGAGACTCGAATGTGGTTCAGATGGGACTGAATATGACGAGGACCAATGAGTCGGCTATGGCTATGGTTCCTCCGTATCAGGCAAAATACATACTCCCATGCAGTAGCGACGTTTACGACGTATTCAACTCGACCGTTGACTTTGAAGTCTTGGCTGACTTTGGGCGAAGAAACTTCTCTCTTCCATATGCAACGGCTGTAGTCTACATTGAAGAGCTAGGGCAGGTATGGGTTGGCGGACCTGGCGGAGTTCTGTCTATCGATTCTGACACATATGAGATTGATGAGGTTGTTCTTGATCGAAGAAGAGATCTGCAGATCAAAGATATGTTCGTCAGAAATAGCAAAGTCTACATTCTAGACCAGACTGCTCTTTACATATATGATCTAAATGAAAACACTGTATCGAGAGATCCCGGCTTGGGCTGGACCTCTGAAGTATTCGAGTTCATCAACTTCTTCAACACCAACTTGGCTGTTGGCGGAGAGGATGGTATTTATGCTCGAAGAGAACTGGACGATCAATGGACTCTTGTCCAAGAGACATCTTCAAACGTTGATTCCATGATTGCTCCGGATGCAGGATTCGCCATTGCCGATTCTGAGGTATTTTACACGACAGATGGCTTTACTTGGACTAGCATTGGTACTGCTAACAGGTCTATCAATGGTCTAGTGAAATACCGCAATCGCATATATGTAGCAACCGATGAGGGTATTTACGAGGACGGTGGTTTCTTCTATGCAGAGCGAGTCAGTCTGCGATTGATAGATGTTTTCAATGACGCAGAGGAATCTAGAGACATCGTGGCGAATGATATTGATGCAAGCCAGCTTCAGGTTGTCGCTGGCCTCGATGACGGCAGGCTTGTTACCATCAATGATTTTGGATTCACGATCTCCGATTCGGAGCTTGACACGATTCATAAGGTCATCATCGTGGAAGACGATGTATGGATGTTCTCTTACAACTCATTCAAGATCAAGTCTCAGACTCAGCTACGGCGTCTCGTATCCGGTCAGAGACTTTGAGTCCGCTGGCCGATATTCTGATAGACGCTGAGTGTAATCTATGAAACTAACAGCCCAAGGCTTTATATCTAGTAGCGATATGCCTTTTCGTAAGGCAACGACATACCTGTGGCCCACAAACGTAGAATCCGGCGTCGGATTCAGTTTTACAGATGATGATCCTGTCTTTATTGACGCGACAAACTTCTCTGAATGGGAACGAGGCAATCCGGCTGTCCGTCATGATCCATTCGAGGCAGGCTCGACAGGCTTCGGAGCCATGTATTTTACGGAGTTCGGAGCGGGCTCAGATAAGTCCAAACTCCATTACCCGTTTAGATCAGAGAATGCTAGACGGTATGACGTTTACATCCGCTACAAGACTTCATCGTCGAAGATACAGTTCAGACTGTTCATGGATGGCGACCAGGTTCAAGATGCCGATGAAGTTGTTCCTTCTCCGGGCTCTTGGCAGGTGCTATCCACTGAGATCGTCGTTCCTGACAGGCAAGATAGAGTTCTCACTCTTAGCGTTCTGACTGCTGATACATACGTTGATTACATTTGCGTCGTTCCAAATGGGCCTCTTCCGGGCACGGTTGAGTATGATCAGTATCCATACATCACTCTTCATGCAGGCGTTCACAAAACAGGACCAAGCGGACCGGGAGGATTGGGTCCATTCTATGACGCTAAATCTACCTATTCCGAACTACAACTGGACGATCAATACAACTTTGATATGCAGAAGTTTGCCGGATCAACGGTAGATTACGACAATAACTTCTCATTCTCTCTATATCCGGTCGGAAGCGACGATGATTCATATATCGTATGGGATTTGGCGAGTTCTGATGTAGACCCCTATATAGCTCTTCAGTCCTTTACCAATGAAGACGGAGCAGGATGGGAGGCATCTGATCTCCGGTTCGCTCTTACTATGTGGTTCTTTGTCGATGCTCTTGACGAGACCGGCTGCGTCATTCAGACTCCGCCCGCAGAGGCCTTTATAGATCGTACCAACAAGTTTGATGATCCGGACACCAACCCGGTCTTTTTGAATACAGAGATTCAAAACGATGACGGAGTTACCAATGAGGTTTCTCTTCGGTTGCCTGATCGAATTGTTTCGCTGCTTGTTGATCAGTCTGGTTCAATGACATGGAACGACGAGCCCAAGACTCGCCACGAGATTCTTCGTCGCCTCATTACTAGGCTCGATGCCACCTATCCGGGCCAAGTTAGCTTCAATCTATTCTCATTCGAATCAACTCCGATTCGCGTCAACTTCTTTGCCGTCATTGAGGATGACCAAGTGGACACCGGCGATGGCGGAGCTATTGCTGATGCCTTTTTCGCGGACCAAGAAAGCGGATATGCAGGCGTTCGGGTTCTTCGCAAGGAAGCACTGTTCTCGAACAATGCCGTAGACGGAGACATTGTTACCGAAGGCTTCCTAGACAGAGCTTTCGACGATAATCTTGAAGAGGGCGAAGACTACTTCTACACAGTCTACACCTATGATCAGTTCGGAACATTCAGCGAAGGCAAGCAGATATCAGCTATACCTCGCCCTCGAATCCTTCCCAACGGTATTGGAACCTTTAACGCTACGATCCTTCGAGGCTCTGGCATCCGTCTAGATGATGACGTAACAGCGCTTTGGCATTTCAACGAGGCAGCAGGTTTAGAGGCCTTTGATTTTACTCCGAACCAGTACCATCTATCTGCCATCAATCAAGAAGAACCAAGATGGTTGAATGAGGAAGATACGCCTATCGGAAGATCAGGCGTCCGGCTCAATGGCATCGATCAGTATTGGAGACACCTAAGAGACACCCCTTCCACATCTCTTATGGGGGCGGGTAGCGGTTTTACTTTTATGGCATGGATTCTGCCATTTGAGCAAGCCAATCCTGTTGCTCAGTTTGTATTTGGAGAAAAAGGACCGACCGGCTCATTTATTGAGGGCTTTGGCTTTTTCCTTATCAGAGCAGGCAAAGACTTGCAGATTTGGAATAGGGCTGCTACAGGTGTTACTACGTCATCTTCTCCTCTTATTGAGAATGAATGGAACCATGTTGCTGTAACCTGGAATCCGGATACTAATAATGCAATCATCTATGTGAATGGAGCGATCGCTGCTCAAGGTTCTTTGCCTAGCGGTAGCGCGGTGGCCTCTCTCATTAACTCCTTTGAGATAGGAGCTTTGGATGGCTCCTCTACGTTCTTTGGCAAGATAACAGAAGTATCTGTCCATAGCGTTGAGAGAGATATTCTCTACATACAAGAAGCAGCAACTCTTCCGGGCGATAACGAGCAAAAAGAGCTAGACAACGGCGATCGCATACTTGCATTCAACTATACGGTTCCTGCAGATTACAACTATGTTGATGGTAACGTCAGAGTTGTTGAAAAGGAAGAAGCCGGTCCAAGACTTCAAGATAGAATAGATGATCCAGATTCAGGTGATTTTGAACTAGTTGATATCGGTTTTGGCGACATACCGTACCATGAGAATGACGGAACTGTTATCTACGAATCAGAAGCCTCTCCGGGCAACTTCTTCTTCACAGTATCTAAAGACTTCATACATGGCAGAGAGTATCATTACAAGATATTCTCCCAGAATGCCATAGGCAACTATTCGCTATGGAGCGATTCTCCTGTTCTTTCGGTAACAATACCAGAGTTTGAGAGCGACGAGCAACGCGACAGAGTAGTCGGCGGTCCTCCTGCTCTTCCAACTATTCAGAACATAACCACTCAAGTAGGCAATAGGAAGATATACTTCCAGTGGTCGATTCCGGGGCTAACTGATGCTGCTCGCGAAGTCAAGATATTCTACTCGGACAACCGATTCCCTATTATCGATGAGCAGGGAAACTCAGATTCAGAGCTTATCTTCCGAGGCAATCCAAGCCAGACTAGCTTTGTTCACAGGAACATCCCTAATAATCAAGAAGCCTTCTATGCATTTGTAACAACAGACAAGTATGGCTACGTTTCAACCGAAACCTATACAAGCGAGACTCCTCTAGAAGACGCTGATGAAACTGGCATTCCGCTTCTTGAGGTCCGCAAGCTTCGATATGAAGTCGTTACTGACGATGCGATCAGCTTAGCCTGGGAACAGCCTGTCATATTCCAGAAGTCGCTTGAGGGCTGGTTTGATCAGCGAGTTGCTCTATTCGCTCAGATTACCGATGAGTTCGGAGCCCCTGTCGCTGATGAGTCAAACCTGAAATTCACGACTAGCGGCAGCGTCTCTGGTTCGGGAAACAGCGAAGACGTATTCGGCGAGCAAGTCAACAGAGATACTACTACGCCCTCTTTCGAAGAGGCGCACATACTTACTACCACTCCTCAAGGCAACGGCGTTATCCGAGGCATCTTGCGCATGTCAGATGACTTTGATATCCTTTCTGCTTTGAACTCTATCAACTTCAGCGTTTTTGTATCTTTCGAAATACCGGATAGGGAGAACCCGTCATCGAATATCTTTGAGTTCAACTCTCGACCGATCAGTATAAAGCTTGACAACCCGTTCGGTATGCAACTGATCAATCTCCGTGGAGATAGAGTTGAACACGTCTGCAAGGCAACAGTTGATCTCAATGATGTTCTTACGCAAAGCACCGGCGGTCTTCTTGTTAGTGATCAGACCAAAGACTTTGATGGAACATACATTAGAAGGCAAGAGCCTTTTGTTGCAAGGGTTCGAGTAACCTATAGAGACGAAGCCATTACTGATGGCGGTAAGGTCTTTGTTGCTGTGCATGAGGCTTCTGATCCTGATTGCGATGACAATGACTCTGATCCGCCGCAGCCATTTGAACCATCCTTCTCTGATCGCAAGAGCAGGACAGTTCTTCCTCCCTCTACAACTGTTGATCTTTTGTTGGGAGAGGAAGAGGACAACGAAGGCGTCATTACTCAGTTCAGCTATGCTGATATACCGCTCCAAGTTCCTGATTTCCCGCAGGGCGTCATGTTCTTTGCCAAGGCGAGCTACAACGGCTTCTTCGGTCGCCGCAAGCTCTATATCGCTTTCGAGAACATTCTTCGCATCGAGTTGACAGAAAGCGTTCCGGCTCCTGACTGCGTTGATATTGCAGAGCAGTTTGCCGCTGCATATCTGATTGATCCAGATAACCCGGACCGCAGAGAGAGAATACCTGATAACGAGATTGTCAAATGGAGACTAAGAAAGGGCGTATCCGGAAAAGATAGGCCGTTCTATTCTACCGATAATGCCGTTCAAACCGGTCCCGGCGTGTTCTCTAGAGTCATCAATGGACAGGCACGCAGAGTCTTCTTTGGACCGGCTTGCGGTGTTACATGGTATATCTTTGAAGGGCAGTTTGGCCCGCAGTTGCTTCCCGAGCTATATGCTATTAGGACTGACATCGTTTACGATGGTCTTTCTGCATTCGATGAGAAACCAGCCTTCATTTATCCGCAGCAGACTCAGGGCGGTTTTGGTTCTCGATTCCTTATGCACCTACGGCAATATCAAGTCGAAATGTGGGCAGACGGATATGATTACGAGAAACTAACCATATGGAAAGACCCCAACCAGGCAGGCGGACTATTTGGTCAAATTTTCCGTTCTTGCGCAGACGACTTTAATGGAACGTTGTTCATTCTCAACACCGGTCAGCCGGTCGAGGTAGAGACAGGTAATAACTTCGAAATACTCTACGGACCTGATCTTGAGATAGGTTTTGATCCCTACATCGATGAGCCCACGTTCTCGAATAACGAGGAAGAATTAGGGTTTGCGGTTATACCTCTTGAAGAAGAGCAGACAACAGAGGCTTTTCTTCGCATCAATACCTTCATAGGCCCGCCTCCGCAATCTAGCGGAGGAGATGATAATGATCCGGTTGAGAATCGATGCGCAGCCATTGACTTTACTTACCGAGAGGAACAAGGAGACAACATCATCTTCGGTCGTACTGAGACCGAACTCGACGGAGAGATTAGATACCTTTCTGGCGGCGGCGATGCAGAAAACGGCATCCCGCCATGCATTGTTAGGCTTAAAGAACCGCTTGATATTCGCATTGTTCAAGTGCGAAGAGATAATGAGCCTGTCAATGAGCTTTTGGTTGATGGTCAGTCGTCTCATACCTTTGTTGTTAGAGTATCGTTTGCCGGACGCCCTGTTCCCAACGGAACTCCAATTCGCATAACGGTTGGCGGCAACAATCCGACTAAGATTCAAGTGCCTCAGCAGGTTGTATTCACAGAGACTATTGTTGATCCGTTGATTGATGGATCAGAGGAAAGGTCTTATGCCTCTTTCTCTCTTCTCCCAATGAGCCCAATTCAAGAGTTTGAGGCTCAGATACAAGCAGAGGTAAACTACGACAAGCGAGGAGATGCTGAGCGGAGCATGACCGCATGCGTAACTATCCGCTACGAGGTTGAAGACGAACAGCCAGATGATGAGGATGAGGACGATCAGGAAGCAGTAATCAACAACCTCTACAGCGGCACGATCGATATCTATGATACGGTCACTGATGAATGGGAATCCCTCCCAAATGATCTCAACCATCCAAGAGGGGCTCTAACTCTTACTTGGACCTTTGACGCTTACGGCGAAGTCCTGTATGCAATCGGCGGTCTAGATGGCAATACGGTATCGTTCTACAACGAGCAGTATCGCATCGATTCGCAAACATGGACCGACATGGCCCCAATGACCACGCCAAGGTTCTACCACCATGCCATCGAGGACGCGGGCAAAGTTTATGTCTTTGGCGGTTTCGCGGTTGTTGATAACAGTATTGTCGTAACTCAACTTTGCGAGGTATATGATCCGCTTATCGATACATGGCTGCCGATCACATCGATGCCAACTCTTGATGACAATGACTTCCTTTCGTATGGCGTTGCCATGGGGACTGCTATCAAGGTTGACAGCAAGGTCTACTTTGTTGGAGGCATCAGGCTTGTAGGATCCCAAGGCGGAATACAGGAGCTAAACGACCGAGTAGTCATCTATGATATAGATCTTGATGAATGGAGCGTCTCCGATCAGTTTACTGGCGAAGATGAGGTTCTCTATGAGCGTATTGCTCCTTTCGCATTCTACAATGAAGCAGATAATACCATTAGAGTCTCAGGCGGCGCTGTTCCAATCGGAGAAGGGCAGAGCCAGGAAATCATTTTCCTGACTGATACCTACAAGATTGATCTTGACACGTTGACTATCGAGCGAGACGAGCAGGACTATGCAGATATTCCGCAGCCTCGATACAAGGGTGGAACTGCAGTCGTCCAAGATACCCCATACTTCTTGGGAGGAGCGACAAGAAAGGCAAGCGTTTCAAGGACTTTTGAATCTGTTGATCCTTCGGTATCGCCTGATCCGTTTACGTTTACTGAGCTTGCAGGAGTCGAAATCCCGAGGCAGGCTTTTGGTATGACTTCTGATGACTTCCGCTACGTCTATGTGGCCGGAGGCATTACGAGCGGTCGCCCTGCTGGCTTTTTGCAGATCAATGCAGAAGTAACGCCAGATCGCATACGGCTTGATGGCAAGCAATCGGCGGGCGTAGATATCGAACTCATTGATGATGTTGGCGAGAGGCCGACTGATGATATACGAATTCTTGTTCGAGGCTTCGTATTGCTTCCGGATAGCGAGGAAGATGACGACGCAGATGATCTACAGGGTGGTGGCGGCGGAAGCGATGACGACCAGCAGACCGCCTCTGACAATGTAAGTCGTGCGGCTCTTATTTATCCTGTTGTTTTCTCAAGCAACGATATCATTGCTGTCAATGGTCTTGCTTCTACTACGTTGCTACCAAGATCAGAAGACATTCTTGACAAGGTAGATGAGATTCGCAGGAAGCTTGAGCTTGCTCGACAACAAGAGGATACCGATTCTGCAGATGAAACTGAGCCGCTTATTATCAATGAGGGCGACGTTCGCAATCCATACGTCATCCGTATTCAGCTTACCGTTATCGATGACTTCTATTATGGTCAGACGGTTGTCGATTTTGATGACAACGAAGATCCTGACCAGTTCCAAGACACCGGGGATGACGATGATTCAGATGATACGAATGATGATACCGACGACGACGGTCAGCCGGATGTTCTGGACCCGCCTCCTACAGATCCGTATTCGCCTCAGTTTGAAGGATGTCGTTCGTATACTGTAACTCAAGAGCTTCCTGAACCGCCAGATCCAGATGGCAACGGCGATGACGATGGCCCAGATGTTGACGACAATGCAGGCGGAACGCCTATTGGCGATGACCTGGCGGATAGAGATAATCCTGTCTTTGACCTTAACCCTCCGCAGACTCCGCAGCTAGAGAGTCCGTCTGTTCAGTATTTCAGCGACATAGAATGGGTTCCTCAGGTTATTCCTTACATCAATACGAATGATGGAACCGCTGAAGAGGCTTTGGAAATCGTAGAGCGCCTTCGCAACGCCGTCCCCTTTGGAGCATCGCCGTTCTATGACGGCCTTGGCGCTATCGCTGAAGTTATGCTTGATGAAGCTCTCGATACTGCTTCAAAGGTCATCTATGTTCAGACTGACAATGAAGAGAGCCTATCCTTCATAGGCCTAGAGACTGCTCTTGAGAATGTTCAGGCTATCGATGGATTTGCTGAGGTTCCGGTTCTAGTCAATAACTTCTCAGTCGTTTTCCCCGTAACGCTTTCAGCTTTGCTGGCTAGAACCGATACGGATGACCTTGAGGTTATTGCTTCTGAAACCGGAGGCCAATCGCAAACGGTTCTTGATGCTAACTTCCTCAATGAAATACTCAATAACATGATCGGTCGAGCCGCTGGTTCTGTCGGCTTCGGTGCTTACGAGCTTGTTATTGATCTCGGTCAGATCAGCGTTGTCAACTCAATCGTTCTCGATTATACTCTGTTCGAGAACACTGATGGCAACTGGACGGTTTCCGCTTCGGATGATGGCTTCAACTTTTCTGAACCATCAGATCAGTTCAGTCCAAATAGCGAAGTTGACTTCTTTAGACTGACTGGTCGTTTCTTCAAGTTTAGAGTGTCTCTGCTTTCCGGATTGTCTGCTTCTATTTTGGAGGCATATGAGAACCTGGCAACGCCGGGCGTGCCAGCATTGACTGGTATCAACATCAGGTACAGCCTCCCCAAGATCAGTTTCTTGTATCTCAATGCAGATAGCTCCCTCTTTGGGGCTCAGCAGATCGCAGTTGCGGTCGATGCAAATGATCCGCCCGAGAGCGAAGTTCTTGTTGGAGTCGCAACAAGTAACTCTTCTTCTTGGGAAGATTTCAGAACCGGAGCAAGGCCCGCAGTAGATCAATACGGAAAGCTCTTCATTCCTATTCGAACGGATCAGGAAGAGGCAGTTCTCAAAGAGTCTCTGATCAATATCGATGGCTTTGTATGGAAGACTACCTACGGGGCTTGGGATTTGACATCGCAGATTACGGTTCGAGATTCCCTTGATAATGTCATCGAGGCAACAGAATACAGAGCATACCCGAGACAGGGTTTGATCGTCTTCAAGAGAAAGAGAACCGGCCCATTCAATATCGATATTGAGAATTCTGACCAGTTCAGAATCGGCATTCAAGTTATCAATCGCTTTGCGAGCGAGGATATCAATATCCGAGGCGTTGGCTACATGTGGAATACCAATGTATTCTTGCCGCCTCCGCTTTCGGAGCGTCCGCCTGAAGCTCAAGAGCCTAGGGTTGTGCCTTCTGCTCCGGCAACATATACTACTATCTCTGCAACCTATCGATTCTTTGATCTCAATGGAGACGAGGAAGATACTGAGCAGACTCAGATCAGATGGTACATCAACGGCGTTGAAGCTGAGTTCCTTCGCGATCTAAGAGAATGGAACAACATTAACAACTTCCTTGACCCTATCTGGTCCTTTGGCTTTAGCTTTACGCCGGAAGATGTGCCTGACGGAACAAGCATTGAAGAGTTTGCTAGAGAGCGGGAAGAAAGCCTTGTTTCTGTAGGCGACATTGTATACTTCACCGTTCGACCGAGCGATGGTCTCAACTTTGGCGAAGTCATTCGTTCTCCGTCTGTTGAGATCGTAGCTGCCCCGCCATTCATTACAGAGATATCTATCCGGGGTAGAACGCAAACCGGCGGGCTCCAAGATACGGTAACTACATCGACTACTGCTATCGCGGACTTCAACTTCTTCGATGATGGAGGAGAGAACGAGTCTACGATCATTTGGTATGTCAACGGCGTCGAGTTCAAGCGAGGCATTCTCAATGAGTCTGTCAACGGGCTGAGCAATAACGAGATCGTACCGGGCGAAATCTCCGGAGCAGTTGTTGCAATGATCATTGGCAATGTTCTTGAAGTCGAAGTTCGACCGGCATCTGGTAACCTAATTAGCGATCCTGTCCGCTCTGCTCCGGTCACTGTCGAGAACGCGCCTCCGATCGTATCAAGCGTTATCATAACGCCAGAGAGCCCGGCGGTTGATTCCGGCCTGGATCTGAACTATACCTTCTTCGATAACGACATTGCACAGGGCTCGCAGAGTCAGCAAGATGAAAGCTCGATCCGCTGGTATCGCAAGAGAAGCGGCGAAGAGGACTTCTCAGAAGTAGCTAGCCTGGCAAACGAAGGCTTTATCCTTGCAACAAACACGGCTGCAGGAGACCAATGGTATGCTGAGGTCGTTCCGTTCGATGGCATATCGGTTGGCGTTACTGTTCGCAGTAATACCGTGACAATCCAAGATACATAACGCCGAACATCCGATAGGTCTGTCATGGGAACAGGCGATATCCGAACAGCCCTAGTTGTCTTGTCTCACAACGGCATTGAAACGACGAAGCGTTTCATGCAGCATCTCGATGCAAACACGGATCAAGACAATCTGCTGCTAATCATGATTGATAACGGTTCAGATGACGGCTCTGCCGAATATCTGGCAGAAGAAGCCGGAAAGCGGGCCAATATGGTCTATTCTGCGAGCGTTACGAACATGGGTGTCATCGGCGGCAGAAACTACGGATTTGACCTATATAAGAACCTAAGCGATAAGCCTGAATATCTCATGTTCTTGGATAACGATCAATATGTCCAAGAGGGCTGGCTAGAGCAACACCACTCTGTACTCAAGGGGACCAGGGCAAGGGTTGTTGGCGTCGAAGCTTGGCTCATGAACAGTCGATTCTATCCTGTGCAGCAAGCAAAGCGACCGAACGATCCTTGGACATATGTGGGTTGCGGAGGCATGCTTATGCGAGGGGAATTGCCTGAGCGTCTTGGTATGTTCGATGAGCGATTCAATCCGGCTTACTTTGAGGATCCCGACTTCTGTTTTCGCATCATGGATGATGAGGGCAGACTTGCGTGGAACTACAAAGCTAGGATTGTTCATCTGCCTCACCAGACTCTTGGTAAGAACTCTAAGAAGATGGAGATTTTCAAGAACAGCTACTCTGAGTTTTGCACCAAATGGGCAAAGAGAAAGTTTCGTCCTCAGCGTCAAGACCTTGTTGAGGCTTTGAAGACATGAAACCTAAACGACTCGTAGTATGCGTCAATCATGCTGCCCCTTTTCATGTAGGCGGTTCTGAGAAAGTAGTTCAACAGGTCACTGAATCTATGACCCAAGACTACGGTATGGAATGCATTGTTCTTGCAAAATGGGCTGATCGAGAAACAGTCAAGAACGGCGTCCGCATTATGCCTCACATGAAGACCGAGCGTCTTTTCATGGAGCAGTTACGAGAGTTAAAGCCCGATCATACCTTTGTTTACAGCGACTCGTTTTTGATGTGGCCTGCTCTGGTTAGGCATCCAGAAACTATACCTGGCAAAAAGAGCATAGCCCTTGTCGGCATGAACCATATGCGGGCTCATGGCGATACTTTTGCTTTGTTTCAGCGAAATCATGAGCATTTCCAGGTCATAACTCATTCTGATGACTACTTGGATTATACAACATGCGAATCCATGGATATACCCGTCAAAGTTATACGAAATGCTGTTGATCTCAATGAGTTCAAGCCGCAGGGTTTTAGCTTTAGAGAAATGCATAACATCCCCAAGGATAAGAAGTTGATACTTTGCGTATCTAACTTCTTTCCTGGTAAGGGACAAGAACATTTGCATCATATTCTAACGCAGGTCAATTCTCAAGTTCCCGACATCCATGCTTGTTTTATATCCACGAACGTCAACTTTGCTCCTGCAGAAGCCCTAAGACGCAGGCATGATATGATGCGCCGCAAGGCTAAGTATTCTTCGAGTTCGCTCAAGAATATTCCGCGGCAAGAAACGATACAGGCATTCTTTGAGGCAGACGTATTCGCGTTTCCCTCGCAAACCGAGGTCGCGCCGCTCGTTGTCTTAGAGTGTATGGCTGCCGGTCTGCCCTATGTCTCATTGAATGTCGGCAACGTGCCTTCTCTCGCCGGAGGCATTGTTTGCAGAAGCGATAAGAAGCAGCGAGGTCAGTTGCAATATTCGACGCCTGTTTACAAGGCTTTTTCAGATGGTCTTACATCAATATTGACAGACAATGATCTAAGAAATCAGTTGAGCAGAGACGGCAAGGAGCTTATGCTCAGAGATTACGACTGGTCAAAGATCAAGGAGCAATACCGAGATGTCTTCCAAGCCTAAGTTGACAGTAATCACGACAGTATACAACTGCGAACGCTTCATTGAGGAATCATTGCGGTCTGTTCTTGATCAGAGTTATACGGACTTTCAATGGGTTTTGCTCAATGATGGATCAACAGATTCTACATGGAGGATCGTTAGCGATATCGTCGGCGGCGATGAGAGGGTTGATCTTGTAGATAGCAGAGAGAATAAGAAGATACCTACGCGGAGAAATGAGGCTATAGCCCTTGCAAGAGGCGAGTATATCGCCATTCATGATGGCGATGATATCAGTCTTCCGCATCGGTTTGAGACTCAAGTTCGCTATCTCGATGTTCATGAAAACGTGTTCTGCGTAGGCGGGCATGCGATTTCTATCGATCATGACAGTGAACAGACAGGGATTATGTCTTACCCTCCTATACGTCAGAGGCAGATTGTTATGAGTTTGCTTCGCTTGAAGCAGAACCCCATGATCGATCCGACAACTATGTTCCGCAAAGCAGACTTTGATGAGCTTGGCGGTTATACGCTCGACAAGAGTATCTACACGGTTCCCGATATGGACCTTTGGGCCAGAGCATTGATTGAAGGTAAGCAGATGGCGAACATTCCAGAGATGCTTATCTACTACCGAAAAAATCCTGATGGAATGACGCAGAAACACAAAAGCGAAATGATTGACGCTCACATGCAGGTATGGCGTCGATTCCGAGATGAATATCATGCCGCTGTAGAACAAGGAGCGCAGCTTTGAGTAGATCGAACGAGCAGAGTAGAGAGATAAAGACCGGACCTTGGAGCATCGAAGACACAACGACGCTTTGGGAGCATCGAGTCTTGGGCACTCCTTATAAGCAGATTGCAGAGATTCTTGGGCGAACTGAACAAGCATGCTGGGACAAGTATCGCAATACGAACTGGGAAGACACGGATATTCCGGACAAGGTTCAGGAGCGAATCAAGAAGCGCAAGACGGAAACCTTTGAAGAATACAACAAGGTTGTTGCAGACAATCGTCTCGCAGTCCATCGCTCTCGAACCGACCTCATTGCGGACAAGCTCTGCAGAGCAATAGAAAAACGACCAGAAGCTAAGCTTAGCAAGTGGGCTCCAAGATCTCAGAAAGAAGGAACTCCTGAGCATATGGGGGTCGTTTTGAGCGATCTCCATATCGGCCATGAGCATTCCAAGCAAGAGACCGGAGGATTGTCAGAATACAACGTTGACATTTTCCGCCAAAGAATGCAGAACATGCAGTACGCTGTTGCCGATATCTATGAACTGCATTCGCATATGTACGCCATTCCTGAGATGCATATTTTTTGCCTCGGAGACATCGTTGATGGCATGAATGCCGCAGGCAAATGGTCTCCGGTTTACATCTCAACAAACATTTACGACCAGGTTATGTATGGCGTTCAAGCACTGTCTGACGCTATCTGGTACTGGTTGACAATCTTTGAGAAGATTCATTTCTATGGCATTCGGGGTAATCATGGCAGGGTTGCCCCAAGCGGAGTTGAAAAGGACTTCTGTAACTGGGACATTGTTATTTATCGAATGCTAGAAACCGAGTTTCGTAACAATCCAAGAATAACATTCGATATACCTATGTCTTGGTTTGAGATCGTCGATATTCAAAACCATAACTTCTTGCTTTGCCATGGAGATGATGTTAAGAGTAAGAACACTCCTATCCAAGGATTGCTTGAAGTCAAGAACAAGATGCAGGCCACAATGGGCAAGAAGCTTCACTACGCGGTCTGCGGTCACTTCCATAATGCGGGCGAGTATACATCGCATAGCGGTAGGGTCGTAATGAACGGTTCGTTCGTTGGTTCTGATGTATACTCTTTGAAGAATAATCTACCTGGCACAAGGGCTGAACAGAAGCTTTTCGGTATTCATGATGAGAGGGGTATTACATACTCCTATAACATCAATCTTGATCATCCGAGAAGGCACCCTAATGATCCCACTACCTCCATGGGCGAATCCGTTTCTGAATGAGCAGAAATGCCCTTATTGCAAAGCTGAGACTCATGTTCATGGCGTTATTGGCGTCGGAGTCAGGCAGAAGGACTTTAGCGAAGATAACCCCTCAAAAGGCGGCTATGTGCTGACTTTCGAGTATGTTTGTCCCAGTTGCTCTAAGAAATCACTTTGGATTGCTGACCCGAGCGATCCCGAAGCTGACCTTGTTGCTCTCCTGGAACAGATCATCTCAATGCATAGCTCAGAAGAGGTATCGGACCCTTCCTCTGTCAAGAGTTCGGGCAGCAAGATATCGAATAAAGAGATCGAGGCCTTGAAACGGGTTCTTCATAGCAGTAAAAGCTACGAGGAATTTCTCCGATATTTAGGTATTGATCCTGAGGTGCAAAATGACGAACCGGAATGACAAAACTCACATCAGCGACTTCCTTCTTCCTCACCGAATACTAAGAATTGTCTGTCATCAACTCGATGCTGACTTTGTTGATCTTGGTATTGAGTTCAAGCCCAAGGTTGAACCTTCGTTGAAGGGAGGCGTTATGGTCTTGCCGGAAGAGGAGTCTTTGACTCGCAATATGTTTGCGATGGTATCCATCTATGTTTACTATCTAAAGAGCATTGTAGGGGTCTCTCTTCCTTCTGAGAGCGAAAGGCAAGCTGTCGTTAACTTCGCTCTTTCGGTGATTAGGGGATTAGCTTATGATTTTGAGAATGAGTCAATCGACCCTATCGAAAGCAATGGCGATGCCATAGCTATGCGACTTGACCAGTTTCCTATGGTATGGGGGCTTCTGAGGAATATCATTTGTCCGGCACAGCGTCTTGAGTTCTCGAACATGAGAATCATTGCCGGGCACTCAGGCATTGCAGACGCTTGTATTTGGGTCAATGAAGAGACAGAGCAAGGCCCTCGAATGACCAACAATGAGGGCTCGTTTATTTTCGTGAACCTCGATGTCCAGTCAAGCTCTGTCCGTTCAGCATTTCTTCTCTATGAAGCTCTTCACTCGATGTGCGATTCTGAGGAGGATGTACCGGCTGTTATATCAGACACGTTCTGCAACTTCTATATGAAGGAGCGGATGGTTGATTTCGTCCGCATGTCATTCACGAATGATCAGGAAGCGGCCTCATTCTTTGCGGTTCTCAGTATTCTTTGCGCGAATGAGGATTTGGAGAAGATCGCTTTCGAGGTCTACCAGGATTCGAAGGATTCCATGAAAAGAACGGCTCAGATGGCTACCAACTGGTGGTTCTTAGGATTGACAGAGAAAATGCTTGAACCGGCTCGATCTGAGGATTGGGGCGTGTATGAGACTTGGAAAACGATCACGGATGATCTATGGAACCGGGTGGAAAACGAAAGACGAGTTCGAGGCCTAGACGAAGTTCCATTTGAGATGTTGCTACGCATTCAATCTGACGATATGCAAGTAGATGAGAAATCGACGTTACAAGGTCTTCTAAACGAAGATCGTATTTGGTAGGAGAACAGGATGTCCAATTCAGAAAACACTCAGCAAGGCGACCAGCGTCTTCGCATTATCGAGTCCTCGCCAGAAGAGTTTGACCGCCATATGGCATATGTATTCCGTCGTTATGCGACCAATATGGAGAGCGTACTGAATCTGCTCGACAATGGTCAGCATGTTGCGGCTTGGAAAAAGGCTCAAGGTATTCGAGACGGTATGTCGTATTACATGAATGCGTCCGAAGAGCGCGTTTCAAGGAACGGCAATACCAATGAGAATAGTAGCCAGTAATAGCTTTCTGAAAATAGCAGCTAGTTTTGATGACCAACCAGGTTTCGTAGATCGAGACCAGGGTCATAGTAGCTTTGGCGTGCCTGCTCAAAGAGCTAACGAAGGCGATGAAGACATCATTGATCGCTGGAAGGGCAAGAAGAAAAAGAAGAAGCCAAAGATGAAGCAGGTATACCAGCTTGGACTAACCGTTCCGGAAAGTCCTCGCGAAGAAGCAGAGAAGACGAGGACTTATGACTCAAACCGCTCACTCAGAAATAGTTCTTAGAGTCAGCGATACCGTCACCTATGTAGAGGGAAGACTCGACAGGGACGTTTATCAGGGCCTCAAGAAAGCCCTGGGATACCAAGACGACAAGGCCATGTGGAAGGCTCCCCGAGGCAAAGACGGGAAGCCTAATACCAAGTGGGACGGCTGGCGTAGTACCGTCTGCTACAACCGCAAGTATTGTCGTTGCCATGTCAAGAAAGATGGAACGCATTTCCCTACCGGTCTCATATCAAGAGCAAGGGATTTCTTCAAGCTTGAAAACGTACCCTACAAAATCATCGATGCTAGAGTTCAGGTAGAAGTTGGCAACGGATACTCAATGAGCCCGGACTTTGAGCCGAGAGACTATCAGCTAGAAATCATCAAGAATGCTGTCAAGCAGCAGCGAGGCATTGTCAAAATGGCTACGGGCGGAGGCAAGACAGCTACCGCTTCGGGTATCATTGCAGAGCTTGGCGTTACGCCTTTCATCTTCTACGTTACGAGCATTGACCTGCTCAAACAGGCGAAGGCAGAACTCGAAAGGTTCATTCGAAAAGACGGCAAGCCGATTGAAGTCGGCATGATCGGAGGCGGTCTTTGCGACATCAAGGACATCAACATCATGACCGTTCAGACGGCTGTCCGTTCTCTGGGCGGTCGCTTTACGAAGTACGATGATGAAGACGGAGCAGACAACTCTAAGTACGATGAGACTGACAAGGAGAAGATCGCCAACGTCATCAGAACATGCCAAGGAATGATATGCGATGAGGTTCAACACTGGGCTGCCAAGACATGCCAGATCATTGCGGACCATTCTCTTGCAGCCCGCTTCCGTTACGGTCTCTCGGCTACCCCATGGAGAGACGAAGGCGATGACCTGCTTATTGATGCCTGCTTCGGCAAGCCTATCGTAGACATCAATGCTTCCTTCCTTATCAAAAAGGGCATACTCGTTCAGCCAAGCATCTACTTCGTCCATATGCCGAGGCTTGACATTGAGGGTTCCTATCAGACCGTCTACAAAGAAGGCATTGTCGAGAATCTTGAACGCAATACGATGATTGCTAACTTGGCAGATCAGATGACCAAGAGTAGTCGCCAGACGCTCATTCTTGTCAAGCATATCGATCACGGCAATACTCTTGAGTCCATGATACCTGATAGCTTCTTCATCAACGGTACTCATACCGGCAAGCAGCGAGAGGAATGGATTCAGAAGATGAGGGACCGAGAAGCGAAGGTGACGATTGCGACTTCGATTTTTGACGAGGGCGTAGATGTCAAGCCTCTCGATGGTCTTATTCTTGCAGGCAGCGGAAAATCTCAGACAAGAGCTTTGCAGCGCATCGGTAGGGTCATCCGCTCTTACAAAGATCCTGTCACAGGTATTGCTAAGAAAGACGCCTTTGTAGTCGATTTCGTTGACAATACTCGTTATCTTCGCAGCCATAGTGACAAGCGTAGAAGCATCTATTGCACTGAGCCTGAGTTCTTGATCCGAGACTACAAATGATGGTGTTGGGTTCTTTGATGAGCCATGATCTGACGACATAAAGTCTATGGGTTCAAAGCGACCGGTTCAGATCGATATGTTTGAAGATAGCCGCGACGATGGCGGCTTTTCTTCATGGCTCAGCCGAGCCAGAAAAGCTCAATACAGCCTCGAAAGAGTGAAGAATCCCTATGTCGGAAATAAGCGAAAGCTCCTTGTTGACCTCGCATCTGTCTTGTTCGAGGAGGGCCTTTCTGATGTTGTCGATGGAGGCAATGTCCTCGATCTGTTCACCGGCAGCGGCTTCGTCGGCTACTTCTTCAAGTCGATGGGTTCATGCGTTTGGGCGAATGACATTCTTGGCTCGTCTTATCTCAATGCGACTTCGCTGATCATTCCGCAGTTCACCGGCAACATGGCTTTGGCAAAACAGTTCACAGAGCAACTGCTTGACCCTAGCGGTAAGCCTGCGGGCACTCGTATCTTGGACAACTACTGTCCTCTGCGCTTCTCAGAAGCCGAAGCAAAGAGACTCGATATCATTCGCGGCAATATGAATTCCGATGACCGAGACTTTGCTGATATATGCTTTGATAAGCTAACAAGTAGCGTTGAGCCCATTTGGATGATGCACTACGGCAAAGAACCTGATCCTCCAACTAAAGAATACAGTAACTACATACCGTATACCAATGCGGTTGTTGCTCTGACCCATTACCTGATGAACTGCTGCTTTGTTGGAGGCAGATTGAATTCCGGTCAGATCATTGCAAAGTATGAGCATCGAGTAGCTCATCAGCGGAACGCTGGTTACGAGATGGGATTCTCTGCTGATGATATTCCGCTGTTCGAAATACCTGTTCACGGCGACAGGGTATGCAAGACAACAAGGTCAGATGCGATTGAGCTATTGCGTTCGGACAACAAGTATGCTAAAGAGGCTCTAGACTCGCTCGATCTCGTATACATTGATCCTCCGTATGGCGGCGAACAGAGCGACTATTCTGCTATGTATGATTTCATAGAAGACTTTCTGTTCTATGGAAGCCCCAACAGGGATGTTATCAAAGATGCCAAACGTTTTGCTGCAGCGAAGACCTACAAAGAAAGCTTCGTAGAGCTTCTGGATTCCTTGCCTAAACAGGCTATATGGATGTTTAGCTACAACGATAGTAGCTGGTCGGACATCGACGGAATTGTTGATACGATCAAAATGTTCAGGAACAAGGTTTCTGTTTCCGAGATCGACTATAAGTACCATTACCGGAAGGATCAATCTTCCGGAACTGAGTATGTAATTACGGTTAGACCCGAGTGAGCAGAGCATGATAAAGAACATGGATGAAATGCTTTCGGCGGCTAGCAAAGCTTCGAAAGAACAACTGCATGGATATTCCTATACGCAGAAAGAAGTGGAGCTTGTTGGCGAACAACGACTTGAAGCTGAGGAAGTCAAGTGGGATGCCAGAGGCGGTCCCGGCTATGCTACAAAAAAGGTTAGCGAATGGAACAAGCCGGACATGCTCCGATATTGCCTTGCCCATTATGTCAACCTGACTGGACAGAGGTGGTCAATCTCATATGGCGGAGCCCAGGAGGGTATAAAGCTAATGCAGGAAGGCCTCAAGCGAGTGTTCGGCGAATGGCCCTCTAACAGGCTGACCAAATACTATCTCGATTGGTTTTTCTCAGAACGAGCAGAATCTTTGATTGCATCGTATGGGTATCTTGGTTTTAAGATGCTGCGGTATGATCGCAACGTCGAAGATTTTGCCAAGTTCTGTTCAGAACAGAATGTTCAGTTGGAAACTCAAGAACGCAATGTGGAAGTAGCTGAGCCTGAGTCGTCGCTGACCGAAGATGCAATGCAGTCAACCATGCGTCAAGGCATTGGATCGTTCCTCTGTTCATACGGTCTATTTATTTGTTACTATTGGCTAAGAAACAAAGAGAACAATGACAAGAGTTTGTCGATAAGCAAGATATGTCAGTCCGTTCTAGATTTGATGAACAAACAAGGCGTAGACCAGTTGTTTACGCAAACAGAAAATCTAGGACCATACCCATCCGATATGAAGAAAGAGTTTTCGGAACTCATTGAAACGCTTGCCCGCTCAACGGGAGAGCCGTTCACGCTTATTGCTGCCGAGTATACAGATGCACCGCAAAATCAATCGTTCTTCGAATAACGAACGCACCAACCGTATAAACGATTTCATTCGAGCCCCTCGCGTCATTCTGATTGACGAGCAAGGTACGAATCACGGCGAGATCGCCACCAAAGATGCCAAGCAGAAAGCCGAGGAAGTCGGGTTAGACCTCGTTGAGGTCAAGCCGGGCAATCGGGATAGGGGCGAATGGCCTGTCTGCAAGATCATGGACTACGGCAAGATGCGCTATGAGCAGTCAAAAAAGAAGCAGAACATCAAGACTCCGAGTCTCAAGGAAATAACCTTTCACTACAGCACTCAAGAGCATGACCTGAATATCAAGCGCGATAAAATCACCAAATTCCTTGAGAAGGGCCACCAGGTCAAGTTCGGCATCGTTCTCAAAGGAAGAGAGCGCAGGTATAAAGCCGAGGCCCGCCAAATTCTGCAAGAACAGATCGAGAAGCTACAGCAGGTGGCGAAGGCAGAGCGGATAATAGAGTCAGACCGATCTTTGCATGCCACGCTCTCTCCGGTCCGCTGAGCGAGGCTATGGGAGTGCGTAGATGTCCCAAGAACATACTAGCGATACGATTGAAGTGCCCGTTGCCGCTGTTGAGGCTGCGGCAGGTACAGAACATACGCCTGTTGAGTTGAGTCATTTGGACAGGTTCCATGCGGGAGCCGAACCAGACTACAACTATCGGCTGATGTCTCTGATTCGCTCTCGTCACCCGCTTCTCTTTGTTTCGACTCCCGAAGAGGATCGATTCCTTGACCATTTGAAGCACCTGGTCATGGCGAGCGACTATCTCGCTTATCGATGGGATTGCGTCCATGGGTTGCAATGTATCAACCCGAACATGAATCATTCCATCAGTGAGGGGAAGCAGGCAACCGATCCTGTCGGAATTCTGCGTCACATCATTGAAAAGGTCAAGCAGGTCCGAACCGCCCAATACCGGCACGCCAGAGGTGTCGTTTTTGTTCTCTGCGACTTCCACAAGTACCTGTCTCCAAAATATGACCCGAAGGTTGAACGCCTCCTTCGGGAACTTGCCCATGAGAGTCGAGGCGGAACAGTCATCGTCACCGGTCCCAAGTATCTGGATTCCGCCGGTCTCGGGCACGTTTTCGAGAACCTCCTGTTCCCTCGTCCCAACAGAGAAGAGATTTCGACCGAGCTTGATACCATCATTGGCACAAGAGGGGTTCAAGGGCTGTATCCTGGTATCACTGAGTATGCCAATAAGCATCGCGATGCTCTCGTCGATGCCGTTCTTGGTTTGACGATGGCCGAGATCAAGGCCGCGTACATGCAAACCATTGCCTCTGCCAAGGAGCTTGATCACCATCCTCTTGAACTGAGCAAGCTGATTGAAGCAAAGCGTTCTGCTATCAGCAAAAACGATGCCCTGACCTATGTCGATTCGCAGGTTGAGCTTGACCATATCGGCGGTCTTGATCCCATGCTCGATTGGGTCCGCGATCGAAAGCTTGCGTTCTCTCCCGAAGCAAGAGAGTTTGGCATTGTTGACCCCCGAGGCGTTTTGCTTTGCGGCGTTCCGGGCATGGGCAAATCGCTGTCTGCCAAGGGTATCGCTCGCTTCTTTGGGCGTCCCCTGCTTCGACTCGATCTTGGAGCCGTCATGGATTCGCTCGTCGGCGAGTCGGAGGCAAACATCCGAGAGGCAATCGCTTTGGCGGAGACGCTTGCTCCATGCGTCACAGGCGAGGCCAAGGTCTATGACTCAAATGGCGTTGTCTATACCATTGATGACCTGATGAGCGACAAGTCTCTCTTCAAGAGTAAGCCGTTCTTTACCTATTCTTTCAATGAAGACTCATTGCAGATTGAGCGAACCCGAGTCGAAGCGGTTGTCAAGAAGCCCCGCAAGAGGGACATCGTTGAAATCGTTACGGCGAATGCTCAGCTTCGCGTTACCGCTGATCACAAGATGATGATCATCCGAGACGGTCAGCTTGAGTGGATCGAGGCTGTCCGCATCAAGGCAGATGATTTCGTTGTCTCTCCCAAGAAACTCATGCGAGACCCGATTCCGTTCGATCTCCGAGATGCCCTGGATGAGTCGTTTGATATTGACGAGAAGGGCATCAGAGGTCCAAGCTGCGAAGAGATTCTTTTCGCGGAAGACGGATTCAATCCTGAATGCGCTCTCTACATTGCTGGTATGCTTGATGGCTCCGGCTTCCTTGAGGGCGAAGACCTTGTTGTCTTTGACGGCGACTTTTCTTCCAAGGCTCATCTCTTCTCTTCCAAAGCCTATGCCTATACGGTTGCTATGCAGGCATGCTTTGGTATCGAGCCTGAGTTGCAGGATCAAGAAGACGGGACAACTCAGTGCTATGTCCATCACAAGGCCATCTATCAGATCGTTGAATACATCAGGAAGAACCTGATCTCATTCAATGACGAACTTGTCAGCGCCTACCTGTCCGGTTTTGTTGAGTCCTCATCCAATATCCAGCTTGGTCGCAATACTAAGATTTCCATCATCGTCGAAGACTCGGAGGAGAGGGACCGTCTCTGCCGGGCTCTGCATTGCATCGGTATCGTCGCTCCTCGCAAAACGTACAGGACTGTCTTCATCGCTTCGCAGCATGAAATCGATCTCCTCGCCCGAGCGGTTGTTGAAAGAGTCAGCAGCGATCATCTCAGCAAACTGATTACTCATGCTGTTGGGGACTGCTCTCGCCGCAGTAAACATATCGGGTATCATCTCGGCGGCATGATTTCTGCTGAAGATTCGAGAAATGAATCTGAAGTCGCTACGCTTGTTACCTCTGATGTCGTCGGCATTCGAGTCATGTCGGTTGATCCGGTTGGAAAGGATACGGTCTACGATCTTTCCTGCGAAGGCAACCATAACTTCTTTGCCAATAATCTGCTTTGCCACAACTGCGTCCTTTGGGTTGATGAGGTCGAGAAGGCACTGTCCGCAGCAGTTGGCAAAGGTTCTGGCGACAGCGGGACGACGAAGCGAGTCATCTCTACTTTCCTTACCTGGATGCAAGAGAAGACTAAATCAGTCTTTGTCATTTGCACGGCGAACAACATGGACGATATCCCGCCCGAGTTCATGCGAGCCGGTCGATTGGATGAGGTCTTCTTCATTGACCTGCCTGATGCCGCAGAACGAGAGATCATTCTTCGCATTATGTTGACGCTCAAGGGCATTGATCCTGATAACATGCCCAAGGAAAGCCGACTTACTCTCAAGAAGGTTGCTGAGCATAAAGACCTTGAAGGGTTCAGCGGAGCAGAAATTGAGAAGGCCGTCAATGAAGCGCTGTTCTATGCCTTCAAGCAGAAGCGGGATTTGAAGATGTCTGACATCACGAAGGCCGCAGGTCAGTTCAAGCCTCTCTCAAAGATGCGTGCAGAAGAGATCGAAGCCATGCGCAAATGGGCCGAAGAGAACGCTCGATACGCCAACACTCATAAGGTCAAAAGCTGAGTGGCTCGCTTATCTGCGAGCGTTGATTGAGCCGATTTCATTTGCATGGAAGACATCAGCAGCTATATCAAGCACTATCTCAAGCAGCTAAGACCTGAGTGCCCGACATTTGATTCCGAAGATTCGCAATGTCAGAGGCAGGGCGGTTGCGTCTGCTATAAAACCGCTGAAATACTAGCGAACATCCGTTCAATCATACCAGAAGAGTATCGCAACGCGAATATCTTCTCATATACGGGTAAAGTTCAGGATAAACGTATTATCGATGTCCGAGAGGCTCATCGAATACGTCAAGAACTTTGGTCCTATATGTATGAGGGGGCCTTCCCTCTAGACAAGCAAGATATGTCAAGGAGCGAGCTAAACATGGCCTCGGTCCTTGATGAACGGTTCAAGAAGGGTTCATCGCTTGTCATTCACGGCGATCAAAAGAGCATCGAAGACAATGCTCAAGTAGGATTCTCGAACTTCAAAGTCAAAAGAGAACCCAAAGGCAAGACGCTTCTAGCTTCCTGCGTCATGATCGATGCCATATGGCGTCGGATGTCTTCTCAAAACATAGCAAGAACATACGATTGGATTTCATTCCTCAGACTTCGACAGGGGTTGAAGAGGTATGACTCATATGTACATGATGCTCTCGATGCCGATTGGCTCGTCATTGATGACATCTGTAAGATAGAAAAGGGTAATGCATCATCATGGACTAAGGAAACGGTTGACGACTTCATAGTCTCTAGATCATCGGAAGGCAAGCCTACCATTCTTGTCTTTGATTTCGATGTAACCAAGGTATCTTTGTCTGAAGTCATGGGGACCGGAATCGCTAAGATCGTAGAATCGCAAAATACATACAAGATCAAAGTCTAAGGGAGGGAGCGATCTATGAGCGAATACGAGACTCATCAAAGGAAGATACTACACCTAGTTACCAATAACCCGGAGCTAGCTGAAGACTTTGCGGCAAACGCAAAGCCCGAATATTTCAGCATCAAGTACCGACCGCTAGCGGTAAGTATCCGAGCTATGCATGTTAGAGGTATGACTCTAACTAAGAACGCATACATGGATTTCATATCGAAAGCATGCGAGAGCGGCGAATACAAAGACTGGATAGATGCTAAAGACTCAAAGCAGTCTAAGAACATGGTTGTCATCGCTGAATCAACTATGTTCAGCGAGATTGCCAATACTGAGCATGCTAGCAAGAATGACTTCGACTTCTACATCAGCAAGCTCAAAGAGCATTATGTAAGGCAGAGAGCCAACGATAGCCTTTCGGATTACAACAAGACAGCCAAGTCTAACATCTACAAGGCCTCTGCTGAGCTTGCAGAGAAGCTCAAGGGCTTGGCTGGCGAAGCAGATGCGGGCACGGCCAGAGTTCTCGATGGAGCGGAGTTCGGCGAAGACGAGTGGCTCAAGAACCTTGAACAGCGCCGCAAGGAACCCGAAGAAAGACTGCTGACTGGTTTTCCAGAGATTGACTACAGCATCGGCGTCGGATTGAAACCCGGCATGCTGACGCTCTTCGTCGCCGACGTAGGCGGCTTCAAGACGACTATGATGCTCAACGTCGCATTGAACATTTTCAAGCAGTATGGCAAGAACGTACTCATGGTCCCTCTTGAGATGCCTGCGGAGATGCTGTTTCATAAGGTCATTTCTCGCGAGAGTAAGGTTGAACTAAGAAAGATCGAGCATGCTGATCGACTGTCTGATAGCGAGTTCGAGAAGGTCAAGAGAGAAGTAGCCAAATGGAATGATATCAAGCATCGATTCGTCATGCTCGATCCTATCGATCGTCTCCGGGTATCTGATATCAAGAAGCTCATTGAACAAAACTATGCTTGGTTCAAGCCCGATGTCGTTATCGTTGACTACATTTCAATTCTCAGACCTGAGGTAATCAATGAGAGAGCCCCTACGCATGAGCAGATTGGTCATATGTGTAAGGACTTGCGTCAGCTAGGCCGATCTCTAGGGTTCTCTGTTATCTCCGCCGCTCAGCTTTCGAGAGATGCAATCAAGAAGCACCGCAAAGAGAAAGAGGGTCAACAGACTGTTGGTTCCGAAGACGTTCGAGGTTCTCACGACTTCTCCGCAGACTCCGACAATATCTTTGCTCAGGTTCCAATGCCCTCGCAACCGAACGAGAAACTTCAGGTATTCTGTATCAAGTCCAGGTATGGGTCAAAGACCTTTCCTGGCGGCAAGCCCTATGCCGTTCTCAATGTTGCTCCTGAGATAGGTCGCATTTCTTCTGAGGAAGATGCTACATGGGAATGCTTGACGCCAGATGATTCTGTAAAGCATGCCGAATCAATGATCGACGACATCGATATGATAGGTGACTTGAACTTTGACGACGAAGACGACAACGCTCCGCCTTCTTCTAAGAATCTGTCAACTGACGAGATATTCTCAGAGCCGGAAAAGAAGGATAACCTAAACGTTCTTACGGATGATTTTGACATATGAGCGAAGGCCCTACTTATGTCCATATTGAGAAGAGAGGAGACAGGACTCCTCAGATCGTCATCGATCAAATCAAGCTCAAGCACAAGATATCCGACTATTTAGCCGAGCGAGGGGTCAATGCTCGGATGCGAACGAACGGCAATCTTGTATATCATTGTCCTCTTCCAAGCCATCCTAACGATAACTCTCCTTCGTTCTACATCTATGACAAGGGAGATCATGAGGACTTTTATTGCTACGGCTGCAAGTCCGGCGGCTCCATTGTTCATTTTGTAGCCGAGTATGAAAACCTGGGCTTAAGACAGGTTGTTGAGCGTCTAAGCGAAGGCATCGGCATCAATGTCGAAGACATCATGGATGCCTTGATCTTAGAGATTACTTCGGACTCGGATAGACCTAGCCCGAGGGAGTCTCTAGAACTAGCGTTCTGTCTGAATAAATCTTTGCATGACTATCTCAAAGCAGTCAACTTTGATCCGGATGAGATTGTTATTGCAGAGAAGGCAGGCCGCATGATAGAGAAGTATTTGTATGCAGAAAACGTCCAAGGTTTGAAGGCCTTGTTCGATGACGATAATCCAGAAGGTCTTGGTTATCATATCCGCAATAGAGTCAATCACTTCAATTGTCGAAAACAAGAGGAAGAGATTGAGCGTCTAAGACGCAACGTTAGCGGAGGCCAAGATGGTAGAACTTCACAAGAAGTCCTGCGAGAGCATGGACGAGATAAGGGATCATAGCGTAGATCTTGTTATCACCTCTCCACCCTACAAGGATGAGGACGGGTATTCTCCGGGCTTGATGAGAAGTCTAGCATCGGAGCTTTACAGAGTCATGAAGCCGGGAACTTTGGCTTTCGTGAACTTTGGACAACTAGCTAGCGACAAGGGTAGACCGTTTGAATGCGCAAACGAGCTAGCTAAGAAGCTTGACTGGATTGACACGATCATTTGGGTCAAGAGCAATCCGTTTAGCGGCGGTCACTACACGCCTATCAACAGCGACTATCGCATGAACAATATGTTCGAATACATTTTTCAGTTCAGCAAGGGTAAGGCCAAAATCGACAGGCTTTCTCTAGGTATTCCATACATGCATAAGAGCAATGTCAAGCGGTATGGAGTGTTCGATGGAGATCAGCAGAAACAAGATGTTCGGTGTGCCGGTAATGTTTGGTACGTCGGATATCCGACAGTTCAAAGTAAGAAGCAGAAACCGCATAAGGATATGTTTCCAGAAGAGATACCGACTCGATGCTTGAAACTAGCCAATCTGCCGGAAAGATCCCTTGTCCTCGACCCATTCATGGGCTCGGGCACTACTGCAAGGGCCGCTCGCAAGATGGGCATGAACGCTGTTGGCTACGAGATCAACAAAAAGTTCTGGGACAGTATATTTGACGATGAAGACTAAGTATGACCTGCATGTGAAGGATTGCCTTGAGCTTAGAGACTCAGAAGGCTTTTCTCTGATTTACATGGACCCGCCCTACAGTTATAAGGGCGAGGACACATATTATGGCGTAGGCGATAATCTTCATGACTATCTAGATTTCATGTCTGACCGTCTTAGAGTCATGCAAGAACTGATGCTGCCTGATGCTAACATAGTTGTTCATGTAGACTATAAGTGCGTTCACAATCTTAGAGTTCTAATGGACAGTATTTTCGGAAGAGAGAATTTTCGAAACGAGATCATTTGGGGATTCAGTAATCCTGCATCTTCAAAGAAATGGCTTCCGAGAAAGCACCAAAATCTGCTCTGGTATGGAATAGGCAACTATACCTACAACGAACAAAGAGTTCCTTACAAGACAAAGATGAATGTAGGCGGTAAAACCGCATGGTCTAAGGAGAAAATACCTTGGGAAGAGTACGAGGCCAAAGGTAAGATTCTCGAAGACTGGTGGATGGATATTCCTGCGATTTGCCGCAATGAACCGGAGAAGACAGGATACGCAACGCAGAAGCCCCTCGATCTAATGAAGCGAGTAGTTCAGCTTTGGTCGAATGATGGAGATCGTGTTTGCGATCCATTCATGGGCAGCGGCTCATTCATCGAGGCAGCGATGAGACTAGGCAGACATCCGGTTGGTTGTGATATTTCGAATGAAGCTGCTGGCATCGCCGAAGAGAGGTGTAGGCGAGCAATTCAGCAAGACGTATTTCTTTGAGAGGCATCATGGCAATAGACGTAGTAAACAAGATTCTGCATATGGATGTTCTCGATGGTCTCAAGCAGATACCAAATGATATGGTCTCTCTTGTCGTCACTTCGCCTCCATACAACGTTGGCATTGATTACGCAGAACATGACGACGAGATGGCTCATGAGGAATATCTCGATTGGATGGGTAAGGTATGGGCTGAATGCTATCGAGTCCTACGTCCCGGCGGGCGTCTTTGCGTCAATATTGATATGACCGCAAATATGGGCGACCGTTCTCAGGAATATTACCGCCCGTTATATGCTGATTTTGTAAACCTGAATCGCAAAAACGACTTCATGTTCCGCACAGAGATTGCCTGGTATAAGCAGAACCTAGTCGGCTCTGCAACCGCTTGGGGCTCATACGGATCATGTTCAAACCCCATCATACGACGCAATCATGAGTATGTTCTTGTTTGGTCAAAGGGCGACTATCGTCTTGAAGGCGATAAGGAAAAATGCGATCTGACAGATAAAGAGTTTCAGCAATGGACCATGAGCATGTGGTTCATACAGCCAGAAACAAGAAAGCGCGGCAAGCATCACGTTCCTTATCCGGAAGAGTTAGTTCGAAGACTCGTCAAACTATACTGCTATCAAGACGATATCGTACTTGACCCATTCATGGGAACGGGAACTACTGCTGCAGTAGCTAAGAAGTTGCGCCGTAAATACATTGGTATAGACAACGATATTGATAGCGTCGAATATGCTCGCAGTCGTGTCGCTTGCGCATTGGATGTTTTTGCCTAATGGACTTTGAAATCCAATTCAATGATCTAACTCTCTTGGAGGCTAACGGCAACTACGAAGACGTTGTTGCTCTCATGAAGAAGCCTCGTTCAAATGGCATTATTGAAGACCTGCCGGTAGAGAGGTGGATGATAGACTCTACTGTGACGATTCAAAATCCTTTCGGTTTTGCTCAGTTCTCATGCCATTTTTATTGGGATGGCAGGCTGATTGTCGCAGACTATGTTCCTACTATCCGAGACATTCATAACCCGGATATTCGATGCTTGAGCTATTGGGCTCAAGAGTATGGATGGAAACGGCCTGAACCGCTTCCGTCCCTCATTGATACATGGACAGACTTTTGGCATTTGCAATGGGATACATTCATTGCGGATTCTAGCGTGTTTGATTCTCAGTATGGAGAAAGGGAACACCGGGATTTCTCCGAACCAGATGTAGAATCTGATGATGTCTAATGGGATTCAATGCGATCAATGCGGCTTTTGTTTCGAAGGCCACTCAAACCATTTCGGCAAGATTTGCACGAGATGCGGCAACTATATTGAGCCGATCAGGTCGATAGAAGAGACATACGATGATAAACATAGGCAGGCTCAAGAGACGATAAGAGCTTACCTGAAGCAACACCTAGAGGAGAAAAGCAATGCCGATCAAAGAGAACAAGAGAAACCATGATTTCGAATGGGAGTTTGAGACTGATTCTTCAGACCAGACGCCTGTAACTGTAGCTCTTCGTTATCATCATACGAAGGAGTTCGGTCCGACGATCTCGATGCTCGACGACAACAACAACGTCGGATACAGCTTTCCTGCTGCGATGTTTACTGATGTCAGCGAAGAGATTCGTCGCATTGACAATCTGCATAGCGGTAAGAATGCATCCAAGCCAGTATACAGAGAGAACACCACCCCTTCCGCTCGCGTGAGCATGCCGACGATTACAGGTTCTCCTGGTATGTATAAGACCGGAGCCCCGGTTCAACAGCCAGTTGAAGAAAAACCTGAGCCAGAAATTCCGGAGCCGCTTGAAGGCGTTGACATTCCGAAGGATGGCTTTGAGTCATTTACCGTTGAGCCGAAGAAGAAAGCAAAGGCAGACGACATTATCGCGGAAAGAGGTTCAAGCCGAGAAGAATGGGCTGCTGCTAGGGCGGAAGGCAGCAAGAAAGCCTCCAAGAAGAGTATCAAAAGGGCAGAGGATAGCGATTGACCCAATACAAGGTCAAACTTAGCTCTATGGCTAAGCTGCCTGTTGGACCGGGTGGCGTTCAGATGCCCCTGTGCGAAAGCTGCGTCAACAAAGAATGCGGCAATCCGGTATCGCTGGTAGATATCAGCGTTTTCGGAGTTCTGCAGAAGGTCAAGCTATACAAATCAGGATCTAGCTTCATGGCAGTAACTAACTGCGAGGGCTTCATGCCCGATGGAGCGTATGAAGATAGGGACATCTAATGCCAACATACGTTTACGCCTATCTAGACAAAGACGGAAACCCTACAGACGAGCATTTCGAGACATTCCAAAAGATGAGCGATGATGCTCTGACAAAGAACCCGGAAGATGGTCGTCCTTGTCAGAGGGTTATTTGCGCTCCCATGGTCAAGCATAATGGCCCTGCATGGGAATGGTGCGAAGAGACTCGCAAGTATATCAATGAGACTAAGCCTAAGTATATCAGAGATGATGAAGCTGGCGTTCGAATGAAGTTCCCCAAAGGCGGCGTATGAAATGGACCCGCTTACAAGAGAAATAGTTGACGTGCTATTGTCCGAAGACGAAGAGCATCTCGTCCACTGGCTCCTCTCTCTAGCTCCGTTCTGCTCTCAAGGCTTCCTCGATGAACATGAGGAGGCTTTGTTTTATGGAACCGGTCACCACTACATTTGTCGAGACATGGGAGACATGGTTTCTCATATGAGCGATTCTTTCGAGAGACTTGCCGACAATCGACTGTCTGAGAGTCTTTCAAAGTTTGGAGATGAGGTTCGAAAAGCATTCACGCTGAGAAAGCCTCGACCAAAGACCGAGAAGCCGATTGTGAAGAAGCATGTCATCGCCGGATCGCAGGCCGATCTAGATAGAGAGAGATCGACGGGCGAGGAACCGATTGAGATTGAAGTTGAGACGCCCAAGGGTGAAACTAGGTTCATCGAGAATACGTCGAGTCATTCTCTTGAGAACCCGGCCAAAATCGAAGTCGAGGACTGACAGATGCAGATACAATGCAAGCAGGTAGTTCTGATACCTGTCATTGACGAAGACATCTTCGATAAAGAAGCTCAGCTTGACATATGCAAGTCTCTCTACAAGAAGAGAACTACTTTCGCGGGCACTATCAAGAGAGATGGTTCTACCACCAGGTATGACAAACTTCGCATAACTGCTATATCAGAAGAGCGATTCTTAGACATACTTTCGATAGGTCCAACTCACACCTTGACATTGAAGCGCATTCCGTTCGAGAACATTGTGAGTATCTCAATTACGGGCAACAATCCGATCGATAGCGAAGATGCCAAGAGTCTTACAATCGACGATTTCTTGGATATCTAAACGCTAGGAGGATGAATGGCTAAGAAGAAGCTCACTAATGCGGACTTCGTGCATCTGCATAATCATACGGAATACTCAGCATTTGATGGTGTCAACAAGGTCAGCAAGTTTCCGGCTTACGCAGCCAAGATGGGCTTCGAGTCTCTAGCGATCACCGATCACGGCAACATGGGCGGCGCGTTCAAGTTCATGAACGAGTGCAAGAAGGTCGGCATCAAGCCGATCGTAGGCTGCGAGTTTTATCTGGCCAAAGACCGTCATGTCCATTTCAAGAACAAGAAAGACAAGCGAGGCAATGTCCTTGAAGAGGGGCAGACCGATGGCCGCAAGGGTAATCGTCACCTCGTCCTCATTGCAAAGAACTGGACCGGATATCAGAACCTCTGCAGATTGTCTCAGGCGTCATGGACAGAGGGATACGCCTTTCAAGATCCTCGAATTGACTTCGACCTTCTAGAGAAGCATCATGAGGGACTGATCTGTTCTTCTGCATGTTTGAGTAGCGTTGTCAACGCAAACTTACTCCATGACAGATACGATCAGGCACGCAAGGCTGCCGGTAAGTTCAAGGAACTCTTCGGCGAAGATTTCTTCCTCGAAGTCATGTATCATGGCATCGATGCGGAAGCTATGATCATTCCAGACGTACTGAAGCTCTCAGATGAACTGAACTGCAAATGCATTGCGAGTAATGATTGTCACTACTGCGAAAAATGCCAAGGCGTTTCGCAGGAGTTACTCATGGCTATGTATACCTCCAAGTGCTTGACTGATCCAAAGCATATCCATTTCCCGTTCAATGAGTTCTATCTCAAATCTGTTGATGAGATGCAGATGCATTTCGGTTCTCATCCCAATCTCCTAACCAATACGGTGGAGATTGCGGCATCTGTTGACAGCGAAAATATCATGGAGAATCTGACCGGCAAGATGAGGCTCCCAAGGTATCCGATACCTGAAGACTTTTCTAACCCATATCACTACCTTGAACATTTGGCTTATCAGGGCTTGAAGGAGTTGGGTTGGGAGAATAGTCCCGAGCATGTCGAGCGACTGAAAATGGAGTTGCGAGATGTTCAGGTTGTCTGGGAAAACAATCGCTACGACTTTGCGACTTACTTCCTTGTTGTTCGAGACTACATTATTGCGGCGAAAGATCGAGACATCATCGTTGGCTGCGGTAGAGGCTCCGGCTTCGGTAGCGTTCTTCTGAGATGTCTAAACATCTCTTACGGACCTGATCCTTTGAAGTATGGACTTCTTTGGGAAAGGTTCCTTGGCTTCGATGACAAGTATTTTGTAACCGAGCAAGACTTCAATTTCGGCGACGACGATATCGACCTGCAAACCCTTGTGGCATCTGATGACGCCAGGGATACAGAAGACGATATGGGTGGCGTAGATAGGTACTAAAGGAGTCTAATATGGCAGCAGAAGATGCTAAAGCAGAAGTTATTGCCGCTCTCAAGGAGCCGGAGGTTACGGAGCGTATCAATTCTCATCCAAAGGCTGATGAGATTAAGCAGTCCATCAAAGATGAAGTCAAGCGCATGTATGAGACTGAGGGGCTACATGGCAAGATGGTAATCGAAGAGTTCGTCAAGGCACTTCATGCTTCCAGGGGGAGAGCCGGTTCGGACAACCGAGTCAACTCTTGGACAGCATGGGCCATAGGCATGACGCATAAGCAGCCGGAAGGCGAGTTCCTAGAGAAGCGTCGTGCATTTGCTAGAGCGGGTTTTCCTGATATCGATACTGATTTTGACTACGAGCGCAGGCGGGAAGTCTATGACTACATCATCGAACGGTATGGCAGAGAGAATGTAGGAAATATAGGGACGTATGGCGCTCTGAAGATGAGGAGCTTCCTCAGGAAAGCGTTCAAGGCCCTTGACCCGGACGGCGTTTGGCAGCCAACTAGACAAGGCAGAGAACAATGGACGGCTGAAACAAGAGACAAAGCCGATCAGATCATCAAGTCATTGCCTCCGCAGTACGGAGCGGTGCTGAAGGTCAAAGGAGAAGATGGGGAAGAACATGCTATTAAGACTGTTGAAGATGCGTACAAGTATTGCAGAGACTTTAGATACTACATTGATCAGTATCCTGATCTCCTCACCCATTCAAGGTCTATTGAGGGTCTCCTATCCGTCTATGGAGTTCATGCTGCAGGTATCGTTATATCAGATTGTCCTCTTGATGAGATAGCCCCTCTCCGGCAGACCAGTATTATCAAGTCTGCTGGCGACGGAGAGAACATTGAGAAGGTATATGAGTATGCGACTCAGTTCGAATACAACGACCTTGAATCAATGGGCCTCATCAAGTTCGATATTCTTGCTCTTAGCACGTTGACTGTTATCTCGCAATGCATCTCCTTGATCCGCGAGAACTATGAGCATCTTGCTGATTTTAGTATCGAAGACATACCGCTTGATGACCAAGAAGTGTTCGAGCTATATCGGACCGGTAATCTTGTCGGCGTATTCCAATGCGAAGAGCCCGGTATGCAAAGGACCATGAAACAGATCGGCGTTGACTGTTTTGAGGATATCATCGCAGGCGTTGCATTGTATCGGCCTGGTCCAATGGAGTTTATTCCTCAGTATTGCGCCCGAAAGCGAGGCGATGAGAGGATATCGTACTTCCATGAGTCGATTGAACCATACGTCAAGAAGTATCTTGATGAGACCTATGGCATTCTCTGTTACCAAGAGCAGGTCATGCAGGTTTGCAACGAGCTTGCCGGTTTCTCGATTACTGATGGCTACGGAATGATCAAGGCGGTCGGTAAGAAGAAGAAAGACATCCTTGATAAGTATGAGAAGCAGTTCGTTGCCGGAAGCAAAGAGAACGGCGTAGATCCTAAGGTATCTCAGGCTTACTGGGATAAGGTCATTATACCGTTTGCTGACTATGCGTTCAATAAGTCTCACTCATGCTGTTATGGTTTCTTGTCCTATCAAACGGCATATCTCAAGTGTCATTATCCTGAGGAGTTCATCTGCGCATATCTGAACGTCGAACTCAACAGAGCTAAGTATGAGAAGATCGAGGTTCTTGAGAAAGAATGCACGGATCAGATGGGGATCAAGATGCTTGCTCGCAATCTCAACAAGTGCGGCATGAAGTACGAGATCGTTGCAAAGAAGGATGAGTCTTCTGGCGTAGCCTATTCGCAGATCAGACCTCCTATTCGATGCAAGGGCTTGTCGAAGGCGGCAGCCGAAGACATTATCGAGAATGCCCCATACAAGGACATGAGAGACCTGGCATTCAAAACGGATCCAAAGAAGGTTGATACCAAATCTGTTGAGTCTCTGGCGATCGCCGGATTCTTCCGGACGAAGGACGAGAAGGGCAAGAAGATCCCGGTTGAGCATCATGTCAATCAGTTTAGTGGACTACGAGAAGACATGAAGCGCTCTCGTCGAAAAGGGGTTATGTCTCAGGATATTTTTGGATAAGGAGTAAGCAATGGCTGAGAAGAAAGAATCGGAAACTAAAGTTCCAAGAACGTCAAAGATTCGCAAGTCGATCTGTCGCAAGTTCAACCTTGGTAACTATGAAAACATGGATGTGATCGTTGATCAGGAGCATACAATCGAATGGTCTAATCTGTCCGAGTTGATGGACAAGTCCGCAGGCATCACGAAGCTTCTAACGAAGGACTTCAAGGAAAGCTGCTCGATGATTCAGGAAGAGTTGCAGGCCGCAGAGAAGAAGGGCTTCATGGGCTCCTATGCAACTCCGAAGGATGAACAGGGAGCGCTTTCTGGCGGATTGAAGGATGAAGACTTCGATAGCTTGTAAATAGAGGAGACAGGCCCTTATGGGACACGCAGATGAACTAGCCGATATATTCGGAGTGCCTACTGATGGCAGCAACATAGATACAGATGACGACATATCTGACGAGTCCCAAGAAGGGGCATATGCTGCAGTCATAAAATCCTCGGAAGAAACAAGCTTTGAGGATAAGGCAAAAGCTGTAAACGAAGCCGTAGCAAAAGCGTCTAACGCAGACGAAAATGAAACTACTAACTCATCTAACGAGGAGGCTTCGGATGGGCAATCAGAACAGCAAGAAGAGCGAGATTTCGCATCAATCATCACCGACGCGAAGAATGCAGCTAAAGGCGAATCCGGATCCGAACCGGATGAACCGCTGGAAGAGCAAAAAGCCGATGACTCTTCATCTGATGAGCCCGAAGAACTCTCAGGAGATGGGAGTCAAGATGGGGCCGAATCTGACGACGATTCTGAGGCTCCTGAACAACCATCGCCGGAAGTAGAAGACTCCAAGTCGTCTGAGGGAGATGAGTTTGATGCTCTAAGGGAGGCAGGATTCCTTGTTGATCATCCTACTCCAATGTTCTCCAAGTTCTATGAAATGAAGCGAACTACGCTTCAACGTCATTTGCCAGACGGCAAGAGATTGCCTACTGATAAATGGACCCAAGAGATGCATGATGCCTATGTTAGCATCCGCGTCAGCTTGAGCGACAAGGACGCTATTGCAGATCGCATGCAGGCGATTCAGCAGAAGCGAGATAGGGTCGTTCAGATCAAGTCTATCATCAACTCTCAATACTTCCTTTGGAAGCGTTTGATTCCCATGATGCATGGACAGCTTGCTCGGGTTGTTTATGAAAAGCCTGCCGCAAAGCAGGATGGAGTCAACTACGAGCATATGAGAGACATGGAGGAGTATTACAATGAGCTTGAAGGCTTGTTCGAGACCTCCAAGGACATCCTTAACAACCTCGATGCGGCATACGACAGTCTGAGCCGTCAGGTCACTCTGACCGGTATCGGTCCGTCTCCTGAAAAGTTTGGAGCGCCGCAAAAACAGAGTCAGGCACGGACGACTTCTGTAGCAGATGATGGATTCGATTCGCTCGATGACAATTCGACTGTGAAAGTCTCGCCGAGCCGTTCTCCTAAGCCGAAAGATGAGTCAGGCGGACCTCAAGAAGTGAGCTTCTGAGAAGGCCTGGTAGGTAGTAAGAAAAAGTTAGAATTGATGCAGTAAAAGCTGAAGGTATATGGCAGTAGTAGTCGAAAAGATATATGGCCTTATGTCTCCAAGGTCCACTGACAACAATGGAAACAGAGACACAAGAACACTGCGACCCGGCGTAGGGTCCACTAAGCACTGCCCAACACTGAAACACTGCAACAAAGGAGACTCAAAATGAGCGAAGTAGTAGATTGGGGCGATACGTCAACCTCCAACCGTGGAGGCGGCGGCAAAGGCGAAACTTTCCTGCGTCTAAAGGCAGGAAACGAGTACACGGTTCGACTCGTAGCCAAGCCGATTAGGTTCTTCCGTTACTATGTCAACGGCAAGAATGGGGAGCGAGGTCGTTCGGCCATTACGAATGGCGGCGACGACTGCGTAATCCGCAACACTTACAACATGAACCCGAGCGAGCGATACGCTATCAATGTCATTGATAGGGGTAGCGGCAATCTCATGGTCATGGAAATGCCTGTAACTCTTTACAAGGACGTTTCCAACTGGGCATCGGCTCGCAAGAAGGATCCGGGTAAGAACGAGGGCGTTGATTTCATGATCCGCGTCGAGCGTCAGAACCCAAACGATCCTCGCACGACTCGCTATCACCTGACTCCTCTTGATCCGGCTCCGTTTACGGACGAGGAAAAGGAGTTGATCGGCGAGAAGGGCAAGAACCTTCACAACCTGATGGAAATCTTCAAGGCAACGCCTCAGGACGAGATCGAAGAGAAGCTCGGCCTCAAGGAGCCAACGGCGCAGACTGCAACTGCATCTGCACCTACCGGCGGTTCCGAGGTCGATGACGACGACGTTCCGTTCTAATCTCGCATTTATGCGTAGATTGCAATAATCCGATTCCAACAATCAGGAAGCAACTCAAGAGCCGTGATCGTTACCGCGGTCGCGGCTCATTCTGTATCCATACATAATCACGGAGAACACTGATGGCGAAGAAGAAAGGCTCGGTTGGCCTAGAGAATCTTGGCGGATTCGAATGGGGAACCCAGGAGAAGAGAACATTCATTCCCACTGGTCATACGGAGCTTGATTACCGTATATCAAAGGGAGAAGCAGAAGCATCCGACAGCGAAAATCCCATCTTTGGTATTCCGCTCGGTAGTGTATGCATGATCTATGGCGGACCTGGCGGAGGAAAATCATCTTTGGCTTACCGTCTTTGCGGCAACGCTCAGCAGATGGGCTATACGCCTGTTTGGATTGACGTTGAGAACTCATACAGTCCTCAGCTTGCGAAGATCAATGGTTGCGATCCTGCGAAGATCGGTAAGATCAAGATGTTCGATGATGACAATCCCGAAGAAATCTTCTATGCAGAAGCGATTCTTGATAAGGTCAAGGATGCGATCAAGGCCGGAGCGGACATCGTGGTCATCGACTCGATTGCCGCTCTTGTTACAAAGTCAGAGCTTGAGGCCTCTGCTGAGAAGGATCATATGGCTCCTCTCGCAAGAGTCCTCGGCAAGACTCTGCCTGCTATCAATAGTCTTGCATCGGCTCATAATGCTCTCGTTGTTTGCATCAATCAGCTTCGTACTAAGCCGGGCGTTATGTTTGGAAATCCGGAAGGTTACAAGGGCGGAAATACCCTACCTCACCAATCCTCTGTTATCCTCAAGGTCAACAAGCTAAACAGTAAGGATTCTCTTGTCTTTATCGAAAAGGAAGATGGAGAACAAGAACTTATTGCGGGCTCGGCGAATGTCTGGATCGAGAAGAGCCGGTTCTCCATGCCATTCAAAGAAGGCATTCGTATTCCGATCTACTACAAGCCTTACTTCCCTGATCTTGAAGAACGAGTTTTCAACTTCGGTAGAGAAGTAAAGGTTATCAACAAGCGCAAGACCGTTTACTCTTGGGGAGACCTGAAGGTGGATGGACGAGAGGCCTTCATTGAAGCCCTTGGCGAGATCGACATGACTGACCTTATTGAAGAGATGAAGGCAGCCGCCGTAGAAAAGGAATTGCCGGTTCCTGCAGAGATTCTCAACTACGACAGCCATAAGAAGATCATCGAAGAATCAGGCAGTAAGGACGATGACGATGATGCTCCAAAGTCCAAGTCCAGGTCGAAATCTAAGGCCAAGTCGAAGCCTAAGATTACGAAGAAGGCAGAGGAAGCAAAGGATGACGCAAGTGGCGAAGTAGAGTTCGCTGTTTCATCTGACGACAATCCCGAGCTATGATGAAGACCAAGTTCACTCCGGCTGAGAGAGAGGAGATAGTTCGTCTCGCTCACCGGACCCTGACAGTTGAAGACAATGATGATGTAAACGAGGCCCGTCAGTATCTCCTCGAAAAAAGGGGCCTCAATGCTGAAGCAATTGACACGTTCCGATTCGGATACATTCCGAAGAGGGCGACCGGGCATGATTGGCGCGGAAGGGTCATCATGCCTCTTTACGATCAATACGGCGATCTCATCGTATTGACGAGCCGCAACTTTCGAACAACCAAGAAGGAGCATCGACCGCACCTTCATGAGCAGTTCAATAAGAAGCGGTATCTGTATGGCCTTAACGTTGCCAAGCAGAGAATCATGCAGAAGAACTCTGCTATCGTTGTCGAAGGCCAGTTTGATACGACCTGCCTGCATGTTCATGGTCTAACAAATACCGTAGGAGTTCTTGGCAGCGCATTTACGTTTGATCATGTATCTCTATTGCGTCGGTATTGTCAGAACATCTATCTGCTATTTGATAACGATGACTCGGGTCGTAAGAACTTGATCAGAGCTATGGACTTGTATGAGGAAGAGCGGCTAGAAGCTCCGGCATTCAGTACGAACTTCTACCCAGTGTTTTTCAACGATACATACAAGGATCCTGACGAGTTAGTAATGAAAGAAGGTATAACTGTTCTCAAGGAAGCTCTTTTGGAGGCCCAAAAGAACAGAGAAGTCAACATGACAAAGGTAAGGCTATGGAAATCATTAGACAACCGCCAGAAGTAACAAATCTAATCAACTTGGTCAATACCCATTGCAGTTGGGTAAATCAGAACGGACCGCCTCGCGGTTACGAGATTTATCACCCATCTGCATTCGGTCAGTGTCTCCGCAAGATGCAGTATCAGCGTTATGCAGAGCGAGGCTACATTGAGTGCGAGCCGTCGTCTCCGGAGCCTCGGATGTGTCGCATTTGGGATACCGGGCACTCAATGCATGATCGTTGGGCCAAGTATTTCGAGGACATCGGAGTTCTTCGAGGAGTATGGGAATGCATGAACCCGGATTGCGGCTGCTATGATGAGCATGGCAACTATGCCGGTCCGGATTACTCTGACGAGAGGCCCAAGCGTTACGGCCTTGATGATAAGCTCGGATGCTTCAAGCCGGAATCCTGCAAGCGTTGCGGATGCGAGAACTTCAGGTATCATGAAGTCTCCGTGATTGACGAGGAACTAAATTTCCACGGTCATGCAGACCAGATTCTAGACTTCTCGAACTTCAACGCAAATCAGTATAGGGAAGGCAATGCAGTTCCGATTCTGTTCAAGCCGGAAGATCTTCCTAAGAAGCCAATCGTCATCGATATGAAGACGGTCAACTCTTTCAAGTTCAAGAAGAAACTGACCAACGTTCCGGACTTCCATTACAAGGTACAGATAACTATCTATGTCAATGTTCTTGACTTGGATTATGGAGTCATCATATACGAGAACAAGGACGACTGCGCCACGAAGGTCTACCAGGTTGGTAGAAATCCTGAGATGTGGGCTAAGATTCAAGAGCAGGCCGTCAAGATGAACTCGATGGTAGATAACAAGCTTCTTCCTCCTCCTCGACCTGAGTCCAAAACTTCATTCGATTGTAAGTATTGCGACTTCTCGTCGATATGTCATGAGTCGAAGGTTTGGAATGACCCAAACCTCGGAGCAAAGCGAGCCGCTTTCTACGGGAGCTTTGAGTAGCTCATGATGAGTAAAGGAAGAAGTTATGGCATATCACGACGATCCGACGCTGTTGAAGATCAAGGGAGACAACGGGCACTACTTGCATGTAGGTAACGGAGAAACCCGTAAACCAGAAAGTCCAGAAGAAGTTGATGAGGCACGCAAGCAATACATCAAGAAGCTATCTTCAGCGATTCTAACGGTCATTGGAAAGCATGGCTCAGCCAAGCTCAAGGCCGTTGGAGCGCCATCCATCTCTAATGCTTTGAAAGCTCTTATCATCGCTAGGGGCGAAGGATCAAAGAAGGGGCTCGATCTTGTGGTTGAGCCAAGTTTTGACAATGCGGAGTTCGATGGAAGCGTAAAGACGGCCATCGTAATGAAGGTAGTAACGAGGTAACAAATGTTTGATGAATTTGAAGCAATCGGTAGCGAGAAAATTAGAGAAGTGCTGCGAGGCGGCGAGTTTAGCGATCCATCTGAGCTTGAGGATGCTCTTATTGAGATACGCAATGCTCAGCAAGAGATCGAGCATGTCAAGGCTCTTAAGAAGCGCAGGGCAGCCCATTATGATGCTCAGATCAAAGAGATGGAGCAGCGAGAATCAACTCTTCGTGAGGCGATCGAAAAGTGCATGACTTCTGCTGGCAAGAAGACGCTCAAGTATCCGGGCGTCGGCAACCTCAGCCGTAGAACTGTCAAGGGCAAGTGGGAAATCGAGGACGAGAACGCTCTGATTGAGCATTGCGAAGAACTCGGTATCGGAGACGACGCCTACGAGCAGGTATACAAGATCAACAAGACTAAAATGAACAAAGTCTTGGACGAGCTTGAGAAGAACAATAATGTCCCCAAGGGAGTAACCAAGGGCGACGATAGAGAATCGTTGACTGTTACCATTGAAAAGGACAAGGACGAGCAGCCTGTCGCTAAGAAGGAATCAAACGTCGAACCGAAGGCTGTTTTTAGCGGTTCGAAGGATGAGGATTACGACGGAATCGATATCTGATGTATGGAGCGACGACTGACAAGGAACGTATACGGAATGCTATAGCTGTTCTCGATTACGCATACAGCAAGATACCCGATACTAAGGGTTGTCTTGAGCATATCAATATGCCCGAGAACGAGGGAGGATGCGGAGCCTGGTGCTGCCAGGTTCAAAATCCTAGCGTTCTCTATATTGAGTTTCTCAATACTTGGAACTATGTAACCTCGAACTGGTCTGATCAGCAGATAGGTAATCTGATTGAATCAAGCTTGAGGAACTACTTATTCGATAAGTCAGTCAAGGGTTGCGTTTTCTTTGATCATGAATCAAAGATGTGTTCTCAGCATGAGACTCGGCCCTACAACTGCCGAGTTTATGGTATCATACCTGAAGAAGAGTTCAGACCTCGTTATGAGCGTCTCAAGGTTATCAATCCTGATGTCCGAGACCAATGCGGTCTCGTTGAGACTGCTGACGGTAGCGAGGTAACTCCTAAGAAGACCGATTCATGGTGGAATCAAGCTCGACAGGCCGAGAAAGCCATCGGAATCAAAGACGAACTCATTACGGACGAGCCATTCGGTTCTTACCGAACTTATCACGATCATGTTCTCATCCATCTATTCGGCGAAGAACATCTCGAAAAGCTATCTACCGTTCGCGTTCATCTCGGAGACGAAGAGAAGAACAGGATAATCGAGCAGATGATGTCTGCTTACTACAAGCTGAAGGAGCAACTAAATGACGAATCCATCGAGAGTGAAGATACTTGAATCTAAGTACGAAGAAGAAAATGACCTGATCATTTGGACTCTTCAATTCTTAGACACTGGCGATGAACAAAAGTTCTGCTGGCCTTCTGTGGATCTGCTTTCTGCGTTGGGAATCAATGCTAAGAAGGTGGACGCGATGCACTTGCATAAGTTTTGCTCTGACATGATCAATAAAGAGATCAACTTTGTGGTAGAGGGACTGCCTGAATGCAAGCTGCCCGATACTAAGAGCGAAGGCATAAGCGAGGGACTCGCTGAACATTTCGATACCTTCAGGGCTCATGCCGATGGGTAATGGAAAGATCACATACCGCATGTTCGGCAGTTCGGATTGTCCGACATGCAAGAAGATGCGTAAGGCAATGGACTTCTATGGTTTCTACTATGAGTTCATTGACGCGGACGACGACTCGAATGAAGAACTTTGCAGTAAGTTCGGAGTAGAAACATATCCGCACTTACAGGCTCTTTCTGAGGAAACGGGAGAAGTGTATGTTCAATACATTGGCTATATATCTCCCATCGCTTTCTTCAATTTGCTTTGTGAGAAGATGAACTATGACGATCCGAATCTGACGATTAGAGGGGTATCTCAAGTATATGGGACTAGTAGCAAGGGATCAACAGGATGCGGCTGTGGAAAGAAAAACACCGAGACCGAAGCTCAACGATCAGCAAGAAAAGGCAGCGAACCATAAGTGGGGTGCTTGCTTTGTATCTGCTTGTCCGGGATCCGGAAAAACGAGAGTTATCACTGAGAGAGCAGCAAGACTTATCGAGGGCGGCTTTTCTCCAACGAAGCTACTCTGCATAACTTTTACGAACAAGGCCGCTCAAGAGATGAAGCAGCGGCTTACCGGTATCCTTGGGGAGACGGCTGACCAGATCTACGTTAGCACGTTCCACGCTCTGAGCTTAAACATACTTCGCAAGTTTGGCAAGAGCATCGGATACACCTCAGATATTACCGTCCTAGATGACGACGATCAGTTTGCTCTGATGTCTCAGTGCGCTCGACAGTTGGGCTACGATCTGAAGAAGCCCGAGGTCAAGTCTCTCGTCTATACATGCGGCGATGCAAGAGAGAATCTGTATACTGATGCTCAGTTTGATGCAGCATTCAAGTCTGCCGAAGATGCCAAGATAGCGAGAGAGTATGTTGCTCGCATGCTCGCCAATAATCAGACAGACTTCAGCGGCATACTCTCTGAGACCATACGTCTTCTTGAGAAGGACAAACAAGTTTGCCAGCGTCTTATGCGCCGGTTTGATCTTCTTCAGGTAGACGAAGCTCAGGACACCAACTACGCTCAGTTCCGTATCGTTGAACTGATCGGAGCCCATGGCAATATCTTCATGGTCGGAGACCCTGATCAGTGCATCTATCAATGGAGAGGGGCTCGATATGAGAACATCGATGACTTTATCAAGAACTACAAGGCCACTGTCATTGAGCTTCCGGTCAACTACCGCTCAACGCCAGAGATTGTTGCTGCCGCTTCGAGACTAATCCGAACAAACGAAGGTAGAGAAGAAGCAAACATCAAGACAGTAAACAACGCGGGCACTCCTGTTCAATGCATGTCTGCTCAAACTCCTGATCATGAAGCTGCGATGATTGCGGCCACGGTCGAGAAGCTTGTTCATACGCAAGGATACAAGCATGATCAGTTTGCCGTTCTTTATCGAGCCAACGCCATGTCGAGGGCTCTTGAGACGGCCTTTATGAACAGAGGCGTTCCTTATCAAGTCATCGGCGGATTCAGCTTCTTCAAGCGAGAAGAGATCAAAGATGCCCTTGCAATGCTTCGTTTTTACATCAACCCATTTGACAGTACGGCTCTTGCTCGCTTTGTCAACAAGCCTAGCCATTCTATCGGAGAGGTAACTCTCGGCAAGATAGAAAACTACGCAAATCAAAACAAGGTCGATCTCATATCTGCTCTGATGGATGTTGATAAATACCTCAAAGCAACGGCCAAGGCTGAGAAGGTCAAGAATAGAGCGAAACTGATCGGCAGAGTGTTCTCAAAGGACAGGTCAGGTCAAGATATAGGCTCCATCCTCGAAGGTATCATCAAAGACCTTAGTTACGAAGACTGGATCGAAGTCAACTACGAAGATGATGCGGATGATCGTAAGGATTCTTTGAGCGAGCTTATCAATGCCGCAGCAAGGGCTTCCAAGGGGTCAAACGCGAATATCTCAGAGTACCTGAACAAGATCGCTCTGATGACTACTGCCGACAAGTCAACTCAAGCGGGCACGGTCTCGTTGATGACTATTCATGCATCCAAGGGCCTTGAGTTTCCTGTTGTATTCCTGCCGAGGCTAGAGGAAGGCAAGATGCCTCATAACCGAAGCTCGACAGAGGATAGAGGTGTTGAGGAAGAGCGACGACTTTGCTATGTCGCCATGACAAGGGCAGAGAAAGTACTCATTGCATCTTACAGCAAACAAGAGAAGATCAAGAGCGGCAAGTTTCTGCGAACAGTCAACAACCGGCCAAGCAGGTTCCTGTTTGAATCGGGTATTTTGAAGAAGGATGATGAAGATGTTTGGTGAAGTTTCTGTCAGCGATAACTCTCTAGAGCAGCGGGAGATGGACGAGGTATGCGAGGACGCCAAGCTTCAACAGCTTGTTTTTCGATCCGGTATTAACTGGATGGCCGTGACGATTGCCTACTTGCGTAACTCTAACTATGAACTTCACCCTCGGCTTGTTGTTTGCATGAACGACTTGGAAGATGCTATTGCCGAAGGGGATAATGCAACTGCGATATGGCAAGCATACAGCGACCTGCTCGCTACTGCTAAAATAATGGGCGTTGACCTACTGAACATGCCTTTTCAGTTCTTTGGCCGGAGTTTTCATTGATGGCAAAGAACCCGTACTATGATGAGAACCTTGAAGACGACTGCCGAGAGTATATGCTCTTGTCAATGAAGTTATGGATGCAGTTCATAGAAAAGCATCCGGAAATGGTTCCTTCCCATAGTGTCATATCCGTCAATAACGTACTGGATATACTCGAAGACCCGAGTCTTCTATCTACTCATGATGTAGCTGTTCTGTATGAATCTTTCGTGGATATGTTTAGTCAATACCCGGATACTCTCGAAAAGGTACACAAAATACCCCTTCTATTCCTGGTACCAGAGACGAACTAATGATAGACGAATTGAATCTGGATGAAGTATATTGGGCTCAGGATGGATACAATCCGGAGCTAGATATGTCCTATGATAGACGAAGGGATTATCGAACTGACGAAGATTTTGGAAATGACATGGTGAAGAGCTTCCATACTGAAAGCTATGCGGCTGACAGGTTTATGGAAGTTTTAGAGAAGTATTCTCCTTACAAGATACTCGGTCACAAGTTGCTTGTAAGTCCCAAGGTTGATAAAAGCGGCTCATTCAGAGACAAAGGAGATTTGCTAGTTGATTTTGAGGTCAATGGGCAGACTCAGACTGTAGTCTTCGACATGAAAGCTGTTCCAAGAGTTACCAACTCAGGAAGAAGCACGGAGCATAATAAGAGATTTAGGATGAACATGGACTCTCATAACGGCATGATAGATAAAAAGCATGTCGGAGTCCCCATGATCGGAACTACATATGACTGCGAGCGCATCAACCTCTTTGTGTCTGCTGATCTTGAAGATGTTGGGCCAAGAATATCTATGAACAACTACCCGAAGCTTGGAAGCTACACAAATCCTGGCGGTCAGACAAAATACTACTACGACATCGAAGAGTCAGACCGCATTTTCGATCTACCGTGGTTCTCTATGACAGACCCCAACCCTTCAGACGATAGCATAGAGAACTTCCGAGAGATGATTCGTAGGGCAGTTGAATGAGATCACCCTTTAGATATCCTGGCGGCAAGACGCGAAAGCATGTCCAAGAAAAGATCCTTCGACGCATGCCCGCCAGATTCGGCGAATATCGAGAAGGCTTTGTCGGCGGCGGAGGCATTTTCTTCGCAATCCCAACAGATCGAGTTGAGAAGAGATGGATCAATGACCTAAACGATCCGCTTATAGCTGTCTACAAGGCTCTGCGAGATAGGCCGGATGAGTTCATTGCTTCATGCAGAGAGATTGAGCCCGCCAAGGAAGGCGAGCCAACGGTCAAGTCCAAAGAGACATCAAAAGAAGGATCGAAGGAATACAACGCCCGTCTCAAAGCCGTCTTCGATAAGTTTGTTGACGACGAAAACATGGATGCTGCGTTGCGGTACTTCTATCTCAACCGTACCATTTGGGGCGGAAGAGTGACGTATGATCCTGCTCAGCGCTCTCGTCTTTACTTCTCCAACCCTCAAGGTTGGAACATCATCAAAACAGACCTGCTAGAGAAGGTTGCCGCTCACCTTAAGGACACTCGCATAACTTGCGATTCCTATGAGGTAACGCTTTCTGAGCCAGGCGATGATGTTGTTGTCTACCTCGACCCGCCTTATGTCGTCAACTCTGAGCTTGCTCGCAACAGTCAGCTATATCAGCTTGGATTCAGCATGGAAGATCATGAGAAGTTCAGGGATGCTGTTCTTGCAAGCGACCACAAGGTCTGTATCAGCTACGATGATCATAAGCTTGTTAGAGAACTTTTCCGAGAAGACGATGGGTTCCATCTTTATTCTGAGACATGGAAATACAGCGGAACCGGCAAGGAAGTCAAGGATGACGGTCAGGAACTCATCATTACCAACTACGACGCTTCAGATGTCATGAAAACAATGTATGGCTCTATGAATGGCCGGATAGTTGGAAGAGGGAGCATGGATTGTTTTGCTGATCTCTGACCTCAAAGATTCAAGGACAGGCACGATCGGATTTGTCGTAGGGGCAGGTCCGTCGTTGCATTTCCAAGACCTTGATCTGCTCAAAGGCCATACTCGTATTGCTGTCAACTCTGGTATCAGAGCCGTTCCTGATGCTGAGTTCTTTTTGACAGGCGATCCGGTCTGCGCTGAATGGGACTACTGGCAAGAGGAAGTCTTAAAGGGCGATTCCATCAAGCTCTTTCAAGCTCTACGAATGGACGATGTATCTGAACCTATTCCTGACGATGAAAAGTGCTTTTATCATTGTCAGTCTCCGCATGATCCCCATTACGATGAGAATGCTACTGACAGAGGTCTCGATATGTCCATCGAGAGCGAAATCATTGGAGCAAGAACCTCAGCCGGTCCTGCTGTCCATTTTGCTAAGATCATGGGTTGCAATCCGATTGTTCTTCTTGGATGCGATGCAAAGTATGTTCAGGGCAAGAGATACTTCTGGCAGTTCCCTGGTTGGAAGAAGGTAGTTTCTGATACTCCTTACCGGAAAGTTTTTGCCAAAGCGAACTCAGGCCATATCAACGGCAGTCCGGTTGATCAACATTGCAGGGATTTCTTGGAGTATTGGAGAGCGGTTGCCGATGCTAATAAAGGCGTAGAGATTATCAATGCATCTACTGACTCGCTTATCGATGCGTTTCCAAGAATGAGCCTACCGGAGGTGCTGCAAAGGTATGGAACTCAGCGAAATAGAGAACAAGCACAAGGGTAGCGCTGCGTTCTTGATCGGAGCAGGTCCGTCTCTGCACGGCGTCGATGTAACTCCGCTCTCTAAGTATGTAACGATCACTGTCAACTCTGGTATTGTCAAGATGCCGGACTGCGATTACTTTGTCTCTGATGACCAAGGCGTCAGAGAATGGAGTTACTACCTACAAACAGCGAGAGACAGCAAATGCAAGAAGCTTCTGTTCAAGACAAAGCTAGCAGATGCGGTCTCTCATTTTCGCGAAGAAGATGTTGCGTTCTTCTCTCATAAGACTTGGTATGATCCGAGCAAGAAGAAGAAATACCCGGAAGGTCTAGAGCTTACGAGAGAGGCTAGCAAGCCTATAGTCGGAGCTAGGACTTCGATGGGCACGGCTGTTCATCTCGCATACATCATGGGGTGCGATCCTATTGTTCTGATGGGTTGCGATTGTTGCTATGTAGGACGCAAAAGATACTTCTGGCAGTTCCCTGGAGAGAAGGCTCCTATCAAAATAGGCACTCGATTCTTTTCTACTCCAAACCGCGGACGAATAGAAGACAAGCCCGTCGATCATCACTGCATTGACTTCCATGAATATTGGAGGGAGTTCGCAGCTACCAATAAGGGCAAAGTAGAGATCATTGATACCGCTACAGAAGGTTTACTTAAGAGTTTTCCCAAGATGGCTCTTGAAGATGTTTTGGACAAATACGCAGATAGGCTCAAATGATATGCATGTTCCCGTACTATTCGTTATACCTGCCCGAGCCGGTTCGAAGGGAGTGCCCGGCAAGAACTACCGAGAGATCGACGGCAAACCGCTGACATGGTGGACTATCGAGGCAGCAAGACGTTTCAGCCATAGAGCAGAGATAGCAGTTTCGACAAATGATCCCGAGATCATCAGAATAGCAGAAGGTTTCAATCGAGATCACGGAAGCGATACAGTACGGATCATTGAACGACCAGAAGAGCTTTGCGGCGATTCATCCACAACAGAAGATGCCATGACCCATGCTATTGATGAAATATCTAAACTCGATGTCTCTTTTAAGTATGTATCTCTCTTGCAACCAACATCTCCTGCTCGTCCCAATAGATTGATAGATAGATGTTACAAACGGATAACGGACTACGGAGCAGACAGTCTTATGACGGTCAGCGAGCATACCCCGTTCTTCTGGCAATATGACGATGGAGGGGCTCGCTGTAAATATTCCGGTAAGCGTAAGATGAGACAAGACCTAGAACGTTACGAGATGTACTATCATGACAATGGCAACCTATACATCATAGAAGCCGATAAGTTTAGTAGCAACGGGCGGATAACGGATCGTCCATTGTTGGAGCAATGTTCTCAGTTCGAAAGCATGCAGATCGATACAGAGGATGATTTCGCTCTGATGGAAATGGCTGCTAAACATTACGGCGGATTCTTATGAACTACGAACAACCTCAAGTCATTGCCGAGATCGGCTGTTCTCATTTGGGAGACTTCGAGCGGGCCAAGGAGCTTTGCCGACTCGCCAAGCTCTGCGGAGCCCCTTATGTCAAGACTCAGAAAAGAAATCCTCACGAAAGCACTCCTCTCGATATACGGGACAAGCCGCATCCAAATAAGCTGTTCGCTTATGGCGACACATACCTTGAACATCGCATCAATCTTGAGTTCTCCATTGAAAAGCATGCAGAGCTTCAGTCCTACTGCGACTCGATCGGCATCGTCTATACGACATCAGTATGGGATATGACATCCGCCAGAGAGGTTGCTGAACTTAGCCCTCCGCTTATCAAGATTCCAAGCGCATGCAATCAGCACTATGACATGCTAGAGTTTTTGTCCAAGAACTACGAGGGCGACCTGCACATTTCAACCGGAATGACAACAAGAGAGGAAATGAGCAGGCTACTCGATTTTGTCGAAGCATCGGGCATCCAGAGCAGAACGGTCATCTATCATTGCACTAGTAAATACCCTTGCGATTTCAAAGACCTGCATTTATTAGAGATCCCAAGACTGAAATCGATGCTCGAAGGCACTCCGATCCGTATCGGATTCTCCAACCACGGCAAAGGCATAGCGGCAGACATTGCTGGCTATATGCTCGGAGCCGAATGGATCGAGCGGCATTTCATCGATGACAGAACGGTCAGGCACACCGATGCTGCCGCCAGTTTGGAGCCCGGAGGCCTGTCGAGGCTTGTGAGAGATTTGCAGGCGGTCAAAGCATCGCTCGATTACAGACCAATAGATATGGATGACGAAGAGCTTGCCCAACGCAAGAAACTGAAGTTCAAGGGGTAACAATGAAGGTTGATTTCAAGATTCTGTTCATAGACTGCGATGGGACGCTCACTGATGGTAACTACTTTGTTTCATCGGACGGCTCAGTGACAAAGGTGTTCAATACAGCGGACTTTCACGCCATACATAGGCTTCGCTCGCTTGGCATCCGAGTCATCATCCTAACAGGGGCGAACGACGGCGCTGTGGATGTCAAGGCTGCTTCTGTAAATCTCGAATGCGTTTCTGATGTTCAGAACAAGGTAGAGGCCATAGAAGAGATCATAGGCGACGAATATACTTGGGACGAGGTTGGATTCATCGGAGACGCAGAGAATGATCTGGCGGCCATCAAAAAGGCCGGATTCTCAGCTTGTCCCTGGAATGCTATCCGAGAAGTTCAGGACGAGGCCGATTTTGTTATTCCTGCCCAAGGAGGTCAATGCGCCATCCGAGCATTCGCTAAGCAGGTGGTAGCTGAAATGGGTCACGACTGGTTGACTGAAAACGAGACCGGCGAGCGTTGACGAACCGTCTCGACTCTTCGATTTTTTCTCTATGGGAGGCCTGCTTGAAGCGGCCTCCTTTTCGTTCCAGTACGAACCGGTAGTGGATGTAGGCCTTCTCGACTTGATTGGCTTTCTCATACGCTTTCGCTAGCCAGTAAGGTGCAGAGTCCTGATTCTTTAGATATTTACCTTCGACCGCCGATTCGTAAGCCATCTTGTAGGCTTCGATCATTTTGCATTCTAGCTCTTGACTCTTTTCTGATAACCAAAGGTCGGCATACCTGTGTCCTAAAGATTCACTCAGGATCATTTTAGAGAAGGGGCTACCCTTGATCTTGGAGATTTCCATGATCTCTTCAAACCTTGGAAGGTACTTTTTGATCTGTTCGATGTCTGCGTCTTTGCCGTTCCTGCCTATCCCTATGCTCTCTCGGATGCACCTAGCATATGGTTCATAAGTGCTGGTAGGTTTCCTCATCCATTCGAGCAAATCGCCGATAAAGGATTCAACGGGAACTGTCTGATCTCTGATTTGAGCAGAGAATCCTCGTTGCAGTTGATCGTTGCGTTCAAGGTTGACGTAAGGGTTTTTCATCGAAGGAAGTTTTGATGGTAGAGATCATTCACCTAATACCCAACAAGCTAGTCTACGGCGCTGGCAGCATGCTTGATGAGCTACATTTTGCTATCGACAAACATCATGGAAATGAAGTCAGCCAGTCCATTATCAGCCTATCAAGCAAATCTCCCGGCCAGGGAGATGATGTTGTCAATACTGACCAGATACTTGATCATATTCGATCCAACTATACAAATCCAGTAGTCTTCATGCACAAGATATCTAGGACCAACTGCAGCGGAGCTTCTGATGCTCTATATCGCAAGGTTCCCTTCAATATCATCAATCATACTCAAGCAAAAAATCCGGTTGGTCTTGCGGATTGCGATAACCTTGTTTGCGTTTCAAATCACATGCTTCATACGATGAAGCGTAAGATTCGGTCTAAGGGACTAGTAATGATCCGCAACGGGGTCAACGCTTGTAGATATGAGAATATTAAGCCTTTGCGAGACGAGGATCGCGAGGGTTATTTTGTTTCGGGTCGTCTCAATAATTTCAATGCGACAAAGCACCCTAAGACATGGCTGCGATGGCTGAGCGAGACCCCCATATCGGGCGTGAGTCATTGGCACGATTACCTCGGAGCAGGTCAGCGATATTCTTTGTCTAGGAACTATGCTTTGAAGGCAAACAAGAAATACAGAAAGCAGAAAAACAAGGTCTATCTCAATCTTCCCGGTAGAATCAACGACTTCGAGAAGAAGATTGCATACATCAAGAGTTGGGATGTCTTCTTGTATGAGATCGTAGGGGACGAGGGAACTAGCATGTCGATGCTTGAGGCTCTAGCGTGCGGCAAACCTGCAATTATCAACAACCGACCAGGAAATACTGAATGTATCAAGAAATGGAACAATGGATTTATCTGCAAGGACCGTAAGATCATGTATAACCGACTGAAAAAGCTTGCTCAGAATCCCGAGCTACTCGCCAGTCTGCAGGCGAATACAAAGGAATACTTCATGGAACATCTTGATGCAAAGTATATGGCTAGAGACTACGTTCAGCTAGCTCAGAGTATGACGTAAGGAGACTAGCTTGTACGACACGCTTTACAAGACTTTGCAAGATTCTGGCATGGAGGAAGCTATCCGGTCCAAGGTAGACGGAAGCCGCATCTGTATTGCCAGCCGCTATAGACCCAACAGAAACATCAATAGCATTTATGCAGTCCTAGGCTTTTCTATCGGGTCGCTTTTTGAGATGTGCGGAGCTAAGGTGGACTACCATTTTGTTCCCAGAAAAGGTGTACAACCTCTCGATAGTTCATATGATCATTGCTTTCTATGTTACTACGATACGGATGTCATGGTCAGAGAGATTGCTCCGCTAATGAAGAGTATCAAAGCAAAATGCAAGCGCAGATACTACTACACGAATCTGATACCTGCTAGTAGCATCTTCGACGCCTACTTTCTGTCTCGAAAGGCTTACCTAAACCTGTCCAATCCCTACTACAAGAACGGTCAGTATAATTCTCCAAGGCAGCGTCTTCTTAGTCGGTCCTACTTCGTTGGCCGAGGGGCGGATACCGAGCTTCTTTATCCCAACCAAGACGAGTTTACTGTTCTTGTAGACGGATCGAGAGGACCGACCGATGCTCCAACTATCAAGATGTCTCTTGATATCATCGAGTCGCTAACAAAGCGAGGCTATAAGGTTGACTTCTTGGGATTCAATAGGGCGGGCAAGGCTCGTCCCAAGGAGAAGTTTACTGATGTTGTAGAGGTCTACAAGAGAGCCCATGTCTACATCAGCGGCATATCGGGCTTGTATGAGCTTCCGGTCATCGAGACCCAAGCATGCGGCGCTCATGTCGTCTCCATGAAGAATCGACTGCACACTGACTTGATGAACCCTTCTACATCGCATCATTACAGCAAGATAAACGACCATGCATTTGAGATGCTTGAACACTTGAAAGAGAACTTCGATCCTAACCCCGCTCGAAACTTCGTTCTCAATGGATTCAGATGGGTTGATGTCATTGGCCGCATGCTGCCGCATATGTAATCATGAGCTATTTCATACAAGAAAGAGACTGGGGACTTGGTAACTTCGTTATGGCAACGCCCATGATGCAGTTGCAAAGCAAGCGGATAGGGAAACCTGTTCCTACGTTCTTTACGAACGATCAGCTTGCTACTCTATACAGAGACGCAGACTTCATCAAGGTTCTAAAGAAGAGGCCTGCCGGTCCTGCTTCATACGGTTCAAGTAGACATCCGAAAGCTAGGAGAGGCGAAGAAACAGACTCGGAAGCCTATTGCAGGATACAGCTTGGGCACAAGGGTCCAATCCCTTCGACATATGTTGACCGGCCAGATGCTTCAGAGTATGACTTTGAGATACAAGAAGACAAGAAGTATATAGCTGTCTTTCATGGCTGTCTTGGAACAGTATTGAAGAAGAGAAAAGACATCGGAGCCTCCAATAGACAAATGATGATAGATGAGATCGTTCGTCATGGCATGGTTCCTGTTCTTCTTGGTTCAAAGGGAGATGTAAACAACTTCTGGAAAGCCAATGATACCAGCAAATGCATTGTTCTCGCGGGTAAGTTGAATCTCAGAAAGAGCGTTTCTGTTCTAGCCAGATGCGATGCATTCGTTTCAAACGATACCGGCCTTTACCATGTAGCCGGAGCCTTAAGGGTTCGAGGCATGGTCTTTTGGCATAAGACAGACATGATCAAGAACCGGTCTACCTTCAAAGAGATTCAGCACATTCAAACCCGCAACCTAAATGATGGCCTTTACAAGAGTAGGCTTATCCCTTTCCTTGAGAGCATCAAATGACTTCAGTATTCGACGCATGTATTCTAACAAATGGGCGCTCTAGCTTTGACTATTGCATACGTTCTTTGCAAGAGCAGACTATGAAGATCAAGATTCACGTCGTGGAAGACATGACTATGGTCGATGCCATGAACCATTTAGCAAAGCGGCGAGACATATCTCGATACTTCCTTAAAGTGGATGATGACTTCTTGTTTCATCCGAGGTCTGTTGAGTATTTGCAGCAGTTCATCCCATTCGAAAAAGATGTGGTCATGCGATATTGGCATCTGTATGATGTTGCTACTAAGAAGCGCATTCAGTCTGTCAAAATATATGACAGAAACCTCATAAAAAGGGTTGGAGGATTCAGAGCCAGAAGTTCAGGCAGAGTAGACCCTCCGTTTTTGGAGGATTGCCGCAATGCCAATCTAAGGTACATCAATGATCCAAGCGTAATCGCTCTTCATTCGTCCGCTCCCAACGAGGACTTGAGGAAGTATGAGAAGATATGGGCCAGAAACTCGCCTTCTGGAAGACATATGAAGAATCATCGAAGCGCTATGTTCAAATGCGATATTCCTATGAAAGAGCAGTATGACAAGCGAACTGAATGGATCGACAAACAGAATGCTCCTAAGCGAAGCTTCTCTAAGTATCTCAAGGAAAATCAATGAACAAAGTTGACCCTCATATTCCGTTGACTGCCTACATCTTCACCGGCGGTAGACCTACTTTTGAATGGGCTTACAAGTCTTTCGAAGAACAGACCGTATCGCTACCTATCTTCGAGTATCACAACAGGCCTTTGGTTGATGCAATGAATGAGGTTCTTGAGAAGTGTCCGACCAGGCATTTTGTCAAGATCGATGACGATTTCCTTATGCATCCTAGAGCTATTGAGTATATGAGTTGGTGCCTTCTTCATGCTCCGGAACAGAAGAAAAGGCAGGCTGGTCTTTGGGAATGGAGACTGTTCGAGCATTGGTCTTCTGCTACCCCTTGGTCGTTCAAGGTCTACGATACTAAACGAGTTAGAGCGCTAGGAGGTTTCAAGGCGGCTAAGCAGGGTCGCATTGATTGGAATTACGAGAAAGCCATGCAAAAGAGAAAGCTCAATAGGGAGCAAGATTTCTCGATAATCAGTCTACACGCAGCCGACCCGGGACAAGAAACTCAAGTTCAGCATGAGAACTTCTGGAAGAGCCATAGCAAATCGGGCAACCTAGAACCTCGTAAGGGGTCTCATCATACATACAAAGTCAAGCAAATGAGAAGATATGATGTGCCTCTTTCTGAGCAGTTTGAGAACCGAGTTGAATGGATTGAGAACAGAAACGAACGCAAGCATCGCTTCCACATGTTTCTTCGCAACGTGCCGATAGGAGAGGCTGAACCCAGAGGCAAGAAGAAATGAAGATCGTATTCAATGCTCATGATGTAGGTCTTGGGAACAACGGAGGGTCAAGAACGATCATTCGTTCTGCGGAGACTCTGCGAGACCTCGGGCATGAGGTATTGATATCCGGTACTGCCAATCGAGCTTCATGGTTCAAGACCGACATCCCTTTTGTTCGCAAGATACCGGAGTGCGATGCTCTGATAGCAACCGGCTACCATAGCGTCAAGACGACAAAGAAGTTTCGCGGAGCAAGGACAAAACTCTGGTATGTAAGAGGTCATGAGGTTTGGCAAGCCAAGGATCATGTCTTATGGGATACCTATGCTTCGATCAATGTAGTTACCAACTCAAGTTGGATTCATGAAGAACTGAAACGAAGGGGCACAGATTCCAAGGTCATTTATCAAGGCATTGACTTTGATCAATGGTATCGTTCAAGGCCTGCCGATCTCGTCGTCGGCGGCATTTCTCACCCCAAGCAATCCAAGCGATCCAAAGACTGTTTAGACATTGCCAAGAGAGCGGGATACTCCTCTCGCATGCTCAATCGGGATATCCGTTCCGGCAAGGTCGATGAGTTGCGAGACTTCTATAGCTCATGCGCTGTCTGGGTATCAGCGAGCGAGAACGAGGGGCTTCAGAATGTTCCTATAGAAGCTACCCTATGCGGAGCCGCCCTGGTTCTTACCGATCACCCCCAAAGCGGCAATGCGGACTACGGAATCAACGATGAGACCTGTATGGTCTATAGAGCGAGAGCCATCAAGCAAGGGGCATCAGACGTAAAGCGTCTTATGGAGGATGAAGCTTTACGAAACAGGCTTCAGTCAAACGCAGAAAAGACTATCAAGGAAAAGATCGGCGACCGCCCGACCAATATGAGAAAACTGACGGCTCATATTGAACATCTGATTTCGGAGGGCAAGAGATGAAGCTTCTATTCCTGAGAGGGCAAGTTCCTCAAGACAGAAATCCGCAAGAGATTGTCTTTGACAGGATAGAAGACAACGATGATATGTGGACTCAGTTAGCTTACGAGATAGCTAAGGATGGTAGCGGTCAGATATGGTATTGGGACGGAACCCGTAAAAAGAAGTTCGCTGACAACTTCATAGAGAGATGGATACCTTCATTCGGTTCTACGAAGCATGACTTTGATCCTGACATCATTTTCTGTAGAGGCGGCTTCAAACCATACGATCAGGTTCTCAGGCGTCACCCCAACGCTTTCAAGATATACTACGGAGCAGGCGTCCGGTATTTGCCCAAGTTTGACTTCAAAGGTTACAACCTCATACTCGTTGACTCGGAGCGTCAGCTTGAGGAGGCCAAGAAGAAGTTTCCTCAGATCAAGAGCGATCTTCTTATCAAGCCCGCGGCAGAAAATATCTTCAGACCGGTAGATGGCGATGTCAAGTATGACATTATGTTCTCCGTAAATCATGCGAGAATGAAGGGCCTTGACTTCTTCTTGGAGAACTTGCCCAAAGACTTGAAGGCATTAGTTGTAGGGAATACTCCAAAGGGCATAGTCAACAATAACCCTCATGTCACGTTTACAAGAAAGCGTCTGCCTCGCAAAGATTTGCCATCCTACTACGCTCAGGCCAAAATAGCAGTCTGCTGCTCTACTTCGTATGATTCTTGTCCTCGCGTCATACCAGAGTCTTTGGCTTGCGATACGCCAATAGTCTGCCTGAACTCTGTTCATGTATGGAAGGATAGATATATCAATGACCATACAGGCAAGATGGCAGCAAAGGGAGAGTTCTTCGAGGCTGTTCGAGAAGTCCTCGGCAATCTTGAATCGTATCAGCCTAGGGCTTATTACGACAGTCATCTTTCTATAGCTGCCTGCAAGGAAAGGATACTCAAACAGGTATGAATGTCTCTTTCACTACAACAGCATGCTCCCGTCCTGAGATACTCCGTAAGACATACGAGTCTTTCAGTTCCAACCTAACGGGTATTGACTTTTCCAAGTCCACCCTATACATCAACATCGATCCCGTTCCGGAAGCTGAGAAGCAACAGGCTACCCTTGAAGTCGCCAAGAGCTTCTTTGGCAATGTAGTTCACCGAACTCCTGATAAGCCCAATTTTACCGCAGCCGTAAACTGGCTCTGGTCTCAAGCCGATTCGGATTACATATTCCATCTTGAAGACGATTGGGAGCTTCTCCGATCTATCGGCATGAATGATGTTCTCAAGAGATTCGATGATCCGGACATTCTTGAGGTCGCTTTTCGAGCTTACAAGTATCCTTACAAGTCTCTATGCTTGAGCCCTAGCGTATGGAGGAAGTCTCTGTATAAGAGATTTGCGGGCAAGTTGAATGAAGAACTGAATCCTGAAGTTCAGTTGCGAGTAGACGGCATATTTCCCAAGAATATAACCTGCATGGGCAAGCGCCCCATCATCAAGGATACAGGCAGGCCTTGGCTGTCTAAGAGCGATTTCCAAAGGCCTAAGACGAAAGCAAGATTTACCTCTTGGGAGAAGAAGTGAGCGTACTTCTAGTTGCGACCATCTATCGATGCGGAGAGAAAGTATACCCCCTTGTTGAACCCCTTGCCGAGAAATACGGTTGCGATGTTCTTCTGCTTGGACAGATGAGTCCGGGCACTCCTTGGGCGGGCGATGTTGACGTAAGGCATCCATTCTACGATCTATGCAAAAGGGTCTGCGGCCAAGTCTTTGAGGGAGCTACGTTCAAAGAGCTAGCTAAAAGCTGCGAGAATGGAAAAGCTCTATGTCGAGGTATCGACTTCAAGAAGTATGATCTGATCATCTTTGATGACAACCTTTGCAAAGTAGCGAGAGGAACGCCTGCTATCTATAGATGGGCAAAGCATTTCGACATACCTGTAGTTGCATGTCCTCATGGCAATAGAGAGTATGACGGCTACATCCATAGACAGATCGGATGGGCCTACGACTACTCGTTCGTTTTTGGGCCGAAGGATTGCAGAGAATGGGGAGCTTCCGACAAGATATTTCCCGGCGGAGTTCCTAGCAATGATGACCTATCTTCTTATGATCTGAATCAAAAGCATATACTGGTCATTCCTAACTACACGAGAAAGAAGGACCAGAAAGAGACAGGATACCTCTTCTTTCATGAAGAGAGATTCGTCGAGTCCGGAGTATTAGAGCTTTCAGAAAAGACTGGCTGCAAGATCATAGTCAAAGAGAAGAGCCGGTTTCCGAAGAGCAGGCAATGCGATTCTCTCCGAAAAGCTCTCAGCAAATACCCAAATGTAGAATGCATTTACGACGTAGATGACGATAATCAACTTATAGCGGACTCTAAGTATGTAGTGTCTGCTCCATCAACTTTGGCGTTCAAGTCTATCCAGTTAGGCATACCAACAGCCGTATTAGATGGATACGGCATGATTGGGAGTTTGAAGGGGTTCCAAGGACTGGTTCCTTTGGACTCAACCAAGATAGCGAATACTCTGCAGGATCAAGAGGAGTCAGGTAGAGATTTGTCGTTCATTAGGGATACCTTGTCCGGAGGCGAGGATTTCAACGCAACCGAAACTTACATGACAACTATTGCGAGGCTACTAAAATGAGTACGAGTAAGCGATATCTACACTTGGGCTGCGGGACCGTCATCCTGCCCGAGCCGTTCGAGAACATGGATATCAGGAACATTCCGGGCGTTCAGCATGAGGGCGACATTTACCCTCTCGATCAGTTTGAAGATGATACCTTTGACATGGTATATGTGGCTCATGTTCTTGAGCATTTCAAGCGAAGCGATATACAGTCCATCTTGACCGAATGGGTCAGGGTTCTCAAGCCCGGAGGACTGCTGCGAGTATCCGTTCCTTCCCTAGAGCGTCTCATCGAGATATACCAGTCTTGCGGAGATATTTCATCGGTCATAGGCCCCTTCATGGGAGGACAGACCTATGAGCAAAACTTCCATTACATGCTCTTTGATGAGGCTAGCCTGACTCGATTTATGGAGAACGCAGGCTTGGCAGCTATCCATCCTTGGGACTTCCGCAGAACCGAGCATTCGGACCATTGGGACTTTTCCCAAGCGGAAACCAAAGGCATTCCGATCTCTCTTAATCTTGAAGGCCGCAAGGTTTACCCGGTTGACCAGAAGCAGCAACTCATGAAAAGCTTGCAAGACAACATAGAACTTCTTGGTCGTATAAACAGCAACGATTGGAGTCAGACTTCTACGGAAGTCATTACCATTCTTTCTAAAATGGCAAGCGAGGTGTCAGATGTCTAAGGTAGTTATCGTTACAGGATCAGGAGGCCTTGTTGGTTCAGAGGTTTGTTTGTTCTTCTTGAACAAAGGCTTTGAAGTTGTTGGTATCGATAACAACATGCGTTCTTACTTCTTTGGGGATCGAGGATCAACAGATGGCATGGTATCGAAATTGCAGGACTACGACTCATATGTCCATATGAATGCCGACATCAGAGACAAGGACGCGATAGATCAAGTCTTCAGCAGATTCAACTCGGACATTGATCTCGTTGTTCATTGCGCCGCTCAGCCTTCTCATGATTGGGCAGCCAAAGAGCCTCATACGGACTTCGGCGTCAATGCGGTAGGAACAATGAATATGCTCGAAGCTTACAGGCAACATTCGCCCGAAGCTTCTTTCATCTTTACATCAACCAACAAAGTCTATGGAGACAGGCCTAACATCTTCGAGTATGAAGAACTTGAGACGAGGTACGAAGCTCCGTTGAGAAGCGAGTTCTACCAAGGTTTCGATGAAACGCTTTCGATTGACAACTCAACCCACAGCATCTTTGGGGCGAGCAAGGTTGCTGCAGATGTTATGGTTCAAGAGTATGGTCGCTACTTCGATCTCAATACCGCCTGCTTCAGAGGTGGCTGCTTGACTGGTCCATGTCATTCCGGCGTCGAACTTCATGGCTTCCTTTCCTACTTGGTCAAATGCGTTGTTCATGGCAAGCCGTATACGGTCTTCGGATACAAGGGTAAGCAAGTCAGAGATAACATACATTCTCATGACTTGGCTACCGCTTTCTACGAGTTCTACAAGAACCCTCGAAGCGGAGAGGTCTACAACATTGGAGGCAGCAGATACTCGAACTGCTCTATGCTCGAAGCGATCTCCATGGCTGAAGAATTCTCGGGCAAGAAGCTTGACTACAGCTATCAAGAACAGAACAGAGTTGGAGACCATCTTTGGTGGATATCGGATACGAGCAAGTTCGAGACCCATTACCCGAACTGGCAGCGTCAGTATGACATCAAGGCGATCATCCAAGACATCGTTCGATCGGAGACCGAATGAGCGTAGGCGTATACGTCGTCAGTAAGAACAACTATGCTTTCTTCGAAAAGCATTGGTGGCCTCATATGTCTTCATGCGGTTGCCCGGTTCTCAATATTGATGAAGGCTCTGATGAAGAGCAGCGAGCCATCGGCCAAAAATTCTGCGAAGCTCAAGGCATCAAGTACCTAGATCGCGATGTGCCCGGAGTTCAGAACAACGCCCATCAAGCAGCCAGATATTTCGCGGAGCAAGGAATCAAATGGATGCTATGGTTTCAGCATGATTGCTGGCCCATTGAATCTGACTTCTTCGAGAAACTGAAAGGCAAGATAGAAGCGGGCGACCTCGATGAATACGGAACTATCGGCTTCAATGCTCTTGCTACCGATACGGTTCAGAATCACGGTAAGCATATGAAGGTCATGCGGAAAGGCGGCAGACCGCTTGGAGTTATGGCGAGAGCGCCCCTTGAAGGCTATGCATGGTATTCGTCCTATTCTGCTAGGCCGAAGTTGTATCCCGCAGTTAGTATGAACAAGCAGTATCGCAAGCCTTTTCCTATTGAGTCAGTGGCCTGGTTCGCAATAGGGGTCAACGTTCAATCCTACCTAGAGAATATACAACCAGACCAAGACTTGAGATTTCATTTGGGATGGGACGATGTATGCTTTCAGTTCTTGAAACAGAACATCTACAATGTAGCTTTGCCTGATCTCTACATAGAACACAGACCAGACCTCAAGCAAGAAATGGGTCTTCCTCGCAACTCCGCTCAATATACGAAGAACAAAGAGAACAACTACTACTTTGAACAAGCGGAGCATCTTGACATATGGAAACGCAAGTGGGGCTTTGAATGGGGCAACCGCAAATCATTCGGCAAGGTAGTAGGCAGGTATAAGGGGACGCTGCTTGAACGGTTCTACAACCACGATCCAAACTCGGGCACGCTAAGTATGACATGATCAATGGCAAGAAGGTTCTAGCTGTAACTCTTGCGAGAGGAGGCTCCAAGAAAGTGCCTCGCAAGAACATTATCGACCTCGATGGTCGCCCGCTTATCGAATATACCTTCGATGCTGTCAAGGGCAGCAACTACATAGATCGATATGTTGTTTCTACCGACGATCCTGATATCATTGGAGTCGCCTTGGCTTCTTCTGTTGATACGATTGAGAGGCCTTCTGACTTGGCGAGCGACACCGCAACTTCTGCCGATGCATTGATTCATGCTGTCGAGACCATCCAAGACGACTATGACTACATTGTTGAGATCATGGCTACCAATCCTCTGAAGATAGCAGAGGATATCGACGGCGTGATTGAAATGCTTGATGATAGGGAATCTCACTCCGCTGTTTCTGTTGTCAGAATATACGATCACCACCCCTCTAGAGTCAAGTTTCTGTCGGACAATGGGAAGATGAATGACTTCTATCCGGAGATTCCGGAGACCAGAAGACAGGACTTGACGCCTGCTGCCTATGTTAGAAATGGCTCTATCTATGCAATGACAAAAGACTTCTTGCTGTCATCTAGGTCAAGGTACGATAAAGAATCATTGGCATACATCATGCCCGAAGAAAGAACGCTGAACATTGATGAGCCGCTCGATCTCATCGTTGCCGCTGCCATATTGGAACAGAGAAGAGGGATGGAATGAAGACCCTTTGCTTGACGCCTGTAGATCATATACCCGGAGTTGTCGGAAAGCTAAAGCAGAAAGCTCAGGCGTTCAACTATCCCGATGCGGATATGGACAAGGCTAAGTTTCTGATCAGCGAACTAGAGCCTACTGCTCTTTTCGTCAATCCCAACAAGCAGACATACAAGCTTGACCGAGCATTGCTTGAAGGCTCGTCCGTCAAGGTCATAGCAACTGCCTCTACCGGGACCGACCATATTGACAAGGCGTTCTGCAAAGAAGCTGGCATAGAAATCATCAGTCTGACAACTGACTATCAGACCATCAAGCACATCAGTTCAACTGCAGAGCTTGCTTTCGGCCTAACGCTTAGCATTGTTCGCAACATTAATGATGCTGCAGAATCAGTCAGAGACGGGCGTTGGGATTACAAACCATATGTAGGCAGGCAGATGAACAGGCTGACGGTTGGAGTAATCGGATACGGCAGGCTGGGCTCAATGTACGCAGACTATTGCAATGCATTTGGATCGAGAGTGCTAATATGCGATCCATTCGTTCCTGCTCCCTCTAGATATGAGCAAGTCGAGATAGAAGAGATATTTGAAGAATGCGACATCGTTGCCATTCATGTCCATCATGATGAAGCCACTCATAACATGATCGACGAGTCTCTATTCTGCAGGTCTGATGGATGCTATCTCATCAATACATCTCGCGGAGGGATAGTTGACGAAGAAGATGTGGTGCAATCACTCAAGATGGGCTATCTCAAGGGTTATGCAACTGATGTTCTTGCGAACGAACAAGGAGATATAGCTGGCAGCCCAATACTCGCGGCAATGCATGGTGGAGCTAATATCCTTGTTACCCCTCATATCGGAGGAATGAGCATCGAAGCTCAAGAAATGGCGTATGGCAGAATCGCTGATAAGCTAAACCAATGGTTTGATAGGAATCCTTCATGAACTCAGATAGCAACTGGATTAGAACTTTGTCCCCATGTTCTTCTGGAAATTGGTACGCAGAAGCAAACGAAGACTGCATACTAGATCAAGTGTTTCGTTATATATCAGATGACAACAAGTTTGCGATAGACATAGGTTGCGGTAACGGCATTAGAGGAAGCAATGTCAGGCACCTAGCAGATTCGCGAGGATGGAAGACTACCGAGATGGACGGAGCCCCCAAGGGAGGCGCTCACCCTTCTGTTCATAAGGAATGGATGACTCCGGACAATATCGTTTCTCTTTTGGAGAAGTATGAAACTCCTAAAAGAGTTGATCTGTTATCTCTCGATATTGACAGCATGGACTTTTATGTCCTACATGCGGTCTTGTCAGCAGGATATATAGCTAGCATCATTGTTGTCGAGTTCAATCCTGTATTCAGGCACGATCAGGCTTACACGGTTAGATACAACGCAAAATACCGGAAAGATAGTACTTCAAACTATGGGGCTTCTTTGGCCGCTTTCAATAATCTACTCAAAGCTCATGGGTATTCTCTCTTTTTCGTGCTGCCTTCAGATACTCAGTCTAACAACGCTATGTTCATTTTGAATGAGCTTTTGGATGAAGACATATTATTGCCAAGTATAGAAGAGTTGCATCCTTCTCCTTGGGTGGAAAGCTGGAAGACAAAGAACCCCAAGGGTTCATCTCCAAAAGGCATTCGAAACAAACTGATAAACTCAAGCTTTGTAGAAGTAGATGAACGCGGAAACATTAAGGAGATAAGCTAATGGGCATGTGGTCAGATCATTACATGGTCAATCCGAAGCTTGTTCAGGCCAACTATAGGGCTGTTCGAGGCTGCAAAGAATACATGCTGGAATCAGGTTTAGGCTGTTCGGTTGAAACAGTATTGGACATAGGAGCCAACATGGGTATCTATACTCTGGCCTTTGCTGAAGCATTTCCGGGTTCCGTAATACACGCTTTTGAACCTGTTGGTTCTAACTTCGAGTATCTTAGCAAGCATGTATCTAAGGCGACCAAGTATGGTTGCGATATCAATCTGCATAACTTTGGCTTTTGGAAAGAAGAAGCTGATCTGCAAATGGGTATACCCCAAGAAAGAAACGATGTTCAGAACACTGGACTGTACAGAGTCGGAGCAGATAAGCTTGCTTGCATGGCTTCTTTCAAGGTTTTAGATGATTGGTCGAAAGTAAATAAAGTTCAACCTGACTTTATCAAAATTGACGCTGAAGAAGCGGATGAGATCATTGTTGCCCATGGCAAAGAAGCTGTAGCCAAAGCCAAGTGGCTTTTGATTGAATCTTCCGAAGATAGCCTGAGAGGGCTTCTTGAGGAAATCGGATTCGTATCTTGCTCTAAGTTCAGGCAAGATACCCTTTGGTTCAATGAGAAAGGATCACATGTCTAAGCTAATCGCAGAAATCGGCTGGAATCATATGGGCGACATGGATTTGGCTAAGTCTATGGTATTTGCTGCTGCTCAATCCGGAGCAGACTACGCCAAGTTTCAGACTTGGAGCGTTGACAATCTGAAGTCCGGACCTTGGGACGACGACGGTCGTCGCCAGATATACGAGAAGGCTCAAATCAATAGAGATCAGCATCATCAGCTTGCAGATTTCTGCAGAGATGCGAACATTGGTTTTCTAACATCATGTTTCAATAAAGCCGACCTTCCGATGATTCGGGAGCTTGGCGATATGGTCAAGATAGCTAGCACGGAATGCACGAACGAAGAGCTTGTTCTTGAAGCCATCAATATGTTCAATACCGTCCTTATCTCAACCGGAGCCACTAAGTTCGAAGAAGCAAGCAGATGGGCGGAGTACGGCAATGTTGTTCTGCTGCATTGCGTCTCCTCTTACCCTTGTCCCGCAGATCAGGTCAACCTTCAACGCATCGAAGGTCTTCGATCTTTGACTCCTAGAGTTGGCTATAGCGGCCACTACGATGGATACTTCGATGCTATCGCTGCAGCAACCATGGGTTGCGAATACATCGAAAAGCATTTCACTACTGACAAGACTCTTCCGGGTCGAGATAACAAGTTCGCTTTGCTTCCGGAAGACCTCGAAATCATTGCCAACTACATGAGAGAAGTCAACCTCATGCAAGTAGATCGAGGCAGAGATTACCAACAGTGCGAGCAGGAAGCGAGAGATGTCTATGCAGGAAGATGGTCCTAACTACTCCGTAATCATCCGAAACCGCAACGAGGAGCGGTTCATTGGCTATGCTATTCAGTCTGTTGTTGATTCGCTACGAGATCCTGAGATCATCGTCATGGACAACAATAGCAGCGATGATTCAATGGATATCGTTCGCATGTTCGAGAAATGGCATGACATCAAGGTTGGAAGTATAGAGGACTACTCTCCTGGTCGTTCGATCAATCATGCTGTCGAGATGGCGAGCAATGAACATCTAATGATACTCTCTGCTCATTGTATCATTACTCGTTTTGATGCGTCGGACATTGAGGAAAAGCTCAAGTCATATGCTTCTGTTTTTGGCAAGCAGATACCAGTTTACAAAGGCAGACGGATTAGCAGAAGGTACATATGGCACAACTTTGGAGCAGAGCCCAAAGAAAATCCATGGGCAGAGGAAGAAGATAGGTGGTTCTTGCACAATGCCATGGCATGCTACCGCAAGTCGGTTCTTCAGGAGTTTCCGTTTGACGAAGAACTCTACGGCAAAGAGGATCGCTATTGGGCCAAAGATGTTATTGAGGCAGATCGCAAGATACTCTACGACCCCTCTATGGAATGCACTCATCATTGGACTACAAACGGGGCCACTTGGAAGGGCATTGGTTGATGTATCGGCATATCTATCTCTTTTGCATGGGCAGAGGCGGCGGAAACGCCGTCTTGTATTGGATACTCGGAGAGATAGAGGGCGATGTCCAAATGCTGACCAAGAACGGCATGAGAGCCTATTTCAATGAGGACATGAATGACGGCTCGGTAAGGGGGTTGCGAGAGAACGTTCAGCACGGTAAGCATCAATGCTGCCTATCCGAGTTTGATAGGATGAGCAAGGAGATACCTGCCTTCTCATCTCTGTCAGATAGGATTATCCTCTATTCGCTGAGAGACCCGTACAATATGATGGCTTCGTTTTTGAAGAACTGGCAGAATAAAGAAGCGAAGCTATACCCGTCTAAGGGAAAAGCAAACGAAGCAAGAGATGAATACATATACGACAAGATCATACCAGAATGGAAGGCTCTTGCTTATGAATCGTTGGGTCATACATCTATTCTGCCTGCGTCTTCGAGGTTCATCAACTACAATGAATGGGCCATCAGTAAGGATTACCGGAAACAGTTGGCAGAGAGTTTGCACCTAAACTTCAAGGACGCTCAGATAGACTACGTTCCTGCTCATGGAGGCGGCAGCAGCTTTACCGGAACAAAGTCTTTGAACAAGAACGATCTATTCAATCGATGGCAAGCGTTTAGAGACAATGCGGTCTACCGCAAAATTTTCGAGGACGACGAACTAGTCGGTTTGTCAGATGAGATATTCAGCGTGAGGCACTCTCTATGAACACTCCATTCTTGATCATAGGATACGAGCGATCGGGCACTACGCTTCTGAGGCGAGTAGTATCTATGCATCCAGGCCTCAAGTATGAGTTGGTCCATGAACGAAGGAAGCTTCTTCTTGATGCCAAGTCGAGAGAGCATGCTATCAAGACAATGACATACGATGCGACTCAGGCCAAGAAAAAGACCGGAGCCATCATGTCCATTCGTTCCGGTCAGAAGATTCCGTATTCAACATTCAAGCAGGCAAGGCAGAGCGTCAAGAAGATGCTCAGTCTGTTTCCCGAAGCCAAGGTTATCCATATCGTTCGAGACCCAATGGGGGCTATCAACTCGCAGGTCAAAACGTTTGGTCACAAGCCAGCGAACTGCGTCAATGACTATTTCGACTCAGTGCCCGTCGTCTCGAAATGGCTTCCGACTGTTACTGATCCGTATGTCGTAGACTACAGCAAGCTCATCGAAGACCCTATCAACCAGGCATCGGATATTTATGCATGGATGGGACAAGAAGTCGATCGTTCTTACATCGAGAAAGCATTGACTTCGAGAGACCCTTGGGAGCATGAAGGTCGAATCATGTGTGGTCTTCGATACTTTGATGATATCAAGCCAACAGAATCGAAGGTTGTCCTGACAAAGGGTATCCGCAATATCATTCGAGAGCGTCAGCAGCAACTCTCTTGATGATTCCGATACCCCAGTCATCGTTGCGTTCTGAAAAGAAAGTCTGACCAACGAATACGTCTTCATCTAGAGCTTTGAATAGCTCAATCGGACCTGGATGAGCAGAGGTGTCATGGCAGACTATGATGCCATGCGGACTGAGATATTCTGCGAACTTGAAGTCATCAACTATCTGATTGACAGAATGCCATCCATCGATATGAAGCAGATCGATTTCCCTCTTACCAGAGAGACGCTCAACTTCGTCCATGATAAACTTCGTATGAGATGAGTTTGTCATAACGAAGTAGATGTTGTTCGGTATATCCGCTATCCATGATCGATCTTCTATATCTACTCCGAGATATATAGCATCGTTCTTCTTGTTTTCTACGATGCTTTTGAATGATGATTGCTCTCCGTTTCGAGCAACGCCTATTTCAAGTATGACATCGCAGCGGTCTTTAATGGACAGCAGTTGATCTCGCAGGACTTCATGGTTTCTGACAGAGAACTCTTGAGCGACTTCCTTCCATATGTAGGGATAGTCTTGGTCGTTCTTTTCTTGACTTCCTAAATCGGGTATGTATTTGAGACCGTACATTACTGAATCAGTCCCCATTCTTTGACGGCCCAATCATATTCTGGTCCATGCTCGCCCGAGATTGCTTGCGACATAGCAAGGGCTCCTGCTTTCGTTCCATCCCTATGACCATGTATGCTGCCTCCGCAGTTCGCCATCCATTTTGTTCCGAACCTTGATTCGATGGCGCTGACTAGGCCGGGATGCATGCCGCAGCTAAGGGCGGGCATGACATCATACTGATACAGAGTATCGAGAACATCTGTTAGACTGCCTTCGTCTTCCGACATATAGCCGCCCCACATGCCCGCATGTATGAAGTCCGTTCCAACTAGGCCCGCTAGCTTGCAGATGACCGTCCACTTGATATGGAACCGATGACTGCTATCGGTCAGTATCTTGTCTCCGCTCTTTTGGAAATGCATGAACAAGGGTAGGTCAAGCTCTCTGACTGCTTTGTAGGTTCCAAAACCTGACCAGAAGTTGATATGTATGCCATTGCCGCCAAGGTCGGCGACTTGTTTTGCGCGGTCAAAGATATACGGATAGTCTCCATTGATACAGACGCAGTAGATTACGTTCTTGCCTTGAAGATAGTCTGAGATTGCCGGAAGCCTTTGCCCTATTGTGCAGAACTCCGGATTAGCCATGATCTCGTCTTCTTTGATGAAGTTGACTCCGCCTTCAACCATCTGAGCAACGATGTCAAGCAGGGCCTCGGGAGATAGTCCGGTCTTCGGTTTTACAATGCCTCCGAGCAAAGGTTTCCCATGAACACCGGTAAAGTCTCGTATACCCTTGATCCCGTACTTGGGCTTAGGAAACTGTTCTTCAACATGAGCAGGAAGGGTTAGATCAACGAGGTGGCATGCTCGTATGATATCGATGTCAAGCTGCCCTCCCATTAGGTGACATAGAAGCTGAGATACTCCATCTTCTTTCCAGTTGATGTTCTTGATCGGGTATGCTATCTTGACGTAGCCTCTTTGAATAGAAGCTAGCCGTTCCTCGCTATCTATGATGAAGCATGAATGATTTTCGAATAGCTCGTCCGTTTCCCATTTGTTGCGGACGTTGGGGTTCCCAACGCTTTGCCCTATAGCAATGTTCCATGCTGCGTCTCTTAGATTGGTAGATGACTCAACATAGAAGTCTGCTATGAAATAGCTATCCAAATCATAGCTGTTTCGAAAGATACGCATTCAGTCAACCTCATACTTGTCGCCAATGACCGAAGGGGTTTTGACGACGATTAGTTCGCACTCCTCATGGAACTCGGGATCGGCAACTTCATTCGGCTCAATGACGAAGATGTCTCCTTGCTCAAGTTCCGTTTCTCCGATTCTCATACGACCTCGAATCAGATAGTTGATCTCTGTTGCTTCTTTGTGGTAGTGTTTCGGCCATTGCTCGCCTTTGGCATGTACCTTGTAACAAACCTCGAAGTCTTTGGTTCGAAATGCGGTCGGCTCAAAATCGCCAGTGAACCAGCCGCCTTTCATCTCGCTCATTTTCATTACCTTCATGCTTCATCCTTCAAAATGCCTAGTAGCCTGTTCAAATCATCTGGCGTACCTGTTGCGTGATGCAGACTCGGGTCTATGTCGTAGATGCGTATCTTGAAGTTCCGTTCTATGAGGTAGTTATAGCTCGGAGCGACATAAAACTCTCCATTTGTCCTATCATCTTGCCTGACCATCTCATCATACGACTGGCAGAATGAACGGCCCTTCTTCCAATAATGGATGCCGTTCGTAGAATATCTGCTGATGACTTCTTTCTCTCTGACAAGAGTAACAAGCCCCTGGTCATTGACTTTTGCGTAGCTGTTATGCTCAACGTCCGTGTAATATGTCACAAGAACGCCATCTGCATCTGTTTCGTCAAGGAACGATTGAAACTCTGAGCCGTTCCACATCATATACTGATCGCAGTTTGTCATGATGAGAGGATCATCGTTCTCGAACCACATCCGAGCAAGCATACAAGTCGATGCCGGGCCGTCTGTTAGTTCGTCGGTAACAACAATTCTGCAGTCTGGATAGAACTCCAATAGCTTCTGATCTAGACCGTGTTCGTTGCAATGATCTGCGTGGACACAGAAGATTAGCTGCCCTTCTACTCCGAGGGTATCTACGGCATGCTGAATCATGGTCTTGCCATGAAACTCAATCAGAGGCTTAGGAACATCATATCCTGCCTCTGAGAAACGGCTACCTAAACCTGCCATCGGTATCAAAATGTTCATGAGCTTATCCTATCGCTGGTGCCTTTGGAGCTTTGATGTCGATAACTTTTGTATCAAACTAGATTCTACCTTTGCCGGAGAAAGAGCATATGAAGATCGCCATCATTGGAGAGGGCTACGTTGGTAAAGCAATGAAGGAGTTCTTTGCTGATCACTATGAACTTGTTATCGTCGATATCAAGTATAAGGAAGTTGCGTCTAACGGACCCGTAACCAATCAAAGTCCTAGCGATGGGCGACCTCCTCAGACTTTCAGCCATCGATATGAGGACGCCAAGGGCTGCGATCTTGTCGTGGTGTGCCTGCCGACTCCTCCGAGGGAAGAGGATGGGGCATGTGACACTCGACTTGTTGAAGAGGCTATTCGGGAAATCGATGCTCCTCTGTTTCTGATCAAATCGACTATTGAGCCAGGTACTACCGACAAGCTGAAAGAAGAGACCGGCAAGAATATTGTTTTCTCTCCTGAGTTTTGCGGAGAATCAAGATACTGGACCGAATACAAGTTTCATCAAGATGTCAAGGAGACTCCTTGGTTCATCTTCGGCGGCGATTCCAAAGACACGAAGCAATGCGTTGAGTTCTTTATCAAAGTGGTTGGGCCTACTAAGATATACCATCAGACCGAAGCCCTTGTTGCGGAGCTTACGAAATATGTCGAGAACACGTTCTTTGCTTTGAAGGTTACTTTCTGTTATGAGATTAATGAGCTATGCGAAAGAATGGGCGTTGATTACTATGCAATGCGTGAAGCATGGCTTATGGACCCTCGTATCAATCCGATGCATACTGCGGTCTTCAAGGAGTCAGAAAAGCCGTTTGGAGGCAAATGCTTTCCGAAGGACGTTTCTGCGATTTGCAGGCACGCCAAAAATCTAGGATACGATGCGAATCTGATACAGCAGATTCTTGACTCGAATGAGAGCATCGGCCAGCATCGTCGATCTCGTAAGAATCGGCGTGGATAAATAGACGGGACGGACCCCTTTGACGAAGGGTACGTTCCCATTCTGCCATTCATTTGCGTGAATGGTACATGGTACTCTTGCACTACTGCCGAATAGGTATGTGGTGGGCTCTTGCATGTACACAGGAGCAAAATAAGATGCCTAGGAGAAGAAGAGACGAACCCGCGAGGTTGCCCGATAGCGTTACGAGTATAGTCGATACTGAGGATATTTACCCCATAATCAACTACGTCCAAGTAGCTAGAGAGAAAGTCTCGTTCGTTGCTGCTCATGAAGATAGCATCACGATGGAAACCTTATTGAAGGATTCTGAGATTCCATACAGTCGGAAAGAACTTCGTAAAGGGGTTCGATACCATTTAGGTCTTCCTCCGCAGAGAGAAATACCAGACGAAAGAATCATCTTTGATGAAGATGAATATCCGGATGAGCTTATTGAAGAGGGTCAATGTTTCTGAGTGAATCTCGATGGTTCGCTCGGCGATAGACCGAAACCAAATAGACGTTGCAAGAAAGGACGCACCACCATGTTGATTCGAAGAGTAGATAGTTTTGTAGGTTCCAAAGGCGAGCGCATCGAGGCTTTGGTCCTAATAGAGTCGGAGACTGGCGATCGGATTACTCCCGAGGTCGCCGCCGAGCAGAACATTGAAGAGCCCTTGACTATTTTCGCAGGCGTTGCGACGATCATGTCGGGCATTCCCGGTCCGGACGGCAGACCGATAGCGGCGATTCCGAATGAACTTCGATTCCCGATCGAGGCGGAGAACGCAGCCGATGCCGTCAATGCATATCCCGAGAAGCTCAATCAGTTTGTTGAGCAGTTGGAGAACCAGCAGCGAGAGGCTCAGCAGAAGGCGTCTCAGCCGGAGATTTATGTTCCGGATGCCGCTGAGTCTGAGGCGATCAATAATCTCAAGATTGCTGGCTCGAACGACTGAATCCCTTTTGTAAGAGGAAGCTATGAAGCCCGAATACGAGAATGTCGTAAAGTATGTTTGCGGAGATGATTGGAACGCAGGCTACCGTTCGGCGGATGACAAGGATGGGGGCTTTGGCGTTGCCATAGTTCTTGCCTTTGTTCGCGGCACGAACAATAAGCTCCATGATTTTGCGCGAGAAATAGACGTTCCCCCTTACATCCTTGAAATGGCCTACAAGAGGCTTCAGGTCAACGGATTGCTTTCCCCTCGCTCTTGGGTACTGATGGATCCGCTTCTCTATGATGACGGCAATCATGACCCGATGTCTCGACTTCGAGCTTGGTGTCAAATAGCAGGAATCTCTAGCGGCTACTGCGGTCTTGGTCAAACGAGGGAAGAATACGCAAGAGCGAAAGAGAAGTACGGAAGATGAACAACGAACGAAGAATCGCAATCGCTATCGGATCGAAGTTCAGAGATGCGATGGATGAGTCCATGCGTCCCCAATCCTTTTCTGAGGAAGAACTGATGTCTGAAGTCAGCAAGAGTATCGATACTCATTATCATTCCCTGAATCCGCTCGGAATGAATGAGGAGATTCCTCAAGACTTTCTTAGGGCTTTCAAAGGCATTATCTTCCGAGCTAGGATGGAAATATACGAAGCTCAGCAAGTTATCTATGACAAGATGCTACCGGAAGTAGTAAGCGATTCCATGCATCTTCTTGAAGAGTATTTCAGCCAGAACTACTCCGAGACTGAGCTTGAAGAAATTGCGAACTTTGTCACTACTGATGCAGGCAAGAAACTGATCGCTGATAACAAGATATCAAGTCTTCTGCATGATCAGAGAGACAGGATGAGAAACGCTCTGAATGAAGAGGTAGACAAGAGCGAAGCGACAGAACGCATGAATGAAGAGATCAGTAACTTGCTCATGACTCTTGCATTTAGACGTTCTGATGAAGAAAATGATCATGGCGAAGACCATGATTATGAGTGGTAAGAAGCAACAACTTAGCGAAAAGGAGAAAGACATGGCTACTGCTCGTATCAATCGTAGGATTCTAAACACTAAGCGTCATACTGTAGGTTACATTATCACTGGCGGAAAGAGGGTCACTCGCGATCAGGCTGTCCGTCTCGCGCGACGAGGACAGATTTCAGGCGTCCGCGTCGTCAACGGCCCCACCAGCGCATACATCCAGTCAACCACGAAGCGCAGCTTGCAGGATTTGCCGATCACTCTCGAAAGCGATCGCTGATTCTTTTAGCGGAGAAGGAGAGAAGGGGCGTGGCTTCACTGCTGCGCCCCTCTTTTCGTGCCGATAGAACTCTAATGAAGCCGTATTGGACGGGCTATAACTCAAAAATATATGTCGGCGATGCCCGCGGTGTTTTGGATCAGTTGCCCAATGGGATCGTTCAGACTTGTATTACATCGCCTCCGTATTTCCGTCTCAGAGACTATGACCATGATGATCAGATAGGTCAAGAAGATACGCCAGAGCTATTCATTGAACAGCTTGTTGATGTATTTTCTCGGGTCCGAGATGTTCTTCGAGATGATGGCACGCTATGGATAAACATAGCTGATACCTATATGACGAGTAATAAGCGACCAAAGAACTCTAAGAACAAATACAAGATCAAAGACATGCTAGGTATTCCCTGGCAGCTTGCTTTTGCGTTGCGTGAAGACGGCTGGTATCTAAGACAGGACATCATTTGGAATAAGACTAATGCTAGACCTGAGAATGCCAAGGGTCGTTGCGATGGATCTCATGAATACCTATTTCTACTATCGAAGTCAAAAACCTATCGCTTTGACGAAAAAGCTATTCAGGTACCTTCGATTTCCGCAGGTAGAGTTCCGGGCGGCAACAAGAAAAACGATGAAAGCCGCAACGATGCAGATAGAGACATGACGGTTCCGGTATCTCCAATGAGAAACCGTCGATCGGTATGGGACATAGCTACTCAAGGAACCAAAGCTGCACATTTTGCTCCATATCCGATCAAGCTGATAGAACCATGCATTCGGGCGACCTGCGATCGAGACTCTATAGTTCTTGATCCATTCTTGGGCAGCGGAACTACAATTGAAGCTGCTATGCGCTTTGGTTGTCATGGTGTCGGAATAGAACTCAATACAGAGTATGCCGATATTGCAGTTGAAGAGTTAGAACCTATTTCACGTGCGGCTAAACAGGATGTATTCGGCTAATGGCAAAATATCTCGTCGTCATTGAGGGTCCGGGTAAGATCAAGAAGTATGCAGCCCTACTTGGTAAAGACTACAAGATCGTAGCCACCAAGGGCCATTGCATCGACCTGCCTTCCAAGGGCATCAATGTAAAGATCAAGAAAGACAAAAGCGGAGTCTATGAGTTTGATCCTAACTATCAGATCATGGATGACAAGAAAGAACTTGTTTCTGATCTGGTTGCAGAAGCTCAAAAACATCAGATTACATATCTGATGACCGACCCTGATCGAGAGGGCGAAGCGATAGCTTGGCATATTGCCAACTACCTGCCCAAGTCTGTTAAAGTCAAGAGAGCCGCAACTAACAGTCTAACCAAGAGCGCGATTGAATCAGCCATGAAATCGGCATCTACCGTTGACATGGATCTGGTTCATAGCTATGAAGCTCGTCGCATTCTTGATAGAGTCGTCGGCTACAAATGTTCGTACCTAACGAAGACTGCGACTGGCGGAACGTCTGTAGGTCGAGTTCAGTCTGCTGCTCTTCGTCTTATTGCTGAGCGAGAGCAAGAGATCAAGAAATTCGTACCCGAAGAATATTGGGAGATCAAAGCAGAACTTCTTACCGCGAAGAAAGACAAGTTTATCGCTTCTCTCATTGATCCTGACAAGATGACAATCAAAAATCAGGCTTCAGCCGAGAAGATTGTCAAGGATATTGAAAAGCAGATAGCGGTTTGCTCGAAGCATGATGTAAAGACTCAGAACAGCAGAGCGTATCCCCCGTTTACTACCTCGACGCTTCAGCAGTCGGCATCTACTTTCTTGGGTATGACTCAGAATCGATGCATGAAAGCTGCTCAGAAACTCTATGAGAGCGGTGATATCACTTATCATCGTACTGATTCTGTCAAGCTTTCCAAAGAAGGCCTCAAAGACATCAGGTCTTACATCTCTGCGACCTTCGCTCAGCCCTATCAGACAGCGAGCCCCAACTTTTTCAAGACGACAGCCAAGAACGCTCAGGAAGGTCACGAAGCCATCCGGCCTACTGATGTCAACAAGCTCAGCGCCGGAGCGGACTCTGATCAGAAGCGATTGTACGAAATGATCTGGCAGAGAGCGGTATCTTGTCAGATGACCGACTGCCAGACTGAACGCATTGTTGCTCAGTTTGATGTCAAGAAATACAAGCTTGAAGCTCGCGGTTCTCGTATGTTATTTGACGGGTTCCGAAAGGTATGGTCTTACGGCGGATCGGGAGACGTTCTTCTTCCGCTTATCGCGGAGAAAGACAAGTTCGATATCATAGATGTTGATTCGGAGCAGAAATTTACGCAGCCTCCTCCGAGGTATTCGTCTGCCTCATTTGTCAAGACGCTTGAGAAAGAAGGTATCGGCAGACCTTCTACGTTTGAGTCGATTACCAGAACGCTCAAAGATCGAGGCTACATCGAGATGAAGGCCAAGAGCTTTCAGGGAACTGATCTTGGTATTGATGTTGTTGAGTTCTTGAAGAAAGCTAACTTCTGTTTCATCGACCTGGCGTTTACGGCATCCATGGAAGGCGACCTCGACCTTGTTGCTGAATCGAAGTTGACCAAAGAGAACGTGCTGCACAACTTCTATACGCGACTACTAAAAGATATTGAAGCAGCGAAACAGATCAAAGACAAGCTTCAACAAACGGGTATCAACTGTCCAGACTGCGGCAAGCCATTGCTTATGAAGCATGGTTCATACGGTTCGTTTTTCGCATGCGAGGATCGAAAAGGATGCGGCTTTACGGCCAACGTCGGAGAAGACGGCAAGCCCGAAGCAAAGAAGCCTCCTAAGCCCAAAGAGTATGGCAAAGACCCTTGTCCTGATTGCGGCGAGCAGATGATCAAGCGTCAGAGCAAGTTCGGAGTTTTCTATGGCTGCAGCAAGTTTCCCAAGTGCAGAGGTATGCGCGACGAAGCTGGCTCTCCGATAGAAAAGAAGACTAAGAAATGGACCAAGAAGAAGTCCTCTAAGAAGAAGACTTCAAAGAAGACGAGTAAGAAGCGTGGCTCAAAAAAGTCCAAATGAATTGAATCCAGCCCTTGATAAGCGCAAGCGTCATTGGCATCCGAAGGACGAGCGAGAAGAGCAGGTACTCAAGCGTTTTTTGTCTCTCTGCACAGAGAAGCTTACGTTCGCTCTTATGTCCTCTCTAACTCAGGATGACATTCAGAATCAGATCGATCGCATCCTGAATGAAGAGGTTTCTTTCGATGAGCTTGCAGAGTTTGATACAGATGAGTTTTTTGATTTGCTGATAGGTCAACGGAGATTGTTTGATGACGCAGAAGAATGAAATCAGGGGTTTTCGGGCAGGACGTTTTTTTAGCGAGAACCATGATGCGGTTATCAAGGTCTCTCGATCAGATGATTGTGTTACGGTTGAAGTTGCTGATGTAGAAGCCGATAGCGTCTATAAGTTCGATATACCATTCGACGCAGTAGAAGATTCCATCATTCCGTTTGAGTTTATGTCTCTGACGGATCAAAGAAGATCAGAACAGGAGTTGTAAATGCCGCAGGTTGCACCAAACTACGAAGAGTTGCCAGAGTTTCTGCATATCGCCGATCAGTTGGTTGATCGTTATCCCGAGGTTTTCGGCGGTATTGAGTTGAATCGGATTGCTGCGTTTGCAGTAACGAATAAAGATCGTAAGGATGCCTCAAAGCCGATTTGGGAAGTCGTTTCGATCAAGCCGCCGGTCAGCATCCTTTGCAACAAGGATTACACCATCAATGTCTTCCAAAACAGCTATGAAGCGCTTGATACCAAGCATAAGGCTGTCCTAGTCGCGGATGCCCTAAACGCCATCTCGACCGAAGGCAAGGGCAAAGTAAACCCGAAGGACTTGAAGGAGTATGCCGTCATGATCCGAACATTGGGTGTAGACTTTATGGACAACCCGGATATTCCGGACATTCTAAACGACGATGTAAACTGGGTTCGCTAAGAATCCCTTACCTAGAAGGAGCAAGAGATGAGATATCAGGTTCTATCAACGGATGAATACGGGCAGACCGCCATTTTGAGTACGTTCACTAGTGTGGAAGAAGCAAGGAAGTTCTTGCGAAGCCAAGTAAGCGACCTCAACTTTGCCAACGCTTTGACCACGGACGACAAGTTCCGAACCATCGAAGCCTACGGAGTCGAGTTCCTCGACGATGATGGAAACGTAACGGATGCGTCTCTGTATTCCGGCAATACGACCGATGGTCGCCCGAGGAAGCTTGTTCGCAACGGCGAAGCTTACTCGATGGAGGTCGTAGGCGAGGATGATGAGGTTCGTATCCTCCTCGGAGTAAATGAGGACAAGAACAACCCTCATTACTTGTCTACTGTCAAGAATGAGATCGTAAACAAGCTCGGGCACGAGTTGCTTGAGGGAAAGACCGAGTTCTTCATCAGGGTGGTATAAATGTCGTTCATGCTTGCTGTTTCCGGCAAGAAACAGAGCGGCAAAGACACTCTAGTTAGCTATCTCAATCCTATATTTCAAGCCGCTGGTCAGGTTGAATACTTTACATTCGCTGATCAACTCAAAAAGTTTCTTGTTGAAGGTATGGGTCTCGATCGCAGCAGCGTTTGGGGCTCAGACAAAGAGAAAAATGCGCTGACGGACTATGTATGGGATAGCCTCCCGTATGAGATTCGTCGAGCTAATGCAAAGCCTGGTTCTAACGAGGCAAGAAGTGGCCCGATGTCGGGTAGGGAAATAATGCAGGTGTTCGGAACGGACATCATGCGTAACTTCTTCGATGACAAGATATGGGTCAATGCATGTTTTAGGGCTATTCGGGCAGCCGATGTTGATTTTGCCTTACTGCCTGACATGCGTTTCCCTTCTGAACTTGATCCTTGGATCAATCGCAATGGGTACATCATACGTCTCATGAGAGATGTATCTCAAGGCGATGCTCATTCGAGCGAAGTCGCCCTTGACTACTGCGATTGGAGTAGATTTGGCAATCAGGTTCTTGTTGTTCCTGCTGATGCAACAAAGCGAGAATGTTTGGAACTCGCTCTTGAGTGGTTGACTCCGCTAATCGAGGACTACCTTGCCGATTATACGGATGCAGACGCTCGCATCGCTTCGTTGCGAGAATCTGTTGAACTAGCAATAAGGACACCTGATGAGTAAAGACGCACTCGCGCTCAAATATCGACCGAAGAAGATTGGCGACCTTGTGGGGCAGGACCACGTTCGACAGGTCTTGACCAACTCGATCAAGAACAACAAGTTCCATCATGCCTATATTTTCGCGGGCAAGTTTGGGTGCGGCAAGACGAGTACGGCTCGCATCTTTGCGGCATCTGTCAATAACCCTGATGGGGCCTCTCTGGAACCAGACCTCGACAACGAGATCGTTCAGAAGATATTCACGGGCAAGCATCCGGATGTCAAAGAGCTTGATGCCGCTGCTACTCGTAGTATCGATGACATTCGAGAACTGAAGCAATCGATTCAATACAACCCTATCGAATGTCGTCGTAGGTTCGTGATTATCGATGAGGCTCATAGGTTGACCGGAGCCGCTGCTGAGGCTGCTCTAAAGATGATCGAGGAACCGCCTGAGAACTGCATCTTCATTCTTTGCACCACTGATGCAGACAAGCTCAAAGATACTATCCATAGCCGTTGTCTTTCGCTCAGATTCAATAAGATCGCATGGAATCTAATCCATCAGCATCTCAAGATGGTTGCAGACGCAGAAGGCCTCAAATATGAGGAAAAAGCCCTCAAAGTAGCCGCCAGAAAGTCCAAGGGCTCTTTGCGGAATGCTCTGCAAAACCTTCAAATGCTGATCACGTTTACCTCTGGCGAGGAGATAACTGCAGATATAGCTAAGCAGGCACTATCTGCAGTAGACGAAAGCCATTACTTCGAGTTGGTCGATGCTATTGTGAAGCCCGACGCGGGAGACGCAATGCGTATCATCGATCTAATGATAGCGGATGGACGCGATGTCGGGGAGGTTCTAGATGGCCTTGTTGGTCATATCAGGAACTTGTTGATCATCAAAACCTGTCCATCCACTAAGGGACTGCTGTATCTTACAGACGATGAGAAAAAGCGATATGTTCACCAACTCAATAGTTTGCCTGGTAATGACAAGGCTCAGCTATTGGTCGAGATGTTCGAATACATCGCAGAAGCCAGTAGAGGCATTGCTTTGAATCTGAGTCCTCAGACTATGTTTGAAGCATTCGTTGTAAGAGCAATCATTCAGTCTCAAACGCATAAGAGGGTGGCTCAGCAATCTTAAGGACTATAGCTTATGCCCCAACCCAAAAAGGTTGGGGGCTCAAAGTCTAAAGCATCTAAGAAGACTACCACTAAGAAGAAGCAAGAGCCTGTCCTCTCTGAAGAGGAGCTTGAGGCTCAGCGATGCGAGGAACTGATCACGATTATCAGGAACTCCAAGAAGAAGAACGAGACTGATGCGGCATTTGAAGAGATCGCAAACAGACTAAAGCCCCGTATACAGAAACTAGTAAACAGATTCAATATATCAGGTCTTGATTCTCATGATATTATGCAAGAAGCATTATTCGCATTGAGATTCAAGGCAATAAAAGACTATAACGCCGAACGAGGCAATGGCATAGGATGGGCTCCATTCGATAGATTTGCCATTCTATGCATTAGGCGTCATCTCTCTACTGAATACAAAGCTTCTTATCAGAACAAGAAGCGAGTTCTAAACTCTAGTATGTCTCTAAACCAAGAGTCATCTAGGTCATCAGGAGATGAAGAATTATCGCTTATCAACATTATTGATTCAGGCGATGCGCCAATTATTGATCAGATTGAGGACCGCGAATACTACATGGACCTGATGACAAAGCTTCTAAAGAGCTTGTCTCCATTTGAGAAGGAAGTGTTTCTTCTCTACGCCCAGCGTTATTCATACGAAGAAATCGCCGACCTTATCAATGAGAAGCGTGTCAAAGTCAAAATCAACATCAAGGGCGTCGATAATGCTTTGAGCAGAATCAAGCATAAAGCGAAGATTATCTTGGTTCAGTATGAAAGCACGAACGCTGACGAAGAAGTATAGCAGAAGGAGTAACCGATGAAGTTCAGAGTAAGGACGAAGGGACTGAGCGATGCTCTGGACCCGGCCTTGAATGTCGCAGCCGCGGCGGGAATCAAGGATTATGAAAGCGGCAATCGTATCACGCTAATTGCCGAAGACGATGGTATCGTCTGTCTTGCGGACAACGGCTTTGCCCAGCTAAAGGGAGAAGTCTCGAATAACGACTATGCTAACCTCGATTACGAGGGGGATGACGGCGGAGTCGCCACTGTTCGAGTCAAGGAGCTAAAAGAAGTTCTTGCATCCTTTGCGGACAACGATACCATCGAGGTAGAGCTTACTTCTGACGGCGATAGCGGCGGGGAACTCCGTTTCTCCAACGCGGCTGATAAGGATGTTTTTCAATCGCTATCGGTGTTCTCTGAAAACATTGGTTTCCCAAAGATTGTTGTCGATCAGCTTGAAGCGGCAACCAATATCTTCAAGGTTCGTCGGGACATTTTTAGCATTGCAACAAACCGTCTTGCATTCGCCCGCGGCTTTGAAGAGTTCCGACCTGAATACAAGTATTGGGTCATTCGAGCATCGCAGGATCGTTTGCGTTTTGCTTGCGGCTCCGGGGCTCGATTCGCTATTATCGATTACGAAGGTAGCAATATTTCGAATGCGACTGAGGATGTCAACGTATTTGTACCTGGCGATCAGTCGGGTATTATTACGAAGCTGACAACTAAGGTTGCAGATGAGACTATCGATATGGTGACTCTTGACGCTCACCTTGCTATTCGAACTCGAAACTTTTTGCTCTCGATGCCGAACTATGACCCTACAATCAAGTGGCCTGATGAGAACAAGGTTCTCGATCGCAAGAACCAGTATCGCATGGTTACTCGTCTCGGCGATTGGCCCTCCATCGTTCGAGGAATCATGGCGACCAACAATGACGAGTTCAAGCAGACGAATCAGTATCACATCGCTCAGTTCACTATCAGTCCATCTTCGAACGAAATCATTGTCGAGGCTCACGGCAATACTATGCGGGCACGACGGAAGGCCCGAATCTCTGATCTCGAAGGCGAGATGGAAGACGGTCATAAGCTTCGCATAGAGTCCATGTATGTCCAGGAGGCCTTCAAGTCTGCTTCAGAGGATGACTACGCTCAATGGGAGTTCAATGATGAGGGCGTCCTTGTCATCCGCTTCTATGCATCTCCTGATGTTAGCGATCCTAGCGAGTTCGTCCGAGTAAACGAGGCAACAGGTCTCAAAGAGCGTTTCTCCATGCTCGTTGCTACCCTCGGCGAAGATGTCTAAACCAAATATCCGCTCGCTGAAAGGCGGGCGGTATTTTTATGTCTGATGAGAGCAAGGTCCATGTAGCCTGGCTTTCTGGCGGATACCATCGTCGGAATGCCATGATGTCTCGTATCCGCGAGCGATTTCCGGAATTCGAATACATCGTTATCAACTCTGAGCATGAGTTCGAGTATTTGATGTCGAAGCTCAGAAGCGGAGGCTGCTTCAATAGCGGCAGGCTGATATCTGTTACTTCGATACCGAAGACCAAGAACGCCAACGCGAAGAAGAAGTACATAGAGCGTCTGAAGAAGATACTCGATGGTCCTATGACCGATTGCTTCTTGGTCTTCAATGGCGTTGAGTCAACCAAAGAGAAGGCGATCTTCAACGCAGTCAAGGACTATGCCAAGATATATGAGTACGAAGATGTTGTTCCTCAGAAAGACGCTTCTTACTACATATCAAAGCGCATGAGAGCCCTCAAGCTCCGAGGCAATGAGGAAGTATGCAATACGCTTGCAGAATATTGCGGCAAGATACCCAATGCTAAAGGTTATTCCGCGGACAAGATAGAGATGGCTCTGTTTTCTCTGTCGCTTGCCCTAGGAGAGGGAGCCGAAGTAACCAGAGAAAACATCGAGTCTATCACGTTCCAGCATGATGATTTCATCATTTGGGACATGATGAACGCTCTTGACGCTAAGGATTGTGAGAGGGTTACGTCGCTGCTGTCTAAGCTGCAAGTAACTGACAAAGGGCTCAACCAGTCTGCTACGGAAATGATACAGACGCTTCTCTGGCGATACCGTCTCATTATGCTCATACGAGAGGGCTATAGCACGAAGAAGCCAAGAGAGCAGATACTCCAAGACGCCCTGTCTATCCGCAAGATGACCAGAACGGGCGATGGAATCGGGCTATCAGCCTCATACGAGCCGACGCTAGTCAAGACCGGTCCGAATGCAGGACAGCCATCGTCTGTCTGGTCGCATCAGGTTGCTTCTATCGCTATGGATGGTCTCTATGGATCGACTCCTGCTGTAGATAACTGGTCCAGACGGGAAATCTACTCGTTCATAGAAGCCCTGACCATGGGGCTGTCTCTCCTTCGAGGTGCATCCGAGAACGAATCGCTGATAATAGCCGATACAGTTCTTATGCTTGGCTGTAAGCTTGTTACTCGAAAACAGGCTCAGTCGGTACTAAAAGGAATGTCTCGAATGAGAGAAGACTATGCTTGATAAGTTCGCATCCTACAACAGATTCTCTAATCGCTCCATGGAACTCGTTTCGTGCCTGAGCAGTTTGCATCGTCAAATCCAAGAACTAGCTAAAGAAGCTTCTCAGGATAATGTTGACAAGATAGCTGCTCTTGCTTCTGAGTTTGAAACTCTTTCCGAAGCATACAAGGCAAGCTTGTTGAATGCTCTTCAAGAACTGACAGACCAAGGGTCGGATGTTATTGAAGGAATCAGCGACGAAAAAGGGGTCCGTCTATGAGCGAAAGGCCAGAGAGACCAGAAATGCCAGAAGAAGATGGTATTCCTCTAGATGACCAAGGTATTCGTAACGATGAGATTATTGAGGTACTTGATACTCTCATCAAAGATACCTGGAACGACATATGCCATAACAAGAAGAAGCTAACCATTGAGGAGCGCAAAGAGGTAGCCATGACGCTTCAGATCGTTTGGGATCTTGCAAGAGACATCATGGATATCGATGATCGGCTCAGAATGCTTAGCGACTACTTCGAGCAGAATGAAGATTTCGACGAAGATGATTTGCCGCCAGATGAGCCAGATTGATGAAAGACTATTACAAAATTCTCGGCGTAGAGAAGACTGCAGACGAGGAAACAATCAAGAAGGCATATCGTCGCCTTGCGATGAAATATCATCCGGACAAGAATCCTGATGACTCTGATGCAGAAGCCAAGTTCAAAGAAGCGGCGGAAGCCTATGAAACGCTTTCTGACAAGTCTAAGCGTAAGCATTATGATGCCTATGGGCCCGCTCCCTCCGGATCGCATGCCCGCCATTCTGCAGCGCAAGACTTCTACGATTTCTTCCGTCATCAGGCAAGAAGACCCCACAACAGGCAACGACAACAAAGCCCCGAAGCCGTAACGGTCAACGCTACCGTTGAGCTAGAGGATGTCATTGACCGCCGTCCCATTCGGATCAGGTATAGCTGTATTGATGTCTGTCAAAAGTGCCAGGGCTCTGGAGCTAAAGAGGGGGCTAAGACGCAGGACTGCAAGTCGTGCGACGGCCAAGGTACGATAAATCAATCTTTCCAAGGCTTCACCATGAGAAGCCTGTGTCCTGATTGCCACGGAACCGGTAGCGTTGCCAAGGCTGGCGAAGAGTGCCCGGAATGCAAAGGAAACAGGCACGTTGAGGCGATGCGCGATGCAAACCTTGAGATACGACCAGGTGTTACTCATGGCATAATGCTTCGGGTCATAGGGCAAGGGTCTATTGGCAAAAATGGTATGAGAGGCGATTTGAATGTTCGTTTCCATATCAAGAAACACAAGCTGTTCAAAGTCAACAACTATGACCTTCATCTCGAAGTGCCCGTGAAGCTTTCAACCATGATTAGCGGCGGAACTATTGAGGTTCCAACTCCAAGAGGTCCAAAAAGCATAGAAATCAAGCCGTTTGCGTCCCAAATGCCTCCGATACGGCTTCCGGCCCAAGGACTCCAAACTGATTCAGGATCGCATGGAGATTTGTATGTTCATGTAATCACCGAAAATCCTAAGTTCAATGAGGAGACCCGAAAAGTTCTTGTTGGAATGTTAGAGCAAGAAGAAACCAAAAAGACAATGCCCAAAGCCTTCAAGTTTGAGGAAGAGAGCAAGTCTTACATCGAAAGGAGAAAGAAATGAGTACGGAAGGCAAATCAGAGAACTTTCTAACGAACGGAAACTTGATCAACAGGCATGCGAACCATCAGCTAACCTTCAAGGCAGGAGACAAGTTTTTCATTGAGAACGAGTCTTACTTGGGAGATTTTCTCGTACAGGCAGTCGAGAAAGATTCAGGTTCAACTTTCGTGAGAGCAACCGGAGCTTCTGCAGGAGGCGATGCTATATTTGACTTGGCATATCTTCGCAGACAGTATACTCTTGGCAAAATACGAGTCCCTCACTTAGAGAAGGCTGCCGAGGAAGCTAAGGCTGCTAAGAAAGAAAAGAAGGACGAAGACTAAAGTCTATAAACAGGTAATGTCGATAGTTGATTCGACGTTATAGCTTTGGTCGTCTACTTGGTTGGACGAGTCAAGAGAGGAGAAATCATGAAGAAAGAAACAGCCGGTCCTGCTGTGGTGTTTCCTGTTCACCTATACGACAGGAACCAATCAAAAGTGCGCGTTGAAGGTATTATCAACTCGTTACTTCCCAAAAACTACAAGATAGTCAAAGATGAGGATGGTCCTGACATATCCTGTCATGAGTATCCGTTGCGGAATCTAGTTGGTTTGCTCAACTACGAAGCAGCATATTCATCTGGTCATTTTGCTCGACAGGTAGCCGAGTTTGTTACCATCGACGATGATATGTTTGTCCATGATGATCTGACATCCTTCAGACGCATAGCCCAAGATTTCAAGGACCGATACGGTCGCTTCGATCTTGAGGAAGCGACGAAGGATGTTCCTGTATACAGGTCCAACGTGCCCGAAGACAAGAAGCTTCATGTCAAGGACTTTACTGAGAGCCAGATCATGGAAGCTTTTGAGCAGATGAAAGAGCGCCCTCGACCGAATCTCAATATGCCGCAGTCCGATGAGTCTTGCAAGATCAAGAGAGTTTGCGATCCTGAAGAATATAAGCAACAATCTTGGTTCAGAGAGCTTGAGAGCAGTCTTAGTCTTTTCAATGCTTTGCAGCGCAGAATGGCTGAGCTTGAAAAGCAAAAGCATGATCACAAGCAGATCGAGATGAATGAGACTGCTGCTGAGCTTGATTGGAGGGAAAAGATCAGAGAAAGACTACAAGGTCTATTGGACCTTGTTGATGAACAACCATCAGAAGATGGAAGTCTGCCATCAGAAGATAGACTAGACGAGGCACTAGCCAAGTTCTTTTCGCAGTAAAGGATAGTCGGAATGAGAGCATTGATTACAGGCGGATGCGGATTTATCGGTAGCAACTTGACCATTGCTTGCTCTAAGCTTGGATGGAAAATAGATGTTGCCGATTGGGACGACGCAAGACTCACTGAGTGGGTAGAAGAAGCAACGCATGCGCATTTCATAATCTCAGACTATTCAGATGAAGCAATACTCGACAGAGTACGAGATGGAGCATATGATGTAATCTTGCATCTCGCTGCTGTCCCGAGGGTTTCCTACTCAGTAGAACATCCTTCGTTGACAACAGATGAGAATGTAGGAAAGATGGTACGTCTTCTAGAAGCGGCGTCAGGAAACTGTCGCCGTTTCGTTTTCTCATCTTCGTCGTCTGTGTACGGCGGAGCAGAGCAGCTTCCTACTCCGGAGACTGCTCCAACAAACCCGCAATCTCCCTACGCATTGCAGAAGCTTGTAGGCGAGCAATACTTGCGAATGTTCAACAAGCTTTACGACCTCGATTGCGTATCCCTTAGATACTTCAATGTCTTCGGGCCGAGACAGTATGGCGATAACGCCTATGCAACCGTTATTTCGGCATGGTTGCAAGCCGTTAGAGATGGCACGCCGTTACGACTTGATGGCACCGGAGAACAGTCGAGGGACTTTTGCTTTGTAGACAACGTTGTTGAAGCCAACATCCTCGCAGCAACAAGCGACAAGACTTTTAGCGGGGAGGCGTTCAATATTGGTTGCAACAATCGCATTTCGTTGAATGACATCCTTGAGACAGTCAAGGGGCTAAGAGATGTTGAAGTCAACTACGCTCCGCCAAGAGCAGGAGATGTTGATCATTCGCAGGCAGATATTTCGCGAGCCAAAGAAGTTCTTGGATATACCGGCAAAGTTGGGTTCCAAGAGGGCTTCGAGAGAACGCTTGAGTGGTGGGGTCTCTAAATGGCAACATTTACCCCATATACCAGAGCCGCTATGTCCGGATTGACGGACACTGAGGTTGCTGACCTGATCTATGACGATCAGCAAACCTATGACGCTCTAGGAACTCCAACGAGTCAAGAGACGCGAGAGTTTCGGGCGGCAGCCATTTCGAATATCAGAGAGTTTGAGCGTCGGTATCCCGCAGACATTGCTACGGCAGCCGTCAACTTTCAAACCAGTCTTGTAGCAGCAGCGGCTCCACCCCCTCCGCCTGCTCCGCCGCCTCCATTTACTCCTGGCGGCCCTGCTGTTCCTGGGCCTATCGGCGGCGGAGGCGTTGGAGAGTTTGACGATCCTGGTTACGATCAACCTCCGTCAGATACGCCGCCCGGAGCATCGAGAGCTATTCCTTGATAAGAGCAGATCGCATGCTCATGCGCTAAAGGAACTTCCGCAGCCGCAGGAACTAGTTGCATTCGGATTCGTAAATACGAAGCCTCTCATCATAATCTCGTCCTTGAAGTCAACTGTCGTGCCGTCCAAGTACAAAAGGCTCTTGGGGTCGCATACGATATTGAGGCCATGCTGCTCGAACTTCTCATCCGAATCTTTCGTCTTTTCAGTCAGATCGAGAACGTAGCTGAATCCTGAGCATCCGCCGCCCTTGACACCGACGCGCAAGAATGCGGTATTTGGATCAAGCTCTTGCTCTTCCATGATGCTGCGGATTTCCTGAACAGCGCGTTCGGTCACAATGATCTGTGGTTCTTGGTCGCTCATTTCATTCCTCATATATCCAGGTCATCGTAAATCGTTTTGATGCCTTCAGGAGGGTTATCGGCTAGTTCTGCGAGAACATCGCCATGACAAGGCCTATCCGGGTCTTGCGGTATCTTGCACCAACATCCAAGCGTTTTACCTTTGAGAGTTGAAAGTTGGGACAGTAAATGCGGCTGTTCCATCAGCCAGTCTCTATACTTCGAGATGGCTTCGTCGCGGGAGGAAACAACAAACTCAGCTTTTGTGCCTTCTCTATGACTGAACGGGTTGCCCCATTGCGATCCTCTCCCTATGTAAACGTCATAGGGATCGATTTTGCAATGAACAACTTTCGTCAGACGAGTCTCAGATTCTTTATGTCCGTCAGGTAACAATCGTACTTTTCCCATGCGTGCTTTTTGGTTGCTGCAAACTGTATGCAGCAAGGCTTCAATATCCTGAATTGACTATCAGGCATTAGCTGGGCTAGCGTTATGACAGTATCCTTTACGCACCATTCAGCATACAAACCAGCTACTTTTACTTCATGTAACTGCTTAAGCTTTAGCCTCCGGAGCTTCCTTTGAACATGAAAGCCGCCATTCTGGTTTTTCTTTCGGACAACATGCTTGCGATTATAGGTTTTGAGCTTGTCTCTGATGAACTTCCAGGTTGCTCCAAACCGAAAGAACTCGCATAGAACGATATCCGCTCCATCAAGCATGGCCTGATCGAGTAGACGAAGGATTCGAGACTCAAAATCTGGATCAGCGTCTTCGAAGCCTGACTGAAAATCGATAAGTAGGAGAGTATACCCCATGAGGGGGATTTTACTCTGCCTTTTCTTCACTCTCAGGCTTACATGAAGGGCAGCACTTCGGGCAGCAACCCTTACCGGGCTGATTGCCTTGTTGTCGGGTTTGCTCTTTGCGCATTTCTCGGGTTATCCACCAACTCTGGAAGAACATGCGGGCAACGTCCCAGAGAACGACTACCAATCCCATAATGAGAGCAGATACAATCGTCTCCATAAGGACATCCCTTCCAACCGTCATCGATCAACGATGCAGATACTAACTCCGAGAACAAATGTTTCAGTCGGCGTAACCAACTATTGCCAGGCTCGTCGTCCATGTGACGGTGCTTCTCCCTGCCGCTGTTACGCTTTCACCAGCGGCGTTTTCATATACACGACTATTATCGTCATTCCTTCTTCACTTGAGCTAATCATCACAAGGTTTTTCTGCCCAAAGGTACGAAGATATAGATAGGAGAGTCCTATCTATGACGAAACCAGACCTAATTATTGGCATTGACCCTGGCATAAACGGTGCCATCGCGGTCATAGACATAAAGAATGATACAACCGAAGTCTTTGATGTTCCTACTGTCAAAGTCGAAGTTTCTGGCCGAAACAAGAAGACCAGAAAGAAGAGCGAGTATGACAAACTGTCCATGAGCGACCTTTTCAAGAAGTATGCGAAGCGCAAGGTCGTTGTTGTTATGGAACAGGTTCACGCTATGCCCGGACAGGGCGTAACGAGCATGTTCAACTTCGGCAGAGGCGTAGGTCTTTGGGAAGGTATTTTTGCAGCCTATGGATGGGAGCCTGAGTTTGTGACTCCTCAGTCATGGAAGAAAGAGTATGGCGATAGACTATTCAAGAACATGACCAAACCTGATATACTCAAGACCATGAAAAAGGCTGACTATAATCGAGCTTCTGTAGCGGAGAGAAAGGAATACGACGAAGCTAAGAAGAAGTTTGAGTCTAGCAAGAAATCCGCGAAAGACGATGCAAAGGACGAGGCAAGGACTTTGGCGGTAGAGCTATATCCCCAGCTAGACGATCAATTCAACAGGAAGAAAGACTCAGACAGGGCTGAGGCTCTGCTGATAGCTGAACAAAAGCGGAGAGAAATCTATGGCTGAAGAACGTCAAAAACGAGACCCAGAACTAGAGGCTGAGATCAAGCATCAAAAATCTCTTGAGAGTATGCTTGGATCGCTAGAAGCTAACTTGACTAAAGGAGCGCCGATTCCTAAGCCGCAGTCGTCGGCATCAAAGAACCCGACTGTCGGAGGAGTGCTTCAACCGGAAGATCATCATATGGATTTGTCTTCGCTAGAAGGCAGCCTGCCTAGAAGCTCTGCTCATGGCGATGGTCACCGCATTGGCAAGAACGCTTGGGGTCAGTCTCTCCTTTTGAATAACCCGGACGATCCATCAACTCCCGAACAACCCCAAGAGGGCGGATTGCAAAATGCAGACCTTGGCGATTTGACGCCGATCATAGCTGATGTTCTTTCGTTCCGATACTCGGAGAACCGAGAAGCTGAGATTAAGCAACTTCGATCTGCATTGCAAACTGAAATGACTAGGCTATGCGCCAAACGGGTAGTTTCGAATACTCAGAAGAGCGTTAAGACTGCGAAGAACTTCTACATGGGTAAAAGCGGTTCGCTTCGTCTTGAGTTCAGTATACTCGGTCAGAAGTATTCGATGCATGCCCAAGGAGCTTTCCGCGGAGACGAGATTCTCTATCCGACTGTCGAGGGAGACAACGTAGTCGGACTCGTTATGAGAGACGGTCCAGAAGGTCTTGAGAATGCAACTAGCGAGTTCAAGATATCAATCAACCAAGGATGGAAAGAATGAACTGGTACAAACGAGCGCAAGCAGACTTTGCAATGGACAGCTTTGAAGATCGCAATAAGCTGAACGACAAGATTCGTCGGCTCGAAGCTATTGCAGCGATGCTTTCGTATGCTTCTCGTTTGATTTTTCAAACTCAGAGAGGCGCTCGTATTCTTGTTCAGCAGGCTATGACAGAGAAAAGCTTGTCTTCCTATCCCGCGATTATTGAGGTATTGGGTCAGGCTGATAGCGTAGCGTTGGACTCTCCATACAAGTTCTCTGATTACTGTCTTGCGAGTATGGATGAGATTGTTCGAAGAGCAAAGAACCTCAAGCGTCAGCGAGAGAAGTGGACAAACGAGAAAGGCCCTACAAAGGGCTTCCTCTGAGGTAACTGATGTCAGACAAAGAGAACAAGAGCGAACAGGGTAAAGAGATTGTGCCGCTTGAGCAGAACAAGCTTGAAAATCTGTTCAAAATCACTGATGAACTAACCGGAGAAGCCGTTTGCAAGTCAAACTGTAAGCTCTGCAACTCGATCCATAGGGATGATGCAGAAGCTAAGTTCATGGCAAGCGGTAACTATTTTGCTGTTTACAAGTTTCTAGATGGGCTCGGAGAAAAGATATCTCCAAACGCGGTTCGCAACCATCTAGAGAACCACTTCATGAAGCCATTGCTTGAACTTCGCATGAAAGACTATGCGGATGACCTGAAGGGATGGCTAAACAACTATCAGTCCAAAGAGCAACGTCTCGAAGGGTACTTGACTCTCATAGACAGACAGATTCATATGCTCAATGCGAATACGGATAACACGAATTCAGAGCAAATGAGAAAGAACTCCGACGCCGTGGTCAAGCTGATGAAAGAGGCCACGAATATCGAAGAGATACTAGAGAAGCATCGAGAAGGCATGCAGCCAATCATGATCTTCATTGAGAGATTCAGAGACACGATTCGAGATCAGTTGCAAAGTCTAGAATCAGCCGAAGCTCGAATGGCTTTGGTCCAAATACTTGAAAGCATCGAAAAAGATGTAGAGGGGATCATGTAATGGCTAACATCAACGACCAAAGAAATCGTATCATAGGTAAGATCAAAAAGGGCTCAGGTTTTACTCCTTACAACGCCTCTAAGCAGGCATCTGCTCAAGGCAACTCTCCTGCTCAGAACAATGCAACTCCTAACGCAGGAGCGCCGAAGCCAAAGCCTGTTCAGCAAACCAATCGTCGCAAGGGTAAGGGGTGCGGATGTAATCGCAAGCGCAAGGGCGGCTAAATGAAAGAGACAGATGAACTGATAGATATCATCCGCTCGATTGGAGCTTCTAGGTCGAGCGGAGGCTTTGATAGAGACGACGCAAGCCGTATGGCTTGCGGTTTGTTTGCGTACAGAGGAATAGAATCGTCTGTCGCATCTGCCCCAAGACACTTCTTTGATACGCTTTTTTCTGGCTCTAAGTCTTACAAGAGCGGTCTATTCCCTTTTGACCCGGTTGACCTAAGAGACATTCTCGAAGATAATCTCGTATGTCATGCCGCTCCGCTTGTCCTTTTCTCCCCTCAAGCAGCATCGAGCCTGGTCAAGGCCTATAAGTGCTTTTTGATGATTGATATCAGCGATCTAGAGGATAGCGTTGTCGCTGGAGGCTCGATACTTTGCAAGGGATGCCATCTTGATGTCAAGAACCGAGTGACTGGCATACTTGTTACTAGGCAGGGACCGGAAGAACAAGTCCGCAAGATCGTTGCCGATATCAATTCTTCCGTGCCCGTTCATAACCAGATCAGTCCTCCGGGTATTGAGCGAATGAAAGTAGCTCAGTCTAAGGGCGAAAAGCGGAAGTATATCATCAACCTGCCTGCTCTTCGTATCGTTGAAGAGATCGTAGCTGAGAGCGAGTTTGATGCAGTCAAAAGAGCTTTGTCTCTCAGGTGGGACCGACATCCGGATAGCAAGGAACAAAGAAAGCCAGCTAGGTATTCTGCTGAGTATTGGCTGCATTCAGGCTTTTGGGGAACGATCGTGAAGGAGGCTAGCTCGGATTTTACCGTAAAGACGGCTCAGCAAGCGCCGAGTCTTAGTCTTACCGCGGAAGAGCAACAGGTCTTTTCAACGATACTAGCGATTGATCAGCAGTTCAATCTTGGTCAGCAATACCGAGTAGCCGGAGGTTGGGTTAGGGATCGTTTGCTCGGAACCCAAAGCGATGATATCGACATCGCCCTTGACAAGATGACCGGACAAGAGTTTCGCAAGTACGCAGAACAGTATGCTCAACAGAACCCGAACTCTGGCATAGGCAAGAGCTACGTTGTAGATCAAAATCCTGATGCATCTAAGCATCTTGAAACAACGGCGATACAGATCGGTCCGTTCAAGATCGACTTCGTGAATCTAAGAACAGAGGACTATGCTTCTGATAGTCGCATACCGGAAATGAAGCCGGGCACGCCAGAAGAAGATGCTCGCAGGAGAGACTTGACCATCAACTCTCTCTTCTATAACATCGGAACCGGGCAAGTAGAAGATTACGTTGGAGGCCTTCAAGACTTGCAGACTTTGACTCTGCGCACTCCTCTTGATCCTACGCAGACATTCCTCGACGATCCGCTGCGTATGCTGCGAGTCCTTCGTTTCCATAGTCGCTACGAGGGTTCTCAGATAGCTCCGGAAACTGTAGCTGGAATGTCTGATCCTCAGGTTCATGAAGCATACAGGACAAAGGTCTCCCCAGAACGAGCAGGTCCGGAGATTATGAAGATGTTCAACGGAGCAACTCCGGAGGCGTCTCTCCGTATCCTTTATGATACTGGCATGTATTCTGCTCTTCTGAATATGCCAGAGTTTGAGGGTCTTAGCGAGCCGACGATGGACCAAAGGAATCCAAACCATCAACTCAACTGGCTTGAGCATACACTAAAGGTTGTCAAGAACCTCAACGATGTCATGGCTCAAAATGGAGTCGATGGCAAAGATAGGTCTCTTGCTCTGATAGCCGCATGGTTCCATGACTTCGGCAAGCTGCATCCAGAGATCGCTCAACCGAAGGATGGCAATCCTGATCATATGACTTATCGCGGACATGAAGATGTATCCGCTGAGCTATCAGAAAAGTTCCTCAAGAGCATCGGCATAGGAGGAGATGATCGAGAGATTGTCAATATGATAGTTCAGCAGCACATGTATCCGCATGCTCATGGTCAGAGTTGGGGCAAGCGGCAAATGGGCAAGCTTAGAGAAAAGACAACTATACCTGGTCAAGAAGGTCGAGATGACCTTTGGAAGCTCGTTATATGGCATGCTCAGGCAGATGCCGCTGCCAAGTCTGATGTCTCAACGCTCGATGACGCAACTGAATATGGCGATCGTTTTTCTCGCATGGAAGAGTATATGGCTGCTCCGCCTCCCATGAAGCCGCTAGTTGATGGGAGGAGACTCATGGAACTTTTCCCAACTCTAAGTCCTAAGAGCGGTTTCATCCGAGATATACATCAGAGGCTTCTCGATGAGCAGGGAGCAGGTAATATAGCCGATCCTATGCAGGCTGAGACCTTTGTAGAGAGCATACGCTCTGACATCGAATCTAGATACGGAGGTCCAACTATGGCTTCAAATTGGTACAAGAATATCAAAGCAGACGCGAGTTCTGCCACTTCGACGGATGGATACGACCCTCCGGGTCAGGCGGGAGAGCCAGAGCTTACTCGTCATGAAGGCGAAAAGCGAATGATCTACTACGAGCCGGGAGAGAATAGTCGATTCAACTCGGGCGATAGAGTTAGAAGTCGCAACAGCGGTCTTGCTTTCCCTCAACGCGAAGGCAAAATTGTCCGAAAGAAAGGTAATAAGGTGCTTGTTCGCTGGGATGGCGGAGAAGAGTCTGAGTTCGATCTGAACGAAGTCGAAACCAGCGCCCTTATTGAGCGTGTATAAGGTAGGGCTATGCCACAGTCTGATGTAAGTCAGGTAACTTTCTTCCAAGAATACTACTTGGGCGATCCTCCTCCGTTCTTTACGAGTATTGAGGACGTTCAGTCGTCTACTTCGGTCATTCAGATCACAGGTATCCCTGCGTTCTTAGGATATCCCTATCTTCATGATGTGCCGTCGTCCCCTCCGAATCCTGATCGCATCCTGACAAGCGTTACCCTCGATACCCAGAGCGGCGTAGACGCAGATGGAGTTCAGTATGGCGGCAACTTTCGACCAGATACCGACGAAATCATTGTTGTTGGCAACCTGGATCCTGCGGAAGAGCTTGCAGTTCGTAATGCTCTAACCATTAACGAAGGCAATCTTGCCAACAATAGAGTCACGGATGAATATGTTGTCAATACCTTCGGTTTGGCTGGCATCGGTATTGCTGACTTCGGATACATCATACCGTATTCGGAGCGAGACATCGTTGTTCCGGGCGACACGATCGAGATTCCTTTCTTCCGAATGACCAATAATGGGGCTCCGAGAGAAACCCGAGTTGTTGTTTCCTCTGTTGCTCCTAGGCAGCTAGCTATTGATGACGGAACAGAGACGATCTCTGAATCCGTTATGTCGGTTGAGAACATTGGTCTTCCCGGCGAGCGCGATTTCGACCAGCTAACCGCAAGGGTTACTGCTAGCAATTTTGAGATAATCTATGATGAAAGCACTGTCAATAAGCTGATCTTTAGCATCACTCCTCGAAACTCTGTCTATCCTCAGCCGACTCGATGGGAATCGAGCATTACTTCAACATATTCTACAATAGAAATCGGTCTTGAGTTTGATTTCTCAATCAATGCTTCCGGCATCGCTTCGAGACTGTTCAAGAGCAGGCCTTATGCGATAAGAGACCCTCGTCCAAACACTGACAGCGCTGGTTTTTTTAGACCTCCTCGATACGGTCAAGTCGTCTGCACTAATGGTCTCTCATTTAACTGGATCAGAAACACGAACGACATACTGATGCGTCTCGTAACCTATAGCTCTGTGCCTGCAGGTAGGCAGGCTTTTGGGATTATGACTTTTAGAAATAACTTTGGAGTCCCAATTAGCTTCGAAGTAGATAAGATTCAGAATCGTATCCGTATTGAAGGGGAAGATGTTTCCGGCACGCTTCAAGCTCAGATATTTTTGTTTGCTACATATACAACTCTTGAGTCTATCGCCCAAGCAGTGAATGACTGGATCGCAACTATTGATGGGTGGGATGATGTTAGTCTTGTTGTCAACAGGACAGAGATCAATAACTACGTTGCCTCGGAGTTCCTTGACGGCGTAACTGCTACTGATGTGAACGATACGCTTGATCTTAGCACTACGATTGACCCGATTTCCCTCAATGACCCGAACTATACATGGACAGTTCCTCTCAATGACAACACGACTTTTAGAGAAATACTTGATGTTCGAGCATCTTACGAAAATGCTTATGGACAGTCTCTTAGATTGCCGGTTAGCGATACTGAGTATGGCGGCATGCCTGATACTTGGAAGGATTTTCCGGGCTTGCCTAAGTGCCTCAATAATGGAGAGGGAGATACTAGTCCTGGCTATCGCTCTGAGAATTTAACCACTTTTAGCGGTCTTTTCATAACGAATTCCAGAAATGACCCGAGTCGCTTCCTATACTACTATCAAGAAACTGATACTGTTAATCATAGCAACTTTACAACAATTCAAAGCGTATGCGATTTCTTGAACTCTGAGGCTCCTTTTATTCAGTCAACTCCAGGTCTTTACTATGGCGATGTAAACTCTATGGCGGTTGCTCCTAATGGGACTTGGAGAAGAGAGGGCAATACGTCTCTAGCGGACATACCCGAAACAACTAGTACAGATGCGAACAAGATTGTTATCCGCGGCGGTCAGGATCGAATCGGCGGCACAGCTACATTCCCTCTGTACAATCTCGAAGATGATTTTACCACATCTATAGCGGGTTCAACTCAGACTGTAGATGAACTGTCTGCGATTATTTCTGCTCGATATCCCGGCATTGTTTCGGCAGGTCCGCTGAATGGCAATGGCTCTGTTGAAGTTCAGGAGTTCGGCGTCCTTGCTCCTACATCGATAGCGAACAGCGGCGAGTCTGCTGTAATCGAAGCAGAGTTCGAGCAACCCCGAGTAGCTTCGTACCAGCTTGATAACTTTGGAACGATCGAATCTCTTGTTTCTACCATCAATCAAGAATGGAACTCAAGAGATCTCGTCGCTTCTATAGATACTGGCACTTCTGATCGCCCAGATGCGATTCCTGGCAATCTCAACTCGTTTGATGTTACTCAGGATATGACGGTAGCCGATGTTGTCTTTACCGGCAATGTTTCGGCCATCGATCCGCCTGCTGCCCCAAGAGAGTTCATCTATCTTGACTACAATCTTAACTGGGTTGGGGATGTCGGTCCGAACATCGATGAGCAAGGCATTCAGGTTGCTTTGGGCGGATACCGAAACAGCGATGGGGAATACTTCATCAATCCTGCTCCAAACGCCTTCTTTGAGCCGGGCTTCAATACTCTGTTTGATGTTACTTTCAGCGTCATCGAAGCAGACGAAATCTACATTCTTGCCAGAACAAGACAAGACGTAGATGCAACTAGCTATACATCGAATCCGTCTGACTATCAAGGTCTAACAAGATTCTCTAATGGCTTCCCTTCTGAAGTGACTAACGGAACTCAACTAAATGGCAGCCCGTTTGATGTATGGGAAGATGCGGACTGGAACGGCGGCAATACGCCTGCGGTCTTCATTATTCCTGCAGAAGCGAACATCATGACGTTGTTCGCAGATGATACTGCTATCTTGGATTCGATTCAGGTTCAGATCAACAACTTCCCGGCGGAGCTTGACGAGTTTGCGTTCTTGGCTCTCAATAGAACCAACCTCAACGCCTCTATGACAGAATCGCAGCAAGGTCGAGTATTCGGTCTCGTTCTCGATAACCGAGGCATCTGGGATGTCCTCATCGGTCCCGAGGCAGAAATCAGACGAGTACTTGACGGAGAGTTTGACTACCTCAACTTCTCGTTTGATCATACGACGATCGATTCCGATGAGGCATACAACTTCGAGTTCTTCAATTCTGACAATATAGATCCGGCTGTTCTGGCTGCAATTGATGTCATACCTGTTCCGGGCTTCCCAAGAGTTGCTGTCTTGCGTATAGAAGCCGGAGTCAAGCGATATCTTTCTCAGCTTAGGGCTGCGGCTCCTGCGAACTCTCTAGATGGATGTTCTGTAGACATCGATATTCTTGTTGAAGGCAGAGAGTCGGGAGCCCAAGGTATTGCAAGAGTTACTGCTTTTGCCGACTACACTTGCGTATTCGATATCGGTCTTTGCGACTTCTTCTGGAATCTTACCGACCCGCCGAACCCTGAGCCGCCGGACGCGATCGAGAACACTCTGGTCATTTCGTATCAGGATTACATCGACTGTCAGCGTCTAGATGTTGATGGTGATGGAGACAACGCAAGGCTTAGCTTCCCGCTCTTGATTACGGTAGAAGGCGTGCCTGTCTTTGAGACCGGAAACGCTTTACTACTCATCAAGGGAACATACTCTGCTTCTGTAGAAGGATACTTCTTCCCGTCAAGATCGGACTTTGGAACCATTCAAAATCCTGAATGTGGCGATCTAAGCGATAATGAACCATTGTCCGATAGACTCAATCAGGAACTTGTGTTTATCGAAGATGAAGATGAGCCGATAACCGATCCGGTTCGCATATCTCAGATTATCAACGGAGACGCTCCGTATCTCTACATTAAGCCGAGATTCCTATTCCCTGGCATTGATACGGAGTTTGAATGCGGACCGAATGAAATCGTTATTGCTTCGATCGGATATCAGTTCCAGGACTGGGAACCTGGGCTAAGACAGGACGATATACTCATAGGCGTGGACTCGATCATATCTAACTCGACATTTTCTGCTCCCGAGCTAGAGTTCTGCTATAAGTACTACTATAGGCGAGAAACATAATGCCAGCATGTGACGAACAACGCAAATGGTTCCATGTTCGGTTCAACATCCAGAACCGTTCCGGCGGTAGCAATATCTTTTCGATATCGAGTGTTGGCAATGATCTAGATGACATCAACAACAGCGATGTCATCTTTGCTCGCTACGATGATTGTAGCGTGTTGACCGCTGTTCCTGCTGCATGGGACAGCAATGAAGCTCCGGGCTGGTTTTATTTTCGCCCTACGGTAGCTCAACTCGACGGTAGTGATCCTGATTTTAGCGGAGATGCATTCGTAGATGTTTCTTCCTATGAAGATGTCATTGACGAAGCAAATAGGCGCATTTTCTCATATGAGCTTCTTGTTGCATATGATTCAGGAGACACCGTTGCAGGAGAAATTCTCTGCGTATCCACTGGTCCTCCTGATACTCTATGCACGGAAGATGGCGGCGTATATGAAGAGATCATTGACGAACTGAACAGCGTTGTATTCCGTTGGCCGGAGATCGATGTTCTTACTGAAATCGGATGCTGCGATATTCCTCTCGATGACCCGGGCGACCCGGGCGATCCCCCGAGCGAGATTCGAGACTGCTCTCGCCTTTGGGTCATCGCTAAAGATGGAGACGACTGGCAGCTACGCTATTACGACTTCGAAGCATCGCCTTCGCAGGCCCTTATTTCTCGCGGAAGAATCACTGATGCCGAGGGCGGAGATGTTGACAATACTTGGCATGATCTTGCATGGGATACAAGAGACTTCCTATGGGGGCTTGAGGAAAACGGCCTAAAGCGAATACTACCCGGAGAAGCAGATGTTCTGCCGGGAACTGTTGACGGCCTAGCGCTGGCCCAACCCTACGCTACTATCAACGGCTCTACAGAGCTTAACAACCTCTTTTCTGCGGGTCTAACTTCGACGACATTCAACGGCAAGCCTGCAATGGCTTACAGTCAGGATCAAGAGCTTCTCTATATCGTTGCTGGCGACAAGCTCTTTGAACTAAGGTTCTCTGATGAGACCACATGGGATGTAACGAAGGTCTCCGGCGCTCTTGGAGCGGGCGATGATCAGCTTGGCGATATCGCCTTTGACACCTTTGGCAACTGCTACTGCGTCTTCAACGACAACCTTGCTACGATCGACTTTACAAGTCCTGCCGGAGCGGGCTTCGGAGCTATCGCTCCTGTAGGAAACAATGACAACCTGCTTGCATCTGTTACAGGTCTTGACTTCATTCTTGATCTTGGTAGCGGCAACTTCATCAGCTTCTACGGAGTCCTGTCTGCGGGCACGCTCTATGAGATCAACAGATCAGACGGGACAAGAACAACGGTATCCGGCGTCAATCTCGGACCTAATATTGTTGGTATGTCTAGTTGTCAGGCTGGAGAAGATCTCAAGTCATACGAGGTTCCTTTCTTTCCTGGGGCTACGCCTTGGTGCTTTGTTATTGACTCGTCTGGTTCTATGAGTATTCCAGGCGGCGGAACTATACCGAGAGAAGAACTGGTTGTAAGAGACCTTACGGCATATATCAATGACTTTGTTGAAGACGGCGAACAGATGTCATTTATTCAGTTTGCAGGATTGTTTAGCGACATAGCAACGTTCACCAACAAAGCCGATGCTATCAACTATCTTCAAACTCAGTACAGAGATAGAGATACAGACTTCAGCGGAACTGACTTCTGTACCCCAAGAACGGAGCCGGGCAACCCGTATAACGGCAACACCTTTGAGCAGATATTCAACGTGCCTGCCGATGGAAATGGTCGCAAGCTAAGAGCTTGCGTCGTTATCGGCGATGGCGAGTTTATCGATGCTGGATGTTCTGGTTCAGGCCTTATCAGCTATATGGAAGACATTATGGCTAGAGCCGCTATCGAACTTGATCCTGATTTTACTATCCGCGCCGTAGGCGTTAATCCGAGTACAGGTCTAGAGAATCTTGAGATCATCGGAGCCGTTGGAGGCGGAGGTTTCATTTCATGGACGGAATAATAGCAAGCGCATTCATCATACCAGGGCATACCGGAGAGATAGCTAAATGCGCTTTACAGATCACAAGCATGCTTCATGCGAAGCCATCTGAGACTTTTGCTGTAGCCAGCGCGACTCGCAAAGCTGAAGCAGATATCATACGTCGAGTCAAATACATAGGACTACTTCAGGTAAGTCCTGCTTTACGACCTATCGAAATTATGACTTCGGTTCACGAGTCTGCATACAACGACTGCGTTCTGTTCTTCGACGGCGACGCGGCGATTAGTCCTATGAGCTTGACCAGGCTTTTTGAAGCCTATCGGAGTCAGCCCGATGCTGTTTATTGCGCGGCTCTCAAAGACTTGGGAGACATAGATGGATTCGTGTATGGATCGTATTTGAGTGAAGACGGATCATCTAAGCCCATAATCGCCGATGAGAAAAGGACTGGGCGAGACCAAGTTGAGTGCCTTCAGTATGGCTGCATAGTCGCTTCCAAATCTGTCTTGTCAGATATTTCTCAGGATAGCCCGGTTTCGTGCATCGAGGAACTGTCAAGGAAGCTGACCGATAAGAGCATCAGCATGTACTGCGTAAACGATTCATTCATCAGCTACAAAGGGCTGACAAATCTAGGGGTAGAAACCTCCAATGCCTGATAGAGACCCATCTGATATTTCTCAGTATTCTCAGTCATTCGATCTGCAGAGTACATTCGAACCTGACGTGTTTGAGTTCGCAGACTTCGACGAATCGTTTGCGTTCATGAGCGATTTGATCCTACAGAGACAGGCTGCTATTCAGATCGGTTTCAATATACCCGCGTTCGCCTTTATTGATGTCGAGAACTATTCTGTTGAGACTCCTGCCGCAGTTGTTTCCGCAGTTCAGCGTTTCCAAGATGCCATATCTCAGTTTGTTACAGGAACTCTGATCGACAGCTATGGTAAGCTGTCAACTTGCGATACTTACATTGGCTTCTTCATTCTAGAAAATGGAATCCCTATCGTCGGTCTGCCCGCTGTTTTGCCGAATGCTGCTGCGGATTGGAGCGACGTGCCTGATGCTTCAAGCATAACCAATATCATAGACTTTGCTAAGGAGATAGGCGATCTTCTCAATGAGATGATCTTTACTCTGAATCGTCTCATTCATTTCCATGGTCGCATGGTCGTTCGTTATCCGTTTGATGATAGCTGCGGAGGAGACCCGCCGCCGCCTCCGCCGCCTCCACCGCCACCGCCTCCGCCTCCGCCTCCGCCACCTCCGCCTCCGCCTCCGCCGCCACCTCCGCCTCCGCCTCCGCCTCCGCCGCCGCCTCCGCCTCCGCCTCCGCCTCCGCCTCCGCCGCCTCCGTCTAGCTCAAGCTCAGGTGGGGGTATGGGTACGGGCGCATTCATGCCATAACGAAAGGAAATAGCATGATACCAAAGATCATACATCAGATATGGCTTGGCGGAGAAGTCCCAGAAACGTTTCAGCGAGCCGCGGAGCGTCTAAAAAGGCTGCATCCAGACTATGAATATATGCTCTGGACTGATGATAACTTGCCAACTGATTTAATCAATCAGTCAGTTGTTGATGACATCAGGAAACAGGGAGAACTTACAAGCGTTATCTCTGACTGCTATCGCTATGAGATACTTGCGAGGTATGGAGGAGTTTACTCAGATTTTGATATCATCTATTTCAAGTCTTTTGATGAACTGATACATAACAAATCAGAAGTAATCATAGAAGAGAATAGCGTAACGCTAACAAACTGCTTCATTGCAGCAGAACAAAACCATCCTTTACTTCATAACATCATCAATAGGTTGAGATCAAACTATTTCGGCCATAGGGATACCGACTCGATACTGATGTCGGGCGGTATCTTTTTCTACTCTGATTCTGCTCAGCAATGGCCCGATGAACTCTTTATTGTGCCGAGAGAATACTTCGTTGCATTCTGTCAGTATTGGGATTGGGTTGAGTTCGCAGAAAAGATGGAGCAAGGCATTAAGAACAATTGGTATGGACTCCATTACTGGGGCCATAAAGATTTGGGAAGCATTACAGAGAGAATGACTAAGACTCTGGACTATCTTGAGAAAGAAGGGTTGTAATGCAAGATGAACTTGAAGTAGGCGCTGTTACGCAACGCATACCTAAGAAGATTCATGTTGTATGGCCCCATGATTCATGGTGCGACACTTTCTCTATATGCGTTGACAGGATGACAAAGCTTCATCCCGACTGGGAAGTCAAAGTTTGGAAGCTAGATGACTTGCCTGATTTGCATTGTCAAAACATCATAGATGGAATTTTGCAGGATGACCTGATAGCTTTCGCAGCGTCTTTCATAGGAATGCAATTGATCGTTAGATACGGCGGCGTAGCTCTCGATCCAGATACATTTCTTTTCAGAAGCATAGAGCCGCTGACCTACTCTACTAGAAGATGCGTTGTTATGCGTCATTACAGGTATTATGGTTCTCACATGATGGGCTGCGAACCTCATGACCCTTATTTTTCTAGGGCTATCAGCGCCATGCCTGACTTTTATGGAACGGTCCAAAATCATCCTATCCCGAATGATATCTTTACCGCTGCCAAACTCTTCTACTTCATAGAAGACTGCTCAAGTCATATGAAGACAAATCTTAGGCCGACTGCTCATCACTGTTTGGCCCTTCCTGAGTCTGCCATACTGTCTTCGCACGCGAAGAGCTTCAAAGAAAAACATGGTCGATTACCTTCGTATATAAGAGGCGTAAGAGTAGTGCCAGATTACTGTAAGTACCATAATCAGATATATGGGAATGGTACAGAAACATACCTTGAGGGAGCGGAGTCTCATCTCTATTGGGCTTTGAGGGACTATGGCTATGCCGATATCATTTAATGATCGCAAATTGACTATATGCACCTGTCTGTATGGTGATTTTCCTGTCTTGGCTAGAAGGGTTCTTGGATCAATCTTTGCCCATTGCGATCGATCCAAGTTTTATCTAAGAGTGGGTTGTAACCAGGTATCAGATGAGACAATGAGCTTTGTCGATTCGCTGCGCAATGAGATCGACGATATCTACATCTCAAAGCATAATCTCAATAAAGACCCGATGCATAAGCGCATGCTTTGCGATATGGAAACTGAGTACCATTTGTGGCTCGATGACGATAGCGCTATTGAGTTTCCTGATACGCTGGATCGTTACATTGAGGCTGCTGAAGAAGCGGACAAGTCGGTAGCGCTCTGGGGTAAGATGGTCTATGTTGAATCCATGTTCAGTCATGTGGGCGGTTATGGCGATATCGAAAAACGAGCCGAAATGAGAGATACTGTTTACGATTGGATTCGTTCTCAGAAATGGTACAAAGGAGGCCCTATCCCATCCGGCAAAATGAAAATGGGAGATATGCCTTCTGATTATGTGAAGCATGAGTTCGTTCTTGGGTCAGCTTACATGGCCCGAACCCATGTATTGAGAGATGTTTTGAATTGGCCCGCTCCGGGCATGAGCAAAATTCTTGGAGATGTATTGCTCTCGGAGGCTGTAAAACAGGCCGGATATCAGATTTGCGACATGAATGGATTTGGTATCATTATGGACGCCTGCGGACGCCGAGGCGATGGAGAAGACTATGAAGCATTCCGACACCTATTTGGCTAAGGACCACTACCAACTTTTCAAGAATGTCATAGATGCAGATGAACTCGCTTCTATGGTTCAATATCTTGATGAGAGCGAAGATTGGCGAGTGGCTCAAGTGACGGATAATGGCAATTCCTACATGGTCATGCCTACTATCCGCAGACAGAAGCTTATCGAAAAGGAAGATACTTCGGATGAACGGTTGATCAAGCTGCTTGAAAGATTGCAGACAGAGACTTTCAAGAAAGCTCAAGAAGATGGTCTTCCAATCCATGAGCTTGAGGTCGAGATATGTCAGCTTATCCGTTCTGATCAGGCCGACTTCTTCGTATGGCATGCAGACAGTAAGCCAGGTCTCCCTAGATGCTACTCTTTGCTCATCGCTTTCAATGACGACTTCATCGGCGGAGAGATCGAGTTTTACAACGGAGAAGGCAATGACCCAATCATGCATCATCTCGAAGCTGGTTCCGCTCTAGGCTACAACTCTCTAATCCATTCTCAGCATCACAAGGTCTTGCGAGGAACAAGCTTCATGGGATTCTGCGTACTAAAGCGAAGCGAAGAAGCTCATGAGAGATACCTTGAATCGATCAAAGAAGAAAGTGATACTGAGGACTGAACTCCCTCCGGGCGATGTCGTTGTCCTTACTGCCGCAATCAGAGACTTTGTAGCCTCCTACGGATATCGCTACGAAGTAGCTGTTGATTGCAAGCATTCTGATTTGCTTTTGAACAATCCGAATGTCTCCGACTTTTTCTATGAGAGGGTCGGAGACCGCTATTTTGATGAAGAAGGCAATGAGATAGAAAGTCATTCAGTATTCTATCATCTCATTCAGGAAAGCAATCAGAGGCCCTATCACTTCATTCATGGCTATCGGAAATACATAGCAGGCATATTCGGCCATATACCTCAAGGCGACTTCAAGGGCGATATTCATCTCGCGGAAGAAGAGAAGATCGATAGAGACCTTCATGATCGTCTCGGCATCGAATCGAACTATTGGATCATCAATGCTGGCGGCAAGTATGACTTTACCGCCAAGTGGTGGGATCCTGACAGGTATAGGGAAGTCGTATCTAGACTTGGCGATCGCATTCAGTTTGTTCAGATAGGTACGGAGTCGGATTTCCATCAAGAGATACCTGAGGCTATCAATGCGATTGGAAAGACTTCTTTACGAGACCTTATCAAGCTAGTATATCATGCAGATGGGGTGCTTTGTCCCGTAACGGCTGTTATGCACCTAGCTGCCGCTGTTCCTCAGAAACCAGGACATCCTGATGTAAGGCCTTGCGTCGTTGTTGCCGGGGCCCGAGAGCCTGCTCATTGGGAAGCCTATCCGGGTCATCGTTTTCTTGAGAACTGCGGGGCTCTGCCATGCTCGCCGATAGGCGGAGGCTGCTGGAGAAGCCGTTGCCAAGAAGTCGGAGACGGAGACGAGAAAGACGACCCGGAAGCTCTTTGTAGGCTCCCGGTTATTGTCAGCGATGGGCTGAAGATACCGAAGTGCATGGACATGATTTCTGTCGATGATGTAGTTAGGTCAATATTGTCTTATTACGAAGGCGGAGTCCTCTCATTCGATGGCAATCATCCTGAGTCGATCTCAGATTGGCAGACAACCCATCAATACAAACCCGGAAGCAACAAATGATTGTACTTGCAACCTCTTCCAACTATAGATTTAGAGCAGCAGGAGCTATCGAGTTTTTACTCGCGGATCATGGATTTGAATACGAATGGATTCATTATGATGATTGTCCTCTCAGCCATATCCATGAAAGAATAGCCTCAGCAGATAGTGTCATACTGCAGAACAACAACGATGGCGAGATACACAAGCATGTCCGCTATAAGAACTGCTTGTTCGTAGACTCTTCTCCGTTCAGGTCATATACCTTCCTCTATGATATGGAAGGCTGGGGCAAGCATAGTCGTATATGCAAGCAGACCAATTGGAGGAAGCCCTTGACCAAAATGGGTCGCAGGGGACTTGACAGCTTCATGAAGGATCATGGCGTTGCAAGGAGCGGTCCTGCAGAAGATGGTCATGAAGTTTATGTGCCCGCTCGATGTCTTATAGACACTCAGAGGTCCATTGATCTCTTTGAAAAACACGACATCCGATTTGACCAAGTTCTGACCGATTCGTCATTTCCAATAGAAACACGCAAAGTTGCCGAGAACTTTGCTTCAAATATAGGGGCAGAATACATACATTCTAAGTCCAATGGTATTAGACTAAGAAACTGCAAGAAAATAGCTTCTGACCATATAGAAACGACGATACTTGCTATCCTGCAAGGGATTATCCCCTTTAGTTTTGCTCCAAGCATCATTTCCGGTTCGCATGCTTGTCACGAATACATGGGAGACATAGGTTTCTATCGGGAGTCCGTACCGATTTCGCAGGATCATGCCGATTCAGTAGTATACAGGTTGCTGACAGAACTCGTTCCTGCAAATGCGACTCCTGAAGACCTGGTAACGAATCCGACCGTGTATGAGTTCCTGTCTGTGGCGGCAGAGAAGAAGGAAGATGCGCAAAGCCTTTGAGAACATCAAGAGGATCACATTACGGAAGCGAAGCTATCGAGTTATACTAGCGTCTAAGCTTGGACCTGAAGAGAGCCCTATTTACGGAGACTGTTCAAGTCCGAATAGCCCCAATCGTACCATACGATACTTCTCTGGACTCAAGGGCGAACGCCGGTTGGACGTATTGATTCATGAAATGCTTCATGCTTGCTTCTGGGATGTGAGCGAAGAGGGGATTGAGCAATCTGCCTCTGATATCGCCCGCGCTCTGTGGCGATTCGGTTGGCATATGAGCGATGAAGAAGGCTATCAGGGCAAAAAGGCTCAGTATCTTCTTCTCCGCGGTAAAAGATATAAGCACGAACGAGTCTCTGGTCTAAAAACCGGAGTCAATGGAGAAGTTTCATCTCCCTATACAAAGAACAAAGTTCTGCGTATGAGGGTCAGTCTCAAGGGAGAAAAGGAGCTATCGCAGTATATCACCTATATGCTCTATGCATGCTTTTGGGATTTTGACGAATCAGCGATTCAGGAAACCTCAAGAGATATTGCAAGGGCGCTAACCAGAATGGGCTATACTAAGAATGCCTAGGCAACTATGTTTCTAAGACCCAATACAATCGACTCTATGATCGTTGACGAAATTTTCGGCACCAACAATTATGGCCTTCCTGAGCATTTCGTTACAACTCTCAAAAAGCGTTCTCTGTCCATGGAGAGGCAATGCTGCATCGACGTAGGAGCGCATATCGGAGTCTTTGCCCTGGCCGCCGCTCAGAGGGGAGCAGTCGTCTATGCCTTCGAGCCTCATCCGGAAAACTTCAAGTACCTTCTGAAAAATACAGGCAACAACCCTCTCATACAATCTTGGAACAAGGCGGTATGGCGCAGCGATATAAAAGAACAGGTCTATATCCTAGATGATCAGTTTCCCATTATGAATGAGAGTATCCCTAAGTATCGAAATATCCAAAATACCGGAGCAAGCGTTTGTTCTGTTACAGGTAAGCTAGCTGTTGAATCTATAGGCTTAGACGAGATCATCGATGGAGCTATATCTGACGGGTTCAAGAAGATAGATATACTCAAGCTTGATTGCGAAGGCTCCGAGTTTGAAATTCTCTATACCTCCAGTCTCCTCAACAAAGTAGACCGCATCGTTGGAGAGCTTCATGCGAGCGCTTTCGGAGGCGAGATAAACGGTATTATCAAAGGTTGGAGAGAGTTTTGCGAGTATCTAGTATCTAGGGGATTCAGCGAAGACACCCTTTACCTCAAAGAGTATGATCATGAAGCTACATCCAAAGATGATGCAAGGCTTTTCAACTTTAGCATTCAACGATGAACTGGTATAAAAGAGCCCAAAACATGAATATGGTCAACCTCATAGTTGGCTGGCTCAGGTCTGCTAGGGATCAAGACGTGCATGTGCCAGACCTAATGCATAACCTAGATGCAGTAGATGAAGGCCTTTTGATGCCTGATGAAATCTACAATGCTGCTAATTCTGCATCTATGATGGTTGCAAACGAGCAAGGCGGTCAACTGACTATGCATCAGCAGAACTTGTTGATGCAGATAAATGGCAATATACAAGTCGTTCCTGAAGACCCAATGATCATGTAAAAGACAAAGGCCCTCTTTCGAGGGCCTTTATCTTACCCGATCTGTATATACTCTCGATCGGGCGGATCAGGCTCTACCTGTTCGAGCTTGATCCTGAGGATGCCGTCTTCGAGGCGGGCCTCTTGGACCTCGATCAAATCCGAAACCTTCAAAACCTGTTTGAAACCCCGAAGGGCCAAGCCTTGATGGAGAACCGATTTGCAGTTCGCTTCTTGTTCTTCCTCGCTCATCGATGGCTTGCTTCCTTCGATAATGAGGTCTCCGTTTTCGCGGTAAATACTGATGTTGTCGCGAGGAAAACCCGCAACTGCCATTTCTAGTAAATAGCCGCTGTCGTACTTGAACAAGTTGTAAGGCGGATATGAGTCGAGCTTCTTTGGGACGCCTTCGAAAAGGCGATCAAACATCTCATTGAATCCGATGCTTGAATTAAAGAAGCGGTCCAGAACAGGACTATTGAAGTTGAGAGGATGCTCGCTACCGCGAATCATCTCTTGCCGACTGTTGGTTGTCGGCGCACGACGGGAAAGACCGTTGTTGCTTGCCATTGTCTACCTCCTTATGTAAGCAAGGTCAACGTTTGTCGCTGGACCTCTACAGGAGCATCCAGCATGAATGTGAATTCGGTAAGAAGAAGTATCTGATTTAGACTTTCACGCAGACAAAATGCTCACTCCAACAAGGACTTTCCCCTAAAACGACTTGTATAGAGTTCCTAGGGAATAGGCCCCATAAGGAATATCGATATGAGTGATGAACTAGAGCAGTATTCTGCTGAGTTTTACCGCGCACTCAATGGACTGAATGCAGCTTCGTTGAGTTTGCTAAAGAATGTTGGCAACTCGGCATGCCAGTCAAGGTGTAACTACCCGCCTTCGGTCCCATGCCAACCTCCTCCCCCTCCTCCACCGCCACCTCCCCCTCCTCCACCGCCACCTTCGACTGGCTTTGAGCCGCTTTTGCAGAGCATCGATCTAAGCGATTCGGATTACGAGGTCATTCGGGTTGAAGCTCAGAGTTCGCCTGTAAACATCACTCCGTTTGTCGAGCAAGCAAAACAAGCTAGAGGCAACGGTAAAATACCTGCTCTCCTGCTACAAGCAGGCGGAGAGTACCTTATCAATACAAGAGATACATTCTGGGGCTGGGGACAGTTTCTTCAGTCAAGCAATCCAAACAAGCCAGCTATCTTCGGTAGATACGGATCAGGCAACAGACCTACAATCAGACCCGAAGAAGAAGGTAAGACGGTTATGTCAATGGTCGGCAATGGAAAGGGATACTGCGAGAACGCTCTCATTTCCGGTATCCGTTTCCGCCCGAAGCAAGGCTCTGAGTTTAGAGGTAAGGGAGTCTCTATTGTAGATAAGGGTCTCAACGTCAGATTCGAAGACCTTGACATTCAATGGTTCATGGATGGCTTTGTTATCGACAATGGCGGCAAAGCCAAGAACAACAACGAATGGTACGAGAATCTTTACGTTGGCGGATGCGTCATAGCTAGAAACGGAAACGGTCGGGCCATTGATGGTGCAGACGATCCGGATCGACACGCAGCAAGATCGCAGGGCGGCTACTTCAACGGCGTTCGAGGTATCATCTTCGAATACAACATCGTTGCGTTGAACGGCTTTACGACCTGGCATCCCCCAATACAGGCTCAGCTACCTGCTGATGTTAGAGACGATGACAGAGCTAATGCTTCTATCTATAGTCATGGCATCTATACTCAGTATTGGTGCGACGATCGTCCTGACAGAGGTCAGCCCATCATTTTCCGCAACAACTACTGCTATCGAAACGGTAGTCACGGCATTCAGCTTCGCTCTGGCGGCGTCCTAGAGAACAATGTCTTCCATGCAAACGGTCTCGGAGCTTTTGTTGGCTCGCCGGAAGCCATTAGGGAGGCCGGAGATATGGATTGTCGAGGCATCTGTAACAACAACCTAGTTATCGAAGGCGAGAACATCAATAATAAGGAGCGTAGAAACTGGGCTCTGCATCTAAGACCTGTTGATCAGCCATCCGAGATGAAGAACAACGTCATCATCTCTGATGGAACCGGACAGAATCGAGGTCTTGAGTACGATAACGATGCCCCTGGTAACGCAACCGTAACCATCAGCGGAAACATTGTTGCAGGATACGGCTCGCTTGTATTGTTCTCGTCCGAGGTCAATGGAAATCTTGTTGTCGCGGACAACAAGTACGACCTAGGAGAAGACGGCCTCGGCGATGAGTTCGGAGGCATCTATCGAAGAACAGGAGGAGGCAATAGCGTTGATGCAAATGATTTCCAAAGCAGCGGAAACGAGCAGATCAGCTACAATGCTCCTAAGATGACAGATGTTTATGGCAGCGACCTTGTGGAGAATCTTCTACGAGGCATTATGCCTTCTGACCCGGCAGACATTGTTGAGTTCTTTAGGAATGATGCTCTAGGGTAATTGAAAAAAAAAGGGGCCTCCCTAACGGGAAGCCCCTTTGTTTGTATCAGAGTTGTCTCTGAGGGTTAGTCCATGCCTCGAATGAACGAGGAGATGACGCTCGGAGCCGACGAGTCGAATCCGACAACATCGAGCATGCCCGGATCGCTCGGGTCAGCGATCGAGAACTCGGTCGATGCGGTTCCGGCAACAATGAGCTTCGCCTCCGGGTTGAACTTTCGGCGGTACTCTCTGAGTGCCTGATCCGCGTGGATGTCTCCTGCCCAGGTATCGTTGTCCGTGTAGACAACGAATGCGTCGATGTCCATTCCCTTCTCGGTAGCGTAGAGCATCGGCAAAGCGCAGTCGGTTCCGCCTGCTGGCAGGCTAGAAACGGTGCTAACTACCGAGTCCAAACGCTGACGAGGCGAGATCGCCACATCCTGGATACCCGAGCCCCAACCGTAGCGACTACGGCCCGAGCCTCTCGACCAACCGCCGCTTGAGAAAGCGACGATGTGGTAGTTCTTCTCAACGCGAGCGGTTGCCATGGACATGACAGCCGAAGCCTCGCGCGGAGTAATCTGGCTCAAGCCCGAGCAGCCGTCCCAGTCCATCGACGCCGAAACATCGAGGGCAATGAGAATCTTCTTGCCGGTCGGCTCGATGTTCCCGAAGCTCTTGTAGAGCATCGAGTCGAGAGCATCGACGATCGGCTGAATCGGCTGCCAAGACATGCTTCCGCGGTGACCTGAGCCCTGCGAGTAGGTCTTCAGAGCCGCAAGAACGTTGATCGGGTGGATCCTGCTCTTGCGGATGTAGTCCTCATCCGTCAGGCGATCGATAACCATCGAGGTCTCCTTGCCCATCGGGACAAGAACGCCTCGCGCGGTCAAGCGACCAAGGTTACGCATCGTCGCAGTCAACGGCATGCTCTGCAGGAGGGCGGTGAGAACCTTCGGATCTCCCGAGAACTCCTTCGGAACAACCTCGTGCGGCAACGAGAACTCCTCGATGAGACCTGCGGCCTCATCTGCGCTCTTTGCTCGCTTGATCTTCTCGGTTCCGCGGATGATCTGCAAAGCCTTCGGGCTACGGCTCGGGATGGTGTCCCATCCCTGAGTTACATAGCCGAAGATCTTGTTGTGATCTCCCTTGACGTTGCTCGGGCGGACCTTACGGAGCAGGTCGCGGTGCGACCATACCGACAGGCTGTCGCCCTCCTCGGTCGTGCGCTGCGGGTACTTGACGACCTGGTAGGCCAGACGCTCTGCGTCCATGTCAAGGTACCAGTTAGCGATCGACTCCTTGAGGTTACGACCCCAACCACGGAACTGGTTGACGAACTGCGCGAACTCGAAGAGGTGAGTACCGATACGCGCAACCTTCGAGAGGTTTGCGAGCGCGTACTTGCGGGTCTCAAGCTCATCCGCCGATGCAGCGAGAGCCAGCGCGAACAGAGCCGGAGTGTTCTTAGCGGCGCGACCCGCATCCGAAATCTCCACGATCATGTCCACGACGCGACGACCGTCCTCCTTGAGGCAATCGATTACGCAGTTCGCGTTATCGACGGTGAGCTTACGCTCGCCGACGTAGTACGAGCCGCCCTCGGAGCCTAGGATCAGGAATCGCTGCAAGCGATCCCAAGGAGTGATCTCATAGACGTAACCGCCCGCGTTGTTCTTCTTCTGGTTCTTCCCCGGAGTCGGGACGTTCTGCGGGGTCTTCTTTGCGCTGAAGTGCTTCGTGTATGCCATCTTTCGATCCTCCTTCTTTCAGCCTCTTAGAGGCAAGGTTGCGGCCAAATCTCTTACATGCCAACAGGTCCGCGGCTCGCAGTAACGAGACCTGTTTCCTCTGATGAACTCGATCGCTTCTTCGACCGAAGTTTCTGCAATCTTCCGAGCTTCCGACTTGAATCCAAAGAAGTCGGCGTATCGGGTTTCTTCTCTCGGGTCATGTGGTGTCACATAACCCGCATCAAAGTTGATCTCTCCATACTGGTGGTAATGCCAGATAGACAAATCAAATTCTTGGGCATCAAGGTTCTCTCGTCCGGCAAGCCAGATCGAAAGGCATCTATGGTGCCCGTCATGGATAAAGTGAGTCCCATCCTCAAACCGACGAACCTGAATGAGGTTGTCCGGCTCATGATTGTTTGCCTCCGCAAACCTCAGCAGAGCTTCTTGCGAGAAGACACCGCCTGATCGGACAAACTCGACCATGCTTGCAATCTGATCAACGTATCGAAGACCGCATTGAGTTGGCCTAAGACTGTCGAGCAGCATTGCTCAATCCCAAAATGTGCAGCGATTGGTAGGTCGCTACAGTCGTTTCGTCAACAACTAAGAACCAGCATTACTGATTCACGAAAAGCTGCTTCCGGCCCTTTCATCCGATGGCGACTTAGGCGTCCCTAGCCGAGCAACTGTCTGCACCTTCAATCAAATCAGCGACTTTTACAAGCGAGGTTCCTCCTGATTACCTCAGCCTCGCTTGCACCTCCGCGTTGCAGATCGTTACGGAGTAGCCGATGTCATAGGATATCGGAAGACTTCTTCACTTTCATGCAAGGAACACGAAGAGGAATCCGGCAACGACTCCAAACGCAACGCCTTTCCAGAAGGCGGATCGTTTGTAGAATGGGGTATTGTCCATTGCGAGTCTCCTGAGTAAGAACGAGGCGTGCGGGTTTCGATCCCGCTATTCCAGATCGACAGTCTGGGGTTTTCCCGATTAAACTAACGCCCCAAAGTTGGGCAAACGAGGATGAAGGGACTCGAACCCTCAACCACCCGCTAGACAGGCGGGCACTCTACTCAATTGAGCTACATCCCCAAATGTAAACCCGGCCATTATTGACGTATCCCTTTCAGGTAGAGGTCAACCGGGTATGTTGAAATGACGAGAACAGGCGATACTCCTGTTTGGGGCCTACCCCTAGGATTTGCCTAGGATCGGTCCGATCTCTGCAGAAACCCTTGCGTCTCGCAAGCGGCTCGTCATGCTTCTGAACATTACAACCAGATTCCCCACCTGGCTCTCTAGCAGATGTGTCCTCGTCTCGACGGTAGAGTTCTGCGTTCTCTTTGCCGCCGGACGCACTTCGGTATCCCTAGGAACCTTCTGCTGCGTGCATCTTACCCTAACCGGCGATCGCAGAATCGCCTGCAATGTTCAAAATAGCGGAGGATGGATTTGCACCACCGATCTCTTGGTTATGAGCCAAGCGAGTTACTACTTCTCCACTCCGCGAAGTCGTGCAGGAAGGACTCGAACCTCCACAAGCAGTTTTGCGATAGATAACCATCAACCTTCAACTCGAAACGAGCAAGCAAATCGGTCATGGACCTTTTTGACTGCCGCTCTACCTGTTGAGCTACTGCACGAAAAACGGGTAAGGTACTGCTCTCGAATGCCCCTCGCCTGAGTTGGGGCTACGCCGCAGAACGGCGATTGGACTTGAACCAACGATAAACGATTGCATTCAACCCGTAAAAGTCTATTCAGTTTTCAAACGCAACGCCAGGATTCGAACCTGGATCACCCCTTTGATAGAGGATAACCGTCAATTCCATCAACCCGAATCGGGTAAGGGGCGGACAACGATGTTTAGGTGTTTTGCCGTTAAACTACGTTGCGTTGTATTCAGTTTTTCAATCGCGACGACAGGACTCGAACCTGCAACCTCCCGCTCCACATGCGATAACCTTCAATTCCATCAACCCGTGCCGGGTAAGGCGTTGGTTGAAGACCTTTTAGGCGCTCTACCAATTGAGCTACGTCGCTAACAAGAACGGACAAGGAGTGAATGAAGGGTGTTGGGTTTCAAATCAAAATTGAAGTTAACCTTCTATTCTTCAGTCCGATCTTTGATTGTCTGGGCAAGTTAGTGAGGCAAGGGTGCAACATTACCAAGTTAACCTTGACTCTTCAGCCCATGAAAGCAGTAGACGGGTTTTATCCCGTAGACTGCTTGATCTGCTCGTCCTCACAACCTCTTACTCTTGGACAGAATCGGGAGCTTACTCCGACAGGCTTGCCTTCCTCAGGCTCGCGACCGTGTACCGAGGTTTGGTAATACCGGCCTTATTTCCCTGCCTAAACAGGTTCCTACAGATCAAAAGTCTATTCAGTTGTCAATCCGTCGATGACCGCAGAGCGGACATGAATCGACAGTCTTGTAATAGAGGAACTTGCATTCCTCGCAGACATGCGTGCCTGCTGCTTCTGCTTCGGCATGCATTTGTTGAAACAGAGGACTATCAGAAAGGTCTACTTTGCATAGATCGCAATCCGGATCATACTCTTGATGTTTCGAACAAATACTTGCCATTCAATCAGGGCGACACGATTCGAACGTGCGGCCTTCTGGTCCCAAACCAGACGCTCTACCAAGCTGAGCTACGCCCTGTCTAGGATCAGATGAGGCTTTTGACTTCATCATGCAAACGACCGACTGTGACCCGAAGGTCTTGAGCGAGACGCTCGTCTGCGGCTGCGACATTGGATGACGCAACTGCGAGAGATTCTGCTGCCTTAGCGAGGCTCGCCGCTCGAACTGCTACGGCGATCTGCCTTTCGGTGTCTTTGCTAATGAGGCTTCCAAGCATCATCTGATCCTTATGTTGTGGAGGTTTGAGGCTGGTCTATCGAGGTATCCAAACCTCGACTTCCAACGAACTGTTGAGCAACGTGCCAGCCGATGTGGGGTGTCTCGACCGGGGAGAGGTAAGTCTCTCAAGTCCCCGGATCGCAACGGTTCTCATCGCAACTTACTGCCCAAACCTCCTACGTTCATCGATACAAATCAAGCATGTGTCTTAGAGGGCTTTGAGCGTCCTCACTCCTGAGGCCTTTCAAAGCTTCTCGTTCTTCTGCCGTAGTATACCGTTCTAGGAACTCACCCGGTTTCAGTCTTTTCGACATGATGAACTGATGAGTTAGTGCCCGGTCTGCTACGTCTAACAATGCTCTCTTTGCATCCATACTTCGTCCTTTATTCAGTTTTCAAAAGTCAGAGTGAGAGGATTTGAACCTCCGGCCTTCTGGCCCCGAACCAGACGCTCTGCCAAACTGAGCTACACTCTGATGACGTTTGGGTAAGGGAGTTGAACCAAGGAGCCATTGTCAAGATAACCTTGATTCTTCAACCCAAACTGCAATATACCAAACCAGGCTTTCACCTGCTGATCAGTATTTGTCTCTGACTAAGCGATTGGTAGGTCGCTGCGTCGGTCCCTATACTTCGTCATGAAGTTGAGGGGTAGCGTAAGGATTCACGCAAAGCTGCGAAAAATCCTTCAAGCTTTACCAGATTTTTGGTCGGAGGGGAGCAGGTATCAGAGTTGATCGCTGCTATCGACGGAGGCGCGATCAACGCCGACTGTGCCTTTTTCAAGGCACGGCCCTGTCCCCTTGGCGGGGTTCGGGATGTCGTTGGCGGGTCGCATAGTCTACTCCGTTTCGTATGCCCAACCGAGGGCATGAGGTCAAAGAATAACCGCCTTGCGGCGGTTGTCAATCCCCAATCCAACTTTTTTTCGCGGAAATCTTCAGTTGGTCGCTGAGGCGATTGCTCTGCCGTCCGGGGTCTGATGACCCGCCCGGATAGCAGTAGAAGACAACCCGAGAAGAGTCTCATCAGGCGTATTGCCGGGTCGAAAGTTCGAGGGAGTCCGGTTGGCGAAGACCATGCAGCTTCCGAGGCCTTGCCGTCTGTTTTCCCAAATGCGGTCGTAGACGACGAAATCAGCCGCAATTCCTTGGATTCCGGCAATCCCATGAGACTCGACAAGCCGGATGGCAGTATCAACGCCGACATGGAAAGTCAGGTTCCAGTTGCGGAGGATACCCGCTTTCTGCATGAAGTAGGGCCAGCGGTCAACAAGGACCGGACCCTTACCGTTGAACTGAACAAGTCGTGCCTGCAGTTCTTCGTAGGTCAGGAACTCCTTGTCGATCCGCTCCATGCTGATCTCGTAGGCTGCGTAGATGCCGTTCCTTCGCATCTGCTCGAACATCGCTTCATGGGCTCGATGGATCGGATTGAAGCTGCCGGGCAGCAAATGAACCTCTCGCTCGACCCAGGGGGCCTCAAGGTCGTAGACCGGCTGAGCAAAGCCGTCGTCGTAGACGAAGGCAAAGAGGGAGTCTCGCTGAACGCGAGCATGGGCTTGTTCGAGCGTCATCTTGGGCATATCAGGGCCTTGCTGTCCATGGCGCGTCCAACTGAGGGACGAAGCTTTCGGGGTTTGTGGGATCGCCTTCAATCTCGATTGGATAGACAGCTTCGCTATGCTCGATCAAGCGGACGAGCGTTGGGTCTTCAAGAAGAAGTCCCATAGCAACCTGAGCAACCTTCTCATCTTCAAAGGCGCGGCGTTGTGTGATCGGATGCAAAGGGGCTTGGCTCGGATCTGAAAGACCCGACAAAGCGATTTGATGTTGATGCTCGATTCGGGCGTATTCGTCCTCCTCAAGCTTATCCATATCGAGTCTGAACATGCGAACTTCGCCGTCTTTGCTGTCCACTGGTCTGTTGACAACAGCAAAGAAAGCTTCATTCTTTCCTCGACGCCACCGATTAGTTGTCAGGCTCGCATTGACAACGCAAATCGTAGCATCAGGAATAGTCGCAGCATGCCGAGCCATCATAGCTCGGGCATACCAGTAAGTAGTCCATGGAGAAACGAAGCCGATGTCTCCGTTGGTCAGTTTGTCGGTATGATCCGCAACAACGGTATTGAGGACAGCAATCTCTTCGAGCATATGGTACGCAATGTACGCATCAGCCAAAACCTTACTTGCTCCCGGCACCTTTCCGATGTCGAGCAGACTGAATCCTCCGCCTGTCACAAAGAACGAGCAAGGAGTCCTGCCTTCAGGGAAGCGAGTAATGAACGACTGAACGCTCTTGAGAAAGACATTATCCATCAGCGAGCCTCCGTCAGGTTGATTAGGCAGTAGCGGCAGACAGTTCAGCAACCTCAGGAAGTTCCGCCCGACGACGAATGTCAGAGAACGACTGCAGGTTGCAAACCTCGCCGTTGTTGAAGACCTCGATCAACTGGTTGCCGCCAGCGTAATTGTCGGCATCCGATTCCTGAACCGTAGCGAGGCCGTCATGAGTCTGAACGAGAGCGAGCCTTCCTCGCTTGCTGTCCTTTGTCGGGTCAGTCTTCGGACGCTTGAAAACATCCGTTTCTTCGCCATTGATGATCGCATGGCTGCACTTGATGGCAACCCGCTGCGTATCGCGGTTGACCTTCTGCAGCAGTCCGCCGCCAGATCCGAAGGCAATGTTGTCGGCAGAAAAACCTGCATCCATGACCGCATCGAGGATGGTCGAGATGCTGTCGAAGTCGATGCCGTCGCCTTGAATGACGCGGACCTGATCATGCAGAACCTTGAAGCCCTTGCTGTTGGTCGTGTATCCGAATCCCTCGGCGAGATGACCAAGGATGCGAGGAACAACATCGGTGGGCTCGCCAGAGTCAGGACGGACAACGAGAAGACCGTCGCGTGCTTCAATTTCGCCCTTGAGCGAGGGCCAAAGCTCGCTGCATGCTCGATCGATATCCCAAGAGTCCGAGACGCATGCAACAAGACCGCTCGGGTAGACTTTGAGCATGTTGCGGAATGCATCGATCTCCCCATCCTCGCCCCATGTCGTGATGGTCGAATGCTCGGACGCCGGAATGGAGTGCCCGGCCATGTTCTCTGCGATGAAACGACCGTACTCGTCATCGCTCATCGCTTCAACTTCTTCGGGTCGCTTACCCGAATAGTATTGAGCAATGAGATCGCAGGCGATGAGCGTGTCCGTTCCCATGAAGTTGACAAGATGGGCCGCTCCAGCGGTTGCAGCGGTCTCGACGCTCGAAACGCCGCGGAAGCCAAAATCATGCAGCTTGAACGGGAGGCCCGAAGGATCGCCAGACCGCTCAAGAGCGTTGAAGAGAATCTGCTTGCTGTTGCGGCTGCCGGTCATGACGGTAGAAGCCGACCATGCATGCAGGAGGATCGACTCGATGTAATTGGTCAACCAGTAGAGTTGAGGATCGAGGTTTTCGATGGTGAAGAGGACGTTGCTGTTCGGGGCGATCGTTCCCTCGGGAGCCGCCATGATGCGGACAGGCAGTCGCCCGCCATGAACATCGACGATGCGCTGCCAACCTGCCTTGTTGTGAAGGGCTCCATTCCCGAAGAAGTGGGCAGCGAAAAAGTGCTGATCTCGGTTGATGTCTCGCTGCGTAGCTACCTCGCCTTCGAGGTAAGCCATGAGGATGTATTGGAGGCCAAAAAGACCAGTAACAGGGAACTTGCCTCCTCGGGACTCAAAGTAGCTGTATACCTTGGAGGTTCCGTCTGGATACTGAGCCGCATGGGAAACCTTGTATGAGTCTGTCAGTCGAGGGATTCTGGTCCTGAATGGGGTAGCCATGGTGGTTCCTTTGAAATGGTGCCTATTGATTGTATGCCTCTAGAGCGTCACCTGTTCATGGCGCTCCGAAATAACTATGCTCGAACTCCGACAACTCGCCCTTGTCTTGCATGGAAAGAAGGGCGACGTTGGCGGATTCCCGCAGATTGCTGCCTTGAACGAACGCAATGCCGTAGTCCTGCGACTCGAAGACCGTATCAACCAAGCGGACCTTGTTCCTGCCTTGGTTGTTGGCGAAGTACCGCAGTCGAGGCTCGTCGTAGACAACAGCGTCAGCATTCCCGAGAATGACAGCAGCGATTGCCTGGTCAATGTTGTCGTATGTCTCGACGTTGGCTCCGTACCTCGCGGCAGAAGAAACGCTGGTCGTTCCTCCGACCGTTGCGACAGTCTTGCCCTTGAGATCGCCCGCGCCTTGGATGCCGACGTTGATCTGCTGAACAACGTTGAATGAGGTGATCGTTGCGGTCAGCGAGCTAACGAGAATCGCAACCGTAAAGAAGCAGAAGACAGCGGTGATTCGAGCCGCGGTCTTTCTCGGGTAAACTTCGCCGTAGCCGATTGTCGATCCGGTTGTAAAGGCAAGCCACATCGAATCCGCGCTACCTCGAACCACTTCCATGAAAGTCAGTCCGTCTTCATCAGCCGCATCAGCTTTCCGCTGTTCATCAGTCAGGTAAAGAACGATGCCCCAAAACATCAGAGCAATGATGAAGAAGAAGCAGATCGTCAGCAAATCAACCGCCAAAGGAACTCTGGTAGAAATCCATGAGCCGATTGCTTCGCTCATCGTCGTGCTTCTGTCTTCGGAGACAAGGATACCAAGACCCGTATGCATATAGGGTTGAGAGAAATCGACCGATCGTTCCCTTTCGGGCGTGATCGTGATGCTTGAGATGGCGATGTCAACTTCTTCGTCTTCGACTCTCTCAAGCAAGTCGCTGAACCTATCAACCTGAACATAGGAAATGTTCCATTGATTGATGAATGCGATCTGCTCGATCAGAGCGATGTCGTATCCGGTCAGCGAGTCATCGTCTGCCCTTGAAACAAACGGGTCGGATTCATAGACAGCGACCTTGACGGCTCTCCTGTCCTGAACTTCCTCTTCCTGCGCAATCGCGGGAGAGATGAAACTGATGAGAAAGACAATGGCGGCGATTAGACGCATGGGGTTCTCCTTTAGGAAAGAAACGCCTGCCCGGTAAGGCAGGCGGAACTCGATCAGACGGTCATGATGTTGATCTCGACATCGGGAGCGATGAGGTCTCCGAGGAGAACTGTAACAAGGCCTCCATCTTCGTTGTCCTCTTCGCCGATTTCGAGAATCATGGCGCGGGTATTCTCTGTCTTGTCCGTATCAGCGGCGAACTCGACAACCGTTGCCAAATGGTCTGTGACTCCATCCTCGGGAGGATCGTAAGTCGTTCGAGCTTGAAGCGGCCCGACATCGGTCTGAACATACTCGACATCAAACTCGCCGTCGAAGTCATTTTCCATTGTCAGCGAGAACGATGTAGTGTATTCCAGTTCGAGCGGATCAAGATCATCCGGGTTGTCCGGCTCTTGGAAAAGCCAGAACGCCTCTTGATCATCAATAAGACCTTGACGATTGTCGGGATCGATGCCTTCGATCGGGAAGTAAATCCCAAGATCAGCAACATCTCCGACCACCTTAGCGATCAGGAACAGTTCCTCATGATCCATTGCTTCCATCCGGCAGATGTACCAGACGCAAAGGCTTCCGAGTTCCTCAGTTCGCCAGACAGAGCGGATGGTGAAGCTCTTGTCTTGCGACTGACCTGTTCCGATCGAGGCGAGCATCGTCTGCGTATCGGTCAGATGGACGATCGTGCCCGGTTTGACCGCCTCCCAATACGCAGACGTTTGGATTTCGCGCAGGTCTTCCATTAGGCGGCTCTGCTTTCGCTCTCGCTGTTCGATGCGACAACGAAGAAGATAACGCCTCCGATGACAACGACGCCGACGATGATGCCGAGAACCATTCCGGCACCCGGCCCGGCAGATGGAGCAGGACCGTATGCGTAGCCGTAGGTTCGCATCTGGTTGTTGACGAAGGCCTGGTTCCACATGATGTCATACATGACCCATGTACCCAATGCGTTCATGTAGCCGTACCCGCCGTAGCCAGGATTGTAAGAGATGTTGTATGTATTACCGCCAGATGAATAGGTCTGCGGAATGTAGCTCGGCCTCGTTGCTGGCTTGCTGTCGAAGCGAACCGGGTTCTTCGCGCGAAGCTCCGGTCCCTTCTTTGTAGCAAATGCAGCCGTCGCTTGCTGTCGGTTCTGGAAATGAGTTCCCTGCTTCTTGGCTCGATCATGCAGAGCGCGATCGGCTTTGGTTGCCTTCGTTGACTTGCTCTTGTTGCTGCTGCCCCAGCTTTTGCTGCTGTTGTTCTTCTGGGACGGTCGAGCCTGCTTGTTGGTTCTCGAACGGTTCTGCGAAGCGCTCTTGTTCCTTGAGGGTTGCTTGTAGCTGCTGCGGCTCCCGCTGCTTCTGCTTCTGCTTCGCTGACCGAATGCGTCAGCGGGAAATGCCATCAACGCGATGAACGCGATGACCATGCACCAAAACAATGTCGGCGCTTTTCTCTGCGTTGTAAAGAAACTCATGGACTACTCCTTTGAGGTACTGACGAGGCAGGAAAATCGAGCATCCATGGCCCCATTGCCTCGCCAGACAGGGCCAAAAACTCGCGCATGGTGATGTCGTACAGATAAAACGACTCCCCGTCTGCGGTCTTGACGACTACAAAGGGAGTCTCCTGGTAGGTTTCATAATCCTTGATCGAAGTAATATTGTAGACCGCCAGAGCATACTCCTGACCAATCGTTTCTTCGTCATGGTAGACCTCGACGACGATGAAGGCCTCTGAGATGGAGTATCTATACGAATGACCAAGGTCTTTGACAGGATCGCTGCAGCCAGAGAGAAGCAAGCATGCGGCAATCAGTATGGAGGCAAGAAGTCTCATGAGTCCATTATCGCAGAAAGCTACGCCACCTGCTTCTAGTCAATAACCCAATCCTCATCGATGCCCGTAGCAAATCTCTTGTTCGCTTGTTCGATAATCCAGTAAACAGGTCGTCTTGAACTACCTGAAATACAGTTATCAATGATGATGAACATCAGGAAAAGACGCCAGTTCCGAACTGACCCGAACAGTTCGTCAAGCTTTTCTGAGACATCTTCGCCCTTGCGTTCTTTCCTGTAAATTGAGAACGGGACTTCATGTTGCTGAATCATCTGCAAGAGGTCTTCATCTCTGCAGTAATCAGAAGCGAAGTCGCGGGCGAGAGAAGAATGACTGAATCTGTCTCTGATCTTAGCATGCGGAACAGCATGCATTTTCATCGTATCATGAGTATGAATGAGCAGCATAAGAGCCCAATACTCATATTCCGAAATTCCCCGACGCGCCGAGAGCTGATTCAGGTTGGCTTCAAGCTCAGCAATGTGGTTGCTGATGGAGGATTGTTTGCGCCGCCCTTTAGCTCGAAATCTGATCCCATGTCTGTATCGGTCGTCGTCCTTGATGTCAGCAAGAATGCCTTTGAACATCTGAGCATCCACTGTTGGCTCCGATCTTGCCCACGAACCTAAGTCTCCGCTGTAGAGTACATGCCACCTAACGCTCCGGGTGGGACTCGAACCCACAACCTACGGTTTAGAAGTTCATACCTTGAGGGTTATGAAGTTCTGCATGACAGTTACGACAAACCAAGTCGCATTTGTCAAGCTCCGCAAGCATCCTCTTTTCCGAAGCTAATCTCGCCTTGCTCCAATCCATCTCTTTATCTTCATCGTCTCGGTGATGGAACTCAAGAGCAGCGTAGTTTTTATCGTATCCGCATTTACTACACCTGCCTCCCTTTGCTTTGATTGCTTCAACCTTTCGCCTTCTCCATCGATCTTGGCAATATTGGTTGAAACAAGACTTGCAATAAGGCTGGTAGCGATCTGCTCCTTTCTTGTAGAACTCTTCGAGACTCTTTTCGGTATCACACTTCGGGCAATGCTTGGTATCCATAGTCAGACCTCCTGACTATGAATACGGACAGATTAGAATAACTCCTTCTAATCTACTGAACAGGGCGGGCGGGACTCGAACCCGCACTCGACGGTTTAGAAGACCGTTGCTTTATCCAATTAAGCTACCGCCCTACTGCTCCTGCTCTATCCAGTTGAGCTACCGGAACAAAAACCGCCCTACGTTGGGCGGGAGACCTGAGAACGGGAATGGAGTTACTTCAGGTCTTTGAGCTTGGTGAAGTCCGGGTTGTCCGGGTTCATCGCCATCTCGATCGCCTTGTCCACCTTTTCGAGACGGTCAAGAAGCTGGTTGTACTCCTTGGCCTGGCTCTCGTCGAAGGTGGCCGTATCCGGCTTCTTGAGGTCAACCTTGCCGGAGCCATCCGTAGCGATGGTGAAGGTCTTCTGACCCGGGTTCTTCGTGATCTTGTCGATATCGCGCTGGATCTCATCGCGCTTCGTCAGAGCAGCGGCAAGCGCCTTCGTGCGCTTGTCGATCTCTTCCTCGGCGAGTTGGTTGACGATGCGATCGCGAACTACTCCGCTCTTGCAGTCATCGCTGACTCGTTTCTTGACATCCGCTCGAATCTGCACCGCGTGCGGCAGAGTTGGGGCGGTCGTAGTACCTTCGTCGCTCATTCCATGAACTCCTTGATAGAGGGAAACCTCTGGGGACCATGCCTCAACCTCGACGTTGGGTTGAAGCGAACTCGACAATGACTACAGGGAGCGAAAGGTTTCATCTCTCGCCTGATGTCATGCATAATTTGATCTGCTCGAACCATTTCGAGGTAAGCTTCGTGTTCTGTTTTGTTGCTGAAGCTCATGAACCTGTATCCGTAATGCTCGTAACGGATTTTTGCTCGATGGGCATGAATGCAAGCCGGAATGTACCGGATGAGCAAACGCTCATACTCTTCTGCGTTTTGCGGGTAATCGCAGTCGGGGCAGTAAACGCCAGACATACGGAACGCATCGCTGATGATGCGACCCATGTTGAGGTCCGCCTCGGAAGATGCCTCGGTAAAGAGGCCTTCGACGACGCGGGTTGAGGATGGCGTAAGAACTGCTGTCATAGATGATTTTCCTCTGATGAGAATATAAGCGATGCCGTTGACACCAGCAACTTACATTCAGCAAACTCTCATGATGAGCCAAGCTCCGAACTGCGATTCGTCCCACAGTCCAAGGGGCTCAAAGTAATCGCGGAGTTCGCTCTTGAGATTGTTCAAATCGATCTCGTTCAGGTCGATCGGAGCTTTCTGCTTCTCGTCGTAGTAGGCGGTCTCTTTTGTCAAGACCCTACCGACAACGGCCTTCCAATCGCTTCGTTCGCAGCTATCTTCTCCTGCATATTCGAACGGACCGAAGGTATCATCGATATACTCAGAGCCATCGAGAGGAAACCTCTCGGAAGCCCAAAGCTTCTCTCCTGTCTGAGGATGAAAGAGAACCGATGAATCGAAGTCATGCTCGCCGCGCTTGACCAGCTTGTCTTCGTACAGTCTTTCGCCATCGAGACGCAGACCGATCGCCATGTACGCCGTGTAGGTAACGCCCATCTTTACGCCTTTTCAAGAACGCCGTCTTCATACGGACATCTGCTCATCAGCGGTTTGTCCGACCATCGCTTCAACGCCCAATCCTGATACTCGTGATCTTCATCAATCCAGTCGAGACCGAACATCTCTCGCAGATCGCTCATCTTCATAGCGAGGATTTTTGGATCGCGGAAATTGAACTGATTGATGTTGCGGCAACGAGACTCATGACGCGCTGCTCGCCTGCCGAATGCAATGCCCTCATCAAGGTGATGAAGGTCATCTCCTCCAAGACGGTATTCGCCCGGATAGGAGCGAGACCAGAGCTTGAGGAGATTGATGTGCCAGTCTTTCAGTCCGTCGCAGGTTCCCATCGTAAAGCCGATGGTCCAAGCTTCGCATTGCGTATAGAACGAAGTGCAGAGAAGGGCATGAAGGCAGTCGTGCCCGAAGAGATCGATCGCACCCGGAATGGCGAGAGGACTGCCGGGATTCTCAAACATCTTGACCTGCCAAGGAATCTTGTTCGCAGGATCCCTAGGCATGGTATCAAGAACCTCTTGCAAGGTCTTATCGCAGTTGAGTTCCGGTTTCCAGTATCGCCAAGGCACGGTCAGTTTCCTTTGGATTCTCTGCTTGAGTTCCAACTAATATCGCCGCTCATCATCAAAAAACCGATGAAAGCAGCCCACCCCATAGGCTCGGTGTTGCCCTCATGGAAGCTGCATCCGGCGATTCCGAGAATGAACAGAGTGAGTCCGATGAAGAAGACGAGTCGTTCCATGTTGCCATGCTATCGCCGTCGTCTTTCACTCGCTTTGCGGAATGCATGGAGGAAAGGAGGTACTTGAGACAGAAAAGAAGGGCATGAACTACTCGGCCAAAGCTGCGGGAGCAGATGACATCGTGGACCCTCGTTCTTGGGAGAACGAGAGCGCATACCAGATCGCTAACTACCATGTCCCTTCTGTCTGGCATCAGACCGAAGGAGAGGGCGTTGTCGTCGGAGTCATCGACTCCGGTTGCGACATCAATCATGTTGACTTGACGGGTAATCTTCTTCCGGGTAAGGCTTTTGTGAACCCGGATAGTCCGATGTCGGATGAACACGGCCACGGAACGTTCGTTACCGGCATCATCTGTGCCAAACGCAACGGCCACGGCGTACATGGAGTTGCACCGAAGGCTCAAGTCAGACCCTACCGTTGCCTCAACGCCGAAGCAGGCGGAAGCTACGACGATATCCTGAATGGAATCCATCAGGCCATCGACGATGGCGTCGATATCATCAACTTCTCGATCTACATGAGCGCGAACAATACCTGGCTGACCGATGCGGTACGCCGGGCTTACGAAGCTGACATCCCGATGATCTGCGCAGCGGGCAATTTCGGCCTCGACGAGCATAGCGATGTCGTTTGGCCTGCTGCTTACAGGGAGACCATTGCGGTAGGGGCTGTCGATAGGGATGTCCTGAAAGCAGACTTCAGCAACACTGGCCCTAACCTCGATTTCGTCGCCCCCGGCGTTGACGTTCGCAGTACGTTTCCGGGCAGCGAATACCGCCGATCGTCGGGCACCTCGTTTGCGACTCCTTGGATAACGGGTATTGTTGCCCTGATGATTGCCAAGCATAGAAAGTTCGGCGGTAGAACTCCGGTCAACACGGTCGAGGACGTTCGAGAGCATCTTAGAAAGACCTCCATTGATCTAGGTGATGCGGGTAAAGATGCCAAATACGGAAACGGCATCATTGATGTGCAGGCGGCTATCGGCCAGATTGGCCGGAAGGTTCCGCTGCCAATCAAGCAATCGATTGCTACCCGTTACTATAATGGATCAGGGGTCGGTTTTGCTCCTATCCTCTCATCAGGTCCGCGATCTCGATAAGCTCTTCCATTGACTTACCGGTCGCGAGCAGTTTTTCTGCTCTCTCGACCCAGGTTCTCTTTGATGAGTATTTCCCTTGGCAGTCAGTCCACTTCTCGTAATACCATCCGCAACCGTCTGTATGGTTATGGCGGCATTGCCTCTTATGCAAAGCAGTTGCAAGCTGCTGCGCAGGCGTCAGACTTTCAACTTCAGATTTGACCTGCTTGATGTGTTCAATCTGAGCTTCAAGCTTTCCGATCTCAGCATCAAGCTCGGCAGGCGTCATGTCTGAAAGATTCGTACTCATAAAGCACTCCCGGTTGGGCTCGAACCAACGACCTTCGGTTTAGGAAACCGATGCTCTATCCAACTGAGCTACGAGAGCATTATCCAATGATGGCGTATGCATATTCATCTGTATTGATGATCATGTTGACACCGCCATTCTCATCTGCTGCGTTCTGAGTCTTGATTTCCTGATGCAACTTGACCATTTCTTGCAAGACCCGTGATTCTTTTGTCCTTTCTGCCAAAGCATGCGCTGCAACAATCACATCATCGTTTCGGCAATCTGCAATCAGATGCGCCTCATCGTGTAGTTCGCTGATCATTAGATGATCCCGATTTCTTCGAGGATATTGAAGAGATCATGAGCAACGCCCAGCCTCAACTGCATCGAAGCTTTCGGCATCATCAAAGCCTCTCTCGCTTGCAATGCAAGAAAGAGAAGTTGAACGGCTTGATCAGGTTTAACAATGAAGCCTGGCATCTGACCAGACTCGACCATTTTCTTGATGTTGACCTTTTCGTACTTCAGAACTTTTGAATCATCGTAGATGATAAGGCAACCATCGTCCGAGTGAGTTCCGTTGCCGTGAAAGATTTCAACCCGAGCATTCTCAGGCTTCATATTGATCTGTTCTGCAGCGATCATTTCCGCGATCAGATCAGCCCCGACGATGGCATGCTCTTCCATCGCAGCTTCGGCGTCTTCGACCTGCTTGAGCATGTCAGCGACTCGTTCTCGATCATCGATCTGAAGATCATCGTCGTCTCGATCAGGAGCTTCTTCGATGACACTGATCGGCACATCGAAGTCAAAGTCTTCTCCTGCCTTTGCATCGAGATGAATCTGCTCTCCATCTTTGAGAATGTAGAGCTTGCCGCCGGGAACCGTCATGATTCCAACCCGAGTTCCTTCGGCGTGCCCGGCGATTTCCCTCAGAATGTAGCCGCCGTAGATGGCGAATGGCTTGATGACATGGCCTGTTTCAAACGTCGGCTTACGAACTCGGCTGATCTCATTATTGTCTGAGTCGATTTCGACCCAATCCGGCCCTTCGCTAATGAAGGTCGTCTTTCGCTTGGTTTCAGCGGTCATAAAGCCTCTCCTTAGTCGTCTTCGCCCTTGCCGACGATGTAGCGAGTTCCCTTGACGATGAGGCCGGTGGGACCGGCGAGGCTTGCTTGCGTCTGAGCATCGTCCTCGGCGCATCCGTTCTCTCGAATCAGGATCTCGACGAGTTCGGTACGGCTGACGATCTGTTCGGGATGCTCTGCTTGCGTTGTCATCTTCAATCTCCAATGACCCTACGGGGATTTGAACCCCGGTTGCCAGGATGAAAACCTGGAGTCCTAGACCTGACTAGACGATAGGGCCTTCAAACGGCTGCCCTTTACGACAGCCTCAGTATATCACTCGCTGTTGCCACCTGCGACTTCGGTTGGCTCGAAACTGATAACTCTCCAACAATGAACAGGACGACCGTCACTCATAAGCGTCGCGAGGAAACAAGAGTTGCGTTCTTTGAGTTCGACACCCGGTAGCTCAACTGCCACCCGGTTGAGAGCATGCCAAGCATCAATCTGCTTCATGGTCTTCCCATCAAGCTCATTGGCTGCAAGCCGTAGTTCCTCGGGTATCGGAGCAGCGGCTCCGAGAAGGCCCGGATGAGGACCATGCAGACGAATCTCTTGTTGTTCACTATCTGACATTGAAATCTTCTCCTGCTTGCTGCCATTGCACTTTCCAGCCTTGACGTATTGCTGTTTGTTTTCGATGGCAATTGGCGCATCGTACTTCGCATTTCGCTATTTCATCTTGTATCCTGTCCCATGAAGAGCATTGGCCGATCATGGAGCTTATGTCGCTTGTTTTTTTGTCCTCGAACATGGTCAAACTCAAGAACGACAGGATCATTTTCTCCGCAGTCTACGCATGGGTTTTCAAGCAAGAACTGATAAAGTCTTTGCCTGAGTTGTAGTCTTCGATCTTTCTTGTACTCATTTACCTGAGAAACTCTCTTCTGCTTATTTGCTTTGTAATGGCTCTTTTGATACGACCTGTTACAGTTCTTACACCAAGGCTGCAATTTACCTTTGGTCTTTTTAGCAAAGCATTCTTCAAGTTTGCTTTCTTTGCATTTTGAACAAGTCTTCATTTGCTTTGCCAAGATACCCAAAACAGCTTTCACCTACAAATGACGCTGAAGGGGATCGAACCCTCGGACTCCGGCTTGAAAGACCAGCGTTTCTACCAGCAGAAACTACAGCGCCTATGAATGACCCCGAGCGGATTCGAACCGCCGTTGCCGGAGTGAGAGTCCGGATTCCTGACCACTAGAAGACGGGGCCGTACCTGATTTTGAAGTGCCGCCAGAGGGAATCGAACCCTCGTCTGCTGCTTGAGAGGCAGCTATCCTGCCCGACTAGACGATGGCGGCAGGAGGGTCGATCTTGCGAACTCAGTTGTAAAGGGGTGTCAAAGGACGAACGGAGTGCGCAAGATTAGCGTTCTCTACGTTCTTCTCGCCTGAACTTGTTGGAGCCGAAGCTGTTCATGGTCAAAATCCTTTGGTCGCCGAAGCGTATACCCAAATACTCGACAGTCAAGGATTATTCCTCCAACAATACACGAAAAAAGATCGCCGAAGCTTTTCGGGCTCCGGCGATCTATGGGAAAGAGAGAGAGGCTGTTTACTCGAAATCGGCGTCTGCGCCCTTGAACTTGCGATCAGAGATCGCCTGCAGTCGCTTACCGATTCCGTGGTAGATCGAGTTCCAGATAGCCGCAATTCCGTCAGCGAAGATGGTGTAGAGGAAGCTGAACGGCCAGTAGCTCAACCAGAAGATGATGCGGCTCTTGTTCCAGCGGACTTTGGGCTTGATGGCATCGATGATCATCGTGCCCGTTGACATTGAAGTTGCCGGATTCCGGCTCCTGCCTGAATCATGCAGGTTGAAGTAGTTGCCCCGATGGTTGTTGTATTTCTGCTCTTTTGCATAAGTACGAGCGGCGTCAGTCCATGCAGCCTTCATCTCATCGGGCACCGTTCCGCTCGTAATGCCCTTGTCCTCAAGCCATTCGGCCTTGTAGTCGTCGAACTTCCGCTTGGCATCGCTGACATAGAAATGCCATTTGATGAAAGTCCATGCGATGCCGCATAAGAAGTACGACCCGAGGATAACCAAGAGCATAATCGGATTGCGACCGATGAAGCCCGTGAGATCGAACGCTCCGAACATCGCGAGAACGACGAAGTAGACGACAAGACCCGCTGTTGCCCAAGTTCCTCGTTCATGATGGATCGAGGTAAAGAGGGTGATCAGAAGACCGGCGGTCAGTATCCAGAAGATAACGCCGCCAAAAACGATGAATTCCATTGCTCTTGGTTCCTTGTATTAGAGTTGAGCGTCGATGGCCGCGGAGATCTCGTCGGCGCTCTTCAACCCGATGAGACGCTCAACTTCCTTGCCATCCTTGAACAGGATCAGCGTAGGAAGCGCATTGACTCCGTAGTCAGTAGCGATCGTTGCGTGATCCTCCGTATTGACTTTGCCGACAGTAACGCGGCCCTCGTAGTTGCTGGCGATCTCTTCGATCGTCGGCATCAACATTTTGCAGGGCTGACACCAATCGGCGAAAAAGTCAACCAGAACAACCCCTTCGCTGCTGATGATCTCGGGCAGCGTTTCGTCAAATGTCTGCATGCTCATGAGTTTTCTCCTGAATCCCAATCGTCAGTTGTAACCTGAGCATCGATGCTAACGATGCCCCAAACGGCAGAGACGATCAGGTCCAACAACTCTTCTCTAGCATGACCTGTATCGTTCTGATGAACGCAAGTTTTGAACTCGTCCCATTCCTCGCCGACCAGTCCTCTAATCTCATGCAGGGAGACGCAGGCACCTCGGCCATGTTCTTCGAGCTTCTTTTGCAAAAAATCCCGAACTTCGTCAAGAACTTTCAACCAGAGTTCTGTCGGAATTTGGGTTCGCTGAATGCTCATAGCCTCAGTATGCCGAAGTCCCTTGACACCTGCAACATCGTCTCTTTTTCTTCCGCGGTCAGTTGGACGCCATCGGCAAGCCAAACGGCGGTGCTGTTGTGATAGAAGAGAGCGACATCTATTAGCTCGCCCCATTCGTCTGGGAAAGTGCATTCTTCCATGCCCTCATATAAAGGTACGGCCATCTCCATGCCGCCTCTTTCGCCAGACCGCTCCTTGATCTGCCTTTTGATACCTTTCCAAAAGCGTTTCGTTTCCCGATCCAAATCGCTTTCTTGGTCAAACAGACCTGCAATAAGGATGGCGAGTATCTCTATCAACGCTTTACGCCTGCCGTGCCCGAGAACAGTTCGCTGATCGAGCGATCTTCATGAACTCGAACAATAGCTTCGCCAAGAAGTCGAGAGACGGAGAGTTCAACGTACTTGTTCCCAAGACCCTCAATGACATCAGGACGATTTCCGGAAGGAATCGTATCAGTGCATACGACGCGAGTAATCAGGTCATCTGAAAGACGCTCGATGGCAGGATCAGCAAGCAACGGATGCGTAGCGGCAACCGTAATCTCTTTTGCCCCATGCTCTCGAACAAGTCTGGCGGCATTGAGAACAGTGCCCGCCGTCGAAATCATGTCATCGAACATGAGGATGTTCTTGCCCTCAACGTTACCGATGATCTGAGCGGCCTCTGTCTTTGTGCCGCTGATTCGCTTCTTGTTGATGATTGCGATGTCAGCATCGAGCAGATTCGCAAAGCCTTCTGCAACCTTGACGTTGCCGACATCGGGAGAAACAAGGCAAAGATCGCCGAGTTGCTCTCGGATGCTCTGAAAGTAATCATGGAAGACGGGCGTTGCATGCAGATGGTCAACAGGGATATCGAAGAAGCCTTGAATCTGGGCAGCATGCAGATCGCATGTAACCACTCGGTCTGCGTTGGATGCAGCAATCAGGTTCGCAACGAGCTTGGCCGTAATCGGCACTCGCCCCTTGTCTTTCCGGTCCTGTCGAGCGTAACCGTAGTAAGGGACGACGCAAGTAACTTGTCTTGCTGATGCTCGCTTGAGACAGTCAACGAAGATCAGCAGTTCTGCGAGGTTGTCGTTGCATGGCTGGCATGTCGAGAGGACGATGAAGCAGTCTCGACCTCGGACATCTTCTTTGACTTTGACCAGAAGCTCTCCATCGGGAAAGACTTCGGTTTCAGAGTTCGCGAGCGGATGGTCGATCGCTTCGCAAACTCTCCTTGTCAGGACTTGGGAGTTGCGGCCAGAGAAGATAGAAAGACCAGTGGTTCCATTGCTGCTCATAGCGTCTCCCAAGGATGTCCAACAAGAACTTCGACTTCGGCCTGAGACAGGCCCTCCCATGATTCCATCATATGTTCGATGCTCTCAAGCGGAACATCATGCACGTTCTTCTCGACAAGCTGGTCTTTGTCGAGAGCCCAAGGCGTCGAGGTTTCAACCAAAAGAACCCGCACTTCAAGCTTTCGAGCCCATTCGAGGTACGGAAAGATATGCTCTCGCTTGGCGAAAACATTCGCGACAAAGATGATGTCTTGCGATTGCAGTCTGCGAAAGGCTTCCGAGCAGCACCACGCCTGAGCGAGGAAGTTCTGATCGGGATCGTATCGGTACTCGCCCTGAACAGTGCGGTAGTCATCGCCCTCGACCAGGTAATCGACCTGAGCCCTAGGATCGAAGAAGTTGTTGTGGAACATATCAGATGCGAGAGTAGACTTGCCCGAACCGGGTAGTCCTCGCAAAATGATCATCTTCTTCTGCCAGTTGTAGCCCATAAAGGGATACTATCAATCTTCGTCTCCACCTGATTGCTGCTCAGTCCATTCTTCGATATCAAATCGACCCCTATCAGACCCAAGAAACTCGTTGATCGTATCAGAGTAACCTGTTCGTTGAGGAATGTTGAGCTTGAGAGATGACAGGTAACGAATGTTCTTCATCGCCATGAGTTGATGGTCTGCGCAAGCTGTCCTGAGCGTAACCGATTCGATGGCGTAGTTGATGACAGACTGGTTGAACAAGAGGCAATGAGCGTTAAGGGTTGCCGTAACAACTCCGAACCATTCATTCAGGGGTTTCGGTTCTTCCATATTCCATCCGCCGAAGTTGATGATGTGGTAATCCGGCGGAGCAAATGCCATAGCCTCTATCAACCTGTTCTTGAAGTCGCTACATAGAACAGCATCATCTTCAAGGTAAAGCATTGAACGGGCTCCCGATATTTTTGCCAGACTGAGGGCAACGCCCATTGAGTAGAGACAGCCAAGCATTCCCCTGCGATTATCGGGAGGCGGAGGGTTGCCGTCTTCGCTGTATTCGACCGGATGAATGATACCCGGAAGAGGCTTGGCGGCGTCAATGCCAGCGATACGATGAGCGACGATGCCTTCTCTTGCAAGCTGCTGTTCCATGAACTCCGCTTTTTCTGGTCTTCTGTCAAGATTGACGTAGCAAACGAGATCAACGTAGTCTTCGAATCTCATATCCATTCCTTACTCAAAGTAGTCATAGTCTGTTGGCGGGTTCTTGACTTCTCCCGGTTCGTTGTTCTCATGGCAAGGCCATGTCCAGTGCCCGTCCGGTTCCGGGCACCAACGCCCCTCTTCATCTCGGCAATGCTCGTCATGCCAATGAACCGCAAGCCCCTCTTCAAGGGGTATATTCGGGTCTCTAGGCAAATGCGTCCATTTGCTGTCGAACAGATGCACAACTCTGGTTGCTGGCGAGAACGGAATCTTCTCAAAATCGGTCGGAAATGGAAGAGTTGGGTTCCATGGGCTCATAACCGAAAACGGGAAGATCGTACAATCTGGATACTCAGGAAGAACCTTCTCGATGACTTTTGGGCCGGTTATCCAAAACGGGTTGAGGTCATGGCAGCATGAGATTGCTCCTCTAGTCGTGGAGTGAATCTCATTGAGAGTACTGACAAGGGCAGGATGACCCGGAATCGATCCGATGAAGAAGTTTCCGATCTGATGCTGAGAGTATTCCCATGCAAGACCGAGCGTTAGGTTTTCCATGATGTCATCGATAGGCTTGACGCCTACAACATCAGTATCAAAGTAGACTCCACCCTCTCTGATGAGGACTTCGAGACGAACAATGTCTGCGAAACCTGCGGGAAACCTCTTGGGGCTCATCCTATCGCGCAAAGCATCTACGAGATACCCAAGAATAAGGTCGGGTACGGATTGGATAGCGTCCCATGGCCCATCTTTGGGCATGTTGTCTGGATGCTCGGCATGAAGCACGAACTTCCAATACGGATTCGTTCTCTTGATGCTTTCGCACCATGCCAAGTCTTTCTCAGGAAATGGCTTTGTTCCGACCCATATCTGATGGATAATCTTAGGTATGTTCATAGAAAAGCTGCCCTCTCAAAGATGCTTTGCTTACACCTTCGAGAGAACAGCTTCGGACTCTTGCTTCTTATATATCTTTTCGCGAACTTAGAAGAAACGGTCTCCCCAAATGGGGAAACTCAAGAACGAGATGAATACCCCAAGACCGAGAATGGCTGCCAAGACCTGCAGACCGCCGATAACATGACCTCGGATCGGCTCTTCGAGAGTACCGATCAACGCGCCTCCACCAGCGAAGCATACAACGAGGAAAAGCAATGCCCCAACAACCGCCAGCACTCTCGATATGAATCTCTTGTCCATGCAGAGATCATATCAGAGGAGAACTTCACTCTCAGAACGGCATTTCGTCCGGATCATCGTCGTCGTAATGCTCCCAATCGACATAATCGGGATCAATGAATACTTCATACTCATCGCGCCGGTTGAAGTAGGCGATGATGTTGGACTTCTTGACCGTGGCTCTGAGCATATGACCGTCTTGACCGAATCGGGTAGCGAACCCTCTAGCGATCTCTCGACGAGTCGTCCAAGACCATCCGCCCTCATTCTCGTCCGTGCATCCTCGGTAGATGACAACCCGATCAGGCAGTTGAGCAAAGTCCCAAAGCTCGCTCTTGGACATGATGTTGTAGCGTTCCGCCCGACGATCTGAATTTTCTGGCTCCACCGCGCAGTACAAGTCTTCCTGCCACTGATGCATGTTCTCGGTATCGGTCAGAATGCTCCCGAGAAGCTCCCAGTACAGATCATGGTCCTCGATCTCATCAGCGATGTCCAAGAACATCTGCATCCGGTACGGACGCTCATACATGAAGATCAGTTGACCCCACTTGCCCTCCGCCCGGTATTCCTCGATCATCTGCTTCTTGTGAGCATACTGGGCGTTGAACAGAGCGTTCGTTGGGATGTAGGGGACGGAGTAGACGAGGGGATGCCGCAGACAGGTTCCAATGCCTCCGACTTCGCAGAGGTAGATCGCCAGGTCAGGATGCAGTTCTTCCTCTCGGGTCATCAAATCGTTGAGTTTTGCGATCTGTTCTTCAGCGGTCGGCATGTCTGGCCTCTTCCTCGCTCGACCCAATGGCCGCGAAAAGCTCTGCTCGACTCAGACCCGGCACTGGATCAAGCCCTTGATGCTCCCGTTCCGCAAGCGGATGGCAGTCATGGCATAGCGTCACGCCGTTCTCCTTGACGTATCCGCCGTTGGGCATGTCGTGCCTGTCGATGATGTGGTGAGCGTCGAGTCCATCATCCCCCGGCTGAACGCCGCAGATGACGCACCGATGGCCGTCGCGATCCAAAACGCCTTGACGGAACTCCTGTCGGGCTCGTCGCTTCTCGCGGCTCATGCCATACAGTAGCAGCTAGGCTGATTCGGTGAAAGCCCGGAGACGCGAAATTTCGGCATCAATGCACTCTTGCTTCGTCGAGAAGAACTTTTCCGGCAGGTCAGAATGCCATTCGCCTTGATGAGGCTCGATGTATGGATGCTTCTTGACCCGAAGCCACTTGTCTCGATTGATCCTGAAAAAGACGCACATGACCGGTCGCCGCAGGATGCCGTCATAGGTCCAGATGATGTCGCCGACCTCGACCTCGATGTTGCCGTTGATCTTGGCGGTCGCGTCTCTCGATGACCGTCTCATCAGCCGACTCTCCTGATTCTGGTATAGATCGTTGGCTCTCTCCAAGCCTCCGAGTCGTATGGAAGAACCTCGAAGCGATAGGTGCCCGGCTCGACATCGATGATATCGCAGTTATGAGCCTTAACCCATTTTTCGAACGTCCCTTCGAACTCGACATTCTTGAGAAACCTGCCGAGTAGCTCGGACTCATCAACGATGCAGTACCACCAAAGATCGGTGCAGATCGAGGCGACTTGTTCGAGGACTCCGGGGATCGGAATCTCATTGTCATCGTCGTCGTAGCCCGAGCATCCGATAAGGAAGCCATCTCCGGTTTTGTAGACGCTCGGACAGGAGTTGCCGACAAAGACATGGGCCATGCCCGCTGCTGCGTAGTCAAGCGTTGTGTTGACGCAGCCGATGCGGGAGTTGATATCCCGGCACTTGCCGTCGTCCGGCGGCTCCGCTTCGCGGCAGTCGAGTTCAGGCCAAGCACGCCTCAGATCGTTTGCGACGTAAAGCTTACCCGAAGGCACCTCGATGTCGAAGCTGTAGGGTAGACAACCGTTGGGCTTTGGGCATTCATTGACGACCTTGAAGTTCTTGCCGTCGAATGAGAACATCAGCCTTTCGCCGCATTCTCCGCATTGGGAGAAGCGAGAGGCATAGAACTCGATCGGATCGGTTGTCCTGCCCTCGACGCAAGCCTCGATGACTCTTGCGGCTTCTTGGATGTCGATCTTGGTATGCGGGCAAGACAGCCTGGCGATAAAGCCTGCACCCTCATCGCCGCCGCGGTTGACGTAGTACGTTTTGGAGTCGGGAGCATTCGAAAGGAAATGACCGCTCAGGTCCAGTTCAATCTTTCCGAGCTTATGCAGTTGCATGAGGTCCATCATGAACGTGCATTGCGAAAAGCCTTCTTCCGAGTCAATCTTGTCAGGATTGTCTCTGAAAAAGAAGGTCATCGAATGGAAGTTCGCTGTTTCTGTCATGGTCGATCCTATTCGGCGTATTGGGTCCAGCCGGTCCCAAAGACTTCCTTGAGCTTGTCGAGGTATGCCTGAGTCTTGACTTTCGCCATCCACAGGTCTCGATGTCCTCCGCTGCCGCCCTTACAGACAACGCCTTCTTCGATGCCGTCTCCAAGATTGTAGTCGCCGCGACGAACACCTGCAACGAACTCTTCGTTCAGGTTTCCATCGTATACGATTTCAGGAATGCGGAGATCGCTGAACTCTTTCGAGAACTCTCGGGGACCGATCAGCCCATACTTGTAGAGCCAGACATCGAAGAGAACAAGCTCCATTGGATTGTCAGGTTCGAGGTCATGGAGGCCCGCGAATGATTTGGGGCCAACAAACTCGGCAAAGACAGTAACCCGATCATTGTTCCTCCATCTCTTGTTACTCTTGATGACATCGATAATGCCGTCTGCGAGCGTTTGATGGAAGATCGGGATAGCCGGTCCAAAAATCTCGTCTGTCTCATCGAACAGACGCTTTCTGGTACCAAACTTATGCCATCCTCGTTTCGGAGACCATTCGAAACGCAGGTTGGAACCGTCGTATTTATGGAACGCGATACATGGCTTCCGAGGGGCCTGAGTAGGCCCCTGGATAGAGGGATAATCTTTCATTTTTGATCCGCGAAATGAGGGCGGGGAGTTTCGAAATCCCGCGCTTCGGATTAAAAGTCCGCTGCTCTGCCTCTGAGCTACGCCCCCTCTGTTGTGTCTTAGGCAACAGAGGTGCGTTTGAGTCGGCGAGCGACAAAGCTCTCAGATGCATCGGCCAACTTGTGGCCCCAAATCGCAAGACCCGCAATACCAAGGAAACCGGCATACGGGCAGACGACGCACCCAAGAGCAACCGCTGAAATCAACGCAATACCAACAGCGCCTTCGCGCGTCAGTCTGCTCAGGTTGGGGTTGTCAATCGTCTGCATATGGGTTCTCCTTTGTAGTATCTCTAGTTCGACTCGAAGCCTATAGTAGCCTCAAGGAAACACGCTGTCAATCATCAATGCCGCGATTAATGATCAGATGCTCGATTCTCTCAATCTGGTCCGGCGGGACAATTGCCATGTAGCCGTAGCCCCAACCATAGCCTTCATTATAGTCATCTTCCTGATTAGTCTCTCTGATGATAGCGTAGACCAGGCCGCTTTTCGGATCGCGGACATAGACAATGTTGTCAACGAGATCGAGAATGGCCCGCTCTTGCTCGTCGAAGCGAGGAGGAACGTAGTCGGGCGAGTTGATGCGGTCCTGTTCGAGTTGATGCTGTCTTGCTTTGCCAATAGCAGGAACAATGATAGCGATGAGCAGTGCGATGATCGCCATAACAACGAGGAGTTCGATAAGAGAAAAACCTTTGCGTCTCACAGTGCGCTCCTTTGAACTGCTTTTCGGGCGGCGGCTTCTCTTCTCTCCGCCTCTCTTCGGGCTTTCTCAATTTCGATGCGAGCTATCATAACGATGCATGCAACGAAATGACCCAAAGACCAGAGAAGAATAGGGGCAGTCCAAAACAACCCCAAGATCATACTGCCTGTAATGGTAGATGCGGATATCCACCAAAGCACCGAAAAGACCAGAAGCACGAGGGCGAAGCATCCGTTCTCCGCAGGACTCTCGTAGAAGTTGCGAGCAATGCCGCCAACAAGAGGCCAGTAGATCGGCTTACAGAAGTTGGGTACGTTCATGACTTGCCTTTCTGAGCTACGGGCAGAGAGTTGCGAATGAACTGCCGAAACTCTTTGTCGCTCAGCTTTTCGTTATCAACATTCGCCTCGATGGTCTGCAAGAGACTTGCAGATTGATCGGGTTCGTATATGTGAATGGGCTGCCCGAGACTCGAACTCGGAACCGCCGGATTAAAAGTCCGATGCTCTGCCATTGAGCTAGCAACCCTTCGATTCGCAGCCTTCGCCGCAAGGACACTGAGCAAGCCATTCTTGCTCTTCTTCGCTTAGTTCATACCCTTTCGCCTGAGCCATCACCTTACAGGCTTCGCTCATGATCTCATCGATTGAGGGCATGAACTCGTCAGCATAGTCTCCATGATGACGCTTAGCAACTTCGTAGCTTGGAAGCCAGGTCCAAAGCTGCAAAGCCTTGTCTCGTTCTCGTCCAAGCTGTTCGCCGAGGCGGATGAGTTCGTCTCTGGTGGTCATGGGAGCTTTCCTAGGCGGTGTCTTATGTCAGCATCCATGATACGAATCTTCGACATCACCCGGGCGATGCGAACTATTTCATCATCGCTGAAAATATCGTTGCATATGTCAGCTTGGCTCGTCCATCCGTTCTCGATGTTTCTTCTGCAGATGAACCGCTGCACCCGGAAATAGAACCGTCTAGCTCTGAACGTCTTAGGCCTGTGGTCTAAGGAGCAGAGCAGGTTTGTGAAGCAGTTTTCATTCGGGTTCATGGATCATCAAAAAGCAGTTCTTTGTCGAGAATACGGCTTTCTCCGAGAGTCTCGCTTTCTCTGAATCCGAGTTTAGCGAGAAGCTTCCTTGCTTCGTTCTCGTCGCAGTTGAATTCGTACCCGCAGTCGATCAGTTTTTTGAACTGGGGCGGAAGTCTGTCGTCGTCAATGGCTTCGCAGTCCAGTCGATTCCTTTTATGCCATTCTTCGGAACCAGTAATAACTGCATGACAAGGCGAAACGATTGCGAAACAGACTTCAGGAGAGTTCATGCTGCTTCCTTCCTATCGTGGAGACCGTACTGTTTGATCTCCTTGCTGTTGAGTTGGCGTTTGTTGATCGGAACAATTCGACCGCCGTAGTGGTGTTCCCATTCGTACAGTCTCGGCAACCAATCGTATGCGTAATGGGGGAAGGCAAACGGTTTGCGACCGCTCAAGATGTCATGGGCTCCGACTCGCCAGAACCTCTCGTCAAGAAGCTTGCCTTCCTTGTTGCGGTTGACGATATCCTTGTCTTCCAGTTCGCGGAAGTCGATACGGTACCAGATGCCCTTGATACGGTGGTACTGAACCAGAGGGTCATCAGTGTAGAACTTGTCGCCGTCGCGGAAGTTGCGACGACGCTTGATCTTTTCTCGCCGCGGAGCGATCTTGAGGATGCCGTCTTCCGGGTCAACGTACATTTGACTGTAGCTACCGTTGCCCCAATCAGTGATCGGGAGATTTTCTTCTCGGGTTCGCCAGTAAGTACGACTCAGGTAACAAGGCTTACCATCGACCAGCTTGACTTTGGTCTCAACGATGTCGAAGACATGCTGCAGGATGTGCAACTGAGTCGCCGAGTCCGGTCGGATGTTCTCGCAGATTTCCGAGTAGACATCGTTCCAAGGGCGACCTGCCTGCTTGTTCAAGAAACGGTAGAGAGGGTTCAGGTTCTCGTTGAGTTCCTTGCCCGACCAGTTCATAACATGCGGACGGCGCATGCCTTCCTTGGTCGGAAGAGCCTCAAGCTGCTCCTGGTCCATGTCCCGAACGGCAGCACGGCGTTGGCGAATAGCGTTGCCGTTGCCGTAGCCCTCGAACCTGGGCCTTTCAACGATCTTGTACTTCATGTCTCGACGCATCAAATCTCCATCTGCATATCAATGGGTCCAGCGGGATTCGAACCCGCAAGAATCCTGATTAAGAGTCAGGTGCTTTACCTGATAAGCTTTGGACCCGATTTTCCTTTAGCATTCTTTCATGTTCTTCTCTATGGCAGTTGGAACATAACAGAACGCACTTGTCTAGCTCTTTCTTTGCCCTTTCCCAAGACCATCTCAGAATGACATATGAAGGACTCTCTTCTTTGTCCTCGATATGATGGAATTCAAGAGCAGCTAAGCATTTACTGTATCCGCACTTACTGCATTTGCCTCCAAGGTAGTTGACTGCTTTTTGCTTCTTATTCCTCTGAGCTTTGATGACGCAGCAAGAGTTGCATGTTCGTCTTTTATGTCCTTTTGATCTGTCGTAATCGAATACCCGACCGCATTCTTTGCAAAGACCATTTTGTTCGCTGTTTTCTAAGGTTCGGGTATTGCGGCTGCCAAAAGGGGAACAATCTAGGCAGTACCTTCGATTGCCAAAATTCCGTATCCGACCATCAATCTCCATTTGAAACGGAAAATTCGATCCACATTTCTCGCAGGTCTTTGGCATGAAGGCATTTCCTTGCCTTCATTTTGACCAATTGCGACAGCACTTGCAGCATACGGGGTGCTCCTGTCACCTGCAAGGCCAAGGTAGGCCGTCTTGATTTTGATTGGGTGGAAGGAGACGGAACCTGGGCGATCAGTGCTTTCGTTTCGATTTAGCTTTGACCTGTCCCATGGTTTCTCCTATTGGTGGGCTTGGATAGTAACCCTATTCGTCCAAGAGGTCAATAGACCTTCAATATTTCACGGAAAATCGGGCATTTCGCCCTCATCCTTGATGAAGCACTCCTTGAAAGGCTTCATCATCTGAACCCGATCAGGCGTGTGGTGGTTGCTTCTCCTAAAGTCCCAAATCATGTTCTCGATGATCTTGCGAGAATGCTCGCTGAGCTTATCTTTGTCAAGCATCAGAATCGTTTCTAGGTCCACAATGAAACCCAAAGCATTGTCTCCTCGAATGAAGAGACCTCGCCAGTCATCCCCAAAAATCATCGGACCTGATTCTGGTCTGTTGCGAGGAAAGTTTGCTCTTGCGTCGTTCTCAGCCATGTCCTCTCCTTACTGCCATAACCTGAGCAAAGGCGGCTGTGATGTCGATGTCTTTTTCCCGCGAGAGAACAACTGCATCCCTGAGAACGTCTTGATAGGATTCAATATCCTTGTTGATCTTCTCTTCGTCTGAATCTCTCGGGTCATCTTGAGCCAACAGATTCATGATGTCTGCTCTAGCGGTTTCATGGGTCAATCCCATGTTCAAGATGATCTGACCGGCAACGCCGTCCTTCTCGTCGATCAGACCGAGCAGAATATGCTCAGTCCCGACATAATCGTGCCCGAGTTCTCTGGCATTCTTGACGGCAAACTCAATGACCTTCTTTGCCCTCGGAGTCTGGCCGATATGGCCTAGCTGTCGATTCTCTTCAGGCCCTTTGGTAATGATCTTCTCGATTTCAACCCGAAGACGTTGATATTGAATGCCTCTGCTCTTGAGAACATGGGCTCCAACGCCTGATCCTTCCCGGCAAACGCCAAGGAGGATGTGTTCGGTCCCGATGTACTCGTGATTGAACCGTTGAGCCTCTTGGTTTGCGATAGCCATGACATGACGAGCGCGGTCAGTGAACTTGTCAAAGATCATTATTCATCCACCCATGTTTTGACCTGCTCGGACAGAGCGACGATCGTGTCAACGACTTGAACTTCGGGACGATAAAGAGAAACCTGTTTCTGAACATCAAATGCCCTGGCGTAGTCGGGATGACATCCAACAAACAGCGGTCTGTTCTGCTTCATGAAGGTGCCAAGCTCGAAGAGCGAGATTGGACAGAGAGTTTCGGGAGGAAACCAGAACGAAACAGCGGTTGCAACTGACAGGGCATGGTGTTCCCATTCGATCTGCTCTGCTCCCGCCTCAGGGTCTCCCATAGGGAAGTCCTTGCGGCGGGGATTGAGAACCATAATGTTGAGTTCTTTCAGGTACTCGATGAATGGCTTTTGCCAATCCTCGGTACCTGTAATGCCGCCCGCTATAAAGAGGGATCGAAGGACTGAAGGCGGGATATCGGCAGGGGCTTCGATGTATTTCAAGTTGGCGGTCCTATCGGGCAGCGAAGAGTAACGGTAAAGGAAGCATTCTTTACAGAAGTTTCCTCTCCTCCTGTATCGTATTGGCGATCGAGTTCACCTGATACAGAGTAGCATGAAAACCTCCGGCAGAAATCCAAGGCATCCTTGAACCAGCCGAAGCTTATTCTGGTAGTCTCCGGCTCATCCTCATCGCCGTAGCAAACCGTCCATGTAGAACCTTTGCCATCGGTCAATATGATGTCGCCGAAAGAAAGATTAGACAGGTCAAAGGATATCGAGTTATTCTGCTTCTTGGATTTCCGCCCGAATATCCATCCAAGCTTTGCCAAGAAGGTTCTGACCTGTCCCATCTTTACCGAGGCCCCAGATCGCGTCTTTCGGACTATCCTCGGCAAGCTCCTCTTCGCCTGAGTCGATGAGCCTTTGCTTGATGAACTCATACTGTTCCGCCTTATGCCGGAGAGCGACCTTCATGATGTCATACTTGACATCTTCCCAATCAGGTCGCAACTCAATTGTGTAAGCAACTTCCTTACACTTCTTTGGACCCTTGGCTTTTCTAACAAGCTCATGGTCGTCGTCGTTTGTCGCTTTCATTGCCTGGTAGTAATGCTCGGTTGTCTCGTAGCGTTTACCGTCAATGGTGACGGGATGCTTCGAGAAGTTCGAGAAAAAGCCGTATTCGTCCCTTGTCCGCCAGAACTTAATCATTGCATTCTGTCTCCGCGAAGATATCAGTGAACATACAAGCAAAGCGGTCAGGATCATCTAGTATTTCCTCCGCCTGTTTAGCGGTTATTTCTTCGCTTGTCCATGGCGGCGAAAATGCGCCGCGTTTACCTGTTTGGTAGTCATCAAAGAAAAGAGTATCGCCAGAGACATACGCTTTAGACACAAGCTTCCTCATAGCGTTCCCTGGACTCGTGTGAGTTACTATGTAAGCTTTCTTCTCTGGCTCGGGATCGGGTACCCGCAATGACTTCTTCATTATTGTCCTCAGTCCATTGGATCAGTTCTATTGATCCGTCTTCTCTCTCAACTAGAGCGGTACAGTTTGCGATATCTGTCCAGCACCCGCAGTTGAGATACCAACAATCGTCAATCTTTTTGACTGCCGGTTCATGGATGTGCCCGCAAATAATGCCGTCGCATTCCTTCTCTTCAACATACCTTGCTGCTGTTTCTTCGAACCGACTTATGAAGTTGACCGCCTTTTTCACGTTGATCTTGATATACTTGCTCAGAGACCAATACTTCAAGCCGATCTTGCGTCTCAGCTTATTGTAGAGCCGGTTGAGCCAGATCATGAAGTGGTATCCTGAATCGCCGAGCTTAGCAAGCCAAGGGTTGTACCTCGTAATCAGGTCAAACTGATGTCCGTGCATAACGACATACTTCTTGCCATCAGCCGTGACATGCTCAACTTCTTCGGCAAGTTCGATGAAGCTGCCGAACTCTCTCGAATCCTCTTCGATGAAGTTTGCTATGAACTCGTCATGATTGCCAATGAGGTAAACAATCTCGGTTCCTTTCTTAGATAGCTTCAGTAGTCTTTGGACGACGTTGATGTGAGACTGAGCCTTTCTTCTTGGGAGAAAACCGGCTTTCTTGAGTCTCCAAATGTCTATGACATCGCCGACAAGATATATCTTGTCAAACGAGTTGTCCTTAAGGAACCTGTAAGCGACTTCTGCTTCAGAACTATCGCTACCTAGGTGAAGATCAGATATCCAGCATGTTTTGTAGTGATTGAGTTTCATATTTTGACGAGAGCATTTTCAAACTGATCCGTCGCGGCTTCCCATGAGTAGTTCTCTCGCGCGAATCTTTTGCATGCAGCAGAACAGTTGCTATGCAGGAACGCCTGTTCCATAGCAGTTTTGAGGTCTTCATGCATGCAGCCTAATTGAGGGTCATTCTTTCCTACCCGACCTAGTATGTCTAGCGGCCCGGTCGATGGGAATGCAGCGACAGGCGTACCGCACGCCAACGCTTCGATGTTGACAAGACCAAAGGTATCGGTCTTGCTCGGGAAGACGAATACATCGGCATGCGTGTAGTAGGCTGCTAGCTCAGCGCCTTCTTTGTAACCGACGAAATGAACATAGTCGCTCGCATACTTCTCTTCAAGCTCTTTCTTATGAGGTCCGTCTCCGACGATCCAGAACATCGCAGGAGCCATCTTCTCTTGAAGTTCAAGGAAGGCTTCGATGTTCTTTTCTTTGGAGACCCTTCCTACATAGAGGAAGATCGGGAAGTTGCAAGGAGCGTAAGGATTGTCCTTTTGAGGCTCAAACTCTTCATCAATTCCGCGGGTCCAATGAATGACATTCTTGAACCCATGCGATTCAAGATCGGTCTTCATGTCTATCGATGGCGTCAAGACAGACTGAGACTTTCCATGGAACCATTTAAGGAAACGCCAAGAAGCCCATTCAGGCACCTTGGCTATCTTCTTGAGATACAAGGGAAACTGCGTATGATAAGATGTTGTAAAGGGGACTCGATTATTCACGCAATAGTTACGAACGGCCATACCGATCGGACCCTCAGTCGAAATATGAATGAAGTCCGGCTGGATGCTCCGTATCATGCTCTTGACCGTACATGCAGGAGCGAAAGCTAAGCGTATCTCCGGGTAGCTGGGACATGGGTAGTTCTTGAACATACTGGGCTCAAAGTATTCAATTTTGTAGCCCCTGAGGTCCATTTCGTAGGCTGTAGCCTCTAAAGTTCGGACCACTCCGTTCACTTGAGGACGCCAAGCATCTGTCGCTATTAGTAGTTTACCTGAGCCCATATTCCCTCATTTGATTATTTCAGACTGTTTGTCTTTCGACCCATATGGTCAAAGGCCTTCTTCATAGAGCCGCATTTGATGCTTTCTTCAATTATGCTTCTCCTAAGAGGCTTTAGATTGAGTTCCTGATTCATGTTTAGCAGCCAGGAGTCAAAGGAGCTAGGGTCAGCATCAAAATATTCAGCAAGCTCTTCTTTCGTCATACTTTGCATAAGATAGATAGCCACTTCTTCATCAAAAGGACGACCCCGGACGTTATGATCATCCATACCTCGATTGAGCAAAGTGGTCTTGATCAACTCCGGCGGAATACCGTATCGCTTTTCGATATAGGCAAAGTCTCTGCCCCGAAGCAGGGTTTCGAGTTGCTCGTTTGTCAAGTCTCGAATTGAGTACAGACCGACAGAGTAGCCCTTGGGAGTGATCCCATAGATTCTCATCAAGGCATCCATCTGTTCTTTGTTCAACTCAAAATATCTGCGAGCATAGAACATGCCAAGCTCTCTGACTTTAGCAATAAACTCATGACGCTCAACGATAAGATCGGGATCATCGAAAATCGGATCGTCTCTTTCGATCTCTTCTCTATGAATAGACCTGTTTGTAGGCCAAATAAGGCCTAGACGCTTTTCAACATGATGCCGGGCAGTTTTTACATTGCAACCCATCATTTCCGCGAGCTTTGTAGACGAAAGAGCAGGAGTCTCAAGCATCTTCTCAACCTCTTCTTTGGTTGGAAGGCTCTCGATGAAAAGCTCTTTCTTGTTCTTGGGCTTTGCCTTTTCTTTCTCTGCTTGCTTCTTCTTGTATTTGCGACATTCGGCGCGGCAAGTTTTGATATCGATGTCGTACTCATCGATCAGTTTGCGTATATCGCTCTGAGTAAACCCGTAAAACTTAGCAGTCTCAGCGAGAGTGCATTTCTTCAGCTTCTTGTTGAGAGCCTGCTTCGACGGAGCATGATGTTCAACGAGCAAATGGCGCAGCCCCATCTTGACAGCCTTCTTTCTAAGAACTGTTTCAGTTCTATGAAGAGGCGTAGACAGTTGATAGAGACGCTGCGTCTTGAGCATCTCTGCATATTCTTCTTTTGAAGGGAAGGGCCACTTGAGATCAGCCTGCCTTTCGGAAGCTGCTTCCTTGCGGGTTTTGAGATCGTAGATGCCGTACTCTTTGGCTCGTTTAACAAGCCAAGGCTTCGACCATTCCCACTTGTCAACTATCTCATTCCAAGTCAAAGTCTTCAGGTCTTTTGCAAGCTCTTCCTTCGAAGGTATCTTTCTGCCTCGCTTAATTGCGTCTTGCTGCAAGGCCTTCTTGAGTCCTTCTGCCGACCTCTTGGCTCCCTCTTTGGAGAAGATCATTCGAGGACGAAGTTGCTTGATTTTATACTTCTTCGCCAGGTCCATAAGACAACGCTCGGACAACTGAAAATGATCAGCCATCTCTGCCCAAGTATGCGTAAGCAGAACCTCAAGAAGTGCTTCTTTGGTCGGCGGTTCGGGAACAAGAGGATCCCAGCCTCTCGCAAGGCGAGCCTCGATGACTCGCTTGTTGCCCTTCGCCATCCGAGCAGTTCTGATCTTCAGATCTTTACGGGCTTCTTTCGAAAAGACGATTCTATTGCGCTGCTGATAGACTCCTTCGAGGCCATACCAAGAGATGAGTTTTAGCAGCCCCTTGTCGTGCTTGAGCCCCCACTTAGTCCGCATATCTTCGAGACTGGTATTCGGAATGCTCTTTGCAACCGTAGCTCTACTGGGAAAACCTGGTAGGTTTTGCGGATACTTGACAGCGGTTCCGCAACTGCCATCTAAGACCTGTTCTCGGCGACGTATGCCGTAATACCAAGCCCATTCTTGAATACGATATGTCCATCGATCAGTCTCGAATGCGATCTGACCGAATGTCTTTTCTCTTAGCTCCGCGACTAACCATTCTTTCGTAAGGTCTTTTGGCATGATGCCGCCAGCATGCGAACGGCAGCACTTTTCTGAACAGAACTGATGAGCTTTATGAATGGGTCGGAACTCTGTCTCGCATGCTCGGCACGGCTTTCGAGACAAGAAGTCCTTCTTGCCTTTTCCTTTGCCGACCTTCTTCTGTACCTCTGCGGCAAGGAATGGAGTCGGAGAGTATTTTGACTCTGCCTGTTCAAGACCCTTCTTGATGATAGTCTCAAGAACGCAGTCATCGCCATAGTAGTTGACGATTTTATCCTTGATGACCGCAAGAAGCTTTTTGACTGAGTTTCTTGCAGGATCGCTGTCATTACCATAAAGCTCTAGGCAGATGTCTTTCATCTGCGTGCCGTTTACAGCAAGCTCTTCGATTAACCACTTTTCATCTTCATCAAAGAGAGCATAGAACTCATCGCTCTCCCAGTTATCATCTTCTCTACCGACAAGATCGCCGACTGTTCCGCCGTCTTCGCCGAAACTGCGCTCAAATCTATCTACATGAGAGATGCCTTTATAGTTCTCGTCAAAAGCCTCTGCATGTTCATCAAGATGTTCGCCAGTTTCGGCGTAATGCCTTGCATCTTCTCTTTCGAACTTGCGATGCTTTTTGAAGTGAGAGACAGGAGCGCCGACTCTTGTTTTTGCTGTTTCTTTTGTAGACTCGTCTTTAAGGTGATGTTTGAGACGGAAGAGAAAGTACGGAATGAATCCGTTTACTCCCGTTGGAGACTTCTCTATATCAAACTGCTCAATGCTTTTCGCGAGAAGAACAAATGCTTCGCCAAGCTGTTCCGGCGGAACCTTGATCTCGTTGGCAAAAACAGCAGCAAGAGCCTGCTTTGCAGCCTCCGCATGAGCCTCGTCTTGTCTGAGGTCGAACGCCTGTTCTAGAAGCTCAGTCGGAGCTTCTTTTGGCTTTGAGATTTGCGAGAGTTGATTGATGCATTCAAGAGCTTCCACGCCTTCTCCCTATTCCGAGCATCAGCAAGGCGACCCCGAACAGGATTGATGCCGAAGGGGACGGCACGAATACTGGCGAGGGATTGAAATGGATATAGCTTCCCATGTCTATGTAGGTGGGTTCGTGAACTACAGGTATGTATCCGTTGAACTCAAGGATGGGAGCAGAAAGCAGGTGGTCCGACAGATCGCCGTCCATCTGCATGCTACCCATAGACGTTCCATGGATATGAGTGAAGTGGTTATAGATGGGCTTAGCTGTCGGCACCAAAGCCGACTCGTCGCTGAACAAAAGATTCCCCGGTACGTTCGCCGTAGTCTCTGAGTGCAGCATCGAAATCCCATGGGTCTTGCTTGATAACATGATTAGTCACCATTATAGTTCTTATCGCTTCACATTCAGCGAAACTGAAGCTATCTGTCTTGGCAACAAAAGTATCTTCCTCGACGGCGTTTCTGATCTCTTCAGGCCATGTCTGAAAGAGCTTCAGACGCATTTCTGGATTGGGCTTCTCGAACGAGAATACTCGGTCGATTCTCCCCGGTCGTTTGAACGCTCTATCCATGCCCTCGATCTTCTCGTTTGTAGTGAAGATTCTGACGCATCGACCTGTCTCTTGCATGCCGTCGAGAGCGGCGAGTAGAGCGCATGCCATTCGTCCATCGCCTTCGCGGTTGAAGAATGATACATCGATATCATCGAGGAATATGATACCCTCTCGGTTGAGAACATAGTCAAGGTTGCCGTTTGCATAAGCATCTTCGAGTTCGCCTGCTCGGATAGTGCTTACTTCGATGTCATGGATTGCCGCCATCTCTCGTATGTAGCGGCAGGTCATTGTCTTGCCGTTGCCGGGGTCTCCGCTGAGGACAAGACCCCTCTTGACCTTGACTCCATACTTCTTGACATCTGCATCAGACCTGAGAAAGTTGACAGAGTTCCTCATCAGATCGTCGAGTATGCCTTCGTGAAGAATAGGAGGGACAGCCCTAAGAGACTTGATTCTCATTCTTTTGAAGTAGCGTATGAGGTGAGCTACTTCGCCCTTTTTTGCTATGGCGAACTGATGATTCCCTCTGCTAGTCGGGATTGTCGCAAAGACATAGCGATATTTGCGAGAAGTGAGATCGTCTCCTTTGATCTCATATAACTGCAGTCCGGTCCCTGTAGAGTACCTCGGTCCGTTGCGATTTGATCCCTCATAGTCTCGAACGAAAGGAAAGTCTATCAGACCCTTTTGTTCTATGAGCCTGTCTCTATAACTTTCTTTCATATGAGAACGACATTGAATCTCTTCTAGAAGAAAGAGATTATCAACTGACGTGCCGAGCATTTCTGCAACGATTGGTAGATGAGCCCGCATCGACTGAAAGGCTAGCGATGCAGTAAGCGGGTCTTTTTGAGCGACTCGATCCATAGAGTCGTCATATTCGGGTCTCAGCCTTGGCCCGTCCGGGCTTCGGCTTTCTCCGCCGAGAATTTCTTGGACAACCGAATCAGGTACTTCGTTCTGCATTAGTCCCTCGCGTATTGCTTCCATATCTCCAGATCAAGATCGGCAAGCGTCCTGCCTCTCTTCTTGGCCTCGGAGATGAAAGCCCTTTCGAGTTCAAAGTAGTTGCCGCTGTAGCCTAGCTCATTGAGCCATCTGCGAATGTGAGTATCGATACATGCAATGTCTCCGCAGTCCTCTCTTGTATGAAGAACGAAGAAGCGAGATGTCTTATGAGATATACCGGGTATCGCTTCCAACTCTTCAAGAGAGCATGTCTTGACATCGAGATCGTCCTCGACAAGCTGCTTGAATCCTCTTTCGAGGAGGGCATACTTGCCGAGCTTGACCTTTTCCATATTCGATCGAAGAGTCCCCTTGCGGATCATCTTCCTGAGCTTCTCGAAAGGAGAACCAGAACGTTCGAGCCTCAGGAACTCATCGACCTTGACGCAGATGGTTGATGCTGTCTTTCCGGCGACAGCCATTGCGAAGATAACAAACTCTTCCAACTCATCATTTGAGTAGTTGTAGTTTGTAATATCGAAAGGATCAATCATCTACGCTCCCATCGTCTTCTCATAAGGCGATCAAATCGCTAAACACTAGCTATTAGGACATCTTCCTGGCCCTCAAAATCCTCGACAAAGCCCGGTTCCGGCTTGCTCGGTTTGGACCGTAGACTTCTACGAAAGCCTGCCGACGCTCAAGCGAGAGCAGATCGGCGCGGTTGAGATGAGGAAGGATTGCGTTCTGAAATATGGAGACATGCAGAAAGTCGCCGTCGTTGGAGTCTGTTCTGCCATCGCTAGGCCAGTCGTAGGGGTGGGAGGTCATGTATTCTAGGTCGGATGCGTTAACCTTTCCGTCGAGGTTCGTATCCAAAGGTCCGGCATGCTTGAAAGTCTTACCGTTGATCTCAAACTCCCAGAGTTCGCCATGATTTGTTTCGATCATGATAGAACCATGATCATCAGTCTCTACAGAAAAGACAGAAACCGCATTAGTGCCTCCATCTTCAATGTTTTTGATCTGTCCGATAATGACCTTGGGAACTTTGAAGGAACTGGTCTTTATTCTGCGGAGTTGAATGACGCTACCGGGTTTGTCGTTCCAGAGGATAAGCCCTTCGCGAACTGACTGCACCATGCAATCATCGCAGTAGACCCGACCAGGCGTTTCAAGAGCAAAAAGATCAGAGTCCGTAACCATGCTAAGCTCCTTTATGCAAGGAGAAAAGCATAGCATAGATAGTCTTCACATTCAGTCTTCGTCTTCTTCCTCAGCAGCAAGCGTAGCGAGCTTGACGACCGCATCGCCATCAGTCAGTTTGACGACTCTGACGCCGCCCGTAGTCCGTCCGGTGCTTCGGATATCCTTCTCTGCGAATCGGATCGCTTGCCCCATCTTGGTCAGAGCGAGCAAGGATTCGCCGCCATAGAGAGCGCATGCCCCGACAAGCGTTCCGCCTCTCGACTTGAGAGCATCCTTCTTGAGAACCGCGCATCCCTTGACATTTCGGCTGCCGGATGAGCGGTACTGGTCTGCGGAAGTCTTCTTGCCGTATCCGGCAGAGGTGATGACAAAGACATCGGGATTCGAGTCAGGATCAAGAGTAAAGGTCTGAGCAACCCGATCGCCCGGATTGAGCTTGAGTGCCCGAGAGCCGCGAGTTGCTCGGCCTTGGACTCTGATGATATCTTCAGAGTAGCGAATGGCGTTGCCCTGTTCGGTAACAATGAAGATGTCATATGAACCGTTCGTTGGCAAGACATATGCAACCTCATCGCCATCATCGAGCTTGATTCCGTTGATGCCAGAGTTGCGGCGGTTCGAGTCGTAATCCTGAATCCTCGAACGCTTGATGAACCCGTTCTTTGTAACCATGACGAGGTAGCCGTCTTCCGGAATCTCCGCAACGGAGACCATGTTCGTAACGACTTCTTCCGGATTCAGGTCAAGCATGTTCGAGACATGCATGCCTCTCGAAGTCTTGCTCGCCTGAGGAATCTCGTATGCCTTCCTCTGGAAGACTCGTCCTCGGTTGGTGAAGAAGAACAGAATGTCCTTCGTTGAGCCTTCAAACATCTCGACAGCGCCGTCTTGCGTCTTCTTACCTGAGCTACGGCTACCAGAGCCGCCCCTCTTCTGCAGGCGATACTCTTCGGTTGGGATACGCTTGACGTAACCCTCGCCGGACAGCGAGATCATAACTCTCTCGTCTTCGATCAGGTCTTCTTCGCTGATGTCGGTCGGATCGATGTCGATGATGCTCCGACGTTCATTGGCATGCTTCTTGGAAATCTCGTCGATCTCTTCGATAATGATCTTGCGGGTCTCGACCGAGTTGCCGATGACGCCATCAAGCCAATCCTTGCGGTCCTTGAGCGACTGAAGCTCCTCCTTGAGGTTCGAGGCTTCGAGCTTGGTCAGAGAGCGGAGCGTCATGCTCAGAACGGCGTCCGCCTGTCTCTCGGTCTTGACGATGTTCGCTCCGAGCAGCCCTCGCTTTGCCTCTTCAGGGTCGTCGGCATCTCTGATGATCTGAATGGCCTTATCAAGCTGCTTTGTCGCCTGAATGTAACCGTCAACGATCTCGGTACGCCTGAGGTTCTCGTTGCGCTCTGCTTCGAGCTTTCGAGTAATGCAAAGCTCTCTGAACTCGACGAAGGTCTTGATCAGGTCGATGATTGGCAACGACTCATTGAGTTCGCCATCGACCATGACGGTCTGATTGACAGAGAATGTCTTCCTCAGGCACGTTCGCTTCTGCAGCGTAGCAAGAACCAAGTCGGGCGACGTGCCCTTTGACAGGTCGATCTGAACGCAGAGGCCGTTCTTCTTGGAAGTCAGGTCTCGGGCGTCAGAGATGCCGTTGAGATCGCCAGCTTCGACAAGAGCAACAAGCTGGTTGAGGAACTCAGTCGGACCCGTCATGTAAGGCAGTTCGCGAATAATGATCTGCGACTTACCCTTCTTCTCGATGATTTCCCATGAGCCTTCGAGTTTGACAGAGCCCCGGCCCGTCTTGTAGTAGTCTCGGATGCCGGACTTGCCGAGAATCTTGCCGCCGTTGGGGAAATCTGGACCCGGCATGATCGTCATGACATCTTCGACCGTGATGTCCGGGTCTTCGATGTAGGCCTTGGTTGCAGCGAGGACTTCGCCAAGGTTATGAGGGGCCATGTTCGTTGCATAACCAACAGCAATACCCGAAGCTCCGTTGATAAGCAGGTTCGGAATCTTCGAGGGAAGAACGGTTGGTTCTTCGAGTTCCTCATTGTAGTTGGGAGCGAAATCAACAACATCTTTGCTCAGATCATCGAGCAGCAGCATCGCCACGGGAGACAGTTTTGACTCCGTATAACGCATAGCAGCGGGCGGGTCGCCATCGATATTGCCGAAGTTGCCCTGAGGCATGGCGAGAGGATGACGCATGACCCAATGCTGAGCCATACGGACGAGAGTCGGGTAAACGACCTGTTCGCCGTGAGGGTGGTAATCGCCGCTCGTTTGACCGCAGATCTTGGCACACTTCTTCGGAGCCCCGCTAGGACGGAGCTTGAGATCGTTCATGGAGACAAGAAGACGACGCTGCGACGGTTTGAGACCGTCTCTTGCATCGGGCAGTGCCCGGTCTTCGATTGTCAAATAGGCGTATCGGGTAAAGTTGGAGTCGATCTCGCCCGCAAACGAGCCGGAGATGATGTTAGCTGTTGTCATCGGTTTCCTCTGTATCTTCTTCCGTTTCCGGGTTTTCAATGTTGTCGATGATTGAGATCACTTCCTCAATGGCCGATTGTTGATTTTTTAGCGTTCGAAGAATGATCTTTGGAATCATAAGTAGCTGCCGAAGCTGATTCTCATCATTGATCTTGAGCATTCGCTTCAGTGCATAATCGGTATCAAGAAGAGTGCCGATTTGAATCGCGCTGTCCGTGCATGCTGCTCGACCAATATCGAAATACTTGTAGACATAGGTAGCCTTCATGTTTCGATTTTCTAGAAAGCGGTACGGCGTCTTACGGAAGACATATATGCATCTTCCATCGAGCAGATAAAGACCGAGCGGCATATCGATTCTTTCTATGCCAAACTCGCCGAGAACAGGCTTGATTTTATCCGGGTCTTGAGTAAACTCTTCTGAGTTATAGCTCGCAACTAGGACATCATCGACATAGATAGAGCATGTCCCATCAATGACCTGAACTTTGATTGGATTGAATCCGCCAGCCATATTTTACTCGTTGATGTTTTCTTTGAGTCGTTCTTTGCGAGCAGCGACGTTCGTTCCCATAAGAACAGAAACAACCTTCTCAGCCTCGGCCAAATCGTTGACTTCGAGACGAACGAGTCGCCGGTTGTCCGGGTCCATCGTCGTGTCTCCAAGCTGTTCTTCATCCATTTCGCCAAGACCCTTGAATCGAGTCACTTTGCCGCCTGCCATTTTGCTAAGGGCATCGTCTTTGTCTTTATCGTTCCAGCAGTAGATGGATTTACTGCCCTTGCGAACGACATAGAGAGGCGGCATAGCAATATAAAGGTGCCCGCCGGTAACAAGCGGCTTCATAAAGCGGAAGAAGAATGTCATCAGAAGCGTAGCGATGTGCGAGCCGTCATCATCGGCGTCGGCCATAATGATGATCTTGCCGTACCTCAGCTTGTCGATGTCGAAATCATCTTTGACGCCAGTACCGATGGCCTTGATGAGATCGACTACTTCTTTGTTCTTGAGAAGAGCAGCTATTCCATGCTTCTCAGCATTGATCATTTTACCTCGGATAGGCATGACCGCCTGAGTCGATGCGTCTCTGCCGCCCTTTGCAGAACCGGCAGCCGAGTCGCCCTCGACGATATAGAGTTCGGTCGTGCTGCGATCCTTCGCCTGGCAGTCGTAGAGCTTACCGGGCATACCCCCGCTGCTCCCGAAGACTCCCTTTCGCTTGATGATGTCCGCAGACTTGCGAGCGGCATTGCGAGCCCTCTGAGCAAGCTTTGCTCTCTCGATGATCTGCTTGACGATCGGAGCGTTCTTCTCGAAGAAAGCGGTCAACTGCTCTGTGGTAACAGAACTGGTAACGCCTTCCGCCTTGACCGTTCCGAGCTTCGCCTTTGTCTGTCCGACGAGTTCGGGCTGGGGAACGAGAACGCTGACAACGGCGGTCAATCCCTCTCGGACATCGTTGCCGCCGAGATTGTCATCCTTGTCTTTCTTGCCTCCAACCGACTTGTAGAAGTTATTGATGACTCTGGTCAAAGCTGAACGGAATCCGGAGAGGTGCGTTCCGCCATCGACGGTATTGATGTTGTTGCAGAAGGTCAGTACGGTCTCGTCTTCGTCTTCCGTATACATGAGAGCAATCTGAACCCTCATGTCATCTTCTTGACCCTCGATAAAGATGGGTTCGCTCGGGTATTGACCGGACTTGTCTTCGACGAGGTACGAAACATAGTCGGCGATGCCGCCCTCGAACATGAACTCGTACTTCGTGCCCGTCTTCTTGTTCTCGAAGGCGACGGTCAGTCCTCGGTTGAGGTATGCGACTTCTCTAAGTCGGTTGACAAGAACCTTTTCATCAAGCTCAACGCCAGCCTTGAAGATTTCCGGGTCCGCTCTCCATTCGATGCGAGTGCCATTCTTCTGGCCTCGCTTCATGGGGCCGACCTTCTTCATCTGTTTGACGACGCCGCCTCGGGAGAATGTCATCTCGTAGACGCTCTTGTCTCGGCAGACGGTAGCGACCATCTTTTCGCTGAGGGCCGTCACGCAAGACGCCCCGACGCCATGAAGACCGCCGGAGGCCGTATATCCTGAACCGCCAAACTTACCGCCTGCGTGAAGCGTTGTCAGAACGACTTCGAGAGTCGGTTTCTTCTCGGTTGGATGCATGTCAACCGGAATGCCTCGACCATTGTCCTCAACAGAGACCGTTTCTCCGTCTTCCGCGATCTCGATACTGATGCGATCGCAATGACCTGCCATCGCCTCATCGACGGCGTTGTCAACGATTTCCCATACGAGGTGATGGAGCCCCTTTTTACCTGAGTCCCCGATATACATGCCCGGACGCATCCGGACAGCTTCGAGACCTTTGAGGACTTGGATAGACGATCCGTCATATGCGGTTGAAGTTTGCGTCATTCTGTTACCTGATTCTGATGGCAGACTTTTACTCGAAGAACATTTTACTCGAACTCGCCTGCACCTGTAATGCCATGCCGCCCGTTTCCGAGTGGCATGGTTGAGTATTAGTGCCCGAAGAACTGTTCGAGTTCACTCAACATATCGTCGATTTCTTCGACGCTGAGATAGAGCTTCACAACCTTGTCGGGCGATTCTTGAGGCATTCGTGCCCGCTCGTAAAGAGCATTGATATCCAGGTCTTCAACAACGACAGTCTTGTCATGGTTGAGACCGGCTGGTCGCTGAACAGTGTAGTTTCCCCATTTGCTCTCGACCAGTTCGGGCTTGTATCCCATAGGGATCGAGTAGATAAAACCTTCGCCCTTGTCGCACTTGATCCAGAACGACTTGCCGATGGTTCTTTCGGAACTCGTGTAGCCCATCTTCGGGTTGAAGTTGCTGTTGTCGAGCTTTCTCCCATGACCATTGGCCGGAACGATCTCGCAGAAGACAGGAGGAACCGAAGGCTCGTTGCCCTTGCGGTTATGCTCTGCCTTTCGAGCCCATCGGTAGTAGGCCGCAGCTTTCGGGAGAGACTCGTAGTAATAGCGGCGGAGCTTCTTGATCTTGCGGAACGTCTCATGATCGCAAGGGTGGTAGCCCCAGTTGCTCTTGAAAGTCTCAGTGCCATTTGCGTTGATTGTCATTTCCTGTTGCATTGTATTCTCCTTTTACTTTGAATGCGCAACGATACCATTACCCATCAGCGGGTAGTTACTAAACAACGATCGCTTCTCGCCGCAGACAGGTCTGCAAGCGATTGCGGTCAACTCATTTCCAATGTCAGGTTCTCTGAACTCTCTGAAATCGTAGCCAGAATTGGATAGCTTCGACGCTGCCTTGAACAAGGCTCGTTCGTCGCGGACAGAGAGTATAATCAGATGTGGATGGTCCTGAGTCTACGGGTCGTAGAAGACGTTACCCGCTTCGAGAACTGCATGGCAGCTTTGGACTGCTTGTTGAGCGGGACTCAGGTCAGACCGCACAAGCACATAAAGGTACTGAGTTTCTTGGTTTACATCATTCTAAGCCATCGGTATAGCCTCCTGTAACTTTGAGCGAAGAATCCGACGATATCTCCGATCGTCAAAAACATCCATCGCTCGTTCCAAGGGAGTTCTCGGATTCGAGCATCCCTTATTTCTTTCTCTCGCCTCGCATACTCAGCGAAGCGAGCCTTTACCTCGTCCATCATACCCCATTCGGCATTGCTCGTCAATGCCCTTCAATGAATCACGCTGATCCGACTGTTACCCGAAAGATAACGAGCGAATAATCGACTGGAGGATTACCTGGAAAGTTGAACTGCTGAATCAATGCAGATAGCTGGTTGACAGCAAACGACAATGGAAGGCCATCAGGAATGATGACATCAACGATAGCCTTACCAGTTAGATCGGGTTCCGTTACGGTAAACGTGCCATCGGCACCAACGACGTAGAGAATTGCTTGAGCCATGAGTTGCCTCCAAAGAAGTGATACTTCTTTTTCGGCAAGCCAGAGCAATACCTACAGGTCGCATCGCCTTGTAGTAGAAGAAGGGACAACCCCGCATTCAGGACAAACGGGATAAATGAAGCCCATGTATGCCTGCATGTTATGAAACAGGTCATGAGTGAATTGGTGCCCGCATGAGCAAATCACCTCTCCGGCCCCCTTGTCTCCATTCTCAGAGATGACCTTTTGAGGTTCCTTGTGTTTGAAGTTGGCAATTTGCTTAAACAAGTTATTGTCCTTGTTGGATGCTGCTGATGATGTCTCTGACTTGGGTCAGAAGTTCCTGGTATGCTCTATAAAACTCCATCTCGGGAGTTGTTGTCAGTTCCATGGCTTGCAAGAAACGGTCTGCTTGGACTGCATACGCAGCAAGCCTTGATGCCTTCCAAGTTCCCTTGGCAGAACTCAGGTTATCGATGCGATCTGCGATCTTGATAACCTTAGCGGCGGGAGACATGATTGTTGCCTTGCCCATCAGAGCTAGCGTCTTCAACTCCCGCCCTTGATGGAAGTTGTGCGGCCATCGATCTGGAACCGGAAGCGTCAACTGGTCAACAATTTCGGCGATCTCTTCGCCGAAGAGCATTTCAATATGACCGCTTGTCCATTCTGTGTCTTCGACAACATCATGCAGCCATGCAGCGCAGATGACTCTTTCATCGCTGCATCCTGCGGCCTCGATTCGATCGACAACGCTTGAGGGGTGAATGATATAGGCTTGGCCGTCGTCTCTAAACTGATCGGCATGGGCCGCGAATGCAAGCTTCTTGGCCCTATCTCTCGGGCTCATCGCCTCCATCTCTTTCAGCCAAGCCTGATCCGTCAGAGTTCCGTTTACCATGGTCGCCATTATCGCTCTCCTCGCGCCACCTGCTAACCCTTCGTTCGAGAATCTCGGTCGGAAACCGCTGCTCTCGGAAGGTCCAAATGGGCTCATATTCTGGTCCGTCAACGCGACGGTTCCGATAGATCCAAAGACCGCCGCGATCGTCCGGCCCTTGCTTTTCAGGGATTGAGTAATCGCCGTCGTAGTTCTTCGAGCCGTTGGTTGTAACCAGGACTCTTTGATACACCGGCCCTCGGGTTTCCCTCTTGTCTCGGATGAATCGAACGAGCTTGATCTCCTCGTTAATCATCGCTCCGAGCAGTTCTTTGGCAGAGATCGGTTCGGCGTCCTCAGCAACAGGTCGATACTGATTGCCGCCGAACTGTCGGTTCAGATTGAACCACCAAAGAGGGTTGCGTCCAAGGTACTCTTCGTCTTGACGCTTAATCTGCGTCGAGAACCATGTCGTCCAAATCTCGCCCTCGAAGTCTCGGTAGCATGTCTTTGCGTACCTTTCAAGGATTCGCTTTCTCGCGGGCGTAAGAAACTGCCAAGCATCCTCGCCCATCGACAGGTCGAGTTCCGCATCGCTCGGACCAGACGCAAAGAGGTTGGGTCCGACATTTCCTTCATGGTCAATGAAGACATCTCGCTCATGGTCGATGACTTGACCCGAAGCGGTTGTTGCGAGCAGAATGGCGAGGAGGGCAGCTTTCATGTCAATGCGCTCATTTCCTTGTCTGACTCTCGGAATCGTAGGCCTTCAACGCCCCATTTTCCAAGACGGAACTGCGGATTATCCAGACGCTCGTAGTGCCCGATGGTAACGATGTCGCAGTTCTTGGGGTTGGCGAGTGTCTCGAACTGGTCAACCGTCAAGTGCATCCATCGGGTAACGAAGCATCGCATGGTAAGTCCATGCATGACAATCAGTGGATTTGGTCTGTTGTCGGTGATTTCAGCGTCGAATAGGGGTCGATCCGGCGTCTTCCTGGCGATTTGCCGCATCATGCTCTCAAGAAAATGGCAACAGCGGTCGTAGCAGTCCGCTGGCGACTCTCCGCCCTTGAAACGGTAGAAGAACCATCCATGCTCTTTTCGCATGGCTTCTTGAGCCTCTACGTCGCTGTAGCCATGATCCACCTCTCGCAGGCGAGGATCTTGGTAGATGCGATGATCCGCCTCGTCGATCTGCGCCCCGATGAGCAGATGGTTCATGGTCTCGATCGCTCGGGCATACGGCGACGAGTAGAGAAGACAGTTGTCAAAGTCAAAGCCGCTATCCCGAAGTTTTTGACCCGCTTCGAGAGCTTGGCTCTGGCCAAGAGATGTTAGCTGAACCTTGTGATCGCCAATCGACCCGTGAGGTATCTCTCCCGAGTTCGTCTGAGACTGTCCGTGACGGACGAGTTTGATGAGCATTCTTCCGACTCCTTTTAGGCTTTCTGAGCAGGTTCCAAATAGCAAGCTTCTGTAGTAGAGTCTTCTGCTCTGTTCGTTCAAACGTAGAGAGTTCGCCCTCGTCGATCTTCCTCATCTTGTCGCCAGAGCTTTGGCGGCGAGTTAGAGTAAAGCTGGTATGAGTTCGGGCGGAGATAAATGCGCCGATGCAATACATGACAACGCAGAGAACCAGACTTGCAAGCAGGAAGTAGAGAAACGCCTGAATCTCGCCTTGACTGAAACGTTCTGCCGTTATATCTACTATATCGGCATTTTGCGATGCGATGTTTCGGGCATTTTGCATGCTAACCTATTCGAAAATGTCGAGTTCTCCGTCTGCTTGATCTTTCAAGAAACAGCGGTCATCGGCCAAGAGTTCTTCGGGTCGGAGATCGGGAATCGTGCCATTCATGACTCCCTTAGAATACCAGTCGTAAAGACAGGTTGCAACAGCGGTTGCTAGATTGAGGCATGCCCGAGTCGGGAGGATGACCCTTGCATGGCAATGCATCATGGAAACCTTGGAGACGCCTCCATCTTCGGGGCCAAAGACCAAGACCGGGTTCTCCGGCCATTCAAAGTGATGGAGCATCTGAGCCCCGTCAGCAAGCTCGACTGCGATCGGCGTTGCTCCGGGGAAATGGTCGAAGGGCTTGTCGTAGTTGCGGACCTGAACATGAGAGTATAGCTTCATTCGCTCTTCTCTCGGAAGACGAGGCTGCTTGCCCGCTTTTCGAGCCCGCCGACGACCGAGCCCGTCGTCAAGATTCTTGCTTGGGTCTCTGAGATTGACCCGCTGTCCGGTATACCAGACTTGGTTCCATCCGTAGCATGACGCTGCCCGGATCGCCATCGAGATGTTGCGAGGGTACTTCGGGTTCTCAAGAACGATAGCAGGAGCTACGCCTTGAGGCGGCATGTTTTTGCCGACCTGAAAGGCCTTGAGTTCTCCCTCGATGATAGCGTCCATAGTCGTCATTGTTGATCCTCAGTTCTTGACTCCCGGTCCAACAGGAGAAAATCCGGTAGCGGCTCGACCAGATTTCCTGCTCTGCATCGATGGTTTACGAACAGCCGCCTGCTCATCATAGGTCTCTCTGGCGTCTTTCAGCTTGCGGATGGCTCCGCCAAGGGCTCCTCCGGCTTTCTGATCGCCGAGAGCTTCCATGATGGCATCATGCTCTTGCGGAGACAATGAAACTTTGATCTTCTTCATGACAAACCTCAGGTAGAAGGTCGGACATCGACCCACATGGTCGTGTCTCCGATGATTCGCTTGACCCATCCTCTGTAAAGACGAGGACGCTTGAACAAGAGCTTGCCTTTGCTATGGAGCAAGGCGATATCGAGAAGCATGTTGTTGAACTCTCGTTCGCTCATGACGCTCTCCTTACATGGCATCCATCAGCAAGACGAACTGAACCTCCAACGTCGCATCAGGATACTGCTTGCGGACCCATTCGATGTCGTTGGCGAAGTCCGCCTTGAACCTGTCGAGCTTGTTCTGAATGTCGTCCGGCTGAATGACTTCAGGTTCTTTCTCGCAGTCATCTCTCGGAGTGACATCGAAAGCGTATCCGCCTCTGTTGGGAAGCAAGAACCTCCGACCTTGAGAGTCGGTAAACTCGCCTCGACCTTCGTAGAGACGCTCGTCGATCTCCTCGGTGTCGAAGTAGCCTCGACCCATTCCCTTGACAATAATCGCGGGTCCAAAGTAGGATGAATAGCTGAATCCCATTACGCTTCGTCCTCTCGTTTTTGCACCTTACCAAAAACTTCCTCACTCGTCTTGCCTCCTTCGAGAAGGAGCTTGACGGCTTCGGGCGTCAGGCAGAATGCGGGTTTGATCATCCTCGAACCATCAGAAGTCAGAGTCGAGGAGGTATACTGGAACATGCAATGACCCGAATGAACAAGACCTTCCTTGCGGCACCATTCGATCTGCGGGCTGAAGCGACCGGGGAAAATGTAGAGGCATTTGTCTCCCTTTGAAGGACCGGAGCCGGGAAGCTGCCCGACTTCTGCCTCTCGTTGACCAAGAGCAATGAGCGCGTTTTTTCGGGTATCTGTCAGTTTTGTCATAATGCCCCGGACGGGACTCGAACCCGTACTCTCAAGGATTTAGAATCCTCGGCTCTACCAATTGAGCTACCGGGACTTTGATTATCCGCTATGAGCAGAAGACTCCATGTATTTCGTTCTTTCCGGAAGCACAGGACCAGTAGGAGGAACTCCATCCGGGTTTTCTGTGTAACCCTTGAACCATGGAGCGGTTGACGGTAGAGAGATTCTGATGAACTGTCTCGGCGTATCAATCAGAACAGGTAGCGATTCATGAACGCAAAGAGGGTTGCACCAGTAGGGTCTGTTTGGCTCGATGGTAGAGACTCTTGCGTCAGATACATCAATACTGTCGCATTCTCCGTCGTCTCCGATCTCGCCAGAGAAAATACCAGTGTAGAATCGACAGTGGGGAGTACTCGACGCAAGCAGCATGCCATTGCCATCGTTCGGGTTCTTCTTGCCTCCGCCTCCCCATGAACCTCCGCCGCCGCCCCAACTGCCAGCGGAACCGTTGTAGACCCCATCTACATGAAGACCAGGACGCCTCAACGTCTTGCCAGCATAGACAATGCTCTCATCGATCGTCAGGTATCCGGTCTGACCTGTAAACTCATCGATATGCTCGCTGAGTTTTTCGAGCATGTCTTGATACTGAGGAGCGAGCCTGAGCAGCGTTCCTCCGATGACAAACGGCATCATCATGATACGAGTACCAGAGAACTCAGGAAAACGCAGTTCCGTAGGAAACTGATGGGCCGTAGATTCGAATTCTCTGAACATCATGATGTAGTCTCCTTTTTAGGGACCGGCCCTTTGCCTTCGATCCATTGTTCCAGTTCCTCGACCGTAAACCAGCCGTGGTTGTGAATGTCTTGCTCTCTTGGGTTGAGCCAAAACATCAGGTCATACTTGGTTGGAGGAGTCTTGCCATGAGAGACTCGATCCTCCAAAACGCCTCGGCTGGGCTTGAGCGAGTAGTATCTGAGACCTGCTTTTTCAAGCTTCTTTGCGATACCTGTCTTTTCTGCGTCTCGCTCAAGTTCCCATTGTTCCCGATCAGCTTGCTCCATAGTGTCGAGGCCTTCTTGCGGGATCCTCGAAGCAATCATCAGGTTCAATGAAGAGTTGGAGAACGCAGGAATGGGAGGCTGCCCGAGGTAGATGACCGCATCGCCATTGAGGAACGCCTGATGCAGTTCCTTGAGCCATGCGTGCGGCTGTTCGCCCTTGACATGGATACCGAACGAACTTCCGTCCCATGCAGTTGCAAGCGTCTGAGGCTCTTCGTCGTCTCGCCAAGGCTTGAAGAAATGGATATCATGCTTGTCAGCAAGTTGCTTGACATTCAGTGCCCGAAGCTTTTCTGCGTAGTTTGAATTCCAGCTAGACCCGAGAATAGTCGGGTTGTAGATCAGAATTGCTTCGTGAGTCGTTTTTGTTTCGACAAAGAGAAAATGATCCGGGTTTACTTCCCCAATTCGATAACGAGGCAACCCGAAAACTTTCTTCTTCTTTGCCTCATCTCGGTCCATGATCCCAAGCGACCGCTTCATGTCCTTGATGCCGAACTCATGCTCCGCGCAGAAATCTGCGCCAAGCTGAATACCGACGACTTGGCCGTCGATGCCGACCCAATCAGGTTTAGATGATCCGCCTGTTCGTCTCATGATTAGAACTTCGTGCAAACAAACTGCTTGCTACGAATCCTTCCTGTTCCGTTGCTGCTCTCCATGTCCCAATCGTACTCGTGAACCTTGATGCAAGCGGAATGCTCCAAGATGACATCGAGACATCCGCTTGTAATCAGGTCTGAAATGTCCATGTCGGTATCGCTATGGAACCTGGCAACGAGTTCCGCGACAAGGGCGGTCATCTTCATGCCGCCAGAGTTGGCGTGCAGAATCTCCAAGACAGCTTCGCGAACACGCCGTCGTACCTGTTCAGTGATCTGCTCGTATAGCTCTTTGCCCTTGTCTTCTCTTGGCATGTTACCTCCGGTCGTCGTCTGTCGGCCTGTCTTTGCGGCCTCCGCCCGTTGCAAAGTCCATAGCATGTTTGCCCAAGAACCTCGCTCCCTCGCCCAAGGCGGTCCCGACGAGCCTCTTGGCTTCGCCGACTCCAACCCGAGCAAGGTCAACGCCTCGGCGACGGGCTTCGTAAAGCTGCTCGCCGACCTCGCGACGGATTCGGGCGATGTCGCTGTCAAGAAGCTCAGGATGGGCTTCGAGGTACTTTTCGAGTTCCGAGCGGCTTTTGACGATGGGGATACCCATCGACTTGCAGATAGCCATCTCCTTCTCCATGCCGCTCGACTCGCCCGGGAGCGCGCAGTAGATGTCGCACTTCTTCATCATGTCGATGCAAAGGTCAAGCCAAGCATCGTATTCTCGCGGACAGATGGTATCCTGAAACGAAGACGACACGACCATTGAGACAGGGATGACCCGATCTCCAAGGTTCTGCCATAGCCAGTCATATTCCATCGCAGCGCGATTGACGTTGCGAGAGACAGACGGCTTCGAGTAAGGGGAACCGATGAAGACCAGAACCTTATTCATGCCTCTGCAACCTCTTCTCTTCGGGGATCGACCGCTTCAATCGGGTCGATCTCCATAGTCATGTCGTTGATTAGGGCGAGGAGCGACCGCGCATCCTCTTTACCGATCAACTCGTAAAGAATCGCCTCGGAGAAGAAGGGAATGTCATCCCCCTCCCTCTTCCAGTTCATGATTCGCTGCACCATCTTCGCAGCATCGTCCTCCACCCGCAAGTAGAGCGAGCCGATTCCATGCTTCTTTGCGAGATCGGTAATCCAGCGGCACTTAGAAACATGGTTGAGCAAAGCTCCTCGGAGTGCCCGGTCTTCGTCTGCAAGATCCCGCCCGACCGCTTCAATGAAGATTCGAATATCCTCAGGTACCGGAGAAGCATCACGAGCAGCCTTGATCTGCTTGTAGGTCTCGGCCACAAACTCGCCGCAAGCCTTCTTTCCCTTGAACTTGAGGCGGCTGATCGACGACTGATCGTAGTCGTGAAGAGCCAGACTGCGGACAACCCATCCGCTGCCATCATGCTCCTTCTCGATGTCGCCTGCATGCTCGCCGTACTTGTCTTCCTTGTTCCGAGGCGGCAGGTAAATCCTTGAAGCGTCGTCGCGTCCGCCGAGGCCATCGCTGATAACGCAGAGAGGTCGGTCGCCAAATCGGGTAGAGATCATGATTCTTCCTCGCGGTCAATAAGGTGAGCCGGATGGGTTAGTTTGCCGTCCGGATTCCGGCTCATACCTTCGGGTAGATCGTGATACGGAAACCAAACTCCGAGCATCTGCTGGTAGTTTCTCCGTAGCACATGAATGTCGTAACCCTCGCCATCGCTGACGAAAGCTTCAACCTTGGACTGTCCTGAATCGGCTGCGGCGATCAACGCCTCGCCGAGAGCGCGGAGACCTGCTTCTGATCCGCAGATGAAAGCCTCGTCATGGCAATCGCCTTGGCCGTAGATTTGAACAAGAGGGTCCATTACTCAAGCTCCGCATCTTCAAGCATGAAACTGGCCGTGTGACGCCAGAACATTCGCTTGACCATTGCTTCGATCTCGTCTCGTTTGGTGCAAAGATGTTCCTCTGCCGCCGCTCCCGCTTCATGAGCCATTTCAGGTCGCATGATCGCGTAAACCTGAGGCAGCCATTGCTCAAGGCCTTCGAATTGAATCCCATCCTCTGTGGCGATCATTTTGATCTCGCCATCAACGGGCTTCCCTTTGAAATCCAGCTTGGAGAGGGTGTAAGTGAAAGTTTCTGCATTGCTCCGAACCCGAAGCGATTGCACCATGCCATCGAATCTCTCAACGCTGAAGTCTTCAGAGCGCAATGTCTCGCCGTTCTCCTTCATGGACTTCGTATCTAGCGTCATGCTGGCAGAGGAAATCCTATCAGCCTCATCAATGAATCGTTCTAGATCGTCCATGGCGCACTCCTTTGACATACAGTAGGCGATCAACGCTTTCGGTGCAAGCGTCAGATGGGCTCGCCGGTCCGGACGCGCTGGATCATGTCCCAGATGAGACTTTCCTGACCCTCAAGGTAGACATCTCTCGCTGACCTGCCGCCAAATCCCTCGTTGGGCTTGTTCCACCACTGGTCAACGTAATCTTCTCGCATGAGTTCAGCAAGAGCAACCCGAATGTTCTCTGGCGGAGCCTCGTCTCGCTTGCCCTTCCAGAGCTTGCCATCCTTCTCCCATTTCTCGAACGGGTCTTCCCATTTGACCGAACCCATCAACCAAGAAATCTCATGGATGGTCAGAGGCTTGAAGTCATGACAGTCAACGCCGACATCGAGGCGGTACTGAGTTGGATGCGTTCCGCGAGGGCCGCTCCGTTGCCCATGAACATGACCGTAGAGATGCCAAGACTGACGATGCCATTGGTTCCATTCCAAGATCGGATAATGGAACATACAGACTCGCTTCTTCTGCTTCTCTCCGATGTCGTACTTTTCTTCGAGGTAGTCGAGGACTTGCGTAAAGCCGTCTCTCGGACTCGGCCTGTAGTCGTGGTTGCCTTTGATCAACCAGACGTTCTTGCAAATCAGTCGGTTCAAATAATAGGACGACTTCTCCTTGAAAGAGAAGTCGCCTAAGCAAATGAGACGGTCAGATCGAGTTACGACCTTGTTGATATTCGCCAGAATCGTCTCATCCATCTGTTGAACAGAGTCAAAAGGACGAGAACAGTATTTGATGATGTTGGCGTGTCCGAAATGAGGGTCAGCTATGAAGTAATCCATACGTCTAATGATAACGTATAGTTACTTCACTATCAGACAAGCTTAGTCGATATTGAGCGTCCAAACTCCCTTGGGATTAGCTTCCCAAGAACGGCATTGCCTGATCTCGAACGTGCCCGCCGGGATTCTTTCGTCGTCATGCTCGCTATGAGTCAAGAACATATTCTTCTCAAGCTGAACATATCCAAGGATATTGGCTTTCGCCTTCTTCTCATATTCCGCGAACGGAACAGATCGCTCGAAGCGATGCTTATCGTAATCCGTAACCTTGCGGCTGAACTCGATCTTGCTATCATCTTCGACTTCAACGAAGAACAAATCTCCTTGCTGAGCCTTGATCTTTTCTGCTCGAACGTTACCGGCCATCCAGTTGTAACAGACCTTGATCCAGTTATGGATCGGATTGTAGTCTCCGTCTTTCGAGCGAGAAGGGTGAGTCCTATGGAAATGGACAGTCGTATCGCCCGAAGTATGACGCTCGAAGATGATGAGGAACGTCGGATAGCCTCTGCCCTGCATCGATCCGGTCAGCGTATAGAACATCAGACCGTAATCGTCTCTGCCGTTGAGCTTGTTCTCGGTATCTGCCATGCAGACGTTACCGTTGAACATGAGACCCTTGCGGAGAACATGGTACGAATGGCTGTAGCAGTATGTCGTTTGGCGACCCGGAATCGCAAGCGAAGCGTAAGGGACAACGACATGCCGCTCTTTGTTGTCAACGCTCGGAGTTAGAGCGGAGCGCGTTCTTGCAACGCCGCTGTCATCCTCAACAGGCGGATTCAGTTCGCTCTCGCTCTCGATGAGCTTGGGCGAGCATGTCCACTTCTCTCCGGTATGCTTTTTGAGGTACGAAGGCAGATCGTAAAGGATGAAGTAGAAGTAGGACATCAAGTCCTTCTCATACGTTGTTCTGCGAGAGACCTCTTGGGCAAGCCTGACAGTCGTCTCATAGTCAAGCTTGAGCATCTTCTCCCAAAGCTCCCAGTTGTCGTTCAACAGGAAGTATTGCTCGGTCTTGCGGAAGAATGTTGAAACCGGAATGTCGCCAGCCTTGATAGCGGCGGTCAGCTTCGGATGCTTCTTCTCATCGAGTTCGAGAGAATCGTACTCTTCCATGAGCTTCGAGAAAGCTCGGTCGGTTTGCTTGGCGAGGACTGCTCGACGCTTGTCTTTGTAAGCATCATAGTTGGAGATACAGTCCTCAAACCAATTCCAGCGACCAGTTTCTTTGCGTTTTTCAACAAATGGTTGCATAGCCTCTTTGAGGGACTCAACCGAATCGACATCTTTGAAGACATCGTTGACGAGCGAAGAAATCTTGACGCTGTTGATCGTTCGCTTCGTAGAATACATGATGCTTCGGAAGCACATGCCTTCGATCGGATGCTCGCGAAGAAGTTCTTCTCCAAGAGATTCAAGCGTTTTGTAGATCTTGACGCAACCTGTTGGTTTGAGCTTCTGAGGCTCGATGCCTTCTGACAGGAGGCTCTTAATGACAATCGCCACAGCATCGTCGCTATTCTGAACGCCAAGAAGACCGCAGACTTCCATAACGCCTTGGGAGTCATAATCGAAGTCGCCGCCTTTTGATCTGTAATAATCATCGCCGCGATAAACGTTGCCCCTCATAGCGTCAATGATAGTTTTGATACCAGAGGTTAGCATCGGGCCTTTGTAATCGCCGCATTCGATTTCAAGACCCTCATGAATCTTGGCTCCGAACGCTTCCTCAAAGAACTCGAAGCTACCCCGGATAGCGACCTGATTCCCGTTCAGTTCAATGATTGCATAGCAGGTAAAAGGATCAATCTGACTCCGGCTATAGTAGTGGTTGTAGTAGTTATCTCTTTGAACAACTTGTCGGAACTCAATATGAACAACCTTGGCCGTAGAGAGCTTTACTTTGCCCTGGCTATCGCTAGGGTAGTTGTTAGCTCTCTTAGTTGTCAACAGACGAGGCGCGTCCTTCATCTGCTTTTTGAGTTCGTCTCTGATCTGCTGCTGTCTGTTAACGCCTCCGAATCCATACCCGATACTTCTGCTTGGGTTTGAAATGAGCCGACAATCGAAAATCTCCCAACGCTTAGGATCGAGACCGAGGTCTGCGGCGATGTTTGCCGCGCCATGGTTATTGTAGCTGTCGCATGGTTCGCCATTGCTGTCGTATGCAATGGTTCTTAGGTTGCCAAGTCCAAGAATTTCGTTGAGGGAGAATGTTTGCACGGTCATTTCTTGATCCTTCTCATGATGGCTTCGACGGGCATTGGAAGCTGGTTGACGTAGGCAGGGAATTGCCCGCCCATGCTTCCGCATGGTCTGCCCATGAGTTCGTCTATCGAGTCGTGATTTTTGCGGACGTTCTGATCGTAAGATGCAAGGAGAGCATCAGCAAGCTTTTCCGCTTCCCTGATTGCCTCTTCATTATCAGTAGGCAGCGAATCTCTCATAGTTTCAAACAGAGCTAGAGTGATTGCTGTCTTTGTATTTCCTTCGTTCATTGCCGATTTAGAGGCATGAGACAAAGGCGATTCATAATGGTTATGAAGCATTCCGTCAAGTCGCAACAATTAACTCCCGTCTGCATCGAGCCCAGAACCGTCTGGAGCCGATGAAAAAACGCTCGCTCTTTGGACCGTCTTAGTCGTTGGCTGGTCGGCTGGCTTGGCGTTATCGTCGGTTCCTCCGACTTTGCCCGGCCCCTTGCCTTTCACGAACTTAGCAAACTTGCCAGTTCGCACTTTTTCAAACGATCCGCCTGAGTCTGAACCCTTGACTTTGATCGTCACTTCGACAGAGACATCGGAGATTCCCACGTTCGCCAGTTCTTGGCCCATGAGATTCACTCGGCGCTGAATCGAGTTGTCGTTGTTGTTGATGATATCTTCTACTTTGCGACCTTCTTGCATGATGCTGCCTTTCTTTTGAAGCCCCTAAAGGCTTGTCTCATTTGCATATCGATTTCGCTCGTCTTGATGTAAACCCGATCGTTCCAATCTCTCGTTTCCGTATGCGATTCGAAATCAATAGGAACATAGTCCTTGTCTTCGCAGTAGGAACTAGGCCCGACTTTGTTCGCAACAGCATCAACATACATAGAGAAGACGCCTTCTTGCGTAGTCATAAGAGTCTTGAGGCGCTCGTCTTCGAGAAGCTGCTCTTCAAACTCTTGGGCGAGAGAGGTGTCAATCCCGATGCGAGAACCCATCGAATAGCGGTTATCTCGAACAATGTCGAGCCAGTATCCATAGTCTTTCCTGGAATACCCGCTGCCTCGACCGACTTCTTTGAAGCCGAGCAAAGTCAGGTCGCATTGCAGAATTCGGGCTGCATTAATGACATCTCTGAACTGAATCTCGCCTGCAGTTCCCATGACATACTGAAACGACAGCCTTGACGAAGAACGATCCCAAGATCGATACCAAGGAGAATCGCCGCTCATGCGAACGCCTGCTTCTTTGAGAAGCGTGGCGATACGGAACATCTCTTCTGCGCTTTCAACGCTGTAAGCAAACCGACCAACGCTGTCATTGACAAGATCGACCAGTTCCCTGTCCTTGAACCAATGCAGGCTTCTGGTTGTGAAGTTGGCGATGATGCCATGCTGTCTGCAGAGCTTGAGAAGCTCAGCAAACTGCGGGTACATTGTTGGCTCGCCTCCACCGATCGCCAGTTCAAAAAGACCCTGCTCTCCAAAGGCTTCGACATAGGTTTTGATCTGATTCCAGTCGCCATGCTTTCCTTCTTTGGTCGAGTCCTGATAGCAGTAAGAACAACCGAAGGGGCAGAAGTCTGTGATCTTGATGTCAACAAGCTCGGGCGTCGTGCTTGCTTCATACTTTTCGGGTTTAGGCTTGTCCTTGAAAGACAGCCTGATTTTAGTGCCCGAAGTCCGATTCATCAAAGTCCACCAGTCGCCATCCTTGCGGCAGACCCAGTTATCGTTGATCTCTTCTCCAACGACATGAGCATGATGCTCTTCGTTCGGCAGCGGCTTCGACTCATAAGAGTTATCGTTGCCTCCAACAATAACCAGGTCTTTTCTCATGTAGTAGCGATAGAGTTCATCAAAGAACTCGCGAGAGATGGTGTAGTCTCCGTCATGGTTCCATCCGCCGAGTCTCATGCGATCAGCAGGAAGCCCCATCATGCTCTGATGATCTATATATGCATCAGCAGATATGGAAACCTTGCACCAATCCTTGATGACTGCAGAAGCCATGTCTGAGCCGATCTTCTGTTCAATCGCAGAGTAAAGAGCGACTGCCAGATACTTTGCTTTGGCGTCTTTACTCGCGAGAATAAAGTTATCCCAACCGAATTCATCTTCCCCATACTCCGGAAAGACATCCTCTTGCCCCTCAAGGCCAAAGACGATCGAGTGCGAACTGCTAGAGTTCGTAGCGAATCCCATTCTTACGTTTTCGATATGCATTAGTACCTCGATCCTCTAACGGTGTCATATTCGACCAGGTAACGCAGGTTGATTTGCGGAGCCTTATAAACGATCCATTCGTTGTTCACAACGCGGCTGTATCCCGCTTTGCCAAAAACGCTGTGATGACCAGAAGGAGGAGCCGTATAGCCTCTTGGACCTGGAGCCAAATGCGGCTTACCGAGAGCAACATCGGCAATGAACATGAATGCCTTACGTCCCTTGACTCCCCCGTCGCCGTTGGAGTAATATGTCCCGGGTCGAGAAGTGTACCCGTCTGACTTCCGCCAGTCGTCAGCCCAATAGATGCCCGGTCCGAACATGGCTCCGGTAATGACAACACCAACAAGCTGTTTGGGGAGTCTTAGCCCTTCCCTGATGATACCTGGAACATTGACCGAACGAGTTCCATGGAATAGCATGGCAACATTTGAAGACTTGTAAGTCTTTGCCTCTGTCGCGCTGAGATCATCCCTTGATGCAGGTTGAAAAGCGGCTCTTTCTGGCGATCTGCCAGCCTTAATGTCCTTGAGAGATTCAGCGAACCGACTGTAGTTCTTGACATGACGGAAAGCCCACATGTTATGGATGCGCATATCGCCGACATGCCTGTGCCGATTCGCGCTCGCTTTGGGCATCCATTCTTTGATGAAGTGACCTTCGAGGGTGTCCTCGGGCATATACTTCATTTCGATGTCATGGCCTTCGAATGGATTGGTTTCAACCTCATCGCCGAGATCAATAGCGTGCAAAGCATTCTCGAAGGCATCGCAATCGAATCGCCATTGTTGAATGTTACCCGAAGTCAGAATCCACTCGTTCTCAGGGGCTCCGAATCTCTTGACCTTCGGAACCATGCTGTAGACCATGCTCGTAAGCTCTCTCAGGTCTCGGTCCTGAGACTGAACCGAAACATCATCTGTTCCGATCTTGCCTACTCTTGACTGTGCCTCGCTGAGAAGGTCTCGAACCTTGTCGATTGCTTCTTGAGTCGGTATGTGACCGCCCTCTATGCTCTTTTTAGCATACGAGATGGTTCCGGTATTCATATCCCGCATCAGAGCAATCGTCTGCGGGTCAAAAGAGGCGGACGCCTTTTTCTTGCGGGTCTTTTTCTTGGTCGTCTTCTTCTTGGCGATGCTGTCATCATGGACGATCTTCGTCGCGTCAGGCAGCCCTACAACTCGCTTAGCAGCAGGTCTAACGAGGTAACAATCCTTGCCCGGCTTTGCCCTCAAGACTTCGTGCCCGGCAATCGTAACCCATTCGCCTCTCTTATCGTTCTTTTTGCTAACCTGAGAAGCAAAGGCCTTATGAGCCGCCTCTTTGCTGCCCGGACCATAGAACTGAATATCGCCGCCGCCAGACCCGGTTCGGCCCCATTGGAAGTAGGCGTAGTAGTCGCCCGTCTTTTTCGACTTGACGACCGCCCCATGGTAATACTTGTTGGTATCGGTTCCATCCTGCTTGAAGCAACCAAGATCAGCAATCATTGCATCGCTGAAGTCCCCATCCTTGGTAGCCGGAGGACCGAAGCACTCGAAATCATCGGCGGTATGTCCGCTCGGGTATTGTCCTTTAGGCAGTTTCGGTAGAGCCATCTTCGGTCCTCTGAGTTGCTTTATTGACGAGATCATCCGCCTTGTCGGTCGGCTCGAAACCCTCGTCAGTACGTCTCATGTATCCCATGTCTTCCAAGTAAAGACAATGTAGGTATCGCTCCATGTTCTCTACGAATACCACGAAGCGGTTGAGGTACGGTTCAACGCTTGGCCTTGGCAAAGGTAAGTCGCCAGCGGAAACCGATGTCATGTCTGAACAAATCGCGGAGCAGACGATGATTGCCGCTTCAGCGGTATCCTCTGTCAGCCGCTTGGAGTCGCTGCGCAGATTGAGAATGTCTTTCTCGTTCTTTCTCACGAAAGCGAGGAAATCAAAATCCTCATGGAGCGGATGGCTCTTTGATAGTTCTGGCATCGAATCCGACATGAGCCTATGATATCCTCTTCAAAATGCACTTACTAGTCCGGTCGGTTTGGATCCCACTCGGAACGCTCGATATCTTGATCGATGTAGTTCTGCTCTCCGCGAGCAATCATCGCTTTCATCAGAGACATAGGTACGAGGACTTTGATATGACCGCCGTCGATGTAATGCACGACAATGCTTGAGTCTGCCTGATCAACATCAGACACCTTGTCTACATAATCCCAGTTGACTTCGCTCAAAAGCATTATTCTGATTCCTGCTCAAGAAGACGACGAACCCGATCAATTTCTTCCTTCGTATGAACAACGCCGCCCGAGTTGATCTTGATGTAGACTTCTAGAGCGCCTTTGCGATCAGTATGCAGCATGGCGATACGAAGACCGATCTGGCTCGAACACATTCGCTGGGCTCGCTCATTGAGATCGTTCCATCGAATCTCTTTATCGTTGATGATGGCGGGTATTTCTCCGTTTCGCCATCTAATACATGCGGTTACTCTTTGCTTGCCATCAACCATTTCTCCAACTCGCCAAGTCCCGTTCGGACCGATATTGGCGTAGCAGGGCGGAACAGCGCCGCCAGAAAGCAGGTAGGACATAAAGTTGATCTGATGTTCCTCAGTCCAGACATGGCCTCGCTGAAAATCAGCATCGAGAGTTATCGGGTATTCATTGATCGAATTTTCAAGCCTGCTGAGGCCAAAGAAACATTCGCCATAGGAGCGGATGGGATCGTAGAACTCTTCAATATCGATAGGCATTCAAAGCTCCGCTTCGGGATTTCTTGGGTTACGCCCTCTGCTGAGATAAGCGCAGCCAACAGCGAGTTGACGGGTATAATCGAAATGGCCGCAAGCCCGAGTCTCCACAAGCGAGACAAAGATGTCTTCCGTAACAGGAGGAAGGCCTTCATCGTTTCGCTTCATGTTCAGATATTCGAGCATGCCTTTTCGCTCATACAGAACCCAGGCGATTTCTTGGCGACCATTGCCATCATCGACCCACTCAGATCGCTTGTCCCGTTCTTTTTGAAGCTCAGCAAAAGCGTCTTCAAACATCTGGATTGTTTCGCGCCAGTCGCTCATAAACGTTGGCGAAGGGATTCGAACCCTCACTCTCAAGGCTTTAGAGGCCCCGGCTCTGCCATTGAGCTACGCCAACATAGCGTCAGTATGACGCTGATTCGATACACCTGCTACTTGGGCAGGACCGTTACGATCGTGCCCGACTTGACCTTGATGCGATGTTCTCCAATCGGATACGTCCCATCTCCAAGGCTGCTGATAGCATCAGCATTGCCGGGTGGAAGTATCTTTTGCTGCAACTCTTCAAGATCGATGCCAAGCACTCGCTCGATATACCTGAGCATTGCATGCTCGGAAACGACTACTTGACTCTCTGTCTTTCCGCTGATCGTTTTCTCGATCTCTGTCAGTCGCTTTGTCGCTTGAGCTATCTCCCTGTCCTTAGCCGTGAGTTCGCTTTGAATCGAAGAGACTTTCTCTTTCGCTGCTTTGAGTTGTCTAGCGATTTCTCTTTTGTCTGCTTCGATTTGTCCTATTTTAGACCGTAGCTGCCTGGTCTCCGTTTGCAGTTTCTTCAGTTCTTGCGGAGTCATTATTATTCTCCAAAGCTCTCCTCCATCAGTCAGAGCATTTGATCATGCCTTTATTCTTGGCCGATGCAAAAAGCGAGTTGAAAAGCCTGTCTTTTGAGTAGTGAATGAAGTCTCGACCTACTTCTGTTATCTCATATGATCTTTCATTCTCTTTGAGCTTGGCATAGTACCACATACCTTTATGACCGACAACAGCAAACTTATAGGTAGAATGGCCTCTGACTCGATCTATAATTCCGGGATGACATTCGATAACCATGGCGTAATCATCATCATGATAACGCTTTCGGTATTTCCAAGTGCTTGCAACCCGATATTTGGTAAACACTGGCTTCATAGAACAATGGCATCGCTCGGTATCTGGGTAGTTCTGCCCCAATCAGTCCGCCATACTTTGTCCCAGCCGTTGCATTCCATATTGCTGATGAGAATGCGATCAGACTCCGGATCAGCCTTGACCTCTGCCAAGGTGATAGGACGGCCATTGATCATGTAGTGCTTTGAGTAGTTCTTCGGGTCGCCTCGGAGGGTCTCTCCGTCAACCTCAGCGAACTCTCGATCAAAGAAGCGGAACCAGATAGTTCCTTCGGGAGAAGCTGCTTTTGCGGCCTCGATATCCCTTGATTCCACTTCTTCTATGCTCGACTCTCCAAAGAGAAGTCCGAGGAAGCCTCGCTCTACGAATGTCTTTGTTGCCATGAAAGTAAGTTACTGCTTTTCAACTTCACTTTCTGAATGGGCACGAAAAAAGCCCCTTAGCTTGCGCCAAGGGGCCTTAATGGAGACGGGGGGAATCGAACCCCCGTGTCGGTATGGTTCAGAAGAGACCTCTACGAGTATAGTCGATGCATTATCTTTTCCGCGGTCCGGCCATCGACAGCCTTACCTTTGGAGCAACCCATTTGATCTTGCCGCTGCACCCTAGGGTATCGGGTACAACAGCCATCCGATGATCTTCCGCTTTCCGAGTATCGGAGTCCTCAGCTAGCGGGCAGGCTGATTAGGCAGCCATGCGGAGTGCGTTACCGTTGGCAACTAATGGTTTGCATACCTTGTTAACGGGGCCTGAGCATGCATCCCCGACTCGCAATCCACGACCTACACCATCCGGTCGAATCCTGTTCGTCCCCAGTTGTCAAAGAGGCTGGCTTACGCCGTAGGCAGTATAGCCGCTACAGCCTACACTGTCAACCCTCTTCTTCGGCAGAATCTAGGGGTATGACCTTCCTTTTCCACGCTTTTTGATGGTCCTCGACCTTCTGCAGATCGGGATATCTGCCGTTCAGATAATCCAGGTCTTTACCTAGATGCTGATGGACAGGACAGCGCGAATCCCAATCTTTGTAATCGTCTGTTCGGGTTCTTTTGCAGTTGAACTCTTGATGATGCGGATGAATGCCTCGCAGTAATCGCACATTGGCATTGGCCCCTGTTGCTTTTAGTACATACATCTGCACAAGAGGCTGCCCCATCTTGATCTTGAACTCGCCTGGCTGATTGACGAAGGCGACAAGACCGAAGTTGGCGACGTTCCACCATCCCTCGATGCAAGCGCTGAGAAACTGGTATGGCCTACGGACCTCGTTCATCAGATCGTTGACCATAATGAAGTCCCCGACGTTCTTTGTTCTTGCATGAAAATGCGTCTGAATGGTGAAGCTTCCATGAGCGGAGTGGTTGGTAATCGCTCCGTGCCCGACTCGATGATGACAGATGATCTCTGTATCAGAGTCTTCCTTGCCGTTCCACTTGATCGTAGCTTCTACAGGAGAGGGAATGTAGAAGCCGAGAGCCGCGGCCATAGTAATCGGCTGACAGAACTTCGCATGATTGATTGTCTTGCCGTCAGCGTCCATCCAGTCCCGCATCTTCTTGGCAGGCTTTGGAGCATACTTTTCGTCGTAGTTATCAGGCAGCCAGAGTTGAATCTCTGTATCGTCGTAAATCAGTCTGTCGTTTTCCGATGGTACGGACATTTATCGAGTCCCCTCTGATGATCATCAAACTTGTTCTCATACGCATCCATACCCCTCATGTAGAGCATGTCAGGAGCGCCGTTTGCCGAGTTGCGTATTCTCCCAAACTCATTCATCGTCTTTCTCTCGGTATTGAGAACATCGCCTTCCTCATGCCGTCCGATCGAATACTTGTCGATCATGTGGCGAGGGTATGGCAAGAAGCAGCCGATAGGCGAGCCCTTTGGAATGAAGACATCTATGCCCGGCTCTGTTACCTTGATGTTGAAAGTAAAATCTCGTCTGAGGTTATCGGTTTCAATAACCGCGGACATGAAATGAAGACCATGCATAGGGAAGTTGGGCGGCTGCGTTACATAGAGATTTACGCCCTTTGGAGTCCTGTATGTCCATCTATTTTGGATGGTCAGGATGCCGCAACCAAAGTGGCTTGAAACGATCTGTTGACTTCTTCCTCCGGGCACAGGAGAGGTCCAGACAGAAAGACCGTTAGGAGATTCTTCTCCATCCCATCGAACTAGAATATCCATGAGGGATCGAACGATAAAGCCGTATTGATTACCCATTGTCAGAGGGAGACAGAAGTAGAAGTGCTGATTGAACCAATCTCTCTTTTTGTTATCTCTTAGGCTTTCTACGAGCTTATCTGCAATCGGGTTGAATGCTTGAGATTCGGTAAGTATGCTGATATGACTGTCATCAACCTCAACCTCATCGGGACGATTCGTTTTAGGCATGTATATGCCTTCTGGTTTCTTGTATTTCATTCTAAGCTCCAAGATATCTTTTCGGAAGAAAGAAGCCCTTCAGCATCATGAGATGTCATGGATATGCCATCTGCCTCTTCAGCACTGGATACTTCTACAGCTTCGCTGAATGAGACATAGAGGCCGATATCTGGGGTCAGCCATACTTCTCTAATAATGGCAAGGTCTTTTGTCAACCATAATGGCGTAATGTTCGAGTTCTGAACTTTACCATCAACGATTCTACCAATAGACATTTCTTTCTCTATATCTTGGTCTCGCAAAAGCAAGAGTTTGATACGAGTTGGCTTATCTACGGTCAGCTTGATGTCATTGATCTTCATGATTAGTCCTTAAATGATGAATCGGCTCAACAAGGCGAGCTTGCGAGCCGATTCACATGCCTGACTGAGAGGGGATCAACAGGCGGGACTTGATTATTCGATTATGCGACCGGGACAGATGCCCATGCCTGAGCAATGTTGTAAAGAGCCTTCTCTGCGTTATGGAAAACGCGCTCTCTAGCAACGATAGCCCAGGAAAGATCGTTTGGGTTGCCGTTCTGCTGATACTGAATAGCGAGTAGCTTCTGTTCTGCGGTGCGGTATTCACGATACTCGTTCAATCCGTTGACGTAATCCATCCAGTCGTTGCGTGCCTGATGGGAAAGGACGGTCGAAAAGCCTCCAACGAGTACGGTCGAAAAACCTACTTGATCTGGATACTTTACGCACTTCTGAGTCGTGCCGCCTTCTCTAGTCGTGTGCCATGCCATTGCGAATCTCCTCTGATGATAGACCAATATTCTCTAGGGTCATATATCAGTTTCGGAGATCCGGCCAAAATCCTTCAATGGACTCTGAAATTGCTGACTAAGATCGAGACAGAATGCTGCAGCCGCCAAAATCTACGCATACTAGTTTACCCTTGATAGTCCCGCAATTGCGAGGGCAGAAATCTCCTCCGCAACCAATCTTATCGAGTTTCCGTTCTACTTCTCGATGTTGCTCTTTCCAGATAGGACTTCTGAAGCCGCCAATGACGGGTTGAGCTACTTGGGTTTCATACCCATACCATACATCGATGTATTCATCCTGTTTCCGCTCTCTGTGCTGGATGATAAGCATTTTGCCAACCTTGGGGCCTACGCCCATCTTGGCAGCTTTTTGTTGCATTTCGTAAGCGCATTGAGCATCATCAAAGTTATTGTAAGCTTTGATACCGAACTTGGATGTTTTTGACATCTTGAAGAAACGACCTTCGATCCCGTTGGCAGTATGGCGTCCTATCAAAGAGATGACATCGCAGTTCAATGACGACAGTTTTCTTCTTACCTGCTTCCTTGGCATTTACACGCATAGCCTCGCTGCTTGATTGTTCCAAGCAGCAGAATACCAAAGACCGTATACACTCGCTGTTACGGGATGAATGAAGCTGTTCCGCCACCCATCTGCGCGCTCGCGCTAGAAACCGGAGGAGGTGGAGGCGGAGGCGGCGGCGGTGGCGAAGGAGAAACTCCAGAATCATCAACAATCGCCAGGTGCCAAGCATTGCCAAACCTTACGAAAGGCATAGGGATACCGCCGATGGAGGCTATCTGAGTCTCTTCTGGAGTGCCTGATTTGATATGGCAAAGAATATCGCGGTCCGAGTTGAGAGATAGCGTATGACCGTACCATAGAAGGTCGTATTCGACATCAGTTGATCCAGCGGTTGCATCAAATGCCCATACGTTGTACTGACCTGATGTCTTGTAGTAGAGGCGAGAACCTTTGTAGCTAAAGGAAGCTCCATACTCAAGAGAGTCAAAATCGAGGACCGAAGATCCAGAAGAAATGACATGAACCCCAAGGGCGTGCTTACCGTCTGCGTTTTCGTAAACAGCGATCGGGAACCCTCCAAGCATCAGCTTGTCAGCAGAAAGAGTATTGAACTCTGAGGTTGCATCTGCATAGCGCAGCCTTAGAGTGTTACCTTGGTATTGTTCTGCAGAAACCAGAACGCCGAATATTGGAGTGTTTTGAGGCATAAGTCTTATTCGAGCAAGAGATCAAATCGCCCTTTCATGATGTCTTTGATTTTGTTGGTCTTGCGACCAGAGCGATGATCCGCGACTCGTCCTTCTATGAAGTTATAGGTCCGAAGTTTACCCGATCTTGAACCTCCGGCGACTTGCTGACGCCTTCTTTCGTTATATCGGCTTTCTTGTTCTTCGTCTTTTTGAGCCTGAACCCTTCTTGACAGTATCTCCAAGGCTTTTCGCTTGTTATCTAACTGAGACCGGCCATTGATGAAGACCTGTATCCCGGTAGGGGTATGAGTTGCTCGAACAGCGGAGTCCGTTTTGTTCTGATGCTGACCGCCAGGACCGCTGCCACCTTGAGTCTTAATGGTCACATCCTCCTCTCTGATGTTCGATGAAGACTTTTCCGGCAATGGCATAACGGCCACTGATACCATCGAGGTATGAGGCTTGCCTTTCCCGCTTTTCGGCCTTCTTTGAACGGCATGCTTTCCTGACTCAGGCAAAAACAGCGCACCGGCGTTCTTACCTTTCGCTTCGAACGAGAAATGTCCGAAGTCGGAAAGCAGTATGTCGCATTTGATTTTCTTGGATGCTGCGTAGGAGAGGTATGCCTGAGCTAGTTCTTCTACAAAGGTTTTGGAGTCATCTCCGCCTTCGCCGAACCTGATCTCGACGATGACGCAAGAAGCAGAACGGTCAAAGACGCTCCTGATCCTTCTTATGGACCTGAGGCTTAGTCTTCTGACTCTTGTTCTTCTTGCTCATCTCTGAGACCCTCCTTTGATAGCTCTATGGCTTGTTGAGATATTGATCGGATATCTTGATCAACAGGTTCAATGTTCCACACAAACCTGTCAAAGTCCTCTCTCATCGCTTTTCGAACAGTCCATCCGTCCTTGAAGAACTCTGGCATGTCTTCCCATGGATCGTCAGCATCGTAGCGAAGCATGTCCTTCATTCGAGCAACATTCTTTCCAGAAAGCTGCTTATGAGAGAAGTGAGCCCTTGCCGCCATGGAGACGCTATTGCGAGTTGCATCCTTCCATCTCCAATAGAAGTAGTTAGCTACGTCGCTTTCGGGTATAGGGAAAACTCTGGCGTCGAACATTGCAGTGTTCTCTTTGCCATTCAAGCTGTTCCATCGGTCTGTTGCTTCGTCTTTATCTAGATTTGGGATGTAGTGATTGAAAAGGTTCTTGAGATGCTGAGATAGATTCCTGTTAAAGCTTATGGTAGCGTTCGACGCGGCTACGGAAACTATTTTCTGAACCTTTCCTCCAAACCATTGCTCGGTCTGCAAGGAAGAATAGTCGATAAGCAGTATACTTATCTCATCGCTTTGCCCGTATGCCAGGGAAGCAGTAGGTATATCTCTGACCAGAGATAGCGCGGTTGCCTGCATGCAGTCGGACAGATACTTGTCAAACGGGTACTCGAATCCGCGCGTAAAAGAATGGAAGGCTCGACCATCAATTCTCAGGATGGCGGGCATGCGCGGAGTCAGCGTCAATTGAGGCACCGCCTCGTAACGCTTCATACGATCTCCAAGACTGTCGTTGCTCATGGCTGCATGATAGCAGCTTTGATACTTCACTCATTGGCCGGTCCCCAAGTGGTTAGGGACTGGTATCTACATATGAACTGCTCTTGCAAAGGGAGAACACCAATGAAAGTACCAGAGCAGTATCGTAAAGTCAGAGTCGTGCCGGGAAGTATCAAATCAGAAGCAATCAGCGTCAGGAAGGTCTCTGCATTGCCGGTTCCAAAGCCGAAGCAAAGCAGACTGCCAATGCCGCCAGACAGAAGGCCTATGTGGTTTTTCAATGCCTTCGGCGGAGTTCGAGATTCCGATGTCTATCCGGAAGAGAATAGATATGGATGCCACCCAACATGGCGCGGACCCGAGGGTCCAGAGAACTTCATTGACAGACACATAAGACCCGCTCAAGAAGTTGGTTGCGATAGGGTCTTCCTTAATCGGCCTGCCGGAACAAGCGGCAACTGGGTTGTCTCTTTTGCTAGCTGGCATGCGATGCCTCCTGCAAAGCGAGAAGCAATGGTCAAAAAGATACATGACTATACTCTAGATGAGGCTCCTCGACCGCTAGACATCTGCTATTACATAGGCTCTTACGTCTCAGACTATCGAGATGTATTTCCAAGCAGTCCCTACAATCCGAAGTATACGTCTGATCTTTGGAAGTTCGACTCAAGCGACCCCTACAGCCTTGCAGCTATTCGGGCCTCTCTAGGAGGACTTATGGCAGGAGGAATGACAACATTGGCCCTAGATGCCAGTAGCCCATGGGGACAAACAGTTGTTGATTTCGCTCATCAGCTAGCTCAGCCGCCTTTTCGGATGAGAACCATTGGAGAAGCTGTCCCGTTCATGAAAGATGAGAATGGCAAGGGCATACGAGATAATGATGGCTATTTGATTCCAGATATGGACATGATTGAGCAAATGCCTCATTTGGCTCTTCTTAGATATCTTTCTTCCAGGTTCAGCCCAAAGACAGAGTTTGATCCTGAAACAACTGAGCTATATGTCTGGCTTCATGCACAGGGCTGGAACAGCGGAAGCGATGATCTAACTGAACAGCAAAAGAGCGAAACTATGTGGTCTTGGATGAATCGAGGGTTTATCCCTATTGTTAATGGGCAAAGATGGATAGAAGAAGCCATAAATAATGCAGTCAAGCTAAACTGGTTGTAATCCATTTAGATAAAATGAATAGCGAAGGATATATGCGTAGCACGGCGTATATCCAGCTATCGCTATTTCATGATGATCTTGGGAGCTAACAGATTGACAACGCCTATAAACAATAACCGCCCAAGCGCTTCTATCGCTAGATTCCGAAGATTAGTTCCTAATTTTACTATCAACGGCAATCCATACCAGACTAGACAAACCGTTTCATCTGTTCAGACATTGGACACTCTGACTTTTGACTCGCTTGCTACAATCAATCTAGGAAACTCCTTTGGCACAAGGGAAGAGCCTGGGGATTTCGAAATTAGATATACCATCAACGGAGACGTTCCGACTAAGAATTCTTCGGTCTATTCAAGACCCATTGTCCTAGATAGGACTATTTCCAACGGAGAGATCGTGACGATACAAGCTAAGGTTTTCGACAAACAATCGATCTTGTCCGGCAAGCTACTGAAGATTCAACTGATCATCAAGTAGCTGTAACCACATAGGAACAAAATATGCTCGTCAGCCAGAAAGAACTCACTCTTGGGGACGCTATCGGCAACCCTCTCGGCGTTCAAAACTTCTATTTCAATAAGACATCTGAAACTACTCAGCAGATTGCAATTGATGAGCCCTTGTCTCAGACGGCATCGATTGTTCGAGTAATTGATCCTGACGGCGATACCATATACTACTCTATTAACCCCCGGTATCTAGACAGATATCAGATCATGGGCGATGAGCCTGTAACCTCTTCAGTCATTCGTCATACGATAGACTTGCCTACTAAGACAGGTATTTATCGAGTTGTCATCAAGGGGACTGATGGGTCAACTTGGGATATCCTTGCGGACTTCTCCATAGATCAGTATGGTATTCAGTATGCAGGAGGTATACTCAACGAGGACTGCATAGATTTTTCTCCAGGCTATATCTTCGTGCCTGCCGAGGCTCCGGACTATGGCTTTCTATTTACCGGCGATGTCACAATAGCTCAATCTGATGATACGCCCATTGATGACACCGAGCATCCAACAGACGGAACTGTCGAAAGAGCCGACAATCCCACATTCGGATCCGATGACGTATGGACGCTGACAACTTCAGGAAGCTGGACTCTTCGCTTCGAGCGACTACCTTTCGTTGTTTGCAACAGTCTTGCTGCAGCGAACGCTATTCAATCAGGCACGACGAAACCGGGCTCGATACGATTTTGGGGTAAGGGAGACGAGCTTGGTCATAGTCGAATCGTTGAGATTATCGCGACTATGAGTAGTACGGACTATGAGGATTCAAAGAAGACTTGGCCTGATGCTGCGACTGAATGGGCAGCGAATCCTCGCAGATACTACCATATCGACAAGTATGCCAACTGTTTTAGAACTGTTCATACTGCATTGAATCAGCAGAACTTTACCACCTCTGCCCATCGCTGCGGCCATGTCCATGACGAGATAGGTTCAACGGGCACCGGCATGCTGCCTTACGGCGCTCAGCATATCAACAGAGGCGGCTTCTTTGCTTTTCTCTCGGCATGGAATGATTCTTCCAATCCGTACTATAACGACAGCGACCTCAAAAAGAGAGCCCGAATCAGCACTATTGCTGATGCTAGGTGCGTTCATGGCTATAGGCTCAGAGGATCAGCTTTCAGTATTACATCAAGGCTTGGAAACTCTGGTCTTGCAGGATCGGGAGAACTGGCAGCAGGCGTCTTCTTCAACAATCAGATAGACAACATTGAGGCAGGAGATACGGATGCTCTTGCATACAATATCCTAGATCAGCTTGATGCTACCATAGCGGATATCTTTACTTCTACCCGAAATCAGGATTGCGGCATCCTTCCTATCTTTGTTGTAGCTCCTTTGATATGGCAGTTGAAGTACGGCAACAACAATCTCAAGCAAGTCTGCGTAGATGAAGCCAAGCAAATCATGAGAAGAGATGATATCGGCTCAACAAACGAGAACACTCCTCTTCCTGAAGCTGTCAGCTATGACGGCTCATATTGCGGCATTCAGAACTTCGAGATGGCATCTGCATGGATGATGGCAGACGGCGATCCTGATTGGGATTTCCTTGTTGATTCCATCGAGAAGAACTACAAGTGGTGGCAATACTTTGTAGCTCCAACAAAGGATATCAACAAGGGGATATACGCCTATGACAGCGACTCAAGAACGAACCTTGGCTCGCTACAAGAACAGTATGGAGGAGCGGTTAGCAAGCTAGGCAACATTTCTCCTATCGTTGCCAAGTGGAATTTGCTAAGAGGCAGATTCAAATCGGCAGGCGAAGCAGCCAGCGCTCTTGCTGAATATGCTGAACTAATGAATACAGAGATTAGCAACGACACGGATAACCCTACGTTGTTCGAAATACATGGCGGCTGGAAGTTTCAAATCTACGACATGTGGCTTGAAGCGGACGAGAACATATCAAACCCGAACTCTTACGTCCTTCCCGCAGAAGAGACCTCTCATAATGTAGTCAAGGTCAGAGAGGGAGAGGACTATATTCGTATTGACACTCCTGCCTACTATGCATCTTTGCCAACATTCTTTCCGGGCGAGTTTTATTGGAGAAAGGCCCAAGAACAGCACGAGCGAGCAAGAGAGCCCTTCGAAACGACCGGCGGCGATTGGCTCGATGAACCGTATCCGATGATTGAGACCAGTCCAGACAAGCCCCGGAGAGGAGTAGATGCCGCTGAGATCGGCGGAAGCGGTATATCTCTGTTGTATAGCAGGGATGCAGGAAGGCCTTTCATTACGGGCCGCAACGTAGCTCCTTTCTTGACTCATCAGATCGTAGGTATTACAAGCGGAGACGAGAGGAGATGGGCTCGTCCATCAGGTAGAACCTATCAGATTGATGGCAACAAGGTCGTCATTTCATATACGATGTACGGCGATGACAACTTTGAAGATGGAGATGTATCGATTGTCAAGACAATGACATTCGGACTGAAAAGTATCCGTATTCAGAATCAAGTCACAAGAAACTCGGGAGACTCTATCATTGAACTCTACGAGTCTGTACCGATGGTATCTGGATCAAATATGATTGGCTCCTCTTCAAGAACTGCTATGGTTCGCAGTATTGAAAATCCAAGATCAACCATAAACGGGTTTGGCGATGGGATATTCATACGAGGAACTCTGCAAGCCAATCCGTTCAGAGAGTTCTATACAGATCATGAGCGATTGACATTCGCTAAAGTTCCGATTACTCTTCCTGCTGTAGGACAGTCGGCTACAACGTCTTACACAATCGAGCTTCCGTATACCGAGCCGAATGAGGTATCATTTAGAGAGATTGAGGCAACAGTCACTCCAAATAGACCTATTAGTTCAAGGGCAGGAAGGATCCGTAACTCGCCCCTATTCTTCACCATCAACAACCAGAGCTTTTCTGTTCAGAATCAAGGCAATGTACAGAGAAACTCTTTTGTCCCTTCCTTTGAGAGAAGAGCGGTGATAGCTCTCAGCTTTCTTCTGGATAGGACTCAGAGTTTCAGCGAAATCAGGTACACGATAAATGGGGATGCTCCAACTAAGAAGTCATCCCTTTATCGCGGACCTATTGAGCTTGATGCCTCTTTCTCTGGCGGAGAGATTATTACTCTCAAAGCCAAAGTGTTTGATAAGAACTCGATCATCTCAGGCAAGCTGCTTGAGTTTCGGTTCAAGATCAATCCGTAAAAGCCCGGGGCGGGATTCGAACCCACTCAAGCTAAGCAAAGAGAAACCGAAGTCGGTTCCGGACCCGATCGACTGTTTCAACAGTGCCGCCGACCTAACAGCCTGACGCAGTGAGCCTGCTTTCCGCAGGCGAGACATACCGCTCTTCCTCTATGAGCTATCCCGAGCATAAGAGATAAAGATCACCATTCATCGTCGTCATCTTCATCGTCGTCTTCATCATCGTCGTCAAATCGATCGATGTAATACTCTTCATCCTCGAAGTCATCGCTTGACTCATTTTCAATGTTGACCGCAAAGCCCTTTTCTTCGAGCGTTCGGATGAGTTCGTCGCGCCGATCCTCGTAGGCTTCTTCGTCTTCCGCTGTGATATTGGTTTGTATTAGGAGAGTCAAAGCTACTTCCATTGGCTTACCTTTCTCAAATGCATGTCGCTCACTGTCTTTCGATAGGCGACAAAGCATCGCTATAGATGTTCACGCAGAAGTCTCATTTTGATTCGCTCGTCTATAATGATCTCCCCAAAAGACCCTTGAGCCTCATTCATGTGAAACTTGAGAAGACCTTCTGGATGATAGAAGATACCTACGTCTAGGTGCATTTTGGATAGATAGTCATCTATGCTCTCATAGAGGCTGAAATACCTTTGCATCATCAGAGGAGTACCAACTGCAAACTGATCATTGAGCAAGTAAAAACGACTGACCTTCGCTAGTTCTCTCATCTCCTTGTCAAAAGGCTTATCGCAGTTCTCAGCAGGAGGGAAAATAGCAAACTCGTGAGATATCCTTGAATACCCCTCTAGGGGCACTCTTGATACAAACTCGGTATCATATCTCGCTCGTACAATGAGATCATACTTTCTAAAACTGACCTGAGAAAAACAAGCTGAAGTCCCATAATGAACAATCAGCAAGCTAGGAGGCCATGTTATCGTAGAATCAGTATCCAGGTCATACTTGTCAACAAGGCTTTGATACTCTTCTTCAAAGTCATGCGTCCTGTTTGCCTCTATCTTGACTTTGTAAGGCGAATACAGGTTGATAGCTTCATCGATATCTTCTTTGCTATCTCCATCTAACCAGAGATGCATATAGATATCGCAAGGCAGATCGCCTATGAGATTCTTTTTGAAACTTGGATATGTGGTTCTGAACGATCTAAGAAGACCAGAAAGGCAAATTGCTATCTTGGGATCGTTCATAAGGAACGGAGAGCAGCGGGGTCGAACCGCAACCAGGGGTTACCTGATCCAACCGCTTTCCAAGCGGTGCCCGTCGCCGTCTGGGATTACTCTCCAAAGCTCAAGGTATTATCGTCAAAGTCCAGAATAGGAACTATCTACTTGGCCGAATCTAGACTAATCCATCACCGCTTGCTCAAATCTACAAACCAGGTATCTCCTGCGTCTGTCTCAATATGCCCCTCAAAGAAGAACTTGACTGCTGAACGGGTTCCGGACCATGACCAATAGTCGTGGCCAGAAATGAATCCGCTTGACTGTATCTTGGGAAGCCAAAGTCTAATATCATCAAAGACAGCGTGGTAAGCGTGGTCTGCATCTATGAAAGCGAAGTCAAAGAACCCTTCGCCGAAGAGGTTGACCGCTTGATTCGTTGTTGTCTTGATGATATGCGCTCTATCAAGGTAGGGAGCGATTCTTCTTGCCGCATCCATGAATATCTCAGCGTAATGTTCTTCTGACAAAAGAGGCGTAGGGTCATTTCCGCCAAGAGATACATCGATACGCCAAGTATCTATCATATACAGTTCTAGAAGAGGACGATGCTTGAGCAGAAGTTCAGCCAGTTCTGCTCTGTAGGTTCCAAGCTCAACGCCTATGAATGGCTTGTCTACTGGAATGCGTTTTAATAGAGCGTTCGCTCTAGTGTGACCATTTTCAAAGGCATCCGCATTGATAGCAATGGCCGCATCCAGTTTTGCAAATGCCTCATTAGCATGCAATATATGTAGAGCTTCTGGCTCTTCCATAAAAAGCGGAAGGCGTGGGACTCGAACCCACAAGGCTTTTACACCCAACGACTTTCAAGGTCGTCTCCTCATCCAGCCGGATGCCTTCCATGTTATTTGGGAGAAGCTTTCCCATGCTTGATCTCCCATATTTCATCATCGATCTGATTTCGCCTTCTTTTGATCTCGCCCATTTCATCAAGCATTGCTTGTAACTGCTTCTTTAGCGTGCTTCTTCGCATAGTTAGCAGCCTATGCTCGGTAGTCAGCAGCTTCAGATTCGTTTCTGCGTCTTGTTTCATGCTCTAGCTTCAGGTCAAATCTTTGACTTCAGTAACGCTCGATGCATTCTTGACGAGGTTCATGCCATGCTCGGCGTCCGCCTTGTTGACATAGCCCTCGCCAGATGTTGCAATGACCCTGCCGTTGCGGGCCTTCAAACGCCAGCGGTATTCGTCGCTTGCATCTCGGTAAAGCTCGAAACTGCCGGGCTGAGCCGAAGAGCAGCCGCAACCGTGGCCGCAAGAGTCTTTTCCTAATGCGCCGAAAAAACCTGAACCGCCATGGCCTTCTTCATTCATCTGGCTCTCCTTCTTTTGGTTGATTCCCCAAAGCTTCAGCCAACTTCTTTTTAGCCAAGTCAATACGGATGAGATTAGCAAGAGCATCTAGATTCTCCCTAGTTAGGTTCTTGCCAGCCAAAGAAATAGGATGCGGCAAGTGCGGTAGTAGTTCTTCGTCCGAAATCAGCTTCTTAGCTAAATCGTTGGTCATATCAGCTTATCGGATATCTCAGATAGATGAGTCCAACTGCTCACATGCCAAGGCCAGCCGGTCTACTCCAACAGCAAACCCGATGCCTTCAGCATACTTCCCGCCGCCTAGCACCTGTTTCTGAGCCCCTAAAGAGGGAACGCCCATTTCGAAGCCGTCTTCCGTGTAATACGAAAGTCCTCGACTGACAGCGGAACTCCATTCGTAATCGATTCCCAAGCGATCTGCAATCCTGCGAGCAAGAGACTCAAGTTCTGAGCGTGCCTGCTCCTCGTTTCTTGGGTTGAGCCATTCGACTCCGAACTGAGTGAACTCTCGATAGCGACCGGCTTGCGGTCTTTCGTATCGCCAGCATCTAGTTTCGTACCAGAGCTTGACATCCTTCTTGCCGCATAGCTTCTGAGCGACAAGCTGAACGGTTGCCGTTCCTTCCGGTCTCAAGCAAAGCTCTCTGCCGCCTCTGTCCTCGAAAGTATACATCTGACCGAGGATCTCTTTTCCGGCCTTGTCCTCGTAAATCCTGGACGGCTCGACAAGGGGCAGCAGGATTTCTTCGAATCCGCTGCTCTCTGATTCTTCAACGCAAACGTTGATGAACCCGCCTCCGGATTCTGGCCTCCTCGCCCATGAGAAGTCTTACGCCCTTTGCTTGCTGATCGATCTTCATTTCTTACTCCTTAGTTCTGCGGAACGATTTCCCGCAAGGTCTTGTTATCGACAAACGTGGTCCAGCGACCAGCCTTGTTGCGGCGGGTCTCCGTTTCCTCTCCTGCTTTCGTTACATAATACTCATGGTCTTCCCAAAAGTAAAGAACCTCAACTCCATCCGCCTTTTCAAAGAAGCGGAATGACTTAGTGGTTATGTTTGGGTGCATACCCCTAAACTGAGGGTCAACAAACTTCATAATGAAAGTCTGATGTCCTGACTTGTTGATGTCCACATATGGGTTATCAACCTCAACAGAGTTGACGATTGGCTGAGAAGAGTCGCTATTAGATGAATCAGAACAGCCGCCGACGATCAATGCTGCCAAAACGACCAAAATAGCTGCGTATTTCATAGAAAACTCCTTGGATAGATGTCACCATCAGTTTTACTGCCAAGGAGACGCAGAACCTTTATTCTGCATCATTTTCGAAGAAGGTTAAGTGAGGTATATCTTCATCTCGAATGATACGTTGCCAAATGGACTCTTCGATCACAGGCGTATACTCGCTATCTCCCGAGATCATATGACGCCAGTAGAGCCCTTCTGGAGAAAGTTCCGTTTTACCTGTTTCGGGATCGCAATATGCTTTTACATAATCAACCAGACTAGCAAGGTATGCATAAGGCTTTGCTCCTGCCCACCAAGACTGATCATTGATCTTGTAAAAGGGATTCATTTTAGTTCTGTATTTATCGTAGGAACTGAAAAATCCGCCTTTGCCAGAGCGAGAGCCAACTTCTCCGCGAGAAATCATGATATGCTCATCTTTGAACTGCCAGTTCTCGCTAAAGTCAACCGGCTCAAAGTACCAAGAGTCATATCTGCAACGGAAGAAGGCATCGTAGTTATCTTGCTTACTTGCGAGTTCATAGCATGTCTTGATTCCTAGATACTGCATTTGTAGTTGAGCGTAGTTATTGTGCATCCAATACGGGATACCTAGGTCAACATGATACTCTTGATTGAGCCGCCTCTGTAGCGGTTCCATTTCCTCAAAGCAAACAGCTTTAGGTTTGTAAAGATCGATGATATCGGAGGCCATATTCCATGTCGAGTCTTTGCGCTCTTTTGCCCACCAAACTTGATAAGCCTCATCTGATATATAAGACTGCAAGTAGATATCCACTTGACCAGGAAAGGCATTGACGATGTTTTTGAAATGAGACTTATGGCATTCCCAGGCGGTACGAAACGTGCCCGAAATGCACAAGGCCATTTTGGAAGTTTCGTTTGGGAACATATGATCGTGTTACAAAGAAAAACACGACCGTCCCTCTAAAACAAGGCGACTGGGACTCGAACCCAGAATGGCAGAATCAAAATCTGCTGTGTTGCCAATTACACCATCGCCCTAAGTTCTCGCAGCATTTTCGGAGCTACGAAGTCGATATGAGGATACTCCTCTATCAATCCGCTCTGCATCAGCGATATGCAGATGTCTGTATACTCGTCTTCTTGCCTTCCAAGCTCGAATGGATCTCCTCTCGCGCAACTGAACTCATGCAATCCTAGATCGTCATATTTGATGGTTAGCTGTCGTAGGAAGCATGTCTCTCCAAACAGCCATCTCTCTTTCGTTATGTATGAGTCGCAGATGCCATAGGGATATCTAGCCGACATCTTGCGGTATGTCCGGTATACATAGACTTTATCGTGGGCGCAGATAGCGGAAAGACAATGAGCAACCGTTGGGGATACGCATATCCTTGGTCGAGATGGTTCGCCGAGACATTCGATCTCGCGAGGCTCGAAGTATGCTTTGTAGCCGAGGTTCTTTTCTGATATGTGATACCAGAATCTAGGCTTTGTCCACATCGTCGGGAATCCTGCCAAACCGATTGGCATTTCGCTCTCTTGCTTCTCTGAGGAACTGATAGACCTCGGGTAGCTGAGCCTGCTCAACCCGTTTGATATGAACGCCTCTTGATGCTCCCTTTCGAGGGTGCAGAAGCCAAAGGACTAGACCGACATGGGCAGCCTCATCCTGATAGATGTATCCATGCCCATCGCATTCAGGGCACTCGTGAGGAATGCCCCACCTTTCGCATCGAGACCGAGAGACGATGCTGCGGTTGATCGCATCCATCCCGAATTTGTCATTGGGGTCGTAAGGACGGCCTGCCTCTTCAAGAGACTCTAGATCAAGAGCGTCCAGGTCATCATCGCCCCAATAGCCCCTGCCATCTCTCATCTTCTCGCAGAACTCGCGGAAATCAGGATGATACCTGTCGAGAATCTCATCAGAAGGAAACGAACCGTAATCGAGAGCCTTCGGACTCGGATCATCAGGGAAGAGGTTCTTCAAGTAGTCCGGAACAAGGCTGTAATCCGGAGGTCTTGAGATGAACGGAGAGCAATGCTCATAGAACGACTCGCTTACCCATTGAGCGTCGGGATGAATGCCACTCCCATTGCAAAGATAGCACTTCTCAGATTCTCTGCCGATTTCGAAGTAGAAGTTGACTACCTCATTCAGATCATCGAGAGCAATATTGAAGTCATCCCAAGAATCATAGAGAAGCCTGCTCGCCCAGCTATGCTCTTTATCATTCCACATGTAATCTTCATGCGGACCCCAAGAGCAGTAGCTTGGATTGAGCTTGAGAAGATCGAGCATCCAGTCCTCTGGTTGCATGCGATTAACTTCCTCGTAGTCCCAAGGGCAATCTTTGTTGGGGTAGTATCTCATGTGTGCCTCTTGAAAGAATGCAGCCTGTTTGCTTTCGCCTAAATGCGAGATACCGGATTCGAACCGGTAAGAACTGCTTGGAAGGCAGCCATGTTACCGTTACATCAATCTCGCGTTGTCGTATCAATCCGTAAGCGGGATCCTGTTCTATCCCATCATTTCTCTATTGGCCTCTACCCGACCATCAACGAGCTTCGCCCACTCTCCGGTCTGTTTGAGTTGCTGCCTCTGCGGTCCAAACGGCTGTTTAGGCCTCCCTCATTCGCGAAGTGCAGTCCCGACTTTCCTCTCGTCCGTATCGTTGAGTGACGGATAGAGCGATGGGTCGAAAGATACAACGACAGTCATTCTACTGGTTCTTGATTTCACTCGTTGAGCATGCGGTAGACCTTGGCAACCAACTCCACTCGCTTCCGCTCAACAAGCCACCCGTACCAGCATTCTTCAAGCTGTTCCATCTCTCGAACAATAACCATTGCCTCGTCGTAGCTTGGAAAAGATTCAAGCTTCTCCACTCTATCAACAAGCCATTCAGCGATTTCGCTTCTCTTCATGGCAAGTGCCTGCCCAGGTAGAAGTCTTCAAGACCGTCTTGCCTCATCAGATTCATGTAAACCTCTTCATCAATGATGGGGCGAAACGGCGCACCTGGCCTCAACAGGTGATAATTCAGTATTTCATCCATCCTGAAATAACATGCAGCGTGCCCGCGCAAAGGGCTGCAATATCGGAGCATCTCTTCTGATAGGCTGGAATAGTAGTCCATACCAGCTTCGCTTCCATAAGCAAACTGATCATTCATGAAAGCAAACGGATCGTATTTGAGTTTGTTGTCTTTGTAATCATTGAAGAACGTAGGATTCTCTCCAGGTTTTCTATTTCTGGGATAAGGAAGCATTACATGCGTGGGCAAGTATTCTTCGTAAACGCCAAAATCTACCGGAGCATGAAAGAAAGAGTCAAAACGACATCTTACATAGATGTCATATGGCCCATGCTCTTTTGCCATTTCAAAGCATTCTCTGATGCCCTTGAAAGCCAGATAACCGGAACAGCCTATACTGTCTACGCTTTTGGGAATAGCAAGCTCTTCATGAAGCCGGTCATGGATGGTATCGATCTCTTCTTGGCTATACTCGGTTGCCTGAGTGCGTTTAGGTCTGTATGCTTTCAGGGCTTCTGAATAGTCAGTCCAAGTAGAGTCTGATTGGTCAGAATCATGCCATGTTTGATAACTATCCGGATGGATGTTCGCCTGCAAAAATATGTCTACACGACCGTCAAAAGGCTCAATAACATGAGCCTTCAACGATTCATGAGTTTGGCGAAAAGACCGAAGCGTGCCTGAAATGCAGATTGCTAATCTGGACGCTTTCATAGAACATGCCTATCGCTGTTTGGGAGGGTCAACATATCGAGGCTCATCGACCCCGTTATACCAAGTGTAAGAGAAGACCATGACATCTTCTCGTTCGATGCCAAACTTCTCAATCAACTCATCGACCATGCTATTGAGCTTTTCGAAGCTCAAATACAGGTCGCCCTCTCCGTCGATTTCTTTGCCTTCAGAGGCCACCATGTCAACGAACCAGCGATCATCGTCGGTTTCGCCGTAGGTGTACTCATCACCGGGTCGGAACTTGCCTGAATATTCAAACCACTCAACCTTTCCATCGAACTCGTCAACGTCTTCAGCGTCTCCGAGAATGGACTGGAAGTAAGCATAGGCCTCGGGCCTACTCTTACCTTTGAGGGACTTGATCTCGACTCTGATGCCTGACTTTGTTTCGTAATCGCTCATGAATGTATGCTAACAGAAACAAGGTTCACTTGCATGGAATAAAAGCCGAAGAGGAGACTCGAACTCCTAACCTGCGTATTACAAGTACGCTGCTCTACCAATTGAGCTACTCCGGCATGAAAAGCTGACGGCAGGACTCGAACCCGCTACTCTTTCTTACGAGGAAAGCGCCTTACCAGTTAGACTACGCCAGCAAATACTAAAACACGGGCGGAGGGATTCGAACCCCCAACCTCAGGCTTCGAAGGCCTTTGCTCTTCCAATTGAGCTACGCCCGCATAAGTTCTGCTTTGAATTCAGAGGCCTTAGTCCTCATCGAACTCGCCAGCGGCCTCTCGCTTTTTGTATGCTTCGAACTCTCTATCCATGTCTTCATGAGCTAAAGCAATCGCTTTGTCAACGTCTCCGCCGCTGCGTTCGACCATTTCTCTGATCTGCTTCTGTAGGATATCGCAACCAGCCATAGGAAAAGCTGTCGCGCTCCAGAGAAAACGGCCTAAGTCTTCCTTTGATATATCAGGAAGAAGCTCATCTACAAGATCTTGGCATTTTTGGCACATAACACGGCGGGACGGATTCGAACTGCCAACCTTCTGATGTGGAAAGACTTTCCAGTCGTCAGACGCTCTACCAATTGAGCTACCGCCGTATGTTGCAAGCCATCTGATCGACTTGCTCATTCTCTTCGTGGTCGTTATGACCCTTGACCCAGTTGTAACGCAGCTTATGGGCCTTCTTCAGTTCGTCCAAGACAACCCATAGATCTTTGTTCTTCACGGGCTTCTTGTCAGACTTCTTCCATCCGTTCTTCTTCCATGCAGGAAGCCAACTTCTAAGTCCGTCAAGGACATACTTGCTGTCTGCATAGACAACGACCTCGCAGCGTTTGTTGAGACGCTTGAGGCCTTCGATGACCGCAGTCATCTCCATTCGATTGTTCGTTGTCTCTTCTGCTCGACCGGCAGCTTTGACTTCGTGCCCGATCTCAGGAAACCGAAGGATAAAAGCCCATCCTCCGATGCCGGAGGAGGGCTCGCATGACCCATCGGTGTAAAGCTCAACCCGATCCATGCATCAATCTATATCATCATCGAACAGATCAGCGCCCAGGTGCTCGGGTTCTCCATCCCTTCGCCTTTTCTCGATCTCTTCATTGATCTCTTCGGCAGTAAAGTCGCCGTTGTTGATGAGGTCTTGCATCTCTCGCTCTGCGCTATGCAGATTGTCAAGAGCTTCGCCCAACCGACGATCGGCTTCTTCGATATCTCTGTTGAGCTTGCGGATGAAAAGACCGAAACCAACTGCCAAGCCGCCGCCGATCAGAGCAAGAGTCTTCAGATTGCCCATTGCGTTCTCCTAGGGTTCCTGTTCTTGAGGTTCCCTAGAGTAACATGGTAGCCTCTCCACTTGCAGGGAAGACCCAGCGAGCTTCGAAGCTCATCGAGAACAGGACATTCCACGTTGATCCAGAACGATCTACCTTCGGTCATAATGATGGGATCGTAATAGAACTCCACCTCTTGTCCGAGCAATGGAACGCGAGAAGGATCGATGAGATCGCCTTCTTTCTCGCCCGCGATGAAAGTGATGTGACAGCCGTTGAGCGGCAAGTCCCAGCCGCCGGTCATCCGACAGAACCATGCGTAGTAGCGAGAAAAATCGTCGTCAACAGACAGATAGTACCATCCGGGCTTTTGATCGCCAGAACTGACGGCAACCGTTCCGATTGCTGAAAGACTGCTCATGGCGATCTCCTTAATTGAAACGACTCCGGGGAATTCCGACATCCCGACCCGCTGGTTAACAACCAGCCGCTCTGCCTCTGAGCTACGGAGTCATGAGTTTAGTAATCTTGACCTTCGATACCGTTAACTGTCGTAATAACGGCAAAGGGCAAGCATGAATAATATGGACGATGTTCCAGTCCATTGTCAGCTATGAATCTTCTTTTGCTTACAGAGTTGTCTCCAAAGCCAACGACTACCCAGTCGTTTTCTCCATCCTCAAACACTCCAAGACGGAGAGCAAGCATAGTACCCTTCTTACTCGGGTAGCGAATTCTGCTTGTATTCATGGGGCGGAAATAGGAAGGATCCTGATTGGCTGTATTTTGCCAATAGGCAGGAGCAGCTACAAGAGTATGAGATAGCTGATAGGCTGAACCGAGAATCTCTGAATTTCCATACCTTTCTTGCAACCGCTGTCTGTGTTCATCATCAGGTTCGGATACGAACTCGATATCAAAACCTGCTCTCTTTAGGACAGTAGGCCAATGAAATGAGTTTGCAGAAAAATAACCCGCATTGTATGAAAGCCCCTCATCCGGCGAAATCAGGTCATTGAACTCAGCAACTCCTCGTTCGGGCTGACCCGGAACTCCCATAAATGGGAAGCGATCTCGGTATGACTGCGAATAAATAGCAATCGAGTTCAAGCAATCCCGCATATTTGAGCGATGAACGTTTAGCCCTGCCATTGTCCGAGAAGCCGAGAGAGACGGCAGGACAATGGCGATGATAATCGCAATCACTCCAATAACGGCTAGGGTCTCGACCAGAGTAAACGCTTGATTCTTTGAGCGATTCATTGCTTTGCTCCTGATGGCATGGCATTGTATCACAAGCACAGCCACCTGTCCATAGCCCATCAGTATTCTATTCGGCCATTTCTTCCCAGTAGCAATGGTACGGAACGTTGATGCTGAAAGGAACCCTGCATATCTCGGCAGAATGAACAATCTTCCTTTCGTACCATTTCCCATGGGAACGGAACTCGATCTTTTCTGCTTCCTTTTGAGCCAGTTCTCGACTAGTGAAAGCCTTTGATTGCCAGATGTTTACATGGTCAAGTGACCAGCCGAAAGTCATATCCATCGTGTCATAAAGCTCTTTGATAACGAATATTGAATCAGCAGTCAGGGCCTCTTCATCTGTCATTTCGATATCAAGAACCTCATACTCTTCTTGCCAAGTGCTATAGTCTAGCTCATATGCATCAAGAGTATAATGATTCGGTATGAGATAAGAAACCTTGAACTCGCAAACATGAATATTGGTTCCTCCAATATCCTTCGTAAATGAGAGTTCGCTATCGCCTAAGTGTTTTCTCTTGCGAAGCTTTTCTCTTGCCTCTTTATCTAAATTTGCTGCCCAATCTTCTTTTTCAAGATATTGAACAATGATGCGCTTATGAAATGAATCATGCAACATAATGAGTCCGTAGGGATTCGAACCCTCTTCTCCTGGGTAAGAACCAGGTGCATCTCCTACTATGCTTCGGACCCGTTCGGCGGCTTTTGCCGCCTTTAGGTTATTTGCTCTTTGATTTGAAGTATTCGAGACGTTCCTCGAATGACATCGACTCAAACTCAGCCTTTGCGTCAAGTCGCTTCTTGCGCTTTGCCTCAGACAACTCGCTAACGAACGACTGCATGAACTCTTCGAGATCGCTTTCTGTGCGAGGCAACTCCGGAAAGAAAGTGTTTCCGCATGCCTTGCATTCGTACTCGATCTCGAACTCTGCTAGCGAGTATCCGCAGCAACAACCGTCCGGGTTGCTGATGCTGACTCGAAGCTCTCCGTCGCAGCGAGTAAACTCGCTCTTCGGATGACCGTCTAGCAATTCGTCGCCATGACGCTTCAGAGAGTAAGGAGAGACGCAATGAGTACGATGCATGCGAGGCTCGCCGTTCTTCTTGAACTTAGGCTGTCCGTCCTTCGTCTTCTGCTGCTGATATCGCAACAATGCTCCGCACTTCATATCGCCTCCTTTCCTATCGCTTACTTATAGCGTTGTAAATGGCTAAAGCCGTCTGTTTTCTGATCTCTGTCTTCGTTTCTTCGTCAAGACCGGGCGAATCCGTAACAGGCGTCCACAGCATCATGACGCCCGCTTTAGGAACAACCGGTCCTTCCACTTGACCGCTGGCGTCAACAACCGTCATTTCTACGGCAACTTCTGAGTCATCAGAGTTATTGCTATCGTCAGGAAGATATGTCAAGAGCTTTTGAGCAACTTGAGTTGTAGTTAGCTCTGCAAACTCTCCTCCCAATGGAGATGGAGCCAATTGGCAATCTTCCATAAGGTTCTCTGCCATGTAAGCAAACCAATCGCCGTTGTAGTCGTTTTCTACCTGACTTCTTGCATGTCCGTCGTATACGATGATAGGAGAGACATTAAGTTCTGATCTAGGTATATTACCCGAATGGGCCTGCCTTCTCCATGTCTTTGCCCAAGCAACGCAAGTCATTCCCATATCATTCGGCCAAGGACGACCCTTCTGTATGCGGGCCTCTACTCCTACAAAGCGGCCTTGCCGCTTCTTTGCGTCTTGAGCAAGCTGGACAAGTCTTGCATTCGGATGGTCAGGCTCTTTTCCTACTGCGGCATCGAAGACCAGAGAAACCCATTCTCGATCAATGAGAGGCTTGATCGATCTCCACCAATCGTAAAAGACTTCTCCGTATTCGTTGTTCTCGATTCGTCGTTTGTCTTCGCCATCGTAAGAACCGATGTAGCAGATAATCTCTACGTCGGGAGCTTGTTCATGAACCCAGTCTAGAGCTTCATAGAAGCCGTACATGATGAACTCATTGCCAGTTCTCTCAAGATCATGAGCATGGTCAATGCTCATATGCCACTTTTCAAGACCCAGGTTCTCGAAGGCCTCTTTCTGCTCGTGCGTCCAATCGTTATAAGGGATGCCGTACTCAGCTTCCAAGCGGCGCTGTTCAACCGCCCATGGTGATTGACCTGTAGTCTTACCGCAAGGAAGATGGAATAGGACTCGCTTGTAGCCAAGCTCATTGACGCAACGCCAGATATGGCCTTGCATGAACCTCATCCAGCCGCCTTCTGACTTGAGGCCATAACCCATATGATGAGGATTATCTTCTGACCAGTTTGAAGAAGCGCATGGAGCAGTAGCTATCAAGCTATCCGCGAGTTGCCCTACCCTCTCATCGATCTTTGGAACATCGATCTTGGCCTTGTCAGCAGTTTGAGAGCCATCGATTTTCTTTATGTCGCTTGGGGTCGAGATTACGATCTTCTTGTTCATTCTGAACCTTTCAAAAGGGTTGATCGTGCAACCCCCAAGATTCAGAACAAGACAGCTATGACCTTCGCAAATTTCAACTTAGCTCGATACGAAAGCAGTTTCGTTACTTGCGTTCTTCTGGAGCGCCGCAGAACACGCAACAGTCATCTGTTTCATACTTCTGCCCGTTCCAATGGGCTCCGGGCTTCGACAGGTTGCCATCGATAAGCTCGATCATCGACTCTTCGTTGGTCTCGTAATGGCATACGCTGTCAGGCGATTTAGGGCAGAACCAACCGAAGTGAGTTCCGCAGACATCGCATTGAGCCGAACTTGAAGAATTGAACCTGCGAATACGATGCTCGCAATGAGCTTTCAGTTCCTTGACAAGGATCAGAGCAGCCCTAGCATCCTTCTGAGCTTTCTCTATCGCCGCTTTCCGTTCGTCTGGCGTCATCTTGAGCCTCTCTGTAATCTCGGAGCTTTTCAGCCATCAGGACATACTTCCATAGATGCTGCCGCTGATAAGCTGGTAAGCTTCGTATATGCTCCTCGGTTTTGGTCATCTTCTTGCCATCGCCGGGTTGCAATATTATCTCGTCGTTGATTTTGATGAAGTTATCTGACAAATACCGAAGGGGAGACTCGAACTCCCAACCTTTCGCTTATGAGGCGAACGCTCTGACCAGTTGAGCTACTTCGGCAAGTTGGTAGGCCCAAGGAGTACCTACATACCTTGGTCTTATCGGGAATATTTTCGCGCGTCCCAGTAGTCGCATGTGCTGAATCTGAATACTTGCTTTCCTGATTTCTTGAGAAAGCTCATCTTGGATGTACAGCCAAGACTTTCTTCAGAGCATTACCTACCAAATTGGGCCACCTGGACTTGAACCAGGACTCTTCCGCTTATCAGGCGGATGCTTTAACCAATTAAGCTATGACCCATTCAACTATATAGGCCGTAGCCTATAGACTCGTTAAACTTCGACCAATATCCATTGATGGAAATAGTCTGGTTTTCAATCTTCTTGTATTGGAACTCTTCAATCTGAGTCCTAACCATTTCCATGAACATATTCGCAAGACCCGAAGATGTTGGTCTTAGAGACTTTTCATCGTCGTAGAACTCGTCCTCTCCAGGATCTCCGCTGATGACGCTAAAGTCAACGCCGATAGATTCTAGCCTTTCAACGGCGGCCCCCGGCATTGTATGCTCATCATATTCGCTGAACAGAACAAAATCAGCTTTTGAGCCATCTTCAAGAGCAACTCCTGAAGCCTTTACTGCCTTTTTGTAGGCTTCTCGTATCTCGTCAATATCATGCGAGGTTTCATAGTGAAAATGCTCGCATTTGCCATGACCGTCATCTGACCAGTCGCCGATTGCCACTGAGTACCTATAGTTCAAAACTCATATCTCCTGCTCATACATGATCTCGGTATCATATACCGAAGCATCTCCGCCGTCGCCTCCGAGAGCAACATCTGTCGCCTTCTCGATGGCTTCCTCTTCGGTCTCGGCTTCGACATCAACATGCAGTCTGACTTCTACTGAGTACCTAACCATTGCTACCTCTACTTCGGCGGAAGGGTTTGACCAAGAAGCGTTATCTTCCCGCCAAACTCTTGCAGGTCTATCGTATCGATAGTCAATCCTATGCCTTCCGAAAGGGCTTCTGCAGCCCAAATGTCTGCTTTCGTCTTACCGTCTCTATCGACATATATTTCAAAGCCGAGCCCATACTTGTCGAGTACGGCATTGATCTCGTTGATAGCTAGGCGACATTGTTTTTCCATCGGTCTTTCTTTCTGCCAAAGGATTGCAGTTCACGGGTTTCCGGTCCCGCATCGTCTGTCACTTTAGCCGGAGCCGTTTAGTTCAAGCATGACTAAGCCGACTTGAGTCCGACCTTGGAGTAATCTCCCCTTCGTCAACGTCCCCATATGGCTTTGGGGTTACGATATCAACTGCAATCAAACTCCCCAGGTAGGATTCGAACCTACGACACGGTGGTTAACAGCCACCCGCTCTGCCGCTGAGCTACTGGGGAAACGTTAGTCTCGGATGTATCCGAGGGATTCTTCGAGATAGCTTGATGCCGAGTAAGTCATGCTGTCGATTTCTCGACCGCAATAATCGGGTTGACCCTCGGCAGCCTTCAGTGCTAGCTCTCTATATCGCTGTATCGCCGCTTCTGCTTCCTCATACGCATCTCTCACGTTCTGAGGTATCGGTTCCGCTTCTTCGAGAGGCCCGAACTTGCGTTCGAGTATCTCTTTTTCCATTGCGGCGAGCTTCTGTCTGTCTTCTTTGTTCATCATGAGTCCTGTTCTTGAGAAACGGATGCGTTGGGATTCGAACCCAAGAAACCTTGACTGCTCCAAAGTTCCAGTCCGCCCTTTGAATGAGTTTCGCCCGCCCGGGGATTCTCGCCTTATCGCGGCACCTGCTCAAGACAGCGCCTTACAAAGGATTCCGCATCCATAAAGGGTGTACGACGAGGTTCGAACTCGCAACCTTCGGGATCACAACCCGATGCTCTAACCAGTTGAGCTACGCACACCATCTTACTCTACCAAGTAGCCCCAGCGTTTTGATTTGCCATTGACTATCTTGTTTATCGTCTCTCGACGCATAGAGTGCTTTTCTGCCAAGGCTACCTGAGATATATTGCCTTGACGGTATTCTTCAATGATTTGAAGAACATATTTCTCTGTCAAACCCCTACCGCAAGCATGCTCATTGAAACATTCGATTGCTTCATCTATTTGACGCTGCCTTCTTTGCCCCATAAGCGGTCTTAGCTCTTGCATAAGTTCAACCGCTCTTCTTCCACTTTTGTTTACGACATAGGGCTTTTTCCAGTGAGGATTATCATCCCATCTCTTATCTCTTGCATCATAATAGCTTGTTTCAAGCAGATTAGCAACTCTCTCGATGATATCGATGTCAGTGCTTACCGCTGATATACATACTTTGCTTTTTCTTGAGGGAGGGCCTTTGAGGAAAGACCCTTCTCCCTCAAGAAAACCTGCTAACCAAAATCTATCAGCTTCTTCCATAAAAGGGTGACTAACGAGATTCGAACTCGCATTGCCTTACGGCCCTGGTTCACAACCAGGTGCATTACCTGTCTGCCATAGCCACCATCATTGAGCCAAGGACTCTTCAAATAGAGACCTGACTTCTTTGCATCCCTGCAAGCCTTTTTCAAGATCATCGATATGCTTACTGACTTCGCTAATAGCATCATTTAGCCATTGTCTTACGCTGTCAGCGGCTTGCTCAGGAGCATTATCTATGATCTCTTTGATTGCATCAATGTTGAGCTTTAGTATGCCCGTTCCGTTCTCGGATCGAGGCTCAAGCTCAACTCGCCAAGTAAGATCGATTCCGCTTGGATGTTTCGCTACAACATACTGACTTGTAGAAAAACCAAGTCTATAAGACCCGCCCGTCTTGACTTCTGTAACCAAATCCCAGCGGATAGGTTCATTCTCGCTCATCGATACTCTCTCTATACCGAGAGCCTTGAGATGAACTTCATTTTCTGTTACATAGTCAAATGTCTTATCGTACATCATTTAGACCCACTCCGCGTTAATTCCTGCTGCTTTGGCAAGATCAACCAAGTCTTCATAGCCTCCGGTATCGCCGTACTTTGTTTCCATCTCTTTCCTGAGACGGTCTTCTTCGGCTTCGGGTATTGGATCGCCTATGTAGTTCCAGTATCCGCCGTCGTTATCAAAACAGACTTGCCATTCCTGTCGATCGATGGTTCCGTTCTGATAGTCTTGAATGACTTGCTTGTAGTTCATGATTTTCAGTCCATGTAGTCTGTATCAGCTTTCTTTCCCATCTCGATCTCCTGAATATCGACATAGAAAGGACCGCCATTCTGCTTCTGAAGAGCCTTTAGCTCGTTGGCTCTTTGATCAGCCGCAGACTTGCTATCATATATTTCGGTTGGAGTATAGAAAATGCTGCAATCTTCACGATCTCCATACTCGGACCCATGATAGACTATCCAGACTTTGTTGGTTGACATTTGTTCTCCGAATGGGACAGACCAGATTCGAACTGGCAACACGCGGGACTTCAATCCGCTGCTCTACCTTTTGCTTACGCTTGAGCTACTGCCCCGTAAAGACGATGGCCGGGTTTCAACCGGCAAGATCCTTGGCTTTCTACATCTGCTCTACTTCGGCGTAGGGAGTTGCACGACCTTACATCTTTGCCAAAGATACCCTACTTCCAAACCCTATATGCTGGTCGAGCCGCTGAGCCTAATGTTCAACATCGCGTTGCTTCATCGTCTAAGTGCGCCGTGAGGGACTCGAACCCCCGAACCCGAATGGGAACAGATTTACAGTCTGTCGCAATTGCCGCTCTGCCAACGACGCGCTACCGTCAAGCGACGGCTTCTGCTTCTTGATTACGAACGATTCTGCCGCATCGATCGATGATCCGATCGAAGGTCGGTCGCATGCTGTGAGGAACCTCTTGGCGAGCATCAAGAAGATCAGTTCTGTTGTTCAGAGAGAAGCTAAGAGCCTCTCTCTTGTCTCGCCGATCCTCGGCGATCTGAAGGCCGAAGTCTCGATCAAAGTGGTCGCCTCGGGTAATGGAGCAAAGACTCCAACCGAGAGATACCTGATCCCCATCGAGATCAACGAGGAAGACGCCTCGACGCCTGTTCTTGCGATCCCGAACGTACTGAGTGAAGCTGACGGTCATCTTGACCTCCTTTGAATGAGTAAGTGGAGCGACGGGGATTCGAACCCCGGACCTATTGCTTGCAAAGCAATTGCTCTACCAACTGAGCTACCGCCCCATATGTCTGCGAACTATCCTAACGAACTCTCATCCCACCTGCTGAGAAAAGTGGAATCGAGGGGAATCGAACCCCTAACCTTCTCAATGCCATCGAGACGCTCTACCAATTAAGCTACGACCCCAAGCTTGATGGTTCCGAGAACGGAATGGGCTTACCATCTGGCCCTATCGAAACCATCGTGATCTTTGCTGTTGTGACTTCTTCGATCGTATTCGTATCGTATCTATGAACTTCTACGCAAACCTCTACTTCAACGCTCTTTGTTCCTTCGCGAGAAGTATGAGTATACAAGCTGACGGTATCGCCGACTCGTATAGGGCTCTTGAAGTCAACCCTGTCCAACGATGCAGTTACCCATTTATGGATGCCATGCAGTCTTGCCTCAACAAGAGCGGCTTGGTCAATCATGCTTAGGATGATACCTCCAAAGACCGTGCCGTACATGTTGGTATCCTTGGGCATCATGATTTGGCGAATAGCGCAAGTCCATTCCGGCCCCTTGTCTATCGCTCTCTGCAGTCGTTGTTTAGGCTTTGCCATCATTTCTCCAAACGCAGATGGGAGGATTCGAACCTTCCAACCTCCGCCTTCGCAGGGCGGCGCTCTCTCCGTTGAGCTACATCTGCAATACTTACTTGTTATCGGGATGCCAAAGCCAGATGGACGGCTTTCCACTGATCTCGGGCAGATATTTTCCGTCCGTCTTGGAGTGTCGAACATATTTCGCGATGAAATCAACTTCTCCATTGCGCTCGACTCGCCAGATAGCTCCCTCGATCTCCTCCTTCGCTCCGTGAGCATCAGCGTCGAGTCTTGCGAGAGCGGCCTCTATAGAAAGAGGCGGGCCTTTACTAACAAGCTGAGGCAAAGGAAGGCGATCGGCAACGCGATCAACAAGCTCTTCATACAACGCTCGATCGTGACCGTTCCGCATGATATCAAACGGAGCGAAGGGGAGATGAGGGAGATCGTAGATCGTACCTACGGCTTGACCTAGCCATTCGCCGCAGACCCTCTCGCCTTCTTCAAGGAAGTCGAACAATGCGTAGTTGCGATGAGTCCAAGTTGCGAAATGATGATGCTGTTCCCAAGGGGAGGTCTCCGCTCTGTAACCCGCTCTTACAAGCGGAACGATGACGCCATCAACTTTGGCAATTCCAACATTCGACCCGTCTAGCTTTTGCTGAACGATGATCGTGTCTTTGTCGTCTCTCGCTTTCTCTAGGAGTATGCGAGCTTGACCGCCGGAAAGACCGATGTCGTCTCGGCTTTGGCGGCTTCCGGGCAGATGAGGTATCCTTCCGTAAGATTTGCAGCCAAGAGGCCGCTTGCTCTGCTGTCTCATGGCTTACTCCTCTAGGTTCTTGACAAACTCCAGGTCGGCGTAATACTTCTTAGCTATCGATTCCTCGTAGCACATTGTAAACTCGCCCTTGTCTGGATTTTGCGGGTCTCGTTGGATGTACCATTCGGGTCTTTGCTCGCTTCGCCGGAGTACGTCTCGTTCGAGATAACCGGCTATTTGGGGCTCGCCTCTGTGGTCTGGTTGAGTAAAAGGCATCCTCACCCTACAAGGGAGACCGTGTTTGTCTTCGATCTGTCGCATTGTCATGCGTTTCTTATCGACTAGTTTGACGGTCATGGATGCCTCATCGACAAAAGGGACGACAGGATTCGAACCTGCACTTAGCTGACTCAAAATCAGCGGCACTACCGTTATGCTACATCCCCAAATAGAGCCCGCCGAAACGGGCTCTGAGATTAGATGTCCTGATAGTCCCATTGGGTAGGCTCATGATGCTTCCAGAAGTGGTCGAACGCCTTCTTGGATGAAGCCGTAACCTCATCCTCAAAGTCTCCCTTTACCCAACCGAGGTCGGGATGGGAAGCTTCGAAGTAGTTCACCCACTCGTAGTAGTCTTCATGAATCTCTCCAACGATGGTCCATCCGGACTCGTTCTCGCCGATTGCTCCAGGGCAGAGGGTCAACGCACCTCCGCTGCTATCGAAATCGACTCCGAAAACTCTCTTGATCATGATATTCTCCTTTCAGTTTCGCGAATATACAGATTCACATTGAAAGAAGAACCAGACAAGAGAAAGCGCCTAGCGGGATTCGAACCCGCGTTTTCACCTTGGCAAGGTGATGTAATAACCGACTATACCATAGGCGCGAAAGAAAGCGGATGGGGCCGGAGTCGAACCGGCAAGGGCTATGAACCCATGACTGTTTTCGAAACAGCTTGATACACCTATTTCCGCCCATCCATGTTTTTACGATGCTCCATTAGTTCTTCTTGAGACAAAAGGCCGTTGTCGGCTTCTTTGTGATGATTAGGGCATAAGAGAATGCCATTCTCAGGATCGTTCGATCCTCCGTCTTTTCTCGCGATAATATGATGGGCATCGACGAATTTGTTATACCCGCAGTCTTCAATCATGCATTGATGACCGAATCCATCAAGAAGCTTTTGTCTGAATGTCTGTTTGCGTTTTGAGTACCTCTTACCTGCCCTTTTCTTGTTGTTTACCTTTGCCGCGCAACTGCTTCCGCAATACTTCTTTCTACGGCTTCTGTAGTCGCTTATGGTAAACTCTTCTCCGCATGCTTCGCATTGCTTCTGCATAGGGTATTTAGCTGGTTCTTTCCATCCATTATGCAAGGACTGACATTTCTTGCTACAGAACTTGCCCCATCCTCGTTCAAGCTCTGATGGTCTTGAATAGAAATCCTTGCCGCACTCAACGCATGATGTATTGGGTTTTCTTGCCATACTTACCTATTCGGCAATGGCAGGACTATACCTTTCGAAAATCCTAGAACTTCAAGAAGCTTCACACGCCAATGTTGGCCCATCCAAATCATGCAACTCGGCAAATCCAAGCGCATGAATGAAAGTTGTCGAGGTACTCTTCGTCCTCGTATTCTGCATGCTCAAGCATTAGTTCAAGAGCATCCTCTTGCGAAATACCTTTGGTTTCTGTGTAGTAATAACCGCAATCAGATGAGTCTTCAAACAAATAGAGCTTGCCATCAAGCTCGTAGATTTGCATGATCCATCCATGCTCGTAGCCGCAATCAGAGGCTTCAAATAAGATGGTCTTCATGATTCTCTCCTAAGCGGAAGGCGCGGGACTCGAACCCGCAAAGCTTTTACACTTACCTCGCTTCCAACGAAGCTCCTCATCCAGCCGGATGCCTTCCAGTGTTGGTCGGTTACGGTTTCCGACAACAGCTTTTCGTACTGCTCGATTTCTTATTGGCAACGCTCCGACCATGCTCGGGAGACACTATTGGCAAGCGGATAGGGAGGGGCTCGAACCCTCGGTGCCTTCAGAGAAGACACGTCGCCTTAGCAGGGCGGTGCAACGAACCGTCAGTTGCCTCCTATCCTTCTGGTAAACACGCCGAGAGGGATTCGAACCCCCACCTGATGGATTTGGAATCCACCGCTCTACCAATTGAGCTATCGGCGCAACCCCCTTAGTAGGGGAATGATTCATCATTGAAAGATGACTGATTGGCGATGATCCTGAAATGATCCCTACAGACCCTACAATCTTGCCAGATTCACCCAAATTATCCATCTTGCCGCTTGCAAAGTCGCTTGGATTCGCTATCTTGACATTACGGCAGCAATGGTGCTGTCTGAACCATCAAGGAGACGTAAGCGATGAAGTCGATTCTCCCCCTTATCGTGGCCAGCGCAATGGCCTCCCCTGTCCTCGGTCAGTCCTTTACTGTTACGGGCATGTCTTCGGCGAACTCCGTCGAAGCTGGCTGCCAGATGTCCAATCCCCCTACTGTGGGCAACTGCTGGGACTGCTTTCAGGAGCTTCTCGCTGACTGCGACGATAACAACCCTGAGGGGACTCGTCGTCAGGCGTGCTACGAGGCTGCCAACAACTTCTTTACCTGGTGCCTCGGTCGCGTCGGCAATAACCGCTCGATCGACCTGGGCCGAGCCAGTCTGAACTACGAGTTGAACGGCGACAAGTCGTTCGATGTTCGGACTGACATGCAGTACGAGATGTTCATCCCGGCGGGCACCGACATTGAAGACATTTCTGTCTTCATCCGCTACTTCAACGGCACGGACACTCGTCAGATCCAGTTGGATCCGACCGAGTTCTTCATCTTCGATCAGACGGGCGTTGATGACCTCTTCCTGATCGTCCTCGACACGGACCTCGATGTCGGCATGTCGAACAGCGTCGGCATCGTTACCGGCGTTCAGAATGATGCGGGCGAGATCGACTACGGCTTCGCTTTCGGAGCGAGCGTTGTTGACTCTTTCGACATCGACGGCAACGGCGTCTTCGATAACGCCGATCGGATCGCTGCCATGGGCCTCTTCTCGCAGGGCAAGATGGATCATGCCACCTTGACCCGTATCATCCGCGAGTAACTTCGTCATCTCTCTCTCTCTCTCTCTCTCTCCTCGCAGCGTCAGCAGAAATGCTGGCGTTGCTTTTCGTTAAGCACCCCTGGAGGGACTCGAACCCCCAACCTTGACTTTCGATAGTCTAAACGGAATAGAAACCCGCCGCTCTTCCAATTGAGCTACAGGGGCATGAAAGTGGAACAAGTCGGATTTGAACCGACGACACTCTGATCTTCAGTCAGATGCTCTACCAGACTGAGCTATTGTTCCATGAAAGCCGAGGACGGGACTCGAACCCGCATTCCTCCCTAAAGCGGGAGACTTCTGCCATATTGAAATACCTTCGGCAAAGTGAGGGAGACAGGAATCGAACCTGCAAAGACTTACTTTTATGCGAGGCGTTTACAGCGCCTTGGGCTCACCACTCTGCCCAACTCCCCCAAAAGTGGAAACGACGGGATTTGAACCGTCAAAATGGAGCTTCGGGGAATCGAACCCCGGATTTCTGGTTGCAAACCAGATGTGTTCCCACTAGCACTAAAGCCCCTACAAACTTTTTAACTTATCTCTTGGAGTCAATGCTTTCGGATCATATATCCAGCCATCTTCGGTCCTCCTTAGATGCCTTTTCATATGACAGTTAGAGCAGACTATTTCCAAGTTTGAAATCTCGTTGTTTGATGCATTCCCGTCAATATGATGAACTATGAGTAGATATCTTCTGTCTTCCTGGCAACCGCAACAGCAAGGAGCCTTTGTCTGCTTGATTATTCGATGAGCAACGTGTCTTGTTTTACCATTGCCATAATGCTCTGGTCTTATAGCTTCGCATTCGCCTTTGAGACTCTGAGCATGGTTTTTGCATTCTCTTGAGCAGAAATGTAATCCATGCTTCGTATTCATCGCAGACGGTCTTTTATTGAACCGATTGCCGCAGTTAGAACAAAGCACTTCGACTTGGTTTTCTCTGCTTTGGCTCGAACATTTTATCGAACAGAACTTCTTCTTACCAGATACTCGTTGAAGAAATCGCTGTTCGCAGTTAGAGCATTTAGTCTTTTTGGCTTTACGCCTAGTTCCGTCGCTTTCTTGTACCCATAATTCTTCCATCTATAACCATTCGACTATTTAGGCGAATAGCCTCAGTTGCATTGCAAAATAACTGCAAGACCAAACAGGGCTACCAGGATTCGAACCCGGAACAAGAGATTCGTAGTCTCCTATGATATCCATTTCACCATAGCCCTATCAAACTGCCCGAGAGGGATTCGAACCCCCGCTAAGAGTGTCAGAGACTCCTGTGCTGCCGCTACACCATCGGGCAAATGAAAGAGAGTGACGGGATTCGAACCCGCAAGACTTCTGCTTGGAAGGCAGACGCTTTACCTGCTAAGCTTCACTCTCATGAAAGACCGCCTCCGGAATCGAACCGGAAAACATCTGGGTTGCAACCAGAGCCCTTACCATTCGGGCAGACGGCCATATGTAAATACCTGAAAAGCTCACTGCCGGAATCGAACCGGCGACTCTTTCGTACCAAGAAAGCGTGTTACCACTAGCACCAAGCGAGCGTAAACCGCGGCAGGGCATACCGTACCGCGGTGATGGAACTCATGCCTAAAAAACGTTTCTGTATTCACTTGTCAAAGAGGCACAGGCGTTGACTCAATCATGAATCTCAACCTGAATGTCTAAATGAAAAAGGCCCTCGCTTTCGCAAGGGCCTCTCAGAGTTCGCCGTTTTCTGGTCTTTTGACGTTATCCCGTCAAGACCCGATCTGGCAATCCTTGAGGCCCTCTGGCACTATTCGCACCATAACCGCATGCCGTCTGATGACGCATTCCGGTCGAGCTTCTAAATGAGGATTGCCAACGTGTCATTTCGTTCAGTTCCTTTGGCCGGGAATCATGCCCGGAAGCCTACTATACCCATGAGGACTCGTTTGTCCTCCCTATCCTTCGGAAAAAGTTGAAAAAGGCTCCAAGTATTCACGCAGCGGCGAGGATTTTTCTCGTTGCCTTGCTGATTTCGTCTTCTTCCAGCCAGTCGATCGAGAGGATAGCCTGTTCTTCGGGCACCTGCAAGCATTTTCTCTTGTTGTCCTCAGACCAGATGTAGCCATAGATCGGCTCGATGTCCGGCCACTGGTTTCGATACCACCAAATTGGACTCTTGGACTGAGCGACCAGATTGGCGTTATCGACGACCTCCTTGTAACGGAGGCTCTGCCTCATGTAGCGATGGACCTCGGGATCCTCCATCCAATCCGGCCACGATGTCCAAGCGAACTCTGAGGCGACAGCAGCGATTTTCGGTGCAGTAGCCTCCTCGTAGCCTCGGGAGGCCCATTCTTGGCAGATCAGCAGACCGTAGTAGGCCAGAGCCTTTTCGTGCCCTCGCCAAATTTCGCGGGCAGGATGACCGACCCAACCTCGAAGCTGCATGAGCTTCTTCTTCTCTTGGAGCCGCTTGCGACGAGCCTTGATGACAGGACGTTCATCTTTGGGGTAGTCCGTCAGCTTGACGGCTGCCCAGTCAGTCAGGTCGATGCCAAGCTCCATTGCCCGCCTCTCTCGGACAAGACTGTTTAGCAGTTGAAGAGTCTCAAGGCGCTGCTTACCGAGTCGCTTCCAATCCAACGACCTGGCACTTGCGATGATGCTGGCATAAGGCAGAAACGTATTCAACGCTTTCCCCTCTGAGCAAAGTAGCGGTAAATGACCGAAATCAATGCGACTCCGCAGATAGCCCAAATGAGGTAGATCAGATAGACCTGCAAAAAAGCGGGCAGAATCACTGGTATAAAAACGCCAATGAGCAGAGATACGATTGCGACAATAACGAGCCTGTCATCATGTCCGGGCATGGAGGTAGCTTATCCGTTTTGGTCACCACCCGGAACAAGGGCGTAGTCCTTCATGATCACGCCGTTCATTGCATCGCCCCTCGCATGGGGCGGAACCCAAACAGCAGGATACTTGAGTCGTCCAAAGAGACCCTTACCCTTGCTGTAGTCACGGAAGTGCCCGCGAACGATTCCGAGGCCCTTTGTTCCTGTCAAGCCTCCTCGACCATAGACAGGCAGAAGTTCCTTGCCGACCTTAACTCGAAGCTCATGGTATTGCAGCGAACGGAGACGATGCTGCCTGACATCCTTCTTGTTGATGCCGTCAGTCGTCTTGCCTTGATCGACAAGCTGAACGTTTGAGCAGTTGAGAAGGGCCATGACTCGCATCGACAAGGCCGCAGCGGTCTGAGCGCAGTCATCATAGAAAGCCGCAGATTCCTCGTAGAGGTACGTTTCCTCATCAGTTTTGACAGGATCCATCCAAAGCTGCCAAGGCTCGCCGTTCTCAAGGCGAACAAGACCGGCATTCGGATCGACCATGTAGATAATCTGACCAACAGGACCGATGCATTGTCCTCGAACATTGCTCCGACGATCCTTGCCCTTAGCCTTGACCAGAATGTACGGGTAGATGGAAACGAACTTGGCTGTCTTGATGATCTCGATAGATTCTTCGGAGATAAAACCAGTACGAAAGATGGCCTTGGGGATTCTGATGCCAGTCTTTAGCCGTTCCAAGATCCCATCGACTTTCGCCTGATTCTCTCCCGAAAGCTGATCTCTGACTTCATCAACCTTCGATTCAATCGAGTTTCTGGCCCTAGCCGTGGTTGCATGGGCAAATACAAGGTCTCTGATGATATCTGCCTGCTCTTTGGGAAAGGGATCGCAGACAACGTAGCCAGCGAGGGCGAGGAGGTCGTCAGACGCTCTCTTGCTTCTCTTGACGAAGGGCTGCATGTTGACCTCGACAAACATGCGGTCGAAGGCTGGCATGGCTGTGGGGATATCATTGATGGCATGCAGATCGACCCGTACATCGCCCTCCACTTCTGCAATAGCAAGCAGGTCATCCGCATAGACAACGGGAGCCTGATGGTTCAACAACTGCTCTGCGAGAGAGATGTTGATGTCTTGCTGCTTAAGGCGGATCTTGAACTCGTCCCCATCCGTCCAAACCATCGGCGCATTCTGCGCCAGCAGTCTAAAGGGGTAGGGAGCGAACTCCGAGGCGATTCGGATTGGTTGCTCTGAGGTCATAACTGTCAGTAGTATAGCTCAATTTTCGGTGCTATGCATAGACACCCCAACGCCTATTTCGGTCTCGGGCACTATGATCTAGCTTGCCCAAATTGAAAAGCGGGCGCGACCTATCGATCGTGCCCGCTGAAGATCAGCCCAGGTAAAGCGTGATGAACTCGCTGATGTCGCTCATGTCAAAGAAGCCGTCCCAGTTGAGGTCTGCGGTCGGGTTCTCTGTAACGAAGGCATTGATGAACAGGTTGACATCCAGCGCATCCTTGATTCCGTCCTGATTGAAGTCGCCCCAATCCGGCTCGTCGAAGCTTTCAACAGCGCCTTCGAGCGTCCGGCGATCAGGAGAAACAGCATCGACCCCAAGACCTCGGCGGGCAAATGCTCGCCAGATGGCAACCCGATGCCGACCATCGAACAAGTGCTTGTCCGCCGCGACGTAGGCATCGCGAGCCTCAACAAATGTCGGCTCCGGAGGGGTAAGTCGTTGCCCTTCAAGCGTCAGGCGCATCGAGAGCATCTTCGAACGCTCAAAGGGGTACATATCGTTGTAGAGAACGAAGTTGTCCCAAAGAGCGAGAGTCCAAAGCTGACCAAAGGTATGCGGCGAATCGTAGAGAGGAAGCGTCGAGCGAGGCGTGCCCTCTTCAATGTGCCACTGGTAGATATCCGTGTCGGCGTATGTCATGGGGTTCCGGGCGAAATCCCAAGTGATCGGCATATGACGAATGCCGAAGTAGTAGTTGTCATCGTAAGCGGGTCGCCCGTTGAACTGATAGGTCAACCAGTCCGCGATAGCGACCGTCGCGTTTCGGACATCATTGAAAGGTTCCAGCGTATACATGAATGATGCAAAATCGCTCCACCCCTCGTTGAGAGCCCGAGCCGGGTCAAAAGACAGAGACCCGATCAAGCGCCTTGTAACGCCATGCTGATATTCATGGGCGAGAAGGCGAGAGTCGAAACCGCTGTGTCGGTCGTTGCCTTGCTGGGTAGAAGCAAAGCGGAGCATATAGATGACGCCCGGCGTGCCATCGATTTCCGTGCCCGAGTAGAAAGCATTGTTGGCGAAGAGAGGATGGTAGTAGGCCACGATCAGCATCGGGTCTCCCCCGACGCCGCCGCGATCAAAGTTATCGTTTTGGAAGTTACCTGACTCTTCATCGAAGCCGAAACGATAGTACCAATCGTGCAGAAGGTTGCCATGCGCGAACGAGTTGACAGCCGCCGCTTGCAGAGTCAAGAAGTCAGCAGAGTTCCAATCGTAATCGAGACGGTAGTAAGGCGAGAAGCGGACGAGAGAGTCGCCGATGCCTGTCCCAGCAACGGGACCATCGTCATACTGATTAGCGTTGCCGCCCTCGGTTTCTGCGATGATGTTGTTGCCGACCGTCTCGAAAGGGCCGTCAAGCGTCAACCAGCCCATCGGCGAAGCAAAAGATCGGCGATTGTCAATGAACTCATGATTCAGGTAAGGAGCTTGAAAGCCATCAGGCATGCCGGTGGGGTGAGGTGATGCCGGGGCCGGGTTGTCATCAGGGAAAAACTGAAAAGTAGCTTCCTGAATCTCGAAGAACGGGTACTTGCGGAGCGAGAAATGGTCCGACTGCATCCCGCAGTTGCCGCTGTTGCAGTGGGCATGACTTGTCTCGTCGCGATCGAGAAGAACTCGATGAGTGTCCTGCTCGATGACAACCGTTCGGGTATAGGCTCCATCGAACAGTTGCAGCCGGATCGCCGGAACAAGGTTGTCGTTTTCCTTGTAGTAGACGAACTGACGATAGACGATATCCTCGCCCGCGTAATCTCCTGATGCTCGGAAACCGTTCTCGTCGAACTCCTGCTTATGGGCAGGCGCAACGGCACCGACAGCTACGACCTGCCGCGACAGATCGCTAACGACCTGCTGGCCTTCGATGATCTGCTTGCCTTCCGAGCCGAAGATGTCGATACCGTTGATTGTCTGCACAGTTCGGACAACGCGGATATCCTGGGATTCCGCCTTGATTTCCGAAACATGCCTCTGCTGCACTTGAGCAAGAGCAGGAGAGATGAGAGAAGCTGCAAGAGCGATGATGAGCGTTCGATGCATGACGCGATCCTTTCTGATTGGTGTCCAAAAAACGATCCGATCGCCGACAACACGCATCTGTCAGCGCCATGGCCTACATTTGATTATGGGGACTTTCGGTGAAGATTGCAAGCCCCCATAACAGGAAAACCCTCGCCAAAACGCAAAGTCCTGACGAGGGCTAGAGGAGAAAGAGAGTGGTGCTGTCAGGCCGTAATCAGGTCTCCGGTCTCGGTGAACTGAGGGGCAGCCGATTCGATGGCTTCATCGGGTTGGCTGTAACGCTGCGGGCGGTCCCGCAGCTTGAGGTCGCGGGCAAGATCATGCATGTCGAACGACCTGCTGATGTTTGAGAGTTCTCGGGTCAGACGCCCGCAGAAGATGTCATGGGCTCTGCCCTGGTTGTCGCCGTTGCGAATGGAGGCAACGTATTCGTCAGCAGCCGCATCATGAGCGTCCTGAAGAGACTGAACGAACTGCATGATCCTGAACCGATCCCAACCAGCAGCAGAGATGAGATCCCAAAGCGGGATCCGCTCATCCATGCTGCTCGCGGGAGAAAGATGATGATTGGTCTGAGCGAGCATCTTCCTCATCTCAGGAGTTGCGAGAACTGTCACAGCGCAACCTGCTCCCTTCTCGAAGTAGAACTTGGTTCCATCGCTGCCGACAGCGGGCAACCCGCCGAGGGTAACGAAGTGATGGAAGATGGCATTGATTGCGTCTTTGGGGGTGTAACGTCCGCACATTGGCGATATCTCCTTGAAAAGTGGTTAGACGGCGGCTCTTTCTTTCCCGATCTCCGCGAGATCCTCGTGGACCTTGCGAATATCAGGTTCGAAAACGGTATCGATGATCTCGTCTTTCTGGTCAACGAAATCTGCGTAATCCTTGGGATCGTTCGGGTCGAACGTCGGACAAGGCTTGTTGTAGACGATCGTTGCTCCGGGGCATTGTTGGTGCCCGGCGGCTTGCCAGTCCCAATACTGGCTCAGACCGATGACTCGATCTCCAACGTAGATGGCCTCGTTGAGTTCATGCGTCACGATCAGAACAGTATACGGCGGCTCTCTTCCCTCTGCTTTCGCCTTCCGGTTCTCGATCGAGAACTCAAGCAACATTTTCTGCTGTCGTTCTCGGGTTGCTTCATCAAGAGCGCCGAAGGGCTCGTCAAGCAGAAGGATGCGAGGTTTCATGATGATCGCCTGAGCGATCGCGGTCCGCTGCTGCATGCCGCCAGACATTTGAGGCGGGTAGCGATGAAGAGCTTCGCCAAGCCCAAGGCGTTCAAGGATTTCAACTGCCTCTCTACGAACGGCTCCCTTCTTGCCATGCCAAATCCAAGGCATAAGGTAGCGTCCCCAAATGCTCGTCTCGTCGAGCATCGGCCCCATCATGACGTTCTTGAGGGCTGTCTGAAAGGGGAACAGAGAGTAATGCTGATAGACGATGCCGATGTCTCTGCTCGGCTTGCTGATGGCCTTCATCTCGCCGTCTCTGCCTTTGACTCGGATCGTTCCATGGGCGGGCGGATGCGTCCCCACAATGCCTCTGAGGAGCGTTGACTTGCCGCAGCCGGAAGGTCCGACAACGCCAACGATCTCGCCCGCCTTGATCTCAAGGTCGAGGTTATGAAGAACCCGAGTAGGGCCGAAGTTATGGGAGACTGACTTGATTTCGAGGATCGTATCGCTCACGGCTTAGCTCCTTCCTTGAACCATGGGCAACAGATTCTCTGCGTAAGCCGCAAGGCGAGGTCCATTCCGAAGCCGAAGGCTGCAAGAACGACCAGGTAGATGTAAGTAACGTCCATCTCTGTGATCTTGAGTTGGAGACGGATGCGGTATCCCATACCGGCGTCAGCCGCCAGCATTTCCGCGGCGATGAGATAGACCATGATCGGACCGATGGTCAGTCGAACAGCGTCGAGGAAGCTAGGAAAGACCTGACGAACAATAACGTTCCAGATGACCTCCGCATGAGAAGCCCCAATGGTGTACGCCTTGTTGATCTCCTCGGAGGGAACCGCTTGAGCAACAAGCATGACGCTCGTCGCAAGGATGGGAAGCGTACCGAAGATGATGAGTCCGGTATACAGATTCTCTGATGTTCCGAGGATCGCGAAGAAGACAGCAAGAGATGCCGTAGGCGGAATCTTCCCGATGAATGTCAAACTCGGAGTAAAGAGGGCATCGATGCTACGGAACCCTCCCATTCCGATTCCGAGGACGAACGAGATGACTGTCGTTGCAGCAAGGGCGATCAGGAACCGTCTGAACGTCGCATAAGAGTCAGCGATCAGAGGAATCTCGCCCTCGTACTTCTCTTCTGCCTCAGCTTGCCATCTTGCTTGAGCTTGCTCGACTGTCTCGCCTTCAAGAACATCGTACCGACGTTCCTTGATGGTAACGTATCGCTCTCGCTGCTCGATGATTCTCGGGTTGATCCGAGTGATCTTCTGCCAACCTTCGGCAAGCTGACTCCAAGACGGAATCGTAACGTCCTTGGGGTTCTTGACATGCTGGCGATGCGAAAGCCAGGTATATCCTCCCAAGAGGATGATGACGGAGAGGATGCCGAGAATCCAGCGTCTCCGGTTCGAGATGGGTTGTCTGATCATTCGCATAGATGGCTCCGGGTAAAAAGGTTGGACCCGCTCGCTGAGCGAGCCCAACCGGTGGCATAGAGGCCCGAAGGAGGCCCCTACGGAAAGCAGGTCAGTTGTTGTCGATGTAGGTCTGCAGATGCGAGGGGTCGAAGCTTAGATCAACATCCCCTTCGCCGATGACCGTTGCGCCGTTGATCTCGATGACCGGGCGGCGACTAACCATGCTCTGACGGTAGCCGAAGTCGGTAACGAGGTTCATGGTCTCAACGATTTCTTCGCCGCTCATGAGAGCAATGGCTTCCTGCGGCGTGTTGTAGAAACGGGTCTGACGAACGACCTGACGCATGTCGCGGAGGCCGAGGTTGCTGAACCGTTCGCCGAGAGCGATGAGAGTATCATCGCGAGCCTGACGGTCCTGACCGTTCATGCGATCGACGACCGTGAAGAAGGTTTCGATGAGTGCCTGAACGTACCGGTCGCCGCCGTCCCGTTCGAGAGCCTTGTTCGAGACGACGATGCAGTCGATGATCTCGTTCTCGATGGCGCGGCTGTCGATCAGGACGCGGACGCCTTCTCGGGAGTTGAGAGTCTGCAAGGCAAACGGGTTCCAGACGGCGATGGCATTGACATCCGGGTCGTCCTGCTGCAACGCCATTGCCGCCGCGTCAGGCCCCATGTTCTGGAACTCGAAGTCGATGGGATCGAAGCCGTTGACTTGCAGGCCTCGCTCAAAGAGGTACTGCGAGACGCTGAGTTCGAGGCCCCGGACGGGAACGTTCTTGAGGTCTTCGATGGTCTTCACGGAGTCGTCATCGACGATGAGCATATCCGCGCCGTAGCTGTTGCTGGTCGGCAGGACGATGGTCGCCGGGATGCTGAGCGACGGAGCCATGGAGTCCATGTTGGTGAGACAGGTCGAGTCGGAGTTGCCGCTCGTAAAGAGCGTGATGCAGGTATCGTAGTCCTTGCTGCGGAGAACGATATCGACGTTGTACTTCTCCTCGATGCTCCCCATCTCTCCCTCATCCTTGTTGATGAGGCCGAGTTCTTCGGCAACGCCGAAGACGGACCATGACGGGTACTCAGACCAGTCATGAGTAAAGACGGGAGGGTCGGCTGCCACGGCGTTGCCGCTGATGGCGAGGGCTGCGATGCCAATGAGTGTCCGGATCATCCTTGAAATCTCCTTTTGAGTTAGATGGATGGTGGATCGACTGAACGGGTACGGATGGCTTGTTACGAGCCGGTTTTGGTGCCGCCGAGGTCCATTTCGACTTCGGCGGGAGCGTCGGTCTCAACAGTCGTTGAGGTCGTGTCGCCTGCGAGCAGAGCATCGAACTCGCTTGCGCCAGCGGAATCGGCTCCGAAGCTGGCGAGTTCGTTGTCGAAAGCAGAGGCATCGTTACCGGCAACCGACCGGGCGACCGCGGCCTTGCCCTTGGCGTTGTCACGAACGCCTCGGAGCATTTCGAGAGTTTCGTCGGTCTTGTCTTCGCTGATACCCGAAAGGGTGTTGGCGATGCTCTGCTCGAACTCCGCAGCCTTGACATCGGCGACGGCTTCGCTCTTCTCGTCCTTGAGCTTCTGGATCTCGCGCTGCATGGTCTGCAGTTGGACTTCGTGCGAGCCGATCCGCTTCTTGTTCTCGCGGATTTCTTCTTCGAGACCAGCGATCTGCTCCTTCTTGGAATCGCAGGTAGACTTGGCGTCTGCGTATGCGCCTTTGAGCTTGATCATCAACTCGTCGTGGGCGATCTCTTCCGGAGTCTTGCCAGCCGAAGTCAGGTCCGCCTGATGCTTCTTGGCTTTGGCGAGGGCTCCCGCCATGACCTTTTCGAGGTGGACGACCTCTTCGTTCAGGCGGGTAATCTTCGAGAGTCGCCGCTCGTTCTGAGCGGACATTTCGCCGACCGCAGTCATGTACTGCTGGATGCGGCTCTTCTTCTCGTCGATGACATCCTGATACGCGCCCTTCATCGTATCAGCATCTTTCATCAGCTTCTCGGTCTTGCGACCGAAGACGCCCGAAATCTTGTGACCGATGGTTCTGAGTAGTCTTCCGAGTGCTTTAAACATGGCCTAAGCCTCCTTCGCTTTTATGCCACCACTGTCTGGTTGAGATCATCTGTCTCGATCTCTGAGAAGTCGCCCGCCTGCCATCGCTGCATTCGCTGATGGACTGTCTTGACGGTTTCCATTTGCTCCGAGAGACGCCCTCGAAGCTCCGATTGGGAATCATTATCGCCGGAAACCGCCAACACCTGCAAGTCGCCAATGACCGTTCCGATCTCGACGATGCTCTGCTGAATGCCTCCGATGATTTTGTCGCGTTGAGATTCGATCGCCGAACGTGCCTCGCTTGTTGATAGACCTCTGAGTGTCTTCGACAATGCCAGAGACTTTTCAAGACCCTTGATCGAGTCGTCGTAGAGTTCGTCAATACCCTCGATGATCGAGTCAGCCGCAATAAGATCGGCAGACAAGTCGAGGCTATGCATCGTCCTGCGAAGCTGCCTCAGGTCTCTCAGCGCATTCTCTGTTCGAGGATCGCCATCGACTTGCAATCGGGCATCAAGCTCATCGAGCCTAGCTCGATCCTCTGCCTCTTCTTCTGCTTTTAGCTTAGCAATGACTCGTTGTTCAACGGGTTCTCTGTTGCCGAAAAACTGAGTCAACCAGACTGCTCCCGAGACAAGAGTAAGCAGACCTCCGACAGCCGCCATGAGACCGCTTGCCGCAAAACTCAACGCCCATGTTCCGATCAACAGGGTCAGGCCGATTGCGAGAGGGGCAAGAACGAGCCATCCGGTCAGGATCTCGAACGCTACCCGTTTCTTGAGATTGCGGTAAGAGTATCTCATGTCAGTACGCCTTCTGTCCGACAAGGAAGGACACTGAGCCCTTCGAGTTCCGGGTCGGCGGAGCCGCGACCGCTCTGATGCGGTTTTCATGGACTCCGATTGAGATGAGGTATTCCTTTACCGCATCGGCGCGAGTCTGAGCCAAATCCATACTCGCTTTTCTGATCTCTTCGATTTCATCCTGAGTCATGTCGGGTGCGGGCGAAAAGGCAACGTGCCCGACGACTTGGAGATAGTAGTTGGGGAAAGACCGCAGAGTATCAGAGATTTGCCTCAGGTCTCTTTGACCTTGCGGGTAAAGACGAGTTGAATTGCGCCCGAAGCTAATCGGTTCCGCCTTGATCTGCCCGACTGCCCGAAGCTGATCCCATTCGCTCGCTGTCAAACGCTCAAGCTCTTTTTGCGATCGAACCGCCTCAAGAGACTGGTCGTAGCTCGAAAGAGCATCGCCGAGCGTAGCTCCGCTACTTGCACGAGTCTTTTCCGGATGGAATCGGCTGCTTTGGAGTTCGCTGACAAGCCGATCAAAGTAAAGCAGGTTCTCGCTCCCAACAACCTTGTTATTGTCCGGCACGGCTCCGGTTTGGATCAGAACATCGTTGACGGCAACGATTGCATCCTCAATATGAGGAATGCCGCCCGATTCGTGTCTTTGAAGCAACCCGAAGTGAGCGAAGTTTTCAAGCGTGTTCCGCCAGATAATACCATCGACGATGGCTTCGGCTTGAGGCTTGCGGAGAGGCTCGCCAAGAGCTTTAGCATCCTCCATGACGAGGTTGACCATTCCGTCTGGATCAGATCGATATGAGTAAGAAGCGCTCAGGTAAGCCTCAATGACCCGTCTAGCCTGCTCATAGTTGTCCGTCAGGAAGCCTCGTCGAGCAACAAGGACATCGATGACGTAGCCTTGAACAGCGGATGAGTCGAAGATGACTTCGACGCCCGGAATCTCGCGAGCTTGCGAGACGTAGGGCTCCCAAAGAGCGTAGGCTCTTGGGTCGCTACTACCCGAACGAAGCTTCTTCATAACCTCATCGGGGCCATCAACGCCCTCGAACCAGTTGCGACCCATATTGGGCAGGTCAAAGTTGGCTCGAACCGTTCGGCTCAAGAACTCCGATGGGGAGTTGCCGGTTCCGATGATGCGAGCATCGGGGTCATCGAGAGCTTGGAGGTTGGGGACTTGCGATGTCTTGGCGACAATGGCATCTGCTCCGGCTGTCTCGTCGATGACAAGGATGACTGTGCCGGGCAGGTCTCCCAAATCAATGCTCGAAGAGATTAGAGAATCGAGAGTGAACACCGCCAGGTCAAGATCGCCGTTGGCTAGACCCTTGATTCGCTTGGAGTAATCGGCTCCATCGTCGCGGTATTCAATGCGGATGCGATCGAGCCGAAGTCTCCGTTGAAACTCCTCAGATCGAAGAACTGCGTAGCCAGAGAACCCGTCAAGGCCAAGAGCGACCTCGTAGTCGTACTGACTGGATGAGCTTGTCGCCTCAAGCTGCTGCTGCTTCTGCGCCGGGAAGACGAAGAAGCGGAGGACCGCTCCAACAGCTAGGAGGACGACAAGCCAGATGGCAATGATTACCAGCTTCTTGCCGCCCATGACTTAGTACCTCGATCCGGCTGAGCCGATGATGACCATGACAAAGATGATAAGGACGATGGCTCCGATTCCAACGCCGACGACAACGCCCGGAATGCCGTTGCTCTGAGCATTTCCGCCCGCGGGAGACTGAGAACTCGAACCTCTTGCGGACTGCTGAGGCTTGGGAGCTTCGGTTCCGATGGGGTGGTTGCCGGTACTGCGGAAAGCCCCGACAAGGGCAACGGCAGCCGGTTCAGGGAAGTTTTCCAACTCTCTGAACGCCTCATCGAGAGAGACAGAGCCCTTACCAGTTCCCCCAACCTCAGCAAAGACTTCGGATACCGCTCGTTGTAGAGAGTCCGGGTCGTTTGCCTTGCGATAGCTGCTTGAGACAGAAGCAAGCGAATGGTTCTGACTCATATCAACGCCAATGGTATCAAGGATGATGCCTCGGGCGACGATCTCAGGAGCGTAGTTGTTCATCTTCCGCTCATCGCTGGCGGCTCCGTCAGTTACGACGAGCAGCCTGTACGAGCCATACCCGAACTGCTTCTGCCGCTGCTTGAGCAACATATCAGCGCCGCTCTTCATGTATTCGCCGAGAGGCGTTCCGCCTCCGGGCTGAACCGAGTTGACGGCTTGACGAACCTTGTTCATGTCAACCGGCCCAAGCGGGTAGATGACATTGCGGCGGAAAGTGACGATGCCGACATTCGTGCCTTCGGGGACTTGGCCGAGAACTTGGATGATTGCTCGCTTGGCGACATCCATTTTCTTTTCGCGACCCGTTGATGATCGCATGCCATCATCCATGGACCCCGAATCGTCGATGAGGAGGACAACATTGTCCCGGTATACCTCGTCGTTCTGAGCCCAAGCGGGCAACGACAGGCAGCAGACTGTCAAAACGATTGCAATGAGCCTGTTCATGACTTCTCCTTTCTTTGTTTCAGGTTGATCAGAAGTCGAAATCAGACTCGTTCATCGTCTCGGCGGAAACCCGGACAAGACGGAACTCGACGCGACGGTTCTGAGCGGCTTCGGCTGCGTTGCTCGGCTTGGCAACAACCGGGTCAACGATACCAACGCCCTGCGGCTGAATCTGCGACTCATCGAGAGTGATGCCCTTCGAACGCGCGTAGGCAAGAATCTGGTTCTTGACCTCTTCCGCCCGCTGACGGCTGAGCGTCTGAGCAGCGGAGTAGTAGCGTCTCGGATCGTACTGAGCCGAACGATCGAGTGCGCCGGAGGTAACAAGGTCAGCAATCTTCTGAGTATCAGTCAGGTCGAGTTGACGACCATTGATGTAGTAGGTGTAGTTGCCGCTGCCGCCTCGACGCTCGATGACGCCGGAGTCGATTCCCGCTCGGACAGCTTCGAGAAGCGTGCGAGTCGGGTCGCTATGGCCTCGGATGATGATGGCGGCATTACCGAAGCGACCAGCGTTCTCGATGACTCGATCGAAATCGGTAGCGTACTGAGCAGCGGTGAACTGATCCTGATTGGCTGCGAAACCGATCTCGAAAGAGAGACGGGTACGACTATCGAGGGCTCCGGAGTTCAGAGCCTCGATTTCGCTGAGGACTGCTTCCGGGTTGAAGCGTTCGGTTCTGACGATATCAGTCTTGGCGAGGTAGCCGACAAACTTGTTCGACTCCCAATCGAGAGAAGAGGGTTGCAGACGGCCATCGCCGATGATGCCGAGTTCCCGAGACATGCCGATGCGGTTGGCAACGAACTCGCCGAAGCCGGTCTGGTTGTTCGGGTCGGTGAAGAAGGCAACGTTGCCAGGGTGCCCGACGAAGGTGCAATCGATGAGCAGTCCATGAGCATCTTCTTCGAGGGTCGGAAGAATGTCGGCACCGTAGATGTTCTGAGCCATTTGAAGCAGGTCTTCGTATTCCTGCGAGCCTCGGCTCTCCCATGCCTTGCGATGCTCGATGACCTCTTCGACGCCCTTGAGGTATCCGGCGGCAAAGTTGGCGCAGAACTCGTAGTTGTCTCGAAGGAAGTCAGAGCGGACGACATAGACATCCGCGATGGCCCGAGAAAGTTCCGCGGTCGAGAGAATGACCCGAGAGCCTCGGACGGTTCCCTCAACGCCGTTGCCGGTTGACTCGAAGCCGCCGGTCAGACCGAGCATGTCGGGCGTAATGACGGCGCACCAGTCAATGTTGGAATCATTGCGGAACTTTTCAGCAGGACCGTTGGGGCCGGTCAGATCATCAACCCAAATGACATTGATGTCATTCCAGGTCAACTGAGCGGTGCGAAGCATGTCCTCGACAAGGCCAACGTGGGGACCGCCTCGTTGCAGGATGCCGGTCGTACCCTTGATGTCAGTGAGCGTCCGAACCTTGTTGCCTCGGGCAACGATATGGTCGCCCGCGCTCCATGTCATCTGAAAAAGGACAACGCCCTCGGTCCTCGGGTCGCTGTTGATGACTTCGCTCGCCATGGAAACCATGCCGAAGGTTCCGCGAAGGAACGGCGACTTACCGCTCATGTAATCGCGGACCTGCTGAACGAAGTCATCGCCGGGAGTGAGGTTGATGTCGAGACCGAGCCGGTCATAGATGGTGCCGTTGCTCGTTTCAAGACCGCCGTTGGCGTAGAAAGTTGCGTAGTCGCCTCCCCACAGAATGTAGGGAACCTGCAGATTGTCGGTCGAGCGAACCTCGCCGACTTGCACATTGCCAACCAGGTCGGCAAAGCGCTCGCCTTGGGCGAACGCCGAGTTCGGGGACAAGATCGCTGCGATGCAGGCGATCAGCGGAAGCAGATGCCTCAACATGATGGTTCTCCGTAAGGGTTCCGTCGAAACAAGCCTTGCCACCCAAGACTCGTTCGTAGCACTCTATACGATCTGATTGACACCTGCAACTAACGGCGGCGTCTTTTGCCAAGGCGATCAATTGCTGCGCGAGCCTTCTTCTTTGACTCGTCGGTCATGCTCTGAACAAGCGAAATCCCGTTGAGATGGTCGATCTCATGCTGAGCGCATCGTGCCTTCAAGCCTTCGACATCTTCCTGCACCTGTTCGCCTTGCTCGTTGATATAGCTGAGCTTACCGCTCGGAGGGCGCATGACATCGCCAGTAATGCCCGGAAAGCTGAGGCATCCTTCATTCTCGATCGCGGGAGTCAAAACCGATTGCGGCTCGAACTCCGGATTGATGTATGCGACCAGGTCGCCGGGATTTCCTGGCTCTAGTTTGTCATAGGCAACGTAGATGCGCAGTAAAAGACCGACCTGAGATGCCGCTAGCCCAATACCATTAGGCATAGACTTCAGGACGGTCTTCATGCGTGCGATGCAGTCTTGAATGTATTGGCTTGTCGGGTCATCAACCGGCTGACACATCTCTACGAGAGCCGGATGCGGGTAGATGACTAGGCGGAGAGTTGACGGATCAGGCTGTTGACTCATGGGCTGGATTCTCGCAGAACGAGTAATCCGCAGACAACGTAACCGTGACATCCCTTACATACCGTTCCAGGCGAGCATCAGCGACGAACTCGTACCTCGCATCTCCTGCGAGTCGCTTTTCCTCAATGATGTCCTTGAAGTCTTTGCCTGTCTCGGTATGTATCTGGATTAGTTCCTTCGCTACAGTCTGCGGCGTGTCGATATATTGACCCGTTTCCGGATCAACCTTGGCAAGTTTTTCTACCTTCAAAAGATAGCCTTGCTCATCTTCACCTGCAAACTCGACTCGATGGAAACGAAACTCCTTGATTGGCAAGAGTTCAGCCGGAACGGACTTGAATACTGATTGACGCAGGATAGTGCCCAGTGTTTCCGCATTGGTCATGGATTCAATGAATGAAACAACCAGCCTTTCGAACTCTCTTACTCTCTCAGCATCCTCTTCGGTGGTCGATTCATCCCGCCAAAGTTCAGTAAGGAACTCGAATACCTCCTGAAGGGCTCCGCCAGCATCTCGACAGTCAAACTTGAACCAGGTGTTTGCTTGATCAAGAGGCTCAACCATCTTGCCCTTGCTAAGATTGAAGTCTACCTCGATCGTCTCGCTGCTGCCCTGCTTTTCGAAAGCAGTCATGATCTCTTGGGCGCAGGCTTTTGCTCTGTCCTCATTCAAAAACTCGATTACCGTCGTCATTCGTTCTCTCCTTCGCATTCTTCAGCTAGTCTCGAAGATATCAGTTGGCGTGCCCGAGACATGAATTCTTCATCGTTGGCGTAGAGATCCAAGAACGCTTGAACCTCTTCTGAGTTTCTCCCATGTTCTTCCATGAGTTGACTCAATACTGTCAGGTTTGGTTTATTGTCTGCATCTGATGATTTGTATAGCATCTTTGACTCCTTAGAAAAGGTCATCCCATATAGATTCTTGTCGGTATTTGTGAACGTAGACTTTGAGGCCTTTAGTTTTGGCGGTCTCTATCATGTTCTTAGTTCCGCGAGATTCTCCGTCCCAGAAAGCAATCAGAGCATCTGCATTGTCTGCCATTTCTGCGTTGCGAATATGACCCGCCGCCTTACCGAACTGTTCCCAATCCGCGGGAAAGATATTCAGTTCGATGCCGTTCTTCTTAGCGTACTTCTCTCCAAGGGCATCAGCGCCTCGTGCCCCTCCTGAAACGACTTGGCTTATTTCAAAGCCTGAGTCTGCGATGCCTTGGACCATTCCGTCATAGTCAGAAAAGTCTCTACCGCCTGCTAAGATAACTCTCATCAAGTACTGCCTTCTTCTCAAGGTTCGACAATATCCATGAAGATAACTGACGCCATTCCACCATTCTTGACCGGTCGTCTTCTCTTCGTACTGAAATGGGGTAATAGGCAAACTTAGTGCCGTCAATGTCTAGCTCTCTTTCATACGAGATAGAAGTCAATCCTGTCTCGTATGGTTCTGCAGAAAGATTCTTAACGACCTTGGCGTTTTTCGCTGGCACAAGAAGACCTATGCGGTCATTGCGAACTTCGTCTCCCAAGGCAGTAAAATCTTCAATCGTAGAGAATGGGGCTCGATACGACTTGTCCTTAAAAAAGAACTCTGCTCCTGAGAAGAAGTCGAACATCTGCATTCCGGCTCTTTGAATCTGCTGCTCATGAACCTTGAGCTTGTCAAAGTATTCCTTTGGATCCGAAACCCCTTGCCATGCAGCGGTTACGAACATGCCGTTGACATGCATCAGATAGACGAAATACCTCATAAGAGGGTCTATATGAGCATAAGAATCAACAGGAAGAGTAGGATCGATGCTCCGGTCCTTGACGAAATAAGAAACGCCTTCAGGCGTCAAATAGCTACGGTAGTTGTATATCTCTTCAGTCGGAAACTGAGGCGTGAATGACGGTAGCGTCTCTAGGTCTTCATACATGATCTCATTCATAGCTTTCCTCATCGTCTGAAATGGAAAGGCATATCTCCATTTCACTAGAAGGTCCATCGACGCAAACTGCCGAAAATAACACCATCGGAGGAAGCTATGAAGTCTATACAGAGCCAATCGTATCTAAATGTCATTGCGAAGGAAAGTCCTGCCTGGCAACGAGAAGAGGGCAAAAGCGACAAGGGAGGCCTCAACGAAAAGGGCCGCAAGTCGTATGAAAGAGAGAATCCGGGCAGCGATCTGAAGGCTCCGGTAACTAAGGATAAACCAAGCGGTGAACGCAAGAAGAGGCAAGACTCTTATTGCGCTCGATCAAAGGGACAGATGGATGATCACAACATCAACTGTAGCGAGACTCCTGACAAGCCAATCTGCAAGTCCCGCAAGCGTTGGAACTGCTAGAGGATTTTCCGCGGTTCTGAGGAATAGTCATGGGATGGTATAAGAGGGCTCAACAGCAACAATACAACGGCTACAAGATGGTCGCATGGGATGGTCAGAGAGCCTACTCATTGTATGATCAGAATCAGACGATAGATATCAGCATAGGTTCAACAACTCAAATGGAAGGTCAAGGCGTATTCCTTGGAACAACCAGAGAATTCTGCATGAACTACTATTCTGGATTAACAGACGATCAAGACATGCTTCTGACATACACCTACAATGCAGAAGACATTATCGAAGGCGACCCAAACCATCCGAACAGCGAGATTCGAGTAAGACAGGCACGGCTAACAAACTATGAGTTGGTATAAGACCGCAACATTCAAGCAAGATCGTTGGGAATACGATTTCGGAGATTACCAGAGATGGGTGATCGATGGTTATGAGGTTAAGGTCTTCATCACTGAGACGGATAGACAGAATACCATCTCGATGCAAGTCTATAACTGGAACAATGGTTCAATGCGATTTCAGCAGTTCTGGCGTTACGGAGGAACCGCGCAAGATGTCTCTCGATGCAAAGAGATGTATAGCAAGGTCATTGAGGCATGCAAAGAAGTTGTAGACCTGTTTACCGAAGGCGAGAATGAGCAAGCTCCGAACGTTTTGATCGTTAGCTACCTAAGAAAAAGAACCCTCGAAATCGATCGAGAGGCTCTTGCGAAAACCAACATCCCTCATATCAACTACGCCCTCGATAAGGCGGAGTACGGAGAGGATTGGCGATCAAATCTGTATGGAAATAGGTACCCGACTACAGCTACCGAAGGCTTCTAACGGCCTTCTTCGTTGCAGTCCTCAGGACAGCCGCAAACGCTTTCTCCGGGCGATTGCTCGCTGTCCTTTTTCTTTGGCTTGCGCTTGAGTCTATTGCCAACCTCGTCAACAACGGTGCCCGCTGTCTTTGAGACATGACGGTAGGCTGTCGTCCCCGCTTCCGCTCCGGCGCATGCAACATCCTTTGCAACATCGCCGGTTTTCTTCACGACCTTCTTGCCAGTATCGGTCTCAAGGGCTTTTTTACCCATGATACCAAGCTGGACGATGTTGATGACGGTATTGATGAAGCCAAGCACGGTTCTGACCTTTCCAAGCATTCAATGCCTCTCTATTAGAGCCGATGCTCGCAACCCCACTTTTCGGATTTCTCGTTGAACTTTTTCACAACGCGGGCTCCGAGGTCGATGTCGTTCTGAGCAGCAGCGAGGTCAGCGGTAATGATGACATCTGCTAGCTCATCAGCCAAATCATCAAACAGAGCATCCAAGTCCGACTGATCGTATGGCGTCTTTATACCATTCTTCATCTTCCACCCGCGCTTGATTTTCTTGGCGACATTTGCGGCTTCACCCGCTTCGCCAGTCATCTCGCCGCAGCGTTCGAGAATGGACCAATCATCGGTATCGCCGAAGAACTCTTGAGCCCTCCGCCAGTTCATTTCTCTCAACCTGTCAAAATCAAGTCCCAAATCCCTCTCCTCTCAGCCCACCCCAATGCGGGTAATGTTTCCGTCTTCGCTTTCCCAAACTCTGATTCGCTGCTCGACGAAATCCATAGTCGCCATACCTCCAGCAGGAATGCGTTGCAGGTAGAAGCAGGGAGCACTCGATGTTTCCTTGACTTCGGACCTGCTCTGAAACACATTCGGGTAGTCAAGAAGCTTTTCTACAGCCTCATCAGCAGTCAGCTTCTCTAGCTCCTCAAACTCTTCTCTTGAACCTTCAAAGTTCATACTCAGTTTCCCCTCTGGTCGATGTAGGACTGAACCTGAGAGACTTCCGATTGGTTGACATAGTACTGCGTTACGTTGCCATCATTGACAACGACCAGCATATGTATTCCCTTGCTCTCATCTTCAGTTAGAACGAGACTATCGGCATCGATAGATTGAACAGCATCCATGCCGATCCATTGAATGACTTTGGCCTGAGCAGCAGCGGCTTCGGCTTCTGCTATCTTGACCTTTGCCTCATTCTCGCTTTCCGCGATTCCAACGAAAGGTAAGATGAGCATTGGAAACACCATCGCTCCGATTATGAGAACGAAGATGAACGAATCCGAATCGAGACCTATTCGGTCAAGCAACGATCTTGCCATTTGTCATACTCCTTAAAGCGGGCGAAGGGACTCGAACCCTCAACATTCAGCTTGGAAGGCTGACACTCTACCATTGAGTTACGCCCGCAACTTACCAACCGTCAGGATCATCGACCTCTGCTATCTGATCTTTCGATGCTTCCACAGAGCCCGGATCGAGTTCTGATCGATTGGTAAGAATCGACAGTTTGATATAAGGCTGACACATGCCGCAGACTGTCCCGCAACCGGTCTCATCGACGATCTCGTCTAGAGATTGGCCCTCGTCGTGCCTGCGAAGCACTTCTGAGAAACGGCAGTCCATGCATACGCAGCGGTTTACCATCAGTCGCTTGCTTTGCTGTCGTCCTGATCTCGAAGATTCTTAACAAACTCATCCATCTCAGAATCGTCCAAATCTCGACCAACCGAACTCGTATGAGCAACAAGCTGATCGGTCTCGAACTTCGAGTAACCTGCGGCAAGACCTTTAGAATAGGTTCCTCGGGTTGCTCTCATTGTATTGAATGCCGACTGCGTTCCGACTGCATTCGCATCGAAGTTCGTAGACATACCTGCTCGCATACCAAAGCCTCCGCCGGTCGTAACGGCGTCGATGTTGGCTCCAACAAGACTAAGCGTCCATGGGCTGCTTTCCTCGTCCTGCTTGAGCCCCTCGATAGCGGTCTTGATGGCATCGTTGTTGTATTCGCGAGATGCAGTATCCTGACCATCGGTAATGACAGTCATGAATATCTTGATATCAGAACCGGCTTCGATCTGCGATTTGAGATCAGTCTCGATATCAGAGATAGTGATACCGATAGCGTCTCGAAGGGCCGTGCCGCCGCCGGGACGGTAAGTCTTCTCGTTGATCTCTTCGAGGTTGGCGATATCTTCTAGCCAGAAGACCTTTTCGACGCCGCCATTGAAGGTAACGAGACATGCGAGATGCTCCTGCGTATCTTCATAGGTCTTGGCGTCTTCCTTGATCTGCTGAACGACTTCGTTGAAGCCAGTACGGGCTTCTGCTGCGATGGACGACATAGAGCCCGATCTATCTAGTAGGATGACATGGTAAATCTTAGTGCGACTGCTCATTGTTTTCTCCTTGAAATGGGAATGGCTGTTCTTCAGTTGGGATTGGTAGGCCGTTTGATCGACAAAGTTCAATGTATCGATCACTCGGTTCACCAAGTAAATAGCGACTACCGCTATGCGTAGTCGCTACTCGCTTTTCAAGCGCGATAACCGGAGAAGTGGTAACAACCTGTCCATCGGGTCTTGATGGATGGCCTATTACTTTTCCGACTAAAGATACTGCGAAACGGTCTTCTTGCTGCGTCTGATGGAGTATCGAAACATCGAGGCTCCAATCGTTGAGTTGTATCATCGTCTGCCTTTACTGCTGCTTTCGTTCCTGCAGCTTCTTGTCAACCTTTTTATCAACGCCTTCAACGATATCGCCTACCTTATCTCCAACCCTGTCGTATACATCGACAAGAGCCTGTCGAGCCTTGGCAAGGGTGTTCAGGTTGTTCTTGTAGAAAATGATGAATACGACGCCCGTGACAACTGCACCTGTTAGAAATCCGAATAGAAACATGGCTACCTCCTTTGTTAGAGCCTAAGTCTATATTCGGTCATATTGGGATTAGTCCTCAGCCTTTTTCGACTTCTTGGGCAAAGGCTCGTTCGTCGTGGTACGAAGGATAAAGGCCCCCTGACCCCCAAGGAGATTCGGTTCCCATCTCAAGATGTGACCTCTCTCTATTAGCCGCTTGCCGTAGGGGTTGCTGCCGCCAGACCGGGTTAGGGTCTTGATGTTGGTCTCGATCCTTTTCCGCCAGTCATTCGCAGGTTTTTGAACCTGCTTGCCGTCCTTATGAGTCGTTATCGACCCCTTGTTCTTATACTTCTCCCATTTGTCAGGATCCCGATCCTCAAGAAGCTCTGCAACTTCATCTATGATCTGGTTAGCGGTCAAGGGTTGATCCGCGTGTTCGTAGACGATTCTTAGAATCGCCCAATATGTAGAACCTGGCTGAGCAGGAATAACATAGACCTGATCATCATCAGTTTCAACAGCATCTAGAGTTGAATCCGCTCGATGAGTAAAGGAATAGTTCCGCCCCTTCTTGGAAGAGACTTCAACGGTATCAGTCTCTACCGCTGCTTTCTGTCTGGTTTGCGTATCGTTCTGCATGGCTACCTCTTTGGGTTTCAGCTAACTACTTTATCGTGGATGGGTTACACTTGCAGTATCTTTCTGCCCTCCTCTGCAAGTGTATCTATGTCCGCTTCAAACTGCGTCCCTACTTCTTTGTTCATGCCATTTTCGCATCGCATGACGTATGACGGGTGATATGTGGCGAATGAGGTGACAGACAGCTCATCTATCCACTCCCATTGACCTCTCAGCCTCGTTATACCCGTTTCTCCTCGGACATAACTGAGAGATTGATTGCCGAGAAGAATGAGTATCTCCGGCTGTACGATCCCAATTTCTCGTTTGAGCCACATCTCGTAGCATGCTTGCGGTTCTTCTGTTTTAGGAAACTTGTTGGCTTCTGGTCTGCAAGCGACTACGTTTGAAATGAGCGTAGTCTTCTTGTTGAAAACATCTTTATGGCGGTAGAGAGATTTTCTTAGTCGCTGCCCGGCCTTTCCTATAAAGGGTCTTCCCTTTTCGGCCTCATCTGCTCCCGGCGCTTCTCCGATAATCATGAACGTGGGATTCTCGGCGTTGCCTTCTGATTGGACGACTTGATGATAATGCTCGTAGAGGGAACAGGTTCTACAGCCGTCTTTTTCGCGAGCGAATGCTTCGTATTCTTCGCTCATGGAAGTGAAGTTGTTGCGAATGAGAACTGGCAGAGGAATCCTATTCATCTTCGTTTCATCGGATTCACTCAAACAGCCGATCAGAAGATACACGCTTAGATTTGGAGAAAGATCATGTCAGAGTTCAATCCCAGACCGCTAATGACGGTCAGTCCGATGTATCGCCCTTGGCCTACCCTTGTCAACTCTGTTTTTGACTTCAGAAATACCGGCTTGCCGCCTCAGCAGGATTTCTTGTTTCTGCATAATCGAGTAGGACTGTATCCAACTGCCGGTCCTCATATGCTCATAAAGGATCCATCGCTTCTTGGCAGCCACCTAGAAAAGCTTAGAGCAGACATTGAAAAGGCTGTCCCAAAGAAGTTTGAAGGTAACATTATTCTGGATTTCGATATTTGGAGTCCTTTATGGAGAAACACCCGCAACGACTGCGATGGAACCGAGTTCGGCGGTTGCGGCGACTACGATGACAATGACTACGATTTCCAAGATGATTGGGTTGAAACCTGGGAAGAAGTCAATCCTGAGAAATGCTCTCAATGGAAATCTCGCGGGAAAGACTTGTTCTACAACAAAATGGCAACAACGTATGAGATGACGGTTGCAGAGTTCTTTACCGAGACAATACGGGCCATAAGAGAAGTTAGGCCTCAAGCTAAGATAGGCGTCCTAGGTCATATATACGGACCGTATATGCCAGATGGCTCTGAAAACGCTGAGTACAAAGACGACAATGCAGATATGTATTGGCTCTACGAGGAAGTCGATCTTCTTGTTCCTCGAATCCCTTTCGAGCTTGATCGGAACATCGATGAAGAACAAGGCGTTCTGCTATCCGATTACCGCAAGCTTATTGACTCAATACTGAAGGAGACTTGGGAAATAGCTCTTGCGATTGGAGACAACAAGAAAGAGATATTCCCTTTCTATCCTATGCAGTTCTCAAACAGGCAGTCTCCTCATTTTGGTAAGATGCTGCTCTCTCCGATCATGCAGACTGCTCTTGACCAAGCATACTCGAACAGTTGCCATGGCTGCTACCTCTGGTATGGCCTTGCAAGCGACAAGAACGTTGCAGATGTCAAGAAGTACATGCAGGAGCATCTCAAGCCGAGCATTGAAGCTTTAGACGACGGCATCTACATCGAACCAAAAGAGCGCTATGAAGACTTTCCTCGTTCTAAACCAAGAATCACCGAAGAGAAAGCTGAAGCTCAAAGCGCGTTTGTAGAAGATAAACAGGAAACAGCAGATGACGGGTATACTGCTTCCGAAGATTTCTCTGCATTCTTTGGCAAAGAAGGGATCACCTTTACGATTCCGTATGAGGCTATTCGCAGACATTTTCTCTAAGGAGCCCGACAATGACGCATATTTTGCGAGATAACTATCAGTTTCTTGATCCCGAAGAGCAGCAGTTCTTGAACAAAGTGGTTGAATACCTTGAAGCGGCCTATTTCGCTGAGCTTGAAACGGCGATGAACTACATCGCTCTGCTGAATAACCTGACAGGTATTGAAGCTGAGCCGGTAAAAGAACTGCTACGAGGTGAAATACAGGATGAGTTCGGGCACGCCCAAGAACTAGCCAACCGCATACGGGTGTTGGGCTTTAAGGTGCCGACATCAAAGCACTTCAGAGATGGGCCTATTAGCGTAGGTCAAGAAATGCTTACCAATAGCAGTACCTTGCGAGATGCCATCGGAGCGGTAGTCGCCGCTGAGAGTGAAGCCATGACCCTCTATAAAGAGATCATCGATATGACAGCAGAGAAAGATCCCGTTACCGCTGACCTAGTGACAAATCTTCTCGCTGACGAGGAAGACCATTTCCGAACGTTCAACAACTTGCTGTAGGCAAAGAGTGAAGCAAGCAGCAGTTACCATAAGACGAAGCACTACTTGATGGAGTAAGCGAATGCCGCCGAACGAAAAGCGTGAGTATTTTATTGGAAAGATTACCGATCATGATCTCGATTTCTGGATCGAGAAGGGGTACAACGCGATGTTCGTCGGTCGCCACGGAGTTGGCAAGACGCATCGCATTCAGGAAGCGTTTGAGCGTAACAACCTGAAATGGCGATACTTTTCCGCAGCCACCATGGACCCTTGGACCGACTTCGTTGGCGTTCCCAAAGAACGCAATGAGGGCGATCTGACGTTCCTTGATTTCGTGCTGCCGAGGGATATGGCAGATGGCTCTGTTGAGGCTTTCTTCTTCGACGAGTTCAACCGGGCACCGAAGAAGGTTCGTAACGCCGTCATGGAGTTGATTCAGTTCAAGTCCATCAACGGTCGAGAGTTCCCGAACCTCAAACTCATCTGGACTGCCGTCAACCCCGAAGATGATGACGATCTTGACTTCGACGTTGAACCTCTCGATCCGGCTCAGGAAGACCGTTTTCAGATTCAGGTTGAAATTCCTTACAAGCCGGATCTCGCATACTTCCAGCGCAGCTACGGGACGGAAACCGGCAAGGCTGCGGTTGACTGGTGGGAAGGGTTGCCGGAAGCCATGCAGCGCATGATATCCCCTCGTCGTCTAGACTATGCTTTGCAGGTCTTCAATGATATCGGTAACATGCGCCATGTCCTGCCCTCGAAGGCTCCGGTTGCCAAGCTGCTTGAGGCAGTTCAGCATGGCCCTCCTGAAGAGACTTTCCGTCGTTTCATGAAACAGGATGACACCGCCGCCGCTCGCCGCTGGCTTGGTCACATGAACAACCTCGACGGCATCAAGACCCTGATCGTTGAGGACGATGAGGTTCGCAGCTTTGCTCTTCCGTTGCTTGGCGACGAGCTTCTTACCAACCTGATGACTCAGAACAAGGCGATCAAGGAAGAGATTGTTCGCAATCCTCGCAAGTATGCGAATGTCATCAAAGACCTGGCCAAGGGCGCTCAGCACAAGAAGCTCAAGAAGGAGTTCGAGGCCATTGCCAAGGTTCTTGACCAGATGGATGATAATGATGATTCGGAAGGCGGTATTGCTAACGTCGTTATCGATAACTCAAAGAGCTTGCCGAAGCACTTCACAAAGGCTGAGCAGTCTCATATGAAGAAGAACTTCCGCTTCAAGGATGACTTCTCCATATCGAGCATCGAATACGATGGCAACGATGTTGAAGCGGCAATTCATGACATGGCTACCAAAACCATGTCGGCAACAAATCACTGGTTGAGAGGCAAGCTCTACGAGTCTTTGACCGAAGTTGCCACTGACCAGTTGAGCGCGGATCAGGCTATTGCCCTTGTCCGTATCTGCAACTTCATCGCTTCTGTCCATCATGCCGAAACTTTGAGCGAGATGGATCAGTTCCCGATCTGCTTCAACACGGCTGTTCATTGCATCTTGCAAGAGCGACCTGATTTTACTGTTGAAGAGTTGTTCGACCTCTGCCCCTATTTCTTCTTCAGCTTCTTTAGCAAGAAGAACAAGTCTCTTCCGAACAATGTCGGAGAGTTGATCGTCGAACCTAAGCCTCAGGCTGAATGGATCGAAACCAAGGATGAAGAACTCGAAGGCATTGAGATCTAATGAGCGAAACGAAAGACATCCCGAAGAGCAAAGGCCCCAAGAATAGAGGGGCGGTACAGGATACCGTTCTCAACGTTCGACCAAAGGGAATGACGGATGAAGAGGCAGACGCACTTCTAGCTCAAGACATTAGAGCGGAGTTCAACTCTATCGCTCTAGAGCTTGAAAAGCATCATGGCGTTTTCTGCCAGCTTTGGGAGATGGGCATCCCTCGACTGACCTGGGACTTGCCTACCGCGGCGGTTGCGTTTGACTCCGAGGGACGGAATACTGAGTTCCTTTTCAATCCTCTGTTTTGGAAGAAAACGGACAGGTACACGAAGTGTTTCATCATCTGCCATGAGGTTCTTCATGTCATGCTCAGCCACGGATTGAGGACAAGGGACTGTCCTCTTCCCGAGGTAGCGAACCGCGCCTTGGATGTCGTTGTCAACCATATGCTTGTGTCGAAGTTTGGCTTTGACCGCAAGTCTATTGACATTGGACAGTATCCCGAGGGTCATGAAAAGGCTGGCGAACCCATCGACCTTTGCTGGATCGATACTGTCTATCCTGGTCTTGAGAACATCATCGAAAGGGAAAAGCCTTTCGAATACTACTACCGCATGCTTGAGCAGAACATGAAGATGATGCCAAGCGGTAAAATGATGATCCGCAAGGGCGGCATGAAAGGTCAGGGAGGCCAAGGACAGGGCTCTGGTCAGCAAGGCGACGGAGATGGCTCCGGCGATAGCGATGGATGGCAGGAAGTTACCGGTCAGACCCTTGACGACCATAATCGTCTTGAAGACTTCGAGGATGATCGCGCGAAGGAAGAAATCTCCGACGCTATCAACGATCAGCTTGATGATGACGAGAAGAGAGACCTGGCCGAGAAAGTGCATCAGTCTGAGGACGGCAATGCTGCTCAGTCCGCCGAAGAGAACGAGGCCGAACGCAAGGCTAAGGAAGCGGAGGAAGGCGGAGGCGACAAGGATGGCGGCAACCCTGGCGGCAAACAAGCTGGTTCTGTTGCTGGTCGCATTGTCTACAAGGCCAACCTGCATCATCGAGTATCCAAGAAGCGCAAATGGGAGACCGTCATCAAGAAATGGTCTCGCAAATACAAGGAAAAGGATAAGGACGAAGAGCAGTGGACCCGTAGGGCTCGTCGCTATTCGCAGATTGCCCCATCCTTGATGCTTCCGACCGAGCAGGAAGTTGAGGACAAGTCCGAGACTCGAATCAAAGTCCGCTTCTATCAGGATACTTCTGGCTCCTGTTACGGCTTTAGGGATCGATTCTTTGCCGCTGCAAGATCGCTGCCTACGGACCGGTTTGATGTCGAGCTTTATTGCTTCGATACCAAGATTTACAAGGCCTCTCTTGAAGAGGGCGAGCTTTACGGCTTTGGAGGTACTCACTTCCACATCTTGGAAGAGCATGTTCAGAAACAGTTGAGGACGGGAGAAATCTCTCGCCATCCGGAAGCTATCTTCGTTATCACGGACGGTTATGGGACCGATATCCGGCCCGCCGTTCCAGACAAATGGTACTGGTTCTTGTCTGACAACGCCAGACAGAATATACCGAAGGAATGCAACATTTTCATGTTGCCGGACTTCGAGTAGACTGTTAGAGCCCTTTGTTACCGGCTTGCAGGAGGAATCCCCTCTCGGATTCACGAAAGTGATAATACCGAGAGGGGATGCCTTATGTCTATGGAACAAAACCAGCTAATCATCCAGTTTTTAGAGCGGGTCGTTGATGAGAACATCAAGGCCACAGAGAAGCTAACACATGTCAAGTTTCTCCAAGAAGAGCAACGGCGAGAAGTCTCCGAAGTTCTTACTGTACTAAAGAACGGCCTCAAGGATGACATCAAGAAGCACATGTCAGATGAGACATCCAAGTCTCGCAAAGACTATGAAAAGCTTCTCGATAAATTTGAAGACCTGTTTGATGAAATCAAAGAGCATCGAGAGAGAGCCAAAGAGATCGATGAGGTTCTCAAAGATATCCGTAAGAAGGGCATGTGGTTCAGAGGAGCCATTGCTCTGATTGTCGCTTTGGCAACGATCGCCGGAGCGTTCATAACTCTTAGCAGAGTCGCTGGATGGACGCAGACGAAACAGCCAGCCGGTATCGTTCAACCGCAGAATCCGGCGGGCACTACTCCTCCTTCAAACACTCAGCCAGTTACAGGTAATACTCAGAAGCCATGAGCAAACTTTTTGAGAGCGCGTTTTCTAATGCCGGTATAGGCATAGCTATAGTAGGACTCGATGGAGAGTTTCTGCGCGTAAATGATGCATTCTGCGAGATATCTGGTCATTCAGCAGAAAACCTTCTCAATGGAACATTCCAAGATATAACTCATCCCGATGACCTCGATGCCGATCTTAATTTTCTCAGGCAATTGAATGCCGGAGAGATAGACAGATACAATCTTAGAAAAAGATACATAGCTGAAGATGGAACCGAAAGACCCATCATCTTGACAGCTTCTCGCATTGTATCTGATGATGGACAAAAGACCCTCAAATACATTGCTCAGATTCAAGACAGAAAAGAGATAGAAGACCTTACTAATGAGCTTTTTCAGTTGCATAAGATCAAGGATATTGCATTTGAATCAACTAAGACTGGAACATGGTCTTGGGAAATCGGCGCTGATGATCTTACCTGGGATAGGCATATGATCAGCCTCTATGAGGCAGAAGAAAAAGAAGTCTACTCTTACGACGACTGGAAAAGAGTTATTCATCCTTCTGATGTAGAAAAGGCAGAGGAAGATGTTAGGAAGGCTATAGAAGATACAGGTATATTTGAATCCGAGTTCCGCATTCGAGCTAACTCAGGAGTCAAGTATATCTATGCAAGAGGCAAAGTCATTGAATTTGAAAACAAGAAGCTACTCATAGGTATAAATATCGATATGACTAGTGAATATGAAGCTCGCATCAAACTCAGAGATAGTCAAGAGCTTCTAGATCAAACTCAGTCTCTTACAAGAATTGGCGGATGGAAGTACGTCGTAGAGAATGATGAAATCACATGGTCGAATACCGTCTATGACATACATGATGTGCCTTATGACTATCAGATCAATAAGCAAGGGGCTCTCAACTTTTTCCCAGGAGAAGCTAGACATCAAATATCTCAAGCTCTTGAGAATGCGATCGAAAAAGGTCAGCCATACGACCTTGAGCTTCCATTCGTAACCGCAAAAAACTCAAGACTATGGGTTCGATGCATAGGTCAGCCTATCATTGACAAAGGACAAGTCGTTCATATAGTTGGATGCATCATGGATGTAAGCAATCAAGTATCCATGAGAAACAGTCTAGAAAAGGCGAATGCTGAACTTGCCAGATTCGCCTATGCCGCATCTCATGACCTTCGAGAGCCTTTGCGCAAGATAACCGCATTTGGAGACCTGCTAGAGAAAAGCCTTGGCGATAAGCTAACGGATAAAGAGAAGCGCTTCATGGGACATATGATCAAAGGCGCTCGCAAGATGCAACAGCAGATCGACGACCTTCTAGCTCTTTCTCGGGTCAATACTACAAATCTAGAACTAGAAGAAGTTGATCTCAACGAGATTGTTGCCGATGCTCTTGAAGACATCGCCACAGTCATAGTGGAGTCCGATGCCCGAATCAAAGTAGAAAAGCTGCCCACTATCAAGGCTTGCAAACCTCTGCTAAGAAGCCTTGTATTCAATATCGTCTCCAATGCCATTAAGTATAGGGATGATTCAAGGCAGCCTCAGATACGGATATGGCATGGTCAGCATGAAGGAATTGGAGCCCTCTTCGTCAAAGATAACGGTATCGGCTTCGACCCGCAATACAAGGATCAAATCTTTGAACCATTCAAAAGATTGCATACCGGAGAGCGATACGGTGGCAACGGCATAGGCCTTGCAACTTGCAGCCGAGTATGCGAACGTCATGGATGGGTTATAGGAGCAGAGTCTAAAGAAAAAGAAGGTTCCACCTTCTGGTTTACAACGGAGTCCATTTATGGCTAACAACACTATCAAAATACTTCTCATCGACGATGATGCTGACGTACTTGAACTGATCTCCGAGTATCTTGACGAAGCCAATCACGAGCTTGAGTTCGTCATTGATCACGTTGAAAAGTTTGACTCAGCCAAAATCGACTTCTCATATGACATATATCTCGTAGATGATATGTTCGGCGGCAAGTCAATGAGCGTCGAAATCGCAAAATCTATCAGAGCAAAGGATAACGACAGCAAAGTGTTCATTCTGTCCGGTCAGGCCAAGGAAGACACTTTGCGTAAGTTGATCAACTTGCGAGTAGACGGCTTTATTGAAAAGGACGATATGGATGTGTCCTCTGTAGTCAAGTCGGGCGAATCCATCAGTTTGTTCAGAGAGCAAGTAGAGAGATTGAACTCCAAGATTTCTCGACTGCTCTCCATGTAGAGAGAAGCATGAAGATATTTGACCTGTTGATAGTAGAAGATGATGATGGCGACGTTGAACTTATGCAAGAGACCCTTCCTGAGGATATTGAGTTCCGTTATCGTCGCGCATTGAACGGAGAAGAGGCCATGAGTTCTATTTCCGCCTCTCTTCCAGATATCATATTCTTGGATCTCAACATGCCAAAGATTGACGGACGACAAGTTCTTACCAGTATCAAGCAGGATCCTAGGTACAAAAAGGTTCCCGTAATCGTCATATCGACATCGATAAATCCTGAAGACATAAAGCTCTCTTACGAACTTGGAGCCAATGCTTATCTGACGAAGAGCGGCAATTTCGATGAGTTCTCAGATCAGATGCAACGGCTTGGAGACTTCTGGTTCCGCCATGTACTTCTTCCTCCTGTTGACATCTAAATCGTTAGCCGATCTGTCAGGGAACATTTGGAGGACTTGCTATGGCGACTATTACCGCTCAAACGTTCCCTATGAACTGGAAGGCTATCCCTTCCGTTCCATCGTTCACGACTATCAATAACAACGAGCTTGATTTTACAACAAACCTGGAGTTTGCTGTATTGCCTGCGTATAACTCTGGCGATAACTATGAACCAGAAGGCGCTAGTTTTTCAGTAACAACAACATCCGTTCCAACAACAAGCGCCTCGTTTGGCAACGGACTCAACATATCTTCTGAAACTGGCCTAGCAGTTAGCGACCCTACCGTTTTGCAGTTCGCAGGGGATTTTACTCATGTCATAGCATGCCGCATTCCAACGGTATCTACCGATCAAGTTATTGTTGAGGACTGGAATACTGCCGGTACTGAGAGAAACTACCGGCTTACCATTGACTCATCATATGCTCTTACTGTCGAGCTTGGAGATGGATCGAGCAACTCGAACTCGGCCTCTACCTCTGCCGGGGTAGTTACTCCTGGTCAGGATTACGTCATCATATTTGAGAGAGATGGATCGTTCGCAAGGCTTTGGGTTTATGAAGAGGGCGGCGATTTCACTTACGATCCGGGCGACTACGATCCCACAACGAGAACAGGCAACAACCTAGGAGAGCATTTGATCGGAGTTGCCCCGAATGATGGCTTCGTCTCTTGGGAGCCCTTGATCGAACAAGACCTGACTCATACTGGCGGAGCCACATCTGCTACGCCTCGTCTTTACTCGAATGAGTCAAGCGGTTCAGCGTTTACTTCGCCCGCGGTATTTTCTCATCTAGGCTATTCGAGAGCGATCAGTTATCAGCAGGCAGCCTCTCATGGCTTCAGGCCTTTCCGTCTCTTTGATGCAATGGATTTGACCTCTGATGTTACCGGCTTCAGAGGTCTTTCTCGTTACTCGGATGTTGGACCGAAGGTCTACATCGGGTCAGGAGGAGGAGGTCCGACATATAGAGCAGGATTGCCTTCTGGTCTTCAATACGAACATCCCAACTTCATCAATGCCAACTGGATTCAGCAGTCGCAAGTTGGGGCTCCGGGTATCGCTGACTTTATACCAATGATGGGTATCAATCCGACTAATGGACCCGAGGATGACAGAATCATTACTGATACGGGTTCCGCCAATCCATCAGGACTAAGGCTTGGCTACAGAAGGGTTGCCTTCAAGGATATTGGCAGAGCGATAACCTATAGCAATGGCATGGATGGGGTTGCCAATATAAGCGATGCAGACTTGCCGCTTGCGGTTATCGATCTTGAACATACCGTTACGCATGACGGCGGAGCCGAAAACATCGAAGCTCCCATTGGTTTCTTCTCCTATTTTCAACGAGAAGAAATAGGCATCGAGCTTCCTCTTCGAGGGTTTGGCAATAAGGCGATAGCAAGTTGGGAGCGTCCTCAAAACAACTGGGTCAGCAAGCAGGATCTTGAGGATAAGGCTGATCTTGCGGTCTTTACTCAGAATGGAGGCATGGTTTGCCCGTTCTACTGGGACTACAACCTTGAGCCTACAGAGAATCCGGGCACGGATGCGGTATCAAGAACTGACCATCTTCTAACAGACTCTATTTTCGGCGGCTTCAAGAATCGAGTAAGGATAACTCGGTATATGGCCGAATATGCAGATATACCATTCTGGATTGCTATCCGAGTTGATTCCGCTGGCAACTACTCCTCGCAAGAGGTTTTTGATGCTCAGATGGAGCTTGCTCTTCGGGTTGGGGACGGCCTTAGCCAGTTCCAAGGCGTCTATATTTGGGGAACATCTGCGTCAGCGGCAGTAGAAAGGCTGAATACATGGGCATTTGAAGGAGACGCCCAGGGCTTGTATGCCGAAGTCTCTGAAGGAGATCAGCCAATGGCGAACCCTTTTCCGTGCAGGCATCCGTCTATGCGGAACTTTCAACGATCTACGGCAACGCAGCCGCGAACATCGATTCCATGGTCGCAGGACTCTACGACGGATTGTTGAACGTCATCCTCATTGATGATCCGGATGTCAAAATCGAACTATTCGACACGTTCAGAGCAACGTATGATGCTAATCGCATTGGCGCTACGAACTCGTTGCTACCTGCTGCTCGTAGACTGAACGCCTACATACTCAACTCAACTACATATGAGACGATCGATGAGTTTCTTGCCGATCAAGGGGTATTCGTGACAGAGAACTGGGCTGATCTGAGCGAGAGAGTAGGGTCTCCCATCTCTGCCTCTTACGTTACCTGAGAAACTTCTCTTCGCCTTGCAGAGTTACATGCAAGACCGTTCCGGCGGTCGAGTTGTAGTATCTGTGTATGTCTATCTCGCCAGCATGGACTCGACGATGGCAGTTGGAGCAGAGAGTAACGCTGTTGTCCTTCGTGTATCTGCCTCCCTCAGAGCCGGGAACGATCCGATGGACATCTAGGAGGTCATAGTTGTCTTCGCCGCATATGAGGCATTTACCGCAAGACTTCTTGAACGACTGTTTGTCTATGATCTTCCTTTTGCGTGGCATACTTTAGAGATCGAACATAAGGCAAATAGACTTCAATGATTGAACACATCAAGCATGATCCGATCCTCGGCGAGGTAGACCTTCCTGAGATTCCTTACCCGTTTGTCCTTGTCAACAAGTTCTCAACGGAGTCGTATAAGGAGTTCATGAAGGACTGCACGAAGGTCATGTCAGCAGGTTTCGACTTCCTGCCAATCGTCATCGACTCATACGGAGGAGAGGTATATTCCCTTCTGGCGATGTGCGATTATCTGAGGAACTGCGATAAGAAGATCATTACGGTTTGCGAAGGTAAGGCGATGAGTTGCGGAGCTATTCTCATGTCTATGGGAGATGAGAGGTACATTGGCAACAACGCAACCGTCATGGTTCATTCTGTATCTTCTATGGAATGGGGCAAGGAATCTGAGATTGCTCATGGAGCCAAGGAAGTCACTCGACTAAACAACCTGATCTATCGCATGCTCGACGACAATACCGGGCAAGAGAAAGGTTTCTGGAGAAGCAAGATCAGAGAGATCGAGAACGCTGAACTCTATCTTTCCGCGAAGAAAGCGAAAGAGTACGGCATGGCGACAGACATCGGTATCCCCAAGATTCAGACCGAAGTCAAGCTCACAAGAACCCTGGTAGTATGAGGAAGAACATGGGAACGCTCAACAAATCTCGCGCCTACTTGTGCGGAGCAATCGATTACGCTCCCGACCTTGGCGTTGGCTGGCGAGAAGAGATCATCAGAAAGTCCAAGGAAGCTAATCTAGGTATCCGCTACATCGATCCCTGCAACAAGCCCGCAGGCTGCACGCAAGAGGTAGAGGATGGCGTTCGCCTAGTAGACAAGTTTCGCAAGAACGGACAATGGGAAGAGATGCGACAGTTTGTCAAGGGGTTCCGTAGAGAAGACCTGAGATTCACTGATATCGTTGACTTCCTCATCATCAAGGTTGATCCAGATGTTCATATGTGCGGCAGCTACGACGAGCTATTCCTAGCCGAGCGTCAGCGTAAGCCTATCTTCTGTATCATTGAAGACGGCATTGAAAGACTTCCGACTTGGTTGTTTGGCGTTTTCCATTTGGAGAACATCTTTACCAGCGTAGACGAATGTATTGAGCATCTAAAGAAGCTTGATGCTATGCCTCCTGAAGAGCTTGATTCATGCTGGGTTCTCATTGGTCAGCATATTGATACTGATGCTGATAGCTGATGAAAGCTCCGCTACTCTTTAGATACTCAGGCAACAAGAGGAACATTGTTCCTCTTCTTAGGCCGTTGGAAGTTCGTCCAAAGCGAGTCGTAGAGCCCTATTTGGGCTCCGGTTCTTTTATGCTGAGCCGCTTTGAGCCAGGCCTCGGCATTGATACCAATGAGGACATCGTTGCCTTATGGAAATGGCTTCGAGACGAGGCTTCTCCATCCAAGCTCTTTGCTCTCGCGAAAAGAGTAAACGAAGCGGTTGAAGCTCATCCCGAGAAAAAGCCCGATGTCAGAGAGCTAGAGCTTGAGCGTGGACCAGAGACATATGTAAGAGTCAACTGCTCTGGCGTCTATGCCGGGCAACTTAGTAGCTGGGTTCTCTATCCTCAGCACAAACTGCCCGCAAGAGACACAAGCAAGATGCTGCATCGACTGAAAAACATCGAGATTATTCATGGCGATGCCGGAGACTATCAAGAGCAAGACGGCGATGTTGTATTGCTTGACCCTCCGTATGTTGGAACCCGCGGCAACTACAAAGAAGCAGCCAAGAGTGGAATCGAAGAGTCGTACAGCCCGCAGCAGACGATAGACCTCATAGCTCGTCTCTCATGTCCTGTGATTCTGACTTACGGAGACGGAGCAGATGAGACGTTCCCTCAGTACGAGTGGAAGCAGGTTGTCAAGAAGAAGGTTCCGAACATACGCAAGGGCGGAACAGTAGAGCGTTCCGAGAACGTTGCATACATCAACTGGTAATGGCAAACACTATCGTCAAAAGAGTTGGAGGCAAGAACAAAATCGCTTCTTGGATCAAGAGTAATCTGCCTCCTCATGATGTCTACTGCGAAGGTTTCTCAGGATCATTCGCAGTCGGTTTTACTATGCCGATTCCTTCGGGCACGAAGTATCGCAAGGTGTTCAATGATCTCGACGGTCATCTTTGCAACTTCTTTCGCGTCCTAAGAGATGAGTCCGAAGACCTCGCTAGAGCTATCAGCCTGTCTCCTTACAGCAGAGAAGACTTCGACAAAGCTCGCAGCTACATCATGTCAGATCGAGACTTCGATCAAGATGATCCCGTAGAAAGGGCTCGTCAGTTTGCCATCTACAACCGTCAATCGATATTCGGCAAAGAGACAGAGACATGGTGCATAGCTAGAAGGGGCGAAAACGTCGCATATACATGGGGAAAGCTGCCGCAAGACATCATTTCCATGGCAGAGTCCATGAGAGGCGTTTACGTTGAGAATCTCGACTATAGAGAGATACTCCGTAAATGGGACAGCCCTTCCACTCTGTTCTATATGGACCCTCCATATCTTGACGTAGAAAAGGACTTCTACCAAGTCAATAAGCAAGATGGCTTTGACCATGAGGAACTTGCGAAACAGATGCTCGATGTTGAAGGCAGCTTTGTAGTTTCTTACTACGATTCTGAACAGATACGAGACCTGTATCCTGGTTGTCATTTTGAAGTCAAAGAAGTCGTCAAGCACATGCAGACATCGAAGAAAGACAAAGCAGTAGAACTGCTTGTCATCAAAGAAAGCGATTACGCAAAGAGTAAAAGGAAGAGGTACAGCATTGAGTTCTGATATCAGAAGAATCAACTTGTATGGCGGACCCGGAACAGGCAAGAGTACAACTGCATCTGACTTGTTCGCAGAGTTCAAGAGGATGTGTGTCGATAGCTCTGTTGATGTTCAGTTTGAGCTTATCCAAGAGTTTGTCAAGGAATGGGCATGGGAAGGTCGCAGTCCGCAAGGATTCGATCAGGTCTTCATCTTTGCAAATCAGCAGAGAAAGGAAGAGATACCTCTAAGGGCTGGCGTCCAGCATGTCTTTACCGACTCGCCGCTATTCCTCGGAGCAGCGTATGCCCGCAAGTATCATAGCAAAACCTTCAACTCTCTCATTTCGCTTGCAGAGCTTCATGAGGAAGCCTATCCGGGTTTGCATATCTTTCTTGATCGAGGCGACAGACCGTATGTAGGTAAGGGAAGATATGAAAACGAAGACAAGGCCCGAAGGATGGATGACTACATTCGCAGCCTGCTTGATCTGTACGTTGGAAGTGACAGCTACATCGTTATGCCTTATGACGACTGGGATGGGATCGTGAAGCTTGTTGCTGATCGTCTTGATTTGACTAGCCACCTGAGACCGCAGCATGCAGAGCAGATACATCAAGCGAGTTAAAGAGATTTCTCCTCCGGGTAGCGCTATCAGGTGCTTTCAGATGGAACTAACTTTTGAGGGTCGTCAGGCACTCAGCGTTGGGCCTCCGATGAGAGCCCCAAAGATGAGCCCTATGAAGAGATTTCTCCGGTATATTCGAGGCACGCATGGCTAAGCATCTGAATGACATTTTCTGCTACGAGAGAGGCAACAAGATCGTTGTCGCGTTCAAGGATAGGAATCAAGAGCAAGCAAACGCCCTTGCTCGACAGATCGCTACCGATCTTGCCGAGTTTGTTTCAGAGCAGAAGTGGAACAATATCGACCTCGAAGTCGATCCTGCTTCGGCTACTGTCGGCGGCGAGATATCGCTTCCGGTTCTTGAGATCGGCATTCGACCTAAGACTCAGATCAGCAATGCGATGGAACTCATCGACGCAATCAGCGATGTCGAAGACATGATCGATGCCGCTATCCATGAGATTGAGGACTTCGACGGGATATACGTCTCGCTCAACAGTATCACTTGATGTTCATTGATACCAGTCAAACTGAAATCTACCGAGGCAAATGCGAAGACGGGCTGGCCGAGCTTGAAGACAGTTCGGTTCAGCTTGTTCTCACATCGCCTCCCTACAATGTAGGCAAAGAGTATGAAGACACGCAGACTCTAGATGCGTACCTTGATTGGCAATCATCGATCATAAGGGAATGCTATCGAGTTCTTTCTCCTACAGGCAGTATTTGCTGGCAGGTTGGGAATAGCATCGAGAAAGAAAAAGGTTCAACAGAGGTAGTTCCTCTTGATTGCATCTTCTATCCGATATTCAAAGACCTCGGATTCAAGCTCCGCAATCGCATAGTATGGACATTCTCTCACGGACTTCATTGCTCTAACCGATTCTCAGGTCGCCATGAGACTATTCTATGGTGGAGCAAATCGGACGATTTCACCTACAATCTTGATCCTGTTCGAGTCCCTCAGAAGTATCCGGGCAAGAAGTACTACAAAGGGCCGAAGAAGGGGCAGCTAAGCAGTAATCCTCTCGGAGCAAATCCTGGGGATGTATGGCCCATACCTAATGTCAAGCATAATCATGTAGAAAAGACGAGTCATCCTTGCCAGTTTCCTGTCGAACTAGCGGGTACCTTGATACTGTCTTTGTCCAACAAAGGAGACATGGTTGTTGACCCGTTTGCAGGATCATGCACAACAGGAGTTGCTGCTGCCATACATGAGCGAAGATGTGTATGTATGGAACTATATGAGCCCTATGCCGATGAAGGACAGAAGCGACTCAGCCTGCTAAAAAGCGGGTCGCTGAAGGTTCGATCGGATAGGTGGAAAGGCTCATGAGATATATTCCCGCAATTCATGAAACTCTCAAACGACTGAACAGAGAAGTAAACGAAGACACGGTTGATGAGCTTGAAGAAGCTCTAGGCATTCGCATCAACTCTCGAACCGAAGACTATGAGCGATGGAGCATGGACTCTGCGTTCATGTCGATGGCCTACATCTGTTCCAAGTGTTCCCATGATGCTGATACTCAGCATGGGGCCGTCATTGTTGACGAGAAAAACCATATCGTCTCTACTGGATTCAACGGCTTTTTGTCCGGGTCGTTCGACGATAAGCTACCCAACAATAGAGTCGATGGTCGCAAGTATCCGCACATGATGCACGCCGAGCGGAATGCTCTCGATCAGTCAACAAGAGCCGACATGACCGGCTGCCGCATCTACGTTACGGGTGTTCCTTGTAACCCATGCTTTCGGGGCATCATTTCTCGCGGGATACGAGAAGTTATCATCGGCGATGTCGGGCACGTTTTCGAGCCGGGCTTTTGGGAGATGCATCACTTTTTAGCGGTGACGCATGGGGTTCAGGTGAGGAGATTCAGCGGTATCATAGTTGATACTGACAAAACTCTGACCATTGGACCTGAACATGGCTCAACCAAGACAGGCGATTGAGACGGTTATCTCTGATTTCCGACGACTGCATGACTCTCGTAAGCAGGTTGTTGTTGCATTGTCCGGTGGCGTAGATTCCGCTGCCATGCTATTCTGCCTGTCAAGAATAAAAGCGGACTTGCAACCTGTTTTTGTGTACCATGGAATCAGGTCGGCAGAAGAGGAAAACAAGAGCCATGATGCGGCCCTTGAAGCATGCCGCCGATGCGATTTGTTCAACATGGCAACCTGGTATGAGCCCAAGTCCCGGCTGACCAACTGTTCTACGGAAGCCGAAGCAAGAGAAGTCCGCTATCAGTCCCTTGCTATTAGCGCCGGAGAGAACGGCACTATCGCTACGGCTCATCATGCCGACGATCAGCTTGAGACTTTGCTCATGCGTCTCTGCAGAGGTAGCGGCATCACGGGTCTTGCCGCCATTCCGCCTTCATCAAGGATTCCTGTCGAGACCAAGATCAACTGCAAGGTCATTAGACCAATGCTCCGTATCTCAAAGGCTGATTGTATCGAGATTTGTGAATGCAATGACATCCCCTGGCATGAGGATGTTACGAACTCTGACATGACCATTACCCGTAATAGATTGCGTCATGATGTTCTGCCTGTTCTGAAAGAGCTTTATCCTCAATGCTCTCTTCATGCCAGCGAAGCTGCGTTCAAGCTCAGGGACATCTCTCGCATCATTGATTCTAGAGTCGCATGGCTCAAAGCCAAAGAAACAACCTATGACAGCGGCATCATGATCGAGGCATCGTTTTTGAGAGAAGAGTCCGACTCTGTTCAGGCCGCGTATTTTAGAGACGTTGCAAAGCGTCTCAACAAGAATATGAGAATGGACCGGATCAATACTCAGCTTACGCATCAGTTGATGACCGCCATTCGACAGAAGGACAAGAAGTCTTTCGATTGGCCTCGGATGAAGGTGGAAACGACGATCGGCACCGTTAGCTTTACCTCTGCAAGTGGAATCAAAAACTAATAGCATGGCAACATGCTGGAAACGATTCTGATAGTAGTCGGCATCTACCTTGCCATCGGCTCATTCATAACAGGCATCTGCTCTAAAGACGGTAACGTGCAATTTGCATTTCTGTCTTACATGATGTTTTTGTGGCCGTTTGTTGGAGTCGCTCTTTTGGGCTCGATACTCCGTATGCTCCATGAACACCTGAGAGGTAAATAATGCATCCACTTGCCTGGGTAGGGATAGCGGTAGCTATCTACGCTTTCATTGGAATGATTTTTGCAGGTATTGCTGCAGGTCTTGATGAAATCGACTCAGAAGATGCCGATGAGGTTGCTCCTGTTGTTCTGTTCTGGCCGGTGCTGGGCACTATTGCCCTAGCAGAAAACCTTACCAGAACCATGAGGGAAAGAAGAAAGAAGAAGATCGATAAATGAGCAAGAAGAACCCAAAGAGCAGAATGGCAGTTCTACCTCCGGAGGAAACGGGAGGAAGACCGGTCAAGATATGGGCGGTAGAGTATTCCGATGAACTAGGACGTTACATACCTGCTATAGGCGAGAACACTCGACTACAAGTAGGCATGGTAGCTCGATTGCCTTGCGCTCATGGTCATATTGCTCTTATGCCGGATGCTCATTACGGCAAGGGCGTACCCATTGGCTGCGTTCTTCCGACTAAGGGAGCGATCATCCCCAATGCTGTTGGCGTTGATATTGGATGCGGCATGTGCGCGTGGAACTCGGGCGTTCTAGCAAACGACCTAGATGTTCGCAAGCTCATGGTTGAGTGGAAAGAACTCATCCCTCATGGAGAAGGAAAGTCGCATAGCGGCAAAGCAGATGTTCTTTCCGAACCCAAGTTCAAGAAGGCTGCTGATGAACTAGCTCAGCGTCATGCTGTCATGGCTGACGAGCATGGTAAGTTCGAGGCTCCGCCTGACTTTGAGCGATTCAGATGTCAGCTAGGTACGCTCGGCGGCGGCAATCACTTCGTTGAGCTACAGAAGGATAGCAGCGGTATCGCATGGATCATGATCCATAGCGGTTCGAGAGGCTATGGGGCTCAGACCGCTAAGCAGCACCATAACGCTGCCAAGGCCATTTGTTCAAGGTACTTCAGTAAGCTTGAGACCCAAGACCTTGCTTACCTTCCAATCGACTGCGCGGAAGGGCAATACTACATCGAGGCGATGCAGATCGCTCAAGACTTTGCGTATCAGAACAGAGCAGCCATGATGAGAGCGGCTCAGTCTGCCTTGAGAGATCAGGTTCATCAGACCAATCCTCTTGCCGACTTCATCAACATCCATCACAACTACGCTGCTCAAGAGAATCACGGCGGCGAGAATGTATGGGTCCATCGCAAGGGCGCGACTCTTGCTCGCCCGCAGACCATCGGCATCATACCCGGCTCGATGACTACGAAGTCATACATCGTAAAGGGCAAGGGCAACAAGGACAGCATGAACAGTTGCTCTCATGGCTCGGGTCGTAACTTCAGCAGGACCGAGGCAAAGAGGCGAGTCAAGGAGGGTGTTGACCCGTCGCAAGAGTCGCAGCTTGGCAAGGCAAATGTTGAGCTATACGGAACCAGAAATGCTCATGACGAGCTAGGTACTGCATACAAAGACGTAGGTGCTGTCATGGAGAATCAGGCAGACCTTGTAGATATCGAAACCGAACTCAAGCCTATTGCTGTTCTCAAGGGCTAAGACAACAGGAGAAATCATGACGACTGACAAGTCGATTGCAAACATAGTAGAGGCCGCTCCAAATATCTGGATAGTCATTCTGAAGAATGGAAACCAGTCGAATCTTTACCGGCTCCATAACTGCGATGGATCTCCTACTGGTGTTGATACATCTGAGCGCTACAGGTGCAACCCGGATGGCAGTATCATAGCGGCCAACTGAAAGGATTTACCCATGATCGAGTTCCTCATCGCCAACTGGCTACTATTCCTCATCGTCGCAGCAGCAGGCATCGTCCTTGCGGTTGGCACCCAACTGCTCAATATGAAGATGCTCATGGACGGCGACGGCATCGAAGATGGCGGCATCTTTAAGCGTTTCGGCCTTGCTGCTATCTTTGGTCTTATCGGATCGGTTAGCGGTATTGCTCTCATCCTTTCCATTATCCTGAACGCAATCGAGCATTTCTCCGCATGATCAAACTAACTCCCGATATTTCGGTACTGAAAGACGAGAGGCTCAAAGACCCGCGCTATCTGAGATTGCGATGCGCTCGGTTTGACATCTCCAAGCCTCGCTCGCCCGGCATGATCCCTACCGCTACGAGGGAGTTTATTATCAGCCGGAGCGCTGTCGCTGGCATCGTCCATTGCCCTTCCGAAGAGAAGGTCTTGATGCTCCGTCAGTTCAGGTATCCGATCTATCACGAAACCGGAGATGCTCATCTCGCCTGGATCTACGAGACCGTCGCTGGCTTGATCGACGACGGCGAGACGCCCATGTCTACTTTCATCCGCGAGGTTGAAGAAGAGGCTGGCGTCGAGATCGAGGAAGGAAACACGAAGTTCGAGACCAGCTACTATGTCTCTCCGGGCTTCGTGAATGAGCAGCATTTCATCTTCACAGCAACCGTTGACAAGACGGGCGAAACCAGTCAAGACGGAGGCCTCGACGACGAGAGCGAAGCCATTGTCTCTGACTGGTTGACCTACGATGAGATCAGAAAGCTCGTTCAAGGCGTGAAAGATGATGAGGGCAACATCCATAAGATCGTGGATGGCAAAACCCTCATGGGTCTGATCAAGATCGGTCTTGCCTAGACGCAACAGTGTTTAGCAGTACGAGGAGATTCTACGAGCCGATGGTAAAAGATAATACTAAAGCCCTCGCTCGTTGGAGCCTTCCGTATGCCAGAAAATCGCAGATCAAAGAAAAGTCGCGATGAACAGTGGAATGCCCGACTTCAAGAAGTAAGGGCTTTTGCTCATAGCCATAACCGCTGGCCCTCCACAACCTCAGATGATGAATCTGAGAAGAAGCTAGCTCAATGGTGGAGCAGGCAGAAATACTACTACAATCGTTACGAGGAAACAGGATCCGCTCCGGGCATGAATTCGGAACGATCTTCTGCCATGTCGTCGCTTATCGAGGCGTTTGCTCGCTTTGAGAGAGATGGCATATGGATGTATCGATACAACAAAGTCAAAAGACAAATCGATAACCACGGTCGATTGTGGCATTACAACACTACGAATCCGGAAGAAGAGAAGACTCTCCGTTGGTGGAATCAGCAGAAGACTTTTTGCAGGAAATACCTCAATGGGGAACCCTCGGGAGGGATGACCAAGAGACGAGCTAAACTCGTTCAGTCTCTTCAAGAGAAGATAGGTCAACCTCTTATCAGAGAAGATGACAACACGAACTTCAAAGAAGTTCTCGGATTTGAAGCCCCAACCGGTTCAAAGGACGATACAGATGTATGATGACGACCAGCTAAGGAGAGAAGCTATGGCTCAAGATTTTCAAACTAACGATACCCATCGCCGTCGAATACTTTTTACCTCCATGCAGGGCAAGCTAAGCTCTGCCAATCTCATGCTTGATGCTGCCATAGAAGCAGCAGCAGAAGCAAGAGGAGCCTATGCAAGCGGAGATGAGGCAACTGCTCAGCGAAACGCAGAAGCAGTATTTGCTGCTGTTGAGGAGGTTCTGCAATCCCTCAATATGGTGAAAATGCTTAGCACTAAGGCAGGAAGCGACCGTCCGATACCTCCGATGGCGAAGTATCAGAATGCTGTTGCGAACCTCGGTCAGCCGGGAACTGCCCCTGCACAACCGAATGCCTCGCAGTAATAACTCAAACCCCTTATTGATGGGCCATGCTGTCAGTTATCCTGGTATGCTATTCAATGGCTCTTTCGATTACTCAAAAGCTAACGCTAAACTAGCTGGCTTAGGCATCATTCTAGGTAATGCTCCTATGCCGCCATCTTGTATTCAGCGATTCTGCGGCATGCTTTCCCATATGTGGAGAGATATGAGGTTCCGCTCGGCTGGCTATGAGATGGTGTTTCCTGAGTATATTGATCCGGTTCATATAACTTACGAGTACCAACCCAACGGTCACATATTTAGCTATGAAGGCCCTTACGTCATAAATCAGTTCATGGAAGAGAACATAACGGCATTTGGCGACAGTTATAGTAAGCTCCACTCTTACAAGTTCGTTTCCAAAGACTCTGAAACAAAGACCATCTTCTCATTCATTGAATCAGGCACGCTTCAGAGACTTGCCATCTCAGAAGGCGTGTCCATTTCATTTCAGCATGCAAGTGAAGCCGAGCTAGAGTACATTCGAGCTTTGAGCAAGCGCCCAAGAAAGGAATGATAATGTTCAGATGGCTTTTCGGAGGCAGTCAATCGACTCCTGCTCCTCAACCAGTAAATAGAGTTCCCGCTCCGGGCATTCCTGTTCGCAACCGAATACGGAATCGCCGTCGCCTCGATGTTGAACGCATGAGGAGATTGCATCGCCTTTCTGCTCAGGATAGAGAGCGAATTGAGATTGATCATGATGACTTGATTGATCTATTGTCTCTCCTCATGTTGCATGAAACGCTTACTTCTGACCGAGATATTGAAGTTGGCTTTTGCAATTCGTACTCTGATATGCAGTCAAGCGGAGAATGGGATCAAATCGCAACTGGAGAGGTTGATCCTAATGATATCGAGGTTACTTCACAAGTTGAACCTGACACCCCTTATGAGCCTGACGATTCTCCTGGTTGCCCGAATGAACCTGCAGATATCGAAACCGATACAACCGAAGTAGAACCTCGGCCTGCTCAGATCAATATACAAGTTGACACTCCGGCTCCTATCGAAGACGAAACTACCAAGAACTCAGGATTTAGCAGCTACGGCGGAGGCTATGACTCCGGCGGCGGCTACGACTCTGGCGGAGGCAGCTTTGACTCCGGCGGGTCTGATATTGATTGACCGATCCTTGCTCGACTGAAAAGTCGGGCACGGCTTTTAGGAGTAGAGAATGAATAGCGGCGACATCATAACATCGAACGGGACTTTTACCTACAACTCATCTGATGGCAACTGGTACGGAGACCCCAACCAGATGCCTTGGAGAACGAACATTCCCTATCAACCGCCGAGTCCGTTTCAACCAAGCCCTCCGTTTCAGCCAAGCCCTCCCAACATAAAGCCAACTGATATGAGCGACCTTCTTCAAAAGGTAGCATCAGTAGGGGCAACAGGTGGTTTTTCTGACTTCTCTGATTCCAAAATCATGAAGCAGCTTGATGCTATCATGGAGGGAGATGTTGTATATATTCGCTGCAATGCTCCTGATGCCTCATCGCCTCCTCCGAAGGGTGAAATCAAAGTTCAGATACATCAGTATCCTCATGACTGGGATAACTCGATTACTGTTTACGCTACGGGCGGAGACTCGATTGACGATCTGCGTCATGTCAATGGTATTGTTCAACTTCTTTCCATGGTCATAACAATGAGCGGAAGAGATGTTGTTCTGAATGACAGCAACTACGATCCCAATGAACAATAAAACGTTCTTTGCCATGCTTAGGCATGAGCGCGAAGCCGAAAACGAACGGAGCATCAAAACTGTGTCAACCGATGGTACTTCATTTGATCCTTTACTAGCGATTCAAGATATTGTCGATTCGCCTGCTGTCTACCTGTACCTCAAGGAACTAGTTCATCCGATGCCTCAGATGAAACTGAACAAGTCTCGTCCTCAAACGTTTCCAGACGACTACTATGCGATCTTTATCGCGGGCAAGGAACTGACATCCAAAAAGGAACTCGTTGATCCGCACAGCATCAAGTTATGGTCAACAATGGAGCTTGCAGAGACTTGCGGTAACGATAAGCGCCTTGCCATTGATACATGCGCCATGATAGCAACCATGCTGACATTTTCTGGCAATGAAGTATATGTCAACAATGAGCTATTTAGTCCTGAGAAGATTCGTCCTGAAAAGGTAGATCAATATGTATAGCAACAACCCGACTATGACTGAGCAAATTGAGATATCTGAAATCATTCAGACTCTCAATGATATTGTAGAGAAAGGCACGGTATACATTTACCGCACAACTCTCTCAGACGAAGCTTCCAACGGGGAAATGTATCGGGGTATTGTCCTTTGCAAAAAGAAGACAGACAGCATACCCGGAGCTTATGAAGGCGGAGAGTTTCCTGGGGATAGCATTCTTGTCTGGGGCAACCCGATGGGAAGCAATGTCGATTTCCCAAACATAGAGTTCATCGCTAAGATGACCTGTATGACGATAGCCACCCTGCTCACGCTTCAAGGAATCGAAGTCTACGTTCAAAACAAGCTATTCGTCCCAGAGAAAGGCGTGGCTTGAAAGAGTTTCCAAAGGTACATCAAGGCTGGCTAAAGCGATTTGATCGACTATATGAGATCATGGAGAATGATCTTGTCTATATGGATGTCATACGCCGCAAGCGTTCCGATATTGGCGATGATTCTTTGCTGGAAATAAGAATCAATGACAAGCCTTATCCAGAAGTGCCTGCTAAGGCCTTGGTAGATCATCAGATGGGAGACAATTACCGTCGAGACGTTCTTGAATGGATGGGCTCTAGCGTTGAGCTATGCGTCGTGTCAACCATAAATCCTGGTAGCAAAACTTTCATTGACATCTGGGAGCCTTGCGGTTTTGCAACGATGATGACAGTTGCGGGTCGAGAGGTTATGGTGTCCACTCGACATCGACTTGCCGCCTCGGTCGAACTCAGCAAGCTAGAGTTTGCAGCGGAGATGTCTCATCATTTTACTGACAGCCTAGCCGCAAGGGGCATAGACGAAACAAACAACATCGGCGGCAAACAGGTGTATGTCGAATTCAGTAAACTGCTGAGTAGAGGCCGCAACGCTTTCGAAGTCGTTGATGACCCGCCTCCCATTCGAGAAAAGACCTTCAGAGAAGACCATGAGAAGTTCATTGAGCAAATGGAAGCCGATGAACTCTGGTAAGGAGAACAAACAATGATCGGCTTTCTGATTTTCCTCATCATCGCGTTCCTCGCTTTTCATGCTTGGATCAACTACTCGCGAGACCCGTCTGCTGGCAGGCTGTTCTTGGCGGTGCTGCTGACTGTTCTCGCTCTGCCATCGCTGATCGGTGCCATCTTCAAGGTGACCATCATTGCTCTCGTTGTCATTGCCGTCATCGCTGTTATCAGCGCTCTGGTTGGAGCAGTCAGCGGCGGCAAAGCCAGTGCCTAATCGACTCTTCGCATACTCTACCTGCTACGGTTACTCAATCGTTGAAGTAGAGGTCGAGGATCAGATTACGCCTGATTTGGCAGCAGAAGCAGAACGGGTCGCTCGCTGCCTATACGAAAACGAAGACTACTCAACAGATGTCTCCATATCAGGGGCTCGACTGTTCATAACGGACGGCGAGCCCTTTTCATTCAAAGTCCTAGTTTCACCTGATCATCGTCGCATTGATATCGAAGTGAAATGCCGCGACGGAGATTCCGAAAAAGTAGAGACCGAGACGCTGCGAGTGTAACTCTTTTTTGCGATGATGGTCGTCACAGTTCGCCAGACCATCTTACCAAAGGAGAAATCTCAATGGCGTCGGCAATCACCACTCTTATTGTTTTTGCGGCGGTCATCGTCGCCATCGGCTCGCTCGGGCTTGCCGGTTGGCGAATCATCGTCGCAAACAGCACATCAGCCAAAGCCATACAAGGCGGCGGCTCCCTTGTTGTTGGCGCATTGGCATTCATCGTAATGCTCTACGCCGCATCATTCCGTTACGTCCCTACCGGGCAGGTTGCCGTCATCGACAAGAAGATGTTCGGCGATTCTCTTTCAGGCGGCGCGATTATCGCGAGCAATGAAGAGATGGGCATCCAAGACGAGATCCTTCGAGACGGGTGGCATAGCGGTTTTATGCCCTTCATCTACGAACTCGAATACCGAGACCTGCTTGAGATTGAAGCGGGTCAACTCGGAATCGTCACAACTATCGACGGCGAACCTCTCCCGCGAGGTCAGATGTTTGCTCCTGAATGGGAAAACGCTGGCGACCTGCTCGATGCAACCACGTTCCTTAACGCGCGAGAAGGAGACAGGATCGGCTACAAGGGGCAGCAGGCAACTGTTCTGCTTCCCGGTAAGCACGCCTACAACTTCCGCCTTTACCGCATCGATACGGTTACGGCTGAGAGCATTTCTGCCGGTCAGGTTGGCGTCATCAAGAGCAATATCGGCGAAGTCTATGCTGAGGCTGACGAGTCGAACGGTATCGTCCCTGATGGCTACCGGGGCATTTGGCGAGATACCTTCCCTCCCGGCGTCGTTCCCTTGAACCCGAACGCCTATGAGGTCATCAAGGTTCCGACAACCGTTCGCATCGTTGACTACTCGCAGACCGATGACAACAACGATGAATACACGCAGGGCGGTCTTGAGAACATGATCGTTGTCAAGACTCGCGACGGCTACATCTTCCCTGTTGATGTCCGGGTCGAATACAAGATCGAGCCTATCAACGCTCCTGATGTCGTCGCTCAGTTTTACAACGAGAAGACAAAGACGTTCGAGAACCAGCTTCGCCAGAAGATCAACTCGACCGTTCGCTCGGTCTTCCGCAACAATGCTGAAACCGCCGAGGCTCTTGACTACATCAACCAGCGTTCGGCTCAGGAGTCGCAATCGCTTGCTCTGATCGAGAACGAAATGACTCCCTACGGAGTTACCATTCTCCGAGTTGCCATTGGCGATATCGACCCGAATGGCGAGTCGCCTGAACTTGCTGCCCTCATGAAGACTCAGACCGATCGTCAGCTTGCGATTCAGGAAGAGATCACCTTCAAGCAGCAGCAGGCGGCTGCCCGAGAGCAGCAGAAGCTCAACGATGAGCAGCAGCGTGCCATCGAAGCCAAGCGTCTCGCAACCGCTGAATACGACGCTCAGATCGCCGAGCAGACCGCAGCAAGGGCCGAAAGAGAAGCCGAGGGTCGAGCGCGAGCCGTTCGAGTCGAAGCAGAAGCGGAAGCCTTCGCTATCCGCCAGCGAACAGAGGCCGAGGCTGCCGGTAAGCTCGCCATGCAGCGGGCCGAGGCTCAAGGCTACCTCGAAAAGGCTCAAGCTGTCGGCGGCTCCAATCTCGCCATGATCGAACTGTTCGAGCGAATCTCGACCGGACAGGTTGATATCACGCCTGACATTGTTGTTGGCGGAGACAGCGGCGGAGGTACGGTTGGTAACGCGCTCGGCACCATGTTGCTGCAGCGTCTCATGTCCGGCGATCCGCTTCTTGATATCAAGCTGGATCAGGCCGCTTCCGCGGCTCCCGAGCCCGCGACTACCAGTTCTGAGTAACTATCATCGTCTGCCCTCGAAAGCGGGCAGGCGACTTTTGACCGCAACCCATCTTAGGAGCAACAAATGGATAAGCCCAAGCGGAACGGACTTCAAGATAACCTGCCTCTTGCAATCGGATTCATCATCCTGATCGGAGGCCTTGGAGCCGCAGCATTTTTCTTCGCTCCGAGGTTCTATAACCCGCCGCCGGAGCCTGTCTCCGTCGAGGTAGCCGACCACCACGGTCAACCCGTCGCCAGAGAAGTTGATGGTGGACAGATTGAGGAAACTCTCAAAGAGCAGGGAGTCAAAGAGCCGACCGATGAGCAGCGACAGCAGGCGGCTCAGGAAATCGCGGAGCAAGAACAAGCTGCTGAGAACGAAGAAGCTGCCAAGGAAGAAGAGGAAGCGAAGAAAAAGCCTGGCTTGTTCGGTCGCATCTTCGGAGGAGGCGAGGAGGACAAGGAATGAACACTGTTCCCTTTCATCTCGTTAGCCTTATGGGTTCGCTCTGGTCTTTCTCAGTCGCCTCTCCTGAGAGCATGACTCTCCCTCTGATCGGCGTTGTCCTTGCCTTCGTCATGTATATCAGAGCCCAAGTCATCGAGTTCAACAAGTTCATTAGAGAGGAACGCAACAGGCGAGAGGCCATGATTCAGGCCGCTCTTGTTGCGAATGGAAGAATATTGCTATGAAGATTCGCTTACCGTTTATCACTGAGAAGAAGGCATCGCAGGTTGATGCTGTTGGGGCGATGATCTCAACCTCAATCTTTTGCCTGATTTTCTTTGCGATCATATCGATCTGGTTTGATGAACATCTGCCAGTCGGGATGTTCGACTTCTTCTCAGAGATCGACATCAAAAGCGGGATCATGCATGCATGGCCCATCTTCTTGTGGGGCGGAGGCTTTACCGCAGTCGTTGCGATCCTAACCAAAAACAATCGCATCCTCAATGAAGACGCGGAAGGCCATATGGTCAAGGGCTTTTGGAGTTCTGCAGCGGCAGGTTTCTTCGAGGAAATCTGTTTCCGTTGGGCTCTCTTCCTGTCGGCAACCATCGGCGTTCAGTTCGTCAACTGGCTCTTCTTGGGCTTTGTTGACGGATGGATGGGTCCGATCAAATGGCTGCATCTGACCATCTTCGGACCTCTTGCTACCTTCATGACGTTCGGAGCGGCCCGAGACCTGATGCTCGGTATGGGTTGGGTTATCGGAGCGGCTATCCTGTCGGCTAACGCAAAGTTCCGAGATGGTCACAAGTACCTGGGCATCATTGGCGTCATCAACAGTTGGTATATCGGCCTTTACCTCTTCTATGTCGCCTTTGCTTTTGGACTTCCGGCGGCTATCATCGTCCACTTCCTGTATGACCTCTTGATTCATGCGGTCATATACGTTGATAGAGTGTTCGAGCGTTGGATGGATAGATGAGCAGTCAAGGAGTCAGGTCATGCCAAGCGTTGCAGACAAGCTCTTCATGCCGTTCGCAATTATTCTGGCGGCCTTGGGCGGCATCGTTCTTGCCCTTGTATTTGCCGTCATCATGTACCTGCGCATCTTCATCTGCTTGACTGGAATGACCATCGAATACTTTTGTATCAGGAGACGACCAGCATGTCCATAGAAGAAAAGCTGCCCCACCTCAACTCGATGACCAAGTATCCCTCGATCCCTACGTTTCATGAGATCGGGGATAAGGGTCGTCTCAATGATGTTTTTCTAGACGTACCCGATGGTGATCTTGTCTACACAGAGAAGGTTGATGGAACGAACGCCCGGATCGTTATCTCTCCCGATGACGTTACGCTGATCGGCAGCAGAGAAGACTTCCTGCATGCTCTCGGCGATGTCGTTTTCAACCCGGCTCAGCACATCGTTGAGACCATCAGAGATCAGGCGAAAGACGCGACCGAGTATTTCTCGGGCACGCATAATCTCGTCGTCCTGTTCGGAGAGGTTTACGGTACCAGCATCGGCAAGGCAGCCAAGAACTACACCCGATCGGGAGATCGAGGATTCAGGCTGTTCGATGCTATAGAAATGCCGCGGACAGAGATGTTCGAGATCATGAAGATGGACCGATCAGCTATCTCGACCTGGCGAGAGACGCAAAGAATGCAGCCGTTCGTTGATGAGGATCGGCTGCAGGCCATTGCTAGCGAACTCGGATGGGATTTGACTCCTCGACTGTCAATGCCCTCCGAACTTTCCAAAGTGCCCGACTCTGTTCATGACGGTTTGCAATGGCTTCGGGTCATGATCAACCAGACTCACTGCAACCTCGACGGCAATGCGGACATGACTCCCGAAGGAATCGTGGTTCGTGCAAAAGATCGGTCGTTCATCGCCAAAATCCGATACGAGGATTATGAGCGTACCGCTCGGGCGAGAAAGAAAGCGCAGACTGCATGAGACGAACGCTACAGGTCATCTTGGTTGTCTTGATCCTTTTTATGGCTGCTGCTATCCCAGGTATTGGGTTCATCAGGAGCGAACCTGACAACTATGAACCTCGCTGGCGTCATCGCGTATATGCTCAGAGCCATGGCTACGAATGGGGTCCGTGTATTGTCTGCAGGACTCCTTACGGCGGTCATGAAATCGACAACGATCTGAACTCTGTCATTCCCGACGAGAAAGGCGAAGGATTCTTCAATCCCGTTTGCCCTCTCTGTTCTGAGGTCGTTGAAGAGTTGCGTGAACGAGGCGAGAAGGTTACGCCTCAATCTGTTCTTGAAATCAGAAACGCATCTGACTGAAAGTGTAGTTTGCCTGATGTAAGATGAGTTATCAACTCAACGAGCATCAGAAATGGCAAGCACAGACATATTTCAGCCCAAGATAGACGAACATAAGTTTGACAATCGTCTCCTAGTGCGCCGAAGAGCTATAGCTGCCGGAGCCTTTGTAGCTTCTACGCTGAGCATTTTCGGCGTTATTACATATCTGTTGATCTACTTCTTGGCGGTCGATGCTTCTGCCCGAAGTCTAACTGGTTCTTTCGTAGTACCCTTCATTTGGACCATATTGTCTATCGTTCATCTTGTCTTCTCGGCTGATAAGTTCGTTCAGACCGACGAAGAGCTTTGCAAAGAGTATTACGACGAAGCTGAAAAGCAAGCAAAGAAGAGGCTCATGGTGGTTGAGCCTTCAACTGACGCAGATACGCCCCTTGGATTTTGCATGCGAGATGTCAGCGGCAAGCATGAGGGGCAAGAAATAGAAGTACCATTCTGAGGCAAATATGAAAAACCTGGCTCATAACTTAGGATTCGGATCGCTAGCTCTTCTGTTCTGCGGCATTTGCATACTCCCTATGCACCCCAACGGGTTAGTTAGCGTTTTAGCCGCCAGCATTGGTGGCATTGCTGCTCTTGTTTTCTCTATTTTTTCTATCATTCAAGCTAACGAAAGACAACGTTATGGCAGAACGCCAGATGACCAAAAGAATCGTCAACGATGGGTTAATGGCTACCTGCTTTCAGGGGCTCCGTTTGCTGCTTTGATAATCACAACAGCCATCATTCTTTCCGCCATGAGCATTGCCCCAGTCGGAACAATTCTTCTTGGAGGACTGTTGGTTGTTTTTGCGATGTTCCTTGCTACCGGAGGCATATCTCTCATCGCAGATGGATGGTATTTGCTAAAGCACAAATCGAATGTTCATAAAGAAGAATCATTTATGGAGTCCAAGCAGTATGGTGTTTACCCTCTGCTTTATGGATTGCAAATATGTTGCTTCGTTGGCTCATCCGCCGCTCTAGCCATTCAAGAGGTTCTCTGATCAATGCGTATGCGAACCAAAGATGAAGAGCTTCTTGAAGTAGATGGTCATACTTCCGACTTTGCTGATAGCGAAGAAGAAATCCGGACCATTGCGAATCCCGATCTTCCGTCCCCAATATCTGTTAAGGTCAAATCGCCCAAGAAGGTCATCAAGAAGTGCGCTGATAAGATCGCTTCCTCTCTTGATCAAGAATGGCAAAGAGATGAAGAGTATCGAGGCTATACCTTCAATGGCGATGGATCGTATTCTCGAAGTCGTTCGCTCAATGGATCAGACGAGGACTTGAATCTTCGAGAGATCAAAGAGATCGTTCGTCCATACGTTGAGAACGATTGGTATGTAGAGATTCAATACAGATGCAAGCCCAAGCTAAGCTGGCCAAACAACAGAAGGTATCACGCCACGCGCGATTTTTTAGATGACAGTACAAACGACCAGTACAAAGGCAAAGTACAAGTCTACTTCAACAGAGTAGACCCGAACCAAGGTTATATCTCTCGATCTATAATTTCCTGGCCGATCTCCATAGTACTCCTGACAGTGGCCGCAATCGCAGGAACCATGGCCGGACCCGAGGCCGTAGGCATGATAGCCATCGCTGTTATATCTACCCTGCTCTCGCTAGTCTCTCTCCTCTGGACAACAAGACATCGCATCAGGATCAGGTCCGCGGAACCCGGCAGGTGCGGAACGCTGGTTCATGAGTTCCCCAACCCTCTTGAATGACGCATCGGCGCTCGGCTCCCAACGGAGCCTCCCGCCGCTTACTGATGGACTCCCTTTCCCGCGAAATTTAGAGAGTGTAACCGCTCCGAGGTAATCTAGAGCCATGGGCAAGAAGCAAAAGCAAGTATCGCCGGATGACACCGCTCTCGGAACCGAAGCCCTCGATGCGATGGCTTTTGATGAGAACGATTCGACGGCGCTCGGAATGTCCCTCGACCCCCTTTCCGACGAGGCGGCTCTGAACGAGTTCCTGACTCCTGAGGACGACGGCGTAACCGCTCCCTCCGAGGTCGATTTCGAGAGACGGGAAGAGGTTATCAAGGACATCAGAGGAGCGATTGAAAACCTCATCAAAGCGAAGTGGGACAGTTTCGAATACTCTCGTTTGCTCGATACCAGCAACCTCAACAGCCGTCCGACTCTGGCGGAGATCAAGAGGGCTCTGATCCCGTATGTCCGCAAGGGATGGTATGTCACGGTCGCGTTTACCTCGCCGAACAACGAGAACATACTGCTGACCTACGAGGCAAACGGCGAGTTCCTGACATCGAGCAAGTATGGTCGGCGAGACAATCAGGAGAGGACGTTCATCCGTCTTTACCCGAAGACTCCCGAAACGATCCCCTACATGACCAACATCGTTGACGGAGGCAAGTTCTTCGGCATACCCGCTGTCATCGGTATCATCGCCGCGACCGCCATCTGCTCATGGTTGTTCAGCCCGTTCGTTGTCATCGGCGGCGTTGTTCTAACATGCGCGGCTGCGGCGATCGGGATTCAGTTCAGCGGCGAATACTTCACGCTCAAGCGCAAGAGCAAGGCCAACAAGAAGATCGGACCGCTTCTTTGGATGGACGACATTCAGGGTTACAGAACGAGCCACAAGACGGTGACCCGAGATGAACGGATCAAGCAAGTCGTCAAGACCCGCGTTCTTGCTCATGAGGACGACTGATGGAAGGCATGCCTGTCGAGGTCTTTCATGCGCTGCATGAGCAGGTTCTTGCTTCTGCAGAGGCGAACATCATGTGGGCCTATGTTTTCGGCATTATCTCAGCCTGCATCATAGGTGTCGCTGTTGCTTGTTTCGGATGGGCAACGATAAACAAGAAGAGCAAAGAGGATCGATACACTCCTCTGATTTTGATTTCGATTCTCGGTTTTGCTATAGGAGGCATGGGCGTCGGGGTCAATGTCGATATGGCCTTTGAGAAAAGAGAAAATCCTCTTTCTTATATCCGCGGAAAAACGGAATGGAATTTACAAGTCGTGTGGCCTGCAGAAGAAGCCGCTCTTCGGTCGATCATGAAGGAGTATGACGAACGAGGAATGAAATCTACTGTATGGAACGGCTTCCCGATAAACCAGACGAGTTCGGATACGAGATCGCCCATCTCATCAACGGAATCCGACCCGAAAGCAACGTCGAATACAGAGGAAAGCTCCGACTGAGCATCGACGGCAGTTCTTTCGATATCTCTAACCTGTTCCGCATGGTCAGCCTAGACCCGGAGAACGGTCATGAGATCGTCATGAACTATTTCTATACGCTCTTTGATTTTACAGACTCAGAACCCGAAGTCGATACAAGCGATTTCCTGTCTGTTCTGAGCCGCATCATGCCCCGAATTCTGACTCGGGAGCAGGCGGAGAGCGTGCCCGAAGATATGATCACGACGATCCCATGGGTCAACGATTGCGTTATCAGCCTCGTCATCGACTTCCCTCAATGCACCATGTCGATACGCCGGGACATGATGGAGGATTGGGGTATCGAAGATCCCGAAGAACTCTATAGCTTTGCTCTGCAGAACCTTTGGGATGTTACAAAGGGAATGACATACGATCTTGTAGGCCTCAAAGATGATGACGGGGAGATGACGGCGAAGGCCTGCATCTTCAATACGAAAGACGGCTACGACTCATCTCGCATCCTTTTACCTCAGATGTATCGCAACCTGTCGGCTGAGTTGGGCAACGAGTATTACGTTGCGATCCCCAGCCGAGATATGTTCCTCGCCATCAGCACAGAGCATCGACCGACGATCGAGAGGGTTGTCAATAGGATGCAAGAAGACGACGAGGCATTGCCTCATCCTCTGAGCAAGGAACTCTTCCTCTGCGTCAAGGATGGAGTGGCAGCCGGTCGGCTTGATCCTCTTTGAAAGTGAAATAGCGAACGAAGTAAACTATCTTCGTGAACGCTTATCCCAAGAAAACGATGATAGAGTCCGCGGCGGCGATCCTTCAATGCAATGAGGTCGCCGTTACTGTTTTCGCCGTGAAAGATGAGAAGGGACTCAACAGCAGTAACAATGCTGATGTCTTTGCTCTGATCTCGGCGTTCAGGAACAATCAACCGTCCCGACCATCGGTGCGACTCAAGATCGGCAAGTTCGAGTATCGCAGATATGAGAAGAACATGGGCGATCTGAAGATGGCAGAAAAAGGGGCGAGCGAGTTGCTCTATGGCCTCTGTTGCTTCCTGGTTGCTTCGGGCGTCGAGGTCCATGTGACCAAGAGGAACGCAGAAGGCGGTTTCGATATGCAGGTTCTTCCAAAGAACTGCGAAGCGGTGCTTCCTGTCTTCGATATCGAGGAAGCGTTTTACAAGATGACAGACTGCTGCTTGGTAGGAGAAGACTGATGGAGCAGGTTGCTTTTGAGGATACTCATATCGAGTTCTCTACGCTCGGAGAGCTTGACAGGGAAACGCTTGATCGGCTGTATCGCAACCATACGTTGCGCGGAGACATGACTTGCTCTCTGATGAAAGAGAATATCAGTCGCGAGCGTCGGCGGCGGATGAGACATAACAGCTATTGGCACCTCAAACAGGAAAAGCTATTGGTCGCCATTCTGTACGATTCGGAAGATCGCATCATGGGATGGTCGCTCTGCGACACTTGCCTAACAAGGAATATGAGTTACAGTCCTCGGCTGCAGGTCTTTATTCAGCGACGGTTCCGAGGGCAGTTGCACGGAGGGAGAATAGCTTATCTCTTTGCCCGCGAAATAAAACGTCGCTGCGGCGTTGAAAGCTTTTGTCTCTACAACGAAAAGATCGAAGGCTCTGTCAGTAAGTTTCAGGACGGTCATGTAAGAAAAGACAGGCGGCTGTCGTTTAGGAACCTGAACTGGGGATGATCAAGAAATACAACAACTACCAAAGGCTAATGACCGCTGATAACGTCTATCTCTTCATGACATTCTGCGAAAGCTTTGATGAGCAGGAGCAGGCGCGAGAGAAAGAAAAGCAGACGCTTGTTATTGTCGGCATTACTGAACCGGCGGAGATCAAGAGCGATGTCTGCGCTTTCTGTTCGTTCTCTGTCTCAAATGCTGCTGTGCATATCATAACGACTGGGAAACCGACGTTTCAGAATGGAGAAAGGGCTCCCAATGCTGTTGGCATGGGGGTCGATAAGAATACCGGACAACCCATCGGCTTTGGGTGCGGCGAGATATTTAGAACGATTGCTTCAATGCTTACGTTTGAAGGCTGCTCTGTTCATGTTCCTCAGAGAGCGGAAAACGGTATCGTCTACTGGGTTGAGTTCAACCCGGACATCGAATACGATCAGTTTGGATTGCTTTCGCATGATGAAGTTGTTGAGGAAATGAAGTGGGACAAAGATAAGATCATATCTGATGGGGAATCCTCTCTCAGCGAACATCGATATTGGGGCAATGAGATAGGCAGGCAGATAAACGAGAACAGAGGCGTTACGCCTAGGACTGAAGAGGCGAGACAGAAGTATAGAGAAAGCGTAGAGTGGAGAAAGAAGCAAGAGCAATTGCAAATGGAGCATATTCGCAGATCTGCCATGCTGCCTCCTCCGCCTCCTCTGTTCCCTCCTGCTTCGACTGATGACCGTAAAGAGCCTAAGAAGGGTCTGATCTCAAGAAAACCAGGTTGGTGGATATGAGTAACTCAGCGGAAAAGTTTGCGATCGAATGGGACCAGTTGGGACTGCCCGACAAGGGAAGCTTCGACCGGAAGGAAAAGACCGGCTCGACGATGTTCTTCTACATCAGAGATGCCCTTGGGCTGCCTGATGGAACCATGATTAACCATATCAAGCTTACCGATGTCTCTGAACTCGGCAAGCTCTTCCGTAAGTCGGGCCACCATCTCCCGAGTTCTCTTGTCAACCTGCCAGATGATTTCTTTCAGAGCCTCGAAGAGAGCGAGAGAGAGTTCGACCGGCAGGCCATCATCTCCATGTGGGAGAGCATCGGCGTCAAGTTCTCGTTCAAGAGTACCGCCGCTCCGACAACGCTCATCGATGTTCTCGACGAGACAATGGACATCATTCTTGCCCCGGTCATTGTTCCCCACAAGAACATGCAGGGCTTCTCAGTAAGGGTCTGCGTCGTCTCAAACTCGCAGCAGAATACAAAGAGCCCGACGACCGCCATAATCCATCAGAATTGGCCTATAAAATGGGAAGAACCATACAAAGACGCCGTATGGACCATGAATGTAGAAAACTCCATTGCTAGGCCGTTTTCTATGAAGTTCCGGCTTGCTCAGGCACACCTTAGACCGGACCTTCAATCCATGATCACGGCGTTGGCTCAGACGCTTTCTTACAACGGGTGCATCGTCCGTTGCTGTCAGCGTATTGCGCCGAAGGTCGAAATAACGAATAGAGGCAGACCATCAACAAAACTCGTGCCTCGGTACGATTGGTACGAGTATGACCATCGGATCGCAGAACCCATTGCTCCTCTTGAACCAGAGATTGTCCGCGATTTCGTAGATCATGGCGATCGGCGAGTGAGGCTGGAACATGCTAGTATGCCAAGTATGCCCGGCGCTCGGTGGGAGCAAGACCTTCACTACCTTGGGGCTCCCTTCTAAATGAGGGATCTGTACGCAAGATTGAGCGTTTCCGCTCAGTGGGATAAACGCATGCCATCGCACGCAGGACGTTGGAATACAGACAGAATGATGAGCTTGAGAGCAACTCTCGATGCTTTCAATACCGTTCTGCTCGCTCCGATCTACAAGGGCGATCATGTCAACATCAACATCATCGGCGTCTATGAAGAAGGTAGCGACAACAACGAACTGTCCATTATACAGATTGCCAGAACCGCTCCCGTCAAACCAGAAAACAACGCCAAGGGACTTCCGAACAACGCGACCGAGGGGGTCTTCTCTCTGAAGTCATACGACGAAGACATGCTCTACGGCATGGGCGCGTTCTTGTCTGCTCTCGGGTTCGTTGTCTACTACCCCAAGCTCGTCAAAACGGAAGTGCAAGGCATGAGAGCATGGGGCGGCAGAGAAAAGAGCGGCATTGAGTTCACCTGCTTCGCCCCGAACGTTAAGTTCGCGGAGAACAGGATTGTCTCCGTCGATATGAAGCATGCTCTCAAGTTCTGCACGACAGGTGAACAGCCGGATATCTCATGGTGAGAGTGAAGAGTGCCTGATGTAAACTGGCATTGCGAGAACATCAAGGCCGCTCAAGATGCCGAAAAGGTCGCTGAGCGAGATGTCCGATGGATTATGGCAAATGAGTCCCATCGAGGCGAAACAGAAGCGACCCGGAATCATCAGTTGGAAAGGTTCGCCGCTCTGCGGGCGGCGAGAGAACTGAATACGCAAGCGAGGATTGCATTGGTAGGCGAACACGGACTCTATCCCATCGACCCTCGCTTCGCTATGAAGACCGACGATTATGAGCGGATCATGCAGGAAGATCGTCTTCTTGTCATGCCCGTCAAGACCAACGCCGTTCATGGTCACCTCGATGACTTCCATGTCAAGGGCGTTGTCGTTGCGATCGGATACATGCCGGACCGTTGGGCCGATGTCGATGCTCCCCATTACATCCCTCATGCCTGCGCCATGATGCATCAGGCTACTGGTATCGTTGAGAAGACCAACGTCGCCGCCTTCGCCATGCTGCACAACCTCTGCAACATGCTGACGATGGGAGGCAGAGATGTTTACTACCCGCAAGCAGATCATCCTGCGGGTAAGCCTTTGCAAGTTCTGACTCGCATCTATTCGCCTCTTACTCCGCCCGACAAGTTCAGGATCATGACGACCGCCTTCGGTATCAAAGACCATATAGGACAGAAGATCATGGGGGAAGCGGCTCCGGGCTTTGCGGAGCATCTCAAAGAAAAAGACCAGCAGAAGTATAACGAACTGCGCAGCCGTATCAGAGGCATCTAATGTTCCGAGCAGCAGCTACCATGAGAGAACTTCTCGATCAGATCGATCCCGACAGAACGGCCCGCGTCCCTCGCGAAAAGTCAGATAGTATCGGGTTCTGGCTCTCTCGTCGCAGAGCTTCGCAAGCCAAGAAGATGAAGCCAGTCGCCGGAGCGAATCCGGCTCGGCATCAGGGGATCGGAGAAATCTACGACCCGCGAGAAAAGTCGTTCGTCGAGGACTACAGGCCCAAGACTCGCAAATGGCGCGTTGAAGAAGAGCCAAAGAAGCCTCGCAAGGGAAACAAATACTCTAAGAACGGTCGCTCTAAATACTACTACGATGATTACGACTACATCAGTTACTACAGCAAGAGTAGTTATGATCTCTACGATCGATACCGTCATTGCGGCAAGAGCGATGAACAATACCTGCAGGCTCTCGCTGATGTCAAATATCACGAATCAAAGAATGTCAATGGTCTTGTTGTTGATGCATACATAGATGGCTACGACCATGACCCAAGAACCATGAGCGTCATTGTCTATGTTACTTTCCGGCACGAGACGGACCATATCAGCCGGGTTGCGGTTTCGTGCCCGACATCATCGCTGATGCGATACTTCTACGACAGTCTCAAGGCTGGCGTCAACTTCATCATGGAACAAGCCTGGGCCGAGTTCTCCAAGAAAGAATCATCGATCAGGGAAGCCGCCTACAAGCGGCACGGCATCAATGCTATCTCTACGAGAGATAAAGCCGTTGCCGCTATGGAAAAGCAAATCTCAACGCTGAGCAGAAGCTTCAAAGAGGCGGCTAACGATTGGGGCGACATCGTTGTCAAATAAGATCAACAACAAGTTCTTATACGAGAGCCAATATGATATGGCATTTGGTCACCAAAGAAGACCTGATCCAGTCATGGAGAAGGCCCCGCCTCCGTTCGAAGAGCCGATGCCCGTCGATAAGCATTGCAAAAAGATAGACTGCGGTATTCTGAATAACGATCAATCGTATACCGAGATGATCGACTACGGCTCCATCATGGAGCCTATGGAAGCCTTCGAGATCATGGACGCGGGCGAGATCAATCTGATCGTCCTTGAGATACCCAAGTCTGTTACTCCTAAGCAGTTTCTTGCTTCTTATGAACGGGCTCCCGGTCCGGGCTCCTCTCACTTTTCTCCAAGCGATACCCGCTGTTGCTATGTACTTGCTGCCCCCAGCGACGACGAGGTAGAGAGACTATCGAAGCTAGGCAAGAACTGTTGCGTTCCGCTGTTCCGCTTCTCTCGCGATGCGAACAGAGAGAGCAACGACTATACAGAGCATCCGATCATCAATAGCTTCGCCATGTCTCTGACCCTCGCCGGTAGAGACATCTTCTGCGTTGAACTATTTAGACCCGATCTTCCCATAGAGGATAAATGGAAGAAGAAGCGAGTCTTCTCTCCTTCGAATCCTGTCAAAAAGCATTGGATACATCGAGTCCCCAATGAGCCCATGAAGTGCGAATGGCTGAAGGCACTTTGCAACAACCTCGACCGCTTCCTTGCAGATGAATACCGCAAGCAGAAGCTATGGGCCGATCGTAAGATCATTTACGACGAAAAACGCAACGAGACTATCAAGAAACTCCGCGCGGAAGAGGAAGAACGCAAGAAGAAGGCGGGAGAAGCTCCCGTCATGACAAATCCCTGCGCAGAAATAGAACTACAGACGCCCAAGCATCAGCCCTTGAATGCAGAGGAAATCGAAGAGTCGAGACAGAAGGCATGGGCAGCAGACCGTATCTTAGCCATAAAGTATGGGAGACAGACCGGCAAGACGCAAGCGATGGTGCAGATGGCTAAGAACAGCGGGCTCCCCATAACAACCGCCGTTCAAGGCAAAAAGCTCACAACCATCAAGCCGTTCCATTCTGATGAGATTCCCATCATCAAGCTAGAGAACATCAAATGAGTAGCTATAACCTAAGAATCGCAACGCAGATTCCTCCCGAAGATCTCGCCGCCATCTTTGCCGAGGACGAGATCATTGTCGCTCCCGTCAGAGGTAGCTACAAGATCATGGCGAGAGATGAAAACTCGTTTGTTGATCCCGATGATTTCGATGAGACCTATTCAAACGAGACCGGAAAGAGCCTGTCGGGTATTCATCGCATGCTCGCCTGCGTTGTGCTTACAAGCAGAAGCATGGGTCATGTAACGGGTTGTCATTACATTCCGTTCTTCTCTCAGCCGGTCATCGGAGAGACATACAGGAAGCAGGTAGACGGCAAAGGTTGCTGCCAGGAGAACGGCGAGCATCATGAAACGCTTGTCGCCTGCGAGAACCTTGCCATGATGCTTGTCGCTATGGGGCGAGAGGTGTTCGTGCCCGTTGGCATCGATACAGAAATCGCAGACCTTGCCGAGCGAGGATTGCAAAGCTCGAAGCTCTACTTGGACAAACTGCCCGGCTACGCATGCCACATCTATACGCCGACGACCCGACTTCATCGGATCGAGATTATCAACCCTAGCGTTGTTCGAGACAAAACAGGTCAACCATTTACTGATCCGTTCGATGATCTTGCTGTTTACGAGAAGCTCAGCGAAAAGACGCCCGGACTTGATCAGTCTCATTCTGAAAAGCTGGAGAAGCTCGCGGAGCTACATAAAATCGGAGCTATCTCAAGACAATCAATGCTCGATGCTCTTGAAAAGAACTCCGACTACGCCATCGATTCGATACTTGGGCAGTATGAAGCTAAAAAACGATCGGATACGGCAGCGGTTGACCCGGAAGACATAAAGAAATCATGGAGCAAAAGAGGCAAGTTCTGCGAGGAGTGCGGCAAGGAAGTCAATGGCAGGTGTAATGATTGCGGCTTAGTATACGGTCGTCGCGGATGGCGGCAGCTAGGAGTATACGATGGCTAACAGAGCCCATAGTCTTCTTGAAAGCATTCAGCCCGCCCTCTGGTTCGTCGGAGCGATGTGGGCTATCTTTCTGCTCGATTTCGTCATTCCAGGTCAACTGAACTCAGTCGGCATCCGACCGAGAACAGCCGAAGGGCTCCTCGGCATTGCGACGGCCCCGTTCCTTCATGGCGGATGGGGACACATCATCAGCAACACGACTCCTCTCCTGATCCTCAGTACCGTCGCTCTCGCGTGGAGCCGATCGATCGCAATGGCGGGTATCTTCCTTATCGCTCTCGGCGGAGGATTCGGAACATGGCTTGTCGCTCAAGGCGGAAGCAACCACATCGGAGCTTCGGGTATCGTATACGGACTCGTTGGATTCCTTCTTGTCGGCGGCTTCGTCCGCAAGGATCCTCTGGCAACAATCATCTCCATCGCTGTCCTCGTCCTCTACGGAGCAGTCGCTCTCGATGCGTTCACTGGCATCGCCGCCCGACCCGGCGTCTCATGGCAAGGTCACTTGTTTGGCTTCTTGAGCGGCGTCGGAGCAGCCTTCATGCTCAAGGATGAAAAGGCATGACCATCGAAACCTCGCAAGTTACCGCTGAGTTCTCGATTCAGATGAGGCGATACAAAGATTTCGCGGGCATCAAGATAGATGTCCCGATGGAAGTGCGCCATTGGATCATGAACACCAACAGGAAGAGAGACGGCGTAGAGCAATGGATCGTCCCGCTCAGCGTCCTCGATGAAGCGATAGACAACCTATCCGAACTCCTCATCATGACGAGCGAGTTCAAAGGACACTGGCACCATGTCTATACGCAGAACTTCCTCGACAACTACCGCTCCGGACAGACCTGCAGAGACATCGATTTTGAAGACATGGTAGAGAAGGACATCGATGTCCTCGACCTGAGCGAAGATCAGCAATCAAGAATCTACCAGTTCAGCAGTTGGGACCATTGGGTCCGACGCGCCGGAGTCGTAGAACCAAGAGACCTCCTCCTCAATGCATGGCCTACATACTACGGCAATGCGAAAGACATCAAGGCCAAGGCCCTTGAAAACGAACGAACTGTCAGCGTTGATATCGAGCCCAACACCTGCTGGCAGAATCATGATATCTCGGGTACCCATGAAGTATGGATTCGGGTACGCCTAAGCGAGGAAGAACTCGCGAACTACCTCGAAAAAGACATACACGATAGAGAGCGCTATGTGTTCGTAGAACTTCTTGGGCTCGCGAGAGCAGATACATGAGACCGTTTCAGAGGACGCCGCTCGGAAGATTCGTTGGATGGGCAGGCAGTAAAGATGAAGACTACTGGATGATGGGCGTTCTCCATGTAATCATGGGAACCCTGGTTCTCTCGCTCCTAGGAGTAATCGTCGCTATCCCGTTCGGAGTCCTGGCTTGCTCGGAGCAAGAAGCCTCTCCGCCTCAGCATACCGTCCAATGCGTTGATTGCAACCATGCCGCTTGCGAGCATGGAACCTGTCCGTCCGTCTGCGAAGCGTGCCTGCCCGCAAAAGAAGAGACCCCTTGATTGAAGCCGCTCTCATCTTTTTCTCAGCATCATTCTCGATCTGGGGGCTTCCGGTCATTCTCGGTAGCATCATCGAATCAACATGGCGCAAAGATGACCTCAAGAAATACGGAGAATCCTCATGAGCGACTATCAGTATCGCACGCAGGTTCGGACAGTAAGAATAGAACCGGGCATCCCGCCCTACGTTCTTCATATCATCATGCTGCCCGTCTGCTTTTTCATTGGATGGGCCATCGGAACAATCTTCATCCCCGATAACAAACTCACGAAGAGCCAAGACGTTCCCATCGTTCTCAGAACCGACAAGAGCCTCTCGCCCGTCATCATACAAGTGAAGGGCACGGACCGTACAATGTTCATGACGCCCGAAGAGGCTATGGCCCTCTCGGATAAACTAGAGGCCGCAGCGAACCATGGATTCGATAGAATCTCGGTTTCCGCGGAAGAATGAGTTCCGCCAGAATGAGATGATATGCAAGAAACCTGCACCATCCTCGCAGTCATCTCCGGAATCATCACGCTCGTCATACTCGTTGCTCTGGCGGTTCAATCCATGAAGGATGCCTGATTTGGGACCAGAAGAAGCCAAATCATACCTCGATAACCTCAAGAGAGGACAGCACCAAAGCCTAGTTATCAGAGTGCCCGGACAGAAAGGGAGAGTCTACACCCTCAAGGCGGAATGGCTCAGGACTATCCTCGACACATCCCTCGAAGTCAAAGACGGCAACCTCGACCTCTTCAAGGCCCTCTCAGGAGTCGTCGTCTTCGGATCAGCCGTCAACGCCAGATACCACGATCTGACTCGCAAATGGTTCTTCGGACTCTTCAGAACCAAAGAACGCCATCTCATCTACGAGAAAGGCAGAAGACCCAACGACCTCGATGTCCTCCTGATCTTCAACGCAGAAGAACTCGATAAACAAGACATCAGCGTCTCGCCGGAAGAAAACGAGGGCAAATACTTCTCGTTCGCCGCCGATATCCATTCCGAATACTACTACGACAGCGGATACGGATCGTATACCAGAGAAGAAGTTCGCAAAGGCGAACTCGATATTCTGTTCGTCTCAGACAGAGAACTCGAAGAACGACTCGAACAAGGGTGCGCCATCGCTCACCATATCAGAGATGTCGGAGTTCTCGCCCTCGGAACCTGCCCCATCGAACTCAGAAGCCCAAACTTCTTCTCAGCGACCAAAAATAGACTGTCGCTCGAATTTACGAGAGCATAATGGAACCCCTACTCATCATACTAGGAGCAATCCTAGCAATCATCATGCTGATCTTCGTCGCCCCGATGATCATCGAGGTCTTCGTACTCCTTATGATGGCCGTCTTCATGGTCGCTATCGAATGCTTCCAAGCTGTCCTCATGATCCTCTGCCTCCCCGTCATGCTCCTAGAAATCGCGGTCATGAAAGTGAAAGGCCAGAACGATTACTATGACGAAAGCGAGGAAGAATGATTATCCTCTACATCATAGCAGGAGCGATCCTTCTCTTTGGAGCAATCGAGATAATCGCTTACATAGACCATGCTATCTACCAGATCAGAAACCCGTATAGCAAGCTCCTCGAAGAAATAGAGGCGAGAGAACGTGAATCCGGCAGAAGCATACAAAGAGATGATCAAGGAACCGATCGAGAGCGATAAAGCCCTCAGCCAGTTCGCTATCATCAAACCCGGATTCCTCTACAGAACAGAAGACATCAGGTCCATACTCAACGCCGATAAAATCGTTATCGCAGCCCTCAGAGCCGGTTCCGTCTACTCAGATGTCCAAAATAACAACCAGAACATCAGAAGAACGAAGGCGATAGCCGCCGTCTGCGTCCTCTGCCCGCAGAATGACCGCTTCGACGGTCAACGGTATAACTCGTACCCCATCTGCGTTACGCCATACAACAACAAACTCAACTCCCTCTCGTCCGGAACGTCAGAACACGCCCGAGACCTCGCTCTCTCCGTGGCGTGCCAGCTTACAGCCATCGGACACGATGTCTCTATACTCATCTCAAACCTGCAAAAAGCAAATGACGGACCCTCCATACACTCAGAATGCCTCGACATCGCAAAGAAAAGAGGCATCAGAGACTTCGAAGAACCCTTCGACCTGTGCGTCTCCCAACTCTATAAGCCAGAAAAAGAATCCAACCAGATCGATATCATCGACCCGCCAGCAGGCACCAGAGACCCATACCTCCTCTGGCTCGCTACAAACCAAATCCTACAAAGAGCCAAATTTCCGCGGACAAAGAACAAAACCGCCAACGAAAACCTAAAGAAAGCCGCCGAAGCATACCTGAACGACGAAATGCCCCTCCCAGACTTCTATGACTACTACACGCAGAAGAGGTACATAAAGAAGAACCACCACGAGTATATGAAAGAGAACAGGTAAACCAATATGGGACTCATCATAACACTAGCAGTCATAGCAGGTCTCCTCATCGTAGCAGGCTTCCCCATCGTCTCCCTCAAAATCCAAAAGAGCAGAGAGAAGAACAAATAACCCAATGTCCCGCTACGATCTCATCAAAAGACTCCAAAGCCTCGGGAAGTCCAATAACATGACCCACATGAACCAGAAGATGCATCAGAGAAGATCAAACATGGCTATCTCCCAAGAATACGGTAGGAAGAAGAAGATAGCTGAAATGGAAGCTGAGAGAGCAGAACAAGCCAAGAAAGACCCTCAGTTCATGGATGGGGTCGTTTCTACGTCTGAGTATCTCAAAAACTGCGATTTCGAGTATATGTCCGCTCAGGGAGCAGCTTATGTCGTGCCCGCCCCCATGAACGCCCTCTCACCATACGAACTCGAACAAATACTCCAAATCAACTCCCCGATGATCGCCTCAGTCATCAAAGCCTCCGTCATCGAAAGAGATGGCTCAGGATACTTCAACACCACAGACATCGGGATCGTTGCCCTCATCTCAGAAGAACTCGTCACCCAAGAACGAAACAACGAAGGATCAGGACTACCCAACGTCATACCCCTCGGACTACTCAGACTCAGAGAACACAACGAGAGAACTCTGAGAGAACCAGCCCTCTCCATCGTCGCCAATCTCATAGCTTCGTATGCCTCGATCCTGACCATGCAAGGATACGAGATACTGCCAAAAGTTGAAGTAATTCAGCAGCCGGATCTCGATGATCTTGAGGTCAGACCCGGAGGCTACATAGCAACGCCGCAGACAGTAACGGCTGCCCTCCCGACTCCCTTCATACCGGGAAAGTTTAACAGGGACGGCAACCGCCATGTCGCCATCGAAGCTACCTCCTCAGCAGCCCTCAAAGGAACCCTCGATCCCATCTCAAGATACGAGGACGCCCTCAACTTCTTCGAAGCATGCCAGAGCAAGAAGAGCTTGGTCTCAGATAACCACAACTGCCAAAGATTATACTCCGGTCGGATAGCTCAATCGCTAGACTGCGTGGCCTTCGGATATGCGTCCATGGCCCATGCCGCAGACTACATCCTGAGGTCCGTATATGAGACCATGCCCTTCCATGATTACATGCCCGAAAGACTCATAGAACAGTCAAAAGTTGTACTAGAGTTTACGAGGCTTGAGACGGCTGAAGAGGGAGCGGGATATGTCCTCGAAAGGCGAGGGTTCGTCAAGGCCTCGACAGACTTCTGTAGGGAGGCCAAGAGGAACGGAATCATCGTCAAAGCAGGGAAGAATAGCAGCCTCTACAGACAACACCTCAAACCCAAGATCGATGCCAAAGATGAGGCCCTCAGACGATGGGCAATAAGCAACCAAGATGAGGACGATCCAGATGACGGATATGGCTTCTAATACCCCTCCTAATACCTATGAAACTGCTAAACGTTAGAAAATACAGGAACCTGACAAAGCTGAAAGGGTCTGCTGGCGTGGAAAATGGGGTTTGGGGGGCTCTGGAGTACGATAGGGAAATGGGAGAACATGGGAATATGCCCCACTTCTACCCACACAGCCCCATTTTGAACCATCATGAAGCATAACCTGACATCGAAAAAGTTAGAGGATCTAATTCAGGTTCACTTACCCGACTTCTTAATTGCGAAAAGATGTACTAAGAAACACGCTTCTTACAATGCAAAAGATTATAGTAACGAGGGATTTATGATCTAAGGAACGGGTTCTTAGGTCTTATTGAGGAACGGCGGAAAACGAAATGATAGTCGGGTCAGTTTTGAGTATAGCGATCCTTTCTGTTCCTTTGATGTTGGCTATCTACATCAGAAGACGTTGGCCTGATTTCTTAGCTCCGAAACAGCCGCCAGAGCTTCCAAAGCGTATTCCCGATTACGTCGATGATATAAGGAAGCAGATCATCAAGGACAGCAACGGGAAAAGTTACATCATAATCGGGGGCTGTCGCTACGAGGTAACGGGAGAATAAGCTATGAGACTACGAGGCTACCATATCCGGGGAAGCAAGGATATCGAGGACACAAACCTAGAGTTCAAAGACTCTGACGGTAACATTCTGAATATCGTTATGCTTTTTGGGAAGAACGGTAGCGGCAAGTCTTACATCATGAGCAGCATAGCTCGTGGTTGGAGCAGTTCAGTTTTGTCTGGCGGGAGTACGGAACTTCCTTATGTAGCTGACATGCTTCGTATTGACTACGAGGTAGGGCGAGAGATTTGCGGAGTTCATATTCGTAGGGGTCGTTTGGACAAGAGCGCGACTCTGGCGAAGGCTGCGGACGTAAGCGTTGGCGACAAACCTCATGTCAAAAACGGTATCGTTTATTATTCAGCAGAGCGTACTGGCGTAACTCGTTCCACTGTACGACGGGGCAGTCAGTTGTCTGAATCTGTATGTTCTGTCTTCCCTGTAGTCTACGATTTGCATATGAGGGATGTGCGGGATTCTGTTATCTTGGTAGATGATTGGGACAGGGGTTTGGACGACGAGAGTCGTAAGAGTTTCTATACTCATTTGACTCGTCATGCTTTGGGTAAGGGTAATCAGTTGGTGTTGGCTAGTTCAACTTTTCCCGCGGAATGGATACCTTCGGAGAGCGTTGTGAAATTGCGTTCGCGCACTGATCCTACCCAAAGATCTATGAGTCTTCTGTCTCAGGTAGAGAAGTTTGAGGAAGATAAGAAGAGGCTGCTTAAGGATGAGTAGACTATCACCGATAGTCTCCTCATGCTAGGTTCTCCGTTTTCTAGCACCGAATGGGAGAGAATTGTAGCTCTCGTCTATGCCGAGAGAATCGAGGCGTAGCACCGAATGGATGAGGTACGCTTCGTCCTTCGGACTCAGCAGCCGCTTCGATGCAAGCATCGAATCGTCCGTACCCTCATTTTTCATTTCTTAGCACCGAATGGGAGAGCAGAGGAACCTCTGTGATCCCTCATCCCCTCAGGCTCCCCTTCGGGATTCGAAGGGTTTTGCTTTCGTGTATAGTCTAACACCGAATCGGGCCACTGTACGAGGTAGCACCGAATGACATCAGGTTCTAGCACCGAATGGGATGATCGGGTAATATCCTGCCACTGTACGGGAATGTTCCACTGTACGACGAACTCCTGACATCCATTTCGGTGACGGAGAAAGATGGGTGGACAGACTTTTGGCAAGGATTTCTAGCAAGTGCCCAATTTGTAAGGCAGTTGTTCAATAACGCCTTACTAACAGTCAGATGTAGTTGCTAAAATCTCGATTGCATATTGCGTAGGTCATCGAGTAGTTGATCTTTGTCATCGAGGCTGATGATTTTCCAAGGCAGTCCCCAGTTGAGTCTGAGCAGATTCTCAACGAGTCGTCCTGTTCTGTTGCTGCCATCCGTGAATGGTTTGATGCAGGACAGCTTGAGGTTTGCTTCGTAGGCCTTATCTACGAGGGCTTCGGTATCGCTGTCTGAGTAGCGACCGTACTCGATGGTTCGTCGCATGTCATTATGGAAGGAGCAGAGGTCGTTGGCCCAATCTCGGAGATGTTCTCTGATGGTCAATGGTCCTGGCATTTCGACATCGATGATCATGTTGTCTCGTTCGGTTCTGATGGACTTGGCTGTTTGTCGGTAGGAGCCGACATCGGTTGGATGGATGATTGAGGGGTCGAGGGTCATGACTCCGAACTCGGCGACCGGTCTCATGAGGTTGCGGTGGAGTCTTTTGAGCCATGGGAACTTCTCATCGAACTCGAAGATTGTGTTTACCCGTTCGGGCAGTAGTTTTGGATCGGGAGCGAGTTGTTGTACGAGGGGGATGGCGCGGAGATGTCCTTCGACGTAGGGGTTTGGTTCTCTTTGGGCGATGGCGTCCTCGATGTCGCGCTTATTCATCGGGATACGTTCGATTCGGTTGGTATGGTAGATGAATGCGATGAGCGTGTCCTGGGACGGCTCTGGGAATACGCGCATGGTTGTCGGATCGAGTTCAGTCATACCTGTGTATCGACAAAAATCTGCAGACCGAGTGACGATTTTTTCATGGTCCGGACACGCATGGTCCGACATTTGGTATAATGGAAGTCAGCCGCCCCAATCTCTCCGCATTTGTTCCGCGAAGTCGATGCCCAAGGGCTATTCGGACCGGTTTGTCTCTATTGGTTGACAGTGGAGAAAGATGGGTGCGGCTTCGGGTAAGATGAGTGCGGGAATTCGCGGGTAGAGAAAGATGGGTGAAGGAGGCTCGCTGGTGTAATAGCGATCAAGTAAGATGGGTGTTGAATGCGTCTGGCGTTAGCAGGACTTGGAGCCTGGTCGGACACCGATTACGGGACGCATCAACAATGAGCAAGACAGTTTACTCGGATCACGCTGCTGAAGCGGCATTGCCTATTAGTCAGCGTGCTGAGACAGTACCTACAAGGACCGGAGAGATGGGCAGAGTTCGTCGCCACCACATGAGCATGGATGATCAGGCGAAGTTCCGAGGCCAAGCAGACGAGGCGGGGCGCTTCGTTGCTCCTTACCGCAGAGGAGGCGGTTACTGGGGCATCGTTGAGACGCTCTCTCTGTTGGGCGAGAACGAGGAGCATTCGTTTGCTGCGTTTTGGGCGAAGTTCATGGAGGTCATGACTGATCCTTCCTTGGTTGGGAAGGACGGCAAGACGCCATGGGAGTCGTTCACGGGGCGTCCTCTCCGGTCGCAAGTGACTGGGAAGAACGTCATTGAGAAGGTTCATCAGAACATCCGTGTTCTTCAGCGATTGGGCGGAGCCAACCCTTATGGGCTGAAGCTCGCTCAGTTGAATGCCTGCATTGATGTCCTTGGGACTCAGCAGGAGATGCGTCTCCGTTTGCGGACGGGGATTCCGACTGGGGAGGAAGTTCTTCCCATCCGCGAAATTCGTCGCAGGTCGTATGTTCCGTCAGTCAAGATTCGGGCGGGATATTCGGTGACGGAGGGTACTGGCGGCTCGGAGAGCATGGCTGTTGCGGTTGAGAGGGCTGTCGGCAAGGCCTCTACTACCAGTACAGGAGAGAAGGTCAAAGCAGAGGCGGAGGGCTGATGGGTTCACCGAAACCGAGAGGCAAGGGCTGTAGGTCGTCTGAGGCACGCAACCCAAACCCAAAGGAGTTTCCCATGGCCCGTCAGTCAAAGCCCAAGCCCGCCCTTCGAACCGCATCTCTGAGCAATCAGGCACTCATCGAGAATCTGATCACGATGCACAATATGGTCGGCGCGAATGCCAACGCCGAGATCATGGAGCATCTGCTTCGTCAGCGCGACAATCTCGACGCGATCCTCGACGATGGCGAGCGGAACGCGATCGCCGACCAGTATGGTTGGGATATCCCCACGACTGGCGATCGGGTCGCTTACATCAACGATCAGATCAAGCGCAGCACGAGCGAGAAGGGCCGCAAGGCTTGGGCCGCTCTGCTCGACGGCGATACGCTGACCGATGCGGATGCGTACCATAAGCTCCGCAACCAGCGTCTCCGCGAGCAGGTTCGCCAGACCCGAAAGAAGGTCGAGGACGGTTGGCGGGCGGCTGAGGCCCGGAGTTCGGCTGTTGCCCGAACCGGCGGAGCCGAGACTGTCAGTTGGGAAGAGGGCGAGGATGTGCCGATCGAGCGTATCCCGACCTTCCATCCGGTTCTCGATCAATGGTTCGGCACGACTGTCGATGAGATCGTTCCCAAGGGCAAGCGCAAGCCTGTCGAGGTCGAGTCTCATGGCATCGCTCGCGGCTTCTCGTATGCTTTCGGCGCGAAGAAGGGAACGGGCAAGACCCGCTTGATGGTTCGTTTGCTCCGCGACATGTGCGGCCCGCGTCAGACCCGCGAGGACGGCGTTGAGTTCGGCGGACATACCGGCCTCTACATCCAGTCTGAGGTTCCCCAGATGGCCCGCTTCCGCTCGATGTTCCTGCGAGGCGTTTGGAAGCCCGGTCAGGTCGCCGTTGACTTCGCACAGGTCGGTTTGCTCGATGAGGTCGAGTTCCTTGTCCGCCGAGATGAACCTGATTTCTTGGTCATCGACTCGAAGGACATGATCCATGAGTTCCAGGGTCCGGATGGTCGAGTTCGCGATGGCATGCTCCGCTTCAACGAGATGCTGGTTGAAACCGGGTGCACGGCGTTCATCATCTCGCATATCTCGAAGTCCTCGGGCGAGTTGAAGGGTTCGTCGATGTTCGGGCACTCGGTCGATGCAATCATTCTCGGGTCTCCCGATGAGCATAACGACGCTCGGGTCAACCTGATCTTCGACAAGAATCGCGGCGGCGAGAAGTTGAAGCCTGTCCGTTGGAAGCATGGCCCCAAGACGATCGAGCTTGACGAGGGCAAGGTGATGACCGCCCCTGACAAGCCCGACCTGACCCGTCTCTCATCTCGGACGGGCGGCCATTCGTCCGGCTCGACGGCTGCGAGCATCCTCGCCGCGATCGAGGGAGCCAGCGGTCGCCCGGCTGTTCGCCAGCCTGAGGCTGAGGCTGAGGCCGAGTAAAGACCAGACCCTAGGCTGCCTCAGACAAGCATCCTTTGGGCGCAACGCTCGGGCACTATGCCCGGGCGTTGTCTATTTGACGGGTGGCTTGCTCACCGAATCCAAGTCTGCTATACTGTATGCTGTCAGCCGGGCAGCGTTGTCCGGCAATCAGTTCGGCTAAGACGGACCCACTCTCAGAAAGGAAACCTAATGCCGACGTATGCAGAAATCCCGACCATCATGGAAGGGGATCAGGAGCGCTTCGTCACGGACGATCGCCCTGTCGATGTCACGGACAACGTGACCCGCCGTATGATGCACCCGACCGATTGTCTCAATCGGCTCAACCGCATCGCCAATGGTCGCCAGGACTTGCTTGTCGAGGGCGGCGAGCATCTTGGGCTCCAGATCGATCCCTCTTCCGATTCCCTCTTCAGCATCGCGCCCGACATCGATGCCGGGCTCGGGCTCCATGTTCGAGAGCATGGCCCGATTCCCATGTCCAACCGGGCTGTCAATCAGCTTGCGGGCTTGATGGATGCCAAGGGCGGCTACAGCCGCTATCAGAAGATGGGCGAGCATGGCCCTCGCCACTTCCTCGCCGACTTCGCGTCGTTCTTCCGGGCACGCCGTTCGGATGACTTCAACCTGATGTTCCGCACGAACGACAGCGGGACGGGCCGGATCGTCGAGGGCGTTATGCGCGACGACATCGACCGTACCGATTCCAACATCTTCGTCGCGAACGCGATGCGGGCGATCATGGAGCGCTTCGGAGATATCATCCGCGGCGTTGAGATGTTCGAGTCCAACAGTCAGGGCGGCATGGAGTTCCGAATCCTCTTCGGCAACCCCATCATGATCGAGTCTGAGCGAGAGCCGACCAAGCGGCTCTACACGATGCTCAACCTCTCTACGTCCGATGTCCGGGCGTTCATGCCTCGGGCATCCATCGGCGTCTGGCGAATGTGGTGCGCCAACGGCTGCACGGATCAGGACTTCGCGTTCGGTTCGTTCCAGATGCGGCGTTCCACGACGTTCGAGGATGTCAAGGCATCGCTCGATTCGATGGCTTCGATCGCATTCCCGTTTGCGGGTCTGATCGCTACTTCGCTTCAGGCGTTGCAGCATCGTCAGATCGGCGACGGCGAGAAGTCGGCGTTCGATGTCCTCGGCATCATCCGCGACCGCGGCGACATCAACGAGGAGTTCTACGAGCGTTGCCACGACCTCGGCAAGAACGCCTACGGCGATGACGAGTTGGCAACCGAATGGGATGTCTTTAACCTGATGACCGATGCCGCCAAGGGCCTCGGTTCGATGGCGGCTCGCCGCAACGCCGAGGACAAGGCTCTGACGTTCGCCATGTATGACGGCGGTATCACCGGCGTTGCCGATCACGGGTTCAACCGGACGGCGTTCGAGACCAGCATGGCGGCTCGGGTCAATGAGTTCGTCCTGCCTCATCGTCAGACCGAGCGCGACCTGACTTTGCTCAACTAAGCAGGCACGCATCTTCTAAACTCTCAAGCCCCTCTGATCTAAGGTTGGAGGGGCTTTTCTTATCTAGGCTGACTGGACGGAACCCTAACGGCTAAGTTGAGGATTCTCAGAAAGATTTTCTTGACTTCTCAGAAGGGCTGTTCTAGATTGAGATGTTCACCGAATACTGGCGAGATCAAATGTATCTCGTCAACAGCGTTGGGCAACGTCGTCCAACGCAGCATCAGAGTCCGCAAGTCAACAAGGAGACAAACCATGGCGGGCAAGAACCAGAACGGTGGGTCGGCGGCGACCCTGGACATTTCGGCGACCATCACCGGCGCGAACGAGCGTCGCGAGGCGGCGATGAACGATCTGAACGAGGCTCGCGCTTCGGTCATGGAGCAGATGACGGCTCTCGCCGGTCAGTTGGGCCAGATCGACGACGGCCTCGCTGAGTTCGGCGTCGAGGAGTTCGAGGCTCCCGATCTCTCGGCCATCGACTACCTCTACGAGGATCCCGAGCCCGCTCCCAAGGCGCGTCGGCGTTCGACGAGGACCAGCAACGGCGCGAGCGAGAAGCGCGGCGGCGGCGCGGCTACCCTCTCCAACTGCATCCTGATTTCGATGGATCAGAGCGAGCGCGGGACCGAGTTCAACATCTCCGAGGTCCATGCCGCTGTCCAGACGAAGCCCTGCAACTACGTCTTCACCGGCGACGAGAAGGGCCAGCGGACGGTCGTCAACCAGGCCCTCGGCAACCTCGTCAACGACGGCCACCTCAAGCGCGTCAGCCGCGGCGTCTACGCCCTGACCGCTGCCGGTTCGAGGGAGGCCAAGGCCGCTCTCAAGGCCATCGGCTAACGCCTGACGGCTGACAGAATCCCCAAGGGGGCGGGTCTACCGCAAGGCCCGCCCCTTTTCTCTCTACCAACCTGCGGGCACTCAAAAGAAGCATTCAGACCACCTCTCCTTGCTTGTTGCTGGATGGTGCGTTGACTTCTCCAAGGGGCTCTGCCCCTTTTATTTGCGCCCGGAGAGAAAGATGGGTGGGCAGCCCATCACCGAATATGCTAGGATTGCAGCGTATCCCGAAAGGAGTCGAGGATGCCGACGATTACAGTTCCCCATCAGTTCTTCATCGACGAGCGGAAGAAGCTCTACAACTGGAAGCCGGATTTCTGGCGAGAGCTTCTGCAGAACTCTGTCGATGCCGGAGCCAACCGCATCGAGGTCAGCCTGACCGATTGCGGAGGCGGACAGATTCGCATCTCTGTCGCAGACAATGGCTGCGGCATGACGCGCGATGTCCTCGACCGAGTTTACTTCGCTCTTGGCGAGACGACCAAGACTGGCGGAGGTTCCATCGGAGGCTTCGGTCGAGCCCGCATCATGACATGCTTCGGTCATGACAAGTACGAAATCGAGACCCTGACCAATCATGTCCGCGGCACGGGCGGCGAGTACATGATCGACGACATCGAGCGTCAGGACGGCTGCATCATTCGAGTTTGGATGTCGGATACCACCATCGACGAGATGCGTCGTCATCTCAATGAGTATCTCCGCTGCTGCTCTTTGGATCGCTCTGGCGTCATGGTTCGCATCAACGGCGAGGTCTTCTCCGACTACATCGACCGAGGTCGTCGCGTCCGCGAGCTTTCGTTCGCTGGCATCCATGTCAATCGTTCGGGCACGTTTGCCAACCGCGTCATCTTTCGGGTCGGCGGTCTCATGATGTTCTGGCGTCATGTCAACTGCAAGAAGCAGGTCGTTGTTGAGATTGATCCCGATCGTGCCCGAGAGGTTTTGGCTGCCAACCGCAACGAGTTCGTTGGCGATTTCCGCTCTGAGGTCAATCGTTGGATCGACGAGCTTACGGTCGATGACCGGAGCGCTCTCCGCGATCGCAACCGCGAGACTCGTCGTATCATCAGCGGCTCCGGTCGTATGATGATGCTTGGCAAGCGGACCGATGAGCAGCGTCAGCTTGATGACGAGCATCGTCAAGGCAAGGCCGGATCGACTGCTCCGATCGAGACTGAGGGCGAGTTCTCTCCGATCGCTACGATCAGCGGAGGCGATGTCGTTACTCCTCGCTCTGCTGCCTTAGCTCCGATCTCTCCTACGGCTCGCGTCATCGAGGTTCGCTCCGAGCCGATGCCGGGCGACCGGTTTGCTCCTGATCTCTTCGATGTCATGATCATCAACGAGACCGGCGATCCTGCGATGGACAAGGTTGTCGATCGTTTCAACCCGGAGAACTGGACTCATGAGGTCAAGACGAGCGGCGACGAGTACATCCCCTACAAGCGCGGACGCGAGGCTTACCGTCTGCTGATCGCATGGAAGATCGCCATCGAAGAGGCTCTTCGGGTCTTGGTTGATGAGTTCAACTACCGCGACATTTCCTGGTCGGTTGGTTGGGTCTTCGGCTGGCAGGAGGGCTGCCATCTCGATACGGGCGGCTGCCATGTCTTCTGTCTCAACCCGGTCGATGGAACCAAGACCAGGTATCGTTTGACAAACAAGGGCGACCTGTTGGCTCTGTTGGCGATCGCCAAGCACGAAGCTGCTCATGCTCGGGTCGATGCTCATAACGAGACATGGGGCAATACGCTGACCGAGATCGACAAGCAGTACGATACTCAGGCGGTTCTGCGTCGGATCAAGTCTGAGCTTGCCGCTCTGGATGTTTGAACCCGATGTGGATAACTCTGTTGCCTTTGTCGGATAGATGTCGGTTGATACATCGGGTGACGCTACCGCCGCGAGAAAGATGAAAAATCATGACACCCGTCTGAAAGGGAGTTCATGCGGTCGAGCAATCTGCTATAGTGGTCTCCATAACGATTGCCCCAAGGACTAGGGGTGACACATCATTGGGGCAATAATCATGGGAAGTAAACGCGGCACGGAAGAGCGCCTAATCGACCCGACCTCTCAGGAGTTCGCTGATCACCTGAAAGGGCTGGATTCGAGGATCAACGTCAACAAGTTCATCTCGATGGCGCGGTCGATCGCTGCGAAGAAGTTTCGGGAGCTTCCGGCGAATGCCTCTGATGCTCGCAAGGTTGCGCATGAGCGTAACATCAACTTCGACATCTCGATCTCGATGGCTCATGACCCGGATGCGTTGATCATGGAGTATTTCAACCTCTACAAGCCCAGCGCGACTCCCTACGACAACGATCACTTCGAGCGCATCTTGGACATGGAGCGGGACTTCGCATGTCAGTTCGGGTTCGATCCGATTGAGGTCACGCCTGACATCGACAAGCCTCTACCGAATGGCATGACGCAGGTCGGTCAAGCAATCATGCTATCGGACGACATCGAAGAAGTTCGTCGTTTGATCGAGGAGGAGGGAGCGTCACCTGTTGCTCTTTGCGGAGGTTCTACGCCCCTGGAACTCGCTGAGCAGCTTGGAAGGGCCAAAGTCGCCGATTATCTTCGCGACATTGAGAAAATGTCCGCTTAACCGCTTGAGTAGAAGCTGATTCTGCTATAATCACGCTCGTTTGGATCGTTTGAAGCATCCACGAGCCTATTTGGAGCGAAAGTTCCGGGGACAGACAGATCGCTAGCGGGTGCAACACATTGAGTGTAGAATGCAGAAACCCGTTGAATCAGTCTAATCTGGGATACCAGCCATGAGCAACGACAACATTCTTCGCTTCTCGCTCTGCGTTCCTTTGGGGAGGCAGACTAGCGTTCTTCATCAACTTCACCTCTTCGCCCGAGAACAGATGTTCAGAGGAGTGAGCAAGATTCTGACATTTGAGGGAAAGGACTGTCAGGTAGGTCCGAAAGATCCGATGGCAGCCCTCAAGAGACAGGCACAGGGCATCGCGCTGGCAAATGGCAGGCTTCTGAGCTTCCTACCTGAACGATTCTCTGGTTTCGGATGTCAGCTTCCCAATAAGCGTTTGATGTTCGTCGGGTTCGCTCAATATCCCACTGTGGTTACAGCGCCCGGCGGACAGGACTTTGTAACGCCATGGGACGGGCTTGCCTTTTGGCATTCGACTGTCGTCACTCTCGATCCTCGCTTCACCGACAGACCTGACGATTGCTCAGAGAGTCATCGCATGGCTTGCGACCTGTTGAGGCAGGCAGACAGCATGGATGCCTTGAGGGTTGTCGAGGACAGCACGGGCTACTACCACCGCCCTGGACAAGTTGAGGTCGGCTGCGAAGAACCGCTTGGAACGTATTAGTCCTGACACCGACAGCGCTTGCGGCCAACTGTCGGTCATGAGTACGTTCGACACATCAAGCTTTCCGTTCCCTCTTCGAGGCGATCTCACCGATTGGACTCCGGTCCGAGAGTTTGGCGACAGGCTGCTCTGCAGATCGAGCAGCGGCGTCTTTGCCACTTTCTCGCCCGAGATGATTCGACGCATCAGGCTGCTGAAGTCATTTGGTGACCGCCTGCGATCGAGTGGAAGCTCTCGCCGATAGGTTGGTCAGCATGACAGCAATCATCGGCGATGTACATGGCGATATTGATCTGCTCTTTGACCTGGGCGACGGGTTAGATGGGTGGATCCAGGTCGGGGATCTGGGTTGGGGGATGACGCATCAAGCCATCCCCGAGTTCCCTGACAACGGAAAGGCAATCCGCGGGAATCATGATGATCCCGAGGTCGCCCGAGCCCATCCGTCATACCTCGGCGACTATGGCGTAACCGACAAGGGCATCTTCTACGTCAGCGGAGCCAAGACGCCCGACTTCGACATCAAGCGTCGTATGGCTCTTGCAGCGAAGCGCAACTGTCATCCCATGTGGTGGGAGGACGAGCAGTTGAGCTATCAAGACCTCTGCGACATGCTGACGCTCTACGAGCAGGTCAAGCCCGAGATCGTCGTTACCCATGACGCTCCGTTTTACTTGTATCGCGCACTGATTGGGGCCGCTCGTTCCATCAACCCTGACGGTTCAAGCGAGGCAGAGTCGAACAGGACTGCGATCGCTCTGAATCAGATGCTAGACATCCATCAGCCGAAGTTCTGGTATTTCGGTCATTGGCATATGGATTGGGCCATGCGGTTCAAGGGGACATGGTTCCGCTGCGTCGAGAGGAATGAGGTTGTCATCGCGGGCACTCTCGACTGAGACCTTGCTCTCTGATCGAGAGATCGGAGCCTTGCACCGAATCGTTGAAGGAAGTAGAATACTGCATGCCTGACACTGATTCATACATCGATGCTGCCGGAGATGTCTGCGTTGGCGACAAGATCGTCTTCGAGGAGAACGTCTATCCGGAAGGCAGTCTTGCCGGAAAAGGCGAACCGATCGGAACTCGTTTGGTTCATGCCGAGATCTTGAAGGACAGCTACGGCTTGGGCAAGCAGCAGCATACGTTCACCCTTCAGGTCATCGAGAGCAGTGGAACTCAACCTCTTGAAGCAGGCAAAGAGTATCTTCGCAAGGGCAGAACTATTCATCGCAACGGATGTCGTCGCCAGCTTTGGGAGGACGAGGAGACCCGCAAGCGGGTCTTGGCGGAGAAGCATTCGAGGGGTCGCGCTGCTCGGAAGGCACGCGTCGCCCGCAAAACAGGCCGCCCCATTGAACCTCTTCTGTTCGACGATACAGGTGGAGTCGTTTCCGGCTAAACTATTTTCCCTCGGAAGCGTGTTTTTCTGAAGGAAATAGTTGACGCATGACGAATGTTGAGTATCATGACTCTTCGTAAGGATTCCAGAATGACTGTTGAGACCTTACAACTCGCTCTGTTGCTTGGCTGAGGGGAAAGACCCCAGCAACGCTCTTTCTTCGCGAACAGAGAACTCGACTCAAAACTGAATACTCGTCCTGAAGGCCTTCTCCCATCCCTAGCGATGGTGCAGGGCTCAGGACATTCTTATGGCTCCGTGGCGGAATTGGCAGACGCGCAAGATTTAGGATCTTGTTCCTTCGGGAGTGCAGGTTCGAGACCTGTCGGGGCTACTTACTGACTGCGGCTGTGGCGCAACAGGCCGACGCACCGACAAGGTTCTGCGCAAGCCACCTTGATTGCATGGTCCCGTCTAAATGGCGGGTTGTAGGTTCGAATCCTGCCAGCCGCATTTACAACTGAAGGCCTCGTGGCGGAATAGGCAGACGCGCCGGATTCAAAATCCGGTTCCGAGAGGAGTCCCGGTTCGACCCCGGGCGGGGCCATTTGAAAAGGAGACGGAATGCAGGCAGTAACATCCATCGACGAAGCAAGAAACTGGTTCCTTTCGAACTCAAGCGGAAGCGTTACATGCAAGCATGGAGAGCATGAGCGAGTCTGCGAGAGCTACATCGAGGCAGAGGAGTTCTTCAAGGAGTTCTCCTAAACATCAGGTCCGTATGGCGGAACGGCAGACGCGCCACCTTGAGGTGGTGGTCCTCGCAAGAGGGTGCAGGTTCGAATCCTGCTACGGACATTCAGGCACGCTCCCGTGGCCCAACCTGGCAGAGGCGTCTGGTTCAGAACCAGAAAGTTGGCGGTTCGAATCCGTTCGGGAGCATTCACCCATCTTTCTGGGCCCGTAGCAAAATGGCAAAGCAGCGGACTTAAAATCCGCGGATCGAGAGATCGTTGCGGGTTCGAGTCCCGCCGGGCTCATTTGCACCGAATATGACGGTTATGCGGGGTAGCCCATGCAAACCCAAACCGTGCAAGCTCTGATGGATCTGACCGATACCGAGGCAATGAAAGCTGAAGGCTACATCCCCCATGATCAATGGGGCAAGGACCATTGGTCTCTCCTCGGCTACATCGGCACATGCGTCGTTGAAGGGCAAGAACTCGATCCTCGACGTATGCGTCGTCAGGGCAACCAATTCTGGAAGCCCGAGTACGGCTCTCGTCTGAAGGGCTACTTCAAGGACAAGTCCAACAAGTCGCTTCTCCTGACTGACCATGACGATTGGTCATGCCTGCATGATCTTGAGGCGGAGGGCTTGATTGTTCGGCCTTCAGCCGTTAGCCTTGTCGTCGGTTTGACTCCGAAGGGTCAGGCCTTCGAAGCTGCTCTTCGGGCTCATAAGCAGGCGGATGGCAACTTCGCTCAGTTCGGTTACACCGATCGGTACGAAGCCGTCGCCGCTGAGTGGCGCGTCAAGGAGGAATGAATGGCTCGCTACAGCTTTCAAATCCCATCCCTAACACCGAATGGCTTCGCTCTTCTTTCTCGTCGCTGCGAGGAGGTCGTTACTGCCATCGGCTGCAAGTTGGCTGGTTGGGACGGAACAGGCGAGCCTGTCTTCTCTTCTTCAGAGATCACCTTCAACGGAGTCAAGGACGAGTCGCATGACACGTTCAGCATTACGTTGGCTGGCGACAACAACTGCATCGTCGAGACGAATGATCATGCCTATGACCTTGCAGTCCGCTGCTGTTTGACTGTTTTCCGGCGAGAGTTGGGAGATGCGATGACGCTGACCAGCAACGTTCCTGAAGAGACGCTCGACTGGATTCAGGCGGAGGCTTTGGTGGATGCCGGAGATGTTGTTGTCTGAAAGTGAAGTAACTCCTTAGTAGTATGGCCGAACAGCAACTACTACGGAGTGAACAATGTCTGACACGCAGCGAACCCGGAAGCCAGCCTTCCATATCGATGAACCCAACCGTCTACGAGGCAACAAGATACAGTTGGTACTCGATCCTTTGATGGCTCGGGCACTCTGCGACAAGCTCGAAGCTCTTGAACTGTCGCCGGAGGAAGAGTATCTGTATGCTTTCGCCAAGCACATACGCCGCTACTACGGCAAGCTGAAGTCCATGCAGGATGAAACGGTTCCGGCATAAATCGGCATCTTTTCGTGGAATCCTGAAGGACTGAAAAGAGTTTGGACGAATGTAGATGCTACCGCTTGCGGGTGTCTCATGCGTCGAGATATACTGCCCTCAGTATCCGCAGGCGGCTTTGGACGATTAGCTCAGTTGGCCAGAGCGTCTGGTTTACACCCAGAAGGCCCCCAGTTCGAGTCTGGGATCGTCCACTTCCGATGGAGTAGATTGAAACATGAACAGCGAACCCGACATTATTCCGATTATCAACCCGATCGTAGCTCAGTGGCAGAGCAGGCGACCGATAATCGCCGTGTCGAAGGTTCGAATCCTTCCGGTCGGATTCCGAATACACAACTGAATACCTGGCCCCTTAGCTCAGCGGCTAGAGCGCTGCCATGACAAGGCAGAGGTCGCTGGTTCAAATCCAGCAGGGGTCATTGCGGGTTGATAAAAATCAGCAAGCGACTTGCGTGCGAGAGGAATAAAGCCTAGGAAAATACTCTCCGTCAACCCGCTCTTCAGGCCCTTAGCTCAGCGGTCAGAGCAGGGAACTCATAATTCCTTGGTCGTCGGTTCGAATCCGACAGGGCCTACGTTCCGGGTTTCCCATCTCCCTTGAAAAGATGGGTGGTGGACCGTACGATGCCAGCCATCGTGCCCCTCTCACCGAAAGGTGGGACCGACAACTGTCGGATGAGACGATCGTCGTTCAGTTCGCCATGGCGTCTGGATGACAGGTGATGATTGGCCCTGATACGGTCTCTCAGTCGGTTCGAGTCCGACTCGTCTCATTGACCAGGCACCTGGGTCAACAATCAAGGTGTGACAGCCGGAGAGACGGCGGACATTTAGTAGGCAACAGGCTGTCTGGGCCATGATCGCGGGAATGGTAGGATATTCCGAGCAGCGACATCGAGGCAGTTGAGCGCGAAAGATGATCCACGGCAGTTAACCCTCCCCTGCCGTAGACCTGGCTAGCTTAGCGGCTAGCAGAAGGTCTTTCGGAAGACTGACCGCAAGGTCAGAAAAACCCTGGAAAGGCTTACGCAGCCGGGAGGTAACGTTACCTGGCGGGCGGGAATTTGCGGTCAAAGAACGGGAAAGCCTAGCCGCGATCGCCGAAAGGCGGTCCCAGGTTTTGGTCTAAAGCAGTTGACCAGATGTCGTGGGTAGCAGAGCGGTTGGCATCGAGCGTGCTGCTCCTGCCCGTCTGAGTACCGGAACCTTGGTCGGAACCGGAGCTAGCTCAGGAGCGACATCCTGCTGAAGGCCATTTCGGGGTCGCCGGGCATTTGCCGGGCGGCCCCATTTTCAATTCACCGACGACCCGACTAGACTGCTGATCGACATGATCACCATTCCCAAACAAGTCATCGTTCGGTTCAACTCCTCCGACCCCATCGAGTTCAGCGGAGACGAGACCCCTTTGCGGCCTCAACTCGGCAAGGACTACGCCTTTGGCATGGAGAAGGTCAGCGACTCGACTGTCATCCTGCTCGACGAGAACCCGGACAGCGAGGGCGGCATCGACCGCAGCGAGCCGATCCGTCTCGATCGCATGACGGTCGTCGGCGAGATGGAGCAGATCAAGGTCAGCCGCTACAAGTCTGGCTTTGCTGCTCCGATGACACCCGAGGCCAAGGCGTTCCTTGAGGGCGAAATCTACGGCCATGAGAACATGACTGTCAACGAGGCCGCTGCGACCGTCTGCGATCTGAACTTGGCTCAGGGCAATCTGCGTCAGATGGATGACGGCATCTTCGCCGACATCATGGAACTCGATGATGACGCTGATGTTACGGAGATTCGGGAGGGCGTTGAGTCGGAGATCGAGCGTTTGATCTCTGACTACGGCGGGCACTCTCTTCTCCGCGAAATCATTGTCTGGAACTGATTTTCTGACGATCAGACTTGACCCGCTGGTAGGATCACCGAATACTGGCGAGGCCAACTGTTCGTTGTCAACGAGGCGAAGGCAAAGGAGTCTTCGCACGACCCATTTCGATGCCAAAGGAGACAACCATGGCGAAGAAGACCGCAAAGAAGACCCGCAAACCCCGCATCAAGCGTTCGACGAACCGGACCGTCGCTCAGCCCAAGTACCACGAGAGCCGCCGCGAGACGAACAAGAACGTCACGAAGGCCCGCGTCGTTCTCGACAACAGCGCTGATGCGATCAAGGCTGCCGTCAACCACGTCACCGAGTTCTTCGGCCCCGTCGCCCGCAAGTTCAGCGCCGACGAGAAGTACGGTCGTCAGCACTACAACCAGGACGGCTTCATCCACCCCGATGGCGTTCTCCGCCTCTCGAACGAGTCCATCGCCCTCATGATCCTGCAGGGCGGCGAGGTTCTCTCGCAGCGGGCGGCGCAGAAGGGGAACAAGGCGTTCGCCGAGCAGATGGGCGAGGGCGGCGATCCCGCTGCGGCTCAGAAGGCGATCGACATGGCCCGCCGCTTCCTCAACGAGCGTCCGGCGGAGATCAAGAAGGACCAGAAGGCCGGTATCTACAACTCCGTCATGACCGACCTCGGCATCGAGGACGCTTCCGAGATCGTCCCCAAGTCCAAGCCCGCTGCCAAGAAGAAGACGGCGGCGAAGAAGTCCACCGCCAAGAAGGGCACGGCTGCGGCTTCGGCCTAAGCAGCGTCAACTTCTCGGCATCGAGAAGACCGCTTCTCTTCGGAGGGGCGGTCTTTTTCGTGGACAACATGCGGACAACCCAAGCGGCTGTCGATGCAAATGTATGACGCCCGACGAGTTACGGTCCGCGATCGACGACGCATGGCCTGTGGAAATCCGGTTCCTTATCGAGAAGGCAGCGGACAACTGGTCTGAATCTCTCAGGCACGAAGAGATCATGCAGAACGACCTCATCAAGACCATTCGCGGACAGAATGGAAAGATGAGTGGAGGATGGCTCAGTCGGATGCGGGCGAAGGGATGGCGCTCCTCGATCACCGACGCAGAGAAGGTCTGCAAGGATGTAGAGGAGGAGTTCGGGTACATTCAGCCGAACAACAAAGACCATGAAACGCAAGAAGCGAAACATCCTGAAACAGATGGCAGCAGCCCATCGGGAACAGAGACTCGCCCATGAGCGTCAGGTCGGTCGTGTCCGGGCAAAGACTTGGGGAGGCAAGCCTACGCCCAAGCAGTCCCGTCGAGCGTGGAAGCAGAACCGCGACTTCTGAAAGTGTAACCGGTTTCGATTACGTTCTGCATTCCTCAATGAAAAGGGAATCAGAACATGACTAGTCCGTTTCCAACTCAGTTCACGCCAGAAGCGTTGGCCTCAGCCTTCAGCGGGGTTCCGATGTTCAATGGCGACATCAACATCATCCTGACCAGTATTTCCGAGTTGATCCGAGTTCGTCAGCCCGCAGCGGGCGACCAAGCAGCGTTCGATCAGATCGCCGCAGACTCGATCGCGTTGAGCAACGCCGTTTACGATCGCTTGGAGCAGCAGTTCGGCGACGCGAACTCCGCCGACTCTGCTTCAGCCAACGCCGCGACAAGCCGAGGGGGAGCCTCGTTGGGGGAGCTTGAATCGCGGGCGTAATACCGTTGATCAAGGGGACGACAGAGGCTACGCTTAGCGTAACAGCCAGATCGTCTCCTTGACAACGGCGGCTCCTTCTCCGGCCACGGGGGAGGAGCTTTTCGTTTTACTTGAAGGGGAACTACATGCTGTTCGAGCTAACCGATACCGTGCTGAAGGTTGACAGCCCAAGATGGCTTGAAATCTACAAGCTCAGCGATCCTACAGAATCGCCAGTCGTCAACGGCGGAACTGTCATCTTCTTCGGAGCCATCAGTCAGAAGGTCATTGATCGCCCGCGGACCCCAATCGACCCGGGCACGCTTGCTGATCCGCCAAGAGATGATGCTGCATGGGATGACTTCATCAACGACCGCATTACCGAGTCCGAATGGAGACAACGGCAAAAAGCGTTCGGCGGAAGCAATGGCTTCGGCTACATCCTCGATGACATCGGCGGGAACAAAGTCTTCGAGACGGACAGAGACAGATACGACAGGATCCTTGCCGGACTCGATGGCGATGTCAGCCAGATGCCCAACCAATACTGGTTGAATGAGCAGAGCCATTACGAGCCGCACTACTACGAATGGAAGGGAGTCTGCACTTCCAACGGCGGCAACTGGCGGGAGCTTGAAGGGAACGTCATCGAGATCGAAGTCAGTCCCGAAACCGTCATGCACGTTCGAGCGCTCGTTGGCGAGAGCGAAACATACCAGGAGTTCAGCGTTGTCAACGGCGTAGTCGAAGAAGATGAGTGCGACATGACAGCGATTGGCGGCAACCGAGAGGATATCCACAGCTCGCCAACAGGCCCTAATAAGCCTCAGAAGCCGAAGGTGTCACCTGCATGGGAGAGCGGGAATAAAGTCGCGATGCCTAAGTTGTTTCTCCCCAAGGGTCAAGCGTGAATGCCTCAAGGAATTCGCGTCGGAAGGACGATTTCTTTTGACCGGCAGCTTGACGAACCCTTCATGGTCGGCTAAGCTTACCTCCACAACTCGGCGAGCAAACCGGCTCGCAGAAAGGACCAGAGGCTACTAAGGGAAGGCACTCACCGACGCAGACGAACGGCAGACGCAAACTGTCAGTAAGCTGTAGAGGGAACCGCCTGCTTCTGGAACCAATCGGGCAAACCTACCCGAGAGTTGTGAAGAACCCGGTTCAGTCGTCGCAAGGGTCAAACCTTGAGACGGCTTTAGAGAGGCCAAGCTGCGAGGCCCACACCTCTCGACATATGCGGAGTCCCGACCTGCTTGCAAAGGGGCTCCACTCCAAGGCTCTGACCTGACTAGATGGAAACATCTTGAAGGAACGGGCACGCCTCAGTCCGCTATCAGCTTGCTGATGACGGTTGAGCGAGTAGGGAACCGAAAGGTAAACCTGCTTGGGGCATACCGGCTTGAGAGAGTCGGAAAGCATGTGGCCGCTACTTATCTTGCTCGGCGACGAGCTTGACAGAGAGCGACAACTGTTCGGTCTGGTTCGCCAGTCCGAATGGTTTATAGAGGCCAAGCCGCGAGGCCCATACCTCTAGACATATGCTGCGACCCAACCCTGCTTGCAGAAAGGGTCAAAAGCGCTAGGCTGAGCCAAATGCCAACCGGAAGGCGGGCATGTAACTCAAGACGCTCAACTCTTAGGTCTTGACCTGATTCTTGAGCGAGCGAGGAACCGAAAGGGAAACTCGCCTAGAGCAGAAGGGCTTGAGAAAGTCCCAAGCATGTGACCGGACCCACGCTCCGCATGGCGACATGCAGAGAGATGGACGGTAACTACTCAGCCAGTTTCGGCTGACTGAGTGGTTTAGAGGAATCCGAAAGGTACTCCTCGACTGCGGATGGATGGCAAGCGGACTGCCCTATTCCTGAAGCAGATAGGCAAGAGCCAATACAGTCACCCCGCCTTGGGCTGTTGCGGATACGAGCCTATATTCTACTGAGTCGTAAAAAGCTCAGTAGGGTTTCATCAAGGACTCGCCTACCCCTCGGGGAAACCCCTGGCACGGCGAACAACCTTGTTGACCAGCCGGAAGTAAACAGCCGGACTGGTACCGAGCCTTAGTCGTCATCCCTTGGCGACGAAACAGGTTCCGACAACGGAAGGTCATGTTCGCTTCGGCGGGCACGGCTGTCGGGATCAAGGCCGCTCAAAGAGGGGAGCAATCCCCAAGGGTCGAGCGGATGGCGAGGTAGAATGATCAAACCCCTTCGGTAGCCGAAAGGTCCGAAGGGGTTTTTTCGTGCCATGAGCGCAATTTTCGGCGGTCCTGTCGGAAATCTATGCCTGAGCGCTTGCAGGTGGCAGTTGGGGGTGAAACAATAGGGAAATCAACGAGGCGACAGTGGCACCGAATCTGTTCGCTGAGTACAATGTCAAAGACCATCCCCAACCCAAGGAGACAAACCGATGGCAGAAGACAAAGGACAGACCGCAACGGCGACCGATGGCGAGCAGACCGAAGAGATCGACGCGATCGAGATCGCCTCGGCGGATGACATCGCCTCGCTCGTCAGCGCCCTCGAAGCCGATGGCGTTGCCGGAGCCACCGCTCGCAGCTACACCGTCAAGGGCGGCTTCAAGTCGCTGCAACCCCTCCTGACGACGGACCCGCATGTCCTCGCCATGATGAGCGGCTGCATCAGCTATGCACTCGCTCAGCAGGCGGCGGATGAGGTCGAGGGAGCCGAAGAGGTTCGCAAGCTCGCCATCGAGTACGCTGAGAATGTCAGCACGCTGACGGCGAACATGACGAAGCTCAACACCTACTGCCTGACGGCGATGGAGTTCGGCTACGGCGACGACGGCGAGGAGATCGACGACATGACGACTCAGCGGAAGGCCGAGATCGTCAGCGAGTTCCTCGACGCCCAGAAGAAGAAGCCGGAGGCTGCGTTCATCGAATGGACGAAGCAGCAGGCGACCGCCTGACCCACGGATCCCCTCCTCCAGCGAGGCGTCGTCAAGAGGCGGCGCTTCGTTTTTCATCTGACCGTTCCGTTCTTCGACTACAATGAGAGAGCATGGCTCAGCAAACAGATAAAGGGATGACTCCCCAAGAGGCTCGGGCACTGATTGAGTCCGGGTACGCTTGGATTCGTCATGATCATTTAGAGGACAAGACCCATTGGGGCGGCGGTCTTCTATTAGATGTAGAAGGCGACTACGGAATTGTCAAGCCAGGTCTACGCCATCGCAAGACAGAGCGTATTCCTCTATCCGCCATCAAACCATGGAAATCAAAGAACGCCGACCGTATGCAGCGGGACGGCGTTGTTTTACGCGAGGAAGAAATGAAGTATGCCATCGTAGACTTAGAAGATAGCCTAGTTTGGGCCGGTTCTCAGATGGGTTTCATTAAGACGATGGAACATGCCATGGTATATGAGAACATCAGCAAGGCTAATATGGGTATTGGCGGCATGAAGCGATCTAAGAGGTTCGCTCAACTAGCCGATCAAGAGCGGATCGAAGTCGTTCCCCTTGAAAGGGCGGAAGCTCTGCTTGCCAAATGGCAACCCAAGGAAGAGCCCAAGCCAAAGACTGATACCGGATCAGAACCCAAGCCGAAGGCAGTCCATGTCGATGAAGCTCCGAAGCCGAAGCCCAAGACAGACCTGCCCAAGACCGGCGACAGCGAGGTTGACGAGGCCATGGCGGAGTACCGCGCGGCCATGAATGATCTCGAAGAAGCTCAGATCATGGTCATGGAGGCAAGGGAACGAGCGGACAAGGCCGTTGCCCGCATGGGTCAGCTTTCTACCCGTCGATCAGAAGAAGCAATGGTTGCGTCCGCATAACCAGTCACCGAACATTGTCAAGTCAGGCTGTCTAGGGATAAGAGGCAACAGGATGTCGCCTTCAAAAACCTGACCATGACTGTGAAGCGGAGCTACTCGTCATAGATACTCGAAGGAGTATGTGATGAAACGTTCCGTTACTCGTCGTATGGTGCCTGCGCTCGCCATCTTGTCCTTTGCAGTCTTCGCAGGAGGCTGCTCCACCGTTTCGGGCTTTGCCGATTTTGTTGGCGGAGTCGCCCGAGATGTCAAGGACGCTTCAGAGGGGACTCGCGACAAGTCCTCTCAGAAGGGAACTTGGAACGGCGTCTACGGTCGGGACTAAGGAGGCCATCATGCTTGCAAGTCTTCTTACCGTTGCCGCCGCCGTCTACATCTTTTTCAAGTTCGAGCGTCATCGCTTCCGAGCCCTGTATGCCGGACTGACATGCGCGTTCTGCTTGCCGGTATTCACGGCGATTGCCTTTGCTGTTGGGCTGTTCATCGAGAACGTCGGACTCGACGGTTTCATCAGCGAGTCGTTGTCCCTCGTAGGCCATTCGCTCGCTGCTCCGTTCTCTCAGGTTCTCGGCGGAGAGGTCATCCCTGCGGTCGTCTTCCCCGGCTGGCTCATGCTCGCTGCCACGCTTGCTACAGCAGTCCGGCTGATTTCAACGGCCAAGAAGAACCAGCAAGCAGCTTGATCCTACACGCCCTCATCCGAGGGCTTTCTTCGCGGGAAAGATGAGTGAACCCAACACCGAATAGAAACGGGCAGGACTGAAGACCATGAACATCAGCAGGATCACCAAGTATCGAGCCCTCATCCTTGCCGCTGAAGCCGGAGCGCTGAACGTCAAGGCTTCTACGCCTGAAGAGGAGGCCCGCATCTCTGAGTTGATCGCTGAGGCCGAGAATATTCTGAAGGAGCGGCCTGTTGCGAGCCCTCTGCTCGACCAGATGCTTACGGGTCCGCATTGGTCAGACGCTAAGAGCCCTCAAGAACTGTTTCCCGACATCGAGTTCGATTGCTACCGCGATGTTCCTTCGACTTGCAAGTCGCCGGGCACATGGGGCAAGGGTTGGACTGGCGATGAGATTTGCGCTCGGGCTCTCGCTCGCTACAGGGATGCGATTCAAAGCCTTTCCTTCAAGGAGTCGATGACGCTTCTTGCCCATCTCATGTCGTTCTTCGACGATCATCATGCAAATACAGGCATCGGAGATACGGAGCCCCAGTACATGATGACCGATGCGGTCAATGGCATCTTTTCGGACCTGGGATTCAAGTCGATCAGTCGAAACGAATGGGATCAGTATCTTGTTCGGCATACAGGTGCGGCCAAGCCCGAGTAAAATCCACGCATGGCTGAACGGCGCGATGAGTTCGTAGCAGAACTGCTTGACATTTGCCGAACGCTTGAGTCAAACTCAGGCGGACGGGTTCGTCTTGTCTATGCTGAAGGCGATGAGACGCAGGATCCCGAGATGGAGTCGGCTCATTTCCTCAAACTGGATGGAACCCGGCTTGGTCGGGACATCGAACTGCTCGGGTTCATGGTTGAACTTGCGGGTTTCGGTATGCCCATGTCTGACTTCGCTCAGGCTGTTTGCATCATCAAGGCCAAGGGCTGCGGCGAGGCATACGAGGCTGTTCGCCAGCGTTGCAGCGATCTCGAACAATACCTGGAACAAGAGCATCGCGAGGCATGGCGGAACATCTTCTCCATTCCCGCGAAGGAGACGAAAGATGAGTGCAGTGGTTCAGACTCCGGAGCAGCAGAAGAAGGCGATCATTCGGGAGATGGCGACGACCATCGCCGCTCACATGCAGAGCAGCCCTGAAAACGGCGGTCGGCCCGAGTTCGTCGGAGAGAGGGCTGTCGCTACCGCCAAGGACATCTACGATCGCACCGAACGCATGACATGACTCCTGTAGGGCATGAAAACAGCATTCCTACCATCGTTCGACATCTGCAACATCCATGACCGCGAACTGACGGTCGATCTGCTTCTCATTGAGGCACGCAATGGTAATCGAGAGGTGTTCTTCTACCTTCCGGGTACGACTGAACATGCCGACGAGATCCCGACTCAGGCCGATGAGTTTGAGTTCCATGAGTCCGAGATGGACGCATGGTGGGAACATGCCGCTCCTCATCTTCGAGAGGCCCCTTGCGTTTGCGAGCCCTGCACGACTGATCCGGGAGGCAACTGCGTCAACTGCGGCTGCCCTGCTGGTTCTCGGAGCCGGATGGACGATCTCCTCGATTCCGTTGCCGATCTCATCCGGGCGGACGAGGATCGAGAGGACACGAGCCATGCAGCGACAGCCATCCGCAACTTCTTTGTTGACGTACTCGGTCGCCCTGATCCGCTTGACTCTGAGCGACTTCCTGATCGAGATGACATCCTCGACTTGGGCGAGTGCATCGGCGAATGGCCCTGCGGCGAGGACAACGAGGGACATGAGGCCGAGTATGTCTACAAGGGAGATCATTACATTCTCGGGCACGACGAGCGGCGAACATGGTATCATCGCAAGGACGATACGGACGAGAAGAACCTTGCCCGTTTGGAGTATCTTCGAGGCGAGTTGAGAGCCGAACGCATCAGCATGGAGGAACTGGCGGAACTCCAAGACCTTGTTCCCTGGATTGCCAAGGATGATGTCGAACTGCTGGAGGCCGCTGGCGTTCCCGAGGACTCACCGAACTCTGACGACGACAAGGGTTGAGCATGAAGATCAAGTTCATCCAATCAAGCAGAGCATGGTACGGCAAGTCGGCCCTCAACAACCGGGACTACTTCGACGACATCATGATCCAACTCTACGATGACTCCGATGAGTTCCTCTGCGAGTTCTGCGTCGAGTTCCATGACCTCAGCGGTCCGACCGCTCGCATCGCTGCCTTCGATGACAGCACGCAAGCGTTGCTCGCCTGCAACGACATGGTTCAGGCCATGTCCGATACGAAGGGTTGGACTCCCAACGCATTCGTCAAACTCCTGATCCGCCTCGGCTATGAGGACATCACGCCCGAGTTCCAAGATTCGGGCGGCAAGGTCAAGATGGAGATGGCGAAGGAACGGCTCGTCCCCATGATCACGAAGTTGGCGAACGAGATCGACTGGGGACAGATTCCTGGCGATACGGTTCCCATCGGGCTGTTCGTCAAGCGAGGCGAGTTCTTCGTCGCCCCCATCTGTATCGGCGCTCCCGATGTCGATGAGGATTTGCTGATCGGCTCCTCGATCTACGGCACATCGTCCATCGCCATGAGCGACGAGGAACCGGACCACTACGAGACAACGGACATGCTGCTTGTTCGAGCGGACCAGTTCTTCGCAGCCCTAACACCGAATCAGACGGCGACCGCCTGATAGCCATGATCACGAAGACCGAGACAGACAAGACAACGACCTACGAGTACGGTCATCCTGACAAGGGCGACTGGATCCGGATCATGGTCGATGAGTTCAACCCCGGCGGAGGCACAATCGAATCCAATCTCAAGGAAGACCTTCCGAGGGACGGAGATACGATCGCCTACAACAACGCCATCGAAGGGCTCGAAGCCACGCTGCTGGCGATGGCCTGCCAAGGGTTCGACCTCAGCACTCAAGAGGGAGCCGTTGCAGTTCAGACGGCTCTGGACGCTCTCGCAAACCAGTTCGCGTAAGGAGGCGACATGCAGTTCGTAATCGACGGAAAGACAGTCGAAGCAGACGAAGTTCGCCTCAATGTCGATGGCCTCCAAGTCGTCGTCACGCATGAGGGCATCATCCTCGATGCGTTCGATGAGGAAGGCGACTCGACGGGCACCAAGGGTATGACCTTTGATGAATGGCGCGAGAGCATCGAGCCGAAGCCTGTCAACGAAACCATCGCCGCATTGCAGCGGAAGTATGCCGATGCTGACGGTTCCGAGTTGGATGAGGACATCCACGACCAGTTCAGTCAGACAGCGAGCGGCTACAACAACGAGGGCATCCATTCGCAGATCGAGCAACTCGTTCAGAACATGGGCGAAGAGGCTGCCACCGAAAGGCTCAAGGAAGTATACGGATACTGATATGCTGAACCTCATGAAGCTCAACAAGTGGACAGAGAACACTCCTATCGACGGCGATAAGGATACTCCTGTTGTCATGGTTTCTCCTGCTCTCGTCATGGCGATCGAGGAACTGCCTCCGAACCGCGAACGCAACTACGGTCGCCGGACGCGCATCGACTACATGACCGCTACCGGCCCGCATGTCGCACTGGTTCAGGAGACTGCGCAGGAGATCATGCTTCAGTCAGCAGACGTTTCCGCCATGATGTTGCTGCACCGAAAGATTATGCAACCCAAGGAGCCGCATGGCACAGCAAAGAATCATCGTCCATCGTCTTGAACGCCACACTCAGCCCGTCGAGGTCTTCGTCGATGGCGACCTACCTGCATCAGAGCAGGCACGCCAGGCGAGGGAGATCGTCGCCGATGGCGGAGGCGAAGATGTCGGCGAGATGGAGTACCATTCCACCGACGATACGCCGAGCAACTGGTCGGTATACAAGGACGACAAGCAGATCGGATGACCATGAAGATTCCTGACGAACTCGCAGAACAGAAGGCCGGAGAGATTTACGCCTACCTCAAGGATTGGGTGACGGGCGAGTTCCAAGGGAAAGACCTCCGAGACAGCGGGCCTTTTCTGACGCCCGGATACGTCCACAACGAGATCCTGGCGATTCTCAAGAAGGAGACACCGAATGACGGAAGCGGAGAAGATCGAGAAGATGAGAGCGGCTCTGACGGCGATCACGAAGGTCGCAGGCAATCTGCCTGACGATCGGATCACTGACAAGACCGGCCCCAATGACGCAGCCCAACGAGGGCTTATGGTCGTTCAGGCGAGGGACATCGCCCGCAACGCACTGAACGAAACCGCCTGACACCGAACCGGAAAGGATGCAAGGAACATCATGTCCTTGAACAAGGAACGACAAGACGCTCGCGATCGAGTCCAAGCAGTCCAAGAGTCCCAAGGTTGGGACCGAGACTCGATGGCTCGTCTGCTCCTCGACTACATCGAGGAACACGACGACTCGGGCACCGTCGAGCATCTGGCGGAATGGCTGACCAACAAGGCGGACGAAGAGAACCGAGAATACGCAGCGAGTCAGTCGGGATGAGCGAAGTTCCATGCGGCGTATTTGTTTCTGGCTACCAACTTTTTCGCGCGATCAAGCTCGATGAAGATGGAGATGACCAAGCGCTCGCTGCCAAGTTCGGCTACAAGTTGGTCGGACCTGGTAACGCTGAGTATTATCTCATGCGAGTCAACGGTCATCCTCATCTGCTGATCGCGATGGACCTCAAGCGACGGATTCAGGCACCTCCGTTTAAGGCCGTTGTCTTTTCCGACGAGGGCACCGAACTTCGCATTGCGCGACAGGGTTGACATGAACATCGACCTCATCGTTTACCGGCAACACGGCACTGTACCAACCAACTTCTGCCGAGTCCGAGCAGAGTTTGAGCCGGACAACGCTCCCGCTGACGAGGCGGAGTTCCTTGAGCGGCTGCATCGAGGCATTACGGCATGGGGCAAGACCTCTGACGGTCAGCCCGTTGTCGAGTATGCTGGCGGTCAGCCCAACTTCGGCGATCTGCTGAGTCATGGAACCGATGAGATCGTTGCATACATCGACGGCTGCAAGTCGTTTACGCTCGAAGGGCTCGATGTTTCGCAGCATATGACATACGACACCGAACTCGGCGAGATCGAGGAGTAGACCATGAGCGACAAAGAATACCGAGTTGATTTCAAGTGCCCCGCCTGCGGCGAAGACGGCAACAAGGTCGAGGAAGTTCTGACGCATGTTCATCAGTATTCCGAGGTCGATTTCCTCGGGGCTTCTGGAGGAACGGTCGCCGCTGACTACGGAGCGGTCAGTTATGACGGCGATACGGCGGAGGTCGAGTCCTACCGCTGCGCCCATTGCTGCGAGAATCTCGTAGACGAGCAAGGGGTTATCGTTTCTGACGAGGCCGCTCTGCTCGAATGGCTGAAGAAGCGGAACATGATCACCGAAATCAACAGCGACGAAGAGACCTGACATGAACAATGGCATCCGATCACATCTCGCTCGCTGTCCTCAAGGGATTTCCGTCCTCGCCGAAGTTGAGGAGCGCTCGCCTCAACCATCGTCCTCGTCCGGCTTGCCCAGCATCGAGTTTCTGACGCTCGAACTGTCATCGCATCCTCGATGGCTTGAGCAGGCCAAGAGGGTTGCGGGCACGACCAACGAGTTCCTGCTTGGCACCTACGAAACCGAACTGCCTCCGCAGGTCGTTGTTTCCGGCTGCGATGTTCTGATTCCGGCCTATTCGGTCATCGGCGATACCATGCTCCATGCGGCGATCGTCCATGGCACATGCGATGGGGCTTTCGTTCTGCTGCTGATCGACAAACTCAAGGAGATCAAGGACTTCGATCCGGTCGCTCTGGCGGTCAACCTCTCCGCCGAGCGGGCATCCAACGATTCCGCCGATCCTCGCTCCTGATCGGTCCTCCGCCCCTTGCAGAAGGGGCATGGGTCGAGTAAGATGGGTGCAGGCGGATGCTCGCTGATCGTCACCGAATCCTGCCGCGGTCCGATGGATGCCATGAGCAACGAAACAATCATCAATCCGAACCGTCTCGATCTCGTCCTCGCCCGTATTCTCGGCGCAAAGTTTGCCGGTCTGACTACGGCGACCGAGACCCGAATGAACAAGACCAACGGCAAGAAGGGCGACGACAAGCGGAGCAATCCGTTCCACGGTCGAGTCCTCAGTCTCCGTAACATCTCGGCCCTGCTCGCCTACGACTACGATGGGAATGTCGAGCGGGCACTTGCCAAGCAAGACAAGCCCGCCGAGGCGCATCGCAAGGGCGATACATGGTACAACGCCATCACCGACGACAAGGGCCGACTGACGGCATTCTGCGAACACAAGACCAACGGCGAGAAGTACATCCGTCTGCGGACGCTGCACAAGGGCGAGACTACCTATGTCGCCCGCGAGCGGATCGAAACCGAGAGCGGAGCCGTCTACAACCCGGGCGACTCGATCCCGTTCGCCGAGTTGGAGCCGTTCTGGCCCAAGAGCAAGCCGTATGCCAATCAGGGTCTCGACAAGGGGACCGAGATTGCGGCGACTACGCTCAAGATGTCGAGCGTTCGCGGCCTGCGGATCAACGGTCAGCGGTTCCGGGTCGAACAGCCGGGTCTCACCGAAGCCGCCGAGGTTGCAACGGTCATCGCCGGATTCCTGGACGCCATGCCGAATGTCACGGCGGCTGATGTCCCCGACTCGCTCGCTCAGACTGCCTAACCACAACTCGGAGGCGGCTTGGTCTTAGACCTTGCCGCCTTCATTCTTTTTACCGCGAGAAAGATGGGTGGAGGTCGCCACCGATAAACTCGGGCGGCAGGAGGTAGGCATGGCATCATTAGGAATCGTCACAACGAAGGCAGGCCGTCGAGTCTGCAATGAATGCTTCAATAAGTTGAGCATCGAGGAACGCGGAGGTTGCGGAGCCGGACCTGTAGGGTGGTCGCCGCCCGATACGCCTACGGTTGACTGCGAGATTTGCGGGCGACCTGCTTTGGACATGGGCGAGCCGGAGAAGGAAGGCGGGTAAATCACCGATGAATGCCCGGGCACGATGATCCTTGAAAGGAGCAACGAAATGCAGAAACTCATCACCAAGGAAATCGAGCGGGCTCTTGAGAAGCAAGGCGACACGAGCCAGATGGCCCCCGAGAACATCATGGTCGTCGCGAAGTTCTTCGCTCTCGGTTCCGCCGCAACCTGGTACCTCTACGACTGGGACCGCGAGACGCGCGGCAAGGATGGCGAGGCAACCGACTTCGGATTCCCGCCCCGCAACGAGAACGATCCGCCCAACCGTCTTTGGGTCTTTGCCAACCTTGGCAACGCCGACGATGCCGAATGCGGTACGGTCCTGCTGCAAGAGTTGCAGAGTCTCAAGATGGGCGGTATTCCTCGCGTCGAGCGGGACATCCATTGGGAACCCATGCCGCTGTCGGAGGTCATCGCCAAGATCAAGAGCGGAGGCCATCTCTAATGAGCGGACGCGAACAGATCAACGAATTCCTCAAAGCCAACGGGATCGACCCGGATCAGGAGGTAGCAACGGACTCGGGCACTCGGACTGCCTACGAGATCACCGAAGCGCATCTCATGGCAGCGATGGATGAAATCGAGGAGGGAACCTAATGCCCCAGCCAGCGCACCCTGAGATCGAGGTCAAACTGCTCGGAGAGGACGGTAACGCCTTCTCAATCATGGGCAAGGTCACGCAAGCCATGAAACGGGCGGGCGTAGACAAGGCCGAGCGAGACGCTTACCAAGCCGAAGCCATGAGCGGCGACTACGATCATCTGATCCAGACAACCATGCGATTCGTTACCGTTACCTGAACCATCAGCCGCCCGCAAGGGCGGTTTTCTTCGCGGCATAGAAAGATGGGTGGAGATCGTCACCGACTAGCATGAGCATCGAAGGTAGAGTATGAAGTTGATTAGCGACGAAACTCTGCGGCAAATCGGAATCGACCCGGCAAAGGAAATGGGCGTTGTTACGCCTGCCGGTCAGTACTTCATCTTCCCTACCTCCGAGTCAGAGAAGTGGGGCGTCTCTTATGTTCGCTTTGTTGACTATGCGGGCACGGAGCAAGCCTACTGGGATGCAGAGGAATGGGGAACAGGCGACCGAGACCTGGCAGAGGGCTGCATGGGGGCGATTCTCGCCTGCCTTGTTAGCGGCGCTCATCTCACCGAACTCAGCGAGGACAAGGGGTAACGCATGGGACATACGCATTACTGGACAACCAACTCGCAGATTCCTCAGAACGAATGGGACGCCTTCATCACGGACGCGCAGAAGATTCTCGGCGTCCTTGGCGTTCCGCTGACCGGCAACGAGGACGTACCGCAGGACCGCACGCCGATTCTGCATGATGGGATGGTCTACTTCAACGGCGTTGGCGATGATGGGGCCGAAACTTTTGTCCTCACGCCCAACCCTGACGACGCATTCTGCAAGACCTACCAGCGTCCTTACGATGAGCCGGTTATGGCCGTCCTCTCGCTCGCCAAGCATCATTTCGGGTCGCGAATCCATGTCACCTCAGACGGTCATCCTCTCGAATGGGAAGATGCTGTCCGCAAGGTTCGCTCCGCTTTCGGCTACGGCGACTTCCCCTACGATGAAGCCGACCTCCGCAACACCTTCCGCGAGGAGTACGCCGAGCGGTATATCGCTGACCTCATCCGACTCCGAGCGGACATGGGCATCAACCAGCCCAACTCCGCAACCGCCTGATCGTTGCTCGCCCCGAAAGGGGCTTGTATAGAGTAAGATGAGTGGGCATCGTCACCGACAACTGACATCGAGAACAGAGCGGCATGGACATCAGCGTTTACGGATTTGAGGACAGCGACGGAAACCCCAGCGAGTTCCGCACGATGAATGTCATCGAGGCAAAGGAATACGCTCGCTCCAACCGACTCAAGCTCGTTGAGCATGTCTTTGAGTGGACGGAGCAGGTTCCGGTCGAGGGTTACGACTACAGAGAAACCAAGGCTCCGCCGTCGATCGAGGGCGTTCGCAGAAGTCTGCCCGCCATCGGAACAACGGTTCGACTCGGGAGGCTCGAAGGGTTCCCGCATTTCCTCATCGAAGCCGGAGAGACGGGCACGGTCGAGTTTATCGACGAGCAGCATACCGTCATCTCGATCAAGCTCGACAACGAACACGACGAGTTGGAGGAATGGGACAACTGCTATACCGTCAATGTCGATTTCCTCGGCGACGACTACAGCGAGATCACCGACAGAACCGAACGACTGGCGTTGGCTTTCTGGCTCGAAGTTGAGGAAGTCATCATGGAACCCGGCAATCTAACTCCCCAGCAAGACGATGCTCTGTCATCCGTTTGCAGCGAGGTCAAGCACGCTCTGTCGCTCGGACTTCCGCTCCCGTTCATCAAGGGCCAGTTGGAGTTGGCTGCCGACGAACATGCAGAGGCAAAGGGATAAGGGCTTCGGCTCCATCCCCTGACGGCGAGGCGCGTTGAAAGGTAGCCTAGTCAACTACCGCAAATCCTGGATAAGGTTGACTCAAAAACAAACCCCAGGCACTCGTCGTCTTTCACCGATGCGACTTCGGCTATACTGACAACCATGAGCAAGGTCATCCCCAACGGAAAGTTCACGATCAAGTCCGAAAAGACCGGACAGCATCGAACCTTCCGCATCCATACCGCAAAGAGCGGCAAGGCGAAGGGCGCTCGATTCGTCGCCCTGCTGACGGGGCCGGACAATCAGAGCAACTACACCTCGTTCGCCGTCGTCTCGGACGACTGGAAACGCATCTTCGTATTCAACCGAATGAGGGCCGCCAGAGGCGAGAAGCCGACCGAATGGGAGTCATACGCCTGTATGCTCGAATGTATGCTCATGGGGCTCGCAGAGGGTCATTTCGAGGGCATGGGCTACTCGATCTCGGGCAGCCGCAAATGCGCACGCTGCGGTCGAGAGTTGACCACGCCGGAGAGCATCGAGGCGGGCATCGGTCCTGTATGCCGGGGCATGTAGTCACCGATGATTTCCGCGAGGAAATCTAGACCATGAGCAACACGACCCAACTTCAGAACGGCATGACGGTTGAGACGCTGATCTTCTCCGTCACCTGTATCCTTGAGGGCGCTCTCGATATCCTTCAGATGGGGATGCCCGACTCGCTCGATAACGCGACGCGCGAGATGCTAGTCACCGGCTCGGGGACCAACTACGGCGACATGACCGACTGGGAGCGAGGGGCGGTAGACGGAGCCATCGCTGCTGTCTCCATCATCGGAGCCCAGACCATCGGCGACGGCATCGGCAACGCTGACGCTGACCAGATGCTTGGGGACTTCTCGGCAATCTGCCGTAAGTATGTCGCTTCCAACTGGCGGAATCGAGGCGAGGATTTCCGGGCACGCCAGAAGAAACTCATGGCTAAGGGCGGTTTCCACTACTCCGAGCTTGCCTTGGACTACCCGAAAGCCGATGAGATCGCCAGGCGGTTCGTCACCGATCTTGGTCTGCTACCAGAGTAGACCATGAGCAACGAACAGATCAACATTCGCATCGTCATCGACTTCTTGAGTAGCCGACAGGACACCCCTAGGACAAGGTTCTTTCGCTACGACGAGAACAACGATACCTTTGAGCTATTTAACTTCGAGCTTCGGCAACTGCTGCTGACCAACGGCTCGAATGTCTCGGTCGAGGTTGCCTTCGGCGACGGCCATGAGACGCGAGATGCCGTAGGACTCATGGACGTACTTGGCACGGCCCGCTCGACTCTGTATGCTCGCAGAGAGCCCACGAAGGACGAGGAAGGGTCAGACGGAGACATGGACATCGTTCTGTATCGGAGTCAGGACGCAACGGAGCCGATCGCCCGCTACCCCTGGCATTTCGTTCAGACCAAGCCGCGATACGGCGACAGCATCGTTGTCCACAACTGCGCGACGTACTACCTCATCTGGCTCACCGACTTGCAGACCGAAGGAGAGTAGAATATGACGACAGCGACCGACACACCGACCACACAGCCGCGAGTCAAGGGTTCGGAAACCATTACGGCTCAGGCACGCGTCCCCATGCGGCTGACATACGACATGGTGGACGGTCGCCCGGTCATCAAGACCGTTCATCTTCTCGATCCGGCAGACCCGGGCGGCGAGATGTTCCTCGATGCTACCGGACTGCTGGCGGACATTTCGCCGGACGAAGGCAAGACGCTGCTTCGGGATGATGTTGTCCGTATTCAGATCGCAGCGAGCGAAGGCACGATCTAATATGCTTATCTTCGTTGTTCATCACGATGGATCGTCCCATTTCCTCATGCGAAAGGGTCGGGACTTTGACATCGAGACATGGACGAAACAGAACGAGGCACGATTGAGGTTTCTCGGCACCGAACGAGTCTTCTATGAATTGATCTAGCATGAAGACCTTTGATCTCTACTGGTCGCCAGAAGGCAGCAAGATCGCTCGGGTCAAGGCAAAAACGATGAGAGCGGCTATCCGTAAGGCCCCGAAGCCGTATCGCCGCTACTTGGGCGAAATCTATGCGGTCGAGGTTATCTGATCTCGATTCCGCGAGAAAGATGGGTGATTAGAAGGAGTCTGCAAGTGAAGTCCCGAATGACAATTATCTGTTGTCCTCGGAGACTTGCTCTTGGAGCCCCATATCGGAGACAGCCTAGCCCATGATACCGGCTGCTGCCGGGTCACTCATATCGCCAGAATACTGCGACAAGTATCCGACTGCCATTTCGTAGTCCTTGACGACGCTGGCGAGATTCATCTTTGCATCGAAGCATCAAAGACCATACATGCAGATTTCTATGTTGACCACCTCGGAGAAGTAACTTCGAGGTTTGGTTTTTACTCGATCTGCAAGGGATGGGCGGATCCGTATCTCTGACACCGAATCGTTGCCCCTACCATTGAGAGAGGAAAGGAGCAACGAATGGCTGACAGATTCCCAGGCGAAATCACTCTCGGCGGAACCATCGTCATCAACACGATCGAGGAGCGCGAGCGAGTCGAGAACGCCTTGTCCCTCTTTGGCGAATACTGCTCGCATTCATACGGCGAGCCTCGTCACGGTCATGTCTCGATCGAGGAAGTCCCCGAACTGCTGAACGACAGCGGTATGCTGGTCGGCAAGGACGATCAGGCACGGTACGGCGAGTTTGAGGAAGTCGAGGCCGCTTGCCGCGAGGCAGGCATCGGCTACTCTCGTCATTCATCCGCCCGCTACGAATACGACGCGGAGCAAGTCGAATGGCGTCCCGGTATGGAGGAAGCGCACCTCTGCTTCGCCAATGACGGCGGCAACCTCTACCTGCAAGAGGAAACAGCACGCCGTATCCTGACGCTGCTCGACGACGGCGAGAAGCCTCCCACCGAACGAATCGAAGCCGCAAAGGAACTCATCAAGAGCGAACTCGGCGATCACATCCCGGCGTTGGAACCGTTCAAAATCATCGACAACGCCCCGCCTTCCGAAGATTGATCGTTGCTCTCCCCTTGTCCGCATGGCTGCGGCTTGGGGATTTTTACGCGGTAAGATGGGTGACGCCTCACCGACAGCGAATAGTCCCAAGAGTCAGACATGAACCAGATCGCAATCGGATTCCATTACGAGGGCTCATCGACAGACGACCACTACGGTCTGCTGATCGTTGAGTCAGAGAAGCCCAAGCCCGAGATGATCCAAGAGATCAACGACCTGTGGCCTCAGTTTCAGGCGACCCACCCCGATACGGACGACCAGTTTGGGGACTACCTCGCCGAACGAGGATACAAGGTTCTCGACAACTCACCGACGCTGCTTGTCCTCGACGGATAACCATGATGGAGTTTCTGACATCGTGCGTCCTCTGCTCCATGAGCGATGTTCCCGACCTCGAAGCCATGATGGATGGAGAGGAGGAGATCGACCATGATACCTTCCGCGATGAACTCGGGCACGATGCCTACCAGCGATTCGCCGAAGAACTGGGCTACGGTTCCGGTATGCGGCTCCAAGACGACTGGCATGTTTCCTACCACCGTTCGACCTTCAAGGGCCAGCCGGTCGTCTACTGCGTCCACTCCGCCATCGAATACATCTTCGCCGCACCGAATCAGGCAGCGGCCTGATGAGAGACAGAACGAGACAACCTCAACAAAGGAGACTCGCCATGAAGAACACGCTCTGACACCGATCCAAGCATCCCCGGCAACCACAACCCTCAACCATCGGAGAACGAGCCTGAGGTACCCAAGCGGATTCATATAGGAACAGAGATAGCCCCGCCGATGAGCGGGGTTTTCTCTTGGCCGCAACAGAAAGATGGGTGGCAACAATTTCTCGCGGAAATCTCAAGTCCGCCGGACAGAACGCCGATGACAGCGGCATGAAGATCAAACTGACCCAATCCGAACTGTTTACCGCCCGTATCGCCGGTATCGCCGTTTCCCCTGACTTCGAGATCGAGGCGACAGCCGAGAACGCTCAGAAGGCACGCACCGCTTCGGAAGTATTCGGAGACAACGACCTCGGTATCGCGGTATCATCTGCTACCCGACTGGCGGAGCGTATCACCGAAGCAATGAAAGAGGCAGCGTAAACCATGAAAGCAGCGACGACAATCAACATCGAGCATACCTACACGATGGTCTCGTACATGATGACCGTCAACGGCAAGAACTACATCGTCAAGGAGGGAACCGACCCGAACGACGGAGAATCAGAAGTCCGAGAGATTCTCACCACCGACAGCAAGGGTCAGGCGACGATGGTTGTTCAGACGCATACCGACGAGTGGCTGCGACTTGAGCGACTTTTCCAGCAGAACAGGACCGAATGATGCGGCTGATCCGATCCAAGACAGAACGAGACGACGAGACAGGCGAGCCGCTATTCTGGTCCAACGAGGACGGATGGGTTGACCTCGAATCAGCCGACTGGTTCGATGGCGACTACAGCCTGCCCATCGGCGGAGAATGGGTCAAGTTTCTCTCAAGCGTCTACGGCGCTGTGACCGACAAGGGGCAAGGAACCGCATACCGTTTCGTTGCGGAGGCGGACAGCCATCGAATCCTCGGCATCGAGTATCAGGATTTCGAGACGGACAAGGACTTTGTAGACGATTCCGACCTCGAAGAACTCAGCGAAGAAGGGTGGCGAGATGAGGCGTTCAACGAATCGCGGCGAGACGAATGCTTTGCAGCCGTCGCCGAATACATCAAGACGACCGACCGCCCGATCATCGCCTACGGCATGACCTACGACGACCTCGACAACTGGGGCAAGGAGATCGTGGACTAGGCACCGAATCGAACCCGCGATCAATGTCCATTGAAAGGAGCAACGCAATGGAGTACGCAACCTACAACGGACACGCCATCGAGATTCGCGACGACCTCGGAGATGAGGAAGTCACCAAACTCGGGCACGATGTCTACCTGCCCGGAACATGGGAGACAGATCATCACGGTCGGATCGTCCCGATTCCCGGCAAGAAGCGCTCGATCATGCTCGACCTCAGCCCCTACGGAACATGGGACTACGACCTCTGCGCCGCCGTCATCGAACTCGGATTCCCGACCCGCGAGGACGCTTTGCCGAATGGCAGCATCGGCCCGCTCAATCGCGAGGATGTCGAAAAACTCTGGCGGGCGAAGTTTGGCGACCAGCCGATGCCCAAGGCCGAGACCCGCAACGCATGACCGACGCCCCGCAAGGGGCAACCCTAGAGAAAGATGGGTGGAGTTTCATTCTTGCAAGCAGTTTCATCATGCGTTGAAATCGGACCTTGCAGTGAAACACCGACGACCTGAACTCTCCAATGCAGATCAGCAAAGGAGCAACGCAATGAAGCATACCGTTACCATCCATTCGTACATGATCGACGCAGAGGCCGAAGTCGAGGCCAAGCGAAACGGCATCTCTCCATCGGGCACCTTCGAGTTTGAGTCGGACAAGACCGGCGCGGAACTCTGGGAGCAAGTGTTCTGCCTTCAGAACGCCGAAGGCAACCCCTCAGGCGAGAAGGCCCTACCGAATGTCTGTTCGATGACTGCGGGCGATATCATGGAGATCGACGGAAAGTGGGTACTCTGCGCCTCTCTCGGATGGTTCGAGATCAGCGAGTCCGAGGCCCGTCTTTGGATGGAACTCCCGAGGCTTGAGCGGAACCGTTGGGCTCAGCAGAAGTCCGAAACTGTCAAGGCCCAACCTGTCTGATACTTCACCGATTACTGGCGGATACCAATGTAAACCGTCAACGAGGCTCACCAACCCAAACCGAAAGGAGAACCCAATGAGCCAGAGTCAGATTACCGTTCGCCACACCGCCTCCGATTCGGTTCGGGAGACAATCTCTCGCCTGATCCGAACCCGCGAGGTCGGCGGAGTCGAAACCGAGGTCGTCATGTACGAGGGCCGATGGTTCCGAGTCGTCCGCCGAGGCCGAGGCGTGTTCATCTACAAGAACCGCCCCCTCACCTCCCTCGCAGCCTGACCGCCCCATGAAGCCCCTAGCCCGCCGAGGAGCGGGCGGGGGCGATTTTACGCGAGAAAGATGAGTGGAGAAAGCATCACCGATAGATTCATACCCGAGATGTGAGCCATGAAGATGCACGCCTTTACGACAACCGGCGACGAGAACGGAACCGCAGCAACCGAGGCAGCGATCTGCGAGGATTGCATGAAAGACCCGGCAAATGTCGCCTATTGTCGAGAGCAAGCATCGCAGGCGGACGATCTGGATCCCGAGTCTGATCTGGTCGATTGTTCCGAGAACGATGCGCTGAGGTGCTGCATCTGTTCCACCGACATTTTCGGCATCAAGGAGTAGAGCATGAGCAAGGAAGTACCAGCCAAGGAACTACTCGACTCCGCCAAGGTCGGAGATCGCATCACCATCCTCATCCCCAATGGGCGAGGGCTCAAGGGACAGGAGTGGAAGCAGAAAACCGGGCGATGCGTCATCACGCCCAATCCGATCCTCGATCCGGTCGGGCGTCCTTCCGGCGTTGTCCTGAACATGGGCGGCAATCATGGAACGCCTGGCGTTGCAGACGAGCGCAACATCGTCCGCATCGGTCAGCGGATCGCTACGCCCGTCATCACCGACCAGCCCCGAGAGGACTGATACGCATGAACCTGGTTGAGAAGATCGACGCAACGACCCACTTCGTCTACGCTATCCCCGAGCATGTCGGTCAGCCCGAGAAGAAGATCGGAGTGGTCAACTACCCGGGCAGCGGTCAACAGCCGGACAAGACCAAGAAGCATCAAGCCTGCCGCAACGGAGGCGAGATCGGGCACTTTGGCAGCGTCGAAGAAGCAGCGAACGCTATTCTCACCGACTACCGCAAGACCCGAAAGTAGAGCGAAAGGAGCAACGAAATGGCAGCACTCAAGAGCGTCAAGTTCAAGATCGGAAACATGCGGAAAGAGGTCGATTGGACCGTCTACCCGCCCAGCCGCACAGCGAGTCAGGACGACCCAACCCTGTTCGTCCAGAGCGACAAGCGAGCCCTGAGCATCAATCTCAAGACCAAGAAGGGGATGCTGAGCAACGGCAAGGGTCACCCCGGCTTCGCCTCCACGCAGAAGTTCCTCGGAGCCGTCGAGGTCGATGTCCCCGATGAGATCATCGAGATGTGCAAGGATGCCCAGCCCCAGAGCGGCGACACCATCGGCGGCATCGTCCGCATCGCGTAAACAGTCCTCCAATGCTCCCCTCTCCCGCGAAGAGAAATCGCGGGCAAGAGGGTTAGACTCAAGTAAGATGGGTGGAGATGGTCCTCACCGACAGACCCGAGAATCGAGGGTAGAGCATGAAACGCACGGCATGGCTTTACTACAACGGCGAGCCAATCCAATCTGTCCAAGTCACCCATGAGGACATGACAGATGACGAGGTGCGGCGTAAGATGTACGATCAACTCGACTCATGCCCGGGCGTTGTCTGCAACTACCCGTATGAGGCCCCGTTCGAGCGTCGATTGAAGATCGCTCATGGGGAGATCAGATACTTCGGCACCGAACTCTGGTCAAAGGCAGAGTACAGCGAAAGGAGCAACGGATGAACAACTGCAACTGCGGAGCCCAGGACGGACCTGAACATCGCCCCCACAGCAATGACTGCGCCGTCTACGGCAACCCCGAACAGCCCTTCGACGACTTCGACACGCAGCGTCAGGTCGAGGAGGAGTATCCGGATGATGAAGATCCCCGCCTCGATGGTCCCGAGGACCACTTCCGCGATGATGTCGAAGCCGATGCGGATGTCCTCCGCTCCGCCGGATTCGGAACGGATGAAGATTATGGCCTCTACGGTGATGGAGGATTCTTCTGATCCCAATGCTCTTTGGCATGGCAGTTGGCACAAAGAACTTCGCATTTATCAATCTCGGCCTTGATTCGCTCGATTGATACTCCCCTCGGAGCCATTCGACTAATCTGCCCTTCCTTTTCGGAAGGGTCTTTATGATGGAACTGGATGCAAGATGGGTGAGATTCTCCGCATCGCTCGCAAGACAGAGTTGATTTATAGTCTCGATACCAGTCAAGTATCTTCTGTAATCGCTTCTGTCTAGATGCTTTGTATTTGTCCTGATTCTCAGCCCTGTATTTCCGCTGATTCTCGTTGACCTTTTCTCTGTTCTTTTCTTTGTAGCGTTTGGTTCGTTCGTATTGTCCCATGAAGTACCTCCATAGGACTTATTTCGACCATTCAAAGAATAGTCCTCCCGAAAAGTTGACGGACGAGGACTACGGCTGCACCGAAGAACGCCAACAAGGATGTAAAATATGAGCAAATACAGCAAAGATTTCGAGTTTGGATTTGGCACTTTCGCATGGATAGTAACGACGATTTGGTGGTCAGGTATCAATGCTTTATATCTCGGAGATACATTGACGATTGCGTACGGTGTTGTTGTTTTCTTCGTGGGACTTTTTTTGTCGGATGGCTCAATGCAATTCCCTGGATGATGGTGGATATGGGTGCTGTCAAGGACAGGTTTCTTGGTCTTGTTCTTAGTCTGGCCATTCAAGGGGTTTGGACTTTCTGTCTTTGGTCTCGCATTGAATACTTCTTTCTTTCTTGACCAACCGACGAGGACTACGGCGACTACGGCGGCGACTGTTACATGCTCTGACACCAAACGACCCGCAAGGGTCAACGCCGTAGTAAGATGAGTGGGACTCGGCACCGAATGGCTCAACACTGAACGGTCAAGCATGAACAAACTCGCATGGATCGCGATAACCGTCAGCCGGGCACTCTGCTTCCTCATCGGAGCAGCGATTCTCGGATACTTCATCCTCGCAGCAGCGAACCGAGAAGATTGGTTCATTATCTTCACAGGTCTGATCGTCGGAGGCCCGATTATGGCCCTGGCGTTCGTTCCTTCACCGATCAAGTTCCGCAGCAAGAGCATAACATGAGCGGATTCAACCTCGATGACATCCTGACCTGTCACGCCGCCCGAGGAGCCAAAGGCGTAATCTCAATGGGCGATCGGATGATCTTGGATGTGTCCAAGGTTCAAGCGGCCATCAGAGCGCTAAGGATTCTCGACGCAACCGGATCTGAGCCGGACGCCTTACACCGATTGGGCCTTGCCGTTCTTCATGGACTCTACAAGTATCATGTAGGCGAGTTTCCCACCGAACAAGAGAACCAAGAAGCGATCGACATGAGCAAGGACGAAACAAAGAACTACCCGATTCGATGGGCCGTCATGCACGGACCGTCTGACGAACTCCGCTGGACAGCGCCTTTCCGTCAAGGTCGGTTCACCTACGAGAGCCAAGCGGAGTGCGAGCAGAGCATCCGCGACATGGTTGCGAACTCGTCGGCTGACACGCTGCGACAGGTCCACGGCGATGATGCGAAGGGCACGTACCGGGCGGTCGCCTGGTACTGCTACCCCGGGCACTTCGATCCGTTCCAAATGGTCCCCAACACCGAACTCGCGGAGGCAGTAGCGTAGATCATGAGCGACAAAGAACCACGATACACGCTGAACGCCTTCTACGAGGGTTACGACCCGGATGGGAAGGACAAGCAGATCGAGAAGGCAGCCAAGCGAGGCAGCGACGGAGCGGGATACGGCCTCGGAGAGCGAGACATGAGTTTCAGTTTCCATACGAAGCCCGCTGCAACCGGAGCCGCCAAGCGAATCCAAGCCATCCGGGGCGTCCGCGTCGAACTGCGGGACGACAAAGCCGACAAGGACATCCCCATCTGAACCACCTCCATTGCTCCCCTCCCCGCCGTTGGCGGTAAGAGGGTCGCTCGCATAAGATGGGTGCCCGGGACTTTCACCGACGACCGGCGACTCCCGATGATGAGCGAAAGGAGCAACGCAATGCCAATCGAGCAACACGAAGGCGGAGGGATGACGATTACGGGCCGAGGCGATATGCCTCAAGGCGGCATGAGTTTCTATCTGCTGCTGACCGCCTGGCAGGCAGCCAAGATGCATGTCAAGAGCGGCGGGCGGATGCGGCTGACCCGCATGGCAACGCCCTCCAACCTCGTCGCCCGCCTGAATCAGGAGTACCCCGACCGACCCGAAGGCCCGTTCAAGGGCCGAACCATGAAGCAACTGCTTCCGCAGATCGTCGCCGAAGTCAAGCGACAGCAAGACCTCCGGCGGGCCTCTGACCCGAACTTCCAGAACGAGACGCTGAACCGGATTCTCCGCGAAGCCGAAGAAATGGAGGGCTAACAAGACCCGACCCGCAAGGGTCAAATGAGCGATAAGATGAGTGAGGCCCGAAACCGTCACCGACGAATTAGACCTGGCAATGATACTCAGCAAAGGAGGCCAACAATGGCAAAGGTAACGGTCGAAGCGGGCGATATCGAGTACGGCAACGGAGTCTGCACGAAGTGCGGCCATATCCAAGACGGATGCGAGCCGGACGCCCGGAAGTACGAGTGCGAGGAATGCGGAGAAGCCGCCGTCTACGGCCTCGAAGAAGCAATCCTCATGGGCCTGGTCGAACTCGGCGACGGAGCCGAAGACGAACTCATGAACCTCATGTAACCCGAACAGCCCCGGAAGGGGCATATCTCAGGTAAGATGGGTGCGACCGAATCCTAGACCCTTCACCGATGGCTTCGCCCGCCTACTGACTATCGAAGCAAAGGAGGCACGAATGTCTGACGAAACCCCAACCGTTCACCAAGCCCTGCAAGAAGCGGGATGCAAGTTGGATCATCACGAATCCGACCTGTATGTGGAGGATACCGCCAAGGCCCGCGAGATCATCGAGCGATACGGCCTCAAGGCTACGCCCTTCCGCAACCAAGTTGACCAGGCCATGTGGCTTGACCTTCCGTTCATGTATCAACCGTTCTGGGACCAGAAGGCGCGGATTCACCGATCGTCCTGACCCGGCAATGATACTCAGCAAAGGAGGCAACAAGCCATGACAGAAGCCGACACGATCCCCGAAGAATTCAAAGGCCCGTTCGGAGGCATCGACGAACAAGCCGTCACCGACGCCCTCGAAGATATGATCGGTATCAACCGATCCTTCGCCCTGATGCGTCTCTGGCAGGCGTCACGCAACGATCGAGAAAGATTCCGCAAGGCCGCGGACCGCGACGGATTCCCGAGCAAGGCCGTTGAGCATTACCTGAAATACATTGTCTGACCCAAAGCCCCGGAAGGGGCAAGCCTCTAGAAAGATGGGTGGACACTGTACGACCCGCCAACACCGAATCATCGGGCGGCCTGCTGTCTATTGAGCAAAGCAACCACGGAGGCAACCCAATGAAACTCAATATGACCACAGGCCTTGAATCGTTCGTCCGATCCTACCTCGGAACCGCCGTTGAGGATTTCGGCATCACGCAGCGGGACGAGGGGAACGATGTCTACCTCGATACCGATGACCTCGACCCGGACGCCCTGGCGAAGATGACCGCCGACGCTACGGTATTCTGGAACCGCAACGGCCCGTATATCCTCGCCCGCGAGGAATTCAACAATCGCGGAGAATGGGATATCGCCGATCGGGCGGCCCACGACTTCTACCTGACGCGCAACGGGCACGGCGAAGGATTCTGGTCCCGCGAGGAACTTTGGGGACCGTATACCGAACGCTTCACGAAGGATTCCGAATGGTTCGGAACCACCGACCTGACCCTCGGCGATGATGGGAAGGTATACTGCTGACGATTGGGGTATTTCATCCCGACCTAGCCCGCGGCGTAGCGGGCTGGGAAGGGCGATACAGTAAGATGGGTGAACAGCCATCACCGATGGATCGGGCGGCGCAATGAACGCTGAAAGGAATCAGAGCAATGTGTACCTGCGAACACCCCAATGTCAACGGCGAACCCGGCTACCGCTGGCAACCGGACGACCGCCCCTCAACCCATCCCGTCCATGCCCCGGAACTCGATGAGCATGACGAGATCATGTACGACCTTCCGGGTCGATGCGGCCAATGCGATTCGCATTCGTATCATTTCACGATCACGAAGAACCATCGGACCTCGCGGATGCTCCATGTTCGTCACGGCGGCGGGCAAGAGTCCTACTCCATCGGCTCCGGCGTCCGCAACCATCGGCAAGGCATCCTCGATGCCCTCGAACGATGCCCCGACGATGATGCCCGCTACTGGTTCGTCCAGACGCTCTACCATACGCTTCGCGAAGTCAAAGACGAGGCACGCAACAAGGAACGCGAGACCTGGAAGCGGGCCGCCCGCGAAGGCCGACTGAAGATCCGCAGCCGCAAGGGTGTCAAGTTTGCCGAGATTCTGCCCGAGATTCTCGCCAGCGAACTGACCGACTGAACCATCCTCCATTGCTCCCCAACTGCTCGCCGCGAGGCGGGCACGAGGGTAGGTACAATAAGATGGGTGAACAACCCTCACCGATGGTTCGGCTCGCCTGCTGATTGTCGAAGCAAAGGAGGCAACGAATGATTCCCGAAGGCATGAAAGCAAACTTTGAAACGCTGAAGGCGGCGATTCTTAACGGCGACGCGGCACTCATGGAAGTCAAGGACTCGGATACGGGTCGGATCGAATACGCTGTCTGCGGCGTCACGATCCAAGACGGAGAAGCGGTGTTCTGTCCGATCGCGATTCTGACCGCCGCCCACGACAACCCCTATGAACGCTATCAGCCCCCGAACCCGGATGGCGGCTTCCACGAACCCCTTGCCAAGACTGGCTAAACCTCAAGGCCCGCGAATTCCGCGGGCACGAGGATGAAGCAGAAAGATGAGTGAATACCCGATACTTCACCGACGAATGAATCGGCCCAATGATGCGTGTCCAATGAGCAAAGGAGGACAACCATGAGCAAGCGAAGCGAATCATTCGACCTGCCGACCGATCAACCCAACAAGGTTATCGAAGTCAAGGTGCGATACTCGAAGCATGACGGATCGTACCATGATCCGCGAGCCGAATCCCAAGGCTACTGGCTCAATATCACGCCGGTCGAAGTCGATGGAATGTTCCGAACCACGACGGCCTATACGGGCGTCAAGGCGTTTCTCGAACCCGCCAAGCGATTCGGCGCGAAGAAACTCGCCGACCTGCTTGCCAGCGTAAAGCATGAGGTTATGACCGGGCACACCGACGATCGTTGGCCCCAACTGGCACGCAGAGTCGCCGCCGAATCCGGCTTGCGAATCACGCAATGGGACAACGCCCAGAAACTCGCCGACCACGCAGCATCGTTCACCGCCGACGACCTGGCAAGCAAGGAGTAAAACGCCCGCCCCGGATATGGGGCATCCGCTCGAATAAGATGGGTGCAAAGACTCACCGATGATCGCCCATATCTGATGACGGATGCAATGGAGGCAACGATGACCAAACTGGAACAGATGAAGAATGGGCAAGCCGTCAGCGTCACGAACGACGACCTTCTCGAAATGGAGGACGCTTCAACCAACGAAGATTGGATGAACCTGCGAACAGCCAACAACCTGGATGGCAGCGGGTTTGTCGCATGGCTCAAGGGCACGCCGCCCGGCTTCCAGCAGAAGCCCACGCCCGATGGAATCATGATCGCCTACGCCCGACCCGGACAATGCACGAACTAAACCGAATCCCTCGTCATCGAGGGAAGAATAGCATAAGATGGGTGGAGATCGTCACCGATGAATCGAGCCAAACAATGAGCCGCAGAGCAAAGGAGCAATGCAATGACCAAGACCACCATCCGCAGTCAATACGGTTCGTTCGAGACATTCGAGGCGTACTGCGAGACATACGGCATCCATGCTCGACTCGGATTCAAGACGCCCCGAGAAGCATGGAACGCCAACCCCAAGATCCAGGTCTCAGCCACGCCGTCCGACCTGAAGATCATCGAGATGCGATTCGGAACGGCGACTCTGAAGCCGATCGAAGGCACGATCATGGGGCCTGACGGAACCGAGCCGAGCATCGAGAGTCTGGAGGCCACGCAGGTTGGCGATGAGTTCTGGCCGAAGGGCCTGCAACCCAACGACTTCGCCCAAGCCCGCGACTTCTACTACGATCGGATTCTGACTCTCACCGATTGAACCCGGGCACGACTGTCTCTCAGCAAAGGAGGCAATCATGCGACTGCACGAACGAGACAAGGCCCGAGGCGAACTGTTGAACTCCCTCGAAGAGAAGGTCCGCGACATGAAGCGGGATATTGAACGGAAGATGGCCCAGCCCTACGGCGACGGCTCGACCTCCAACATGGTCAACGCAACGACCGATGTAATCCCGAGGCTGGAAGACCTCATCAAAGACCTGGCCGACCGACCCTGACCTCCACGCTCCCCTCGCCCGCGAATTCCGCGGGAATGAGGGTAGAACCCGAAAGATGGGTGGAGCCCGCAACCCAAAGCGTCACCGACAATCAACCTCAGGCATGGTAGACTGTCCAATGAGCAAGGAGGACACCCATGCGACTCGAAGGCAACAAGATCATTCTCGAAGATGAATCCTGCCATATGTGCGGAAGCAACGGCCTGCCCATCGGCAAAGCCCCGTCCCGCAAAGCCTGCCCGACCTGCAACGGAACCCGGCGCGGCAAGCGCGGCGGCAAGAACTCTTGCAAGGACTGCTATACGGGCACCGTCGCCGATTGGGATAACCCGGTCGATTGCGACTGCTGCGAAGGACTCGGCAAAGTGCCCGAGACAATGACCTCTTTCATGCGCGGCGAGCGGAAGCGCGAAATCATCGACGCCCTGACAATCAAACTGTTCTTCGCCGATCGCGGATCGACTTTCAACGAATCCTACCTCGGATTCGGAACGGTTTACTCCACGACCGACTACGGGCGAGCATGGCAGCGACTCGAAGCCCGAGACGACGAATCCATCAACGCTTTCCTGTCGGAAATCCGCGACGACCTCAATGAGACGACTGTTCAAGCCTGTAAAGTTGCGGGCGAGGATGGAACCCTCATCAATCATCTGCTCGTCATCGTCCATCGGAACGGATACAGCGTCCGCCCGAGCAAGACCGATGATTCGTCCGATGTCATCAAGCAAGCCAGCGGCGAACCCTCAGAAGCGGCTGGAATGCTGCTCGGAACCCTCGTCTACGGCGCAGGCGGCAACGGAACCCTCGCGGCCGCGACCGGCAAACTGTAAACCTCCCTGCTCCCCGAATCGCCGCTTTCCGCGGCGAGGAGGGTTGACCCAAGAAAGATGAGTGGAAACAGACCTTCACCGATGACCTCCGAGATCAACTGACTCCCGAGCAAAGGAGACAGCCATGAGAATTACGATCGACGAAGACCAGAGACGAGCCCCCGGATGCTTCATCCTCTGCCAGGTTGATGAGAGCGGAAACTGGGATGCAACTGATGAGGACCGAACAATCCTCGTACAGCGAGATACCGACTTCCCCGGCATGGCCCGCAACTTCGGCTGGACAGGGGAGGACGACGATATGGAGGGGGCCGTAGACTACCTCCATGATACAGCCATCGGTGAAATCATCGACGATCCAGGCTACTTCGATTGAGCAACGCCAAAATTCTGTAAAGGCTCTCCCGCCAGGGAGGGTTATCGAGTAAGATGAGTGCAGTAAAGGCTCAAGCCTCACCGACGAATGGAAGCTCCCGATGTAGAGCGTCAAGAGGCAAACAAACAAAGGAGCCCAAAGCCATGCGAATCAAGACCCTGATCGAAGCCTGTATCGTCCTCGCCATCGCCGCGTTCGCCATCGTCGCCGGAGCCAGCCTCATCACGCAGCCCGCCGAAGCCCGAGCCAACGCCGCCAACCTCGATGCGAACCATCCCATCACGCCCGATGAGATGATCGCCTTCGCCGCCAAGCAGGGCCGCGAGTTCGACCCCGAGGCATCCACGATCTTCATCGACGGCGAGCATGTCCAGACCGTCATCACGAGGGCCTGGGACTACGACAACGACCGCTACCGGGCGTTCCTCGATGCGGGCTACGCTCCCCATGAGAACCTCGATGTCTACTACTCCGACAGCGAGCCCGCCGAAGCCATCGCCATACTCTCCGGCAACTGACCAGAGACAACAGGCACGAAACCCAAGAGCCCCGCCAACCGGCGGGGTTTTCTTTTCGCGACCAAGAATCAACAACCCGACAATAAGATGAGTGAAACCGAACAGACGCAGACCTCACCGATTTTACCCGACCTCAAATGAGACGCAGAGCAAAGGAGATTCCAAATGACCCATCAGTTCCGTAGCCCCGTCGCCAAGCGTTTCGTTGACAACCTGTTCCTCGACCTCAACCCCGGTCCCTCAGACCGAGCCGCCTGGATCGACTTCGGATTCGACCAGAGCAGCGATCCCCAAGACCTCTACGCAACCTACCAGCGAGCCCTCAAGAGCGGCAAGGCTACGCCCGAGCAGTTCGATGCCGCCGTTGGAGATGGCCCCATGCTGACCGCCATCGTCCAGACCATCAACCCGGAAATGACCGTTTCGACGGCTTATGATCTCATGGGGATGCCCGAGTAACTTCACCGACGATACCCGATCCCAACTGATCCATGTAAGGAATGAGCCTTACAGAGCAACGGAGACAGCCATGAACGGATACGAAGCCCTCGCCATGACCCTCGCCCTCGTCGATAAAGGCATGGACCCCAACGATGCGGCGGATACCGCCATCGAAACCATGAACGCCGTCAACAGCCTCGGCGGAGAAAGCATCGCTGACGCTGCCTAACCCCCAACCTGGGGATTGCCCCTCCCCCTCCGGCAACGGAGGGTAAGAGGGAGAGCGACTAAGATGGGTGAAGCGACCTCACCGACGATCAGCCCTCCCAACTGAACATCAGAGCAATAGGAGGCACGAATGATCGAACTTGTCAAGACCGCCAACTCCCTCGAACTCCGACCGGACGACCTCGAAGCCCTCGCCGATGCCCGCGACCTCGATGAAGCCCTAGAATCCAACCTCTGCAACGGCTGGCGTCGAGTCCAACCGGAGGAATGCGGAGCCCTGACAGACGGCTTCCTGATCACGGATGACTGGTCTGAGGACGACGACGGAACGCTGACCCACCTCGGAACGGTATACTGGGATGCCAACTATGCCGTCACCGATACCCTCGCCGAACTGAGGGAGGGTAAGACAGTCCGATGGACTGCGAGCAACTAAGGAGGCACGAATGAGGATCATCGACGCATATCGAGTGACTGATGATGGCAATGAGAAACTGAGCCGAGAACAGACCGAGCAGGACATGCCCGAGATCAAGAGGGTTCACGCCAAAGCAATGAAAGAAGATCCGACCTGGAGATGCTTCGGAGGGTTCGTCAAGATCAAGGATCGGAGATACCAGGTAATTGAGCACTAGTTGAAACCATACCCGAGGCTCCGGCTTCGGGTTCTTTTATACTCGGGTCTCGCCCACCCATCTTACGCGAAAAGGGATAACCCCTACCCCTACCGCTTTATACACCAGGTAAGGTATCCATACCTGACCCATTAGGTTCCCTAGACGCTTTTTGACGCACGGCCAATTTTGAGCAAATAGGAAAGGTTATTCTGGCGATTTTCGATACCTCTATGCATGGAGGTATCATAATGGCGAAAAGACCGGGCAGACCGAAGCTGTATACAGACGAAGAACTCAGAGAACGGAAAAGGCTATCTAAAGCAAAGCAGGTTCAGAAAGCTCGCGACTATGTTGACGAGTATAAGAGGACGCACCCTTGCGAGATATGCGGCGAGAGTCATATTGGCTGCTTGCAGTTTCATCATTTGGATAGAGACGAGAAAAGCGGAGAGATGTCGAAGATGGTCAAATGTGGCATCAAGAAGACCAAAGAAGAGATATCGAAATGCCAGGTGCTATGCGCCAACTGTCATATGAAGCTCCATTACGAAGAAAACAAGAAGGGGTAGGCCCGGCCCCTCCCCATTTATATTGTCATGGGACTCCCATACCAGAAATAGGGACTCCTAAATCGGCTTTTGCCCGGCGGGTAATTTCGCGGGAAATCGAATCGTTGTTCTGTTCGTTTTGAATAGAGAGACCGGCATTACCACCAGTCCCTCTGTTGAGAGAACATGTACCTGTACCCGGCTACAGCTTTGGCCTGCTTATTGCAATCTACTCCCAAGCGGGAGACGAGCATTCTTTTTCGTTGATCCTCCGTAGTTGTAATTTACGCCGTAGGCGATCGAGGCTCCCATAACGAAAGACGGTCTCACATTGTAATCTACTCCTGACGGAGATGCCTTACAGGAAGCGCTGCGGAGGCAGCGTCCGGAAATTGTAATCTACCCGATTGGGACGACTTTAGGAAGCAAGCCGTTTTATGGTCAAAGGGTTACAATCTACTCCAAGGGAGACGACTTTTATGAATGCCTGCTGGTCCGGTTAGCATGACATGATTGCAATCTACTCGCATATGCGAGATGTAATGATCTAATACACAGTTGACTCCGATGCTCAGTTACAATCTGCTCTCAAAGAGAGGTGACCTTCAACGATGTCGGTACAGAAGGCGAACTGCTCGCTGTTGCAATCTACTCTCAAAGAAAGGTGGCCTTCAGCAGTTGATGCGGTTATCGACTGGCTCTATCCGTTGCAATCTACTCTCAAAGAGAGGTGGCCTTCAATCAGGTCGCCAAGGCTCAGCCCGGCAAGTTCGTTGCAATCTGCTCGCATTTACATGCGAGATACAACCGAGGTGTTCGACCCTGGTGTCAGCATCCTGTTGCAATCTACTCGCATTTACATGCGAGATGCAAATAGAATGATCGCGCTGACGTGAACTGAGCCGTTGCAATCTACTCTCAAAGAGAGGTGGCCTTTAACTCTCGACCTCTCGCCATTCGTCGGAGTCGTGTTGCAATCTACTCTCAAAGAGAGGTGACCCCGGACAACTGGCGGGCTGTAGCGGCAGATCCTCTATCAGTTGCAATCTACTCTCAAAGAGAGGTGGCCTTCAACCATGGCGTCTGTCTACTCCGTCAACCTTGAGTTGCAATCTACTCTCAAAGAGAGGTGGCCTTCAACCAGCGTGACATGGAATCCGTTGCCATTGGTGTTGCAATCTACTCTCAAAGAGAGGTGGCCTTCAACACTCAAGCTGAAGGAGTCTTCTGTCTTCCAGTTGCAATCTACTCTCAAAGAGAGGTGGCCTTCAAGCGACTCCGCCTAAGCCCTTGCTTCTACTTGGCTTAGCTGTCCATGTCTTCTTAAAAAATCAGCTATTGCCTTCTCGATTGAGGCCTTGGTGGAGAACATTTTATGGCTAATCCTATAGGAGCCTTCGGTTCTGTGTCAAGGCGAAGCTCGATAAATTGGAAAATTTCGCGGAGCAAGGATTGACTATGGCTTTTGGCTTGCCGTATTGTCAAAGGGGACATGGCCGTTCGGAGCGGCTCAGTCCGCAGAAAGGAGCCAACCGTTGCTACCCGTCACAAAGCCATACAAGGGGGCGTTCGAGGTCCATGGCAATACCGCCATGTTTGCTCGCCCCGATTCCGACGCGGACGCCGCGAGCTATCCGGCTCCGACATATTCTGCGGTCAAAGGGATGATCGAGCATATCTGCGGCCATTCTGCAGGAGCCCGAATCGTCCCGACAAAGGTGCATATTTGCAGACCTGTCCGGTATGACCGGTTCACCTACAACGGTCGGTTCGCTGCTCAGAGAAAAGGCACGCTGATCAAAGAAGGCAATGCCGTCCAGAGGCGAGAGACAATCCTAACAGATGTTGCCTACCAAATCTTCTTCGAGATCGTCTACATTGGCGACCAGTATCTCAGAGGGGCCGCTCTTCGACACGCGGGCACCAATCATGCTCATTACCTCTTGGAGATGTTCAAGAGACGTATTGCAAGAGGACAGCCGCTCCGACCGGTGGCTCTCGGAAGATCAGAGCATGTGCCGACGTACCTCGGCGAGCTTCTGCCCGAGACTTCTCCCGATCCAGCAGTCAACATTGAGATCGGTCGAATGATGCGGCATCCGTTTAGTCAGGATGACAACTACGATGGAAAAAGCAGGTATGCTCCTCGGTTCGACGACAATGTTCGCGTTGTCAACGGAGTTCTGAGCTTCGAAGCAGAGGAGGCCATCTGTGCTTGACACCATTAACCGTATCGCTCTGGGCATGCCTCAGCAAGACGATTACCCGCTGCTCGATACGATCCATGCAAAAGAGAACCGTCCGATCATTGAGGTCAAGCTCTCCTCTGACGGATCCGTCATGGATTCGCTTTCGATCAGGACCGGAGGCTCGTTCAGAGTCCTGCAGCCCAACGCCAAGGTTAGAGGTCCGCATGGCCGAATCTCTCAGATGACGAAACTGCCGAGCAATATCGCAGGTCTGATTAAGGGCGGAGCGAGCTTGCGTCCCATGACGGCTCTTACTAAGGGCAAAACGGGTACTCTCATGGATGCTGTCTGTAAGTTCTGCGGAGCCGATGACAGCCAGGAGGTTATTCGAGAAGAACTCCGAGAGCGAGGCCTAAAGTCAGGTCTTATTGAGTCTGCCATCATTCTGTTTTCGATCAAGGGCGTCAACGTCCAGTCAGACAGCTATCTCTCTGTATTGAACGGAGCTATGGCGGACGCATCATCCTCGACGGCTGGCGGCAAGGCTGCTCCTTCGATCAGAGATTTTGCAGGAGAAGAAGGACCGGTCTCGGGCACGCTCATGAAAAAGGTGGTGTTTCCGGTCATCGGCGGAGTTTCCCCATACTCAAGGAATGCTGCCAGCCCCAGCGATCAGGTTTACGGGAGATCAGGAACGAACCCGCTTCCCATGACGCAGAAGACGGCTCAGAGATTGGCTGTTGCGACGGCTGCTCTCGCGAACCCGGAGCGTCTTTACGGCAAGGCTGCTCATGCCGCAATTATCGCGGGCGAAGGAAAGATGTTGTTTCTGTCCTGTCCGTTCGATCAGAACGGACAACTGATTCAGGACATCGAGAGCAACATCATCGCATTGCTCAGCGGAGACAGCAAGATCGGAGGATTCCAGGTCGATTTTTCTTCTGTCTTGGACGAGGAGGATGCCGTTGCTGCCGAAGATGCCAAAATCACTCAAGAAGAAATCGCAGCAGCAACAATCGACCTGTATCAAAGGTCTATCGCTACGATCAAGGGGGCGGCTGTTGATCATCCCGATTCTTCGGTTCAGATCGAACTCTTCTCTATTGCGGGTCAGAGCGGTATGGCTCTACCTCTGGTCAGTCAATCGTTGTCGCTTTCGGCGATCTCGGAGAAAATGGAACTCTGGCGCTCTGCTTCAGAGGGAGGCCCTAGAGAACTAGCTGGGCCGAATATCACTAACAGGTTTGCTAGTTCGTTTTGCATTCCCATGGGTTTTGACCATGTTTGGCGAGTGCTGAATGCGAGATGGACAAAGAGCGCGGGCGTAATGTCTGGAAAGCTCGATAGAGGATACCTTAACTCCATCAGAGGTAAAGATCCAAAAACGGGTAAGAGCAAAGAGCATTGGCCTCCCGTTATTCGTTACGCGGACATGCTGGACTTTGCTCTGACGGGCAACCCATCGACTGCGGATCGCATTCTGTCGATTATCGCAAGGCATCATATCTGGTTGATGATCGATATGGCTCACCGGAGGATGCTTCCCGATGCGGACCCCATGTATTCAGGCGCAAGGCGGGACTTTTTCCGCATGCCGTCCATCATCAGTCTCGCCATGCAGGCGAAAGGAGTTACCATGTCGGATGTCTCATCCAGTCCTGCTTACCTTTTCGGGGTCTACTGCGCCGCTGCCAGCGAACTACAGATCGCGTACCATAGGTTTAACGGCAACACTGTTCCCGAATCTCTGGTCGGGTATAAGGTCATGTCTCTGCTGGCGACCGGGCGTACATGGGAAATGTTGCTGGAACAAATTTCTCGCCTGGTGAACCCGTATGAGCAGAAAGCCGAGAGCATCCGAAACAGAGGCGAGAAAGCTTACCCGAAGAGCAAGTCGAAAGAAGCAAGCGATCTTCAAGCCAAGTGGAACACTTTCCGCAAGGTCGCAAAAGCCATGGGATCGGAGCTTCCGTATGAACGGATGATGACAGTTACCGAGAGGGCTCAGGCAGCTATGGGCTTCCAGATCGGATATCGCAAGATGAACAAACCGGAAACGGCAGAGTAAACCGTATCCGTAGATAAGGACATCGCAAAGGAGGCAAGCATGCCTGCGACTAAGACGAAGCCTGCAGAGGGCAAAACGACGAACATGGGCGGCAAGCGTATTCGGGACCGTATCATCGCTTACGCAGTTTCCGTCGAGATGGCAAATCCCAACGGAGAAGTCGATACCGGCGGACCTCGGGTCACTTCGACCGGGCACAATATCATGAGTCCCTTCGCTGTGAAGCGAAAGATTCGAGACCTGGTTCATCGGGGAGATGCTGATCCTCTGATCGCCGACATCGCCGAGGGCATCGAGCCGCAAAACCGGCAGGTCTACGAATCGGAAACAAGGGGATTTGCGGATATCAAGCCTTATGAGGCTGCTAAGAAGGCTCTCGGGCTTGCGTCGGATGATCCCGCCTCTTTCCTGAGTCGCTACTTTGACGCCCGCCTCTTCGGGGCAATGGCAATCAGCGACATCAAGAGCGAAGACGGCGAGAAGAAGTTCCGCAGCAAGTTCGAGGGATGCGTTCAGGTCGCGTTCCCCACATCGGTCGCCCCGGTGACTCCGTACATCTCTTCGAACGGCAAGAAGCATCCGATTCGAGAAGCCCATGCGGACAAAACCGATATCAGCGATATCGCGCCGGACGGTATCCGGGTCATCGAGCATGCGATCCTCTTTGGCCACATCATCGTGAACGGTTTTCAGGCGGGTCAGAACGGCGCAACGGAAGAAGACATTGACTTCCTTGAACGATTGATCCCTCACATGTTCGATGACCGTTCCGCTCAGCGAGTCGGCGTCCATGTCGTATCTGCTTTTTCGGCCCGGCCTGATGGTCGCACATACTTTCCTTCAAACCAGTTCCATATTCTCAGGGGGATGAAGCCTCGTCTTAAGGACAAGGCGATCATGCCTACGGGTTACGATGACTACGACTTCCCGACAGCAGAAAGCCTTTCGGAGCAGTTCGAGGGCGTCGAGTTCGTCGATCTGATCAACTAATACCGATCGGGCGGGCCTTGCGGTCCGCTCGGTTCTTATGGCAACATATCAACTACCAGAAGGACCGCTGGTTGCAAGCAGCGAAGGCGAGGATCGGCGAGGGAACCCTGTTCCGCCGCAGCTTTATCGCAATCATGTCGCTGGCGTTATGGATAAGGCCGCGCGGGCGGCTACTAACGCTCTGAGTTTTTACAGAGGGCCTTGCGCTGTCGATGCTCTGCATGGGTCGCTGATGGATGCCGCCTGGCTTCACGACATGGGAAAGCTCATGGTTCCATTTCAGCTTGCCATGAAGGGTCTCGGCCCCATGAGCGAGAGAGGCAACCATGTTCATGCGGGCGTTGCCTTGCTCCTCGAAGCATTTGCTCGAACAAACAAGATGACGCATGTCATCTCTGGCGCTCTTGTTGAGGGGCACCATGTTGGTCTGCTAAATGATGGAGCGGCCTGGAAGACTCGGAATCCAATCGAGCCGCATAAACCCCGCAAGAGGGGCTCTAGGCGGATGAAGACAGTTAGCGGCAACGCCGTGCGATCGTTTGATTTTCTGTTGCAAGAGCCTGGATTTGGCAATCACGGGCAGACGCCTGCCTATGTTCAGAGATATATCAACGATATGTTTCAGGTTCATTGCAAAGAGCTTCCCAGAAAGATGACGAGGGCCAATCTTAGCATTGATGACATTAATGCAATCGATATGCGCATCCTCTTCTCGATGCTGGTTGATTCTGATCATCTGGATGCATCGAGCAGATTTTCTAAGTATCCTCTTGATGATTTTGATCAGGTTGAACTTCAACCGACGATCAGGCTTGAAAGGCTTATCGGGCACGTGCGCCGAGTTCGAGATAGAGAGATGAGAGGAAAGGCTCGCAGGACTCGTAGAAATATCATCAGAGACAGGCTTTTTCAGGAATGCTTGGAGTGCGACCCAAATCAATCATTCTACATGCTCTCTGCAACAGTCGGTTCCGGCAAGACTTTCTCCTCGACTGCTCTTGCCCTTCGCATCGCAGAGGCTCAAGGGCTGCGCCATGTGTACAATGTTTCTCCTTTCATTAATACAACAAGTCAGACAACCGAAGCTCTGAGGGCAGCTTTTCGTCTTGGAACTGATCAGCAGAGTAGCGACAGAGTTCGTTGGGATTATGATCCTGGCGAGCGATCAGTTGCAGAACATCATCACGTTGCCGGGTACGATAACTGGATTGCCGCTGCCTTCGGCAAGCTTTGGCGGTCGCCCGTCACATGCGTTACAGCCGTGCAGTTCTTCGAGACGATTCTGAGCGGAGAGACGCACAGGCTCCGTAAGTTGCATCAGCTTCCAGGTTCCGTTGTTGTTCTGGATGAGTTCGACAACAGTTTCCCTCCGCACCTCTGGCCGATCATTGCATCGACGCTTAAAACTCTGAATGAAAAATGGGGATGCGTCTTTATCTTTTGCTCAGGCACTCCTATTCGTCCGTGGCAATCTGAGCATCTCAATATCGAACCTCTTGACATCCATGAGGTTGTTAGCGAAGAGCTTTCAAGTCAGATGATGGATATGGAGCGCAGAAGGGCTCCTGTTAGGGGCCTTGTTAGAGAAGATAGAACCCATATTTTCACGGGAGCCTCGCTGCTGCGCAGAATCTCGCAATTCAGAGGCCCTCGACTCTGTATCTTGCAAACGACAAGGAATGCTGCACTGCTCGCCCATTACGCAAGAGAAATGGAGATTGCCCCTAAAGAAGATATCTACCACATTAGCAGCGCGCTTAGCAAGTATGACAAATCAAGAATCATTAACAGTATCAAAGAACGATTGAAAAGCAAGGACGACATCATCGTCTTTGCTACCTCGGTCCTTGAGACTGGTATCGATTTGTCCTTTAGACATGCGTTCTCGGAAGCAAGGTCTGTAACAGCTTGCCTGCAGGTCGCTGGCCGGGTCAACCGACATGGCGAATACAACAGGCTTTCTCGGGGCGTCTACTGCTTTCTCCTTACTCCTGACAAGCAGTTTCCGTTTACGGACAATCCGGACTTCATCGAATCGAGAGACCATCTTCTGAGCGAACTTCAAAACGGTATCACAGTGGATAACTGCCAAGCCGCATTTAATAGGTTCGCAGAGAGCAAAGCAAACTTGTCCTTGATCGAAGCTATTAGAGAGGCCGATACAACCTGGGATATGCGAAAGACCGATCACCTGACTAGAGTTATCGAGAGCAGCTACATTCCGGTCATGGTGGATGCCGAATTGTTTAGGAAAATCATCAATGATGAACTGGGGGACATGACGGCTGGCGAACTGTCCCGCAGGTTTGAGGCAGCATGCGTTTCTGTTGAGTTTCACACGTTGATCGACTGGGGCGGCGAAGAAGAGGAATCTCCTTCTAAGTCTGGTAAGTACCGGTTCATTTCGTTGCAGGACGTTCAGTCAGCAGAACTGCAACACAGCGCATCTGCCAGGTTTGTCAGAGATCCCAACTCGCTTTTGATGTGGGATGGATTGTATGATCCTGATTTCTATGGCTATATGGTTCAAGAGCTTGTTAGGCTCGGGATTATGAGTTCCGAAGGTTTCTCAAATCCTGCAGACGGCTTTCGGCTTTGAGAGTGAAGGTCATTGTTGATATGCTCGGAGCATGCATACAACGAGGAATCCGATTCTGAACCGTCTCGACGCCGCTGAGCGGAAGCTCAAGTCGAACACAAGCGACATGCAGGCCCTTGAGAAGAGGGTTACAGAGATCGAGCAGTTCATCGAGCAGGTGGGCACGATTCTGTCGGGAGAGGCGAGGGATGCGGATCCTGATGGTCTGCAAACCCGTATCGATGAGGCGATCAGCGTCATCATGAATCAGGGCTGTCATGACGGCGGTCACCACAAGCAGCATGCTCTGGATCAGGCCCTCCGAATTCTCGCGGGCGAGAGATACGATGAGATCGTTCGGGAGTGGGAAGCGGGCGAGGACGGCCCCAAGACCTACGAATGGGATACGGGAATCCCCGCATGATCTGCGGCGATAAGACATCCGATTCGCCGCAAGAGGTAAGCGACGGGCACCTTTGCTGGGGCTGCGGCTACGAGATGAAGGGTCTCGCCATCGAGTTCGACGGCCATAGCCATCTCTGGCTGTTCGTTGAGCCTTGTCCTGAGTGCGGACTGCACCAACCCAATGAGGAGCCTTACGGTGGCTGAGATTTCGCGGGAAGAGATGGAAAAGATCATCAGAGGCTTCCACAAGGCCATTGATATCAACCGGAACAGAGACCTGGATGTTGAGTATAGGGGAGGCAACCCCTACGAGTATTCTCGTCAGGGTCCGATGGAGCTTGCCGCTTGGTATGCAGAGTTGGTCACGCAGCCGGATGTTTTGGATGACATCCGACTCTCAGATTTGAGAGACACGGGTTGGCTCGAAAAGAGAATGCATACATAGTTTTCATCCCGGCGACGCGGGTTCGAGTCTCCGGGCTTCCAAGCTCCTAAGTCATAGGTTGCCGGTCCGCAACCTGCCGGGGATAAGCGGGTTGGGACCGGTATGATTCGGACCCCCCGACTTGCTGATTATTTGACACGACAAAACCGCCCTCAGGCGGTTCTATCGCATCTCTCGTCTGCTGTCTTACTGCGTGAACGGTCCGTATCCGCTTCTGCGTCTTGCAGGAGCAAGGGCGTAGCCGTGCTTCTCTGCTCTCGCCTCGACGTATTGAGCGCTCTTGCGACCTGCAAGCTCTGCGACCTCGAAGAGCGTCAGTCCCTTTGGGATTTCGCGGAAGAAGGAATCCCATTTCCGGTTGATGGCCGTGTCCTTCGGAGAGAAGTTGTCCGAGACCTTCGCTGGCGTGTCCTGCAGATCGTAGCCATGCTCGTAGGCAAGCTGTCTCATCCGAGTGATGTTGACCTTGGTTATGGCGGAAAGCTGACGAGGCGTCTTGCCCGGCTTGATGCGAGCAAAGAAGTCCTCCCAATCATCGTATGTTTTTCTCATAGGGCTACTGTATCAAAACAGCAGTTCACTTATTGGAAAAGAGCTTTCTAGGAATTTTCGCGGAGGAAGGGGTGACGGTTTTGGCTTAGGCCCATAGGTGGAGGTAATACTATGCAAGATTTCAAGATAGACCGTCGCCCTATAGCCGCCATCAATACCTACGGCGGTCTTTACGATCAAACGCCAACGGGACAGAGCCGCAGGTTCTATGATCCGGGAGGCGTCGATTGGCTCATAGAACATCAGATGGAGCCGATGCGAGAACTCGGCTACGAACGCTTTCTCATATGGTTGCCCGCAGGCAGCAACCGCCAACGATGGATGGCCTCCGCCCAATGGGGACCGCTACCCGATTACCGCAAGCAGGAGTTCGAGGAGATTCTTATGCCCTGGTCCAGAGAGACCGGAGTCGAGATCGGCGTCTACATGGGCTACAAGATTCACGACCCGTATTCGCTTCAGATGCCCGAACTCGAACTCAGGACTCCCGATCTGAGCAAGCCGGAGGACCGAGAATGGTTCAACGTAACCGTTGGCAACTGGAACCGCATCGGATGTCACTGGTTCGTCGGGGACGCCGCAACTCAGGACTACGAGGCTTCTCATAAGATAGCTCAGGCGTTCTACGCCATGGGCATGAAGTATGGAGGCGAGGCCTTCCCGGTTCAGAGAAATCCGGATACCTTGGAATGGGAGTTCAACAGCGGCTACGAGAACCGGATGGCATGGATATGCGGAGGCTACTACGCTGCAGCAAGAGACCCGGAACATAAATGGCAGTTTGATCCGGCTACGTCTGAGATGACGATCTTCTTCAGCGGCCATACCGAGATGAACGGCTATCCCAAGGAGGACGAGGCGGAAATTCGCAGGCGTCACGCTCAGGGATTTGTTCTTAGCTCCATGCGAGGAGGGGCGGATGATACAAGCAAGATCATCATGGACATATGGAGAGAGGACAACAAGAAGCGTCCGACGATTCCGATTCCGAAAACGGCTTATCGTCCATTCAAAGGATTGATAGCGAATCGCTCCACGATCAGTCCTCTGGTAAACCGCAAAGGATTAGCAGACGGATAGTCGAAATAGTAGCTAGAGCTATCCGTGTATGGAGATCACATGAACTACAACAATCAGATTCCGGCTTGGTCGTATTCCAAGCAGAAGAAGGAAGCGCAGCTTGGCAATCCTGCTCAGGGGATGGAGCCAAACCCGGAAACAGGCGAACCGCAGCGCATGGCCCGCTACAGGGGCGTCATGGTCTACGAGGTCAGGGTTCCGGCCCAGCCGGAGAACCCGGAGGCGGAGCAGGCCGCAGCGGATCAGGCTGCGAACGAGCTGTACCAGAAGGTACACGGCGTCGTCGGCGACGAGGTTCCGATTCAAGACCCTCCCGAGAAGTATGCCTAACTCATGAACTGGTATAGAAAGATACAAGCCGCTGCTTTGCCTATCAATAGTCTCAAGAAGGCTATTGAGGGCACATTTCGCAACATGGTTCCGGGCGTCAAGCGGGTCGATCACCTACCCGAGAGAGCCAGCGGCGGCAGAGTTGGGCAGATATCTTGGTTCTCTTTCTATGCTTCGGAGGGGTATCCTGTTTACTACATGGTTGAGCTTCATACGGCCATGGACCGCAACGTTCGCAGCTTTGATACGGCTGCCGATTCTCCGGGCGTTGAGTTCACGCTGAAAATCGACATCGACAAGGATTGGTCGTATGCGATGTTTGACAAAAGACCCGAGTGGTCAGTCAAAATAGAAAAGCTGAGAGAGATCATGGAGAACATGGTCGGAGACGAGGGCGATATAAACAACATCTACGCTCAGAAGGTTGATTCGGTTTATTCCGCCGCTTCGGAGGTCAACAGGATAGTCAGTCTGATCGACAACCTGCTCGATGACAGCGGAAACGACGGCGATGAAGAGCAGGATCCTTGGTTCCCCGGAGACCCTTCTGCCGATTGGGAGTTCGAGCAGGAGCAGAATTCTATGGCTCCCGTCGTCTCTCCGAACATCAGTCAACCTCAAGGCATGAGCTACTAAGGACTTTATGAACTGGTATGTCAAGCTATCTCAGTCCGTCCGCTACTTCAGGGTCACGCTGCCAGCGGGCACGATGATCATGAGGGCGATCAAACCCGAGCATATCGCCGCTCTGTATGACGCAACGGACATCGAGGAGATCAGCAGAGAGGAAGCCGCCGCATGGGACGCATCGGGCGGAGCCATCCAACACGTCTTCTCTAGGCTTGAGAACGGCAGGCTGAAGATTTTCGCGGGCAAGGATGAATCGAGTTCCCTCCGCCTACTGGCGGAGAAGGCCAACAAGACCTATCCCGATCAGGGCCTCGAAGTCTTCTACCGTCCGGATAGCCCAAAGAACATCAAAATGAGCTTCGGAGATTGGGCAGACCATCACGACGAGGTTCTAGCCATGTTCGAGAAGGAAGGCTACACAATCGATGAATGGGACTATGAAGTGGGCGGCTTCAACGGATACGCAAGAGTAGAGGGAAGCAGAATCGGCGATATCTGATGTCAACGCTATACTGTTGATATTGGCAAAGTAAACGATATAGCGTTTACATCTGAGAATAAACGTTTTGAGGTTTACAACCATCAGAGGTTGTATATCGAAAAAACAACCATGAGAGGTTGTATGAACTGGTATAAGCTAGCCCAAGACAGACAGAAGGGACGATCCCTTCCCGAGACCGGATACGAGTATCGGAGCGTAGCCATACTCAGAGCGGTTCCGGCTTCTGTAACTCAGTTCAACGACATGGACTATGTAACGCTGAGCATGAAGTTCGCAAGGGAACACGCGGAGCATGGAGCGGCGGTTGATGACGAGCCATACCACGTCCTCAGAGCATTGGTCCCGGCTGCATCAGTCTTCGAGGCATACAACCCGGGCGAATACTTCTACAGCGGACAACCCGTCCAAGGAACATCCGTCTACCAAGCAGACCCAAGCCAATACGAATAAATTTCGCGGACAAAGGATGACGATTGTCTTTCTCTCTACCGTCAGAGGCCCCTATGAACTGGTTCCAAAGAATAGCCCAACAAGACCATCCGATGAGACAGACCGCAGAGAGTCTACCCGTCATCACGCAATGGCAGGGAATGCCTCTCAGACCCATAGGGGACTCAATGCACTCCATATCCGCTAGCTCCTACAAATGGGAGATACTGGACGGCATCAGAGAGATACCCTACTCTATGTTCTCGAATACGTCGATTTCGGCTAGGAATAGCAGAGAAACCGCCTATTTGCAGGACTTAGCTCGTCAGATACAAGAAAACCAATCTATCGAGCCTCTAATCGTCGTATTTGACGATGATCCTAGCCCTTACATCTTGGAGGGCGTGCATAGGTTTGACGCATTGCATCATATGATGGGAGCGCAGACGCTTCCTGCTATGGTTGTTCTTGACTGGACTCCGGGCATGCAGTATGACTATCAAGAGACAGTCTCTTCGTCCCGCGAAAGATTGACAAGGGTTTCTCAGCAGGGAATAAGATACGAATGGGTAGATCCCGATGGCGACTACGACGAGCAGTCGTATGAACTGGCGAGGAACTCCTCGATCAACATTCTGAGCGACAAGGAGCCGTCCATGGTTGCGGTCTCCGGCGACAGAGTTGTCGGCGCTCTGTTTACTTCTGTTCAGGGAAACTCCTACAGCTTCGATGTAGTGGTCGATCCTTCGTTTCAGCGTCAGGGCATCGGAGGCCGCTTGACAGACATGGCTATGTCCCATTACAAGGACATGAGCGCCGACATGCCCGATCTTGAGATGAACGCAGATGTTGTGAATCCCGTTATGAAGAATATGCTTCAGGACAGGGGCTTGTCGGAGAAGAGCCGCATAGACGACCAAAGGTCCATCATGGGCAGGGGCTTCAGAGGTCTGTTCGCAAGGGCTCAGGTTCCTGATCAGCAGGTTCTTGTCTGGAAACATCACATAGCAGAGGACTTCGAGCAAGACCCTTCCCTTCTGTATGACAACGGAGTCGGCTCCGGAGGAACCGTCTTTACGGATTTCGGCAAGATGGTCAACTGGCTCTCGGGAAACGACAAGCGTCGTTTCTACGTTGTTCCCATCGTAATGAACTCGAAGGATTTGGAGTTCGATCCGAGCATCCCGTTCATGGCGACGAGCAGGATAGAGCAGAAGAGTCCCTACCGCTTTGCTCCTATCGAAGAATGGGCGGAAGCGGACATCTCCGCTCTTCAGCCTCAGTCCGAACCGCAGGTTGACCTATATGCCCGTCTGCAGCAGCTATTGCCGCAGTTGGCGTCAGCGGCTCAGAATGAATACAACCAGTGGGATCAGGACGAGGACGGCATGGACATGGAGCTAGGGGCGGGCGGCATCTGTCAGGAGATCGCATCTGCGTTCTGCGACATCCTCTCGTCCGCGGATATTAGTTGCACGACGTTCGACGCTCAGATAGGGGATCAGCATGTATGGGCCGTGGCGTATGACGATCAGGAGGCGTTCAGCGTCGATATCCCTCCGTCTGTGTATGAGACTGGTACTGGGTACGTCTGGCAAAAAATTCCCAACGTGGTCTTCGGTCCGGACGACATCGTTCTAGAGAGGGTCCGTTTGGAGGATGTCCAAGCGAGCGAGGGGCTCTACTGATGAACTGGTATAGGAAGATAGCGATGCCCGTCTACGACGTTTTCCATGGAACCGGCAACGCCGAGTCGATCTACGACAAGGGCTTCTCCTATGAATACATAGGCAACGGCAATGACGAATACGGACCCGGCTTCTATTTCACGAACGACGAGGGGACCGCCAATCGGTATGTTGGCGAGGGTTCTTCTCCGGGCGTCATCAGGGCGAAGGTCAATCTGTCCAATCCCATCGAGATAGACGGCGTTCAACCCGGAACCTTCTTCGAGAAGTTCCCTCCGATGGACGCCAACCAGGTCCGTCAGGCCCTTGAGTATTCTCTGTCCAAGTTCGGAGACGACTTTCTCTACAACTGGGGCGACGTTGGCTACGAGGGCCGAGAGAACGTCATCGAGACCGTCGTGAGGGAATACGCCGGAAAGCCCATGATGAGCGTTATCTATGATTTCTTCCATGCGGATACGGTAGAGGGTTTCAACTACATAAGAGATAACTTAGGTTATGACGGCATCGTTGTATCGTTCAACGACGGCGTTCAGATCATCGTTGCGTGGTTCCAATCGCAGATAGAGATCGAGGGCAGATCGTGAACTGGTATAAGAGATGTCAATCCGTTCCGGCCATGGGGCCTATCGGTCCGTCTCGTCAGACGACGGGGCTGTTCGGTCCGGATGATATCGACGACGCCGACCCTCATAAGAACAAGATCAATCTCCATCTGAACCGGGCTGCGAGAGAACTCTCGTCTGCTCTTCAGGAGCCTGATATCGTTTATACCCGCAAAAGGGTCCGCAAGGCGATCGAGCATATTTCGAGGGCTCAGAGGAGGATTGACTTTGCGATCTGACAAAGAATGTACTAAGGGTACTGCCCAAAAAATTTCTGCGCCCGAGCCTGCGGCTCCGGGTACAGGAGCAAAAACATGGGTACTAAAATAGGCCCTCCAAAAAATTCGCGCGGAGAACCTAATGAACTGGTATAAGACAATAGTAGCTCAACTCAACTATCACTGGGAATCTGCCAAGAGAGATTTGCCTGGTATTCAGCAGATGATCGAGCAATGGGGCGGCTCGAAGGGCATGGATGCGGCAGAGTTGGCCCAAATGGTCCAAGAGGCGGAACGGTACCTGAAAATGGGCCATGACACCGAGAAGGTCCGAGCGGTCATGCGGGAACGCCTCCAAGCGGCCTAACGGGTGCTGATCCCTTCTGCTACAATGGGCTGATGCCCGAATACCTCATCAAATTCAAGAATCCATCGGTTCCAATGAGTCAACGGACGCACGCCGACACCCGTCATACGGTCGCTGCGGGATTGGACGAACTGCGGTCGTGGTGCGAAACGCAGGTCATTTCTTTCGAGGTGGTCAACGACAACATCGGGAGTCCATCTGCGGCATTGGTTTTGATCTCGATGGCCGAAGACGACTATGAGAGAGTCAAAGAGGCCGGAGTCTCTTCTCTCCCGATGCTCAAGTTCATCGTTCCAAATGAGGATGGCGCGTTCGCTGCCTTTGACGATCGGATGGCCGAGTTGGGGTATACGCCCCAAGAAAACCCCCCGCCAGCCAATAATGACTGACGGGGCTGCGGGAAGGAGTATGCTCCGGGCTTCACACCGGAGGCTGACAATGTATATTATCGACTTGTTTCTTGAATACCTTCATGAGAACATGGGTATCAGATACATGTGACGTTCTGTCGCATGATCTTGGCATACAATTCTAGGTATCGATCTGCTGAATAGTCCCAGCTATGGGTCTGAACGTAGTTGATGCCAGCGCGAACGACTTCGTTTCTTCGTTCGTCGTCGCTGAATATCTCATCGATGACTTGAGCGAGTTCGAGATGGTCCTTTGGTCTCGGGATAACGCCTTCGAGATCATCGAAGAGATGGCTGTCCGATGCAACAACTGGTTTACCGTGGGCCATGGCGATCCTGATGGCTCCTGACGCTCCGTAGACCTTGTTATCTCCGTTGACGACGTATGGGAAGACAACCATCTTCGCTAGTCTCAAATATAGATTGAGCATCCTCTCGCTCTGATACTTCTTGAGTATCGCGATATTGTCTCTTACTCCCTCTTCTTCTGCCAGCTTGATGAGTTTGTCATAGTAGTCGCTCTGCGTAGCGAGGTTATGAGAGTTCGTTGACCATAGGAAAAAGTAGAAAAGGTTTTCAAACTTAGGATCAGTCCTCTTGAGGTGGGCTACCGCTTGGATAGCTCTTTCAACGCCTTTGTATTCGAAGCCGAAGCCGAACTGCATGATCGTGTATGGGCTTCTCATGATGTTCCATAGCTCATCGGTTTCATCAGCGGTGATGCAACCATGGGGGATGACATCAATCTGTCTCGTATTGCCAAGTCTTTCTAGCGTCTCTTTGGCGTCTTTAGAATGAACGATAATGTTCTTGCAGGCCTCGGTATAGACTAGTTTATCGAGATGTTCGTAGACGGAATGCATAGCTACGACGTATGGCGTGCCGTTAAGGGCTTCTGTAAACTGCATGAAGCGAAAAGCGTTCGGGAAGATACCAAACTCGTGCTGAATGATTACGAAGTCGGGATTCCAATCTAGGATTTGTTCGGCAAGAGGGAGAAGGCTTTCTCCTCGGGTCCAACATCGCTCGACAAACTCTTCATCTTCTTGAGTTTGGTCGTCGGTATGTTCTGAGAATATCCTCATTTCCGCGACTTTTCCTTTCATCGCTTCAACGAGATAGCCAGTGTATGTTGAGATACCGCACTTGTCATTCCAGTTGCAGACGACGGCGACTCTGAGTTCCGATGTATCTTTGATGTTGAAGTCTTGAGGATCGAGCATGTCGTAGGGCACCTTTCTTCCGACTAGTTGCCTGAGGTTATCATCACCTACTATTCTTTTGCTCGTCTGTCCTTCCGCTACAACAGGAGATGTAGAGACTGATCGAACAATGAAGTTCTTATCGTAGGAAAGATACAGAGTTTGCTCTGTTTCGCAGTCTTTCTCGTTGTTCATCAGATATCTCCCGCAGCGACTTCGAGTCTTCTTTTTGTCTCTCAAGTCTATGCATCAGTTTTGTCTTAGCTGACTCTTTACAGAAAGATCCATACGGTATAGACCAGTCTTGTTTTCCTATGGTTTTCAGGAAGTTGGGGTTCTTATGATTGTGGGTTATATCAAGGAACGGCGTATGGCCGACCGTGCAAAAGATTGAGCTATGAAGACGCATACTGATGGCCGCATCGCATGCGGATAGAACGTCAAGGGTTTCTTGTACGGACAAGCGGTTGTAAACGCAGCAGTTCTTTTTCCAGAACTTGCATTTACTTGCAGCCGATGCCGCAGCCGACCGGTCATCCCATGGCGGCGAAGTTCCAAAAGGAATGAAGATAAAACTAGCCGGGAAGTTGTCTGCGAGAGAAGCTATCTCCCATGCAAAACGTTCGAACTGAATGTACTTAGACGCCAAGCTGTCGCTAGCCGCCGAAACATGGGAATTAATGACAACCGCTATTCTCTGAGAATAGAGATCGAGTTCTTCTGACTTGAAGAGCGATCGTATCTTTCGCAGTCCATCGGCAGGATTTGGTCTTAGGGCGAACGCAAAGTCGGGCACTAACTCAGCCTTGAGTCCAAGGTTCTCGGCATTACTGAGAGAAAGTTCGTCTCTAACCCATATTCTTTCGCAGTCTTTTAGCTGCTCCGGGTTGGCATGAGCGGGGAAAGAGACGCTCATAACGCTGTCAAACTTGTTCTTTGTAAAAGAAGGCGAAACAATGTCGCCTCCGCCGAGAATGTGGTAATCTGCCTCAACCGGCTCGTCCGAGAATACTAAGTTTTCGTTAGGCCAGAGAGTTTTGTAGGCTAATTTGTAAGACTCATCTCCGACGTTGTTCTTGCCGTACCAGCCGACAACATTAACTACCCGATTGCTTTCCATTTTACTTTCCTTCGAGGGCTGTTGGTCTTAGCTATCAAAATGAATCCTTTCGGGACATACCGTATATCGAAGGAGTCATCCTGAGGACCGCAGCCTGGTTTCCCTTCGGCCTCGCCGATAGAGAGCCATACTTCGGAGGGAGTAAAGCAGGTATCTACGAAGATTTCTTGGGCACCTGCAGAAACAGTCAGGGTTCCGCAAGCGCTCGGTCTAAACAATAGTTTCCAGAAAAGATCAAAGAAGCATCCTAGCATTTGTTCACCCAATGGTTTGTAGATTTCTATGTCGCCTTCTTTACCGGCGCTGCATCTACTTATGAACTCAATGGGGTCTTGACCTTTATTCATTACTTCTTCCCGCGGTGCGTTATTGATATCTTCTTTTGCGATACGCGATCCTGCTTCTGATATCGGCCTTTTGGACTGATTCCATCATTGAGATTGGATTTTGATTTGAAGAATGTCGAGATACTGTATAGGCCCTTGAGCAGGAGGAAAAACTAATGCCGGTTGGCGGACAAACGAATCTACACGACGACTACGAAAGCGGAATGGAAGAAGTCAAGTTCTATGGATGGGGAGGCGACCCTCAAGGGGCTCCCTCATTCGCTACTCCTATGCATTGGGTCCGGATTCAGTCGAACACGGCGGAAGCATCAGCGCACTGGGCCATCAGGTTCTTAGAAAGCAAAGTCTACAGAGACCGAGTTTTGCATCTCTGGCATCCAATGACAGGCGTCCTCGATAGGGAGCAGATGGTTTCCATGCTTCTCGACGGCTACAACATAGAACCTTTGAGAACGAAGTATTTCGAGTTCTATGATCTTATTAAACAGGCAGGGTTGGAGCCCTATCGAGTCGTTTGCGATTTCGAGGGCGGCTTGACTCTTTGGAACTGGGAGGAAGAGCCCAAGCAGAAAATGCTTCAGGAGCTTTACAAGATACCTGAATGCGTAGCTCAGTTGCCGCCCGAGCTACAAGGGTTTACTCCGGCTGATTATGAGCTAAGCAGCCCAAACAGGAACTACGCCCATCATGTCTGGGGAGGTTGGTCGAATCAGCTAAGAGCAGAGGCTATGAGGCAGACGCTCTATGAACCTCAGCAGTACGCTTTTGGCGAAGATTCAAAATGCACCAACTACGCCGACAGTTGGAAGGACTTTCCGATTGACAACTGGAACGACACGACTTCCGACGTTGACTTTGGTGTATCTATAAACGAATCTGCTCCGGTCATGTACCTATTGAATAACGGCGGTCCGAGTCATCGATTCGCCAGACTTACAAACGCTACTGGCATTCATTGGCGATGGATATGCTTTCTCGACAAGTTGAACCATATCAGGAGTAACGTCAACAAGGGAGGCTGTGCCCCTTGGATTTCGCCATGCGGCTACCAGATATTGCACAACAAGTGGAATAGGGATACGCCTTGGCTCGATGCTCAGTTTGCGGGTCATGCAATATTGTCAGGCGTATACGATTTCCACTACTGGAATCCTGGTCCTCCGTCGCAGTTCCCAGATGATTCGCTTAGAGAAAGTACCGACGCTTACTCGTCGATTATCCATGAAGTTGAGCATTATCGCAAGCCGTATACGCCCATGTGGGAAAAGATTGAAGTCAATGAAGATTCCATCCCTCTTCAGGTGGAGACTCATGGATTTGTCACCACCTACGAGGATTACATGCGATTCAAGAGCCCCAATGTCTGAAAGTGAAGAGCTTTCCGGGCGATACTGTCTGCATGGACATCCCGACCGCCAACAAAATCCTTGAGTTTCTGAGTCAAGAACCGGTTCCGCCGATCGAAGAGGCTCCGATTCTGTTGCAGCAGTTGATGTCGTCAGCGGCGACCGTCAATATTGCGGTTGTTTCAGTCATCTGCTTTGTCATGGCGTTCATTGTTGTTGGAATCTATATCAGCGACAAAAGGGCTCGACAGATACTTGATCGCAACAAGATCAAGAAGGGCGATTACCAAAAGCTCGACTACAAAGACAAACCAGAATACCTCAACTATACTCAGCAAAAGTGGATATTCGGAGCAATTACAGTAGGCCTCATGGCATTGACGGCCTTTCCGTTTACCAACCTGGCTCAGATCAATAATGCTCCGCATAGGTGGCTCTACGAAGAAGTGACTAATTTCGTTTCTTTCAATGGACATCAGATGGTGGACGGAAGAGTTTACGATCGATACAAGAAACTGCCTGCTGGGGATCAGGTTCCGCAGCAGGATACTGAGGAGTAACGCATGCTTGCCATGGTCATCGCAATCGTTTTTGCGGCTCTCATTTTCATAGGCGGCCTGTTTATTCTTGCCGCATTCCTTGACGACTGGGACAATATCCGCAAGTTCTTTGAGAAAAGCCGAGACCTCAAGCGCGAAAAGCTCAAGCTCGAACATGAGCGAGAGCTTGAGAAGATGCGTCTTGAGCATGAACGGGAAACCGAGACCTGGCGGTATCTCGATCGGGACAAGCAAGAAGCCAAGTTCAGAGAGCTTGGCCTGCTTGATGACGAAGAATCCGAGGATCGAGTGGAGAACAAGGCCTAATCATGTCTGGCATACCCGGTTACGACTACGATCTGTCTGACGATGTGCAGGATTATGACCCTGAAGGCGACATTACCGATTTGGATCTCGAAGGCCTCATCGAGGATGAGGATGATTATGAGAGACACGAAGAAGATGCCATACGAGACAGCGGCATCTACATAGAAGACGATAACGACCCATGGTAAAGATGAATCGCAGATATGTCGATACGAGATTCTACGGCCCTAATAGTCGTAGAAAGGTCAAAATGCGTCTACTCAAGCAACTAAGTAAAGCTACCAGCAGCTTCTTGGCAGATATCTCAGACCGCATCGACGACTTCATTTACGATACGTTTTACGATGAAAGCCTACTAAGCGAGGCAGACATCAGGGATATCTACAGTGAGGTTGCTCGCAGAAAGTCTGGAGATGTTTCTCAGACAATCGTCGATGCCAATGATGTGATTCGAAACTATCCTGGCTTTATCAAAAAGCCTTTCGAGTTTCCGGAACGTCTTGGTCATATGGATCTTGAAGTCATCGAGGTTGAGGGAGATGATATGTTCCGTCTTCCCAACTTGAAGATGCACGACAAGACAGTTGTTGACAAAAAGACGGGCGAGAAGAAGAGCTTTCTCTCGAATGACCCGGCTATTGCAACGACATTCAACCGCAGGCTTGATGACCACAACGGAACCATGCTGATCGGCATGCGCGACTGCTTCTCTTTTATCCGCGAAATCAAGTTCGAAATGGACTTCGGTCTGCCGAAGAAGATTGCGGAAGAGGCTCTGACTCAGGTCATTGGTCGCATCATGAAAGAGACAGACTGGACCTTTGAACAGGTTCTTCTGGCTTTGCTCATGAGGGACATACTGATGCCAACAGTCATACAGTCATCCGCTCAGAGCGGAGAGAGCCTGCATGATACGATCCGTTTGTATCATACTGCGGGCAACTCTTGCCGTTGGGCGGTCATCCCTTACCACTCTCCGAGCCTTGATATCGGAGAACTGATGCTTCCCGGCGATGAGAACTTCCCAAACGAGCAGTTCGGCGGCGAAAACGAGAACGATTTTTGATCACCGAAAACTGGTCTTTCTACTTGAAGGGCCGGAGGTGAATCATGGACATGCCTTGGAATCCTAGAAGAATACCGAGTCCCGCTCGTCTGAATGAAAGTTCTTACTATTCAAATCGTCGTCGCAAGAAACCGGATGAACGCAAGCTGCGTAGAGGAAAACCGAAGCCCTCTGATGAGATGACTGTTCTCAAAAAGGAGGAGCCGCTATCCGAATGGGCCTATCTCGGCGAGAAGAACCGACAACAGGCATCGAAGCGGCTGGCGGCAATCGCAGGAAGAGGAGAGCATCGAATTGTTGTTCGATCCTTCGAGGTGAAGGGCGAACTTGGCTATCCGCATGACTCTGTTTGGTTTATTCAGGTCAATGATGAAGACGACAGCAATGAGAGGAAATGGAAGGGATGCGTTGGCATCCTCTCGGGTCTGCAAGCTGGGTGTTATGCTGACGAGTATTTGCGGCTCTCGGACCATATGCTCAGCGGAGATTACACACGATTCGACATGGATGCAGCGATCATGGAATCGCTTGCTCAGGACGGTCAATACGTCCGTCTAGGCCTTCAGGGAGGCGATGGCGAATGGAAGGTAATCATGGAGACTCTGGGGAGCCCGTTTGCCATACATCGCTCATGTAATGGAATGGCGTCAACGGATTTCGGACTGTTTTCTCTGTCGCTATGCAGTCTGCTATTGACCATGCGGGGCTTCCGGGTGTCTACCGATGGTAAAACAGACTTCGATCCGATCAGGCACTTTGAGATGATGTCGAATCTTGTCGCTCGATAGCGAGTGTATCGATGATGCCTTAGAGTAACAGCATGAAGATCGTTCGAGATTTCAAGGTGCAATCGCGCGAGACACTCGACTATGCCGAGTTGACCCGTATGTTGCTGCAGAATATTCGTTCCACCTGCAAGACTCCTCTCAATGGAGGCATCTTTCTTCCGCAAGAATCAGTTGGCGAATGGAACTGTCAGCAAGCCATTAATCATGACCTGATTTCTATCGAGAGCCAGATGTCAGGGTTGATGGATCAGGTGTCCGGTATCGCAGAGTATTTTTCTGGCTACCCCGGCGATATCTATCGCTATTCGGACATGGATATTCTTGAACAGGTCTACGGAGCAGGCGTTCCGTTCTTCCTTGAAGGCTATCATGTTCTCATTTATGCCGCTCAATGCGATAATGAAACGCTCGCTGTTGGCATTTTCATGACGAATCATCCTCTCACTGGTTCTGAGGCTCAAGGTATCGCTCATCTGATGGACGTTTATGCTAATCAGCTTGGACGCACCGTCAAGGTCCACAACAGACTCAAAGGTTGGATGGACGATTGCGCTCCTTGGGATATTTTCTGGAGCGGAGCGGATGAGGATGAAGAAGAAATCGACTACTAGTCGATAAGAACTTGGGCAGCCATCGAGGTTCCGACGCTTCTTTTGGTAGGTCGCGAACGCGGAGCCATGTATCAATTCGGCTGCCTGCCCCGCTAGCTCAATATGGATCAGAGCATCGATTTTTTGGGATCGGAGGTTGGCGGTTCAAGTCCGCCGCGGGGCATTTTGGAGGAGAGAAGAGTTGAAAGATTTTTGGAGCAAACCAGATTTACTAATACAGACGGGCAGTCATATGTATGGCTGCGCCACGCCGCAATCAGACTTTGACCGTCGAGGCTTTGTTGTTGAGCCTGCCGAATATCTACTAGGTCGAAAGCGATTCGATCAGCATGAGAACAAGGTTGATGATGTTGTTGTATGGGGACTTCCTAAGTTCATTCATCAGCTAGCAAAAGGAACTCCGAACACGTTCGAGATCCTCTTCGCTCCCGACAACCGCATTCTACAGATAACCGAATACGGCAGACGACTGCTTGATAGCAGAGCTTTGTTTGTTGCCAAGAATCAGCTAATGCCGTTTGCGGGCTTCGCCCGCTCTGAATGGCTTAAGGCTCAGCTAAAGACGAAGAACAAAGAGACCGGAGATGTATACTTTAGCCCTCGCGTTGTTGGCGCGAAACGAAAAGAGTCGCACGCCAAGCATGGCTATTCGATCAAGAACGCATATCATGCGGTTCGGCTTCTCAGTCAAGGTAAGGAGCTAGCCAAAGAAGGCTTCATAACTTTCCCTAGACCGGAAGCTGATCTTTTGACTGATATCAGAGAAGGCAATCTGACTTTTGAAAGAGTAGAGGCTATCGTTGAAAACTTAGATGCTGAAATGATGGATGCGGTAGATAACTCGACCCTGCCAAAGTATCCTGACAACAAGAGAATCGATGAGCTATACTATGATCTCATCGATGAAAGAATAACGGACTTTTTAGCAGAGAGACGATCATGAAAATCCTCTTCCTTGATGACAATGAGAACAGGCATTCCAAGTTCAGGCAACAATCGATCGGCTGCTCCGTTGATCATGTCTATACCGCTGCTGAAGCCATCGAGAAGATCGACGATGAGGACGTTACCTACGACATTATCTTTTTAGATCATGATCTGAATTGGCAGACAGAGAATCAGTTGAACGAGGACGAGGAAGACGGAAGGACCGTGGCTCGCCATTTGGCTACGGTTGATCGATACAAAGACTCGATCGTCATTATCCATTCTCTGAACAACCAGGGCGGGATGCTTATGAAGGGCATCCTTGAAGACGGCGGATATGAGAATGCCTTCTACTATCCGTTTGCCTGGCAACATTTCCAAAAAGATAGTCAAGGCAACTGGGTCGTAAAGCCAGATTGAACCTGTTGACACAGTTTAGTCGATAACAACCTCGAAGAGACACGCTCTTACTTTGAGGAGTTATCGATGAAGCTAAAGACATTACAACTGCAGAACTACGCGGGATACCGCGACGCTACTTTCAACTTCGCCAATGAGGACGGATCGATCCGACCAATAGGCATTTTCTTCGGTCCAAATGGATGCGGGAAGTCAACAGGTCTTCATGCCATGAGGCTCCTCGGGAACCTCGGACATATCAAAAACAGGGAGAACGATCTTCTTTTCCGTAAGATGATTTTTCATCCTGACTACGATCCTAGTCTGCCGCACTTTGCTAACCATCAAAATGTCATGTCCATCAATGCTGTCTTTACCGATGGCAATCAGGACTATGTTGCGGAGATTCGTTCAGATCATGCCCCTGACGGCATTGTCAAATGCGAGATACCCAACCGAAATGTATGCGTCTTTGTAGATGCGGATCACACAATCAACAGGCAAAAGTTTCAGTTGCCTGCAGACGGAGCAGAGTTGTTCCTGGACATGGCGCGCATTGTCTACGGGTATGAAGTCTCGCTAGGTAGATCGGTTAGTACCTACGAATCTGCTGGCCGAGAGAACCAGGGCCAAGGCATGCAAGTTGACTTCTATCAGGACGTAATCATCGACAAAGGAGACGCCAAGGTTCATTTCAAGAGCATGTCGGACGGAGAGAAAAAAATCGCCACCCTCTTGCGTCAACTCTGCGACCCCACTATCATCCATGAAGCAGATATTGTCCTTGTTGACAACATCGAGATGCATGTGTATTTTGAGCGGCATGCCCGGATGATTGACAAGTTGTTGGCGTCATTTCCTGGTAAGCAATTTCTGGTAACGAGCCACAGCGGAGTGATGATCAATCATGTCGGGGAAACATACGGAACAGGATGCCTTTTCAACGTCCCTGAAATCAAGGGACAGCGTTTCGCCTATTGATGTCTACGAGGACTTGGATCGCAGAGGTCTGATCCAAGACGAAACCAACGAACTTCGGGACTACTTTGCCAATGGCAACGTTGTCGCCTACTGCGGCTTCGACGCGACCGCTCCGTCTCTGACCATCGGAAACCTTCTTCTCTTGGTGACGATGCGCAGACTGCTTGAGAGCAGCGGCATCAAGGTCATCGGCTTGATCGGAGAGTCTACCGCCTTGATTGGCGATCCGTCTTTCAGGTCAACCGATAGGGAAGCCATCGAAAAGACTCAAATCCTTCACAACGTGCATGGGTTTGAGTTGCAGATGCGTCAGGTCATCGGTCAAAGCGATCGATTTGAAATCTGCGGCAATACCAAATCGTTTGATGGATTTGGATACGTCGAGTTCATGGATCAGATCGGCAGGCACGTTTCTGTCAATGAGATGCTTCGACGTGCCGCTGTTCAAGATCGACTTGAAACTGGTCTGTCATTCGCAGAGCTTGGCTACATGGTCATGCAGGCGTTCGACTTCGAGCGTCTTTTCGCGGAGCAAAGATGCCGACTTCAAATCGGAGGCAGCGATCAGTGGGGCAACATTTGCTCAGGTATCGATTTGATCAAAAAGCGTCACAATGGGGCTCAGGCTTTTGGTCTGACTGTTCCCTTGGTGACTGATTCTCAGGGTAGAAAGATTGGCAAATCTTCAGGTAAAGCTATCTGGCTTGACCGAGAAATGACATCGCCTTGGGACTTCTTTCAGTACTGGCGAAGCATCTCTGATGAGCTTGCTATGCGTCTGATCAAGATGTTCTCGTTGCAAAGTTGGGACACTATTATCGATCTGATCGCTGATCATGAGGCGAATCCCGGTAAAAGCGTGTTGCAGAGAGAGCTTGCTCGCGAGATGACCGAACTTGTTCATGGACCCATCGATGCTGAGAAGTGCGTGTTCGCAGCCGAGGCCCTCTTTGGGGGCGATTCGCTGAACGCGGAATCAACGCAGGGTCTTATCGATGTTATCCCGACCTCTCGAACAAAGGTTGAGGGAGAGCTTGATATCGTGTCTGTTCTGGTTTCATCGGGCCTTGCTTCGAGTAAGCGTCAGGCACGAGAGTTCTTGCAAAGCGGAGCCGTCGAGACCACTAGGGTGGAACTCGGTCGGGGTATCGCCCTTGTTATCCGAAAGGGTAAGAAGGGATACCATCTTCTGCTTTGCGAGGAATGAATGACCGAAGAGCAAGAAAACGCTGACTCAAGAGCGTCCCATGAAGCTGTAAGAACTCATATTGAACAGACCATTCAAGAGGGTCTGCAGCTTATCCGTGATTTCCTTTCGCATTCCGCAGACATCTCAGTAGAGGTTGTTCAGGAATCGAAATACAACAGCGACATACACAACGTTCTTATCAAAACAGCGAGCGAGCCAAAACCTCTATGTTTTCTTACCCTGTTTGAGCTTGATAGGCAGTCATCAGAAGACGTTGCTGATCAACTGAGAATGTTCCTAGTTGCATGCGGTTATGAGGTCATCAATCCCGATAACTCGCATTGGGATGTTCCATCGCAAATGTCTGATGCCGCTTCTAAGATATTCAACTTCATGTCGTCTCCCGGCGATATCCATGTCTCTTCTGAATACGAGAAGACAGAAGATGACGCCAAGTGGAACATTCGACTTTCTTTGGGCGAGAATCAGGTTGATATACTCGAACTAAGAAAAATGTCAAATAGATCGGTTGCTGTGATCGAGAGACAAATAGCTATGCTTATTGGAGCTATGGACAGAACAGTGCAAACCAGCGACGGCACGAGACTCAATATCTATGGCTGCATTGTCTCTCCTCTTGATGTATGACCCTTAGTGATAGTGTCAAGTGTTGGATGACTGCCCTAGCCGCTCTTCGAAGATTCGACGGCTCTCTTATCAACTATGTTCAGCATGAGTATAAGGATACGTTTGTAGAGATACATAAGAAATGTCGATATGCCGCTTACACGACTTCTGCTGCATCTGTCGAAGCAACGGAGCTAGATGAGAGAAATTTGCAGCGTAAAGATGATGATCCGGAAGACGAGGCGTATTACCTCTACACGACAAACCTGTCTCATACAGTCATGGGAGTAACCTCAGCGGAGAGAACAGTGTCGAGAGTCATACGGCACTTTGTTGCTGAGTTCGGGTACATGAGTATGGACGTTCATGTCATTCAGCAAAAGTTCAAAAGCAGCGGAGATGTCAATATCTCAGTTGTAGTTGTTGACGCTGAGTTCAGAAAGTAATGAGCAATCTACTTGCAGACAATAACCTGAACTCTGAACTGAAGACTTGGCTTCTAGCTGTAAACGGCATCAGAAGTTGGGCTCCTGTTGATATATCAATCGTTGAGCATGTCTTGTTCAAAGGAGACAACGCTCCAAGTATAACTTGCGAAGAATGCGACTTGTATGTAGGCATCAGGTCTAGAGAACCTCTTGAGTTGACTATATCTCAAGAGTGTCGCTGCATTTGGTTCTGTCATTACCCTAATGAGCAGAAAGTAGATGAGGCAATCTCTGAATGCATTCAGGCTACCTTTCAAACAGTAGGCATGAGAGATATTGAGGTTATCATTGTTCGGTATGCAAAGCCGGACACAGAGAGAGTCGAAGCATGTATAGCGGTAAGGGTTCCAAAGAGACGCCTCTCGTAGGTTGGCGTTTGGCTACGAGAAACTTCGGTCCGAATGAGAAGAAGTTCGTCATAGGCGATCTCAATATACGGCTTGTTCGATTCTCTGAGCATCTCAATCCATTGGGCGGGCTATCCGAGATCATATACAATGACCTGCGATCGGCTAGGGGTTTTATCTGGATCGAAAGCGGTCATGAAGAGGCTGTTCCTTGCGTAATCTACGATGCCCGCGAACTTTTTGCTGAACCAGAAGATCCTGGATCTCTCATGGCTGGCATCTGGTCAAAAAACAACTTGGTCAATGCCATGGTCAGCGCATGCAGCGATGCTCGCTGCGCGGGCGTAGAGAGCGCAACCGTTTTTGAGTCAACATACGACCCAAACCTGGTCGGCTGGATGATTGAATCTATCGACTCCCTGAGCCCTACCAAAGAATCCGGCTGGCTGCCTAGAAGTGCAGACGGAACGTGGTAGAATGAGGGCATGGCATTGCCTTCTCGGACAATCGGTACTGTAGGCGTCTACGCCGGGTCATTTGACCCGATGACAAACGGGCACGTTTGGATGATCGATCAGGCATTGGGTCTCTTCGATCACTTGTACGTCTTGGTCGGCACCAATCCCAACAAGAAGCACTGGTTCTCTACATCAGAGAGACAGCGTATGGCGAGGGAAATTTGCTCGGGCAAGAGTTCGAGAGTTTCGCTCTATGCTCCATATGTTGACAAGCTGCCGATCGATCGGTATCTCGTCGATTGGGCCAAGGAGCAAAAAGCAACGCATCTCATCCGAGGTATCAGAAATAGTAGCGATCTTGATTTTGAACGGGTCTTGAGATTGTTTAACGGCGAACGAGCCCAGAACATCGAGACTGTTTTTCTGATGCCGCCGAGAAACTTGTCTGAAGTCTCTTCGAGCTTCGTCAAGAGCCTGATTGGTCCGGTCGGATGGGAACGAACGATCGTAAAGTATGTGCCTCCTGTTGTCTTGGAGGCTTTGAAAGATAGGGCGAAGAAAGATGGATCGTAGCGAGAGACAGGGTTTGTTTATTGAGAAGTTCTGCTCGCTCATCAACTACAGTTTGCCGCTTGCCGAGCAAACTGTAAGCAGGCACTACAACTCGCCAATCTCTATTCTGATTCGCCGGTATAATCAGCCCGCATTTAGTTTGCCACCCATCGCCCAGCCGAGAGAGTACCATGGCTTCAGTCATGCGGTTGATTGCTGCTTTGCTCTTGACTCTTGCTGGGAAGAAGTTGCTCGGCAATATGGCCTCAAGAGATCGAACTACGATTCATTGTTCTTTGCTCTTGCGTATCATGATGTGGTTTACGACACTCATACGAAGACCGAGAAAACCAATGAGCAACAAAGCGCTGAGTTTGCTAGACAACAGCTTCTTGCTGTCGGCGTCTCTCCTGAAATGGTCGCCAATATCGTTGAGCTTATCGAGGAAACCGATCATTCGATTCCGATTGCCGACGATGCAACGCCTTCGAAGCGTTTGATCCGAGATATCGACCTCATTGAGCTTGGAGCGGACTGGACTCGCTTTGATCACAACTTCGCTGCTATCCGAGCGGAGTATTCTTGGGTTCCTGAGCAAGACTTTATGCTCGGCAGAATGCGATTCATGGAGGCCATGATCGCCAGGCCTCATATCTTCGCCACTTCTTACTTCAGAAGTAAGCTTGAAAGGGCTGCAAGAGCGAATATCGAGCGTCATATCGCAGAGCTTGAGCAAATCGTCGATAAACCCGCGGTTTCGTAAGCAATCAAATAGAGACTAATAAAGTTGCTTTTATGTGGGCCTAAATGAGGCCAAATTGCGAGATTTTGTAAGAGAAACGGCCAAATCTTACACCGAAATCGCCTCTTATCACCGATTTTGACCTGTTTGTAAGGCATATGGTAGGTGATTGGGCGAGATTTTGGCAAGAATCTATAAGTGAGTTTATTATCACTTATTCTAATATTGGCTGGAAGCTCAAAAACGGCGTTTCTTACAAAATCTAGCCTTCTTAGGGCCATCCACGCAGTATCAGGTCGATTTTCGACGCCCAAATCGACGAGATTTTGGCAAATGTTGATGATATCGACCTATTAGGCTCACTTATGTTTGCTTTTATTACTGAAACTTTGGACTTAGCTGCAATCTGAGTCTAGATTGGAGTAATCTTGCGGATCTGGCTCATCGGGCACGTCTTCAGCGTCTAAGAAGAACGATCTGATGCCTGCGAGTCGATTCATAGCGACCCAAGCTCTATGATGAACGTTGTAATCTCTCCAACAGCCGGTAGGAGGGATGATCTTATTTGCTACAGTCTCAGATAGTTCGTTGAACTCGCTCATGAGAGTAGTATTCGAAATACGAAAGGAGGAAACCTCTTCGTGTACATCTAACTTAGGGTACATACATATGTCGAGAAGACATATGAGATTGGGATGGATTATCGAAGCCCACCACCTATCCTGATCTCTAGACTTCTTTGGGTCGCCGTCTTCCTGTTAGTTTCAGGTAGGCGGTTTTTCTTTGCTTCCGTGTAAATACGAGTACTTGCAAGCCGGTACTCGATGTACTCCTATGACATAGCTCCTCGACAACCGGCTATACGGATCGAGGGGAGCGTTAGGAGTATGGGTGGGCTTCGACCCTTGTAAAATCAAGAACTGGGTAGCATTCTTGGCTGCTTCACGCCAAGCGTTACATCAAACGACAGATGGTCCCTTATCCTACGCGGATAATGGACGGTGCGAGTCTGATATAGCTTCAAGACTCGTCTTCCCCTCTCTGTTCTCAGAGATAGCCGCTCGCAAGGCTTTTGACCACTTTTCATCTTGCGATTGGGCGAACGGAAGCGGTGGCTGGCTGAAAGCCGGGCAAAACCGACCTCAAGAAATCAGCCCCGGCAACATAAAGACCCTCTAACGAGCGGTTTTTATGGAGCAGCCTCGCTTGTAAGGCCTTTTCTTTAGGCCTAAGCATTCGGCTGAAATAGTGGTGCGCGAGCAGCAAAGGCTAAAATCAGAGAAGAAAGAGATGAGAAAGAGGTTATGGACGATTCGACCTCGCAGAGGTCGGAGCGGCTGCCGAGTCCGAAGGACGAGGCAAGAAGCATCACCTAAGAGTCCCATTCCCTGCGGCAATGAAAAATTACATCTATACCGAACCAAACACGCAAAAATCATATCAGAAAGAGGAGTTCGATTTCGGATCCTCGAAATATGAGGTAACTGTGTCTACAGCTATACTGACCGGAGGGTGAACTACTATGGCAAACATTACTTCCCTAGACTCAAAAGCGACTACTCTAAAGCATTCGCTCGACAAGCTAAAACTAGAGCCTCATTTCGGGCTGGTAAAAGGCATTCTTGATGCTTTCAAGCCAGAGTCCGCGCTGCTTTTGGGTTCAGCCCCAAGAACCGCATCTCTTTTGCATGAACGAGTTGATAGACTCATGGCCGTAGACTTTGAACAGGCACGCTACAACAAGAGCCTTGCCCGTCTCTCTTCCAAGGCCGAGTTCTATCCAAAGTCTTTCCCTGTTTACGATGATCAAGTTATCACTGGCGACGAAGGCCTTGATCTCAGCGATCTTTATTCGCGTATCAAGGGGTTCTTCAAAGAGTCTGACCTTCTCATTGTAGATCAGCCAGCAGACATCGCTCTTGGAGCCTTCAACTACTTCGCAAACACTAGCGACATCATCATTCTTCGAGGCGTTGATCCATCCTCAGTCTTCCATAACGGCTTCAATAAGTACAGATTGGTTATGCGTTACGGAGAGGTATCTTCTGTTCTTGTCAAGAACCACGTCCCAGTAGGATTCGAGGCCATCCGTGACATCATTTACGCAGGTAACTCTGCGTTCTACAAGAGCCTGTCGCTTGACCCATCCTTCCGTTTCGAGAAGGCATAAACTACCAAACAATCAGGTCAAAGGCGGTCAGAGGTTACTCTGGCCGTTTTTATTTGTCACCGAATAGACAGGTGTCATACTGTATGGCATACAATGCTGTCAAACGGAGGCATCCATGAGTAGCGAGTTGTTTTGTCCTGATCACCGGGATCATCTGTCGGGCACCGAGTACGAAGGCATGATCTTGCCCATGCTCGCCAGAGAACTCTCTGTTCCTTGGCTGTACAAACACTTCAAGGAAGGCGTTGTCGCTCTTCAGCCCAAGCTGGATGGCGTCCGCTTCATCTATACCGGAGCCAGCGAGCATGCTCATGGCAGATTCCACTCTCGAAAGGGCAAGCCTGTTGCCACCTTGTTGACAGGTCTTCGAGAAGAGATTCGAGACGCTTTTGGGGATATTCCTGCTGACGGAGAACTCTATCGACACTCCGGACCAGACGATGCCTACGATTTTCGAGATATCATCAGCCAGGTTCGATCAGAAGACTCTGGCAAATACGAAGACGATGGTATGGTTCAGTACCATGTCTATGATCTTCCTATTCCAGGGATGCCCTTCGAAGAGAGAATCGAGAAGGCAAAGGAACTGATTGAAAAGCTTGGAGATGGCAGCCGTATCAGGCTCGTTCCAACCAGGCTCGGTTTTGATTTTACCGAAGTTATCCCTCCGCTGGTTTTCACGGACAAGAAGAACAAGGCCTTGAAGAAGGAAGAAGAAGCGGCTCAAAATATTGCTGCTCAGGCTGCTCTCAATCTGTTTGAAGAAGGCGGATACGAAGGAACCATGATTCGTCGTCCAAGATCTCCTTACCTGTTTGGAGGCCTTTCTCCTACCGGAAAGAACGCCGGGCACCCTTCGGGATCAAGGGGTCGTAGTTATGAACTTCTCAAAGCAAAGAGATTCATCGATGTCGAGGTCACTGTTGTTGGCCTTGAAAAGGGAGAGGCAGGCAATCGAAACGAACATCGCCTTGGGGCCATTGTCTGCGAATTCAAGAATTCAAAGGGAGAAACTCTCCGCTGCAAATGCGGTTCGGGCTTTACTGACGATATGAGAGATAGCTTCTGGAATGATCCTTCTCAGATTGTTGGGAAGGAGGTTACAATCAAGTTCCAGGAGTATACTAAGGACGGGATTCCTAGATTCCCCGTCTTCGTCGCTATTCGAGACTATGAATAGCGTTCGTCAGTAAAGGAGAGGAGAATGCCTACAGTTCGTTCTAGACAAGACCTGCAAGCTTTTGCGGACACTATCATACCGTGCCCCGACCGCTTTCCTGAATGGTTCAACGAGTCTCGTAGCGATCTTTCTAACGTCTCATTCCGCGAAGCTATTGCTTCTCAGGACTGGGTAACTGTTGATGCCGCTATCGACGATCTTGAGACCGCAGGAGAGGATACGGTAACTTCTATTACTACTTGTTCCTAATCTACTATGGCTACGATTCGTTCCCGACATGACCTAAAGTATGCTGTACGCGACTACATACCATGCCCGGACAGGTTTCCGGAGTGGTATGTTGAAGTGCGCAGCGACATATCAAATCAATCTATGAGGGAACTCGTTGAGTCCGAAAGTTGGTCAACTATAGAAGATGCGGTTGATGACATAGAGACCGCGGGCACAGACTCAATAACAGCAATTACAGATTGTGTTGCTCCTCCTCCTCCTCCTCCTCCTCCGCCTCCTCCGCCGCCACCGCCACCTCCTCCTCCTCCTCCTCC